>QFCS01002365.1_pt1 | contig 214351 bp, 188 predicted proteins | sample 3576561 | NCBI WGS metagenome assembly QFCS01
CCTCACGGTCGGGCGTGGATTGAAACTTCTCCGACCTGGCCCGCACCAACGCCGCCTACTGGGCATCGCCCGGCCTCACGGTCGGGCGTGGATTGAAACAGTACCGGCGTGCCAGCGCGAGAACTGCGCTTTGGGGCATCGCCCGGCCTCACGGTCGGGCGTGGATTGAAACAGGACGGTGGATGCCATCAGCGAGCAGATGCGCAGGCATCGCCCGGCCTCACGGTCGGGCGTGGATTGAAACAGATGCAGGAAGAAGGCCAGACCAAGCGTGCGCTTGGCATCGCCCGGCCTCACGGTCGGGCGTGGATTGAAACCAATACGGATGTTGCGAACTATGCGAGAGCCGGTGGCATCGCCCGGCCTCACGGTCGGGCGTGGATTGAAACACGTGGAACAGCATGGGCGCTGATGGAGTTCGGGCGGCATCGCCCGGCCTCACGGTCGGGCGTGGATTGAAACACGCTGCTGGCAAGAGCTACCGCGAACGCCTGCTAGGCATCGCCCGGCCTCACGGTCGGGCGTGGATTGAAACACCAAAGACTCCCTCACCGTAGCAAACGGCGTCGAGGCATCGCCCGGCCTCACGGTCGGGCGTGGATTGAAACCCATTCGTGGTAGCGGTGCCGGTGATGAGGCCCTTGGCATCGCCCGGCCTCACGGTCGGGCGTGGATTGAAACGGATTTTCATTACTTCCGGAAGGGTGGCTACGGAGGCATCGCCCGGCCTCACGGTCGGGCGTGGATTGAAACCCTCTCGTGTGCCGGATAGCTTGCGATGATCGCGGCGGCATCGCCCGGCCTCACGGTCGGGCGTGGATTGAAACGGAACGAACGTCCCGCATACGGTGGCGAGGTAGTGGCATCGCCCGGCCTCACGGTCGGGCGTGGATTGAAACCTGCTGGATACGCAGGGCGTGCAGCGCTGCGAAGGGGGCATCGCCCGGCCTCACGGTCGGGCGTGGATTGAAACCTGCGCGAATCCATCGCTGCGGGATGCGCTGGACGGCATCGCCCGGCCTCACGGTCGGGCGTGGATTGAAACTTGTTAAGAGAGAAGGCAAAGTCAATAGCAGCAACGGCATCGCCCGGCCTCACGGTCGGGCGTGGATTGAAACACCTATGCCGCAGGGACTTCGACACCTCAGGCGAGGCATCGCCCGGCCTCACGGTCGGGCGTGGATTGAAACGACAGCAATGGAGAGTTTACCGGCACTCCCAAGCAATGGGCATCGCCCGGCCTCACGGTCGGGCGTGGATTGAAACTTGATACAGGGGCGCCCAGCCATACAGCACATCCGGCATCGCCCGGCCTCACGGTCGGGCGTGGATTGAAACAAGGCGCTGTCCGACGCGGCCCGCGTGGCCGAGCAGGGCATCGCCCGGCCTCACGGTCGGGCGTGGATTGAAACCTCCTGGTTATATGCGCGTTACGCATCGTGTATTGGCATCGCCCGGCCTCACGGTCGGGCGTGGATTGAAACTCATAGTAGCCGACATGGTTACTTGCCGCCCCGCCGGCATCGCCCGGCCTCACGGTCGGGCGTGGATTGAAACAACGCGTACTAAACGATGTGACTATTGGTCAATGGGCATCGCCCGGCCTCACGGTCGGGCGTGGATTGAAACTATTCGTATGTTTGCGCTTGCGCCTTGGTGATAGGGGCATCGCCCGGCCTCACGGTCGGGCGTGGATTGAAACCGTATGGTTGGGCGGCTCTTGTTCAAAGTTTAAAGGCATCGCCCGGCCTCACGGTCGGGCGTGGATTGAAACTTATTCTCGTGGTTTCGTTGAGCGGACTGGTTATGGCGGCATCGCCCGGCCTCACGGTCGGGCGTGGATTGAAACACCCAATCCGGAAGACCGTTACTAACGCCCAGAAAGGCATCGCCCGGCCTCACGGTCGGGCGTGGATTGAAACCTGTGGATGGGGCTTCTAGTGATTGCTTGTTTTGCGGCATCGCCCGGCCTCACGGTCGGGCGTGGATTGAAACTTCGCGGTGCCGGACGTGAAAGTACTGAAGCTGGGGCATCGCCCGGCCTCACGGTCGGGCGTGGATTGAAACGCTATCAAAGCGAGTGCATCTCCTGACTTGATCATCGCGGCATCGCCCGGCCTCACGGTCGGGCGTGGATTGAAACCAGTTCCGGGCCAGTGTCCATCACTGAGAACGGGGGGCATCGCCCGGCCTCACGGTCGGGCGTGGATTGAAACCTAAAATCGCGCCGCTGACGGGAGGGGATTACATGGCATCGCCCGGCCTCACGGTCGGGCGTGGATTGAAACAGCTACTCGCACGCCGTTGGCATGGCCGGTATGGGGGCATCGCCCGGCCTCACGGTCGGGCGTGGATTGAAACGGACTGTTCACGCCGGAAGAACTGGCCGACTTGCGGCATCGCCCGGCCTCACGGTCGGGCGTGGATTGAAAGGATCAGCACCTTCGCGCCAGTCTTGCCCTGCTGAAGGCATCGCCCGGCCTCACGGTCGGGCGTGGATTGAAAGTTCGTCCCGTGATGCCAACCAGCAGCGCCAGCGCGGCATCGCCCGGCCTCACGGTCGGGCGTGGATTGAAAGGCCAAGCCTGTCGTATTGGCCGCGCGTTATTGGCGGCATCGCCCGGCCTCACGGTCGGGCGTGGATTGAAAGAAGGCGCTGTCCGACGCGGCCCGCGTGGCCGAGCAGGGCATCGCCCGGCCTCACGGTCGGGCGTGGATTGAAAGACTTCCAGCGCGCCAGTCATGGGGGAGAGGTCGGGCATCGCCCGGCCTCACGGTCGGGCGTGGATTGAAAGGATCAGCACCTTCGCGCCAGTCTTGCCCTGCTGAAGGGGCATCGCCCGGCCTCACGGTCGGGCGTGGATTGAAAGATTTCGGCATAGCCGCGCAGCACCTTGACCGTGCGGCATCGCCCGGCCTCACGGTCGGGCGTGGATTGAAAGGTCCTGCAGGTACTCGGCCAACCGTGCGACCTCGTCGGCATCGCCCGGCCTCACGGTCGGGCGTGGATTGAAAGAACGTGATTGCAAAGCCCACTTCACCCGCTACCGACGGCATCGCCCGGCCTCACGGTCGGGCGTGGATTGAAAGCAAGCAACAGGTTGCGGTGACTGTGGGGCGCTCGGGCATCGCCCGGCCTCACGGTCGGGCGTGGATTGAAAGCCGGTAGTGCGGTCGAGCGTTCCCATGTCGCGGGGCATCGCCCGGCCTCACGGTCGGGCGTGGATTGAAACATAGACGTAAAGGCGCGGGGTGTGGACGCCGGGAGGCATCGCCCGGCCTCACGGTCGGGCGTGGATTGAAACATGGGGTCACCTCATTGGGTTGCAGTCGCGCTTCAGGCATCGCCCGGCCTCACGGTCGGGCGTGGATTGAAACTCGAAGCCATGAAGCACGAGGGCGTCCCGATGTGGGCATCGCCCGGCCTCACGGTCGGGCGTGGATTGAAACAGGTGTTGGCAGTTCATTGGATAACCGCTCTCGCGGCATCGCCCGGCCTCACGGTCGGGCGTGGATTGAAACTGGATGTTGTCAGCCATGAACCCGGCCCAGTAGGGCATCGCCCGGCCTCACGGTCGGGCGTGGATTGAAACTTCAAACTTGTCCGTGTTATCACCAGCGCGGTCAGGCATCGCCCGGCCTCACGGTCGGGCGTGGATTGAAACCAGATGTGAGCGGATTATTCAACGCATCTTGAGGGCATCGCCCGGCCTCACGGTCGGGCGTGGATTGAAACAGGAAATCATGAATACCCTCATCGCATCCGGTCTGGCATCGCCCGGCCTCACGGTCGGGCGTGGATTGAAACCAAGAGCCTGCAAACGATCAACGGGGGAAGACAGGCATCGCCCGGCCTCACGGTCGGGCGTGGATTGAAACGGAGAAGAAGTTGATCCCCATGTCAGGCTCCTGTGCGCATCGCCCGGCCTCACGGTCGGGCGTGGATTGAAACGACTCCTACGGCGAGAGCCTGGACGGGTCTGACTGGCATCGCCCGGCCTCACGGTCGGGCGTGGATTGAAACGGCGTCAAGTGCAGCACGTCGTCTGACATCATCATGCATCGCCCGGCCTCACGGTCGGGCGTGGATTGAAACCGGTATCGCCATCAGTTGCTGTGGGCTGTTGCTGCGCATCGCCCGGCCTCACGGTCGGGCGTGGATTGAAACGGCGTCAAGTGCAGCACGTCGTCTGACATCATCAGCATCGCCCGGCCTCACGGTCGGGCGTGGATTGAAACCTTTGGTTTCGCGGCCTCCTTGACGGATACCGCCAGCATCGCCCGGCCTCACGGTCGGGCGTGGATTGAAACAGCCTGCAATGCCTGCATGTGACGCGAGTAGTCGGGCATCGCCCGGCCTCACGGTCGGGCGTGGATTGAAACAGATAACGCAGCGTGTAGCTGTATGTCGTATCCGCGCATCGCCCGGCCTCACGGTCGGGCGTGGATTGAAACACCGCGTCATCCATGAGCGATTTCCACGTCATGATGCATCGCCCGGCCTCACGGTCGGGCGTGGATTGAAACATAGTTCACTCATCGCAGCAGAACACCGCAGCGACGCATCGCCCGGCCTCACGGTCGGGCGTGGATTGAAACACCAGAGGCACAGATGCTTGCAATGCCTCCATGTGCATCGCCCGGCCTCACGGTCGGGCGTGGATTGAAACGTGATGATCGGCAACACGAACGAAGCGACTTACGGGGCATCGCCCGGCCTCACGGTCGGGCGTGGATTGAAACTCGCTGGCGCCGCGCGACGGCCGGCTGATCGATCTGCATCGCCCGGCCTCACGGTCGGGCGTGGATTGAAACAGCAAGGCATGACGCTCCGTCCGCCCAGGCTTTAGCATCGCCCGGCCTCACGGTCGGGCGTGGATTGAAACAGGATCGACTGACAGAAATTGCTCTTCCGTCATCACGCATCGCCCGGCCTCACGGTCGGGCGTGGATTGAAACCTGCTGGAGCAGATCATGAGAATAGACATCATGCGCATCGCCCGGCCTCACGGTCGGGCGTGGATTGAAACCTTGATCGCCGCTATGTTTCCTTCTTCCGCTGAAGCATCGCCCGGCCTCACGGTCGAGCGTGGATTGAAACACTACGAGACGTACCCTGGGACATCGTACCTGCGCATCGCCCGGCCTCACGGTCGGGCGTGGATTGAAACTGTGAGTTCACTGGTGATGCCGATCACACCTGGGAGCATCGCCCGGCCTCACGGTCGGGCGTGGATTGAAACGTGTAGATGCGGCAACGGATCACCTCATGTACGTCGCATCGCCCGGCCTCACGGTCGGGCGTGGATTGAAACTGTCTATTCCGACAAGGTGCATGGTGTAGCCTATTGCATCGCCCGGCCTCACGGTCGGGCGTGGATTGAAACATCGCTACGGCCTGACCAGTTGGCTATCTCTGCCATGGCATCGCCCGGCCTCACGGTCGGGCGTGGATTGAAACCGTGGATCGCGGTATCGGTAGCGCGTCACCCCATGCATCGCCCGGCCTCACGGTCGGGCGTGGATTGAAACCACGTCACCGGAACAACTGGTATAGCCGCGTCAAAGCATCGCCCGGCCTCACGGTCGGGCGTGGATTGAAACGTGATACTCAGATAGGGTTTACCCTCCACCCGGTGCATCGCCCGGCCTCACGGTCGGGCGTGGATTGAAACCATAACCCTCGTGGTAGTACCAATCGTAGTACCCGCATCGCCCGGCCTCACGGTCGGGCGTGGATTGAAACATTTCGGGAATTCCCCCATAAGGTCAAGGTGAGCGCTTGCATCGCCCGGCCTCACGGTCGGGCGTGGATTGAAACAAGTGCTCTGATAGCCAATTCAATCGCCTGTTTGGCATCGCCCGGCCTCACGGTCGGGCGTGGATTGAAACAGATGCCAACACCCTCGTTGATCACCGTGACCTTGCATCGCCCGGCCTCACGGTCGGGCGTGGATTGAAACTGGAAGAGGTTGGGGCATAACTAGATTTATACGACAGCATCGCCCGGCCTCACGGTCGGGCGTGGATTGAAACTAGTAGGTCGTTGTGGCCGCGTGTCATGCTTCCACGCATCGCCCGGCCTCACGGTCGGGCGTGGATTGAAACTCGGCCATCTGCGGCTTGTACGACGCGATGAAGTCGCATCGCCCGGCCTCACGGTCGGGCGTGGATTGAAACCCAGCGGAGACGGACGGTGCGGCCGGCAATGGTGGGCATCGCCCGGCCTCACGGTCGGGCGTGGATTGAAACCTCAATGGTGATGTCGCCGACGTCACCCGCCGTGGGGCATCGCCCGGCCTCACGGTCGGGCGTGGATTGAAACATTTCGATCAAGCGCGGACGGATGTTGAGCGTGCGCATCGCCCGGCCTCACGGTCGGGCGTGGATTGAAACCGTATCACCTCGCGCGAAGTCAACCGAATCCGCCGCATCGCCCGGCCTCACGGTCGGGCGTGGATTGAAACTGCACGAGCTGGTTGCGCTTCTCCACCGCTGCGGCGCATCGCCCGGCCTCACGGTCGGGCGTGGATTGAAACACATGCCGCATCTGCTTCAGCTTCGTCAGCAGGTAGGCATCGCCCGGCCTCACGGTCGGGCGTGGATTGAAACTCGCTCCAGTCGTTTCTATCGTCGAAAATATCGACGCATCGCCCGGCCTCACGGTCGGGCGTGGATTGAAACCAGGATCATGATGTCGAACTGTGGCCCGATGGCCGGCATCGCCCGGCCTCACGGTCGGGCGTGGATTGAAACGGGTAGTAGCCGCGCACGTCCGCGTCCCGGATTACGCATCGCCCGGCCTCACGGTCGGGCGTGGATTGAAACATTGCGAGCGTAGTCTTCCGTAATGTTTCGCTGTGCATCGCCCGGCCTCACGGTCGGGCGTGGATTGAAACACCAATAAGCGCGGGCTGTCCGCCTTTGTTGATCGCATCGCCCGGCCTCACGGTCGGGCGTGGATTGAAACTCGACGCCTTCAAACGGATTCACCCTTGCCCGGCAAGCATCGCCCGGCCTCACGGTCGGGCGTGGATTGAAACCATATGGACATGTGGGACAACCAGGACCACCGGGGCATCGCCCGGCCTCACGGTCGGGCGTGGATTGAAACCTTCATCCAGCCATAGTTCTCGGCGTCGGCCGTGGGCATCGCCCGGCCTCACGGTCGGGCGTGGATTGAAACAACTGCCGCGCCATGCTTTCTTTCAGCGCCGCCTGCATCGCCCGGCCTCACGGTCGGGCGTGGATTGAAACCCGTAACTGTTGACCTGATGAATGGCCCGCGTTTGCATCGCCCGGCCTCACGGTCGGGCGTGGATTGAAACGGGTTCTGGCGGGGGCGATGGTCGCGGTGCATGGCGCATCGCCCGGCCTCACGGTCGGGCGTGGATTGAAACACCTATCAACCCACCGTCTGGCGGTCTCGCATCGCATCGCCCGGCCTCACGGTCGGGCGTGGATTGAAACTGATGTTCCCCTTGGCAATCCCTACACCAAACCTGCATCGCCCGGCCTCACGGTCGGGCGTGGATTGAAACAGGCTCCATATCTCATACAGGCGCAACAGTTGGGCATCGCCCGGCCTCACGGTCGGGCGTGGATTGAAACGTATTACGCCAGGCTGGTCGCGCAGCAGCACGCCAGCATCGCCCGGCCTCACGGTCGGGCGTGGATTGAAACCGAATGGGGCGAGGATGACGATCTGCGCCTTGGCCGCATCGCCCGGCCTCACGGTCGGGCGTGGATTGAAACCGCAGCAACGACGACACGACCCACAAGTTCTCGGTGCATCGCCCGGCCTCACGGTCGGGCGTGGATTGAAACAGCTTGCCAATACCGGGCAGTGTTAGCTCGACGCCGAGTATTGAAGTAACGAAAGTGAGCTTAGGCACGACAACCTGATGCATATCAATTGCGCGGGAACTGATCTATACCAAATTCAAATTTGGCATAAAAACAGGGATGCGTCTTTTTCGCAACGAAACAACACTATGGCCGACCGATCCGCTCAGCGCGTGGTGCGGCAACTTGACACACCCGAATAAATAGATATATTTATCTTCATATGCGAAACAGATCATCAAATTCGCATGTACTAATCAAGTCATCAATCACGGGAGACGTGTATGGAAGCGACAACCTACAACTATAAGGTCGTCCGCCAGTTCGCCATCATGACGGTGGTGTGGGGGATCGTCGGTATGCTGGTCGGGCTCATCCTGGCCTCGCAACTGATCTGGCCGGACCTGACCTTTGGCATCGAATGGCTGTCATATGGCCGCCTCAGGCCGCTGCATACCAATGCGGTGATCTTCGCCTTCGGTGGCTCCGCGATGTTTGCAGTGTCGTACTACATCGTGCAGCGCACCTGCCAGGTTCGGCTATGGGCCGAGAAGCTGGCCGCGTTCACCTTCTGGGGCTGGACGGCCGTGATCGTGCTGGCTGCCGTCACGCTGCCGCTCGGCATCACCACTTCGAAGGAATACGCCGAACTCGAATGGCCGATCGACCTGTTGATCACGGTGGTGTGGGTCTCCTATGCGCTGGTGTTCTTCGGCACCATCATCAAACGCAAGACCAAGCACATCTACGTGTCGAACTGGTTCTTCGGCGCCTATATCCTGGTGATCGCACTGCTGCATCTCGTCAACAGCGCCGAGCTGCCCTGGATTCTGGGCGGCAGCACGAGCGCCTGGTACAAGTCCTACTCCGCCTACGCCGGCGTGCAGGATGCGATGGTGCAGTGGTGGTACGGCCATAACGCGGTGGGCTTCTTCCTCACCACCGCCTTCCTCGGCATGATGTACTACTTCATTCCCAAACAGGCCGGCCGGCCGATCTATTCCTACCGCCTCTCGGTCGTGCACTTCTGGTCGCTCAACTTCATCTACATGTGGGCGGGCCCGCACCATCTGCAGTACACCGCGTTGCCTGACTGGGCACAGTCCCTCGGCATGGTGTTCTCGCTGATGCTGCTGGCACCAAGCTGGGGCGGCATGATGAACGGCATCATGACGCTGTCCGGCGCGTGGCACAAACTGCGCACCGACCCCATCCTCAAGTTCATGGTCACCGCGCTGTCGTTCTACGGCATGTCGACCTTCGAGGGGCCGATGATGTCGATCAAGACGGTCAACGCATTGAGCCACTACACCGAATGGACCATTGGCCACGTGCATTCCGGCGCGCTGGGCTGGGTGGCCATGATCACCATCGGTTCCATGTACTACCTGATTCCGCGCCTGTTCGGCCGTGAATCGATGTACAGCACCAAACTCATCGAATGGCACTTCTGGTTCTCCACCATCGGCGTGGTGCTGTACATCGCCTCGATGTGGATCGCCGGCGTGGCGCAAGGCCTGATGTGGCGGGCAGCCAACCCCGACGGCACGCTGACCTACAGCTTCGCCCAGGTGGTCGCCACCATGCATCCGTTCTACGGCATCCGCCTCGCCGGCGGGGCGCTGTTCTTCGGCGGCATGCTGATGATGGCCTACAACGTCTGGCAGACCGTCCGAGCCGGACGCGTCGTCAATGACGCCCCCATCCCGCAAGCCGTCCACGCCTGATAGGAGACCGAACATGATTTCGCATGAAAACATCGAAAAGAACCTCGGTCTGCTGATCGTGCTGACCATCCTCATTGTCAGCGTCGGTGGTCTGGTACAGATCGTGCCGCTGTTCTTCCAGACTTCCACCACCACGCCGGTGGAAGGCCTGAAGCCCTACACGGCGCTGCAGTTGATGGGACGCGACATCTACATCCGCGAAGGCTGCGTCGGCTGCCATTCGCAGATGATTCGTCCGTTCCGTGCCGAGACCGAACGCTACGGCCACTATTCGGTGGCAGGCGAGTATGTCTACGACCGCCCCTTCCTGTGGGGCTCCAAGCGCACCGGTCCCGACCTGGCACGTGTCGGCGGTCGTTATTCGGACGCCTGGCAGGTCGCGCACCTGATGAATCCGCGCGACGTAGTGCCGGAATCCATCATGCCCGCCTACCCCTGGCTTGACCGTCCGCTCAAGGACACCGGCATCCAGGCCAAGATGCGCACGCTGGACATCGTCGGCCACGGCTATAGCGAGCAGGAAATCGCCGCGGCACCCGCGGCGCTCCAGGGCAAGACCGAGCTTGATGCCGTCATCGCCTACCTGCAGGTGCTCGGCACCCACGCGCCGAAGAACTGAGCCCGGCATGGACAGCGGAACCCTCAGCGGCATCATCACGGCGGTCTTCGTGATCGTATTCATCGGCATCGTCTGGTGGGCCTTCAGCACGCGCAACAAGCAGCGCTTCGAAGAAGACGCCCGACTGCCCTTCGAAGATGACGACGACCGGCCCGCTAAACAAGGAGACAAGCAATGAGCGATTTCACAAGCGGCTTCTGGCCGATCTACATCAGCGTCCTGACCCTGGTGAGCATCCTCGGCACCTGGGTATTTCTCAAATCGCAGACCACCCGCAAGTTTGCGCCCGGCGAGAAGGCCGAACTCATGGAACACACCTGGGACGGCGACCTCCAGGATCTCAACAATCCCCTGCCGCGCTGGTGGCTGGGGCTGTTCTACGGCACCATGATTTTCGGGCTGGGCTACCTCGCCCTGTGGCCGGGACTGGGCAACTTCGCTGGCTTGCTGGGCTGGACCTCCAAAGGGGAATACCAGGCCGAGGTGAAAGCCGCCGAAGCCAAGTTCCAGCCGATGTATGCCGGCTTCATGCAGCAGGATGTCGCGACCGTGGCGGCCGACCCGAACGCGCGCGCCATCGGCAAGCACCTGTTCCTGACCTACTGCTCACAGTGCCACGGCTCCGATGCCATGGGCGCCAAGGGCTTCCCCAACCTGACCGACAATGACTGGCTCTACGGCGGCGAGCCCGACACCATCGTGGCCACCATCACCAACGGCCGCGCGGGGGTGATGCCGGCATGGGAGCCGATCCTCGGTGCACAAGGCGTCAAGCAGGTGGCCAACTACGTGCTCTCGCTGTCGGGCCGCAAGCACGATGCCGCTCTGGCCGAAGCAGGCAAGGCGAAATTCGCCGAGAACTGCGCCGCCTGCCACATGCCGGACGGCACTGGCATGAAGGCGCTGGGCGCGCCCAACCTCACCGACAAGGTGTGGCTGTACGGCGGCAACGAGGCGACGATCATCGAGACCATCAGCAAAGGTCGCAACGGTGTCATGCCTGCCTTGACCCAGACGCTCGGCACCACCTCCAACAAGGAAGCCAAGCTGCACCTGCTGGCGGCCTATGTGTACGGGTTGTCGCAGAAGCAGTAAGTCGTAAGCAATGAGCGGTACTCGCCGGACAAACCGGCGAGCCGCTTGAACGTATTGTTCCAGTGCGTTCAAGCGGCTCAGACTTTCACGGACAAACGCAGTGACCAACAACAAGCAGCCCGCCTCCGCCGACGCCGCGACCGAGCAGCAGCTCTACGCGATCCGGCAAAAAATCCAGCCGCGCGCGGTGCACGGCGTATTTGCCAACTGGCGCGTCGCGCTGGTGCTGCTGACCCAGACGCTCTACTACGGCATACCCTGGCTGCAATGGGACCACCGCCAGGCGGTGCTGTTCGATCTGGCCGCGCGCAAATTCTATATTTTCGGCCTGGTGTTCTGGCCGCAGGATTTCGTCTATCTCACCGGTCTGCTGATCCTGTCGGCGCTCTCGCTGTTCCTGTTTACCGCGGTGGCCGGGCGTCTATGGTGCGGTTACGCCTGCCCGCAGACCGTGTACACCGAGGTTTTCATGTGGGTGGAAAACTGGCTGGAGGGCGACCATCTCGCACGCAGAAAACTCGACCAGTCGCCGTGGAATGCCAACAAGCTGAAGAAGCGCGGGCTCAAGCACGTCGTCTGGTTCGCGATGGCGCTGTGGACGGGCTTCACTTTCGTCGGCTATTTCACCCCGATCCAGACGCTGGCGGCCGAGACGATTCAAGCCAACCTCGGTCCATGGGAAACCTTCTGGATCCTGTTCTACGCCTTCGCTACGTGGGGCAACGCCGGTTTCATGCGCGAGCAGGTATGCAAGTACATGTGCCCGTATGCGCGCTTCCAGAGCGTAATGTTCGATTCCGACACGCTGACCGTGACCTACGACAGCTCCCTCGGCGAGCCGCGCGGCCCGCGCAGCAAGAAGACCGATTACAAGGCAGCCGGGCTCGGTACCTGCGTCGACTGTAACGTCTGCGTACAGGTCTGCCCCACCGGCATCGATATCCGAAACGGCCTGCAGTACGAATGCATCGGTTGCGCCGCCTGCATCGACGGCTGCGACCAGATCATGGACAAGATGGGCTACCCGCGCGGTCTGATCCGCTACACCACGGAAAACGTGGTGAAAGGGAAATACCCGGATACCGGCATCGTCAGGCACGTCCTACGTCCGCGCACCATCATCTACACCGTGCTGCTGACACTGATCGCGGGCGCATTCCTCTACAGCCTCGCCACGCGGGTACCGCTCAATGTCGGCGTGGTGCGCGACCGCGCGGCATTATCGAAGGAAACCGACGAAGGCAAGATCGAGAACGTCTATCGCCTGCAGATCATCAACAAGGATGGCCAGGCTCACCGCTATACGATCCAGGCACACGGCATCGAGGATCTCGAGCTAGAGACCGCCACGCGCGATATCGCGGCAGCTCCCTTGCAGACCATCGACATTCCCGTCAGCCTGACAGCCGACCCGGAAGAACTGAAGGGCCGCTCGATCGCAGTCACGTTCACGATACAAGCCACCGACGATCCGCGCATCAGACAGGACGTCGCCACCAAGTTCTTCAACCGCTAGATATTGTGAGGCACGGCACCATGACGAATACAGCCTTTCATGCCAAACCCTGGTATCGCGAACCCTGGCCATGGTTTCTCATGAGCCTGCCCGCCATCGCAGTCGCCGCCGGACTGACCACCGTGTGGATTGCCTACCAGAGCGCCGACGGGCTGGTGGTGGGCGATTACTACAAGGAGGGGCTCGCCATCAACCAGACGCTGGAGCGCGACGACGCCGCGCACGCCCTGGCGCTCGCCGCCACGGTGAAAAGCGAGGACGGCGCGCTGGTGCTCACGCTGGCCGGCCACCTGACGGCCTATCCCGACCAATTGATCCTCACGCTGGCCCATCCCACGCATCAGGGCCTGGATCACACGCTCACCCTGCATCGCGCCGGCGGCAGCCGCTATCGCGCCATGCTGCCCGCCATGCCCGACGGGAAATGGCACGCCCAGCTGACCGATGCCGCATCCACTTGGCGCCTTGCTGGCGTGCTGCATTCCCCATTCAAGCAAGCCGTCACGATGTCATCCGATTCCGCCGTTCGTCAACCACAGGGAGAATAAAATGGACGTTGTACTCAATCTGCTGTTCAGCAGCCCGATCGGCCTCTTGAGCCTGTTTACCATCCTCTTCATCATCGGCATGGCGATCTACCTGATGGTCTGGTACAAGCGCAAGATGAACAATCCTGAAGAATGACGTCCACCCAGACGAGGAGCACGCCATGATGCAGCGCCTGATCCACATTCTGTGGCCGTCCTTCCTTGTGGCCGGCGTGGCCGACATCGTTTTCACCACCTTGTTCGATCCGCTGGAGATCGTGTACCACGGCGAAGCGGTGATCGAACAGCGCCTCGCCGCCTATACCATCGGCTTCTTCGTGTTCTGGCTGCTGGGTATCGCGTCCAGCGCGATGACCTGCTATTTCCAGCGTGGCGCGGATGAAATCAACCGCTGCCCCCTGCCGCCGCGCAACCGGCCCGAGGGCTGCCCCAAACGCGACGATGGCAGTGGCTGCTGCTAAGAATCCATGCGCCACGTGGCCTGCGCGCTGCAGCCTAACCCGGGCAAACCTGGTTGCGGCCCTGGTTCTTGGCCCGATAGAGCCCCGCGTCGGCACGTCGCAGCAGGCCATCGATTTCTTCCGATGCATCCTCCAGCGCAGCAAGCCCGGCACTGACGGTAATATGGGCCGGGCACCCCGGGACCACGTTTTGCGCAATCAGCAACCGCAGGCGCTCGGCCATCAGCAGGGCTTCAGACAGCCCCTGGCCTGGCAGCAGGACGACAAACTCTTCGCCTCCCAGGCGCGCGAAGATGTCGCCCCCGCGCAGCGTGGCGTGGATAGTGGCAGCCAGCGCCACCAGCACCTTGTCGCCGGTTTCGTGGCCGAAACGGTCGTTGACCGATTTGAAGAAATCGATGTCCAGCATGATCAGCGACAATGGCAGCCCCTGACGCTTGGCGCGGCTGATCTCGACCTTGGCCAGTTCCATGAAATGGCGCCGGTTGCTGGCACCGGTCAGGGGGTCGATCGAGGCCAATTCCTCTAGATGCTGGTTGGCCAGTTCCAGGTCATGGGTACGCGCCTCCACTCGTGCTTCGAGTTCTCGGTTGAGACGGTCGAGTTCGTCATGGGTCGCCCGCAGATCCTGTAGTAGCGCGGCCAGCGCGAGCGACGAGAATGCCAGCACGGCCAGATATTCCTGCAGCAGCAGGACCGTCTCCCCCGGCGTGGCGGCAAGCAGGGGACTCACGCCTTTGAGGGTAGCCATGATTGCGATGGCGGCGATCAGTAACACGATACTGGCCGCACCCCGCACCCCGAAGCGGACGGCCGCCCACAGGGGCAGCGGAAACAACAGGAAAGGTCTTCTTGGGAAACTGTCGGTGGCGCCCTGCGAGAAAACCCAGACGGTGAACAGCAGGGTCAGCGCCAATAGCGCGGCAGCTTCCAGGGGGCGGCGTGTGGCTGGTTGGGACGGACCCTGCAGCCAGCCCAGCACGAGCGGCGTGATCAGCAGTACGCCCATGCCATCTCCCAGCCACCAGATTGTCCATAAGTCCCAGAACGACGTGGTGGTCGGAGCACTCAGCGAATAGATCGACGCGCCCAGCAGGGCCGCCAGTCCGCTGGCCAGCCCCAAGACCAGCCCGAACAGGGCGACATGGCGCAACCGGTCGAGCGCAAAGGGACAGGCGACACGCTGCAGCAACCAGGCAGCCAGCAGGCATTCGAACAGGTTGACGCCAGCAAAACCGATCGCCTGCGCGAGGTTGAAGGTGGGTAGGTCGGCGGCGATTTCCGCCGCCACGGCCGTCAGCAGGTAGAGCGGCCAGTCGCGCCTCGGCGCCAGCAACAGCGTCGCCAGCAGGATGCCGTTGGGCAGCCAGAAGATAGAGATGCCCTCGGACATGGACGAGGCGGCCACGCCGAGCACGGCGCCCAGGTAATACCCCAGCCCGACCGCAAGCAAGCGAAGCGGTCTCGCAGACGTCGTCCCGGCGTTATTGAATGCCATGTCTATCGGGTACGGCGCGTGAATGCGCAATACGCACCGCCTGCTACCCTCCGCTTGTTATGTCACCAACTATCGCGAGGTCGCAGCGGGATTGTCAATGGCATTCGTCAATCACCCTGCAGGTGCGGCGGAACTCAGGCGGTACGCGAATAACGGGGCTGCGTGCTGGCGGTTTCCTTCAGATAGCGGTCGAAGCACATGCCGATGTTGCGCAGGAACAGCCGGCCGCGCGGGGTGACACTGATCCGGTCCGACGCAACCGTGACCAGCCCGTCGTCGGCAAGCGGGCGCAGATCGGTCAGTGCGTCAGCGAAATAATCGGTGAAGGCAATGTTCCATTCCTGGCCGAAGGCCGCAAAGTCGAGCTCCAGATCGCACATCACGCGCGTGATCGCGTCACGTCGGATCTGGTCGTCGCGCGTGAGCCTGAGGCCGCGCTCGACGGCCATACCGGTCGCAGCGATACGTTCCTGGTAGCGTTTGAGATTCTTCTCGTTCTGCATGTACACATCGGCTGTCTGGCTGATGCTGGAGACGCCGAAGGCCAGGATGTCGCAGTCCTTGTGCGTGGTATAGCCCTGGAAATTGCGCCATAGCGTCTTGTTCTGCTGGGCGCGTACCAGTTCGTCGTCCGGACGGGCGAAGTGGTCAAGGCCGATGTTGACGTAGCCCACTGCGCCCAGCATCTCGTTCACCGCCTGCTGCAGGCCGAGACGCGTCGCGGAATCCGGCAGATCTTCTTCCTTGATCAGGCGCTGGTGCTTCTTCAGCCATGGCACGTGGGCATACGCAAACACCGCCAGGCGATCCGGCGACCATTCGGTCACCTGTTCCAGCGTGTGGCGAAAACTGGCGACCGTCTGTTTCGGCAATCCCACGATCAGATCCAGATTGATGCTGGAAAAGCCCAACTCACGTGACCAGTCGAGCACCTGCTGGATAAGGGTCTGCGACTGGATACGGTTGACTGCCTGCTGCACGTCCGGATCCATGTCCTGCACGCCAAACGAGACGCGATTGAAACCGGATTCGCGCAACGCCACCAGATGCTCGCGCGTCAGCTCGCGCGGGTCGATCTCGCAACTGATCTCGGCATTGGCAGCCAGCGTGAAGTACCGGCGCATCATGTCCATCAGGCGGCGAATATCGCCGGGATTCAGATAAGTTGGCGTACCGCCGCCCCAGTGCAATTGGTGAACCATGCGGCCCGGATCCACCCGTTGCGCCGTATGCGCCATTTCCTGGTCGAGATAGGCCAGATAGGGCTGGGTCTTGCTGTAGTCGCGCGTCGCCACCATGTTGCACCCGCAGAAGTGGCAAAGCGTGTCGCAGAAGGGAATGTGGGCGTACAGCGACAACCCGCGGTCAGGGGATGCCGCAGCCAGCTCATCGGTCCAGTCCGTCTCGCTGAAGCCGGTGCGGAAATACGGCGCAGTCGGATAGGACGTATAACGGGGGCCGGGTACGCTGTATTTCTGGAGCAGTTCCAGAAGAGTCGAAGTCATGGAGGCACCCACCACATCAGATAACGATGTCTTTTTATCATAGTACGGGCGCGAAATCCAGCACCCCCGGGCTGGGGAGCGCAGCGGGTTTTGCGGTAAAGTTCGGGCTGACAAAGCCGTTGGTATGCGCCGTTCACCCGGAAATCACATGTCATCCATTCCGCCGCCGTCTCTGGTTCGTTTCCTGCTGCTGGTCGCGCTGTTGCTCGGGACCGCCGCCGTCCGCGCCGACGATGCGTCCGATCTGGCACAACGCGTCTACGACCGTCCCAACGGGCGCGACCTCACCACGCTCGGCCGTATGGTGCTCACCGAGAAGGGCCGGGCACCGCGCATTCGTGAACTGGTCACCTTCCGCCTCGACAAGACGCGCGGCGAAACCGCCAACCTGATCCGTTTTCTCGAACCTGAAGACATCGCAGGAACCGGCCTGCTCAGCATCGACAAGGCCGACGGCAGCACCGACCAATGGCTGTACCTGCCCGCACTCGACCGCGTACGCCGCATTTCCAGCGACCGCAAGGGTGGACGCTTCGTCGGATCCGACTTGTACTTCGAGGACCTGCAGGAACGCAAGCCATCGAAGGATCGCCAGCGCCTGCTCGGCAAGCAGCTCGAAAACGGCATCCTCTGCGACGTGCTCGAGAGCGTGCCGCTGGACGCCGACGATTCGGTGTACAAGAAACGCATCAGCTGGATCGATCCCGTCACCGCGATCCCGCAGCGCGTGGATTATTTCGAGCAGAGCGGCAACACGCCCAGCAAGCGCTGGCTGCTGCGCAGCAAAAAACGCACCCAAGGCTACTGGACGCTCACCGACAGCCGCATGATCGACCTGGAAAGCGGGCATGAAACCCGGCTAGTCATCGATACGGCGCTGTACGACCAGAAACTGCCCGCCAAACTCTTCACTTCGCAAGCCCTTGCCGACGAAAGCCTGGAATCGGAATATCGCCCATGAAAAACCTGTTGCTGACCCTGAGCCTGTCGCTCGCCACCCTGCCCGTGCTCATCCCCGCCCATGCGGCCGATGACCTGCCGCCGCCGCGCACCACCGCCGACCAGGATGTACCGGACGATCTGCCACCACCGCGCACCACGACGCGCAAACTGCGCCCGCTGCCCACCGAAGCCTCGCCGGCCGACAGCACCCAATCCGTCAGCACTGCGGACGATCTGCCGCCGCCGACTCCGCGCAGCCACAAACCGAAGGCGCGCGGCTTCCAGCCCTCGCTCAAGGTCGGCATCGACGACCTGCTGCTGGAAGGCGGCAGCCTGCCCGACGCACCCGAGGCCGACACCTATTCCACCCTGCGCACGAGCGCCTACGTCCTGTGGCAGCCCAGTCTCAACTGGGAATTCCGCGCCGGTGCGCGGCTCGACGGCATGACGCAGGATGGCGGCCTGGCCAGCCACCGCGAACTGCTGGCCGATTACGGCGACACCTATGTCCGCTACCGCAGTGGCGACACCCGCCTCACCCTCGGCGCGCAGACCATCATCTGGGGCCGCGTCGATGAAATCCCGCTGGCCGACCGCGTCAGCCGGGTCGATCTGACCCGGTTCGCCCTCGACGACCTGGCTGACCGCCGGCGCGCGCAGCTCGCCACCCGCTGGGAGCAGAATTTCGGCGACTACAAGCTGGATGCGGTGTGGCTGCCGGTGTTCCGTGCCGCGCAGCTGCCGGACGTGGCCAGCATCTGGAGCCCGGTCAACCGCACCACCGGCCAGATCATCGGCATCGATCCTGCGCTCACCACCCCCTGGGTCAGCGCCGCGCGCATCAATGAGGACGAGCATGGCAGCGGCGGCGGCGCCCTGCGACTCACCAAGACCGGCGACCCCTTCGATTTCGGCGTGACGCTCGCGCGCACCCGGCAGTCGCTGCCGTATTACCGGCTCGACCTGGCTGCGCTCAGGCTCACCGCCGTACACCCGTTCAACACCTTTGTCGGCGCCGACATGGAACTCGAGCATGACGGCCTCACCTGGCGCATGGAAGCCGGTTACACCGGCGACGTGCCGGTGACCCTGCCCACGACCGTGATGGACACCACGCATTCGCTCGACTGGGTCGGCGCACTGGAGTTCTTCCCTGGCGGCGCGGATACCCGCGTCAACCTGCAACTGGTTGCGCACGCGCTGCAGACCGACCGCAGCATCCTCGAACTGAAGGAATACTACGGCGCCAACGGCGAGATCGAGACCAACTTCGGCCAGGGACGCTGGAAGGCCGGGCTGCGTTTTGCCAGCGGCTTCAATGTGCGCGATGTCTACCTCAGCCCCAAGCTCAGCTACGTGGGCTGGGAACCATACGAACTCTACGTCGCTGCGCATTACTTCGATGGCGAAGCGCGCACCCTGGGCGGCTTCCACCAGGATCATTCGCTGATCACGTTGGGCCTGCGCACCAAGTTCTGACCGGGACCGGCGCATGAAGCTGCTGAAACCCTGGATCGATGGCAGCCGCATGCTGCCGCCCTGGCTGGCGCTGGCCATCCTGCTCGGGATCCAGCTGATATCGATACCGTTCCTGCTGAAGCTTCATTTCAACAACGCGCCGGACATCTACTCACCCCCCGATTCGCCCACCATCCAGCTGCGCGAATCGCTGTTCAAGGAATTCCCCAACGACGAGGCCGTCATCGCCCTGTTCGAAGGCGACGACCTGTACACCCCGGCGTTTCTCGCCGCGCTCGACCGCGCCGTGAAGAAAATGGCCGCACTGCCTGCGGTCGATCGGGTCCTGACGCTCACCACGGTCGAGCACATCGACGCCACCGACGACGGTTTTGCGGTATCGCTGCTGGTCGATCCGAAACATTTGGCCGAGCGCACGCCGGCGCAGTGGAAAGCCCGCGTGCTTGGCGACCCCATCGCGCCCGGCCTGATCGCCTCGCGCGACGGCCGCGCCGTCGCGCTGGTGGTGCGCCCGAAATTCCTGAAGGAAAGCCTTGCCCGCCGCGACATCGAGAACGCACTCGAAAAAACGATCACTGCCGAGAACCTCGATAGCCACCACACCGCCACTGCCGGCACGGTGGCGCAGACGGTCGCGGAACTGCGCTCGCTCTGGCGCGATAGCGCGATCTTCATTCCGCTCACCTTCGTCATCGGCATGGTGTTGCTGTGGTGGGTGGTCGGGCGCATCCGTCCGGTCGTGATCGGCGGACTGGCCATGGGCACGGTGGTATCGGCCAGCGTGGCCGGGCTGGTGGCTTTCGGCCAGCCCTATACACCGATCACCGCGATGATCCCCACCCTGATGGCGGCCTACACCGTCGCCACCATGCTGCATCTGTATGCCGGCATCCAGCGCGGTCGCATCGCGTTGCTGCCGCGGCGGCAACGCATTGCCCGCGCGCTGAAGGACACCTTTATCCCGGGCCTGTTCAACATCCTGACGACAGGCGCCGGCATGCTGAGCATGCTGTGGATCAGTATCCCCCCGGTTCAGACCTTTGGCCTGTCGGGTGCCATCGGCACGCTCATGGTGTTCCTGGTGGTGTTCATCCTGGTGCCGCCCATCCTGTTGAAATGGGACACGCCGCGCTGGCCCCGCCGCCGCTCGGGCCTGGCGCACGCCCGCCGGATCGCGGCAGTGGTGGCTGTATTCAGCCTGCGGCACGCGAAAGCCGTGTTGATCAGCACGGTCCTATTGGTGCTGATGACCATCCCATTGGTGATGCAGGTCAAGGTCGAATCCAACATCCTGGAGTTCTTTGCGCCCGACCATCCCCTCAGCCGCGGTACCGAACGGATCGAAAGCAAACTGTCCGGCGTCACCGGGCTCGAAATCGTACTCACCGGCTCAGGTCGCGACAGCCTGAAAGACCCGGGCCGCCTGGCCCAGATCAAGGCCCTGCAGACCTGGCTGGAACAGCAGCCGGAAATCGACCGCAGCTTTTCGCTGGTCAACGTACTGGAGGAAATGAACCGCGCCTTCAGCGGCGATGCACCCGGCACGAATGCGCTACCCACCAGCCGCAAGCTGGTCGAACAGCTGCTGCTCATCTATGACGGCAAGGATTTGTACGAGCTCGTCAACCACGAGTTCCAGCGCGGCCGCATCGCACTCAGCCTCAACGTGCACGGCGCCAATGAAATCAGCCAGGTGATCCAGCGAATCCGCACACACCTGGACGCCCAGCCCATCGCCGGCATGCGCTACGATATTTCCGGATTCGGCCAGCTGTTTGCGGACCAGACGGATCGCATCGTCAACGGCCAGATCAAGAGCTTCACTTCGTCCTTCCTGCAGATTCTGCTGCTGATGGCGCTTCTGTTCCGCTCGCTCAAGGCCGGACTCATCTGCCTGATCCCCAACCTGGCGCCGCTGTTCTTCATCTTTGTGGTGATGGGTGTGTCAGGTATCGCGCTCGACGTCGCCACCGTGCTGATCGCCGGCATCATCCTCGGCATCACCGTGGACGACACCATCCATCTGTATCACGGCTATCTGCACCGCCTCAAGCATGGCGCCGGTCCGGTGTTTGCCATCATCCGCAGCGTGGAAAGCTCGGGCCGCGCGGTGATCGCGATTTCGGTGGTGCTGATTGCGCAGTTCGGTCTGCTCGGGTTGTCCGACTACCGCCCCACCGCTCATTTCGGCATGCTGTGCGCCGTCGGCCTGTTCGCTGGTCAGGTGTTCGAATTGCTGCTGATGCCGGCCCTGCTCGGCATGCAATTGCGCAAGCCGCGGCCCGTCGCCGTCACGGCACCGTGACTTTCAGCGCACCGAATTCGTCGTTGAACACCCCCACCTCGTCGCCCGACGCGAATTGCCAGCCTTCCAGATGACCGAACTCGGTGCGTGACCGCGGTGCCAGATCGAGTTTGAAACGACGCGCCGTCGACAGCGTAGGGTTGCGCACGGCCAGGATCACGGTGAGATAGCGGTCGCTGGTATTCTCGATTTCAGCCACCAGTCCCTTGCCCAGTATCGACGAGCGGAAACCGATGACAACCGGCAGAGCCGGTTTGGCTGTGGCCGCAGCCGCCTGGACGTCGGTTTCCTTGTAGGCCAGTTGCGCTTTCAGCTGCTCGATTTCGCGCAGGCTTTCGGTCAGCTGGTTGCGTGTCTCGATCAGATAGCGCTCGCTCTGCTGGCGTGTCTCGGTCTCCTTGGACAGCTGCCGCTTCATATCGCCCAGGTCGACGTTGAGCATGAAGGCATACAGTGCCAGACCACATACCAGAAACAGCAGTACGACATTCAGACCGACCGCCACGAACAGCCCACGGCGTCTCGGCTGAACGGAAGAGGGCGCGTCTGCGTTCGTCGTGCCCATGCTCAACCGGTGTTGCGCATCCCGGATGCGATGGCGTTGATCGATCGCATCAGGGGCGCCAACCACGATTCCTGTTCGGCATCCCACACGCTCTCGGAACGGTAACGCTTCAGCATGCGGACCTGGATATGGTTGATCGGGTCCATGTAGGGACGGCGGCGCGAAAGCGACAAGGCCAGGGACTGGTTGTCTTCCAGCAGGGTATCGATCTGCGCGATCTGTTTGACCCCATCCACCGTGAGCGCAAACTCGTCCGCGATCGCGCGATAGATCGCCATGGTATTGAGGTGGTCGCACAGGCGCGCGTATTCCTCGGCAATCTCCATGTCGGCCTTGGCCAGCGACATCTGCACGTTGGACAGCAGGCCACGGAAGAACGGCCATTCACGGTGCATCGTCTGCAGATGCGCCAGACCCTCTGGATGAACATCGATGAAGCGCTTCAGCGCACTGCCGATGCCGTACCAGGCAGGCAGCGTGTGCCGCGACTGCGCCCAGCCGAATACCCACGGAATGGCGCGAATCGAGCCCAGCGAGCGGTCGGCCTTCTTGCGATGGGACGGCCGGCTGCCGATGTTGAGCAGGCCGAGTTCAGTGACCGGGGTGCTTTCGTAGAAGTAGTCGATGAAGCCCGGCATGCCGATCAACGCACGGTAGGCCATCTCTCCGGCCGCTGCGATGTCGCGCATCCAGTCGAGGTATTCCTGCGGGTAGCGAACCTCGCTGTGGGCCAGCGCGGTAGCGCTGGCCTTCAAGAGGCCGGTGACGCCCATGCCGATTTCGTAGTTGGCGGTCTCGGGATTGCCGTATTTGTAGTACAGCATCTCGCCCTGCTCGGTGAACTTGATCTCGCCGTTCACGGTGCCGGGCGGTTGCGACAGGATCGCATCGTAAGTGGGGCCGCCGCCGCGTCCCACTGTGCCGCCGCGTCCGTGGAACAGACGGCATTCGACACCGAAATGCTGCGTCAGCGCGATGATGGAAAGCTGCGCCTGATAAAGGTTCCAGTTCGATGCCAGGATACCGCCGTCCTTGCACGAATCGGAATAGCCGAGCATGACCTCCTGGTGGTTGCCGTTGGCCGCCACCAGGGCGCGATACACCTTGTTCGACAGCAGCTGGTCGAGGATGGCCTCGCTGCGCTGCAGATCGTCCACCGTCTCGAACAGCGGGGCGACCTGAATGCGGCAGAACCAGTCGCGCCCGTTGTGGCCGCACAGCCCAACCAGCCGTGCCAGCAACATCACCTCCATCACGTGCGACGCGCTGTGCGTCATCGAAATCACATAGGTACCGAAGACTTCGTCACCCACTTCAGTCTGCAGCTTGGCCATGCGCCGGAATACCGCAAGCGCCTCGCGCGCCTCGTCGTCCAGCGCGGCATCATTCACCTCGATCGGATCGATGTGGCCGACCCACGCTGCCAGCCGCTGCAGGCGGTCGGCTTCGGATGCGCTCACGTAGTCGAAATCGGGATCGATCTGTTGTAGCAGCGCGGCGACCGTGCGCGTGTGCACGGTCGACTCCTGGCGGATGTCCAGCTGCAGCAGGTGAAAACCAAAACTTTCAACCAGCCGGATCAGCGCCTGCAGATCCTGCATGGCGATGATGCGGTCGCCGTGGCTGATCAGCGAATCGCGCACCAGGTACAGATCGTCGAGGAAGGCTGCGGCATTCTCGTACGCCAGATTCGAGGTAAAGCTCGGCACGTCGGCCAGGCACTGATGGACGTAGGACAGGTTGGCATCCAGCCGCGCCAGCATCATCGCCGCCATGCGGCGATAGGGTTCGCGGCTGTAGATCTGCACCGCGGTGCCGCGGAACACCTGTTCGCCGAAGGCTTCTTCGTATTCCGCCAGATGCTCCAGGAAAGGGCCGGAAGGCGTGCACCAGCCGTTGCTGTGGGTGAGCGTCTGCCGCAGATCCCGCACCCGGGCACGGTACTCCAGCAGCGCTTCCTGCATCTGGGTGTGCACCGTCCATTCGGTGACGTCCGCCGTCACGAATGGATTGCCGTCGCGGTCGCCGCCGATCCAGGAGCCGAAGCGGATGAAGCTCGGCACGCTGACCAGGGCGGCGCCGTCGGCGTTGACGCCGTAATGCTTGCGCAGTGCCTTCTCGAAGAAGTAATAGGCTTTCGGCACCGCCTCGAACAGGCTTTCCCGCACGTAATACAGGCCATTGCGCACTTCATCGCGCACTTCCAGCTTGGCACTGCGGAGCTCGTCGGTGCGCCACATCACCTGGATCTCGGCGGCCAGCTGCGCTTCCAGCTCGCGCTGATCGTTCACCCCGAGGGTGGGGCTGTACAACTGGTCGCAGATCAGGAACACCCGGCGCATGCCTTCCATCACCGCGCGGCGGCGCGCTTCGGTGGGATGCGCGGTGAATACCGGCGCGTAGTGCAGGCGGTTGACCATGTCCTGCAGGGTGCCGACCGACATGCCCTGCGTCTTGAGATCGGCCAGGGTACGGTCGAACGAGCCCTCCCACAACGGCATGCCGTGCGACAGCATGCGGCGGCGGTTACGGTGGGCAAAGCTCTCCTCCGCCACGTTGACCAGCTTGAAATAGCTGGAGAACCCACGCACCACCAGTTCCACCTTGGCGGCGGGCATGGCGTCGATCATCGCCATCAGCTCGGTGCGGCGCTGCTGGTCTTCCTGCTGCTGGAGTTCGGCAAAGCCGCGGCGCAGAGTTTCCACCGCCTCGAACACATCTTCGCCAGCGAATTGCAGCAGCACCTGGCCGAGCAGGGTTCCCAGCAGCTTGACCTGCGCACGCAGGTGGTCATCCGTCAGGAGGGTTTCGGGTGCATTCATGGGCGGAGAGCGGGGTTATTGCAGCAAAGCCGGCTATTTTCTCATATCGGCGCGCATCACCCAACCGCGCGCCGCGCATTGCGGAACATCCGCAGCCACGGGCTCGCGCCGGCCATCCCGTCAGGCCGCCACGACAGCTGCGCCGCGCGGTATACGCGTTCCGGATGCGGCATCAGGATGCTGAAACGGCCGTCGGCCGTGGTGAATCCGGTGAGCCCCCCGGCCGAGCCGTTGGGATTGAGCGGGTAGCATTCGGTCGGCGCACCATGGTGATCGACATAGCGCAGCGTCGCCACGGCCTGCGCTGCATGCGCCGCCTCGCGGAAAGCGACCCGCCCTTCGCCATGCGACACCACGATCGGCATCATCGAACCCGCCATATCGGCGAAGAAAATCGATGGCGAAGCCAGCACCTCGACCTGTGCAAAGCGCGCCTCGAACTGTTCAGACAGGTTGCGTTCGAAACGCGGCCAGGCGCCGGCGCCGGGAATCAGGCCATGCAGTTGGCTCATCATCTGGCAACCGTTGCACACGCCCAGGGCGAAACTGTCGGTTCGCCCGAAGAACGCTGCAAACTCATCCCGGGCGCGCGGGTTGAACAGGATGGATTTGGCCCAGCCGCCGCCTGCGCCCAGCACATCGCCATAGCTGAAGCCGCCGCAGGCCGCCAGCCCGGTGAAATCGGCGAGGCTCACGCGGCCGGACAGGATGTCGCTCATATGCACGTCGACGGGCGCAAAGCCGGCGGCGTCGAACGCGGCGGCCATCTCGACCTGGCCGTTGACGCCCTGCTCGCGCAGCACTGCCACGCGTGGGCGTATGCCGCGGGCGATGAAAGGTGCAGCGATGTCGTCGTCCACATCGAAAGTCGGTGCATAACGCAGGCCCGGATCGCCGGCATCGGCGTTGCGTGCGAATTCCTGCTCGGCGCAAGCCGGGTTGTCGCGCAGCTTTGCCATTTCATAACTGGTGCGCGCCCAGGCGCTTTGCAGATCGGTGCGCGCTTCGTCGAGGATCACCCGCTCCTTGCGCAGCACGCGCACGCGGTCCGCCCCATTGGGCTGGCCGACGATGTAGAACTCGCCGCGCAGCCCGGCGTCGAAGAAGGCCTGCATCACCGCCTGGGTGTCGCTGCGGCGGACCTGCAGCACGGCGCCGGCTTCCTCGCTGAACAGCACGCTGAACATTCGTTCGGAATAACCGCGCGGATCCTGCATGTCCGGTTCCGGCAGGCCCTCGTCTTCGACGTCATGACGGATCTTCTCCGAACACAACTCGTCGACGTCCACCTCCACGCCGCAGTGGCCGGCAAACGCCATCTCGCACAGGGCGACGAACAGGCCGCCGTCCGAGCGGTCGTGATAGGCGAGCAGCTTGCCCGCGGCGTTCAGTGCCTGCACCGTTTCGAAGAAGGCGCTGAGCGCCGCGGCTGCCGGCGCGTCCGGGCAGTGGTCGCCCACCTGCTTGTAGGCCTGGGCGAAGCTCGAGCCGCCGAGACGGTTCTTGCCGAGTCCCAGGTCGATCAGCACGAGATCGGTATCGCCGGCGTCAGTGCGCAGCTGCGGCGTCAGGTGCTGCGTCACATCGGGCGTGGTGGCAAACGCCGAAATCACCAGCGAGATCGGCGAGGTCACCGACTTCTTCTCGCCGTCGGCCTGCCACACCGTCTTCATGCTCATCGAATCCTTGCCGACCGGGATGCTCACAGCCAGTGCCTGGCAATAATTCGAGACCGCGGCAACCGTGTCGAACAACGCTGCATCCTCGCCAGGGTGGCCAGCCGGCGCCATCCAGTTGGCCGACAGCTTCACGCTGCCCAAGCCCTCGACCCGCGCGGCAGCGAGGTTGGTGATCGCCTCGACGACCGCCATGCGCCCCGACGCCGGCGCGTCGATCAGCGCCAGCGGGGCCTTCTCGCCGATAGAGAACGCCTCGCCCTGCGTGGTCTGGTAGCCGGCCAGCGTGATCGCGCAATCGGCCACCGGCACCTGCCAAGGCCCCACGCACTGGTCGCGCGCGGTGAGGCCGCCGACGCTGCGGTCGCCGATGGAAATCAGGAACATCTTCGACGCCACCCCCGGCAACGCCAGCACGCGGTAGACCGCGTCCTTGAGGTCGATGCCGTCGAGCGCCAGCGGCGCGGGCAAGGCGGGCTGGTGCGCAACATCGCGCGTCATCTTGGGCGGCTTGCCGAGGATGACGTCCAGGCTCACGTCCACCGGTGCGTTGTCGAAATGGCTGTCGCTCACCAGCAGGTGATTCTCCTCTGTCGCTTCGCCCAACACCGCGAACGGGCAGCGCTCACGCTCGCAGATCGCGTGGAATTCGTCGAGACGATCCGGCGGGATCGCCAGCACGTAGCGTTCCTGCGCCTCGTTGCACCAGATCTCGCGCGGCGACATGCCGGACTCCTCCGACGGCGCGGCACGCAATTCGAAGCGCCCACCGCGGCCACCACCGTGCACCAGCTCGGGCAGCGCGTTCGACAGGCCGCCGGCGCCGACATCGTGGATGGAAAGAATCGGATTCTTATTGCCCAGCTGCCAGCAGCGGTCGATGACTTCCTGCGCGCGCCGCTCCATTTCCGGGTTGCCACGCTGCACCGAGTCGAAGTCGAGATCGGCGGCGTTGGCGCCGGTGTCCATCGACGAGGCTGCACCGCCGCCGAGACCGATCAACATGCCGGGGCCACCCAGCTGGATCAGCAGCGTGCCGGTCGGCAACATTTTCTTGTCGACGTGGTCAGCACGGATGCTGCCAACGCCACCCGCCAGCATGATAGGTTTGTGATAGCCGCGACGCTGCCCGGCGACTGTTTCTTCGAACGTGCGGAAATAGCCGGCCAGGTTGGGGCGGCCGAATTCGTTGTTGAACGCTGCCGCACCGATCGGGCCTTCGAGCATGATCGCGAGCGGGGTGACGATGCGCTCGGGTTTGCCGTACACGTCGACTTCCCACGGCTGCTCGTAGCCGGGAATATTCAGATTCGACACCGAGAACCCGCACAGGCCGGCCTTGGGCTTGGAACCGATGCCGGTCGCGCCCTCGTCGCGAATTTCGCCGCCGCTGCCGGTGGCCGCGCCGGGGAAGGGCGAGATCGCGGTCGGGTGGTTGTGCGTCTCGACCTTCATCAGCACGTGGGTGAGCTCGCTGCTGTAGGCGTAGCTGCCGTCGGCGCGCGGATAGAAGCGGTCGATGGTCGCCCCCTCGATGACGGAGGAATTGTCCGAATAGGCCACCACCGTACCCTTGGGATGGGCGGCGTGGGTGTCGCGGATCATGCCGAACAGCGATTTCGCCTGCGCTTCGCCGTCGATCACCCAGGCGGCGTTGAAGATCTTGTGGCGGCAGTGCTCCGAGTTGGCCTGCGCGAACATCATCAGTTCGACGTCGCTGGGATTGCGCCCGATACGGGTGAAGTTGTCGACCAGATACTCGACCTCGTCGTCCGACAAGGCGAGGCCGAGTTCGCGGTTGGCCGCTTCCAGCGCGGCACGGCCGCCCGCCATCACGTCGACTGTGGCCAGTTCGCGCGGCGGCACGTGCTGAAACAGCACGTGTGCGCCTTCCAGCGAGCCCATCACGGCTTCCGTCATGCGGTCGTGCAGCAGTGGCAGCAGCGCTGTCAACGCCTGGGCCGTCAGCGCGGCACCCTGAGGATCGCGCAGACGATAGGCGACGCCGCGCTCGATGCGATGCAACTGGACGAGGCCGCTGTTCCTGAGAATATCGGTGGCCTTGGACGACCACGGGGAAATCGTGCCCGGGCGCGGCGTGACCAGAACCTGCACGTCGTCGGCCGAAGGACTGTCGGTCGGGGTACCGTAATCCAGCGTCTTGGCCAGCTGCTGTTCAGCCGCCACATCCAGCTCGGCGTCCAGCTCAAGGAAATGCCAGTAGCGTGCGCTCAGCTCGCCCAGCGCCACCCCGAGACGGGCTGCCTCCTGGCGAATTTTGTCGAGCCGAAAGGAAGACAGCGCGTCACTGCCGGGGAGCGAAACGATGGAAGACATGTGCGTCTTTGCAAACAGGGCAAAGACGCTATTTTAGCCGATCGGAACGCTTCGCCGGACGGGTCGGTTGGCGAATGGCCGCCTGCTTCCGCCAGATTTCGAGACACTCGAGGCCGCAGAAATGATGGACATAATCCTGCGCGTCCGCCACTTTGGCCGCATCTGCCGGGATTTCCTTCAAACAGACATCACAATTGACGACTGTGCAGGCATCTTCATCGGAACACTGTGCGACCGGCGCACCTGATGGTGTGCGGTTATGGACCGTCATACGCACTCCGTTACGCGAACTGCAGATACCCGGAATATAGGCCCCTGGGGCCAGCTTGCAAGCCATCCGTCCCCGATCAGTATCCCGCCTCCTTGATTGCCGTTTTGATGGTTTTGTAATCCGCCTCTTTGTCGATCACAAACCCTGTCACTTTGCTGTGGATCGTTTTTTGCAAGGACTGGACGGCCTCCTGCTTCAGCTCAGCGGCCGCGGTACCCAGCTTGTCCTGCTCGACCGCGGTCAGCCGATTGCTTGCCAGCAGCGTGAAATCCGGTGTGTTCGGCAAGGCGTACCAGACCTCGAAATCCCCTTTTTCCAGCAGCGCATTCGCGGCCTTGCTCCGCAGGCTGCCGGCCTGGGCGTAATTCCGTTCCAGGGCAATGGAGACATCTTCCTGCGTTTTGAAATTCAGGATCTTGGGGGTGCCCGCATTGTTGCGCTTGATGGTGTAGCGGCCCATCACGTCGAGCCAGGATTCCTTTTCTGTCAGCGCCATCGTCTCGATCGGTGCGCCTTTCCGGCGCACCAGCAGACCGGTGGCCTGATCCTTCACTCGAGCCACGGGCGAATAATCCTGGTCGAGGACGGACACGGCAACGGACGGCGGCACGAAATACACATCCAGCCGGCCTCGATCCAGCGAGCGAAGCGTCGACTTGATCGTGCGGAACAACGTTAGATTGGGCTTCAACCCTAGCGAAGCGCCAAGCGCCCGGGCAAATGGCATCGCCGCCGTGCGAAAGTCGTCCATGAACACATCGGCCTTGCCGGTCCCGGGGTAGATCCCGATACTCAGCGTACCGTCACCGGCATAGGCCATGAGCGGCCATGCAGGAAGCAATGTCAGGCCCGCCAGAAAACCACGTCTATGCATGTTTGTCTCCCCTATTCAGGCCCGATGGCCGGCTGCACATTAGCGGCCAACGTCCGGCAAAATGAATACGCGGAGAGAGGTCAATTATGACTATCTGCCAGTACGGGCTAGGCTGACATCGGATCCGTCTTCCAGGAGGCCGCCATACGTCCCACCCGGATTATCATGTCCGCAGTGCCCTTTATTGAGCCTCGCCCCATGCCGATCACGCCGCTCTCGCCTGTCTCCTTCCCCCTCTACACGGCGGCCGACATTCATGCCGGCGAGCACATATGGGCAGCCGAGCACCCTCACGACACGCTGATGGAGAAAGCGGGAGCGGCGGCTGTCGAATGGACCGGCACACTGGCCGACGATTCGGGCGAGCCTGTCCTGATCCTGGCAGGGCCCGGCAACAATGGAGGAGATGCCCTGGTCGCGGCACGTCGCCTCGCGGCACAAGGAATTCGCGTCGTCGTCGCGAGCCGTGCCGATCCGGCCCGACTGCCTCGGGATGCCGCACGTGCCTGGGATGCCTGGCTCCAGCAAGGTGGAGCCGTACTGCCCCACTTCCCGTCGTCGCAACGTTACAGCCTCGTGATCGACGGCCTGTTCGGTATCGGGCTGACGCGCGACCTAACCGGCGAGGACGCACGCTGGATTGCGCAAGCCAATGCGCTGCCCTGTCCCAGGCTGGCACTGGATGTGCCGAGCGGACTCGATAGCGACAGTGGCCGGATCCGCGGTTGCGCCTTGCGGGCAGACCATACCCTGACTTTTCTCGGACTCAAGCCCGGCCTTCTCACCGCCGAGGGGCCGGACTATGCGGGCACGCTGCACCTCGACATGCTGGGCGTCGATCCGACCATGATGCCGGCAACGCCCGGGGGCGCCCTGATACACCTGGAGGCGCGTCACCATCTGCCGTCCCGTGCTAGAAACAGCCACAAAGGCCAGTTCGGCCATGTCGGCATCATTGGCGGCAATAGTGGCATGGTGGGCGCATGCCTGATCACCGGCCGCGCCGCGCTGCACCAGGGTGCCGGCAGCGTGACTGTGGGTGTGCTGGATGACCGCATTGCGGTCGACTACGGCGAACCGCGGCTGATGTTTGCCACGCCGGAGCACCTGACGGCGGCCGCGCAGTTGAGTGTCCTGGCGATCGGTCCCGGACTGGGCCAGGGTGTGCGCGCGCATACTCTGCTGGAAGCCGCACTTCCGGCCCCCTGCCCGCTGGTGCTGGATGCCGACGCCCTGAATCTGCTGGCCGGCGATCCCGAACTGGCCAAACAAGCGGCCCGTCGCCCTCATCCCACCCTGCTCACCCCGCATCCCGGGGAAGCCGCCCGCCTGTTGGGCGTGAGTGGGATGGAGATCCAGGCGAACCGCGTCGAGGCAGCCTGCACGCTGAGCCGAACCTACCACGCTGAGGTTGCCCTGAAAGGCGCAGGCACCGTGATCGCCCACCCCGACGGCCGCTACGCCATCAACACCACGGGCGGTCCCTGGCTCGCCCAGGCCGGTTCAGGCGATCGTCTCACCGGCATGGTGGCTGCGCTGCTGGGCCAGGGCATGGCGGCAGGCGACGCGCTCGAAGCCGCCGTATGGCTGCACGGCTGCGATATGGGCACCGCTATGCCTTCAACAGCGCGTTGATGATCCTGCGCAGCGCGGCCAGCGCCGCGTTAGGCGAAGGATCGAATTGCGCCCGCACGATCGCGCCGTCGATCGCCAGCGCCACGGCCTGCGCGATCTGTGCGCGCTGCCTAGACTTGGGCAGCACGGCGGCAATCGCTGCGGTCATGTCCTGCTTGTGGCTACGCGCAATCTCGATGACGTCCGGCAGCGTGCCGCCCAGTTCCCCGACGCTGTTGATGAAGGCGCAGCCGCGGTAACGCACGTCGCGAAACCATTCCTCGACGGTCGGCACGATCGCGCCGGCCTCGCCGCCGTGACGTGCCAATGCATCGGTGAACCAGGCCATCCAGCGCGTATGCCGATACGCCAAATAGGCGCGAATCAGATCGTTCTTGCTTGGAAAGTGCCGATAGAACGTGACCTTGGTCACGCCGGATTCGGCAATGACGCGATCGATGCCGGTGGCGCGCACGCCATCCTGGTAGAAAAGCTCATGTGCGGTATACAGGATGCGCTCGCGTGCGCTGGGCAGCGCGTCGCTCCGATCAGCCTGGGTGTTCATGCGCCTATTGTAGACAGATCCGTCTACATGACCTAGACTGCGCCCAACGTAGACAGATCTGTCTACATCACGTCAAGGAGCCGACATGGAAAGCAAACCGCCACTGCCTCCCTTTACCGAGGAAACCGCCGCCAAGAAAGTACGCATGGCCGAGGATGCCTGGAATTCACGCGACCCCGGACGCGTTGCACTGGTCTACACCGAAGACACCCGCTGGCGGAATCGTGCCGAATTCCCGGTCGGACGCGAGGAAGTCCGCCGGTTTCTCGAACGCAAATGGGCCCGCGAACTGGATTACCGGCTGATCAAGGAATTGTGGGCCTGCACCGGCAACCGCATTGCCGTACGTTTCGCCTACGAATGGCGTGACGATTCCGGGCAGTGGTACCGCTCATATGGCAACGAGAACTGGGAATTCAACGAGGACGGCTACATGATGCGCCGCTTCGCCAGCATCAACGACCTGCCCATCAAGGAATCCGACCGTCAGTTCTTCTGGCCGCTCGGCCGCCGCCCGGACGACCATCCCGGCTTGAGCGATTTGGGACTGTAGTGCGATCCGGGCGGCTGAAGCCGGATATCAGCAAATGCGCGACTTGAGGTAGGCGCCGAAGTCCTCGCTGACTTCGCTGTGCTTCAATGCGTATTCCACCGTGGCCTGCAGATAACCCAGCTTGCTGCCGCAGTCGTAGCGGACACCGTCGAAGGCATAGGCCAGCACTTGCTGTTCCTTCAGCAAGGCGGCGATGGCGTCGGTGAGCTGCAGCTCGCCGCCGGCACCCGGCGTGAGATGCTGGATGTGGTGGAAGATGCGTGGCGTCAGGATGTAGCGGCCGACCACGCCGAGGGTGGACGGTGCGTCCGCGGGCTTGGGTTTCTCGACGATGCCGTTCACCCGCGACACGCGTTCGGCCATCGGGGTGGCATCGACGATGCCATAGGACGCGGTTTCCTCCGGCGCCACCTGCTGCACGCCGAGCACCGAGCACTGGTAATAACCGTACTGATCGACCATCTGCTTCATGACTGCCGGCCTGCCGTCGATCAGGTCGTCGGCGAGAATGACGGCGAAAGGTTCGTTGCCGATCACCGGCTGTGCGCACAGTACGGCATGGCCGAGCCCCAGCGCTTCGGCCTGGCGGATATAGATGAAATTGACGCCGGCCGGGCGGATCGACTGCACCAGTTCCAGATCGCGATTCTTGCCGCGCGCAGCCAGTTCGGTTTCCAGTTCGTAGGCCTTGTCGAAGTGGTCTTCGACGGTGCGCTTGGTGCGGCTGCTGATGAAGATGATGTCGGTGATGCCAGCATCCATCGCTTCCTCGACCGCATACTGGATCAGCGGCTTGTCGACGATGGGGAGCATTTCCTTGGGGCTTGCCTTGGTGGCCGGCAGAAAACGAGTGCCGAGGCCGGCAACTGGAAATACGGCTTTTTTGACTTGTTGCATGTCTCTTCCTTGAAAGTCCTTTGGTTCAAAAATCCAACGGCTGCTGTGTGTTGTTATTGTCCGATGCCAGCAAGCTCAGCAGCCCGGCCTCGTCGAGAATGGCCACGCCGAGCTCCTGTGCCTTCGCCAGCTTGCTGCCGGCTTCCTCGCCTGCCACCACGTAGTCGGTCTTCTTCGACACCGACCCGGCCACCTTGCCGCCTGCGGCCTCGATTTTCTCCTTCGCCGCATCGCGCGTCAGCGTCGGCAACGACCCCGTCAGCACCAGCGTCTTGCCTGCAAGGATACCTGCCGATTGTTGCATGCCGGATGTTTCCGGCCAGTGCACACCCGCCTTGCGCAGCCTGCTGACCACCTCGAGGTTGTGCGGCTCGGCAAAGAACTGGACGATGGACTGGGCCACGATGGGGCCGACGTCGCGTACAGCCAGCAGGTCGGTTTCGGTTGCGGCAATCAGCTTGTCCAGCGAACCGAAATACTGTGCCAGATCCTTGGCAGTTGCTTCCCCGACGTTACGGATACCCAGCGCGAAAATGAACCGCGCCAGCGTGGTGGCCTTGCTGGTCTCGATCGCCGCGACCAGATTGGCTGCCGATTTCTCCGCCATGCGCTCCAGGCCGGCAAGCGTGTCAAGGCTCAGACCATACACGTCGGCCGGGCTGTGCACCAGGCCACGCTCGACCAGTTGATCGACCAGCTTGTCGCCCAGGCCTTCGATATCCATCGCACGGCGGCCGGCGAAATGCAGCAGGGCCTGCTTGCGCTGCGCCGGGCAGTAGAGCCCGCCCGTGCAGCGCGCGGCCGCCTCGCCCTCGATCCGTACCACATGCGAACCGCACACCGGGCAGACGGGATAACTGTGCAGGATGTTGAAACGCGGCGGTTCCGGCAGGAGCCGCCGCTCGACCACCGTAGCCACAATCTCGGGAATGACGTCGCCGGCGCGCCGCACGATGACCGTGTCCCCCACGCGCACATCCTTGCGGTCGATCTCGTCCTGGTTGTGCAGGGTGGCGTTGGTCACCGTCACCCCTCCCACGAACACTGGCGCAAGGCGGGCCACCGGCGTCAGCGCGCCCGTTCGGCCGACCTGGACGTCAATGCCGAGCACGGTGGTGAGCTGCTCCTGGGCCGGGTATTTGTGCGCCACCGCCCAGCGCGGTTCGCGCGTGACGAAACCGAGAGTGCGCTGCAAATCGAAACGGTTGACCTTGTAGACCACGCCGTCGATATCGAACGGCAACTGGTCGCGGCGTGCCGCGATGTCATCGTGGAAAGTAACGAGTTCGCCCACTCCCAGACACACTCGGCGTTCGGCACACACCGGCACACCCAGCTCTTCCAATGCATCAAGCATCGCGCTATGCGTGGGCGGCAGCGTCCAGCCTTGCACCTCGCCCAGGCCGTAGGCGAAGAACGACAGCGGACGCTGCGCGGCCAGCTTGGGGTCGAGCTGCCGGATGCTGCCGGCCGCGCCATTGCGCGGGTTGACCAGAGCATCCTTGCCGGCCTCGCGCTGCTTCGCGTTGTAACGCTCAAAGTCGTCGCGCCGCATGAACGCCTCGCCGCGCACTTCCAATACGGCTGGCGGCGAATCCATTCGCAGGCGCAACGGGATGGCATGCACGGTGCAGATGTTCTGCGTGACGTCCTCTCCCGTCTCGCCGTCGCCGCGTGTAGCGGCCTGCACCAGCACGCCTTGCTCATAACGCAGGTTGATCGCCAGTCCGTCGAATTTCAGTTCGGCGGCATACTCGACCGGCGGATCGTGCTCGTCCAGCCCCAGTTCCTTGCGTACCCGCGCGTCGAAAGCCTGCGCGCCACTGGCTTCGGTGTCGGTCTCGGTGCGGATCGACAGCATCGGTATCGCATGGCGCACTTTTGGGAACGCATCGAGCGGCTTGCCGCCGACACGCCGGGTGGGCGAATCGGGTGTGGCGAGTTCGGGGTGCTTGGCTTCGAGCGCTTGCAACTCACGGAACAGCCGGTCGTATTCCGCATCGGGAATAGTCGGTTGATCGAGGACGTAATACGCGTAATTGTGGCGCTCGATCTCCCGGCGCAACGCAGTCGCGCGTGCCAGAAAATCGCTGGACATCAGGAGAACAGACGCAGCGACCGCCGGGACCCGGATGGCACGCCACGCGCTTCCATGCGCTCGTAAATATGCATGAGCTGGTTGCGGATTTTCTCGATGCCGGTGTCGGTCAGGGGGCGCAGGTTGTCGTCCACCAGAATGCCGCCGGTTTCGTTGGCGAGCGTGCGGCCGAAGGCCACCATGCCGTCGAACACCTTCAGGCCATCCGGCACGCGCGGAACGTCGAACTGCAGGGTGACACCCTGCGAAGTCTGGCCCTCCACCGCCTCGACCGCAAACGGCTCGGCATCGTGGTTGCACAGGGCATAAAGCGGCTCGCCGCGGCTGTCGAGCAGCTGGAACACGCCATCGCCACCCAGCACCATGCCGCAGCTTTCCGCTTCGCGCACGATGCGGGTCAAATTCACCGCCCCCTCGCCGCGCGCGACCACATTGAGGCCGATGAGGACATCGACATCGACGCAGAAACGATCGATGGCCTGGGCGCGTTCGAGCGCATCGACCATATCGTCGCAGGCGAGGCGCAGGCCATGCGCCTGCGCCATCGCCTGCAGCACGTCGCACAGGGCGGCGAGCTGCTCTTCCTGCACCGCCCCGTTGCGGTCGGCCAGTTGCATGGTAACCGCCACTTGCTGATACCGCGCGTCACGCCATGGCTGGACGTCTTCCCATGCCGTCGCTCCCACCGGCAGGCCGAGCCAGCGTATCGCTTTGCCCAGTGTCCGGGTCTGGTTGAAAGCGTCGACGAACACATTGGCCATGGCGCCATCGCAGCCGATGCGGGCACGGTATTCGATCAGTTCGTCATAAGGTGCCGGCGCCGCACCCGACGGCGAACTGGCAGGGCGCCGTTCGCTGGGCACCGCAGCGGCAGGATTCGGGGCAGGGACAGCATTCACCGGCACGTCCGCATCGTCGCCTGCCAACGAAGTGCCCGTATCGAAGCGCACATGGGGTTCGCCAACCCCGCTCTCGCCGTCATCTCCGAGAACCGGCTCCCGCAGCGCCGGCTCGACCCGTTCATGCATTGCGCGCGGCCTGGCATCATCCTGCATCAATGCATCGGCCACCGGCATTTGAAAGGCCGCATCCGCCTGCTTGCGGAAGCGGCGTTCCTGGATCCAGTTGAATACCAGCACTGCCGCCACGACGGCCCCACCGACGATCAACAAGCCGATTTGCAAATCACTCATTCGTTTTTCCCGACTGAACGGATTGGGCAGGCACGACCCGGACGAACCATTCATCCGGCGCCACCATGCCCAGATCATTGCGCGCGCGTTCCTCGATCGCATCGCGTCCCTGCTTGAGATCGTTGATCTCGGCCAGCAGGCTTGCATTGCGGACTTCCAGGCGCTGATTCAATGCCAGCTGGATGTCGATTTTCTGCGCGCCCTCCCGCACCCTCAGCCAACCGCCCTCACCCAGCCAGAGCGGATATTGCAACAGGACAACCGCGATGGCCAGCACCCAGGTCAGCCCCCGGTTGCGGAGACGCGCGATGAACCGGGTCGCGTTGAGGTCAGCCGCGCTGGCGGAACGCATCGCGTCCAGGGTAGCTCGCCGTGTCGCCGAGTTCTTCCTCGATGCGCAGCAGCTGGTTGTACTTCGCCATGCGGTCGGAACGCGACAGCGAGCCGGTCTTGATCTGGCGAGCGTTGGTCGCGACTGCCAGATCGGCAATCGTGGTGTCTTCGGTTTCGCCCGAGCGGTGAGAAATCACGGACGTGTAGCCCGCCTGCTTGGCCATCTCGATCGCCTGGAAGGTTTCCGACAGCGTACCGATCTGGTTGACCTTGATCAGGATCGAGTTGGCGATGCCCTTGTCGATGCCTTCCTTCAGGATCTTGGTATTGGTCACGAAGAGGTCGTCACCCACTAGCTGCACGCGCGCGCCGAGCTTGTCGGTCAGCAGTTTCCAGCCATCCCAGTCGCCCTCGGCCATGCCGTCCTCGATGCTGATGACGGGATACTTGTCGCACCAGGCCGCCAGGTAATCGGTGAATTCGGCAGCGGTCAGCTTCAGGCCTTCGGATTCGAGGTGGTAGCGACCGTCCTTGTGGAACTCGGATGCGGCGCAGTCGACGCCGATGGCGACGTCGATGCCGGGCTGCAGCCCGGCTTTCTCGATCGCCTGCACGATCAGCTTCAGCGCTGCCTCGTGCGATTCCAGGTTGGGCGCGAAGCCACCTTCGTCGCCTACGGTCGTCGCCATGCCCGCATCATCCAGCAGCTTCTTCAGCGCATGGAAGACCTCGGCGCCGTAGCGCAGGGCTTCGCGGAAGCTCGGCGCGCCGACCGGGATGATCATGAATTCCTGCATGTCGATGTTGTTGTTGGCATGCGCGCCGCCGTTGATGATGTTCATCATCGGCACCGGGAGCGCCATCGGCGCGGCACCGCCGAGATAGCGGTACAAGGGCAGCCCGGCCTGCTCGGCGGCGGCGCGGGCACACGCCATCGACACCGCCAGCAGGGCGTTGGCGCCGAGACGCGACTTGTTCTCGGTGCCGTCCAGATCGATCATGGTCTGATCGATGAAGGCCTGGTCTTCGACGTCCAGGCCGATGATGGCTTCGCAGATTTCAGTGTTGACGTGCTCGACGGCTTTCAGCACGCCCTTGCCGAGGTAACGCGACTTGTCGCCGTCGCGCAGTTCGATCGCCTCGCGGCTGCCAGTCGAGGCACCGGACGGCACGGCGGCGCGCCCCAGCACGCCGGACTCCAGCAGCACGTCGACTTCAACAGTGGGATTGCCGCGGGAATCGAGAATTTCCCGGGCGATGACATCAATAATGGCGCTCAACTTTTCTTCCTTAGGTCGTTCGTCCACGCAGGGCACGGGGTCAGCTCTTCACGACCATCGTGTCCTTCGCAGATCAGTTTTTCATCAACTCGTGTTCAATAAACCCGCGCTGTTTCACCAGCGCGTCGATTTCCTTCAGCGTTTCCAGCAATTCCTTCATCATGCCGAGCGGCCATGCGTTGGGGCCGTCGGACAGGGCAACTTCCGGATTCGGGTGCGTCTCCGCGAACACGCCCGCCACGCCGCTGGCCACCGCAGCCCGCGCCAGCACCGGCACGAACTCGCGCTGACCGCCGCTCGACGTGCCCTGCCCGCCCGGTTGCTGCACCGAATGGGTGGCGTCGAACACCACCGGGCAGCCCGTGCCACGCATGATCGCCAGGCCGCGCATGTCGGACACCAGCGTGTTGTAGCCGAAGCTCACGCCGCGTTCGCACACCATGATCTGCTCGTTGCCGACCGCCCGCGCCTTGTCGACCACGTTCTGCATGTCCCACGGCGCGAGGAACTGGCCTTTCTTGATGTTGACCGGACGTCCGGCGCGCGCGACGTTCTGGATGAAGTTGGTCTGGCGACACAGGAAGGCCGGCGTCTGCAGGACGTCGACCACTGCGGCCACTTCGTTCAGCGGCGTGTCTTCATGCACGTCGGTCAGCACCGGCACACCGATCTTCGCCTTCACTTCCGACAGGATGCGCAGTCCTTCCTCCAAGCCGAGCCCACGGAAAGACTGGGTCGACGAGCGGTTGGCCTTGTCGAACGAGGATTTGTAGATGAAAGGGATGCCCAGCCCAGCGCACATTTCCTTCAGCTGGCCGGCCGTGTCCATCGCCAGCTGTTCGGATTCGATCACGCAGGGACCGGAAATCAGGAACAGCGGCTGATCGAGCCCGGCCTCGAAGTGACACAGTTTCATTTGGCCTGCTCCTGTTGACGCGCCAGCGCAGCTTGCACGAACGCAATGAACAAAGGGTGACCGTTACGCGGATTGCTGGTGAACTCGGGGTGGAACTGGCAGCCGACAAACCAGGGATGCACCGCGGTGGGCAGCTCGACCATTTCGCACAGGTCGGTGCCCGGCGCGCGCCCGGCAACGACGAGGCCCTTGGCTTCGAGTTCGGCCAGCAGCGTGTTGTTGACTTCGTAACGATGACGGTGGCGCTCGACGATGCTGGCGGCACCGTAGATCTCGCGTGCCAGCGTACCGTCCTTGAGTTCGCACGGCTGGCCGCCGAGGCGCATGGTGCCGCCCAGGTCGGACTGCTCGCTGCGCTTCTCGACCTGGCCGCCGCGATCCAGCCATTCGGTGATGAGTCCGATCACCGGATGCGTGGTGGCCGGCTCGAACTCGGTCGATTGCGCATCCGCCATGCCGGCGACGTCGCGTGCGAATTCGACCACGGCGAGCTGCATGCCCAGGCAGATGCCGAGATAGGGCACCTTGTTCTCGCGCGCATAGCGAATGGCGGCAATCTTGCCTTCCACGCCGCGCTTGCCGAAGCCGCCGGGCACCAGGATCGCATCCATGTCCTTGAGGCTGTCGACGCCGGACTTCTCGATCTGCTCGGAGTCGATGTAATGGATCTTCACTCGGCTCTTCGTATGCATGCCGGCGTGGATCATCGCCTCGGACAGCGACTTGTAGGATTCGGTGAGGTCGACGTACTTGCCGACGAAGGCGATGTTGACCGTGTGCTGCGGATGCTCCAGTGCATGCACCAGGTTTTTCCACACGCTCAAGTCGGCCGCGCGCGCCAGGATGTTCAGCTTGTGGCAGACGATCTCGTCGAGCATCTGGTCGTGCAGCATCGCCGGGATCTTGTAGATCGAGTCGGCGTCGAGCACCTCGATCACCGCCTCGGGCCGCACGTTGGTGAACAACGCAATCTTGCGGCGCTCGTCGAGCGGAATCTCACGGTCCGCGCGGCACAACAGGATGTCGGGCTGGATGCCGATCTCGCGCAGCTCTTTCACGCTGTGCTGGGTCGGCTTGGTCTTCAGCTCGCCGGCGGTCGCGATGTAGGGCAGCAGCGTCAGGTGGATGAAGCAGGTGTTTTCGGGGCCGTCCTCAAAACCCATCTGACGGATCGCTTCGAGGAAAGGCAGCGATTCGATGTCGCCCACCGTGCCGCCGATCTCCACCAGCGCCACGTCAGCGCCATTGGCGCCTTCGCGGATCGAGCGCTTGATCTCGTCTGTGATGTGCGGGATGACCTGAACCGTGCCGCCAAGGTAGTCGCCGCGGCGCTCCTTGTCGATCACCGACTTGTAGATCTGCCCGGTGGTGAAGTTGTTGCGCTTGCTCATGCGCGCGCTGGAGAAGCGCTCGTAATGGCCCAGATCGAGGTCAGTTTCCGCGCCGTCGTCGGTGACGAACACCTCGCCGTGCTGGAACGGGCTCATGGTGCCGGGATCGACGTTGATGTACGGATCGAGCTTCAACAGGGTGACACGGATACCGCGCGATTCGAGCAGCGCAGCGAGTGAAGCGGAGGCGATCCCTTTCCCTAGGGAAGAAACCACCCCACCAGTGACAAACACATACTTCGTCATTTTATAAGCGGGGGCGGGTGATGACGGATTCTACTCCATCGCCCGTGATGGCTCAATGACACGGCCGATTCAATGGCTTGCCAGCCTCCGCCAGGTCGCCGTCACCGTGTCGGGATTGAGCGAAATCGAGCCGATCCCCTGTTCGACCAGCCAGTCGGCCAGATCGGGATGGTCGCTTGGCCCCTGGCCGCAGATGCCGACGTATTTGCCCTGCCGCCGGCACACGGCGATGGCTTCGGCCAGCAACTTTTTCACCGCCGGGTTGCGCTCGTCGAAGCCGCCGGCCACCAGGCCGGAATCGCGGTCGATGCCGAGGGTAAGCTGGGTGAGGTCGTTGCTGCCGATGGAAAAGCCGTCGACGTAGTGCAGAAAGTCCTCGGCCAGCAGCACGTTGGAGGGGATCTCGCACATCATGATCAGCCGCAGGCCATGGTCGGCGCGCTTCAGGCCGTTATCGGCCAACAGCCCGGCCACTGCCGCGCATTCCTCCACCGTGCGTACGAAAGGAATCATCACCTCGACATTGGAAAAGCCCAGCGTCTCGCGCACCTTCTTCAGCGCCCGGCATTCCAGCTCGAACGCCGGGCGGAACATCATCGATACGTAGCGCGCTGCGCCGCGCAACCCCAACATGGGGTTTTCCTCCTTCGGCTCATAGCGTTCGCCGCCCACCAGATTGGCGTATTCGTTGGACTTGAAGTCCGACAGCCGCACGATCACCGGCTGCGGCCAGAACGCGGCGGCCAGGGTCGCGATGCCCTCGGCCAGCTTGTCGACATAGAACGACACCGGGTCGGCATAGCCCGCGGTGCGCGCATCGATCTCGTCGCGCAACGCCGGCGTCTGGCCGGCGTAGTCGAGCAGCGCCAGCGGATGCACCCCGATCATGCGCGCGATGATGAACTCCAGCCGTGCGAGGCCGACGCCGTGATTGGGAATTTGCGCAAACTCGAAGGCGCGCTCGGGATTGCCGACGTTCATCATCAGCTTGACCGGCGGCTCCGGCAGCGTCTCGCTTGCCAGCGTCTCCATCTCGAATGCCAGTTTGCCGGCATAGACCTTGCCGGTGTCGCCTTCGGCGCACGATACCGTCACCAGTTCGCCATCCTTCAGCACCGTGGTCGCGTTGCCGGCGCCGACCACGGCGGGAATGCCCAGTTCGCGTGCGACGATGGCGGCGTGGCAGGTGCGTCCGCCCCGGTTGGTGACGATGGCCGCCGCACGCTTCATCACCGGTTCCCAGTCAGGGTCGGTCATGTCGGTGACCAGGATGTCGCCCGGCTGCACCCGATTCATCTCCGCCGGACTGGCGATCAGCCGTACGGCACCGGCGCCGATCTTCTGGCCGATGGCGCGGCCGCTGATACGCACCTCGCCGCTGCCTTTCAGTACGTAGCGTTCGATGCTGCCGGCGCTGCGCGCCTTCACGGTTTCCGGACGCGCCTGGACGATGAAGAGTTCGCCGGTTTCGCCGTCCTTCGCCCATTCCACATCCATCGGCCGGCCGTAATGCTGCTCGATCCGGACCGCCTGGCGCGCCAGTTCCAGCACCTCGGCATCGTTCAAGGCGAACTGCCGCCTCAACGCTGGTGGCGTGGCCTCGATCACGGTTGCGCCGTCGCGCCACACCATGCGGGTGGCTTTTTCACCGAGTTCGCGCCGCACCACCGCGGGAAAGCTTTGCGCCAGCATCGGCTTGTGCACGTAGTACTCGTCCGGATTCACCGACCCCTGCACCACCGTCTCGCCCAGGCCGTATGCTGCGGTGATGAACACCACGTCGCGGAATCCGGATTCGGTGTCCAGGGTGAACAGCACGCCGGAGCAGGCGATATCGGAACGCACCATGCGCTGGATGCCGGCGGACAGTGCCACGCCGGCGTGGGCAAAGCCGTGATGCACCCTGTACGCAATGGCGCGGTCGTTGTAGAGCGAGGCAAAGACCTTTTTCACATACGTCAGCACGTCGGCCACACCGCGCACGTGCAGATAGGTTTCCTGCTGGCCGGCAAACGAGGCGTCGGGCAGGTCCTCGGCCGTGGCCGACGAGCGCACCGCCACCGATACCGTGTCGCCAAGCCCCGCGTACGCTGTGCGCAGCCCGACCTCCAGCGCAGGCGGCAGGCTGGCCGCCTCGATCCACGCGCGAATCTCCGCCCCTGCCTGCGCCAAGGCCGTCACGTCCGCGACGTCGAGCGGCGCCAGCCGCGCGTCGATACGCGCACGCAGGTCGTTATGATCGAGAAAATCCCAGAAGGCCTTGGAGGTGGTGGCAAACCCGCCCGGCACCTTGACCCCCGCACCGGACAGATGGCGGATCATTTCGCCGAGCGAGGCATTCTTGCCGCCCACCAGAGGCACATCCGCCATCGACAGGGCATCCAGCGGCACAATATAGTCTGTAGACATAGGTGAACTCCATGAACGGTTACAGCATATTCTGCGTGTCCGACCACACCGGGGTGACGGTCGAGTCCGTCGCCAAAAGTGTGCTGGCACAGTTTCCTCATCTCGAGTTTAGCCTGATTACGCTGCCCTTCGTCGACAGCGCGGAGAAAGCCCAGGCTACGGCCGCACGCATTGCCACGGCCCCTCGTACCCTGATCTTCTCCACCCTGACCGATCCTACGCTACGTCTGCCGTTTCGCCAGGCTGGGCTCAGCCTGTTCGACGTATTCGACCTGATCGCGCCGGCCGTCGAATCTGCGCTCGGCCAGACCGCCACCCCCAGCGGCGGCCACACCCATGGCATGGCATCTGACTATGAAGCGCGCATGGATGCCGTCAACTTTGCGCTCAATCTGGACGACGGCCTCAATCCCGAACGTCTGGACCAGGCTGACCTGATCCTGGTCGGCGTTTCGCGCGTCGGCAAAACCCCCACTGCGCTTTATCTGGCCCTGCAGTATGGCCTGCGCGCGGCCAACTATCCGCTTACGCCGGACGACCTCGAACAGGACGACCTGCCCGTCTGCCTGAAAGCCCATCTGCCCAGGCTGCGCGGCCTTACCCTGTCGCCCGAGCGTCTTGCCGCCATCCGCCAGGCGCGTTACCCGGACAGCCGCTACGCCAGCCTGGTGCAATGCCGCATGGAACTGAGTGCAGCCGAGGCGTTCTTCAAACGTCACGCGCTTCCCATTGTCGATACCACCCGTATGTCGGTGGAAGAAATCGCCGCGCGTTTGCGGCTGTCCTGAGCGTCCCGCTGCCCTGACTGAGGGCCAACCCTCAAGTTTTGCGCGCTTCACCCGATTGAACAAACGACCCGGCGCCCGCTTATACGCAGTCCAAGCCCCGCCAAATTGTTCAATGATCAGGAGTTTCCGATGTCTTGCCCCTGTCCGCGTACCCGCTTACACACTGCAATGGCACCGGTTTGTCCATCCTGGTCGTCACTGCAGCGCTGACGACAGGTTCGGCGCACTTGTCCGCACCATCGAAAGGAAGGCTGACGCCAGCCGCCTCCTTGTCTCTCCCAAACGCCAGCCATCGCTTGCCGCGCGAACACCTGGCCCGTCCCGACTCGAATCCGAACGGAGCACATGACCTGTTTCGTTTCGCTCACGGAAAGTGCGCAGCGTGAATACCGTTGCTCTTGATCCTGACAACGCCCCTGTGCCGTCGGCAAGGTATTCCGTGCTTCCCGCAACCTGGCGGCGCGTGCTGCTGGCAGGATTCATTGTCCAGCTGTTGTTGATTCTGTTCGTCACCACCATCGGCCTGCAGCAACTCCGGCTGACCGCCAACAACCTCGGCACGGTTGTCGATGTCCACATGCGCAAGCTCAGCCTCACCAAGGCGATGATGACTGCTGCGCGCGAGCGCACACTTTGCATGTTCAGATTGTCGATGAGCCATGACCCGTTCGAACGCGATCAACTGTTCATACAGTTCAACAAGCACGGTGCGGAGTTTGCCGATGCCCGGATGGCACTGCTGAACATGCCCCTGAGTCCGCGCGAACACGAACTCATCGATCTGCAGGGGCATCTGACTGGCATCGCCCGGCCGATGTATAACCAGCTCGTCGAGGCGCTACGTGGCGATTTCAACCACAAAGCCGAAGAGCAGGTTCTCAGCGGCGCCATCCCGGCGCAGAACAACGTCCTGAATGTGCTCTCGCTGCTCGATACCGAAACCCAAAGGCTCGCGCTGGAAGCCAGCCGCAAGGCGCACCAGGCGCACGAAGTGGCGCGCTTCTGGATGTACCTCCTGTCGGGCATTGCCCTATTGCTGGGTATTCTCGTCGCGACTGCGGTCATGTACTACACCAAGCGGGCCAGTCGCGAACGCCACCATCTTGCCACGCACGACGCCTTGACGGGCCTGCCCAACCGCATGCTGTTCATGGACCGCCTGGAACAATCCCTGGTGCGCGCGCAACGCCGCAACACACTGGTGGGCGTGATGTTCATCGACCTGGACCGCTTCAAGCGCGTCAACGACACCCTCGGTCACGCCAGCGGCGACGCGCTCATTTGCGAAGTTGCGCAGCGTCTGCGTTCGGCCACGCGTGCGGAGGATGTCGTCGCCCGGCTGGGTGGCGACGAATTCGGCGTGGTCATCGATGTCGCCCGGATCAGCCATGTTTTGCAGGTGGTGGAAAAAATCCTCGGCGTTGTAAGCGAACCCTATCGAATCGCGGAACGCGAACTGTTCTCCAGCTGCAGCATCGGCGTCAGCGTCTATCCAAACGACGGCAGCGACGGCACCAGCCTGCTCAAGCACGCCGACACAGCGGCATTCACTGCAAAGAACGGCGGCAGGAACCGCTTCCAGCTCTATGACGCTGCCATGAACACCATGGCGGAAGAACGGCTGCAGCTGGAAACCGAACTGCACTACGCGCTGGAACGGGATGAATTCCTGTTCCACTACCAGCCCAAGCTCAACCTGGAAACCGGGCGCATCCAGGGTGTCGAGGCACTGATCCGCTGGAATCACCCCGGCAAGGGCCTGCTCAGCCCGGCGGTTTTCCTCGAACTGCTGGAAGAAGGCGGCGGCATCGTCAAAGTCGGCCGCACACTGCTGAGATCGGCCTGCTTCCAGACGGCAAGCTGGCATGCCGCCGGCTTCGCCAACCTGGATGTGGCCGTCAACATATCGGGCAAGGAGTTCTGGCACAACAATCTGGTCGCCGATGTCCGCGAGGCCCTGCAGCAGTCCGGCCTGCCGCCGCACTCGTTGCATCTCGAACTGACCGAGGGCATTTTCATGCAGGATGTCGAGGCGGCCGTCTCCATCATCCTGGCCTTGAAGGCACTGGGCGTGGCTGTGGCGATCGACGACTTTGGAACCGGCTATTCGTCGTTGGCTCACCTCAAGCGATTCCCGCTCGATATCCTCAAGATCGACCGTTATTTCGTCAAGGACATCCCGCACGCCCCGGTCAACGAAGCGCTCATCAGCTCGATTCTCGCCTTGTGCAGGGGATTGAAACTCGGCACTGTCGCCGAAGGTGTGGAGAACCGGGAACAGCTCGAAGTCCTGCGCAAACTCGGCTGCCAGGTCGTGCAGGGTTATTTCATCAGCCGGCCGGTGCCTGCTGATAAAATCGCCGCACTGCTGGACCGCGACTGGCTGAAGGAATTCGACCAGACTTGAACCTGTCGGCCGCGGCTGCCATCCCCGGACGGCCCGATCCGCGTTTCCGTTAAAGAAACGCGAAGCGGGGCCGAATCAGCAGGGGCGAACCTTCGCGAATGGGAGAGCGGATGCTATCCGAAGACAGTCTGGTCATCACCGGCATACAGGAGAATGGAAAGAAATTCCGTCCGTCGGACTGGGCCGAACGCCTGTCGTCCACGCTGGCCAGCTTCCATCCTGACAACCGTTTGCGCTATTCATCGGGTGTCCAGCCCTGCATGATCGAAGGGGAATACTGTCTGATCGTCGCGCGCTGGCTGCAAGCCGCCGACCCGGCCGCCTATGACTATGTCATGGGATTCGCCCAGGCGAACCAGCTGCGGATCCAGATGGATCGCCGCGCCGGCGCGCGCACATTATCGTGCTGACACCCATGCGGCCCTAGGCGGCCCGCTGCCGGGCCGCCTCGAACACGGCCACGGCCAGGGCCGCCGCGGCATTCAGGGACTCGATCCTGCCCGGCATCGGGATGCGTATCGCAGCGCTTGCGGCAGCGCACACCGCCCGCGACAAGCCCGCGCCTTCGTTGCCCACGATCAAGGCCAACGCGCCGGTCAATGCATGCGCATACAGATTGCTGTCCTCGGCCAGCGCAAGCGCAAGGCTCTCTCCTTCGAAACCCGCCAGCCAATCCACGATATCGACGCCGCTGACGAGCGGCAGCACGAACTGCGCGCCCTGCCCACCGCGCAGCGCCTTGGGCGACCACGGATCGTGGCATCCTTTCGACAGCACTGCCAAGGTAGCCCCTGCCGCCGCACCGGTACGCAGCATGGAACCAAGATTGCCTGGATCCTGGATATCTTCCAGCACGATGACGAGCGGCGTGGCTTCAATGGCCGGCGGCGCGAGCCAGGCAGCCTCGGCAAGCAGGCCGGTCGGCGTCGCAACCGGCGCGAGTTCGGCAAACAGCACATCTGACAGTTCGACGGCCTTGGCGTGCGGACACCGCCCGGCCAACCGTTCGAAGCGGCCGGCATCGAACGAAGCCGTGCGCACCAGCGTATGCGGCTGGCCGCCGGCGTCGAGATAAGCTGCCAGCAGATGCTCGCCGTCGAGCAGGGCCATCCTGGCCTCGCGACGTGCGCGGGCGGATTCGGCAAGCTTTTTCAGACGCTTGAAGAGGGGGTTGTCACGTGAGGAAATGACGGTTTCGATCATGTCAGGATTATCCGCGATTCGCCCCGCCGGGCGTACACTCACGCCATGCGCATCGCCCTCATCACCCCATATGGCCGCGAGCATCGCAACGGCAACTGGCACACGGCCTCGCGCTGGGCGCGTTTCCTGCGCGAGGCCGGGCATACGGTGCGGACCCAGGTGGAGTGGGACGGCCGGATGGCCGAGCTCATGCTGGCGCTACATGCGCGGCGCAGCTTTGCCTCGATACGCGCCTTTGCCGAGCGTTTTCCGAGCCGGCCGTTGCTGCTTGCGCTCACAGGCACCGATCTGTATCGCGACATTCACGAGAATGCCGACGCCCAGCAGGCGCTTGAACTCGCGCACCGGCTCATCGTGTTGCAGGATCGCGGCCCCGACGAACTGGCGGCACATCTGACCGCCAAGACACGGGTGATCTATCAGTCGTCGCCCGACATCGCCCGCCGGCCTACACCTGCCAACACGTTCGACGTGCTGGTGATCGGTCACCTGCGCACGGAAAAGGATCCATTCCGGGCCGCCCTGGCCACCAACTACCTGCCGGATTCCTCGCGCATCCAGGTCACCCATCTGGGCGGCGCGCTTTCCGAGGACATGGCCGAGACGGCGGAACTGGCGCAAAGCAAGCTGCCGCGCTGGCACTGGGCTGGCGATGTATCCCACCAGACCGTACTGAGACGCCTCGCGCGCGCGCATCTGCTGGTCATCAGCTCGGTGATGGAGGGCGGCGCCAATGTGATCTGCGAAGCGCTTGCGGCCGGCGTGCCGGTGCTGGCATCGCACATGCCAGGCAATATCGGCATGCTCGGCGAGGACTATCCCGGCTATTTCCCGGTGGGCGACGAACGGCAGCTGGCCAGGCTGATGGCGATGGCCGAGAGCGATCCGGCATTCTATGCTGACCTGCTCGACCACACCTCGACCCGGCGCAGCCTGATGCGCCCTGAGCAGGAAGCCAGCCGGCTGCGCCAGGTGGTCGCGGAATTCGAGCAAAACCCGGCATAGCCCAGACACGGCCTGACCGGCCGGCTCAGCCCTCGTCAAACAGGATCCCGAACATGCGTGCACGCCGAGTCTTGCTCAGGCTGCGCCATTCCCGAATCGCCTCGCGGGCGACGCGCGCATCGCCCGTGACCGAGTACTCGACCGCAAACGCGCGCCAGACATCCGCCAGTTTCGGATCGAGCGCCTGCAATTTTTGCAGGGCCTGCGCCACCCCTGCCTGGCCTTTCACCCGATAAAACGTCAACCCCAGGTTGTGCCAGGCCGGGAGATAGTCGGAATCGATCTCCACCGCGGCGCGATAGGCCCGCATCGCCTCATGCGAGTGTCCGCTGTCACGCCAGGCATTGCCCAGATTGTTGCGGGCCAACACGTCGCCCGGCGCCAGGCTGAGATTGTGCCGATACGCCGCGATCGCTTCGTCGAAGCGTCCCAGTTCGCCCAGTGCGCGCCCCTGGACGAACCAGGCCAGCGGATTCCTCGCATCGACCCGCGCCCACTCCTGGCCCCATGCCAGCAAACCCGACCAGTCGGCCCGCCTTTCCAGAGCTTGGGCCTGCTCGACCCACTCGACCTGGGGCCGCGCCGCCAGGGCGGCCTGGTCGCCCTCCAAACCGAAGGTCTCGGTCGCCGCGACCGGCCCTGCGCAGGCAAGACCGGACAAGCACACAAGCAACAGGACGGCACGGCTCGACATAGGACGAGAATCGCAGTCCTTGCGGCCCGCGACCAGAGAATCGACCGGATTCATTTTACGCCATGCTTGACGCATCGCTTATGCTGTTGCCTGTCCTGAATTGAGTCACCCCATGCACGCCACCGAACATTTCATCCCCGGCAAGGACGCCTCGCTCGAAGCGTCGATCACCACCCTGCAGCCCAAGCTCGAAGCCATCGGCTTCCACATCGAGGAACGCTCCTGGCTCAACCCGGTGGAAGGCGTGTGGTCGGTGCACATCCGCGACCGCGACTGCCCGCTGCTGTTCACCAACGGCAAGGGCGCCTCGGAGCTGGCCGCGCGGGCGAGCGCACTGGGCGAATACTTCGAACGATTGTCGACCAATTACTTCTGGACCCATTTCTATCTGGGCGAGACGATCGCCAAACGCAGCTACGTCCACCATCCCGACGAACGCTGGTTTGCGCTCGACGGCGGCGACGATGCCTGGCCGGCCGACCTGCTCACCCCCGCGCTGCACGGCCTCTACAACCCGGATGAAGGCGTGCGCGCAGACCAGCTGATCGACCTCAACTCCGGCAATGCCGAACGCGGTATCTGCGCCATTCCGTACCAACGCCTGCGTGACGACGAAACCGTGTATTTCCCGGTCAACCTCATCGGCAACCTCTACGTCAGCAACGGCATGTCGGCAGGCAACACACTGAAAGAGGCGCGTACCCAGGCGCTGGCCGAAATCTTCGAACGCCACATCAAGTTCCGCATCATCGAGGAAGGCCTGTGCCTGCCCGACGTGCCCGAAGCCGTCATCGAACGCTACCCGCACATCGCCGCCGGCATCCGCGGCCTGCGCGAAGCGGGTTTCGGCATCCTGGTGAAGGACGCCTCGCTCGGCGGCCAGTACCCGGTGATGAACGTCACACTTTTGCACCCGCAGGACCAGGGCTGCTTCGCCAGCTTCGGCGCGCATCCACGCTTCGAGGTCGCGCTGGAACGCGCATTGACTGAATTATTGCAGGGCCGCGCGCTCGATTCGCTCGCAGGCTTCCCGGCCCCCGGCTTCGACCAGACCGAAATTGCCGACCCGCAGAACCTGGAAATTCACTTCGTCGATTCCAGCGGCGTGATTTCCTGGCAGTTCCTGCGCGACACCCCTGACTTCGAGTTCGTCGACTGGAACTTCGGCACCACCACCGAAGAGGATTACAGCTGGTCGGTCGATGCCCTCCACGCCGAAGGGCACGACCTCTACATCGCCGACTTCACCCACCTCGGCGTCTACGCATGCCGTATCCTGGTGCCTGGCGTCTCGGAGATCTACCCGTTCGAGGAACTCGAATTCGAGAACAACAGCGTGGGCAACCTGCTCCGCCCGGCACTCGCACGCCTGCCTGAGCTCGTCGAAGCAGAATGCGCCGCGCTGTTTGATCTGATGATCGAACTCGAACTGGCGGACGACCGCCTGGTATCGGTCCTGATCGGCCTTGCGCCGGACGCCGACTCGCCCTGGACCGACCTGCGCGTCGGCGAGCTCAAGCTGCTGCTCGCGCTGGCCATCGGCGACGACGACGCCATTCTCGAAGGCTGCACCTGGATCGCCCAATACGGCCAGCGCAGCGAAGCGCGCCTCAAGGTCTACCGCTGCATCGCCGATCTCATCCAGCTCGCCGACCCCAGCCCCTTCGAACCCGCGCTGGCCCTGATGTATGGCCGCGAGACGCTGCAGCAGGCGTTCGCGCTGTTCAACCAGGACGAACGCTTCTTCGGGCTGACCAAGCTGGGCAGCAACTTCGAGGGCAGCGCGATCCACCAGCGCCTGCTGGAGGCGTACCGCAAGGTGCGCGGCTAGACCGCTGCCGATGAAAATCCCTAAGCGGCTCGCACCCCTGCTCGAAGACGGCCTGATCGACGGCGTCGTGCGCCAGCTCATGAGCGGCAAGGAGGCCATGGTCTTCGTCGTCCACTGCGGCAGCGACATCCGCTGCGCCAAGGTCTACAAGGAAGCCAACCAACGTAGCTTCCGCCAGGCTGTCGACTACACCGAAAACCGCAAGACCAAGAACAGCCGCCAGGCGCGCGCCATGGCCAAGGGCAGCAAGTACGGCCGCGAGATGCAGGAAGCCGCCTGGCAAAGCGCCGAGGTCGATGCGCTGTACCGGCTCGCCGCCGCCGGCGTGCGCGTGCCGACGCCGTACAACTTCCACGAAGGTGTCCTGCTGATGGAACTGGTGGCTGACGCCGACGGCAATGCCGCGCCCCGGCTCAACGACGTGTCGTTCACCGAAGACGAAGCCCTCGCCCACCACCGCACCCTGATCGGCGAAGTCGTGCGCATGCTGTGCGCCGGCGTCGTCCACGGCGACCTGTCCGAGTTCAACATCCTCGTCGGCGCGGACGGCCCGGTGATCATCGACCTGCCGCAGGCCGTCGACGCCGCCGGCAACAACCACGCCCAGGCCATGCTGGCGCGCGACGTGAACAACCTGCGGACCTATTTCGGCCAGTTCGCACCGGAGCTGTTGGCGACGCAATACGCCGAGGAAATCTGGGCGCTGTATGAACACGGCGGCCTGCATCCCGAGGTCGGATTAACCGGCCTGTACGAATGCGTGATGCCGCCGGTCGATCTGGAGGGGGTGATGCGGGAGATTGATGACGCGCGGGAGGAAGAGGCGGCGCGTATGTTGCGTTTGCAGGAACTGGGTTGAATCACTGCTGTTTATTACAAATCCTGCCAGAAAATGTGTGGTCACAAAGGCAACTCATCGTGTCTTCCCCTTTTCCAGACATGTAAGCACCCTAATCTGTTCCTGGTATATGACCCCCACGCGAAATTTCGGCGCACAGCTTTTCCGGATGAATACGTACCTTCAGAACGTCAGCCGGACGAACACCGGCTTTTCGCAGAAGAGACACAAGCTTGGTCACCCTATGCGGGGCCGACGGAACCTTCCCGACAAAGAAGTTCCCATCCACTAGCCCTTCCGCGCGATACTCACCAGTTGGGATGACTTTGATTACACGAGCGGGAAAATCGATGAGCCCGCGCTGTAATTTGAATTTCGTAATCTCAATCTCAAACTCGCACCATCCGTCGGAATCAAGACTCGATGGTGACGTAGTGTGGTTCCCCATACTTGCCACCGCTGCTGCAAGCGCCCGCTCCGAGACACTCACTCCGCGCAGGCCGAAGATTCCAAAACCAAGCGGGCGGATAACTGGTGAGTTAGCCAGAACGATTTGCAAATTGGGGGAGGAGAAAATCCCCGTCTCCACTAACTCCTTTGTGAGGATCTGCCTGGACACGGCGCCACCATACCGGCGAACCACTTCTACGACGGATAGTTCACTGCTATTTAGTATTTCCTCTGCCAGCACAAAATCCGTCAGAACAAAATCATTGTGCTGAACCACCGACAACCATGGCACGCGCACAAAAATCTCTCTCAACACATGCTTCGGTACTTCGATGGCCGGAGGCGACGTTCTGTCGTCATGGAGAATACGACGACTCCGACACACCGCCTGATGCAACTCCTCAATATCAAGACGGCGGTGTGCAACTGTCAACACCTTTCGCGCGACATCAAGCACGCGATTATTCGCGGTGTCCATCCCAAACCAATACCAATCTTCGTCTTCCGTCAGCCATTCCATACCCTCGATGGCCGAAAGCACATGCCGCACGTCATTAATGGATATCGCCACGCCAAGCGCGGCGCTCACCATCCCGGTCACGAACATCGCATGGGCTGCGCCGCAACTGCGGATCATTCTTCTGGATGCGTCCCTGGCCGCAACCGCCAATCCAAGGCCATCGGCTCTTGAGAGCATCGCTTGCACGGCGTTCCCTGTTTGCCAAAGAGACCTCTCTGTCATGGATGCCACACTAAAACCAAGTATCTCCCGTGCGAAGCGATCTGCGTCGGCAAGCGACAGGGCGTCCCCCAGCAAAATACGATGCTTGGTCTCAAAATCAGCCACCGACATTGGTGCCGTAGCCGCCTCTTCTTTCAATCTAAGTAGGCATGGCAGGGTGAAGGTCACACTGCGGGCACGATCGGTCATCACTTCCACAACTTGGCGCACGCGTTCGCGCGTAAGGCCAAATTGATCTCCGATGACTTGTAGAACTGTGCCTCCTGATCCGCTGACACCATATCGTTCTGCGAACATGAATGCTCGCCGTTGCTCAGCGTCAGATAGTTCGTCGAAACGTACCGTGCGAGAGCGCTCCACTGCGCGTGCAAGCCATGCCCCAACGGCACGAATCTCATCCGCAACGGATGCCAGTGCCAAAGACTCGATATTGAAAGGTGAGTGAGAGGCGAGAGCCGTCTCCGTAGGCACTATCGACAAATCACGTAACCAACCTCGCGGCACCTGCAAAGCATCCTCCCAAAGACGTTCCATACCGCCTCTATGCCTTGCTGGAAGACTATCCTCCCACTTGCTCAGAGTAAGTCGGCTAACCCCTATCGCCTCGGCCACATGCGCTACGCTTAATTTGAGTATTCGGCGTCTCGTCTTCGCCCGTTGCCCGAGAGCGTCGTAGTCCATAGTGGTGGGCGTGGACACTACGCCATCGTCTGAGCCAAGCCATTGGCTATCATGGTCCGCAATGAAGGGCGTGGACGCCTCGCCCTCGACTGCACAAAACCACCGGGCATCGACACCAAGAATACGGCCTATCGCATCGCCATATTGGCGCTGAGGCAGTGGCCCAAAAACCTTTTCCCAGTAGCGATAGCGCGGCGCGTCCACACCAAGACGGTCAGCGACTTGGACGGCAGTCATGCCAACGGCCACCCGTCGTTCGCGAAGGCGTTTTGCAGCAGCAATGAAACTCGATGCGTCCCGAGACATCCTTACATGCTAGCGAGAACAGTTATTGGAACAGACCACGGTTTGAGATGTCCCGGGGCTATGGTGGCTCACCCCACGCGCTGCCGCACCGTCTCATACAAACACAGCGCCGCCGACACCGAGACGTTGAGGCTTTCCACCGTGCCGCCGATCGGAATGCGCGCGACCTGGTCGCAGCTTTGCTTGACCAGGCGGCGGATGCCCGCGCCCTCGGCGCCGAGCACCCAGGCGATGCCGGTCTTGGCGTCGATTCCTGACAAAGGTTTGTCGCCATCCATATCGGCGGCGATGACCCAGATGTTGTGTTCCTTGAGATCCTCGATGGTGCGCGCGAGGTTGGTGACCATGATGTAGGGCACGGTCTCGGCGGCGCCCGAGGCGACTTTTTCCACCGTGGCGTTGACGCCGACGGCATTGTCCTTGGGCGCGATGACGGCGTGCACGCCGAAGGCGTCTGCTGATCTAAGTATCGCGCCGAGGTTGTGCGGGTCGGTGACGCCGTCAAGGATGACCAGCAGCGGCGGGCCCTGGATGTTTTCCAGCACCTCGTCGAGCGACTGGGTCAGCGCCACCGGCTTGACGCGGGCGACCACGCCCTGGTGCTTGGCGGCCTTGCCGACCAGCCGCGTCAAACGATCCGCTTCGACCTGCGCCAGCTTGACGCCGTGGTCCTTCGCCTGATGCACCAGGTCGCGCGCGCGCGCGTCACGGCGGGTCAGGTCGAGGTAGATTTCGAAGATGCCCGCGGGGTCCTGGCGCAGGCGGGCCAGGACGGGGTGAAAGCCGTAGATGAGTTTTTCTGCGGCGTGCTTGTCAGCGGACTTCTCGCTCATTTCTGCTTGCCACCCGACCTGGATTTGGCGGATCGAGGCTTGGAGGATTTCTTTTCCGACGCCGATTGCGCGAATGCGCGCTGCATGTCGAGGGCGGAGTTTTCCTGCTCGACCAGGCTGAAATCGATCTTGCTGGTTTCGATGTCGGCGCGCATCACCTTGATGCGCACGCGGTCGCCGAGGCGATATTTCTTTCCGGTCCGCTCGCCGAGCATCATGTGCTTGGCCTGGTCGTAGTGGAAGTAGTCCTGGCCGAGTTCGGACACATGGACCAGGCCCTCGATGAAGATCTCGTCGATCGCAACGAACATGCCGAAGCTGGTCACCGCGCTCACGGTGCCGTTGTATTCGTCGCCGATACGGTCCTGCATGAAGTAGGTCTTCAGCCAGGCGTCGACGTCGCGGGTGGCGTCGTCGGCGCGGCGCTCGGTCATCGAGCAGTGGGCACCGATTTCCGCCAGGCCCGTGGCCGGCAGCTTCTCGCCCAGGAGCACCGCCTTGATGCCGCGATGCACCAGCAGGTCGGGGTAGCGGCGGATCGGCGAGGTGAAGTGAGTGTAGGCCTCGTACGCCAGACCGAAGTGGCCCTTGTTGTCGGGGCTGTAGATCGCCTGCCTGAGCGAGCGCAGCATCACGGTCTGCAACAGGCCATGGTCGGGACGGTCCTTGATCTTGTCCAGCAGCACGCCGTAATCCTTGGCATGAGGCTTGTCGCCGCCGCCGAGATCGAGACCGAATTCGGCGAGAAAGCCACGCAGCGCGGCGAGCTTCTCGGGCGTCGGGCCTTCGTGCACGCGGAACAGCGCAGGCTGCTTGTTCTCGTGCAGATAATCCGACGCGCAGACATTGGCCGCCAGCATGCATTCCTCGATGATGCGGTGGGCATCGTTGCGGATCACCGGTACGATCTCCTTGATCTTGCCGTTGTCGTCGAAAATGATCTGCGTCTCGGTCGAACCGAAGTCGATCGCGCCGCGCTTGGCGCGTGCCTTCAAAAGGGTACGGAACAGCTTGTCAAGCGCCTCCAGGTGCGGCATCAGCGCGGCCTGCTTCTTGTCCGGCTTGGCGACGCCGGAGAGCCAGTCCCACACCTGGTTGTAGGTGAGGCGCGCGTGCGAATAGATCACCGCCGGGTAGAAGCGGTATTCCTTGATGCTGCCTGCCGTGGTGATACGCATGTCGCACACCATGGAGAGGCGGTCGACCTCCGGGTTGAGCGAGCATAGGCCGTTGGACAGCGCTTCCGGCAACATAGGGATGACGCGGCGCGGAAAATACACCGAATTGCCGCGGTTGAAACCTTCAGTGTCGAGCGCATCCTTCGGCTTGACGTAATGGCTGACGTCGGCGATCGCCACCACCAGCCGATAGCCGCTGCGGCCGAGTGGCTCGCAATACACCGCATCGTCGAAGTCGCGCGCGGTTTCGCCGTCGATGGTGACGAGCGGCAGGTGGCGGATGTCCTCACGGCCAGCCATGTCCTTTTTCTGCACCTTGCTCGGCAGCTTGGACGCCTGCGCCTCGACGTCGGGCGGGAACACGTAGGGCAGGTCGTGCTTGCGCAACGCGATCTCGATTTCCATGCCCGGGCCGGTGAAGCTACCCAAAATCTCGGTGACGCGGCCAACGGCCTCATTATGCGCGCCGGGCTGGGTGACGATTTCCACCGTGACCACCTGGCCGGACTTGGCATTCCCTGCATTTTCGGGCGGCACCAGGATGTCCTGGTTGATACGGCGGTTCTCCGCAATCAGGAAGCCGACGCCACCCTCGAGGTAGTAGCGGCCGACGACGAATTGGTTGACGTGCTCCAGTACCTCGACGATCTTGGCCTCGCGCCGGCCGCGCTTGTCGAAGCCGGCGACCCGTACCAGCACCTTGTCGCCGTGCAGCACGCGGTGCATTTCCTTGGGCGACAGATACAGGTCGTCGCCGCCCTCTTCCGGCACCACGAAGCCGAAGCCGTCCGGGTGGCCCTCGACGCGGCCCTTGATCAGGTCGAGCTTGTCCGGCAGGCAGAGCTGGCGCTTGCGGTTCAGCATCAACTGGCCGTCGCGCTGCATCGCGCCGAGACGGCGCTGGAACAGGTCGCGTTCGTCCTCGGTGATGTGCAGCTGGTCGGCGAAGGCGTCGGCATCGACCGGGCAGCCGGCGTCGGTCAGCAGCTGCAGAATGTATTCGCGGCTGGGCAGCGGCGATTCGTAGCGCTCGGTTTCACGTTCGTAGAACGGGTCGGCCAGACGGATCGCGGGAATTTGATGTTTGCTTGCGCGGCTGCGGGATTTTTTTCCAGGCATCTTCGTTGACAATTTATTCATGGCTCTCTAAAATGCGCGCCTTCATTGCCCAGATGGCGGAATTGGTAGACGCACTAGGTTCAGGTCCTAGCGGTGGCAACACTGTGGAGGTTCGAGTCCTCTTCTGGGCACCAAACGCTACAAGTAAAAAGCCGACCTCGTGTCGGCTTTTTACTTTTTCAGACTTTATTTTATACATTACGCCTCGTAAGGGTGGCGACGCACGATTGTCTCCACCCGGTCCGGCCCGGTCGACACCACGTCCACCGGCACTTCGCACAGGGCCTCCATCCGCTTCAGGTAGGTCTGCGCCTTCTGCGGCAGCTTGTCGAATTCCTGCACCCCCACGGTCGTATCGCTCCAGCCCGGCAGGTCCTCGTAGATCGGCTCGACGTGGGCAATCGATTCAGCTCCCACCGGCAGGATGTCGCAGGTCTCGCCGTCGATCTTGTAGCCCACGCACACCCGCACGGTTTCCAGGCCATCCAGCACGTCGAGCTTGGTCACGCACAGGCCCGTCACGCCGTTGATCTGGATCGAACGCTTGAGCGCTGCGGCATCGAACCAGCCGCAGCGGCGCGCGCGGCCGGTGGTGGCGCCGAATTCGTGCCCCTTTTCGCCGAGATACTGGCCGACATCGTCAAACAGTTCGGTGGGGAACGGTCCCGAACCCACGCGCGTGGTATAGGCCTTGGTGATGCCGAGGATGTAGTGCAGCGTGTTCGGGCCGACACCGGCGCCGGTGGCGGCACCGCCGGCCGTACAGTTGGATGAGGTCACGAACGGATAGGTACCGTGGTCAATATCCAGCAGCGTTCCCTGCGCGCCTTCGAACAGCAGGTTCTCTCCCGCCTTGTTGGCTTCGTACAGGCTGCGCGGCACATCGGCCACCATCGGCTTGAGGCGCTCGGCCAGCGCCATCATCTCGTCGAGCGACTGGTTGAAGTCGACCACGTCGGTCTTGTAATAGTTTTTCAGCATGAAGTTGTGATGATCGAGCACCTCGCCCAGCTTGGCGGCGAAGCGCTCGCGGTGGAACAGGTCCTGCAGGCGAAGCGCACGGCGCGCCACCTTGTCTTCGTAGGCGGGGCCGATGCCGCGTCCGGTGGTGCCGATCTTGCCGGCGCCCTTGGCGATTTCGCGCGCGCGGTCGAGCGCCACGTGGTGCGGCATGATGAGCGGACAGGCTTCGCTGAGCTTGAGACGGCTGGCGACGTCGACACCGGCCGTCTGTAGCATGTCCATTTCCTCGATCAGCGCGGTCGGCGACAGCACGACACCATTGCCGATGTAGCAGGTGACGTTGTCGCGCAGGATGCCCGACGGGATCAGGTGCAACACGGTCTTCTTGCCTGCCACCACCAGCGTGTGGCCCGCATTGTGGCCGCCCTGGAAGCGAACCACGCCCTGCGCACGGTCGGTCAACCAGTCGACGATTTTGCCCTTGCCCTCATCGCCCCACTGAGTGCCGATGACGACGACGTTTTTTGCTGCCATGGTGCAATCTCCCTTTATTGCTTATCTGAACTGGCGATGACCAGTTCGCGTAAATCCAGACTGAAACCGGTGGCCGGACGCGCCCGGCCGAATACCCGCCCTACTTCGTCGTAGCGTCCGCCCTGCGCGATCGCATGGCTGCGCCCTCCGGTGTAGGCGGCGAACACGACCCCGCTGTGATAGCCATAGCCGCGCAGCTCGGCCAAGTCGTAGGCCGCTTCGACACCGACGAGGCCATGGTCGAGCACTTCCAGGGTATCCAGTGCGGCAGCGATTGCCGCCAGTTGCGGCAGGCGCGCACGCGCCTCGGCCAGCACGCTGCGGTCGCCGTACAGTTGCGGCAGCGCGGCAAAGGCATCGCGCAATGCGACGGGCAGCCCTGCGGTCAACACCATCACGGCGCTGCTGTCCTTTGCCTGCAATGCACCGAACAATTGATGTTCGACCGTACCGGACAGGCCGGCTTCCTGTGCCAGCGCCCGATATACGCCGACATGACCGATGTCGAGCTGCAGCGTCTTCACGCCGCAAGCGTCGAGGCCCTGTAGCATCAGTGTGAGAATTTCGAGGTCCGCTTCCGCACCGGCTTCGCCATATAGTTCCGCACCGACCTGGATCGGCTCGCGCGAGCGATGGAAACCGTCGGACTGGGTATGCAGCACGCTGCCCGCATAGCACAGGCGGTTCACCGCGTTGGCGGCGAGCAGGTGCGCGTCGATACGCGCCACCTGCGGCGTGATGTCGGCACGCACGCCCATCAGCCGGCCGGTCAGCTGATCGACCAGCTTGAAGGTCTTGAGGTCGAGGTCGGCACCCACACCCGTCAACAATGAATCGACGTATTCCATCAGCGGCGGAATCACCAGTTGATAACCGCGACCGCGAAACAGGTCGAGCAGCGCGCGACGCATGTCCTCCATGCGCCAGGCCTGCGGCGGCAATACATCCTCGACGTTTTCGGGCAATAGCCAGGCAGTCATTTCAATTCAGTAGCATCAACAAAAAAACGCCGCCCAACATCGAGGCAGCGCCGATAAAACGCAATTGGCCGTCGCGAAGCGCCTGCATCCGGCGAAAGCCGTCACGCCATACGGCTGGCGCAGCGAACGGCAGGACCCCTTCCACCACCAGCAACAAGCCGATTGCCGCAAGCCAGTCCGAACCCGTCATTTACCACCGGCGGCACGCGGGTTCTTCATGTATTTGAAGAAGTCGGCGCTGGGATCGAGCACCATCACGTCGCTCTTGTTCTTGAAGCTTTCGCGGTAGGCCTGCATGCTGCGGTAGAAGGCATAAAACTCCGGGTTCTTGTCATACGCAGCGGCGTAGACCGCCGAGGCCTTGGCGTCGCCCTCACCCTTGACGCGCTGGGCATCGCGATAGGCTTCGGCGACGATCACCTGCTTCTGCCGATCCGCATCAGCCTTGATTTTTTCCGCTTCAGCCGCGCCGGTCGAGCGCAGCTCGTTGGCCACCTGCTTGCGTTCGGCTTCCATCCGGCGATAGACGTTTTCCGACACGCTTTCCGGCAGATCGACGCGCTTGATGCGCACGTCGACCACCTGCACGCCTATCGAACGCGCATCCTGGTCGGCTTTGGTACGAATGAGGTTCATGACGGCATCACGCTGCCCCGATACAACGTCGTGAATCGTGCGCTTGCCGAATTCAGCCCGCAGTCCGTCGTTAACCGTCTGGTTCAGACGAATCTGCGCGCGCGTTTCATCGCCACCGACCGAGACGTAAAACTGCCGGGCATCGATGACGCGCCATTTGATGTACGAATCGACCAGCACGTTCTTCTTTTCCGAGGTGATGAAACGCTCCGGATCCGCGGCATCCAGCGTCAGGATGCGCGTATCGAAATAGCGGATGTTCTGTACCAGCGGCAACTTGAAGTAGAGGCCTGGCGCCTTCTTGACCGAGACCACTTCACCCAGTTGGAACACCAAGGCATTCTGGCGCTGATCGACAGTGAACATGCTGCCGCTCAAGATCACCAGCACCACGACCAGCCCGATCAGGATGGGAGCGATATGCTTGTTCATGGCCGGTCCTCCCGGTCGCGGCTGCGCAAGGCATCGCGCGAGCGCATATCCACAGGGGCGGGCGGCGTGGTTGTCGCAGCAACCGGAGGTTGCAACAGCGCGTCCGATGCACCACTGCTTGGCTGGTTGACGATCTGCTGCAATTTGTCGAGCGGCAGATACAAGAGGCTGTTGCCGCCTTTCTGGTCAACCACCACTTTGCTGGTGTTGTTCATCACGGTCTGCATGGTGTCGAGATACATACGCTGGCGTGTCACCTGCGGGGCTTTCTGATATTCGGTCACAATTTGCGAAAAGCGGCTGGCGTCACCTTCAGCATTGGCAATCACAGCCTGCTTGTAGCCCGCGGCTTCTTCCTTCAGACGCGAGGCCAGGCCACTTGCGCGTGGCACCACGTCATTGGAATACGCTTCCGCCTCGTTCTTCAGGCGCTCGCGATCCTGTCCTGCCTTGACCGCATCGTCGAACGCGGCCTGCACTTGCTCAGGCGGCTGGATGTTCTGCAGCGTGACCTGGCTGACGCTGATGCCGGTCTTGTAACGATCGAGAATCTGCTGCATCAGCACCTTCGCACGCGTGGCGATTTCAGCACGCCCTTCGTACAGCACAAAATCCATCCTGTTCTTGCCAACGATTTCGCGCATCGCGGTTTCGGCCACCTGCAGCACCGTATCTTCAGGCGCCCGGTTGACGAACAGGAATTCCTCCGGATCCTTCAGGATGTACTGCACCGCGAACTGCAGGTCGATGATGTTCTCGTCATCCGTCAGCATCAGCGACTCGCGCAGCACCTTGCTCTTGACGTTGTTGCGATAGCCGATTTCAACGGTGCGCACCTGATCGATATTGACGGTTTCGCGCGACTCGATCGGCCATGGCAGATGCCAGCGCGGGCCCGGCTCGGTCGTCTCGATATACTTGCCGAAGCGCAGTACCACGCCGCGCTGGCCGGTGTCGACGATATAGAAACCGCTCGCCACCCAAACCAGAAACAGCGCGCCAAGCAGCAGGCCGAGCAGATTGCCGCCGCCTGCGCCACCCGACGAGAAACCGCCGCCCCCTTCCGTATTCCGGTTGCCAAACATGCCATTGAGGCGCTCATTAAGGCGCCGCCAGAGCTCGTCCAGATCGGGCGGTCCGCTGTTTTTGTTGCGGTTACCGTTGTTGCCCCATTGCGGGTCGTTCCAGGCCATATCGTTAAGTTATGCAGAGAGAGCTGTGGGTTGGGAGGTATCTTCGTCTGACGCGCCGGCTTCGCCCCGGGCGCGTTCGGCGACCAGGATTTCTGACAGGGCATCACGTAAAAGTTCAAGCCCCGCGCCGGATTGCGCGGATACATATACGCTTTGCAGTTTACCATATTCATCCCGCCCCACTCCCGGCGCAACGCCCGTCAGATCGAGCTTGTTGTAGACCCGGAGTTGCGGCACGGCTTCCGCCCCGATTTCCGCCAGCACCTTGTCGACCGCCTCGATCTGGCGCTCACGCCCGGGGCTGGCGGAATCGATCACGTGCAGCAGCAGATCGGCTTCGGCCGTGGCTTCCAGCGTGGCGCGGAACGCCGCCACCAGGTCGTGCGGCAGGCGGGTGATGAAACCGACGGTGTCCGACAGCACCACTTCCCCCACCTGAGGCAGGTAGATCTTGCGCGTGGTGGTGTCCAGCGTGGCGAACAACTGGTCGGCGGCATAAGCGCCGGCACGCGTCAGCGCATTGAACAGCGTGGATTTCCCGGCGTTGGTGTAGCCGACCAGCGCCACCGACAGCACGTGCTGGCGCGCGCGCGAACGCCGCTGGGTGCGGCGCTGCTTGCCCAATTTGGCGAGCCGGTCGCGCAAGGCCTTGACCCGCATCCCGATCAGGCGGCGGTCGGTTTCCAGTTGCTTTTCACCTGGGCCGCGCATGCCCACACCGCCGCGCTGGCGTTCGAGGTGGGTCCAGCCGCGCACCAGCCGGGTCGAAAGGTGCTGAAGCTGGGCCAGTTCGACCTGCAGCTTGCCCTCGGCGCTGTGCGCACGGCGCGCAAAGATATCCAGAATCAACGTGACACGATCGATCACCCGGCAATGCACGCGGCGCTCCAGGTTGCGTTCCTGGGCAGGCGACAGCTCGTGGTTGAAGATGACGACGTCCGCTTCGGTGGCTGCCACCAGCGCGGCAATCTCGTCGGCCTTGCCGCTGCCCACGAACAGTGCGGCATCCGGGCGGCTGCGCTTGCCCTGCACCTCGCCCAGAATCTCAAGCCCGGCGCCGGCCGCCAGCAATCGCAGCTCGGCCACGCTTTCCGCAAAATCCAGATCGCCGAAATCAAGCGCCACCAGGATGACGCGCTCGCCGCCAGCATGCCGCTCAAACAAGGCGATAGCTCCTGCCTGCACCCGGATGCGCGGTGATCATGGATAAAACAAGGCAATACAGGGGCGGTTTCACTGGCGAACATTCAGGCTGGCATAGGGGCGGACAGCCATGCGGACCTACGCGAGCGGATTGGAAAGTTTGATTCTAGTCCCGATCACGCCCGTGCGGATGCCCGGAAGGCTCGCCGCTTCCTACAATTCCACCGTGCGCAGGCGCTCGGCTGCCTGTTCCGGATTGATTGTGTTGACGAACAGACCCGAACCAAGCTCGAAACCGGTGGGAATCGACGTGCGCGGACAGATTTCCAGATGCCAGTGATAGCTCGGCGCATGCGCCCGCTGCTGGCTATCGTGCGGGACCGAGTGCAGGAAGAAGTTGTACTGCGCGCCGCCGATGACGGCATCCAGCCGTGCCATGGTGCGCTTCACCACCCGCGCCAGATCGGCCAGATCCTCGCCGCGCACATCGAGAAAATCGGCCTGGTGTGCCAGCGGCAGGATGTGCACCTCCCATTCGTAGCGGCTGGCGAACGGCTTGATGGCGATGAACTTTTCGCCGCGCTCGACCACGTACTGGCCGACGTTGATCTTGCGCCGCACCGCGCCGGACGTACGGTCGTAAATGGTTGCCTCGAAGGTCAGTGCCTCGTCGATCAGCGCGCAGAAAATGCAGTGGTGGTGCTTGGCGTAGTGTGCGGCACTGTTCTTTACTTCGGCGTCGACGTTCTCGGGTACTACTGGCATCGCGATCACCTGGCTGTGCGTATGCGGAATCGACGCGCCGGCTGCCGGACCGAAGTTCTTGAACACCAGCACGTATTTCAGCCGCTCGTCCGACTCGAACAGCTGGCGCATGCGCGTCTGGTAGACGCCGAACAGTGCCGCCAGGTGCGATTCGGCCATCTCGTGTATCGCGATGCCGTGTTCGTGGTGATCGATGATGACCTCGTGTCGACCGTAGCCGTCGATGGTCTGCTGCAGGCCGAAGTTGAAACCGGCCTGTTCGCGGTCGTCGCCCAGCACCGGGTAGAGGTTCTCGACCATGCGGATCTGCCAGTCGCCCTCCGGTGGCCAATGCAGGATCACCGGCGGCGTCTTGTGCTCGTTGCCGCGGCAGAACGGGCAGGTTTCGACGTGCTTGCGGGTGTCGCGCGGCGCCAGTTCTTCGGCCTTTTTCGGGCGCATGCTGCGCGCGGTGGCGACCAGTACCGATTCGCTCGGCACAATGGGATTGATACGGATTTCGCGAACTTCGCTGGATTCGGGGGTATTCGGGTCTGGCATGGACGTCTCCTCAGCTGGCAAGCATAAAACAGCCGGCAGGGACCGTCGGTTCATAATTCTTATGCCCCCTGTCACGCTTTTTATCCCCTCGTGCGCAAGGGGCTTGCGTTGACGAAGCACAGAGCGGCGCCGACAATGCGGAATCTTTGCTGGTTTCCGGAGTACCCTCATGGACGAAAAAGCCCTGCACGACGAGCAGCGCCTCATGCGCATGATGCGCAAGACCCTGACTTCCATCGTGCGCGATACCGCACCGCGCGATGGCAACCCCAGCCCCCTGACCGAGGCCACCATCCTCGGCATCAAGGATTGCCTGATGGTGATTTCCAGCCGCGAAACCGAGCTTGCCCAGCTCACCGGCCGCACCCTGGACGAGCGTCCGCGCTTCACCGACGAGACGCCCACCAGCCACGCCGTCAAGATCAGCAGCATCCCGAAGAAGACGCACTAAGCATGCCGCAAGCCACCAGCCTGTTCACCGATGTCGAATCAAAAGTCGTCGGGACCTCGGCGGTGGTGATCTATTCGCCTTCAGGCAAGCACCGCAAGCGTTTCCCCGAGGGGGTGGTCGAGGTCTACGCCAGCGAGGACGAAGCGCGTGCGCATGCGGATCCCGCCAAGAGCCGGCATGCAGCCATTGCCAGCGGTCCGTCGCGTTCCTCCGAAGGATTCAAGCTGTTCTATCTGGTGCGCTGGCTCGAGTGAGCGTGGTTGTTGCCGATTTATCGGCTTACAACCACAGCCTGCCCCTTGCGGGTGAGTGCGCATAGCCCGGCTCAGGTTGAACCGTAGACCTTGCGCCGTACCCGTTTCTTGCGCCGCATCCGCGTCGCTTCGCTTTCGGTCAGCGGCGCCCTTGCTTTGCCCTCGAACGGATTCTTGCCGCTGTCTTCCTTGACCTGTATGCGCAGCGGCGTGCCCTGCAGCTTGAATGCCTTGCGGAAACTGCTTTCCAGATAGCGCTTGTAGTCGTCGCGCAGGCCTTCCAGTGCGTTGCCGTGCAGCACGATGACCGGCGGGTTCTTGCCGCCCTGGTGCGCGTAACGCGGCTTGGGGCGGAACAGTCCGTTCTTGGGCGGCGCGTGCTGTTCCACCGCCATCTCCAGCACCCGCGTCAGCTTGGGCGTCGACATCTTGAGGAAGGCGGCGGCATGCGCTGCTTCGACATCCTTCAGCAGGGTGTCCAGGCCCTTGCTCTTCAAGGCCGAAATGTAATTGAATCGGGCGAAATCGAGGAAAGCCAGCTTGCGGCCGATGTCGCGCTTGATGTCGTCGCGCTGCTCGGCGGACAGGCCATCCCACTTGTTGATCGCCACCACCAGCGCGCGACCGGTTTCCAACACGAAGCCTGCGAGATGCGCATCCTGCTCGGAGATGTTCTCGCGCGCGTCGAGCACCAGCACCACCACATTGGCATCCTCGATCGCCTGCAGCGTCTTGATGACGGAGAATTTTTCCACTGTCTCGAACACCTTCCCTTTACGCCGCACGCCGGCGGTGTCGATCAGGATGTAGGGCTTGCCGTCGCGTTCGAATTCGACGTAGATCGAATCGCGCGTGGTACCGGGCTGGTCGAACGCAATGACGCGCTCCTCGCCAACCAGCGCGTTGACCAAGGTCGACTTGCCGACGTTGGGGCGCCCGACCAGCGCGATCTTGGGAATGCCGAATTCGTCGGTCTGTTCTTCCTCTGCGGGAAACGGCGCCAGCGCCTCGTCCACCAGGTCTGATATGCCGTCGCCGTGCGCGCCGGAGATCGCCAGCGGCTCGCCTAGGCCCAGTTCGTGGAATTCGGCGGTCACCACCGCGCGGTTCATGCCCTCGGCCTTGTTGACCGCAAGCAGCACCGGGCAGGTCGCACGGCGCAGGCGCTCGGCGATCACCTTGTCCTGCGGCGTCAGGCCACTGCGCGCATCCACCATGAAGATGATGGCGTCGGCCTCGTCGATGGCCTGCAGCGTCTGGCGCGCCATTTCGGCCATGATGCCCTCCTTGGCCACCGGTTCGAGGCCGCCGGTGTCGACCACCAGATAGGGTTTGCCGCCGATACGCCCGCGTCCGTAGTGGCGGTCGCGCGTCATCCCCGGCATGTCGTGCACGAGCGCGTCGCGCGTACCGGTGAGGCGGTTGAACAAGGTGGATTTGCCGACGTTCGGGCGCCCGACAAGAACCAGAGTGGGAAGCATCATCCTAGGAACCGTAGTTGGACGCGCCCGATGGCGCGTCTGGGCAAGGGGTTGCCGCGAAGTGAGGAGGCGGCAGGCCGGGGCCTGCAACGACCAACGACAAAAGCGGGCGCGTAGCGGCCCCCACCTGTCGGTGAGTGTGATCGCGGACTGAAGTATCGATATTCATGCAGCATTCCTGAAATTGAGCGGTCAACTGCGGTTTTAGGATGATTATCCTTGCTGACGCGCCGGCACAGCCGACGCGCCGTGTTGTTTACTTGAGCCGGAACGCAACGACATTGCCTTTGGACGTCTCCACCGCGAAACCCGGCCCGATATCGGCAGGCGCCGAATGTACGCCGCTGTCGACTTTCGCACGCGCCGCGAAACTGCCATCCTCGCTCGACAGCACATGGACGTATCCCTCGCCGTCTGCCACCACAACCCAGGCGCCGAGCGCCAGCGGTGCGGTCACTGCGCGGCGCGCCAGCTTGTCCTGCCGCCAGCCGGCACGACCGCTGGTTTTATCGTAGGCCGTCACCGCGTCCTTGTCGTCGGTGACGTAGACGTTACGTTCGTCCATCGCCAGGCCGGTGTTGCTGGAGGTGTCACGCGCCCACAGCAATTCCCCGTTGCGGCGATCGAAGCAGGCCACCCGTCCCTGATAGGCGACCGCACACACCTGGCGTTCATCCACGGCCGGATTACCCATCACATCGGCCACCCGTTCGAGTTCGGTCGCCCCGCGCGGCAGCGCCACCGTGGCCTCCCACAACTGCGCGCCATTGGCCGCATTGAGCGCGACCAGTTTGCCGCCCGGGAACCCGGCATAGAGCACCTCGTCACGCACGACCATGCCGCCCGAACCGCGCAGGCTCAATACCGGCAGGTTGCGGGTGTACAGCCATTTGCGGCTGCCGTCGGCGACCCCAAGCCCCTGCACGCGGCCATCGCCCGTGCGTGCGATGACAATATCCCCCACGACCAGCGCCTGGCCGGTCACTTCGCTCGACAAAGCCACTTTCCAGCGCATCTGACCGCTGACCTGATCCAGCGCCAGCAACTCGCCCTTGGTACTGCCCGCCAGCACCACCCCCTGCCCCACGCCTGCGCCGGCCGACAGTTTGGCGTCGGCATCGGTTTTCCATACCGTGTTGCCATTGGCTACCGCGATGCGCACCACACGGCTGCCGCCCGCGGCAAACACATCGTTACCTGCGGCCTGGGGACGGAACAGATAACCGCCGGTATCTCCCGTCTCGCCTTTCCAGGCTTCGGTGAGGCTGGCAGTGGGTTTGAATTCGACCAGCTCCGCGGGCTTGGCCTTGACCGGACCGTGGCCGAACCAGCCGCCCACCGTGCTGGTCATCGAACCGACCGTGCTGCATCCCGACATAGCCAGCGCCAGGCCGGCGACTATCATGCGCATCTTCACTTGGTTTCTCCTCCCAGTGCATCGAGCTTCAGTTCGACGATGCTGCGATAGGGATTGTCTTTTTCCATCTTGCCGAACGCCGCCTGATACGCCACGCGCGCCTCGGCTTTCTTGCCCTGCGCCATCAGCACATCGCCCCGCATGTCTTCAAAACGGAAGGCGAACGCATCGCTATGCGAGCCTGCCAGGGTTTTCAACGCAGCGTCGTATTGTTTCTGGTCGAGTTGCACACCTGCCAGGTGCAGGCGCGCCAGATCCTTGACGGCCGGTTCCTTGCTGTTGGCCACGGCCCATTCCAGCTGGCTCTGCGCGCTTTTCATATCCTTGTTCATGACATTGAGCTTGGCCAGCAGCATCGCGGCACGCGGTGCATACGCCGTGCCTTTGTACTGGTCGAGCAGCATCGCGCCCGCTTCGCGTGCGCTCTTGGCGTCATTCGCAGCCAGCGACTGCGTGAGCTTTTCGTACACGGTTGCCGCTTCCAGGCTTTGCGTCACCGTGTGGTTCTGCCAGTAGCGCCAGCCTGCCGCCCCGGCGATCACCACGGCCAAGCCGATCATCACCAGGTTGCCCCAGCGCTTCCACCAGGCTTTCAGTTCGTCCAGCCGTTCCTGCTCGTCGAGATCGTAGGTTGCCATGCGCTATGCCTTTTGAGTTGATGCTTCTTGAATGAATTGAATCGCCCGCGCCACCTCGACGCGAGTCTGTTCGCCTGCTTCGCGCAGCGGCTTCAGCGTCACCTGCTGCGCAGCGGCCTCGTCGTCGCCGATGATCACCGCATAACGTGCGTGGCTGGCATCGGCCTTTTTCATCTGCGACTTGAAACCGCCGCCGCCGCAATGCAGGACCGCGGCGAGTCCGGCACTGCGCAGCGAACCTGCCACCTGCCAGGCAAAGGCCTGTGCCAGGTCGCCGGCATGGACGATATAGGCATCGGGTGCTGGTGTCGCGATGCGGCGTCCACCCGCTTCGACCAATGCCAGCAGCCGTTCGATGCCCATCGCAAACCCGGCTGCAGGCGCCGGTTTGCCGCCAAGCTGCTCGACCAGACCGTCGTAGCGCCCACCAGCGCACACCGTGCCCTGCGCGCCGAGCTGGTCGGTCACCCATTCGAACACGGTACGGTTGTAGTAATCCAGCCCACGCACCAGACGCGGATTGATCTCGAAGGCGATATCGTTCGCGCGCAACAGGGCCTGCACCGCATCGAAATGCGCCAGCGCCTCGTCCTCGAGTTCATCCATCAGCTTGGGCGCCGCATCGTTCAGCGCCTGCATCGCCGGGTTCTTGCTGTCGAGGATACGCAGCGGGTTGCTGTGCAGACGGCGCCTGGCGTCCTCGTCGAGCACGTCCTGGTGCGACGCGTAATAGGCGATCAGCTTCTCGCGGTGCCGCAGCCGCGCGGCGTGATCGCCCAAAGTGTTGAGTTGCAGCGCCGGCGCGATACCCAGCTCCTTCCACAGATCGGCGCACATCACGATCAGTTCGGCATCGACGTCCGGCCCGACAAAGCCGAGCGCCTCGACGCCGACCTGGTGAAACTGCCGGTAGCGGCCCTTCTGCGGACGCTCGTGACGGAACATCGGCCCGGTGTACCACAGCCGCTTGCCGCCGTCGTACAGCAGGTTGTGCTGGATCACGGCACGTACCGACGAAGCCGTGCCTTCCGGGCGCAGCGTCAGCGATTCGCCGTTCAGTTCGTCGACGAAGGTATACATCTCCTTCTCGACGATGTCGGTCACCTCCCCGATGGCACGCTTGAACAGCCCGGTATGCTCAAGAATCGGCGTACGTATCTCGCGATAGCCGTAGCGCCGCAGCCAGTCGCGCACGATCGCCTCGAATCCCTGCCATGTGTCGCTGACATCGGGCAGGCAGTCGTTCATGCCGCGCACGGATTGAATGTTGTTGCTCATAACTTAATCAACAGAGATGCATTTCACACAGCGCCGTAACGGCTGCGCACATAGTCTTCGACGATGGCCTGGAATTCTTCGGCTATCTTCTCGCCTTTCAGCGTCACGGTTTTTTCGCCGTCGACGTATACCGGCGCGACCGGCACTTCGCCCGTGCCGGGCAACGAGATGCCGATATTGGCATGCTTGGACTCGCCTGGGCCGTTGACCACGCACCCCATCACCGCTACCTGCATGGATTCGACGCCGGGATACTGGTTGCGCCAAACGGGCATCTGGGTACGCAAATAGGTTTCGATATCCTGCGCCAGCTCCTGGAACACGGTGGAGGTGGTGCGACCGCAACCCGGGCAGGCCGTGACCTGGGGCGTGAACGCGCGCAGCCCCAGCGCCTGCAGGATTTCCTGGCCGACTCGAACTTCCTGGGTACGTTCACCACCTGGCTCGGGCGTCAAGGATATCCGTATCGTGTCGCCGATGCCTTCCTGCAGCAACACCGACAAGGCCGCGGTCGAAGCGACGATGCCCTTGCTGCCCATGCCGGCCTCGGTCAATCCGAGGTGCAGCGGGTAGTCGCACTGCGACGCCAGGTCACGGTATACCGATATCAGATCCTGTACTCGGCTCATCTTGCACGACAGGATGATCTTGTCGCCGCCGAGTCCCAATTCCTCGGCCTTCTTCGCCGACTCCAGTGCGGAGGCCACCATCGCACGCCGCATCACCACTTCGGCATCTTCCGGCTGCGGAAGACGCGCATTGTCGTCCATCATGCGCACCGCCAGCGCCTGGTCGAGGCTGCCCCAGTTGACACCGATACGCACGGGCTTGTCGTAGCGGCATGCCACTTCGATCAGCGTGGCGAACTGCTCGTCGCGCTTGTTGCCTCGCCCGATATTGCCCGGATTGATGCGCAGCTTGGCCAGGGCCTCGGCACACTCGGGCACCTGAGTCAGAAGCTTGTGGCCGTTGAAATGGAAGTCGCCGATCAGCGGCACGCGGCAGCCCAGCACATCGAGGCGCTCACGAATGCGCGGCACCGCGGCGGCGGCCTCCAGCGTGTTGACGGTCAACCGCACCAGCTCCGATCCGGCCTCGGCGAGCGCTTGCACCTGACGCACGGTGGCGGTGATATCGACGGTGTCGGTGTTGGTCATCGACTGCACCACGACGGGCGCATCGCCCCCCACCAGCACGGAACCGACCCGTACCTGACGGGTGGAACGACGAACAATCCGGGACATCATTCTTCCAGCGTGAAGCGGGCAACCGTCACGTCAATAAAGGGTTTCAGGTCGATGGGGCGGCCGTTGTACGTCACCTGCACTTGCGCGGCATTGCCGATCACCACATCGAACGGGGGCTGGCCGTGAACATCTGCGCTACTGCCTGCGGGATTGAGCTGGCGCATCAGCATGCGGCCGCTGGCATCCTTGATCTCGGTCCAGGATTCGTCACCGAAATCGAGGTGCAGCACACTGCCATTCGCCGCGGGCTCGGTCGTCCCGGACGCCGTAGCCTCAGGCGGCGTGCCGTCTGCTGCGGCCGGAGTAGCGGGCGGCACGAGTGCAGCAGGTGCCACGACACCAGTCCGTGCAGCGACAGGGGCGCTTGCGGCGGGCGGTGCCGGACGCGGCTGCATGGCGGCCGGTACCGGTTCGTCGGGGCGCTCGCCCCCATCGCTGTTGAGCCACGCATACAACGCAACCGGCACGGCCACCGCCAGCAACAGGCCGAGCAGCGACAGGATCAGCCACGGAGAAGTCAGCCATGACCGCGGCAGGGCCGGTTCGGTCGGGGCGACCGCGGCCGGTTCGGTCGGGGCGCCATCCATGCGCGTCAGCAAGGATTCCGGCGCCAGCCCCAGCAAACGCGCATAGTTCCGCACAAAGCCGCGTGCGAATACAGACTGGCCCAGGCTCTCGAAGTCGTCCCGTTCCATCGCCTCCACCTGGCGATGCATCAGACGCAGGCGCACAGCGGCATTGTCCAGCGTGATGCCCTGCGCTTCGCGTGCCTCCCGCAAAATCTGGCCGACCGAGGCCAGCCCGCTCTCACTCATTCGACATGTCCCGTCAGCAACTGTTGCGTCTCGTTCGAATCGGGGAAGCGTTTGCGCAGTTGCAAGGCGTAGGCAGCTTCCTGCGCCCGATCGCCCAGCTTCCGTTCCAGCCGCACGCCCAGCCACAGGCTTTCTGCGGACGGCGGCGCCAGCTCGTCATGACGCCCCAGCAGGCGCTGCGCTTCCGCCAGGCGCCCCTGACGGAAATACAGCCCGGCCAGCTTGAGGATCGAGTTGGGGTTGTCGGGCTGCAGTTTGAGTGCTTTGCCCAGATTGGCCTCGGCCAGCGCGATATCGCCCTTCTTCTCGGCGCACAAACCGGCATTGGTCATGGCCAGTTCGGGCTGCGTGTACAAAGGGTTGCGAATGGCAGCGCTGAATTGTGACAGTCCTTCGTCATAGCGGCCGCGGGTACAGAGAAACCAGCCGTAGTTGTTGTGCGCGTTCGAGTCGTTGCGATCGAGTTCGATGGCGCGACGAAAGTTTTCCTCGGCCAGCTTGTCCTCGGCCAAGTCCATGTAGATCATTCCGTAAATGTTGTAGGCCGGGCCGTAGCGATTGTCGGCCGTGATCGCCTTGCGCAACTCGTCGAGCGCGACCTTGTACTGGGCACGCGCGACATAGGCCCCGGCCAGATCCGTGAATGCACGGGCACGTTCGCGGCTCTGGCTGTCGGCCTCGTTGGTAGCCACACCGCCGCTCCCGTCCATCGGCTGCGCCGCGCAGCCCGTCAGCAATGCCGCGGTAACCAGTACCCCTACCCATTTCTTCACGCTGCCTCCTTGTGCATTCGTTTCATGACACGTCCGCTCTTGTCCGCGACTTTCCCGGCCAGCTGTCCGCAGGCCGCATCGATATCGTCGCCGCGCGTCTTGCGCGTGGTCACCACCAAGCCCGCATCCTGCAGGATCTGGCGAAACACGCGCATCGACTCTGCCCGCGGTTTTTCGTAGCCCGAGTCCGGGAACGGATTGAAGGGAATGAGGTTGAACTTGCACGGCACGTCGCGCGCCAGCTCGATCAACTGGCGCGCATGCTCGGGCTGGTCGTTCACACCGGCCAGCATCACGTATTCGAAGGTGATGAAGTCGCGCGGCGCATGCACCAGATAGCGCCGACAGGCGGCCATCAGTTCGCGCAACGGATACTTCTTGTTGATCGGCACGATTTGGTCGCGCAACGCATCGTTGGGCGCATGCAGGCTCACCGCCAGCGCCACCGGACAACGCTCGGCCAGGCGGTCCATCGCCGGGACCAGGCCAGATGTGGATACCGTCACCCGCCGCCGCGACAGGCCGTAGGCATGGTCGTCAAGCATGATGCCGAGCGCAGTCACCACGTTTTCGAAGTTCGCCAGCGGCTCGCCCATCCCCATCATCACCACGTTGGTCACTGGCCGGTCGGAGATTTCGCCTGCGCCATGATTAAATGCGGTGCGGTTGGGTTCGGTTTTCAGACTGTGATACGCCACCCACAACTGCCCAATGATCTCGGCCACCGTCAGGTTGCGGTTGAAGCCCTGCCGCCCGGTCGAACAGAACGTGCACTCCAGCGCGCAACCAACCTGTGACGACACGCACAGCGTGCCGCGGTCCTCCTCCGGGATGAACACGGTTTCGATGCCGTTGGCGACTCCGACGTCGAACAGCCACTTGCGCGTGCCGTCCGCCGACGTGTGCGCATAGCTTATCGCAGGCGCCTGCACCACCGCCTGCTGCTGCAGCTTCTCGCGCAGGCTCTTGGCAATGTCGGTCATCTGCGCGAAATCGGCCACGCCGGACTGGTGCATCCAGTGGAACACCTGACGGGCGCGAAACGGCTTTTCGCCGAGTTCGGTGAACCAGGCGGTCAGGCCATCCAGATCGAAATCGAGCAGATTCTGCGGCATGCGTAAGATTTAGCGGCCCGCGTAGACTTCGCTAGCGGGGAAGAAATAGGCGATTTCGATCGCCGCAGTTTCCGGGGCGTCGGAGCCGTGCACGGCATTGGCATCGATGCTCTCGGCGAAGTCGGCGCGGATGGTGCCTGCTTCGGCCTTCTTCGGGTCGGTCGCGCCCATCAGCGCGCGGTTCTTGGCGATCGCGTCTTCACCTTCCAGGACCTGCAGCACCACCGGGCCCGAGATCATGAAATCGACCAGATCCTTGAAAAACGGACGCTCCTTGTGCACAGCGTAGAAACCTTCGGCCTCCTGGCGCGACAGATGCTTCATTTTCGACGCCACGACCTTGAGGCCGTTGCTCTCGAAGCGGCTGACGATCTTGCCAATCACGTTCTTGGCGACGGCATCGGGCTTGATGATGGAAAAAGTGCGCTGAACAGCCATGTGTATGCTCCAGACAAATGAGGAAAAACAGGAAAAAAGGTTCAAAAAACCATGAAAATCAGCCCGCTAGAATAACATGGGGCACCCCGGGCTGTCTTGTCCAGCCAGCCGGCGGCGGTTTGCAGGATATGCCGGGCGGGCGCAACGCCATGGCCCGTCAGGGTTCGACGTGCGGCAGCATCCCCGTCTCATCGGGCGCGGCGCCCAAGTCGGCTTCGAAGCCGATTCCCGCCGCCCACACCAGTCGGCCGTCGCACCACATCAGCGGCATACGCGCCCGCTCCCAGGGCGGGATCCCGTGTTCCTGCAGCAGATTCTTCAGGCTGCGTCGGGGGCCGCCAGCATGCAGACGAAGGTGCTCACCGCCCGCCCGCACACCAAATGTGACTTCACCTGCCGCCAATGCCGTCTGCCGGAGCCCCGTTCCGCTCGTCCGGTCCATCCGCACATGGACTCCGGCGGCCGGCACCCAGATTGCCGCCTCGCCCTGCCAGCGTACCGGCTCTGCCCAGCACGGCGCCGGCGGCACCAGATAGGCACCGCCGCGGTAGCGCCACAATTCCATCTGTCCCAGATTGACGCGCACCTGTGCATCCGCGTGCGCATCCCGCAACTGGTGCAAGGCCTCGTCGAGCCGACGCAGGCTGGGCATGGCCTGGCCGTGCTGCTCAATGAAGTGGCGCAGCAGGTTGCGGGCCCGTACAGTCGAGAGGCGTGCCAACGCGGCACAGTCGAGACGGTCGCCAGCGATGGCCTCCCGTGCATCCAACCGTGCCAGGTCGTCCAACAATTCTGCGGCATCGGCCTGCAGTGCGGCCGCACGTGCCAGGGTGCGGCTGGCGCCGGGAAAATGCTGCGCCAGCAACGGCATCACCTGCTGACGCAGTGCGTTGCGGCGATATCGGGTGTCCCGGTTGCTTTCGTCGTCGACCCATGCAACGCCCTGTTCCCGCGCGGCGCGCAACAACTCGACGCGAGGAATGGACAGCAGCGGCCGCAACTGGGTTGCGCGCCAGCCGGGCCGGTCGTGCCGTTCGGCCATGGCCGCCAGACCTTTCGGGCCGGCACCGCGCAGCAATTGCAACAGAAGCGTCTCGGCCTGATCGTCCTGATGGTGTGCCGTGAGAAGAAAATCCGCATCCAGCGCGGCAAAGATCCGCTGGCGTTCCCGCCGCGCGGCCGCCTCGACGCCGGCCGGGTCGTCGCGCGCGATCTGCACGCGATGGATGGCCAATTCAACTGCGTGCGCTGCGCATAGCCTGTCGCAGAAATCGGCCCAGTCGTCCGCATGGGGTGACAGGCCATGGTGCACGTGCACCGCCTGCAGTTCGAACGGATGAGGGGCGCGCAACGCCAGCAGGACATACAGCAGGGCGACCGAGTCGAGTCCGCCCGACAGGGCCAGCGTCAGCCGCGCGTGCGGAGGAACGTGGCGGCCAAGCACGTCCGCCACCTCTGCGACAATCGCCTTATTTGGCGGGGATTTCCTTGAAGCTTCCATACGCCCGCAGACGCTGGTAACGCGTATCCAACAGGGCGTCGAGCGGCTGTTTGCGCAATTCGGCGAGGGTATCGGTCAGTGCACGGCGCATCGCCTGGAACATGGCATCCCAGTCGCGCTGCGCACCGCCCAGCGGTTCTTCGACAACACGGTCGACCAGCCCGTTGGCTTTCAGACGGTCGGCGGTGATACCCAGCGTTTCGGCGGCAACCGATGCCTTGTCGGCGCTCTTCCACAAGATCGAGGCACAGCCTTCTGGCGAGATCACCGAATAAGTGGAGTACTGCAGGATCAGCATGCGGTCGCCGACGCCGATCGCCAGCGCTCCGCCCGAGCCACCTTCGCCGACGATGGTGCACACGATCGGCGTCTTCAGTTCGGCCATCACATAGAGATTGCGCGCGATCGCCTCGGATTGCCCGCGTTCCTCCGCACCAATTCCGGGGTAGGCGCCCGGCGTATCGATGAAGGTGAAAATCGGCAGGCTGAATTTCTCGGCGAGACGCATCAGCCGCAGCGCCTTGCGATAGCCTTCGGGACGCGGCATGCCGAAATTGCGGTAGATCTTTTCCTTGGTGTCGCGTCCCTTCTGATGGCCGATCACCATCACCGGCTCGCCGTTGAAGCGGGCCATGCCGCCGACGATCGCGGCATCATCGGCATAGGCGCGATCGCCGTGCAGTTCGACGAAATCGGTGAACAGCCCCTGCACGTAGTCGAGCGTATACGGCCGCTGGGGGTGGCGCGCCACCTGCGACACCTGCCAGGCATTGAGCTTGGCATAGATGTCCTTGGTCAGCGTCTGACTCTTCTTCTGCAGGCGGCGGATTTCTTCCGAGATATCCAGCGCGGAGTCATCCTGCACAAAGCGTAGTTCTTCGATCTTGGCTTCGAGCTCCGCAATCGGCTGCTCGAAATCGAGGAAAGTGGTTTTCATCGGTGGTCTTTATCAAACTGTCACAAAAACAGGTCAGCCGGGCATTTTAGCAGCCCGGCGCCTTTTACCATCCGATTCGGCGCCATGCGGCTCAATGATGGTGATGGCCGTGCGCACCGTGCGCGTGACGATGGGCGACTTCGTCTGCTGTCGCCGCACGCACATCGGCCACGACGCACTGAAAATGCACGGCCTGGCCGGCGTAGGGGTGATTGCCGTCGACCACCACTTTGTCTTCGGCGACGTCGGTCACGGTGTAGAGCATTTCCTCGCTGCCGTCGACCGGCGAGCCGACGAATTGCATGCCGACCTCGATGTCGGCAGGAAAGGATTCGCGCGGTTCCAGCCGCACCAGATCTTCTTCGAATTCGCCGAACGCGTCGGCCGGCTGCAGTTTGAGTTCGACGGTGTCGCCGATGGCCTTGCCTTCCAGCGCCTGTTCCACCAGCGGGAAAATGTTGTCGTAGCCGCCGTGCAGATAGCTGACCGGCTCGTCGCTTTCCTCCAGCAGCTTGCCGTCCATATCCTTGACGATATAGGTGATGGTGACCACGGTATCCTTGCCAATATTCACTTGAGTTCCTTTACCAGTTGGAGCACTTCCGCCGCATGGCCGCGGCTGGAAACGCCATACAGTGCGTGACGGATGACGCCCTGTTTGTCGATGATGAAGGTGGAGCGCACCATGCTCTTGCGCATGACGCCGTCCACTTCCTTGTCCTGCAGTACGCCATATGCCGTACAGGTGGCCTGTTCCTTGTCGGCCAGCAGCCTCACGCTGATGCCGTGCTTGTCTCGAAACTCGCCATGCTTGATGCAATCGTCGCGCGAAACGCCGAGTACGTCGGCGCCCAATTTGGAAAACGCGTCTTCCAGTTCGGAAAACTCGATCGCTTCGGTCGTGCAGCCCGGTGTGTCGTCGCGCACATAGAAATACAGCACGAGCGTCTTGCCCCGGAACTGGGACAACTCGATGATGTTCATGTCCGCGTCGGGGTTGGAAAAGTCCGGCGCCCGATCTCCTGCTTTCAGCATGGGTTACTCCGCCTGAGTGTCTTTCCGGCAGCATTCTAACAGCCCTGCAGGTGCCGCATCGCTATAATCGCGTCCATGATGACTGCCCTGCTCGGTGGCTTGAGCCCCGCCCGTTTCCTGCGCGATGTCTGGCACAAGCGCCCGCTCCTGATCCGCAACGCCCTACCCGGCTTCACCGGTCTCCTGTCTCCCGGCGAGATGCAACGGCTGGCCGCCCGCGACGATGTGGAATCGCGGTTGGTCCAGGGTAGCGGCACGCACTGGCAACTCGACCACGGCCCGTTCAGCAAACGCGATTTCAAACGCCTGCCCAAAACCGACTGGACGCTGCTGGTACAGTCGCTCAACCACCTCCTGCCCGCAGCCGACACCTTGCTGGCGCGCTTCAATTTCATCCCGCATGCCCGCCTCGACGATCTGATGGTGAGCTACGCCGTATCCGGCGGCAGCGTGGGGCCGCATTTCGATTCCTACGACGTCTTCCTGCTGCAGGGGCAAGGCCACCGCCGCTGGCGGATCAGCACGCAGACCGACCTGGCGATCCTGGACGACGTGCCGCTGAAAATCCTGCGCCACTTCGAAGCGGAAGACGAATGGGTGCTCGGCCCCGGCGACATGCTCTACCTGCCGCCGCATGTCGCGCATTACGGCGTCGCCGAGGACGAATGCATGACCTACTCGATCGGTTTTCGCGCACCCACCACCGAAGAGATGGCACACGGCTTTCTGATGCATCTGCAGGACGCGATCGCGCTGGAGGGCCGCTATGCCGACCCCGATCTGCGCCTGCAGGCTCATCCCGGTGAAATCGGCCGTGCGATGCTGGGCCAGATCGAGGGCATGATCGCCAAAATCAAATGGGGCAAGCGCGACGTCGCCGAATTCGCCGGACGCTACCTGTCCGAACCCAAGCCGAATGTTTTTTTCGATGCGCCGGACACGCCGCTCAACCGGGCCGCCTTCAATAAATACACGAACAAGCATGGCGTCGCGCTCGATTCCAAATCGCGCCTGCTGTTCGCCGGAAAGCGCTTTTTCATCAACGGCGAGGCCTTCACGCCTGCAGCCGGCGAGACCGCCGCACTGCGGCAACTGGCCGACCAGCGCCATCTCGCGCCACCCGTGCCTGCCACCCTGCGCGAGCGCCTGTACGAATGGTATGAAGCCGGCTGGCTGGAGACCGACACCCCATGAACGCCTTTGAGACCCCTGCCGAATTCCGTGCTGCATTCGACACACTGGTGGCTGCGACGCACCGCCAGCTACGTGTGTACGACCATGACCTGAGCCTGCTGGACCTCGACGACGCGCCCCGCCTCGCGGTCCTGCGCGCGCTGTGCGTGGCCGGCGGTGGGCGCCGTATCGAGCTCCTGCTCGACGACATCAGCCGCGTCGCACGCGAGCATCCCCGCCTGATGCTGCTGCTGCGGGACTTCGGCCATGTCCTCGAAATCCGCCAGGCCGACCCCGACGCGCCGCGCCCAGACCAGGCGTTTGTGCTGGCCGACCGCCACGGCGTGCTGCTACGCGCCGACAAGGCCGCGGTGCATGGCACCCTGCACCCGGACGATCCCGGCAGTGCAACGGCGCTGCACCAAAGCTTCGAGGGCATGTGGCAGCGCGCACCGGCCAGCGTGTCGGCGACGACGCTGGGTTTGTGAACCCTAGAGCCCGCTCAGCCAGTCCAGCTCGGGCTTGCTGAAGCCGGCTTGGCGGCGCGCCGCCAGATTGAACGGTGGCTTCAGGGGCGGCGCATCGTAATCCACCAGCAACTGGCGGAACGTCGCTTCGGGCTCCAGTCCGCGCGCTACGCACAGCCGGTTGAACCAGCGGCTGCCGATGGCGACGTGGCCGATCTCGTCGCGTTCGATGATGGCCAGGATCTCGACCATGCGCGTGTCCTTCGCGGCCTTCAGTTTGTCGACGATTAGCGGCGCGGCGTCGAGTCCGCGCGCTTCAAGCACGCGCGGCACCAGCGCCATGCGCACCAGCGGATCGTGCGCAGTTTTCAGCGCCATGTCCCACAGGCCGTTATGCGCCGGGAAATCCCCGTAGGCAAGCCCCAGCGTTGCCAGATGCCCGCTCAACAGTTCGAAATGCAGCGCTTCCTCGTCTGCGACCGAAAGCCAGTCGGCGTAATACGCTAGCGGCATGCCGGCAAAGCGGTGCGCAGCGTCAAGCGCCAGATTGATGGCATTAAATTCGATATGCGCCAGCGCGTGAATGAGCGCTGCCCGGCCGGTCAGCGTATCAGCACGGCGGCGCGGCACCTGGTGCGGCGCGATCAACTCGGGTTTTTCCGGCTGCCCAGGCTGATCGACGGGAACACGCGGCACTCCGGCCGTAAGATCGATCCGGCCCGCCCGCCAGTCGGCCCACAACGCGTGCACACAGCATGTTTTGTCCGTCGGCAGACGGGCGTGCAGACACGCGGCCACACGCTGAGGCAACGAATCTAGCGCCGATCCACCCACCGGATACCCATCAGCGCGATGGCCAGGAAAATCAGCAAAGGCAGAATCGATACCACGACAACCGGCCAGTCGTTCAGCAAGCCGAGATGGCCGAACAGTCGGCTCAGCAGATGAAAACCGAGTCCGGCCAGAATCCCGATGAAAATCTTGCTGCTGGTGCCGCCGGCACGCGGCCCCTGGATCGCAAACGGCATGGCAATCAGCATCATGATCGGGATGACAAAAGGTCCGACGAACTTCGACCACAAGGCAAGTTCATAGCGCGTGGCTTTCTGGCCGTTTTCCTTGAGATGCGCAACATAGCGCCACAGGGTGCGCGCCGACATCTGTTCGGGCGCGATCAGCAACACGCTGAGGATGTCCGGGGTGAGCACCGACTGCCAGTCCAGATGCGCATTCCGGATCGCATGAATACCGTCGGCGTCGAACCGGGTTTCCACCACCTGCTGCAGATCCCAGGTCTGGCCGCCGCGCCAGTGGGCCTCACGGGCCGCGCGGATCCAGCTGAGGCGACCGTCGGCGTCGAAACCGTAAATCTCGATATCGCGCAAGGTATTGTCCGGCATCACTTCGCGCACATTGATGAACGCGCTGCGATCCTTGACCCACAGGCCGGAACGAAACTGCTGCGCCACGACGGAATGGGTGGCCAGCAACTTGTAGCGTTGCGCCGCCTGCTCCGACCACGGCGCGACGTATTCGCCAATGACCAGCACCAGCAGCGACAACAACACACCGATCACGCTGAAATAACTGGCCACACGCCAGTTCGACAGGCCCGACACGCGCATCACCGCATATTCGGAATTGCCCACCAGGCGCGACAACGTGAACAGAGTACCAATCAGCGCAGCCACTGGCAGGATTTCATACAGATGCCCGGGAACGTTGAGCATTACCACCACGGCAGCCTGACCGAGGCCGTAATTGTTGCGGCCCAGCGCACCCAACTCCTGGATCACGTCGAAAAACGCAAACAGCACCAGGAGCGCCAGCAGCACGAAGGCCGAGGCAAACAGGACCTGTCCGCCCAGGTAGCGCGCGAGCAGCCTCATGCACGTCTCCCGCGTGGCGCAAATTGACGGGTTCGCAGCCAGAACAGGGCGACCACGGCAAACAACATCACCAGGTGCGATGCCACCATGCCGCCCCAAGGGTTGAGTTTGTCCTGGGCCACCCAGGCCTGCGTCAAGGACAGCAGGTTGTTGTAGACGAAGTACAGCAGCAGCGCGGTCATCAGCCCGTAGGAACGGCGTGCCCGCGTGTTGACGAAACTGAGCGGAATGGCCATGACGGCGAGAATGAGTGCGGATACGGGTACACCTACCCGCCACAGCAGTTCGGCTCGCGCCGGGGGCGTCTTGTCGGCCAGCAATTCGTTCAGGGGCGCCTGGCGAATACCGGTTTCCTTACCATTCACGGGAACCGGGTCGAGCCGCATCCAGTAGCGCTCGAATTGCACAATTCGATAATCGAGCTTGCCAGGCGTGCCCTCATATCTGCGCCCATCCTTGAATACCAGATAACGCGAACCATCGGGCATTTCCGTGTGATTTCCCTCCCGCGCCACCACCAAGCCGAGCTGGCCGTCGATGCGCGACTGCATGAAGACGTTGCGTACGATACCGGTCAGGGGATTCAGCGACTCCACGTAATAGACGCGCTGGCCGGCCGTGGATTCGGCGAACATGCCGGGGGCGATCAGCGAGCTTTCGCTGCGGCTGCGCAAGTCCTGACGATATTCAATTTTTTTGGTTTGTGCCCAGGGATTGAGCACCAGCGTGATCAGCAGGATGACCAGCGAGAACGGCACGGCGAACGCCAGCACCGGCCGCATCCACTGCGTGAGCGACAGGCCGGCATTGAACCAGATCACCATTTCGCTGTCCCGCCACATACGCGACAAGGGCAGCAGTACGCCGGCAAACAGCGCGATCGTCATCAATACCGGCAGGAAGAACAGCAGCGAAAAACCAAGAAAGGAAAAAACCGCCTCGTTGGCAAGTTCGCCGCGCGCCACGTCGCCGAGCAGGCGGATGAACAACACGACCAGCGCGATCGCGACCAGTACCGTCAGCACGGCGCCGGTAGTGAGCGCCATCTCACGGGTCAGCGCGCGGCGATAGAGCATGGGGATGGCCGGAGATTGTTCACGAAATGAACGGGCTTTTGACATTCCACCGCGCCCGCGCCAATAATCGCCCCATGGGCAACGCCGAATTTCGGCGAATCGGCAAATTGTATTTTTTTGAGCACAGACATGGAAAACAAGGAAATCGAACTTGAATTTAGCATAAAAAGCGGCGCCCCCGAAAAACAGCGCACGGCCTGCGTCGTCGTCGGCGTATTCGAAAGCCGCAAGCTGTCGGGGCCGGGTATCGATATCGACCGCGCCAGCGACGGTTATCTGTCGGACATCCTGCGCGGCGGCGACATGGAAGGCAAGTCCGGCAGCACGCTGCTGCTGCACCGGGTCCCCAACATCCTGGCCGACCGTGTCCTGCTGGTCGGACTCGGCAAGGAACGCGACTTCCATGAAAAAGGCTACCGCGACGCCATCGCCTGCGCGGTGCGTACACTACGTGATACCGGTTCGATGGAAGCCACCATCACGCTCAGCGAAATCCCGGTGAAGAAACGTGACGTCACCTGGAACGTCGAACAGGCCGTGGTCAGCGCCCACGATGCCTTGTATCGCTTCGATCACATGAAGAGCAAGTCCAGCGAGACGCGCCGCCCGCTCAAACGCGTCATTTTTGCCGTGTCGCGGCGCGGCGAACTGAAATACGGCGAGACCGGGCTTGCGCGCGGGCTGGCTATCGCCCACGGCATCGGTCTGGCCAAGGATCTTGGCAATACGCCTTCCAATATCTGCACGCCGGAATATCTGGCCGGCGAAGCGAAGAAGATGGCAAAAGCCCACGGCTTCGGCTGCGAGATACTCGATTATGCCGCCTGCGAAAAACTAGGCATGGGCTCCTTCCTATCGGTCGGCAAGGGCAGCGACAAACCGCCACGTTTCATCGTGCTGAAACACGAAGGTGGCGCCAAGGGTGACAAGCCCGTGGTGCTGGTCGGCAAGGCGGTCACCTTCGACGCCGGCGGCATTTCGCTCAAACCGCCCGCCGAGATGGACGAGATGAACTATGACATGAGCGGTGGCGGCGCAGTCATCGGCGCCTTCCGCGCCATCGGCGAACTGGGCCTGCCTCTCAACGTCGTCGGCCTCATCCCGGCCTGCGAAAACATGCCGGATGCCAACGCCAACAAGCCCGGTGACATCGTCAAATCGATGTCCGGCCAGACCATCGAAATCCTCAACACCGATGCCGAAGGCCGCCTAATCCTGTGCGATGCGCTGACCTATGCCGAACGCTTCGAACCCGACGCCGTGGTCGATCTGGCCACGCTCACTGGTGCCTGCGTGATCGCCTTGGGCGCGCACCCCAGCGCGCTCTACAGCAACCACGACCCGCTGGCACGCGAGATCGAACACGCTGCCGACCATGCCTGGGACCGAGTCTGGCGCATGCCGCTGTGGGACGACTATCAAGAGCAACTGAAGAGCAGCCTGGCCGATATGGCCAACATCGGCGGCCGCCCGGCCGGATCGATCACTGCAGCCTGCTTCCTGTCGCGCTTCGCCAAGAAGTATCACTGGGCGCACCTCGACATCGCCGGTATCGCATACAAGGGCGGCCGCGAAAAAGGCTCGACCGGGCGACCGGTATCCCTGCTGGTGCATTTCCTTCTGAACCGCGCTCAGAAATAAACTGTCAGCAGTGACCGAAATCACCTTCTACATCTTTGCCGACAACCCCCTCGACGTCGCTCGCCGCGTCGCCACCAAGGCAATCGGCCAGGGTAAGCAGGTGATGATCTATGCGCCGGACGCGGCAGTAGCCGATGCCATCGACCGCCTGTTATGGACAACGCCTGCGCTGGGATTCGTGCCGCACTGCCGCGACAGAGACGCGCTGGCAAACGAAACGCCGATACTGATCGGCACCGACGCCGATGCCTTGCGCCAGGCAGATGTGATGATCAACTTGCATCACGAACAGCCTCCCGCCTTTGCTCGCTTCGAGCGACTGGTCGAAATCGTCGGCCAGGACGAAAGCGGACGCGAACAGGGCCGCACCCGTTACCGTTTCTATCAGACACGCGGCTATGCCCTGAAAACACACGATCTGCGTCAGCACGCCGGATAGGAGGTCCTATGAGTGACAGCCCCTTGTTGAACAAGATGGATGCACTGCTGAAAAAGCATCGCGGCGGTGCCGAAGGCGAAGCGGCAGCCGGGCCGTCAGATCCTGGCACGCAGGCTACGCCCCCCGACGCCTGGCTGCCTGTGCTGACTCACGTGATCGAACGCGGAACCCCGCCAGAATCTGCCGCCCCGCCTGCAAGCCCGCTCCCCGCACCCGCTTCACCGTCCATTCAAGCCGAAACGCCCGCTGCCGAGCCCCTGCCTTCTGCTGTAAGCGACACGCTGGCCGAGCAACTGATGAGCGAACTGGCGCCCCGCCTGTCCGAGGTCATGGAGAAACAGGTCGCCGCCGAACTGCGCAAGAACATCGACCAGACCGTGTCGAGCCTGCTCAGCCAGCTCGACGTCAACGTCCGGGAAATCGTGCGGGACGCCGTCGCCGAGAAACTCAAGCAACCGCGCGACCCATCAAGCCGATAGCATATCGCCCATTGCGTCGTTGGAATTAATCCCGGGCTGTCGTAACTTGTCCCAAGACTTTTTTGGGATAATCACGGCTTTGCTCGCACGCCATGGAACTCGCCAAATCCTACGAACCGGCTGACATCGAAAAACGCTGGTACGCCCAGTGGGAAAGCGCCGGCTATTTCAAGGCCGGCGCATACGACTCCACACGGGCGTCTACCCTGAAGGGCACAAGAGCCTGTAATGGATCGGAGTCTCCTTACGGGGACACTCCCGCCTACTGCATCATGCTCCCGCCGCCGAATGTCACCGGCACGCTGCACATGGGCCATGCTTTCCAGCACACCCTGATGGACGCCCTCACCCGCTACCACCGAATGGTGGGCGACAATACCCTGTGGCAGCCTGGCACCGACCATGCAGGCATCGCCACGCAGATCGTAGTGGAGCGTCAGCTCGATGCGCAGAACATCTCGCGCCACGACCTCGGACGCGAAAAATTCCTCGAAAAAGTCTGGGAATGGAAAGCGCATTCCGGCTCCACCATCACGCGGCAGATGCGCCGGCTCGGCACCAGTCCCGACTGGAGCCGCGAACGCTTCACCATGGATGCCGGGCTGTCGAAAGCGGTCACCGAAGTCTTCGTGCGGCTCTATCGTGAAGGCCTGATCTACCGCGGCAAGCGGCTGGTGAACTGGGATCCGGTACTCGGTACGGCCGTGTCCGACCTTGAGGTCGTCAGCACTGAGGAAGACGGTTTCATCTGGGAAATCAACTATCCGCTGGAGGACGGCTCTGGCTTCCTGACCGTCGCCACCACCCGCCCGGAAACCCTGCTCGGTGACACCGCCGTCGCCGTGCATCCAGAGGATGCACGCTACGCGCATCTGATCGGCAAGCACGTCCGCCTGCCGATCGCCGAACGCAGCATCCCCGTCATCGCGGATGAATACGTCGATCGCGAGTTCGGCACAGGCGTAGTGAAGATCACCCCTGCGCACGACTTCAACGACTGGCAAGTCGGGCAACGCCACAAACTCATGGCAATCAGCGTGCTGACGCTCGACGCCAAAATGAACGAGTTCTGCCCCGCCGAATACCAGGGACTCGACCGTTACGACGCGCGCCAGAAACTGCTCGACGCACTGCAGACGAAGGGCCTGCTGGTCTCGGCCAAGCCGCACAAGCTGATGATCCCGCGCGGCGACCGCACCAACGCGGTGATCGAGCCGATGCTCACCGACCAGTGGTTCATGAGCATGGAAGGCCTGGCCAAGCAAGGGCTCGCCGCAGTCGACTCCGGCGAACTGAAATTCGTGCCGGAAAACTGGACCACCACCTACCGGCAGTGGCTGGAAAACATCCAGGACTGGTGCGTCTCGCGCCAGTTGTGGTGGGGCCACCGTATCCCGGCGTGGTACGACGCCGACGGCAATTTCTACGTCGCGCACTCAGAGGAAGAAGCGAGGAAACAGGCTGGCGGCCGCGAACTGACGCAGGATAACGACGTGCTCGACACCTGGTTCTCCTCCGCGCTATGGCCCTTCTCGACGCTGGGCTGGCCCGAGCAGACGCCCGAACTCGAGCGCTACCTGCCGACTTCGGTGCTGGTCACCGGCTTCGACATCATCTTCTTCTGGGTCGCCCGCATGGTGATGATGTCGAAGCACCTTACCGGCAAGGTGCCGTTCCGCGAGGTGTATGTCACCGGCCTGGTGCGCGACTCCGAAGGCCAGAAAATGAGCAAGTCGAAGGGCAACGTGCTCGACCCGATCGACCTCATCGACGGCATTGCGGTGGGCGACCTCGTCGCCAAGCGCACCCAGGGCCTGATGAACCCCAAGCAGGCCGCCAGCATCGAGAAACGCACCCGCAAGGAGTTCCCCGATGGCATCGCCGCCTATGGTACCGACGCCCTGCGCTTCACGTTTGCTTCGCTCGCCACTCACGGCCGCGACATCAAGTTCGACCTGCAGCGCGCCGAGGGCTACCGCAACTTCTGCAACAAGCTGTGGAACGCCACCCGTTTCGCGCTGATGAACCTGGAAAGCCACGACTGCGGGCAGGACGCCAGCCAGCTCATGGATTTCTCCGATGCCGACCGCTGGATCGCCTCACGTCTGCAGCAGGCCATCGGCGAAGTGCACGAGGCCTTCGCCGCCTACCGCTTCGATCAGGCCGCGCGCGCGGTCTACGAATTCGTGTGGGACGAATACTGCGACTGGTATCTAGAACTCGCCAAGGTGCAGTTGAACCATGGGACGCCCGAGCAGCAACGCGCCACTCGCCGCACCTTGGCCACCGTGCTTGAAACCACGCTGCGCCTCGCCCACCCCATCATCCCCTTCATCACCGAGGAACTGTGGCAGAAGGTCGCGCCGCTAGCCGGCGTGCACGGCGAGAGCATCATGCTGGCAGCCTATCCGCAGATCGATGAAGCACAACGCTACCCCGACAGCGTCGCGCGGATTCAATTGCTGAAGGAACAGGTCAACGCCTGCCGCACCTTGCGCGGTGAAATGAATCTGTCACCCGCCCAGCGTGTGCCGCTGGTAATCGAAGGCGATGCCGCCGTGATCAATGCGCTGGCGCCCTATATTGTTGCGCTGGGCAAGCTCAACGAAGTCAGCGCGGTGACCGCACTGCCGGAAGCCGACGCCCCCGTCGCGCTGGTCGGCGACATGCGGATGATGCTGGTGGTGGAAATCGACAAGGACGAAGAACGCACCCGCCTGACCAAGGAAATCGCCCGCATCCAGGGCGAGATCAAGAAAGCCGAAACCAAGCTCGCCAACCCCAGCTTTGTCGACAAGGCGCCGGCTGCCGTGGTGCAGCAGGAGCAGGTCCGGCTAGCCGATTTTGCGGCCATGTTGCAGAAGTTGGAGGCGCAGCATGCACGGCTGGGCTGACGTTCTTGTCCCTCAACAAAAACGCGCCATGGCTACGTTTTTTTCATAGACGCTACCGCGCATATCCTCTCGTCTCGGAAAGTGCAATAAAAAAACCGGAGTCTTTCGACCCCGGCTTCTCAACTTGGCTGCTGCTGAGAGTTACATCTTCCAACTGTAGGCGATGCCCAACGAGTTCTGGTACATCTTGATCTTGTCCGTACCGCCAAAGAAAGGATCAGCGCCCGTCACATCATTCTTGAAAGCATGCATGTAGGCCATGGTCAGTTCATTGCCCGACGCCAGCGTATAAGTGAAGCCCAACGTGGCAGTATCCTTGATAACTGCCGGCGCCAGGATGTTAAACATCGCTTCGCCAAAATCCGAGCCGCTAATGGGATTGTCGCTATGGCTATAACCAGCGCGCAGGATCATCTGCTGGCTGTACTTATATTCCATGCCCAACTTCCACACATTCACGTCGTCCCAGCCAAAGCCCGATCCAGCATTGGCACCAAGACCAAGGCCAGCTGCAACGTTGGCAGGACTTAACGAGGTGGCAGAAATATTACCGACCGAATTGACCTTGCTGAAATTAATGCGCTGGTAATCCAGCGCCAGTTTGACGGCGGAGGTCGCATCCCAAGCCACGCCAAGGTTGTAGTTCTCGGGAATGTCGAAGCCGCCCTGTTCAGCAAACAGCCCCTTGTACTTGGAGAACTCGTCGAACTTCATCTTCGAAGCGTAGGCAGCACCGATGGTTACGGTCGGGGTCAGCTTACCCATGTAGCCGATGCGCACACCATAACCGAACGAGTCATCATAGCCATTGTTGGTCAAATTGGCGGGGCTGGTAGAGTTGCCGCCGAATGCGTCCAAGCCGTACGCCTTGAAACGCTGGTAGCCAATCAGCGGCGAGATGCCGATGGAGTGATTGGGAGCAATCTTGTAGGCAGCCGTCGGAGCAACGATCAACTGCATCAGATCGACGCCCAGCTTGCCGGCACCGCCCAGCAAGTTGGTATTGCCAGCCACAGGCTTGTAGTTGGTATTCATGCCGCCGTTACCGTACACCGTCACGCCCAACGCGAGGTCGGCGTTCACCATGTGGTTGTAGCCAAGCTCGGGCACCAGAAAGTAGTTGGAATCGCTATTCGAAGTACCATTCAGGCCACCGCCAGTGCGGCTGGCTTCACGCCGCGGGCTGAATAGATCCACGCCGAGGTCAAGGCGATTACCCGCAAAAGCCATCGAGGCGGGGTTGTTGGCGCCGCCGAAGGCGTCGTCCGAGCTGGCGGTGGACGCACCGGCCATACCCTTGGCCTTCATGCCGTAACCGTGTGAAAAATAACCATTGGTGGCATAGGCGCTACCGGCCAGACCGGCCAAAGCCATGAATGCGAATACGCGGGTGAACTTCATTATTGTCTCCTAGGGGCAAAGTTATTACGGATCAGCCTATTGAATGGCCTGACTTGAAGGCTACGCGTGCACTGGGGCTTAGACAAGCCAGTCAGCGCAGCCCATTGAACAATCTGTATCGAATGTGGTACAAAAGACACACAAAAAAAGAGCCGAATGGATTCGGCTCTTTTTTCATGATGCGGGAATGCTGTTTCAGCGACTGTTTCTTAAATGAACAGGCAGATGTCGGTTTCGCCGGCAAATTCGAAGAAGGTCGCTGCACCGCCGTACTCAAGGCCGTCGATGAAGTCGGAATGTTCGAAGCCGAACAGTTCGACGGTCATCTGGCAGGCAATGAATTTGACTTCGGCTTCCTGGCACAGCTCGCGCAGGTCGGGAATGGTCGCCACGCCATTGTTGGCGATGGTCTGCTTCATCAGGGCCGTCGCCACGCTTTCATAACCGGGGATGAGCGACTGGATAGCGTTGGGCATATTCCAGTTGATGCTCTTGAACCATTTCGGACCAAAGGGCATCTTCATCGGCATGCCGGGGTTGCCCAAGGGGCTCACTTTCAGGACAGACAGATCCTTGCGGACGAGCTGGAGGCCGTAGAAGGTGAAGAAAATCTGGGTTTCGTAGCCCAACGCAGCCGCCGTCGAGGCCAGGATGAACGGGGGGTAAGCCCAGTCCAGCGTGCCCTTGGTGGCGATGATGGCCATTTTTTTGGTATCCATGCTCTCTCTCCTGTTTTTTCGTTAAAAAACAGCGCCGGGTGTTCTTCTTTGGAACAGTCGGCGCCGGTTGGGTTTCTTTTATTATTTTTTCTTCATGAAGAAGGTGAACTCGCCACCTGCCTCGGCAGTGGACAGAAGTTCGTTGCCGGTCTGCTTGGCGAAAGCGGCGAAGTCCTTGACCGAACCCGGGTCGGTCGACAGGATTTTCAGCACTTGTCCGCTGGCGACTTCGGCCAGGGCTTTCTTGGCGCGCAGGATGGGCAGGGGACAGTTCAGACCACGTGCATCGAGTTCTTTATCGAAATTCATGTTGTTCTCCTTACATTAAATCCATTAAATCGGCATGTACTAAAAAACGCTGCGGTACCTTAAACCAGAAGTTCCCCTATTGCAACCGAAATTGCTGCGCAATAGGAAAATCAGGCCATTCCTTACAATGTTCGCCTAACGGGGCTGGCTCAGCGCATTGCCCGAACGCGCCCACGCCATGATGCCGCCGGCCAGATTGTGCATATTGTTATAGCCCTTAGAGGCCATGAACGCACACGCCTGCGCGGAGCGTGCGCCCGAGCGGCAGTAGATCACCACCGGCTTGTCCTGGGGAATGTCGGCAGCGCGCAATGGGAGTAGATGAAGCGGGATGTGAATGGCTCCATCGATCACGCCCTGCGCCACTTCGGCCTCGGTACGCACATCGATCAGATGCGCGCCCTTGGTGGCGATTTCGGCCACGTAGGCGACATCGACTTCCTTGAATCCTGACAATCCGAACATAGATGTCTTACTCCTGCAATGGAATAAATTAGAACTTTCTAATATAACCCAAAGCCGAGGGTACGCCAAGCATGCCCCTTGTCGAGTTGCGGGAATCCATTCAACAGCGCTGCGCGCCGTGATACAGATTCACGACATGGCGCGCTTCTGCGAAAAACAGCCAGCGTTCCACGGCGGCGCCCGCGATTCCCGCGCAGGCCGCGACGACAGCCGCAGCTTGTCCGCCTTGCGCATTGAAGACCCACACCAGCATCAATCCGGGCAGTGCAAAGCCCAGCCCAAACACCACCACCTTGAGCAGGCCGGCCTTCTGACGTGCAATCTGGAAGCCGAACTCCTGGGTAAGAAAGGTCCCGTGGGTATGTCCGGTATCGAGCAGTTTGACCTTGGCGCGAGTCAGACCGGTCGCGGTATTGATCGTGGGGGTAAGGCCCGGGCTGCGAATCCAGAAATAATAGATCGCCTTCAGCACCGCGGCGATCGAGACGATCAGTGCCGACATTGCGATATAGGGCAGGGTGTCTAACCCGGCCATGACCGCCCCGAGCAGCAGCAGCAGGCTGCCGCTGGCGTAACCCAGCGCCAGGTAGTTGGCCGGCACCAGCGGGGTGTTCCACTGGCGGATGGTTTTCAGGCAGGCGTAGATCATGCCGGTGGAAAACACCGTGATCCAGGCCAGTACGGCCGACAGGAAACCGAAGGTTTCGCGTAGCCACAGAGGTGCATCGAACCAGACGCTGGCCAGGTAAACCAGCGCCAGCGGCATGAACACCACGGCAAACACACCTTCGCGCGACAGCCATGAAGTACGGAAGCGGCTGAAAGCACGCCAGGCGTTTTTCGGGTTGGCCAGATGGAAGGTGGACGACAACAGGCCGAATACGATCAGACTCATCGCGACGAGACCGCCGATGACGAGTTGGGCGGGCGTGAATCCACCGCCAAGTTTGAACGTATCCGCGATAAACAACAGCGAGAACAGGCCGAAACCGGCGCCCGACGCAACGGTAAAGAAAATGACTGAGAAAGCGGGATGCATGGATTCTCCTAGCGCAATTTATAAGGCAGCGCGGTTCAACGGCGCACCAGTTTGTTGGCGAACTGCTTGATGCTTTCCTTCAGGCCGCTCTTGGGCTGAGTATCGACCGGAATCACCGGCTTGCGGCGCGGCGGCAAGTAGGTGTTGGTCGGGTTGTAGTTGAGCTCGGGCATCAGCGGGAAACCGCCGCGCTCGCGCACGGTACGCGACACTGCCGAATCGGGGTCGTCGAAGTCGCCGAACATGCGGGCGTGCGCCGGGCAGGTCAGCACGCATGCGGGCTGGCGCTCTTCGACCGGCAGTTCCTGGTCATAGATGCGGTCGACGCACAGGGTGCACTTCTTCATGGTGCCGCTGGAGCGGTCGAGCTCGCGCGCGCCGTACGGGCACGCCCACGAGCAGTAGTTGCAGCCCATGCACTTGTCCTGGTCGATCAGCACGATGCCGTCCTCGGCGCGTTTGTAAGAGGCGCCGGTCGGGCACACGGTGACGCAGTCGGCGTCCTCGCAGTGCATGCACGACATCGGGAAGTTGACCGTCTTGTTGTTCGGATACTCGTCCATTTCGTAATGGCGAATCCGGTTGAACCACACGCCCGACGGCTCGGCACCGTAGGGCTGGTAGTCGGACAACGGGCCGATGGTGCCGGAGGCGTTCCATTCCTTGCAGGCAATGGCGCAGGCATGGCAGCCCACGCACACGTCGAGGTCGATGACCAATCCAAGTCTCATAGTTTTGCTCGCTCTATTTTTCTGGGTACTGCTCAGTTCTTCTCATGGCTGCGTGCGTCATAGCGCAACACGTCGGGGCGCTCGTAGCGCTCGTCCCCCGGCAACGGCTTCAATTCGTCGAATTGTGGCCACGAACCGGTTTCGCCCGGCGCGGCTTTCCATATCTTCACGCGCAGGTCGAACCACGCGGCTTGGCCGGTCACCGGATCGGAGTTGGTGACGCGGCGCTCGCCCGCCTTTTCCGGCAGGAGCTCGGAAATCAGGTGGTTGAGCAGGAAGCCCTTGGTCGCTTCCGACGCGTTTGCCTTCAGGCCCCAAGCGCCCTTCTGCTTGCCGATGGCGTTCCAGGTCCAGACGGTGTCTTCCTGGGTGCCTTCCATCGTCTTGACCTGGCAGCGGATCTTGCCGTTGTGCGACTCGACCCAGATCCAGTCGAAGTCCTTGATGCCCATTTCGGCGGCCTTGCGCGCGTTCATGTACATGTAGTTCTGCGCCATGATCTGACGCAGCCACACGTTCTGCGAATCCCACGAGTGGTACATGAACATCGGGCGCTGGGTCAGCGCGAAGAAGGGGTATTCGTTCGCATCGACGCGCTGCTGTTCGAGCGGCTCGTACCACATCGGCAGCGGGTCGAAGTACTTCACCAGCCGCTCGCGGTCGACCTGGTTGTTCGGCTGCGGGCCGTCGTACAACCCCTGCCCCGCCAGGCGGAATTTCTGCAGCGGCTCGGAATAGAACTGCATGATGATGGGCTCGACCTTGCCGACGAAGCCGACGTCCGCTGCTACCTCAAGATAGTCCTTGTTGGCGTAGCGCATGTACTTCTGGTTGTCGGGCCAGTGGTGCGCGAAGAAACTCTGGTTCTCAATATATTTTTCCCACTGGTTGGGATTCGGCTCACCCTTGAGCGACTTGCTGCCGTCTTTGCCGCGCCAACCGGCGAGGAAGCCCACACCCGGCGAACGTTCGAAGTTGACGATGAAGTCGGGGTAGTCCTTGAACTTGCGCGTGCCGTCCGGCTTGGTGAAGGCCGGGAATTTCAGGCGCGAGGCGAGTTCGACCATGACCTCCTGCCACGGACGCACGTCGCGGTCGAGCTTGACCAGCGGGTAGCGGATCGCATCGGCGGCGGCATCCGGCTCCGAAATCGGCCGGTCGAGCAGCGAGATGCAGTCGTGCCGCTCGAGATAGGTGGTGTCCGGCAGGATCAGGTCGGCGAAGTTGGTCATCTCCGAATGGAAGGCGTCGATCACCACCAGGAGCGGAATCTTGTACTGGCCGGGCTCCTCCGGATCCTTGGCGCGCAGCATGTCCTGGATGTTGGCCGTGTTCATGGTCGAGTTCCACGCCATGTTGGCCATGAACAGGATCAGCGTGTCGAGCGCGTAGGGATCATGGTTGGTCGCGTTGGTGATCACCATGTGCATCAGGCCGTGCGACGCGATCGGCACTTCCCACGAATAGGCCTTGTCGATGCGCAGCGGGTTGCCGAATTCGTCGATCACGAGGTCTTCCGGACGCGTCGGGAAACCGAGCGGCGGGCGCGACAGCGGCGTGTTCGGCGCGTTGATGATGTCGATGTTATTTTCCGGCAGCTGGTGCGGCGGGATCGGCTTCGGATACGGCGCGCGGGCGCGGAAGTTGCCCGGCGCGTCGAGCGCGCCCAGCAGCATCTGGATCATGTGGATCGCGCGGCAGGAATGGAAGCCGTTGGAGTGGGCGGAAATGCCGCGCATCGCGTACATCGCCACCGGGCGGCCCACGACCTTGTCATGCTTGCGGCCCCACACGTCGGTCCATTCGATCGGCAGTTCGACCGTCTCCTTGAACGCCACGTGCGCCATCTCCAGCGCAATGCGCTCGATGCTCTCGGCCGGCAGGCCGCATTCCAAGGCCACATTCTCCGGCGCATAGCGATCGTCGAGATAGCGCTCGACCATCAGCGACATCACGGTCTTGACGCGGCGGCCATCCGGCGCCACGTATTCGCCGAACAATGCCGGGGCGATGTCGCCGTCGATGCCGTTCCTGAAGGCTTCCTTGTCGATGTCCCAGATCAGCGGATGGTCGTTCTCGTCGCGCAGGAACAGGCCGTCGCCCTTCTGCCCCGGCGTTTGCACCACCAGCCAGGAGGCGTTGGTGTAGCGCACCAGGAATTCGTAGTCAAATTTTTCATGCTTCAGCAGCACGTGCACCATCGACATGGCCAGCAGGCCGTCCATGCCGGGCTTGATCGGCAGCCATTCGTCGGCGATCGCCGAATAGCCGGTGCGTACCGGGTTGACAGTGACGAACTTGCCGCCCTTGCGCTTGAGCTTTTCCAGGCCGATCTTGATCGGGTTGGAAGAATGGTCTTCCGCCACGCCCCACATCAGGAAGTACTTGGCGTAATCCCAGTCGGGCGCGCCGAATTCCCAGAACGAGAAACCGATGGAATAGAGACCGGCCGCCGCCATGTTCACCGAACAGAAGCCGCCGTGGGCGGACCAGTTAGGGGTACCGAACTGCTGCGCCCACAGGCCGGTCAGCGCCTGCATCTGGTCGCGGCCGGTGAAGAAACCGAGCTTAGACGGGTCGGTCGAGCGTATTTCCTCCAGACGGTCGGTCAGGATGTCGAGCGCCTGGTCCCAGGAAATCGCTTCGTAAATGCCCTCGCCACGCTCTGTGCCCGGCTTGCGCATCAGGGGCTGGGTCAGCTTGGCGGTGGAGTACTGCTTCATGATCCCGGCCGAGCCCTTGGCGCACAGCACGCCCTGGTTGGTCGGATGGTTGCGGTTACCCTGGATGAAGCGGACCTTGTTGTCCTCCAGCGTCACCTTGATGCCGCAGCGGCAGGCACACATGTAACACGTGGTGTACTTGATTTCCTGCGCGTCGTGATTTTCGAGTTTGATCTTGGCGTTCATGCGGTCTCTGGATTCAAAATTGTCCCTGCGGCTCCTTATTCAGGAGTCGTATTTCCCTACCCGGATATAACACTAGGTGACTGCTGGAAGCAGCGCCAGCGCACCGGCACTGGATGCTGCGGGGACGGCTATATATTAAACATTCCGAATATATTGTTATTTTGCATGCTAAGACGTCGGGATGGCAAGCAAAATGGCTGATAGCCCTATAAGGCCAGCCAATCAAAAGATCTTATTAATTAAATACTTGAGTATCTTTATTTCGCCTGCTTCACGGGTGCCGGCAACTCGGCCAGCATGGACTCGGCCACAGCAAGCGCCTCGCCCTCGTCCCATTCGGCCGGTCCGGTCAGCACATGGCGCACCCGCCCCTGGGCATCCAGAACGAACGTGGTGGGCAGGGCGAATACCTTCCAGCGCCGCGTGTTGCTGCTGTCGGTGTCGAGCAGAACCGGGAAACCCAGTTTCATTTTCGACAAATAGGCGTTCACCTCGTCCGGTGTTTCTGCGCTGGAAATCGCGACGATCTCCAGTGGCCGCCCTGCCATTTTGGTGCGCAAACGCTCCAGCGACGGCATTTCGCGCTGGCAGGGCGGACACCACGTGGCCCAGAAGTTGAGCAGCACCACTTTGCCCCGGTAATCGGCCAGGGTTCTGGACGCGCCCGTCAGATCATGCGCCTTCAGCTCCGGCGCCGGCGAGGCGGCACGCGTCTCGAAGCCGGCCGCGCCGGCACCGGCGATCCACACCAGACCAAGAGTCAGTCCCATCACGATTCGCTTCACTTGCATCCCCAGGTGTCAAGTTGGTTCAGTAGCATGGCAGCCATGCGGCGGCTTTCAGCTGTCTCAAAATCAGTTGGCGTTTCGCGCGCCCAGTAGCCCTCACGCAGATTCTCCAGAATCGCGTCGCTCACGGTCGCCCCATGTCGCGTGAGGTGGTCCAGCAGACCCGGCAGCCACGGCGTGGCGGCCGAGCGGCGCGGCTGCAGTACGCGCACGCGCAAACCGGAGAGATCGCCCAGATCGAGATAAGCCGGCTCGTCCAAAGGCTCCGCCGTCGTATAGAGATTCGGATGCATCAGCACCACGCAGAGCCGGCTCCGCCGTTCCGCCTCAAGCAAGGCAGCCGCCCGCAGCACCGGCACGGCCGCACGCGCCACGGCGAAAACCACCACCTGTTTGCCGCTCGCCTGCGCGGCCCGCAGCCAGGCTGCCAGATCCTGCGCCGGCAGCGCGTCCATGCTGCTCGGCACCTGGGGCAGAAAATACGCATTGGCGGGATCGAGCGACCAGACTTCCATGCCCTGTGCGGCCAGTTGCCGCGCTGCGGCCAGCTCCGGTTCGCTCCGTCCGCGCTCGGAAGCCACCCAGAGCAGCAGGCGCTGGCCCGAGGCCGGGAAATCCTGATAGTCAGGCATGCCGGCATGCGCAGCAAACGCGCACAACCACAGCCCCGACAGGAACACTCTGAAAAAACGCATCGATCACTCAAACGGCCACAACCGCCCATCTTGCCGCAGTGCGTGCACCGTACAAGATGACGATAGGACTACTCGGCGTCCCCCGAAGCAGTCGCCTGCCAATGGCCGGAGCGCCCACCCTGCTTTTCCAGCAGCCGGATGTCGTCCATGCGCATGCCTCGATCGACTGCCTTGCACATGTCGTAGATGGTCAGCAGCGCGACGCTGACGCCGGTCAGGGCTTCCATTTCCACCCCGGTCTTGCCGACGGTTTCGGCCGTCACCGTGCAGGCAATCCACGATCCGGCGGTGTCATGGCTGAATTCCACGCCCACCTTGGTCAAGGCGATCGGGTGACAGAGCGGGATCAGTTCGGCGGTGCGCTTGGTCGCCTGGATCGCCGCGATGCGCGCAATGCCAAGCACGTCGCCCTTGGCCGCCTGCCCACCCAGGATGCGCGCCAGGGTATCGGGTAACATGTGGATGCGCCCACTCGCCACTGCGATGCGGCGCGTGTCGTCCTTGTCCGCCACGTCGACCATGACGGCGCGGCCACGCTCGTCGAAATGTGTGAACTCGCTCATATCCAGGAACCTAGTAGGCAATCCGCGCATCCTAATCGAAATGCTGTCGCCCGCCGTCATTCTCTTCTGCTAATGCTGCGCATCCTGCTCGCGTTCACCCTGGCCATCCAGCCGGTTCTTGCTGCCGACTTGCCCGATCTGGGCGAGGTGTCACGACAGTATTTTTCCGACCAGGAGGAGCAGACGCTGGGGCGCACCATCATGCGCGACGTGTATGCCGACCCGCGCTATCTGGACGACCCCGAAATCGAGAATTATCTCAACCAGCTCGGCTACAAACTGGTCTCGGTCAGCGCACGCAACCAGCGGACATTCAATTTCTTCGTGGTCGATGATCCCACCATCAACGCCTTCGCCATGCCGGGCGGCAACGTCGGCGTCCATACCGGTCTGCTGCTCGCGGCGCAAAGCGAATCCGAACTGGCAAGCGTGATCGCACACGAAATCGCCCACGTCACCCAGGACCACCTCGCCCGCATGGTTGCCGCACAAAGCCAGAGCTACTGGCCAACCATGGCCGCCCTGGCCCTGGCCCTGCTGGCCTCACGTTCCAACCCCAACGTGGCGAGCGCGGCCATCGCCTCCACCCAGGCCTATTCGATCCAGAACCAGCTCAATTACAGCCGCGATTACGAACGCGAAGCCGATCGTCTGGGCTATGACATGCTGACCAAGGCCGGCTTCGACCCGCGCGCCATGAGCGAATTCTTCGAGCGCCTGCAGCGTGCCAATCGGTTCTACGATACCAGCGCGCCGGCCTACCTGCGCACCCACCCGCTCACCAGCGACCGTATCGCCGACATGGAGGCACGCAGCGAATCGGCACCCTACCGTCAGGTGGAGGACAGCCTCGACTTTCAACTAGTGCGCGCCCGCCTGCGCGCGCAGGAGGGCACCCCGGGCGATGCCGTACTCGCCGCCCGCAGCACCTTGAAGGACAAACGCTACAGCAACGAGACTGCCGCCCGCTACGCCCTGATCACCGCCCTGCTGCGCGCTCGCCAGTTCAAGGAGGCCGAAGCCGAAGTACAAAAACTGCCTTCCGGCAAGAACACCGACCCGATGATTCTTCAACTGACCGCCTATAGTGCTTTCACAAGCGGCAACCCTAAACTTGCCATACAACGCTACCGGGCAGCCAGCGAAGTCTACCCGGGCTACCGTCCCCTGCAGTATGGCTACATCAACGCCTTGCTAACCGCAGGCCAGAACCACGACGCGCTGACGCGAGTCAATGGGCAACTCGCGCTCTATCCGCTCGACCGCCGCTTGTGGCGGCTTGCTGCCCAGGCCCATGCCCAGCTCGGCCAGCGCCTGCTAAGCCACAGTGCCCAGGCCGAGGCCGATGCATTGAGCGGCAATCTGGTCGCTGCCATCGAGCAAATCAATCTCGGCCTCAAGGCCGGGGATGGCAGTTTCCATGAAATGTCCGCCGCCGAAGCGCGGCGACGCGAATGGCAAGAGACCGAAAAATCGCAGCGCAAAAAATAACCCTTTTCTGCAAAACCCTATATTTGGCGCCGCTGGTAGGAATTTACCCTGCAATTTGACCGTAAAAAATCCCGCTTGGCCTTGCATGGCAAAAAGCAATTCCACTATGCTTCGGTTCATCCATTACTGGATAGCGTTCACTGCACGGCACTTCCAAACGGCAGACGCTTTCACCATCAAGTCAAAAACGAGGAGGATGACCATGCGAAAGTTGCATCAGCTAATCACGGCATGTGCTTTGGGCGCCATCACACTGACGGGCAGCGCGTTCGCTGCCGACACCGCCAAGGAGCTCACCGGCAAACAGATTGCGTTCGACAGGTCAAAAGGCAACTGCCTGGCCTGCCATGCCATGCCGACCGTGCCCGATGCGGAATCCCCCGGCCTGATCGGCCCGCCCCTGATTGCCATGAGCGCACGCTATCCCGACAAAGCCAAGCTGCGCGCCCAGATCTGGGACGCGACCGTGGCCAATCCATCCAGCAGCATGATTCCGTTCGGCAAGAACGGGGTGTTGACGGAAGCTGAAATCGATAAAGTGGCCGACTTCATATACGGCCTGTAATTACCTTTACCCGTTGCATTGTTCAATCAGGAGATATGCCCAAATGAATGCACTTCGTAGAAACGTACTGAAAGGCGCCGCTGGCGCAGGTACCGTGGCCGTGGCCGTGGCCGCCGGCCTGCTGAAGCCCACCCAGGCCCTGGCGGGCGTCCCGCGTAGCGCCTTTGAGGCCAAGAATGTCGGTGATGCACTGAAAAACATGGGCGCAAACGCCCCTGCCGATTCCAAGGACATCAGCATCAAGGCCCCGGACATCGCCGAAAATGGCGCTGTGGTGCCGGTGGAAGTGACCAGCGGCATCGCCGGCACCACCGCCATTGCCATCCTGGCCGAAAAGAATGCAACCCCCTTGGTGGCCGACTTCAGCCTGTCGGGCGGAGCCGAAGGCTATGTGTCAACTCGCATCAAGATGGGACAAACTTCCCTGGTTCGCGCCGTAGTGACGGCTGGCGGCAAATCCTACACGGCTGCCAAGGAAGTCAAAGTCACCATCGGCGGCTGCGGCGGTTAATTGCCAGTCACTCGATCGATCGAATTGAATACCCCCTCTTAGGGGACATACATTTTTAGGAAAGGAAAGCCAAATGGCTGAACCGATGCGTATCCGCGCCACGATGGCTGGCGATGTTGCCGATGTCAAAGTGTTGATGAACCACCCGATGGAAACCGGTCTGCGCAAAGACGCCAAGACCGGCCAGTTGATCCCGGCCCACTACATCACCGACGTGACTGCCACCGTCAACGGCACCAAAGTGCTGGACGCCGGCCTCTCCGGCGGCATCTCCAAGAACCCCTACCTGGGATTCAGGGTCAAGGGTCCGAAAAAAGGCGACAAGGTCGTCGTCAACTGGGCCGACAACAAAGGCGATAAGAATAGCGCCGAAGCCATCATCGGCTAAGTCGGGTAATACGCGAGCGGGGCCTGAGGCCCCGCTCCCGCTTCAAATCATCAGGTTTCTGGAGGACGGCATGAAACAACAAATCATCATGAAACTGCTGACAGGGATGGCAGGCTTGGGTATGGTCCTGGGGGTTGCTACGGCGCACGCTTCGCCCGAGCAGGACAAGCAGGACCTCATCAAGTACTACTCAACCAAATATCCCAACGTCAAGCTCGAAGATTATGTCTACGGCGCACTGGCTTTCGACCCCGACAGCAAGGCTCAGTACGACGCCATCATGGAATTCCCGCCCTTCGACTCGCAGATCGATGCCGGCCGCAAGATGTGGGAAACCCCTTTCAAGAACGGCAAGACCTATGCCGATTGCCTGCCGAACGGCGGCAAGATGATCGCCGGCAACTACCCCATGTTCGACGAAACCAAGGGCAAGGTCGTGACACTGGAAGACGTCGTCAACGACTGTCGGGTGGCGAATGGTGAAGCACCCTTCAAGCTCAGCGACCCGAAGACCATCGGTGTACTCAGTGCCTACATGCGGACCCTGTCCGATGGCATGATCATGAACGTCAAGGTCCAGAGCCCCAAGGCCATGGCCGCATATGAAGACGGGAAGCGAACCTTCTTCCGGCGTACGGGCCAACTTAACTTTGCCTGCGCCACCTGCCACGTACAGAACGCGGGTACCCGTCTGCGTTCCGAACTGCTTTCGCCAGCGGTCGGACAGGCTGTGCACTGGCCAGTGTTCCGGGGCGGCGAGAACCTCGTGACGCTGCAGGGTCGCTATTCGGGCTGTTTCAAAATGATCCGCGCCGTACCGCCCGCAGAGGACAGCACCGTCATGAACGACCTGGAGTATTTCCACTCCGCGATGTCGAACGGCCTGCCGATGAAGGCTTCGGTGTTCCGCAAGTAAGCCGCTGCAACACACGAAAAAGCCCGGGCAGCCGGGCTTTTTCATTTGGTTTATCGGGCCGGCCCTTTTGAATATGAGCGGGAGCTACTATTTACGGACGGCATTCGTAAACCGACAATGTGAATAATATCCCCTTCCACCCCTGACATCCCCGAGGAAAATTCCATGCACATGAACCGTCGCGAGTTCCTGCAACTACTCGCTGTCGCCGCTGCGTCCGGTATGGCACTGGACAGCAAGTCCGCACTGGCGGGCGGCAAGGTGCCGTCTAATTTCTACGATGTACCGCGCCACGGCAACGTCTCGTTGCTGCATTTCACCGACTGTCATGCCCAGCTGCTGCCTATCTGGTTCCGTGAACCCAACGTCAATCTGGGCGTCGGCAGTGCGCTCGGCAAGGCACCCCATCTGGTCGGCCAGAATCTGCTGAAGCACTACGGTATCAAGCCCGGCAGCGCCGAGGCCCACGCATTCACCTACCTCGACTTCACCGAAGCCGCCAAAGTCTACGGCAAGGTCGGCGGTTTCGCCCACCTGAAAACCCTGGTCGACAAGCTGCGTGCGCAGCGCCCGGGCGCGTTGCTACTCGACGGCGGCGATACCTGGCAGGGTTCGGCCACGTCGCTGTGGACCGACGCGCAAGACATGGTCGATGCCTGTATCGCGCTGGGAGTGGACATCATGACGCCACACTGGGAATCGACCTTCGGCGCCGACCGCGTAGTGGAAATCGTCAACAAGGACTTCAAGAAGGCCGGCGTCGAGTTCGTGGCACAGAACATCGTCACCAACGACTTCGGTGACCAGGTGTTCAAGCCCTATGTCATGAAGGAAATGAACGGCGTGAAAGTCGCCGTCATCGGCCAGGCTTTCCCCTATACGCCGATCGCCAACCCGCGCTACATGGTCCCTGACTGGAGCTTCGGCATCCGCGACGACAGCATGCAGAAATGGGTGGACGAGGCACGCGCCAAAGGCGCGCAGGTGGTCGTGGTGCTGTCGCACAACGGCATGGACGTCGACCTCAAGATGGCCAGCCGCGTCACCGGCGTCGACGCCATCTTCGGCGGCCATACGCACGACGGCGTGCCGCAACCGGTCAAGGTCAAGAACGCCAAGGGCATCACCCTGGTGACCAATGCCGGCTCCAACGGCAAGTTCCTCGGCGTGATGGACTTCGAAGTCAAGGGCAAGCGCGTGGAAAGCTTCAAGTACCGCCTGCTGCCGGTGTTCTCCAACCTGCTGCCGGCCGATCCGGCGATGGATGCCTATATCAAGAAGGTACGCGCGCCCTACGAGAAGAAGCTGAACGAGAAACTCGCCGTTTCCGACGATTTCCTGTATCGCCGCGGCAACTTCAACGGTACCTGGGACCAGTTGCTGGTCGACGCGCTGATGGACGTGAAAGGTGCAGACGCCGCCTTCTCGCCGGGCTTCCGCTGGGGCACTACCCTGCTGCCGGGCGAGGACATCACGATGGAACGCCTGATGGACCAGACCGCGATCACCTATCCGCAGACCACACTGACCAGCATGAGCGGTGAGACGATCAAGACCATCATGGAAGACGTCTGCGACAACCTGTTCAACGCCGACCCCTATTACCAGCAGGGTGGCGACATGGTGCGCGTGGGCGGCATCGAATACACGGTCAGCCCGAACCAGACCATCGGCAAGCGGATCAGCAACATGACCATCAAGGGCAAGCCGGTTGATGCCAAGAAGACCTACAAGGTTGCCGGCTGGGCGCCGGTCGGCGAAGGTGTCGCCGGCGAACCGATCTGGGAGGTCGTCGCCACTTACCTGCGCGACAAGAAGGTCATCAAGGGCCTGAAGCTGAACGAGCCAAAAATCATGGGCGTCGGCAAATCCAATCCGGGTATCGCCGATTACGACGGCGGTTTGTCCTAAACCTGCCACACGACCCAAAAGGGGCACAAGCCCCTTTTTTTACGCCTGTGAGATGCGCACGCCCATGCGGAGAACCGACCGGAAGGAACGCGATTTCGGGCGGCTCCGTGCCAGTATTTCCAGGAAGCCCTGCTGCAATGCAGTCAAGGGGGACGTGTCCTGCCCGAAGCGCTGACGCTCCAGTCGTCGAACGGCATCGGCCACGTCGCACGCTTCCGTTTCCCACTGCACGCGATGCTGCCATTCGCCGAGACTGGATGCGGCAGCCTGTCCCGTCAGTGAAAACTGCCGCACGGCCTGGTCCAGGCCAGCGATATCCCGGGCCTCGCGGATTGCGCGCAGGCCGCGCCACCGCGCAATCCGCCAGCGAACCCGGCACCTGGCTTGCCAGATCCCCACTGCCAGCAGCAACGCGCCCGCAATGCCCAGCATTCCCTGCACGATGCGTTGCCGGCGCGGGTCGAAAACTGTCAGTGTCTTCCCTGCCAGCTGCATGCTGGCCAGTTGGCCACGCGCCGCGTCATACCATGGCAGGCGCAATGCGGGCAGGTTCAGAGCGCCGCTTGCGCGCGGTTCCAGAAACAGCGTGACGACGTAGCGCGAGAGCGGCGAAGCGGGATCGTCCGGCGCGACTGCTTCGATCAGCGGCGGGTAGATGCCCAGCGCAGGTGAATCCCGCAGCTGCCCATCCAGCAGGGCTCTTAGCCCCTCTGCGCTGTAGCCGCCCAACACCTCGACACGCCAGCTGAACGGCCGTTGCATGGGCCAGCGTTCAGGCAGGGGGTCGGCGTGGATGACCGGCGCGACCGGCGGGACATGATCGGGTAGCCAGGCAGGCAAAGCGACCGCCTGAAAGGCCAGATCAGGCCCGGGAAAACGCAGGCGTTGCCCGAACCGGTTGGCATCGAGCATCGGAACGCCCAGCCTCGCCGTCCCGTCCCGCGTCACGAGCAGCGCCCAGAAATAACGATGCAAGGTGCACGCTTCGCCTCCCATGTGCACGCCGGCATGCTCGTCTTCTCCCAAAACGCGCACGCTCCGCCCTGCCTGCGTCGGCAAATCCGGGCGCTGCCATTGCAGACTGCCGTCGTCGCAGATCGACAGCGTCAAGCGCGTGGGTTGATTGACCCGCGGCATCGCAGGTTCCAGCGTCCAGCCCGCTGTCACGCGTGGTACGGCCTCATTGCCATCGGTCACCTTCAGCGACAGCCCATGTGTGTGCATGTGCTCAAGAGGCAATGCGGGAATCCGCAAGACGCCGGCTGCGCGCGGATACAGCGTCAGCACGAGGGTTTCGCCGCTTTCGCCGCTGCTGCGGGTGCGCGCATACACGTCGAACGTGACACCCAGCGGCGCCAGATCCAGCGCGTCGAGATTCAGGCCGCGCGCCTGCACCGTCAGGTTGACCGGCTCGCCCAGTGCCACGACGGTCCTGTCCAATCGGGCAGTCAGCGATGCCGCATGAGCGGCACCCGCCATCAGCAGGAATATCAGGACTCTCACCATGGCGGCCGTTCCGTGTCGTCGTGCCGGGCATCCTGCTTCAGCAGGTTTTTCAACATGGCTGCCGGACGATCATCCAGGCGTTCGAGCTTGGCCAAGCCCGACAACGTCAGCCTGGGATCGACCGTGGGTGCCTGGCGCGCTGCGGGCACCTCGCCCAGGCGTGTTCCGCTCGCCGTCGCCGGATTGCGGTCCAGCTGCACGCCGGCAGGGCGTGACTCCGGCTCATCCGGCAGGTTCGCGGGTTGGCCGTCCAGTTGGATCCGGCCTTCGGCCAGAAAGCCGCGGCGCCCGCCAAGGTCGCTGTGCATCGGCACTTCGGCACGCTGGCGGCGCAGTTGTTGCCAGGCCTGCTGCAGATTGACGCGCGCCCGGGCGTCGCCGGGCCGCATACGCAACACCGTCTCGAACGCCTCGAATGCCGCCTGCCATCGCTTGCGAGCATACAGCGCGTTGCCCAGGTCGTAGAGCGCATCGGTGCGCTGCTGGTCATTGTCGGCCAGCAGCAGCGCCGCGCCGAAGTAGTGTGCCGCCGCCGTATAGTCCGCCTGTCGCCAGGCGGCCGCTCCCGCCCCCATTCGGCCTGTATAGCCGCCGACCTGCGCATACAGGGTTTGCGCGCGGGCATAGTGTCGTTGTTGCCAGGCCTGCCAGGCAGCGGCCTCATCGGCCAACGCATGAGTCGGCATAGCTGACGTGCCACACGCTACGAGGGCGATGAGCACCATCACCCGACGCGGCAGCGACACCGCCATGAACAGCGCCAATGCTGGAGCCAGGCACCATGCATAAAGCTCGTGCCATGCGGTGACATGCTCCGGCACAACGGGATCGCCGGGCAGGCTTGCGATACCCTGGTCATGCAGTGTCAACCAGTCCGTATCACCATCGCTGACCACAGCGAAACGCCCGCCTGTCGCACGTGCCAGCTCGCGATAAGGCGACGCGTCCATGCGGCTCAGCACCGGCGCGCCATCTCGTTCGGCAAAGCCGCCATCAGGCAACGGCACGGGCGCGCCAGCCTCACTGCCCATGCCCAGCACAAACACCGGCACACGGGTCTTGCGCAACGCCGCGCCGGCCGTCTCTGCCGCCGCGTCGAAACTGCCCGCTTCGGCATCGGTCACCAGCAGGATTGCCTTGGCCTGTCCGGGTGCGGCAAGCAATTGTGCGCGCGCCAGGTCGAGCGCACCCGCCAGATTGGTGCCCTGTGCCTCGATCAGGCTCGGATTCGCCTGATCGATCGCACGCCGCAGCAGCGCCGGGTCGTCGGTCGGCGGCAGCAGTACGCCCGCTTCACCGGCATAGACGATGAGACCCACGCGTTCACCCTGCGGGCGCGTCAGCCAGTCGAGCAGTTCGAGACGTGCCCGGCCGAAACGATCCGGTACAGTGTCGGTGGCGCGCATCGAGGCCGATATATCCAGCACCACCATCATCGTCAGCAGGTGGCGCGGCGCAGGCTGGCCATCCTGTACGTCCAGGGGCAGACGCGGCCCGGCGGCGGCCAGCGCCAGAAGCAGCCAGGCCAACGCATGGGCCAGCGTCCGCAACGGGCTTTCTTGCTTCACGGCAGACGGGGCCACCGCCCAGGGCAACAACGCGGCATCGGCATAGCGCAGCAACCGGGCGCGGCGCCGGTGGCGCCACGCGCCGAACAGCAGCGGGACCGCAGCCAGTCCCAGCCACAACGGTTCGCGCCAGTGCAATGGCTGCAGTTCGATCATGCGCGATGTCTCAATGCGAGCCAGCGCGCCCAGACCAATGCCACGGCGGCGAATGCGAGCACGGCCCAGTACCCCTCGCGCACTTGCCGATGCCGTGGCGAACGCGGCAGTGTCGGCTCGATCTTGTCGATCGCGTGCATCACGCGTGTGGCGTCAGTCGCGCTTTGGATCGAAAAATACTGTCCCTGGGTGAGTCGTGCCAGATCAGCCAGGCCAGGCTGTGGATCATGGCCGGCCTGTTCAGCACGGCCCGCCGCGTAGGGGTCGCTGCCGAATTGCAGGGCGTGGATCGCCACCCCGGCCTGATGCGCCACTGCCAGCGCTTCGGCCGGCGTCAGCGCGCCGGCATTGTTGTCGGCACCGTCGCTCACCAGAATGATCACCGGTCGCAGGCGACGCGTGCGCACCTGCTTCAGCGCCATACCGAGCGCGTCGCCCAGCGCAGTGTCGTTTCCTGCCATACCGACCTGGATACGCTGGATCTGTGCGATGGCGTGGGCGCGATCGAAGGTCGGCGGCGTCAGCGTCGCCACCTCGCTGCCGAACACGATCACACCGAAGCGGTCGCCGGCACGGCCCTGGATAAACCGGCTCAGCGTGTCCTTCAATACGCTCATGCGTTCGACTTCGCGGTCGCCCAGTTTTGGATCATGGATAGCGAAATCGCGGATGCTCATGGTGAGCGAGGTATCGATCAGCAGCACCATGTCGCGCCCCTCGGGCGGCGGCACGACCCAGTCGCCCACTTCGCGCGGCTGCGCCAGGGCCAGCACCAGCAGGGCGAATGCCAGTCCATGGAGGACGACCGGCCCGCGCAGGCCGGGTGCAGGCAGACGCACCGCCGTCGCCAGCGGCAGTGCCGGATGATTGAGAATTGCATCCGGGGCCTCGCCCTTCGCACGCCGCCAGGCCAGCCAGCCCCAGCCGACGACCAGTAGCAGCAGAAACAGCCAGCCGGGATGCGCCAGTTCAAACACGGTGTCTCCACGGATGCGCGCACTCACACAAACGTCCCAAGACGGCATACGCATCGGGACGCGGCGGCGCAAATCGCAGCTGCGCCAATGTCGCAACCCAATCCGCCCACATGGCCGGATCGAGGCCGGCCGGACAGTTGGCCGCATCCACCCACGCCAGCCCGAAGCGCATGCGCGCCCAGGCGTCGAGCCAGCCGGCCAAGACCGCGGGCGTGTCCTGCCGCTGCGCCGCCGCCGCGGCGATCGCAGCCAGATTGCGCGCCGGACGGCGCCGCCGCCCCAGCCAGGCAAGCAGCAAAGCAGCGGTTGCACACATCAGCCCCACCGCGACCCACCACAGCAGGCCATGGCCGGCGGACACCGTCATGGCCGGCGCAGCCGGCGTGATGATGTCGGCCAGTTCGTTGCGCGGGTCAGCCATGTGCAAGCAGTGCAATCAGGTCGTCGGCTTCGCTGTCCACCTGCGAGTGGCGCACTCCGGCCCGCGCCAGCCAGGCGGCCTGTGCCGCCTGGCGATCGGAGAATGCCGTGCGGATGGCGTTGCGAACCGAATCCTGCGCGGTGTCGAGCCATACCCGCCGGCCACTTGCCATGTCGTGGAAACATACGGTTCCCATTGCCGGCAAGCCGCGCTCGGCCACGTCGACGATCCGGATCGCCCATACATCGACGCGCGCGGCCAATCGCGCCAATGGTGCAACGTGGGCATCGGTTAGCCAGGCGAAGTCGCTGATCAGCACCAGCCGCGCGCCGCGTGGCAAGCCGACCTCCAGCGCGGCGAGGCGATCCCCATAGCGCAGGGATTCGGTCGGCGCAGGATCGCTGAGCGGCGGACACGGTGCTGCCGCCTGTTCGATCAGGCCGAGCGCCGCCATCCGGCCATGCCGCGCGGGCAGCGTTTCATCCTGCGTGTCCCACAACGTGGCGCCGATCACGCCGTTGTGTCCGGCAGCGGTGAAGGCCAGTACCGCAGCCACCCGTACCGCCTGGGCAACCTTGAGGCGACGGCGCGTGCCGAAGCGCATGGTGGTGCCACGATCCACCACCAGATGTACCAGTGGTTGTCGCTCTTCGCGGTAGATTTTCAGGTGCGCACGACCAGTACGCGCGGTGGTGCGCCAGTCCATGTCGCGGATGTCGTCGCCCGGGCTGTACAGGCGCGATTCCTCGAAATCCAGCCCGCGTCCCAGCCAGCGCGACGCCCAGTCGCCGGCATGGTGGTCGTGCACCTCGCGTACCGGCAGCGTGGCCAGCAAGCTGGCCTGCACCGCGAGTTCGGCGATGTCGGTGGCTGTGATCAGCGGGATGTGGACCGATGCCGGGGTCTCGGCCTGCACGCGCAGGCGCGCCAGCCGCTTGAGCCGCGCCCGTATCACGGTGCAGGCATGGCCTCGAGCAGGCCTGCGATGAAGGCGTCGCGGTCGAGCTTCAGCAAACGCGCGTCGAGGCTCAACGTGATGCGATGACGCAGGCAGTCGGCAACCAGATCGCGCACGTCGTCCGGCGTCACGTAGTCGCGGCCGCGCAGGTACGCCGCAGCGGCCGAGGCATGCAAGAGGGCGAGCGAGGCGCGCGGGCTGGCACCCACGTCCACCGCCTGCGCCCAGTCGGCGCGCCATTCGCCGGGTTCGCGTGTGGCACGTACCAAGGCGACGATGTAACGCTCGACCTCGTCCGACACGTGCACTTTCTGCACGTCCTCGCGCGCGGCCAGCACGGTGGCCGTATCGATCACCGCCGCGACCGGCGCATGGCCCGCGCCCGTCGCCTGTGTGCGGTCGCGGCGCAGGATGTCGAGTTCCTCCGCATCGCTCGGATAACCCAGCGCCACATGCAACAGAAAGCGATCCAGTTGTGCCTCGGGAAGCGGATAGGTGCCCGCCTGTTCCAGAGGATTCTGCGTCGCCATCACCATGAACAGCGGCGGCAGCGGGCGCGTCACCCCGCCCACCGTGATCTGGTGCTCCTGCATCGCTTCCAGCAGCGCGGCCTGCACCTTGGCGGGGGCGCGGTTGATCTCGTCGGCGAGGATGATCTCGTGGAACAACGGCCCTTTGATGAATTCGAACTGGCCTTCGTGGTAGATGTCGGTACCGGTCAGGTCGCCCGGCAGGAGGTCGGGGGTGAACTGGATGCGGCGGAAACTGCCGTGGATCGCAGCAGCGAGCGTCTTCACGGCGGTCGTCTTGGCCAGCCCCGGCACCCCCTCCACCAGCACGTGCCCGCCGGCAAGCAGGCCGACCACCAGGCGATCGAGCAGGCTGTCTTGGCCGACGATGACGCGCGACAGTGCCTGGCGCAGTTCAAGAACGCGGGATTGATTCGACATGATTATTCCAGCCCTCCATAAGGCACCAACCTTAGCGGGGCGTCGCAAGGGCCGCAATGGGTGCTAAGTCCCAAGGGTTGAAAGTCAAGTGCATTTACCCCCCCCATCTAACATGTATTTAATTTATATGTTAAATTGGTTGTCCTTGCAGAAAGGACGGCCAGTACTGATGACCCTGCCGCCAAGCTTCTCGCACACCTCTATTTTTTCCATGAAAGAGCAAACATGAAAACCGAGACCCTACATATCGTCGGATCCGTCAGCGCCGAAGCAGCGGAACGTGCCGCTGCACGTCTGAAAGCGATCCCTGGCGTGCACGACGTATCATTTCTGGATTCCCCTGCACGCTTGTTTGCGCGCATAGACGATAAAACGACGACACGTACGCAGTTGGTGGCAGCGCTCGCCGAAGCGGGCGTGCTCGTCGAGGCACCACAATCCCCGCATGCGAACGGGAGTTGTTGCGGCGGTTGCGGCAGCTAGGATTTGGCATGGGCTGCCCACAGGGTGGCCCATCCCGTATGCCCTAAAGCCTCAAGCGTCTCGATGTTGCGCTCATAAATCGTCCCAGCCTCGGGAAACGCTGCCACCGCACGTTCGATACTCGCCTCGCGCAGCAGGTGCAGCGTGGGGAACGGCGCGCGGTTGGTGAAATTGCCGATGTCGTCAGGCTGGGTAGCCTCGAACTGGAAGCGCGGATGGAAGCTGGCGAGTTGAATCACGCCTTCCAGGCCATGCTCGCCCACCGCCGCTTCGGCCAGCTGCATGAAATCGTTGAAATCGAGAAAGTCCGCCAGCAGCGTGGGGTGGATCAGCAGCGTCGTGTCGACGGCCTCAGGATCGGCGGCGGCGAGAAAATCCAGTTCGCGGTCGAGATCTTCCAGCAGGCCGTCCAGATGCGGTGCATGGCTCACCACGTAGCGCACCTGGTTTTTCACGTAGACCGCCTTGGCGAACGGGCACAGGTTGAGCCCGATCACTGCCTTTTCGATCCATTGCCGCGTCGCCGCGATGACCGCTTCGTCGTCCATGTTCCATGCCTCTGCCGCCTGTAAGGGCGGAACTTTAACGGATACAATGTTTTATTGTCCGACGTTCACGCACGACACCACACCAAAACCATGAAAAGCAGCGCCATCCGCCAGAGCTTCCTCGATTTCTTCGCTTCCAAGGGCCACACCGTCGTCTCCTCCAGCCCGCTGGTTCCGGGCAACGACCCGACCCTGCTGTTCACCAACGCCGGCATGGTGCAGTTCAAGGACGTCTTCACCGGCCAGGACAAGCGCGCCTACACCCGCGCGGTGTCGTCGCAACGCTGCGTGCGCGCTGGCGGCAAGCACAACGATCTGGAGAACGTCGGCTACACCGCGCGCCACCACACCTTCTTCGAGATGCTGGGCAACTTCAGCTTCGGCGACTATTTCAAGCAGGACGCGATCAAGTACGCCTGGGAATATCTCACCACGGTGCTCAAGCTGCCGACCGAGAAGCTGTGGGTCACGGTCTACGCCGAGGACGACGAGGCCTACGACATCTGGCACAACGACATCGGCGTGCCGAAGGAACGCATTATCCGAATCGGGGATAACAAGGGCGCGCGCTACGCCTCCGACAACTTCTGGGCGATGGGCGACACCGGCCCCTGCGGCCCCTGCACCGAAATCTTCTATGACCACGGCGAAGGCATTTACGGCGGCCCGCCCGGCTCGCCCGAGGAAGACGGCGACCGCTACATCGAGATCTGGAACAACGTCTTCATGCAGTTCAACCGCGACGAAGCCGGCACCATGCATCCGCTGCCCAAGCCTTCGGTCGACACGGGCATGGGCCTTGAGCGCATTTCGGCGGTGATGCAGCACGTGCATTCCAACTACGAGATCGACCTGTTCCAGGCGCTGATCGCCGCGGCCGCGCGCGAAACGCAGACGGCCGATCTGGCGAACAACTCGCTCAAGGTCATCGCCGACCACATCCGCGCGTGTTCCTTCCTCATCGTCGACGGCGTCATCCCAGGCAACGAGGGTCGCGGCTACGTGCTGCGCCGCATCATTCGCCGCGCCATCCGCCATGGCTACAAGCTCGGTGCGCGTACAGCCTTCTTCAACCGCATCGTGCCCGATCTGGTTACAGCGATGGGCGCCGCCTACCCCGAACTGGCCAAGGCACAGGATAGGGTCATAGACATCCTCCGGCAGGAGGAGGAACGCTTCTTCGAGACCATCGAACACGGCATGGGTATCCTCGAAACAACGCTGAAGACGCTGCCCGCAGGCGGTACCTTCGATGGCGAACTGGCATTCAAGCTGCACGACACCTATGGTTTTCCGCTCGACCTCACTGCCGACATCTGCCGTGAAGCGAACGTCAGCGTCGACACTGCAGCCTTCGACGCCGCCATGGCCAGGCAGAAGAGTCAGGCACGTGCCGCCGGCAAATTCAAGCTCGGCGCTGGGCTGGAGTATTCAGGTGAGGCGACCATCTTTCACGGCTACGACACGCTGACGCACGACGCCACCGTGCTCGCCCTGTACAAGGACGGCGCCGCCGTCAACGAACTGAAGGAAGGCGAACTCGGCGTCGTCGTGCTCGACCACACGCCCTTCTATGCCGAGTCCGGTGGCCAGGTCGGCGACCGCGGCGCCCTGCAAAGCACCAACGGCGTGTTCGAAGTGGAGGACACGCAGAAAATCCAGGCGCAGGTATTCGGCCATCACGGGATCGTGAAAACCGGTTCGCTGGTGGTGGGCGACGCCGTGCTCGCCCGCGTCGATGAGGACGTGCGCGCGCGCACCATGCGCAACCACTCGATCACCCACCTGATGCACAAGGCGCTGCGCGAGGTGCTGGGCGAGCACGTGCAGCAGAAGGGCTCGCTGGTGGACAGCGAGAAGACCCGCTTCGACTTCGTGCAGCCGAGTCCGATGACCGCGGCGCAGATCCGCGAGGTGGAGGCGCGCGTCAACGCGGAAATCCTCGCCAACACCGCGACGCAAGCGCGCGTGATGCCGATCGAGGAAGCACAGAAGACCGGCGCGATGATGCTGTTCGGCGAGAAATACGGCGACGAGGTGCGGGTGCTCGACATCGGCAGTTCGCGCGAACTGTGCGGCGGTACCCACGTGGCGCGCACCGGCGACATCGGCGCCTTCAAGATCCTGCTGGAGACCGGCGTTGCGGCGGGCATCCGCCGGGTCGAGGCAACCACCGGCACCGGCGTGCTCGCCTACCTCGGCGAAACCGAGAAGAACCTCGGCGCCATCGCGCAACTGGTCAAGGCCACGCCGGCCGAGGCCGCCGAGCGCGTGGCACAACTGATGGAACACAGCCGCGCGCTGGAAAAGGAGCTCGACCGTCTGAAATCGAAGCTCGCTTCCAGCCAGGGTGACGACCTGGCGCAGCAGGCCGCCGACGTCAACGGCGTGCGCGTGCTGGCGGCGCAGCTCGACGGCGTCGATGCCAAGGCTTTACGCGAGACTGCCGACAAGCTGCGCGGCAAGCTGAAGTCCTGCGCCTTGGTGCTAGGCACGGTGGCCGACGGCAAGGTCAACCTGATCGCCGCGGTGACGCCCGATGTCACCGACCGGATCAAAGCCGGCGAACTGGTGAACTTCGTCGCCACCCAGGTCGGCGGGAAAGGTGGTGGTAAACCGGACATGGCGATGGCGGGCGGCAGCGAGCCGGGGCACTTGCTCGCTGCGCTGGCATCGGTACAGGCCTGGGTCAAGACCAAGCTGACCTGACGAATGGAATACCTATGGCATGGAATTTGCTGGGGATATGACCAAGTACCTCAAGGCACGCTTCGTCACATCGGGATCGTTTCCACACCATGACTTCACTGGCAGATAAATTTGCTTCGCGCTTGGCCAACCTGACGCCGTTCGGCAAACGGAACGACGATCCGCTGGCCAATCTCAAGGCGGCCTCCCGCTGGGTCGAGACCTTGCCCGTCGGCGACGCCTTCAAATGCCAGGAAGCCATTCTCAATGCGCTCAAGCGCTTCAACGAGAACTCGACGCAATACACGAAAGATCGCCTGGCCATCTTCATGCTGCTGGACGAAAAGTCACGTGACCTGCAGGACACACTGGTGCGCCAGTACCTGCGCAATCCGCGCATGTCGCGCCCGGTCGAAAGCCAGCTCTGGCACGCCGTGTACGGTCTCTACTGGGAAGTCGCGCGCGGTTATCACGCCTTCGTGCAGCATCTTGCACGTACCGCCGGCAAGGTGCAGCACGAAGACACGATCCCGCTGATCACCCTGCGCGCCATCCGCACCTTTGGGCAGCTGCTGAAATGGCGTGCCATCCGCTATCTGCCGGCCGGCGACAAGCTGTGGCTGCGCCTGCACAACCTGTATCGCATCGCCGAGACCGAAGGCTTTCATCGGCAGGCTCTGTGGGCCTACGCCGAGGACACGGCCGGCTGCAGTTGCGAGACTGCCTATCTGCATATCCTGATGCTAAGTCTGGCGCATTCCGGCACGCTCTATCCGCGCCAGCTCGACCAGACCGATCGCTGGCTATGTAATTGGCACGGCATGCTCCGGATGGAAAGCCGACTCGACTCCAACGTCGATAATTTCGTGGTCGACCTGTCTGCCGACCACGGCCCGCGCCGGGTACGCAAGCCCGATACTGACAAGCCCTTGCGTTTCTGGGCAACCGCAGACCTGCTGCTCAAGCTGCAGGAGCTGCACACGGCACTACAGGCTGGCACGTCACCGGCGCAACTTGGCCTGACCGAAACCGCACGCACGGCCGAGAGCCTCGAGTTGCTCGAACACCTGCAGCGCCAATGGGCTTCGCTGGCCACGCGCGAGCAGCGCCGCGCGCCGCGCGAATCGGTCAAGCGGCTGGTCGACGTGGCCCATGGCCTGAGCGCTATCATCAACCAGATCAAGGCCGCCGACACGCCCGCCAGCGTCTCGCCCTATGGAACCGGTCTGAATTACAACGAGGCCGACGATGTGCAGGTGTACGGTTTCATCACCGACCGCACGCGCGAACGCGTCTCGCAAATGACCGTGCCCGCCACTCAGCTTTCGCCGGATGTCGAGCGCTGGGTCATGAACGACGAAAGTGAATACGGATATGGCGCCATCGTCGAATCGCGCGACAAGGACTGGTTGCGTGTAGGGACGCTCATCGGCGTCAAGTCGCACGACAGCCGCGAGTGGCAGCTGGGGGTCGTGCGCCGGCTGTCCCGCCTCAACGACGACACCAGTTCGGTCGGCATCGAAACCCTGGCCGAAAAACCCACCCTGGCCATGCTGTACGACACCGCCACCTCGGGGTATACCGTCAACGGGTTCGACAATGCCAGCGCCAGCCTCCCCCATCCCAGCCTATGGCTGGACGGCGACCGGAAGACCCTCATCCTCGATCCGATCCATTTCGCGCTGGGCAAAGTGTTCCAGATCCAGGGCATGCCGGAACGCAAGTTCATCGCCCTGGGCAACCCGATCGAACGCAGCGAGGGCTGGACCCGGGTGGCCGTTGAAGCGGTAAACAGCTGACCCGTCTCAAGTCCACCGCTTCCCGCGCCGCTAACGTCTATTCGCGCGCGGTCGCGGATGCCGTCCCCCATGTGCGCTCTGGTTTAACTTTGACCGGGTCTCTGGCACAATCGTCGAAAATCCGACACGCACGCGACAATTTCTCCTGTACGTAGATACAGGCGCGCTTTCGGTACCAATCGACCTGGAGGACATGTGGTCCAAACCAACAAGCCTAGCCTGCTGATCGTCGATGACGATCCGCTGATCTCCGACACGCTCACCTACGTTCTGAGCAAGGACTTCGATATCTCCGCCGCCGAGTCGCGCGCGCAGGTGAAAAGCCTGATGATGCAGCTGGACGAGCCGCCGCAGCTGGCCTTGGTCGACCTGGGCCTGCCGCCGCAGCCGCACAAGCCCGACGAGGGCTTCGCCCTGATTGCCGACCTGCTGAGCGTCTCCCCCAGCATCAAGATCCTCGTCCTCTCCGGCCAGAGCGACGAGGCCAATGCGCGCCACGCGCGCGCGCTCGGGGCGATCGATTTCGTCGCCAAGCCGTGCGAACCCGAACGGCTGAAGTCCCTCCTGTTCAACGCGCTGCTGGTGCAGGATGCCGAGCGCAGCGCCGACAAGGCACCCGCACCCGTCAAGGATTCGGGCATCGTCGGGGTGAGCCCGGCGATGGACAAGCTGCGCGAGCAGATCAAGCAGTACGCCGCCGCACCCTTCCCAGTGCTGATCGAGGGCGAGTCCGGCAGCGGCAAGGAACGCGTCGCCTCCAGCCTGCATCAGTTGTCGCCGCGCTCGCACAAGCCCTATCTGGCGCTGAACTGCGCGGCGATTTCGCCGACGCTGGTCGAGCCCACCCTATTTGGCTACGCCAAGGGCGCCTTCACCGGCGCCACCAGTGCGCGCGCGGGCTACTTCGAGGAAGCCGAGAACGGCACCTTGTTCCTCGACGAAATCGGCGAACTGCCCCTGGAATTGCAGGCCAAGCTGCTGCGCGTGCTGGAAAACGGCGAATACCAGCGCGTCGGCGAGACCCAGCCGCGCTTTTCCAACGCCCGCGTGGTGACCGCCACCAACCGCGACCTGCGCGCCGAGATCAAGGCCGGGCGCTTCCGCGCCGACCTTTACCACCGGCTGTCGGTGTTCTCCATCGCGGTGCCGCCGCTGCGCGAGATGGGGCAGGACAAACTCACGCTGCTCAACCACTTCCGCGATTTCTACGCCCGCGAAGCCAAGAGCCAGCCGTTTTCGCTCGACCCGCGCGCGCAGCAGATGTGGGAGGACTACCACTTCCCCGGCAACGTGCGCGAACTGCGCAACATCGCCATCCGGCTGACCACCAAATATCCCGGCATGGCGGTCAATGCGCAGCAGCTGGAAGCCGAGCTCGACACCGACCAAGCCTATCCGCAGGAGATTCCGCTCGCCAGCGACAGCAAGGCGCTGATCGAACTGGCGCGCAAGCAATTGCAGACGCTGGCCAACTTCAATCTCGACGTCACCCTGCGCCAGTGGGAAAAAGCCTACGTCGAGGCGGCGCTCAACATGACCCACGGCAACCTGTCGCAGGCCGCCAAGCTGCTCGGCATCAACCGCACCACGCTTTACAGCCGTATGCAGACGTACGGGACCGAATAAACCGTCACTGTGTATTTTGACTATTTCGGTCTGAAAGAAGCCCCCTTCCGCATCACGCCGAATACCGAATACTGGTATGCCGGCGGCCAGCGGGGGCAAATACTCGCCGCCTTGCAGTACGCAATCGGTCAGGGCGAAGGCATCATCAAGGTCGTGGGTGAAGTCGGCAGCGGCAAGACCATGTTGTGCCGCAAGCTGGTGGCGCAACTGCCCGACACCATCGACAGCGTCTATCTCGGCAATCCCACCCTGTCGCCAGACGACATGCTGGCCGCCATCCTCTCTGATCTGGGTATCGACACCGCCGAAGGGGGCCGGCAGGCCCGGCTGGCACAGCTCAATGCCGCCTTGCTCACCCGCCACGAAGCAGGCCGGCGCGTGGTGGTGTTCGTCGAGGAAGCGCAAGGCATCGCGCTCGACAATCTGGAGTTCCTGCGGCTACTGACCAATCTGGAAACCGCCACCGACAAGCTGCTGCAGATCATCCTGTTCGGCCAGCCCGAGCTCGACACACAGTTGGCCGATCCACGCATCCGCCAGTTGAAGGACCGCATCACCCTGAGCCTGAATCTGTCTCCACTGACCGAGCCCGAAGTCGCCGAGTATTTGCGGGCGCGGCTCGCGGTGGCCGGCTACCGCGGACCCGACCTGTTTTCCGCGGCCCTGATCGCGCGACTGACCGGCCTTTCCGGCGGATTGTCGCGCCGCATCAACGTATTGGCCGACAAAACCCTGCTCGCGGCCTATGCCGGACAAACCCATACGCTCACCGCGGCGCATCTGGACGCAGCGGCAGGCGACGCCGAAATCCGCTCCCCTGCCCAAACCGCACACAAACCACGTCTGCCGCGCTGGGCGTGGCTGAGCGCCGGTCTGGCCGCCGGGCTCGGCCTGCTCGCGTTCGTCGCCTGGCAGACGCGCTCGCCCGCGGCCTCGCCGTCTGCCGTACCGCCCCAAGCGGCGGGCATGCCTCGCCTGCCCGCCCCCATTCCGGTCAGCCGCGTGACCGAACTGGCGCGGCAAACCCAGCGCTGGCTTGTCACCGCTGCACCCGACACCCATGTGATCCAGATCGCCTCGGCTAAAGAAGCCGCGCAGGCAGCCGTATTATTAGGGGATCTGAACGCCATTACGCCGCAGCCGGTGAGGGTGCTGCATGGCCTGAGCCAGGGCGCCCCCGCCTGGATGATCCTGGCGGGCGAATTCCCCAATCGGGACGCAGCCGTGGCGGTCATGCGCACCTTGCCCGCCACGCCTACAGGCGTGCCGTTTCTGCGCACGGTCGGCAAAATGCGCAGCGTAGTCTTGCCAACGGGATAAGGGTCGTGATGAATGCAGTGTTGAAACGCTCCGTATTGACGGGCCTGGCTCTGTCCAGCCTCGTGCTGGCGGGTTGCGTGCCCCCGCGGGCATTCGACACCTCGCCCGACCATATCACCCGCCCCAGCCCGACAGCCGTTCCTGTCAGCCCGCCGCCCGCGCCCGTCAAGGCCATCCCCGCCTTGTCCCCGCCCAAGCTGAATGCACCGGTTCCGACCTATACCGTCGTGGTCAACGATGTGCCAGTGAAGGATCTGCTGTTTTCCATCGCACGCGACACCCAGTACAACATCGACCTGTACCCTGGCATCTCAGGGAACGTCTCGCTCAATGCCGTGCAGGAGCCGCTGCCTGCCATTCTCGACCGCATCGCGCGGCAGGCCGACCTGCGCTACGAGATGAACGGACGAACGGTGTCGATCATGCCCGACACCCCCTACGTCAAGACCTATACGGTCAATTACGTCAACGTCGCTCGCAATACGACCTCCAGCGTCGGCGTAGCGGCGCAGATCGCCAGCACCGGCGGCGGCATCGGCACGGGAACCGGCAACACGTCCGCCTCGACCAACGCCGGCAACTCCTCCACCACCACCGTCGCCAGCCAGTCGAACAACGACCTGTGGACGGTATTGGCCGACAATATCCGTACCATGCTCGCCGGCACGCGGGCCGTCACCCAGAGCAACGAGGAGCGCGCGGCGCGGCTGGAGGCCGAAAAGGCCGAGCGCGCCGAACGGGTCTCGCAGGCCGAAGCGGCCAGCAAGGCCGGAGCGGGCGCCGCCAGCCTGTTCACCGCCGCGTTTGCCAACCAGCCGGCGGGCGACGGCAAATACGATGTGGCGGTCAACCCGGTCGCAGGTACCGTGACGGTACTGGGCACGTCCAGACAGCAGGAACTGGTACAGCAGTACCTGGACCGCGTCATGCAGTCCGCGCAGCGTCAGGTGCTGATCGAGGCGACCATCGTCGAAGTCACGCTCAAGGATCAATACCGCGCCGGCATCGACTGGTCGAAAGCCCTGCAGGGCGCCACTGGCTGGACGATCAATACCGTAGGCGGCGGCACCAATGCCCTGGCGGGCGCGCTTTCGCCTTTCATCCAGGCCACTTACACCAACACCGGCAATAACGGCTTCACCGCGGCCATCGACCTGCTGGAATCGTTCGGCAAGACCAAGGTGCTGTCCAGTCCCAAACTCATGGCACTGAACAACCAGACGGCCCTGCTCAAGGTGGTCGACAACCTGGTCTATTTTTCCGTGCAGTCGCAGCAGGGGGCGTTATCCTCCACAGGTTCCGTGCTCCAGCCCGCCACGTTCACGACCACCGCACACACCGTGCCCATCGGCGTGGTGATGTCTGTGCTGCCGCAGATCAACGAGAACGGCATGGTGTCGCTGACCGTGCGCCCCACCATCTCGCGCAAGGTGGGATCGGTGGACGATCCCAACCCCGACCTTGAAAAAGCGGGTGTCAAGAATTCCATTCCTGTCATCCAGGTGCGTGAAATGGAATCGCTGCTGCAGGTACGCAGCGGCCAGACCGTGGTCCTCGGCGGTTTGATCCAGGACGACAGCAACAATGCGCGCGATGGCGTGCCCGGCCTGTCGCGCCCCGAAGGCATCGGCGCCCTGTTCGGCCAACATGAACGCATCACCAGCCAGACCGAACTGGTGATTTTTCTGCGGCCCACTGTGGTATCCAACCCCACGCTGGGCAACGACGCGCTTCAGCCATTCCAGCGGCTGCTGCCCGACAGCGCCCGGAGCCAGCCTTGAGCCTACTGCTCAAAGCATTGAAACAGGCCGAGGCCGCCCATCCTGGGCGGCTTGCGTCGGACAAGTCCGATCCTGACAGCCGGATCGAGGGCGACCTCGAACTGGAACCTGCCCTCCCCGGCACCGCGAAAGCGCGCGAATGGGTCGAACCGCCCGGCCTGCTGTTCGGCAACAACGAACCTGTGCCCGGCACCTCGTCTCCCAGGCTGCGCTGGCCGCAACTTTCGCTGGTGCCGCTCACCGCGCTGCTGGCCGTCCTCGTCGCGCTTGGCTACGGGATATACCTCTACTTTGCCCTGCAACCGCCGGCCACCACGCCGCCGCCGGCCATGGCGCACGCTGGCACGCCTGCTGCGCCGGTTCCCTTGGCGCAGCCGATGCCGACCGTATCGACAGCACCGCCCAAACGCCGTCCCGAGCCCATTGCCGCCGCCCGTCCCGCGCTTGCCGAACCTGCGTCCCCTGTTACCATGCATCCCCGCCGCAGCGTTCCGCCTGCTCCCAGCGTGCAACCGACGATGGCCACGCCTGCGGTACTCCAGTTCCAGCCCGACGCCCAGACGACCCTGCTCACCCAGGCCTACGCCGCCTATCAACGCGGGGCGCTGGCCGAAGCGCAACGGCTGTATACCCAGGCGGCCACACATCGGCGCACGGCGGATGCGCTGCTGGGACTCGCAGCCATCGCCAGTGCGCAAAACCGCGATGCGGATGCCCGGCGCCTGTATCGCGAAGTGCTTGAGATCGATCCCCGCAATGCAGCCGCCCAGGGCGCCTTGCTCGACTTGCTGGGCAATACCGATGGCCAGGTGAGCGAAAGCCGGCTGAAAATGCTGATCGAGCGTGCGCCCAGCCCGCAGCTCTACCAGACGCTCGGCAACCTCTACGCCGAACAGGGGCGCTGGAACGACGCCCAGCCCGCCTATTTCGAGGCCTATCGGGGCGCGCCCGACAATGCCGATTACGCCTTCAACCTGGCCGTCAGCCTCGACCAGCTGCATCAGTATCCAAGCGCACTGATGTATTACGAAAAAGCGCTCGCCGGCAATGGCGTGCACCGTTACGACCGTTCCCAGGCCGAAGCGCGCGTGCAGCAGTTGAAATCGATTCGGTAAGGCCGCCATGGAGCGCCGCAAGAAACTCCGCATGGGCGAAACCCTGGTCACCCAGGGGCTGATCACCCTCGACCAGTTGCGCATCGGACTGAAGGAGCAGAAAACCACGGGCCTGCCGATCGGCCGCCAGCTCGTCGCGCTCGGATTCATCACCGAAGCCGTGCTGCGCGACCAGCTCGCCAACGCACTCGGCAGCCAGGGCATCGATCTCACCCAGGTCGTGGCCGACCCCGAAGCGCTGCAACTGGTCCCCGAGGAATTCGCGCGCCGCCACCACCTGTTGCCGATCGCCCACGATGCCGCGCGCAACGTGTTGACGCTGGCGACCACCGACATGTTCAACGTCGTCGCACTCGACCAGTTGAAAGCCTCGCTCGGCGGGCAGATCGAAATCGACACTTTGCTGGCGGCGGAAGCGCAACTGCTCGAATGCATCGACAAATTCTATGGTTTCGATCTCTCGCTCGACGGCATCCTGCGCGAAATCGAAACCGGCGAAGTCGATTACGCCAGCCTCAATCCCGATACCGAGGAATACACCCAGCCGGTGGTACGGCTGGTCGGCGCGCTGCTGACAGACGCGGTGAAACGCGAATCGAGCGACATCCACTTCGAGCCCGAGCACGCCTTCCTGCGCATCCGTTATCGCATCGACGGCGTGCTGGAACAGATCCGCAGCTTGCACAAGACCTATTGGCCGGGCATCCTGGTGCGCCTCAAGGTGCTGTCCGGCATGAACATCGCGGAGACGCGCGCACCGCAGGACGGCCGCATGTCGCTCACGCTGAACGGGCGTCCGATCGATTTCCGTGTCTCCTCGCAGCCCGGCATCCATGGCGAGAACGTGGTGCTGCGCATCCTCGACCGCGAAAAATCCATCATGCCGCTCGATTACATGGGCTTCACGCCCGACGCGCTGCGCGAACTGCAACTGATGATGGCGCGGCCAGAGGGAATCCTCGTCGTCACCGGACCCACCGGTTCGGGCAAAACCACCACGCTGTACTCGATGCTGTCGCATCTGAACAACGAGACCGTCAACATCATGACGCTGGAGGACCCGGTCGAATACCCGGTCACGCTGATGCGCCAGAGCTCGGTCAACGAAACACTCAAGCTCGACTTCGCCAACGGCATCCGTTCGATCATGCGGCAGGACCCCGATATCATCCTGGTCGGCGAGATCCGCGACAAGGACACCGCCGAGATGGCGTTCCGCGCCGCCATGACCGGCCACCAGGTGTTCACCACCCTGCACACCAACTCCGCGCTCGGCGTATTTCCGCGCCTGATGGACATCGGCATCCAGCCCGGCATCCTGTCGGGCAACATCATCGGTGTCATCGCGCAGCGGCTGGTGCGCAAGCTGTGCCCGCACTGCCGGGAAGCCTACACGCCGGACGAGGACGAAGCGCGCATCCTCGGCGCCGATCCGGCCCAGCCGCCGCAGATCTACCGCGCCGTCGGCTGTCCGGCATGCAGCCACAAAGGCTACAAAGGCCGGCTGGCGCTGATCGAACTGTTGCGAATGGACCCGACACTGGACGAACTGGTCGCCAACCACGCGCCGCTGCACGAAATCCGTCGCGCCGCATTCGAACACGGTTACCACCCGCTGGCCGAGGACGGCATCAAGCGTGTGCTGGATGGCGTGACCTCGTTGTCGGAAGTGTCGCGGGTAGTGGACTTGACGGGGCGGGTGTGAGATGAGGCGCACCTGATCCATGCCCTTCTTCGACTACCGCGCCATCGACCAGACCGGCCGCAACGTCAGGGGTACCCTGTCTGCTGTCAACGACGTCGATCTCGAGCTGCGCCTGAAGCGCATGGGACTCGATCTCGTCACCTTGGTCGAGCTGTCACGCCAGTACGCCCCCACCGGCCGCGAGCGCGTGACCCGGCGCGATCTGGTGACGTTCTGCATCCATATGCGTTACATCACCCGCGCAGGCATTCCCCTGCTCGAAGGCTTGCGCGATCTGCGCGACACCATGGAGAAACGCGGGTTTCGCGATGTCCTGACCGCGCTGCTTGAAGACCTGGAAGGCGGCAAGGTCCTGTCGCAGGCATTGGCGGCGCATCCGGCGGTATTCGGCGCCGTGTTCGTGCACAGCATCAAGGCGGGGGAGCAGACGGGCCTGCTCGACACGGTATTCGAGCGGCTGGCCGAGTCGCTCAAATGGCAGGAGGAAGTCGCCTCCAAGGCCAAGCGTCTGATGATCTACCCCGCGATGGTGCTGGCCGTCGTCGGCGCTGCCATCCTGTTTCTGCTGATCTATCTGGTGCCGCAGGTGCTGGGGCTGGTCAAGACCATGGGCGTGCCACTGCCGCTACCGACGCTGATCCTGATGGCGGTATCGAATGCGCTGCGCTCATACTGGCTGATCGGCTTGGCACTTGCGCTGGCAGTGGGCATCGGGCTGCCCTTATGGGTGCGCAAGAGCGAAGCCGGACGCGAATGGTGGGACCGTACCCAGCTGCGATTGCCGGTCATCGGACCGATCGTGCAGAAGATCGTGCTGTCGCGCTTCACCAACACGCTGGCAATGATGTACCGCTCGGGCGTCACCGTGCTCGACGCCCTGCGCGCCGGCGAGATGATCGCCGGCAACCGCGTGATTGCCGACGGCATTCGCCGCGCCGCCCAGCAGATTGCCGACGGGCGCGGGTTGTCGGAAAGCTTCCAGTCGCTGGCGTTGTTTCCGCCGCTGGTGATCCGCATGCTGCGCGTGGGCGAAAGCACCGGCGCGCTCGACGAGGCCCTGGACAACGTAACGTTTTTCTACAACCGTGAAGTACTCGACTCGATCGAAAACGGTCTCCGGGTTCTGGAGCCACTGCTCACGGCCATTCTGGGCCTGCTGCTCGGCGGCATCCTGGTGTCGGTGCTGCTGCCGATTTACGACCTGATCGGGCATCTGCCGCTGTGATCATGGAAACCACAGTTGAACGCGTTCGATGGTGCGGCTGGGCAAGTGACTGCCGCGAAGCGAAGAGGCAGCAGGCTGTTGCCTGCAACGACGAGCGACAAAGGCAGGCGCATGACCAGTCGTACCAGCGGATGCGTAGCGGATTCAATTTCCCGGTACACGTCATCGAAGGCAAGGAAATCAATTTCCGTGCGGTACTTCTGACATTTATGAGCGGTCTACTGCGGTTTTCATGATCATGTTCGACCATCGCCTGCTTCTCTTTGCTACGCCCCGCCAGATCGGTGTCCTCGACTGGCGCCCAGGCCATATGCACTGGTTGGGCGAATTTTCGGCCGATACGGAAGGCTTGGCGGCATTTCGCAAAATCGTGATCAGGCATGCACATCTGCCTGTACTGCTGGTAGCCGACACAGTCGACGAGGATTACCGCAGCGAGGTTCTTCCACATGTACAGGGACGCGCACGCGACGAACTGCTGGCGCGCAAGCTCAAGCAGGTATTCCGCAACACGCGCTTTACCGGCGCATGGCGGCAGACGCGCGAAACGACCGGGCGCCGCGACGACCGCTATCTGCTCGCGGCCCTGCCCGACGCCGAGTGGCTGACCCCCTGGCTCAGCGTGCTGCACCGCGAACACGTGCCGCTCGCGGGCATCACGCCGCTGGCGTTGGCCTACCAGCATCTGCTGGAAAAACTGCGGGAACAGTCGGCGCATACCTTGCTGGCGTGCCGTCTCAACAACAGCCTGCGGCTCTCCTACTATCACAATGGCCTGCTGCGTTTTTCACGCCTCATCGGCGGCGACACACCCGCGCAACTGCCCGGAAACGCCGCGGACGAAATCGCGAAGACGCAGCTCTATCTCAGCGGACAGCGTATCCTGCCGCGCGAAGCCCGGCTGCATGTGCTGCTGCTCGATCCCAGCGGCCAGATCGACAGCGCACAGGCACAGCTCAATGCCGACCCGGCGTTCAGCACGCGACTGATCGACATGTCCACCCTCGCACGTGCATTGCGCATTCCCGACGACTTTCTGGCCGCCACGCCGGAAGTCGCGCCCCTGGCCGCCATCGCGGGCGAAACGCTGAAACTCAATCTGGCGCCGCCCGAATTGCTGCAGCATCACATCGAATTCCGTTGGCGGCGCGGCCTGCATGCGGCTGCCGGCATCGTCGCAGTGCTGGGCCTGGGTCTCACGGCCGCCTATTGGCTGCATGCCCGGGATCTGGACGATCAGGCACGCCAGCTGGCCCAGCAGTATCAGCAATTCGATGCCCGCTACCAGGCCATTGCGCGCACGTTTCCCACCCAGCTCATGGCCCCCGAGCAACTCGTCCAGACAGTCAACCTGGCGCGCCAGCTCGGCCAGGCACGGACCGATGCGTCCACACTCTTCGCAACGATCGGACAGAGCCTGCTGGCCACGCCCGATGTCGTGCTGGACAGCCTGGGCTGGACCGATGGGCCGCCAACAGCGAACGGGGGGATCCAGGTCAACCTCGATGCCGGATTGAGCCCGTTCGATGGTAATTACCGGGCAGCCATGCGGCGTATCGAAGAATTCATGCAGACGCTGCAGGCGATGCCGGGTGTACACGACGTGACTCTGCGCAGCAGCCCCGTGAATGCCGACTCCAGCAGCACGCTGTCCGGCAAGACACTCAACGCCGATGCGAGCGCACCGGCAGCGCGTTTCAGCCTCAGCCTCCTTTTCCGCGAGGCCCGACCATGACCCGCCCGCCCTTCTCCATCCTCAAACTGCCCCTGCTGATGCTGGTGGCCGCGCTGCTGCTGGCAACCGGCGGCATCCTGTGGGGACAACGTCAGGCACACAATGCCGAAGCGGCTTTGCAACAGCAGCACACGGCGCTCAACCAGGCACGCCAGCAACTCGATCGCAGCCGTCAGCAGCAGCGACTTATCACCACCCATCTGGGGGATTACCAGGCGTTGGTGGCACGCGGATTCGTGGGAGCGGAAGACCGTCTGGCCTGGATCGAGGCCGTGCAACTGGCCAACCGCGATGCCGGCCTGTATGGGTTGAGTTACCGCCTGATGCCCCGCGCGGCCTCGCCGTCCTCGCTGGCGCAGGGCCTGCCGCTTGGGCAAACCCGCATGACTCTCACCTTCCCGCTGCTGGTGGAAACCGATCTCCCGCGTTTCCTCGACGCGCTCAAGACGCGCGCGTCCGGGGTGTACCACGTTCAGGGATGCCGCCTGTCGCGCCCGGACAATACGCCATTCGAAGCCGCCAATCGCCCGCATTTGCAGGCCGAATGCGATCTGCTGTGGTTCACTGTGGCAACGACAACGGAGAACCGCCATGAATAACCGGCTTCTCCGACCCGGCCATCGCGCGCGCGCAATACACAGGTGGCACATGCTCCCTGGTGCCTGGATACTGGCACTGTATCTGGGCGGCACTGGAACCGGCATGACGGCCCCGGCCGATCCGGGCCGCCTGTTTTTCACACCGGCGCAGCGCGCCCAGCTTGAGGCCGCGCGCGCGCGCAACGCCACCTCCTCTGGTCTGGGCCACCCGCTGTCGACCGACAGCGTCCCCGCACCGCTACGCTACGATGGCGTGGTCATCCGCTCCGACGGCAGCACCACGCGCTGGGTCGACGGCAAGGCACAGCGCGATGGTTCGGCCGTATCGGGCCTGAAACCCGGCCAGATCCGCGCCAACGGCCGGGTATATGAGCCCTATCAGGTTCTGCGCCCCCGTTCTCCCGAACCGGTCAGCCCGGATACGAAGGACTCCGCACCATGACACGCTCGCGCGGTTTCACCCTGATCGAGATGGCCATCGTGCTGGTCATCATCACCATCCTGATCGGCGGACTGGCCATGCCGTTGTCGGCGCAAATTCAGGCGCGGCGGATCGCGGAGACCCGGCAAGCCCTACAGGAAGCACAGAATGCTCTTCAAGGTTTTGCGATGATGACGGGTGTTGCCTCCGGCCCAAATGGAACAGCGTTCCTTCCCTGTCCCGACACCACGGGGGATGGCACCGAAAAAAGAAACGGCACTGGAGACTGTGCGAATAGCGTCAATGGTGTCTCTTACGGGTGGTTTCCCTGGGTCACGCTGGGGGCAGCCCCTCAGGATGCCTGGGGCAACCGTTTGCGTTATGTCGTTATTTCACAATTCGCAAAATCGGGTGCGGGGGGCGGTTTTCACCTTAGCAGCGGGACGCCGGGCAACCCCATCCATATCTGCAGCACCCTCTCCTGCTCGCCCTCGCCGCTGGCAAACAACGTGGTATTCGCCCTAATATCGCATGGTCGCAATGGGTGGGGTGCATTGAGTGTCAATGGCACCACGCTGGCAGCGCCAAGCGGGCCTGATGAAACGGAGAACCTCGCCCTTAACCCCACATTAGTTATGCGCCCCCCGACCCCACCTGGCTCCGCCCTGGGCGAATTCGACGATCTGGTCGCGTGGGTATCACAGCCTGTATTGGCCGGTCTTGTATGCTCTCCTAAGGGTTCGGGCTCGGGTTCAGACTGCGGCTGGTAGCCTCCAGCCGGAACGCCACGCGTCCCGCCTGATTATCGGGTAATTCCAACCGGTACCCTGAACGCGCTGCCTGCCGTGCAGCCTGATACAGCCCCACGCCCAGTCCGAAATCCGACGCCACCGGGCTGAGGAACAAGTTGCGGGCCACGTGCTCGGGGGCAGCACTGCCACTATCGGTCACCGTCAAGCTGACCAATGGGTGCAGCGTCAGGCGCACTTCCACCGCCACATTCGTTTGGTTCTGTCGTTTGCGCAAGGCGTTTGTCAACAGATTGTCAACCACGCTGTCGAACAGATCCTGCGGCAGCGGCGTGCCGTCGACCATCTCGGCGAAAAACTGCACGTCGTCGTGCTCATAGCGTGTCTGCAACGCCACCCACCACGTGTGCGCAGCCACATGTGCGACATCCATTTCCGCCGGCTGCTTGAGCTTGTCGACGGTTTGCGAGAGACGCGCCGCCAGTTGCGGCAGCTGGCGTTTCATCAGCGCCAGCAGACGTTCACTGTCTTCCGGGGTGGAAGTATCGGCGGCGGCAAGCAAGGTCTTCAACGACTGCAGGATATTCTTCACGTCGTGCGTCAGGCGTGCGCCGGTATCGTGGATGGCCTGGCTGTAGGCCTGCTCGCGCAGCGTCTGCTCGCGCACCTTGGCGGCATAGAAATAGCCCAGCAATTGTGACAGCAGGCGAACATGCAACGCCAGCGCCGGCGTGAGCGGACGCGCCGACTGCCAGGTCAGGGTCAGGCCATGAAAAGCGTGACTCGCGGCGTGTTCGGCCGGTTCGCCGAAACTGCCTTCGCCGCGCGCCGCCTGCCAGCGGCCGCCGCGTATCCAGGTCAGTTCGTGCAGATCCGAAAGCGCGTCGCGCACGAAGGACTCCGGATCGCGCTCGCGCTCGGCCAGCGTGGCGAGCCGCTGCGCCCAGCCCTCGAACGGCAGGCCCACCGACAGCAGATAGCGCGAGGTCACCTGCCCCAGCCCGGCGAATCCGGCACGCGGATTCCACAGCCACGACAAGGCCAGCAGCAGCGCCGCCATGCCCAGTAGGGTCTACACCAGCGCCCAGGCATAGCTCACTTTGGCCACCGCCACCACGGCGAACACACCGAGCGCCATCACCATGATGAGCAGCGACAGCATCAGCCCGTAGATGAAATCGAGCGTCGACGAGCCGCTGCGCTGACGGCTGGCCGGCAGGAACAGGATCGCCGCGGGCAGCAGCAGCAAGCCATAGCGCACCGCAATCCGCAGCTCATTCGGCAACGACGTCCCGCCCAGGCTTTGCGGCAACACCCAGGCCAGCAGCAAGGCCAGCAGATAACCCAGCGCCAGCAGATAACCCAGACGCTGGGCACGTTCGTTCTGCGACGCCGCCACGGCGCCCACCAGTCCCGCAAGGATCGCCAGCCACAAGGCCATCACCCAGGTACTGTCGACCAGGACCAGCAATGCGGCCATGGCAAATACCGGGAACGCCAGGCGCGGCTCGATACGCACTTCGCTCCGCACCAGCGGCTGCCACAGAAGGAACAGGCCGTAATGCGCTAGCAGAAAGGCCCGTGTCACCGTCGCGTCGGCATCGAATACCACGGCCACGTGCAGGGCCAGCAGCATCGACCCGAGCCAGCGTCCCGGCGCCACACGCGTGAAGCGCGTGGCGAGTGAGGTCAGCCAGGTCAGAGGAGATGCAGTTTCAGCGCGTTCGTTCATGAAGGGGGAATCGGAGGGGAATGCAGGACGATCAGCATGCCCATGGTATCGGCATTCCGCCCCGGAAATGGAGAGGATACCGATGTTAGGTCATGCACAAAGTCTGATGGAAATCTGGCATCAGCGTTGTATTTTCGTCAAAATTGGGGTGGATACGACGCGCTTGATGGTATTTTTTCCTTTTTAATCATGGCACTATAGCCACAAACATCATGGCACGCATTTTGCAAATTGGCCCTCAGGAGAAAACCACTGGAGAGCCTCACCATGCCGCACCCCCACATCGCGCGACGCCAGTCGGGCTTCACCCTGATCGAGATCGCCATTGTGCTGGTCATTATCGGGCTGTTGCTCGGCGGTATTCTCAAGGGCCAGGAACTCATCACGCAGGCCCGCATTCGCAACGTTGCCAACGACTTTCAGTCGATGACGGCCGCCATCAATTTGTATCAGGATCGATATCGGGCATTGCCCGGGGATGATCCAGGAGCTGCCACCCGCTGGACAGCAACAGGTAACACAACGACTAGTGGCAACGGCGACGGTGTGATCGGCACCGGTACGGCAGCATCACCAGCCTACAACTCCAATACAGCAAGTGATGAATCCCGTTTGTTTTGGCAACACTTACGTCTCGCTGGGCTCGTCGGCGGCGCAACTACCACAGGGACAACCGGTACCGCAAACCCGCCCAATGCTGCGTCAGGTGTGACTGGCGTACAAAATGGCGCATTCGGCATCAATGGGATTGTCATTTGCTCCAACAATCTGCCCGCCAAAATTGCCCAAGCGATTGATACACAGTTTGATGACGGCAATGCCACAACCGGTACTGTACGTGGCGCTGATGGCACTACAGCGGGCACGGGCGTTCCGGCAGACAATTACGTTGACGATGGCGCCCATTTTTACGTCGTCTGCAAGGCGCCCTAACCCTGCAACACCCTGAACTCCGCCGCCGCCAGACCATCGGCGGCGCCCCGCAGCACCAGCACATCCCCAACCTGGATGCGAGTGTCGGGCTGGGGATCGACGCCCTTGATCCCCTGACGGCGGATTGCCACCACCTCCACGAGTAGTTCGCTCAGCCGCAGTTCCTCCAGGCTATGTCCCGCCGCCACGGCGCCCTGCGTGACCAGCACGGTATGCAGACGAGGCTGGGCATGCTGATCGAGTTCGTCGTCGGCATCGCTGGCGCCACGAAAGAAACCGCGCATCATGGCGTAGCGCGTTTCACGGACTTCGCGGATACGTTTCAGCACCTGGCTCAAGGGTACGCCGAGCAGCATCAGCGCATGCGAAGCCAGCATCAGCGAACCTTCCATCACTTCGGACACCACTTCGGCCGCACCGGCCGCTTTCAAGGCATCGATGTGGGTGTCGTCAATGGTGCGCACCACGACCGGCAGGTCGGGCCGCAACTCGCGGACGTGGCGCAGGATGGCCATGCTGGAGTGCAGGTCGGAATACGTCACCACGATGGCCTGCGCACGGCTGAGGCCGGCGGCGACCAGCACTTCGCGCCGGCTGGCATCGCCGTAGACGACGCTGACGCCGGATGCCGCCACCGCACGGATCCGCTCGGGGTCAGCGTCGAGTGCGATGAATGTGATGCCCTCCACTTCCAGCAGACGGGCCAGGTTCTGTCCACTACGGCCGTAGCCGCAAACGATCACGTGCTGGGTCTTGCCGAAGGTCTTGACCGCGATGTCGTGCACCTCTTTGGCACGACCGGCCCATTCGCTGCCCGCGATCAGCCGGGTCAGCACGTCCATGCGATTGATCAGGAGCGGAGCGATCAGCATCGACAGCACCATCGCCGCCAGCACTGGCTGAGTAATCGGAGCGCCCAGCAACCGCAGATCGGCTGCCTGGGCCAGCAATACGAAGCCGAATTCGCCTGCCTGCGCCAGTCCCAGCGCAGTCCGCACCGAGGTGGGGCGGGTGTTGCCGAAGGCCAGGGCCAGGCCGCCGACCATCAGCCCCTTGCCGACGACGATCGCCACGACCAGCAGCAATACATCGCCCCAGTTCAGCATGACCTGCATCAGGTCGAGCCGCATCCCGATCGTGACGAAAAACAATCCCAGCAACACGTCGCGGAAGGGTTTGATGTCGTCTTCCACCTGGTAGCGGTATTCGGTCTCTGAAATCAGCATGCCGGCCAGGAACGCACCGAGCGCCAGCGACAAGCCGACACTCTCGGTCAGGAACGCCAGCCCCAGCGTGAACAGCAGCAGGTTGAGCGTGAAGAGTTCGGGCGACTTGCGGCCCGCCACCCATTGGAACCACGGACGCATGATGCGCTGCCCGACGAACAGCAGAAATCCCAGCACCACGATCGCCTTGAATACGGCCAGCCCCAGAGTGATGGCCATGGTGTCGGATTCTTTCGCAAACGCAGGAATCAAAATCAGCAGCGGCACCACCGCCAGATCCTGGAACAGCAATGCACCGAAAATCTGGCGGCCGTGCGGTGTCTGGATTTCCAGCCGTTCGGCCAGAAGCTTGGATACGATGGCCGTGGACGACATCGACATGATGCCGCCCAGCGCCAGCGCCGCGAGCAGCGGCAAATGCAGCAGCCAGGCGATCACCGCGGTCAGCGCGATGGTCAGACCGACCTGCGCGCCGCCAAAACCAAACACCGTCGTGCGCATGGTCATCAGGCGCGCCAGGCTGAATTCCAGGCCGACCGAGAACATCAGGAACACCACGCCGAACTCGGCCAGGTAACGCGCTTCTTCACTGTCCGGAATCCAGCCCAGGGCAAACGGGCCGATGGCAATACCCGTCACCAGATAACCGAGCATGGTAGGGAGGCGCAAAGCACGCGCAGCGGCCGCCACCAGTACGGCGACCGCAAGTAGAATCAGGACCAGCTGGAGGCTGCTGTGCATAGGTATTTCATAGGCTTCAGCCCATATTTTCTGTCGAGGTCATCCTGCCGAAACCGCAGTAAAAACGCGGTCGGACAGGCAGGCTTTAGTATACTTGCCGACCATGCGACCCCAACCCATCTCCGCCGAACATTTGCTTGCGCTTGCGCGTCAGGTGCTCGATATCGAAGCCGATGCCCTGCGCGCCCTGTCGACCCGGCTCGACGCCGGTTTTGCGGATGCCGTGCAGTTGATCCTGGCATGCCGCGGCCGCGTGGTGGTGTCGGGAATGGGCAAGTCCGGCCATGTCGGGAGCAAGATCGCCGCCACCCTGGCCTCCACCGGCACCCCCGCTTTTTTCATGCACCCGGGCGAAGCCAGCCACGGCGACCTCGGCATGATCGCACCCGATGACGTTGTGCTGGCCCTGTCGAATTCGGGCGAGAGCAACGAGATCGTCAGCATCGTGCCGCTCATCAAGCGGCGCGGCGCCAAGCTCATCGCGATGACCGGCAATCCCGGTTCGACCATGGCACGGGAAGCCGACGTCCACCTCAATGCCGCAGTCGACAAGGAAGCCTGCCCGCTCAACCTGGCGCCCACTGCGAGCACTACTGCGGCACTCGCGCTGGGCGACGCCTTGGCGGTGGCGCTGCTGGATGCACGCGGCTTTTCGGCCGACGATTTTGCGCGCACCCACCCGGGCGGCAGCCTGGGACGGCGATTGCTGGTCCATGTGCACGACGTCATGCATGCCGGCGATGATCTGCCGAAGGTCGGCCGCGACGCCTCGCTCAAGGCCGCGCTGTTCGAGATGACCCAAAAGGGACTCGGCATGACCGCAGTGGTCGAGGCGGACGGCAAGGTGGCCGGGCTGTTCACCGACGGCGACCTGCGGCGCGCCCTGGAGCACACGATCGATCTGCAACAGGCAAAGATTGCCGACCTGATGACCCGAAACCCGAAGACGATCCGCGCAGACGAACTCGCCGTGGCGGCAGTGGAAAAAATGGACACACTGAAAATCAATGGCCTGCTGGTGGTCGACACCGACCATATCCTGGTCGGGGCACTCAACATGCACGATCTGCTGAAAGCGGGGGTAGTGTGATGACGACCGATCTGATTGCACGCGCGCAGAAAATCAAACTGATCGCATTCGACGTCGACGGCGTGATGACCGACGGCACCCTGTTCCTGGCGGACGATGGCCAGGAATACAAGGGCTTCAATTCGCTCGACGGGCATGGCCTGAAAATGCTCAAAGGCAGCGGGGTCGAACTGGCCATCATCACCGGACGCAATTCGCGGGTGGTGGAACATCGGGCACGGAACCTCGGCATCGGGATCGTGCATCAGGGCGCGCACGACAAGCTGGTCGTGTACGAAGCCTTGTGCCGCGAGTTGAACCTCGATTGCGAAGCCACCGCCTACATGGGCGACGACGTAGTCGACCTGCCCGTGATGCGGCGTGCCGGTCTGGCCATCACCGTGCCGGCCGCCCCCGAACTGGTGAAAGCCTACAGCCATTACACCACCACGCGTGAAGCGGGCCACGGCGCAGTGCGCGAGGCCTGCGAGTTCCTGATGCGCGCGCAGGGCACGCTGGACGCGGCGCTGGCGCCGTATCTGAGATGACAGGCTGCATACGCTGCGCCCTGAACGCCACCCGTTCGGGGACGGCATGATCTCACGCGGATCATTGTGGCTGCCGCTGGCCATCTTGCTGCTGCTGGCTGCGCTCAGCTTCTGGATCGAACGCATGGTGGAGATCCCGGCCAACGGCGGCGCGTCGCCTACCCGCACCGACCCCGAAGGCATCATGGAGAACTTCAATGCGATGCGCACCGACCTGGACGGCAAACCGCAGTACCGGCTATCCGCCAAGAAATTGAAGCATTACTCGGACAGCAAGTTCACCGAGTTGGAACTGCCCCACTTCACCCAACTGGACAAACAATCAGGCGACGTGAGCGCAGTGTCAAAACAGGCGACCGTGTCTCCCGACGGCCATGAGGTCGACCTGCGCGACGACGTTCTCGTGGAACGTGCCGCGCATGCAGGACAATCGCTCATGACCATGCGTTCGGCGCGACTGCTGGTTTTTCCAGAACGCAACCAGATGCGCTCCCCCGGCCCGGTGGTGATCCATGACGCCACCCTGGATCTGCGCGCAGACGCGATGGAGTACGACGCCAAGCAACGTATCCTCAAACTGACAGGACGGGTGCATGCCCGTTATATTTCCGGAAAAGGCTAGCGCCATGAATAAATTGAATACCAGGCTTTACGCGGTGCTGTGCGCCGCCTTGCTGGCCACCTCCGCCCATGCGGAAAAGGCCGACCGCGACAAACCGGTCAACCTTGAAGCGGACACCGTCACCCTCGACGACATCAAGAAAATCAGCGTCTACCAGGGCAATGTCGTATTGAGCCAAGGCACGCTGATGCTGCGCGCCGATCGCGTGCAGGTGACCCAGAATGCTGACGGACTCGACAAGGTCAGTGCGATCGGCCGCCCCGTGGCGTTCCGCCAGAAAACCGACAGCGGCGATGAATTCATTGAGGGCTTTGCCGATCGCATCGAATATGACGGCGTCACCAGCCAGCTCGAACTGATCGGCCAGGCACGACTGCGACGCGGCAGCGACGAACTGCACGGCGCGCAGATTTCCTACAATGCCAACACCGGATTCTATAAGGTCGTCGGCCGGCCCAACGCCCAGACCCCGAGCGGGCGCGTGCGCGCCGTCATCCGCCCGAAACCGCGCACCTCCGAGCAACCCGCAGCCAAACCATGAGCCAGATTACCGCCCAGGGCCTGCGCAAGACGTATGGCAAACGCACCGTGGTGCACGACGTCTCCTTCGAGGTCGAAAGCGGCGAAGTCGTCGGCCTGCTCGGCCCCAATGGTGCCGGCAAGACCACCTGCTTTTATATGGTGGTGGGCCTGGTCGCGGCCGACGGCGGTAGCGTGCAGATGGATACGCACGACCTTACCCATATGGCGATCCACCAGCGCGCACGCCTGGGCTTGTCCTATCTGCCGCAGGAACCTTCGATCTTCCGCAAGATGACCGTGGAAGACAATATCCGCGCCATTCTCGAGCTCAAGTCCTACGACAAGGCCGAGCGCGAGGAACACCTCAACAATCTGTTGGAAGACCTGCACATCGCCCACCTGCGCGAAGCGTCCGCCGTCAGCCTGTCCGGCGGCGAGCGCCGCCGTGTGGAAATCGCCCGAGCACTGGCGATCAACCCGCGCTTCATCCTGCTCGACGAACCTTTTGCCGGGGTTGATCCCATTGCGGTGATCGACATCCAGAAGCTGGTGCATTTCCTCATCGAGCGCGACATCGGCGTCTTGATCACCGACCACAATGTGCGCGAAACCCTGGGTATCTGCGATCGCGCCTACATCATCAACGAAGGGCGCGTGCTGATCGCCGGCACCCCCGACCTCATCATTCAGGACGACAACGCCCGCAAAGTCTATCTCGGCGAAAATTTCCGTCTGTAACAACCGCCATCCCCCGGCGAATCGCGTTAAACTGGTCTCAAGCCGGCACGCTTTTTGCCGTAGTCAAGATTCATGAAACACAGCCTTCAACTCAAGCTCGGTCAACACCTCACGCTGACACCTCAACTGCAACAGTCGATTCGACTGCTGCAGCTGTCGACGCTGGAACTGAATCAGGAACTGGAGCAGATGCTGCAGGACAATCCCCTGCTGGAGCGCGAGGAAGAGGACGAAGCCAGCTATACGACGGCAGAGGTGCCGGCGCATACAGCCGAGGCCGAAGCACAAAGCACGGAAACGGCGCTGCCCGACCATGCCGAGTCGGAACCTGTCACAGCACTGGATGACTCCGACTGGAACGACTACAGCGTGGCCAGCGGCGATGACGAGGACAACGATTACACCCAGGGCTCGATATCGGGTGCGACCCTGCGCGAACATCTGCTGAACCAGTTGATCGTCAGTCCACTGACCTTGCGCGACCGCACCCTGGTCGCTGCGCTGATCGACGACCTGGACGATTCGGGTTTCCTCACCCAGCCGCTGGAAGACATTACCGCCAGCCTGCAAACCGAACTCGAGGAACTCGAGCCCGAGGAACTGGACACCGCGCTCAAGCATCTGCAGAACATGGATCCGACCGGCGTCGGCGCACGCAACCTGGCGGAATGCCTGACCCTGCAACTGCGCGCGCTGCCCCCGGACACCCCTGCACGCGACGCCGCCATGCGGCTCACCACGCATTATCTGGATCTGCTCGCCGCACGCGATGTCGGCAAGCTGAAGAAAATGCTCGGCATCGACGATGCCGCGCTGCGTACCGCGCGTGCCCTGATCCTGTCCTTGAACCCGCGTCCGGGCGCGGCCTTTGGGGCGGACGACACCCACTACGTGATTCCCGACGTCTATGTGCGCAAGGTCAAGGGCATGTGGATCGCCAGCCTCAACGCCGATGCCATGCCCAAGCTGCGCGTCAACCGCGTCTATGCCGACATCCTGGCGCGCCACCGCGAAAGCGGCGGCAGCCAGCTCGCCAGCCAGCTGCAGGAAGCCCGCTGGCTGATCAAGAACGTACAGCAGCGCTTCGATACTATCCTGCGCGTCTCGCAGGCCATCGTCGACCGCCAGAAACAGTTCTTCGAGCATGGCGAGGTGGCGATGCGTCCGTTGGTGCTGCGCGAAATCGCCGATGCCGTGGAATTGCACGAATCGACCATTTCGCGCGTGACCACGCAAAAGTACATGATGACGCCGCGCGGCTTGTACGAGCTGAAGTATTTCTTCGGCAGCCACGTCTCGACCGACAGCGGCGGTGCCTGTTCCTCGACCGCGATTCGTGCCCTCATCAAACAGCTGGTTGCCGCCGAAAGCACCAAAAAACCGCTGTCGGATGGCCAATTGGCGGAAGTCCTGGGCCAGCAGGGTATCGTGGTGGCCCGCCGCACGGTCGCCAAATATCGCGAATCACTGCAAATCCCACCCGCCAACATGCGCCGCGCACTTTGATCGCAAAGGCTTTTCCTGCGCAGTCCGCCTGACAATCCGTACCGCGCTTGAATGTACCGGGCTTTCGTCCCACAATGAAATCGAGCACAACAGATCGCTCCTGGAAGGTTGGCAGCATGCCGGCCTCCAGTCATGTTCAGCAGACTTAGGAGGTTCTATGAATTTGACGATTTCCGGTCATCACCTGGAAGTGACCCCAGCCATCCGCGACTACGTTTCCGAGAAACTCGACCGCGTCAAACGCCATTTCGACCATGTCATCAACGTGACGGTCATCATGCAGGTGGAAAAACTGGTACACAAGGTGGAAGCCACGCTGCATGTGAAAGGCCATGATTTCCATGCCCACAGCGAGGACGGCAACATGTATGCCGCAATCGACCTTCTGGCGGACAAACTGGATCGCCAGATCGTCAGGCACAAGGAAAAAACCTCGGACGTCCATCAAGGCGGAGGCGCACTGAAGCACCAACCGACGGAAAGCCCTGCCTGACACCGCACTGCCCCGCCCGGAGGCCTCAAACAGCCTTCGGGCGTATAATCTGCAGAAGCCGGACAACCTCTTTCCCCGGCTGTGCAAAGGCATGAACCTAATCGCCCCCCTTATCACCCTCGACACCACCTTGCTGGACATCAGCTTCACCAGCAAGAAAAAACTGTTCGAACATGCAGCCGACCTGTTCGCTCAGACCCGCGGTCTCAAAGCCTCCGACATCTTCACCAGCCTGTTCGAGCGCGAACGCCTGGGCTCGACCGCGCTCGGCCATGGGATCGCCATCCCGCACGGGCGTATCAAGGGGCTGAAGGAGGCGTGCGGCGCATTCTATCGCCTGAAGAGCCCGCTCGAATTCGATGCGCCGGACAGCCAGCCGGTGACGTTGTGTTTCATTTTGCTGGTTCCCAAAGACGCCAATGAACGGCATCTGCAGATTCTGGGCGAGCTTGCGCAACTGTTCGGCGACGAGACCATGCGCACGCAGATGCTGGATGCCGCCACCCCGTCCGATTTGATGGGACGGCTCGAATCATGGTCAAGCTGAGTGCGCAGGCCGGCGCATGGATGGCGAACTAAGCCACGTTTCGGTTGAAACCCTGTTCCGCGATCTGGCGGAACAGCTCGGCCTGCAATGGGTAGCCGGACGCACCGGCGGCGATCGCACCCTATCCTCCGAAACTATCCAGAAACCGACCCTGGCGCTCATTGGACATCTGAATTTCGTCCATCCAAACCGGGTACAAGTCCTGGGCTGCGCTGAAATGGACTATCTGCGCGGTTTGTCCGAGTCCAGCCTGCAGGAAGCGATCGACCACCTGTTTTCGAACGAGCTCGCGGCCATCGTCATTTCCAATGGTGAAGCCGTCCCACCGGTCTTGCGCGATACCGCCGAGCGCACCGGCACGCCTTTGTTTTCCTCGACGCTGGCCAGCCCGATCCTGATGTCCTATCTGGGCCATTACCTGACGCAAAGCCTGGCAGAAACAACCTCGCAGCACGGCGTGTTCCTCGAAGTACTGGGCATGGGCGTCCTCATCAAGGGCGATGCCGGCGTCGGCAAAAGCGAGCTGGCGCTGGAGTTGGTCACGCGCGGCCACCGGCTGGTGGCCGACGACGTCGTCGAACTCAAGCACGTCGCCCCCGAAACGCTCGAGGGCAACTGTCCCACGTTGATCCGCGACTTTCTCGAAGTACGCGGTCTCGGCATCCTCAATATCCGCTTCCTATTCGGCGAGACGGCGGTCAAGCTGCAAAAGAACCTCAGGCTGATCGTCGAACTGGTTCATCCGGAGGAAATCGGCGAAGTCGGGCTCAACCGGCTCGACATGGTCGCCTCGACCGAGAATATCCTCGGCGTCGCCATTCCCAAGGTGCGCATTCCGGTTGCAGCCGGCCGCAACCTTGCAGTGCTGGTCGAGGTGGCCGTGCGCAACCACATCCTCAAGAGCCGCGGCATCAATCCGGTCGAACAGTTCATCAAGCGCCAGCAGGCCGCCATCGACGGAGACGATTGAATGCAAGTCGTACTGGTATCGGGATTATCGGGTTCGGGAAAAAGCATCGCCATCGCGGTACTGGAGGACGTCGGCTATTACTGCGTCGACAACCTGCCTCTGGCGATGCTGCAGCCCCTGGTCGACTATCTGAAGCACGAAGGGCATGAACGCATCGCCATTGCCATCGACGCCCGCAGCAGCGCAAGCTTTACGCAGCTGCCGCAGATCGCGGAGGCCCTGCGCGATCAGGGTGCCGACCTGCGGGTCATTTTCCTCGAAGCCAAGACCCTGACGCTGGTCCAGCGCTTTTCCGAAACGCGACGCCGCCACCCACTCTCCAGCGACACGGTCTCGCTGCAGGAAGCCATCCAGCTCGAACGCGAGATGCTGGCCGACATCGCGCCGCTGGCGCACCGCATCGACACCAGCGACCTCTCCGCCGCCGCCTTGCGCCTGTGGATCAAGGATCTGGTCGGACAGGACCGTTCGCGCATCACGCTGTTGTTCGAATCCTTCGGTTTCAAGCACGGCATCCCGCTCGACGCCGATTTGGTATTCGACGTGCGCTGCCTGCCCAATCCGCACTACGTGGCGGAGCTGCGTCCGCTCACCGGGCGCGACCAGCCGGTCAAGGATTTTCTCGAGGACAGCCCCAACGCCATGGCGCTGCTGGCCGATATCCGTGGCTTCGTGGAGAACTGGCTGCCGTGTTTCATTCGCGACCACCGTGCCTATCTGACGGTCGCCATCGGCTGCACCGGCGGTCAGCACCGCAGCGTGTATTTCGCGGAAACGCTGGCCGCCGCCTTCCGCGAACGCGAGCAGGTGCTGGTGCGGCACCGCGAACTCAGCTGATGACGACCCTGCGCGCCGGCGATCTGGGCGTGCTGCTGACAGGCGGCGGCCTCGTCGTCGCGTTGACAATATGGGCCTGGGGTGGCGACCACGGCGACACGGTCGTCATCCGTGCTGCCGGCCGGGTGGTGGAAACCGCATCACTCGCACAAGCCCGGACCTTTGCCGTCGCCGGACCGCTCGGCACGACACATATCGAGATCGAACCCGGCCGCGCGCGCATTGCGCGCGATCCGTCGCCGCGCCAGTTGTGCGTCAAGCAAGGCTGGCTGACACAATCCGGACAGGCGGCGCTGTGCCTTCCCAATCAGGTCAGCCTCGAAATCCGCGGCCGGACCACGGCCTATGACACGCTCGGTTATTGAACTGCCGGTTCATGCGGACGACCGCCGCATCGCGCGGCTGGCGGCGCTGGCGATCGGCCTCACGCTCGCGGAAGCCGCACTGCCGAGCCCGGTGCCCGGCGTGAAGCCGGGACTCGCCAACATCGTCATTCTGCTGGTGCTGCTGCGATACGGCTGGCGTGCCGCCGCCTGGGTGTCGGGCCTGCGCGTACTGGCCGGCAGCCTGCTGCTGGGCAGCCTGTTTGCACCCGGTTTCTGGCTGTCGGCAGCCGGCGCGCTCGTTAGCCTCTCGGTGCTGGCGCTGGCGCGTTACCTGCCCAGCCGCCATTTCGGCCCGGTCAGCCTGTCGGTGCTGGCGGCATTCGGCCACATCGGAGGGCAGCTCGCACTGGTGGGCATCTGGTTGTTGCCGGCCGCTGCGCTGATCAAGCTGCTGCCCGTGTTCGCCACCGCTGCGCTGGTTTTTGGCACGGTTAACGGGCTGATCGTGATGCGCATGCTTGCCACCTCGACACCGGAGCCGAACATGTCGCCCGATATTCTGGCAGGCACTCGCAAGGGATAGGCCGGGCGGATGATGCCCAGGGGGCCGGCATCCCGTCCCGCAGGCAATTTCGCGCACCGAACGAGTGCCAATCGCAGTCGCATAGTGGATTATTGGCGGCATCCGGGCGACAATCCGCGCCATGCACCCTACCCTGAATACCGTTACCCTTGCGCTCTCCGGCGCCTCCGGCATGGCCTACGGCCTGCGTCTGCTCGAATGTCTGCTGGCCGCCGACTTGCAGGTCTATCTGCTGGTGTCGCAGGCGGCGCACATCGTCGCCAAGCAGGAACTCGGCGTGGCGCTGCCTGCACGCGCCAGCGATCTTGAGCGTCAATTGTCGGAAAGCCTGAATACACGCGACGGCCAGCTGCGCGTGTTCGGCCGCGAAGACTGGAATGCGCCGGTCGCATCCGGTTCCAATCCAGCCGATGCGATGGCGGTCTGCCCGTGTTCGATGGGCACGCTCGCCGCCATCGCCCACGGCCTGTCCGACAACCTGATCGAACGCGCCGCCGACGTGATGCTGAAAGAACAGCGGAAGCTCATCCTCGTTCCCCGCGAGGCGCCGTTTTCCACCTTGCACCTGGAAAACATGCTGACGCTGTCGCGGATGAACGCGGTCATCCTGCCGGCCAATCCCGGCTTCTATCATCAGCCGCAGTCGGTTTCCGACATTGTCGATTTCGTCGTCGCGCGTATTCTCGACCAGCTCGGCGTCCAGCACGAACTCATGGCACGCTGGGGCGATAGCCGGTGAACGCCACTGCCAAACGGACCCGCCTGCCGCTGTTTCCGCTGAACACCGTAGTGTTTCCCGGCGGCCGGATGCCGTTGCGGATTTTCGAACAACGCTATGTCGACATGGTGAAGCAGGCGATCGCCGACGACAGTCCGTTCGGCATCTGCGCCATCCGGGAAGGGCAGGAAACCGGCGCGCCCGCCGTGCCTTATTCGATTGGCACGCGAGTCCGCATCACCGACTGGGACATGCCCGAAACCGGCATCCTGCACATCGACACCCAGGCCGACACACGGTTCGTCATCCGCCACACTCAGGTCGAGCCCAGCGGGCTACTTATCGGCACGGTTGACGAAGTCAGTGCCGAACCGACCAGCGCGATCCCTCGCGAACTCGAACTGGCCGTGGAAATCCTGCGCCACATCATCGACGAATACGGTCACGCGCACTTCCCGGCCCCGCATACATTCGACGATGCCGTATGGGTCGGCTACCGGCTGTCCGAAGTGTTGCCGTTGAAGCTCAGCGTCAAGCAGAATCTGCTGGAGATGAACGACAGCGTGGCGCGCATGCGCATCCTCACCGAATTCCTCAAACGGCAGATCAACTGATGGCACGCTTCTATCCCGCCCTCGAAGAAAAACACCGCGCCTTCATCGCCGCGCAGCAGATGTTTTTTACCGCCACCGGCACCACCACGAGCCGCCTCAACCTGTCACCCAAAGGCATGGATAGCTTGCGTGTATTGTCCGAGGTCTGCGTCGCCTACCTCGACCTCACCGGCAGTGGCAACGAAACCGCGGCCCACCTGGCACACGATGGCCGCATGACGATGATGTGGTGCAGCTTCGATGCCGATCCACTGATCCTGCGCCTGTACGGACGTGGACGCGTCGTACGCAGGCAGGATCCGGAGTGGGGCGAACTCCGTCGCCATTTCCCTGCCCTTCCCGGCGAACGCCAGATCATCGTACTCGACGTCGAATCGGTGCAGACCTCGTGCGGCTACGCCGTGCCGCGCTACACCTATGCGGGTGAGCGCGACACTCTGGCGCGCTGGGCCGAGAAAAAAGGACCGGTCGGCCTGCTCGATTACTGGCGCGAGAAAAACCAGATCAGCATCGACGGTCTGCCCACCGGATTATTGGAGGATACGAAATGAAAGGGTTCCTGATCCCGCTTGCGCTGCTCCTGTCCGCCTGCAATCCCACGCCGCCCCCGCAACCCAAAACCGAAGGCAAACCCAACCCGGTCTTCGACGCACAGATCCAGTCCATCGGGAAAGCCCGGGCCGTGGAAGGTCAGGTCATGGACGCCGCCGATGCGCAGCGCAAGCAGATCGACAACGCGACGCAGCAGTAAACCCGCGCAACCGGGCGGTTACGGCTGCGTCAGGGTTCGATCAGGCGCTGCACCACCGCGCCCGCCAGCATCAGGCCGAACAACGGCGGCATGTAGCTGATGGTGCCGTTGACCGCACGGTCGCGGCCGCGGCCTTCGACCGGCTGCGGCGGCAAGGGCCGCCGTCCCGCCTCGTCGGAAAACACGGTGAGCACGCCTTTGGGAATGCCGCGTTTCCTGAGCCGCTTGCGCATCACCGAAGCAAGCGGACATATCTCGGTCTTCGAAATATCGGCGATCCGGATTCGGGTGGGGTCGAGCTTGTTGCCGGCCCCCATGCTGGAGGCAACCTTGAGGCCGCGCTCGACGCTGCTGGCAACCAGCGCGACCTTGCAATTGAGCGAGTCGATGCAATCGATGACGAAATCGACGTCGGCAGGCACCATGTCGGCCACGGTTTCGGGGATGAGGAACTCGCGAATCACGGTCAGTTCGCACATCGGGTTGATGTCGCGGATGCGCGCGGCCATCAGCTCGGCTTTCGGCTGCCCCACGGTGGACAGCAAGGCAGGCAACTGGCGGTTGATGTTCGACACGGCGACCACATCGTGGTCGATCAGCGTCAACCGCCCCACCCCGGCGCGCGCCAGCGCCTCGGCGCAATACGAACCGACGCCACCCAGGCCTGCCACCAGCACGTGTGCCTGCGCAAGTCGCGCCTGTTCGCCGGCATCGAGCAGAATCCGTGTGCGTTCGAATTGCGGCAGGCTTGCGTCCATCGGCTAGAATCCCCTCATGATGAAATGGCTGGTCACACTCGTTCTGGCGTTGTTGGTATTGGGCCTGCTCACTCCCTGGCTCAATCGGCTGGGCCTGGGCCGGCTGCCCGGCGACGTTCAGATCCGGCATAAACGAGGCGTATTCTACTTCCCCTTCGCCAGTGTCATTCTCATGTCGCTGGCGCTCTCGCTGCTCGTCCATCTGTTCGGCCGATGAACACGGCCCCGCCCAAAGGACGCTTTCTCCAAAATGAATAAAGCATTCGTCAAGGAAACCGACGCACCGGATGCGGACGAGGACGAGATCGATGCGCCCGCGCTCCCCGCCGGGTCGAAGAACTACATGACGCCCGCTGGCTATGCGCAGCTCGACGCCGAATTCAATCAGCTGTGGAAAGTCGAACGGCCCAAGTTGGTGGAAACCATCTCGTGGGCGGCCAGCAACGGCGACCGCTCCGAAAATGGCGACTACATCTACGGCAAGAAGCGTCTGCGCGAAGTCGATCGGCGCATCCGCTTTTTGTCCAAGCGTCTGGAGCACGCCGATGTCGTCGACCCAGCCACCCGCGAGGACACCAACCAAGTGTTCTTCGGCGCCACCGTCACCGTCGCCGACAAGGATGGCATTGAGGCCACGTACGCCATCGTCGGCATCGACGAAGCCGACGCCGGGCGCGGCCGCATCGCATGGATCTCGCCGATGGCGCGTGCACTGCTGAAAGCACGCGAAGGGGACACCGTCAGCGTGCAGACGCCGGAAGGACGACGCGAGGTGGAAATCGTCGAGGTGCGCTACCAGGCGCTCGACTGAGCCGACAGTTCAGTTGAGCGCGCTGGCCAGCAGCCGACGGTAGCGACTCACGAGTTCGCCGCCCCCCAGCAGATTGAATACCGACAGCAGGGTCTTGCGTCCGATGTCGTCCTCGAAGCCGCGATCGCGGCGGACGATTTCCAGCAACTGGTCCATGCCCGCTTCGTACTGCCCCGCGGCAACCCGCAGGTTGGCGAGTTTCAGACGCGCATCGAGATCGTTTTCATTCGCCGCCACCCGCGCGGTCAACGCCGCTTCATCTTCGCCGGCCGCGCCCATGAACTGCAGGCGGGCCTTCAATGCGGGCACACGCGGATCGGCATCATCCGGCATGCTTCCAATCAGGCGGCGGGCCTCCTCGGCCTCGTTCAGATCGAGCATGATTTCCGCCGCGTCGAGCCTGACCCCCAGATGGGCGGGGTCGATTCTCGATGCATCGGCCAGCAATTGCAGCGCGCCGGGCGCATCGCCCGCATGGCGGGCGTCGGCCGCCTGGCGGCGCAGTTCGTCCGCCGGGCCAGGAACGAGCCGGTCGAGAAAGGCCCGTACCTCGCCTTCAGGCAACGCACCGGAAAATTCGTCGACCGGCTCGCCATCGACGAAGGCCTTGACACTGGGGATACCGCGCACGCCGTAGCGTGCCGCAAGCTCCTGGTTCTCGTCCGAATTGATCTTGGCGAGCAGGAACTTGCCGTCGTATTCGGCCGCGAGTTTTTCCAGGATGGGCTTTAGCTGCTTGCACGGGCCGCACCAGGGTGCCCAGAAATCGACCACCACCGGGCGATGCTTCGATTCTTCGAGGACGCGTTGCGAAAAGTCGGCGAGACCGACGTCGAGAGCATGTTCGGACATGGAACCTCCGCGTGAATCCGTGACGAGGACCGGCCGAGCCTAAATCTGTCTGGCCAGCTCGGCCGCCATACCGGTATATGACGCCGGCGTCATCGATTTCAAGCGGGTCTTCTCGGCCGCCGGAATCGTCAGCCCGTCGATGAAGGCATGCAGCGTCTCGCGCGTCATGCCGGCCTTGCCGCGGGTCAGTTCCTTCAACTGCTCATAGGGATTGGCCACGCCATAGCGGCGCATCACGGTCTGGATCGGTTCGGCCAGCACTTCCCAGTTGGCTTCGAGATCCGCAGCCAGGGCGGCCGGGTTGGCCTCGAGCTTGCCCAGCCCGCGCAGGCAGGATTCGTAGGCCAGGAGGCTGTAGCCGAAGCCGACGCCCATGTTGCGCAACACGGTCGAATCGGTCAGGTCGCGCTGCCAGCGCGAGACCGGCAGTTTTTCTGCGAGATGGCGCAGCACTGCATTGGCCAGCCCCAGGTTGCCTTCGCTGTTCTCGAAGTCGATGGGATTGACCTTGTGCGGCATGGTGGACGAGCCTACCTCGCCCGCCTTCACTTTCTGCTTGAAATAACCCACCGAGATATAGCCCCAGATATCGCGGTTGAGGTCGATGAGGATGGTGTTGGTACGCGCAATGGCGTCGTACAGTTCGGCCATGGCGTCGTGCGGCTCGATCTGGGTGGTGTAGGGGTTGAAGGTGAGCCCCAGGCATATCACGAATTCGCGGGCGAAGTTTTCCCAATCGAGTTCGGGATAGGCCGACAGGTGTGCGTTGTAATTACCGACCGCGCCATTGATCTTGCCAAGCAGTTCGGTCGCGCCGATGACGTCCCAGGCGCGGCGCAGGCGATAGACGACATTGGCAAGCTCCTTGCCGACGGTGGTGGGCGACGCCGGCTGGCCATGGGTGCGCGACAGCATCGGCAGGTCGGCCAGTTCGTGCGCCAGTTCGGTCAGGCGCGCGATGACTTTTTCCAGGGCCGGCTGCAGTACGCCATCGCGCGCGCCTTTGAGCATCAAGGCATGCGACAGGTTGTTGATATCTTCCGACGTGCAGGCGAAGTGGATGAACTCGGATACCGCGGCAATTTCGGCGCTGGCCCGGGTCTTCTCTTTGAGGAAATACTCCACTGCCTTGACGTCGTGATTGGTGGTGGCCTCGATCGCCTTGACGCGCTCGGCGTCGGCCACGGAAAACGTGTCGGCGATGCCGTCGAGCAATGCAATGGCCTGATCGGAAAACGCCGGCACTTCGACGATGGCGGGTTCGGCCGCCAGCGCCTTCAGCCATTCGATCTCGACGATGACGCGGTATTTGATCAGGGCGTATTCGCTGAAGAAATCGCGCAGCGGCGCAGTTTTCGAGCCATAGCGGCCATCCAGCGGCGAAAGTGCCGTCAGGGCGTTGAGTTCCATCTTGTCCTCTCCGTTCAAACAGGGCGCCTCGGGGCGCGTGCATCCCGGATTATCCACGAGAACGGGCATCTAGCGGGCGACACGCATGCCATTCGCGCATTCCAACCCGTCATCGTGTCCCACGCGGCGCGCTCTACAATCCATGCATGGATATTGCAGTCCTCATCGCACAGTATGGCTATGCAGCTGTCTTCCTCGGTGCCCTGTTCGAAGGCGAATCCGTACTGCTGCTGGCCGGTTACGCGGCACATCGCGGCTATCTCGATTTCGCCGCGCTCACGGGCGTGGCCGGGATAGGCGCGATGACGGGCGACCAGTTCTTTTTCTGGCTCGGCCGCCGTCACGGACAAGCGTTGCTGCTGCGCCGTCCGGCTTGGCGCAGCAAAGTCGCGCACGCGCTCGATCTGATCCGGAAACATCCGGTCGGCGTCATTCTGGCGATGCGGTTCATGTGGGGCTTGCGCATCGCGCTGCCTGTCGCGGTCGGGCTCAGCGACGTGGCCCGCTGGCGCTTTTTCTGGCTCAATCTTGCGTCCGCCGCGCTGTGGGCACCTCTGGTAGGCGGTGCCGGCTATGTGTTCGGCGCACTGCTGAGCACCCATCTGGCCGTGCTGCATCGGGTCGAGCACTGGGTTATGCTCGGTCTGGTGGTCGTCCTGCTGGCCTTGCGCGGCTTTCTGCATTCACGTCATATCCGAGCATGAAATTTCTGCTGCCCTATCCGCACCGTGAGCTTCACCCCGTAGCCCGCCTGCGCGCATGGCATCGACTGTCGCTTGCGCTGACGCTCGGCGCTCTGGGCGCGGCATCAACGTATGCCGACGTATGGGAAACACGGCTGCTGGCCGGCTGGCTGGCCGGCAGCCTGATGTATCTGGTGCTGGTATGGTGGGGCGTGGGGCGGCTCGACACCGCCCAAACCCGACTGCGCGCTTCCAGCGAAGACCCCGGCGCCACCGCACTGTATGGCGTGCTGATCGCGGCGTCATGGGTCAGCCTGATTGGCGTGCTGCTGGTCACCGATGCAGCCAGGACGTCGACGGGGGTGGTGCGCGGGTTGCACATCGTCCTCGCGCTCGGCACGCTGGCATCGACCTGGCTTTTGATCCAGACCTTGTTCGCGCTGCGGTATGCGCGCCACTACTACCGGTCGCATGGGGGCAAGGACACGGGCGGGTTGACCTTTCCCGGCGCCCCGCCCCGCTACGCCGATTTTGCGTACTTCGCAGCGGTCATCGGCATGACCTCGCAGGTGGCCGACGTCGCAATCACCACGACGGCGATGCGCCGGCTGGTGCTGGTGCACGGCCTGGTGTCGTTCGGCTTCAATCTGCTGGTGCTGGCGCTGACGATCAACCTCGTCGCCAGCGCGCTGGGGTAGATGCGGTCAGACGGTACGCCTGTTGCGCTATTTCATACGGTTCGCCTGTCGCGCACGGCCTGCGCCAGCGTGCCGCTGTCCACGTATTCCAGCTCGCCGCCCACTGGCACCCCGCGCGCCAGCCGGCTCACCTTGAGGCCGCGCGCCTTCAGCAGTTCGCCGATGGTGTGCGCGGTGGCCTCGCCTTCCGGGGTGAAGTTGGTCGCCAGGACCACTTCCTCGACCACGCCGTCGAGCGCACGGCTGATCAGACGGTCCAGATGGATCTCGCGCGGACCCATGCCGTCGAGCGGGCTCAGGCGCCCCATCAGCACGAAATAGAGGCCGCCGTAGCTTTGCGTGGCCTCCATCATGTTGAAGTCGGCAGGCATTTCGACCACCGCCAGCTGCCGCTTGTCGCGGTTCGGACTGGCGCAGACCTCGCACACTTCCGCCTCGGAAAAGTTGTTGCACAGCCGGCAGTGATGCAGATGCGTCAGCGCATGATTAAGCGCGCCGGCCAGTGCCTCGGCACCGCGCCTGTCGCGTTGCAGCAGGTGATAGGCCATGCGCGCCGCCGACTTGGGGCCGACGCCGGGCAGCACGCGCAGGGCAGTGATCAGGTTTTCCAGCGCGGCCGGTTGCATCTCACTGTTTCCATCTGATCAAAAAGGCAGCTTCATCCCCGGTGGGATCGGCAGGCCGGCGGTCACGCTGCCCATTTTTTCCTGTACCGTGGATTCGACCTTGCGCACCGCATCGTTCACCGCCGCGGCCACCAGGTCTTCCAGCATTTCCTTGTCGTCACCCATCAGGCTGGGATCGATGGCGATGCGGCGCACGTCGTATTTGCAGGTCATCGTCACCTTGACCATGCCGGCACCGCTCTGCCCCTCGATTTCGATTTCGGCCAGCTTGGCCTGCATCTTGGCCATGTTTTCCTGCACCTGCTGGACCTGCTTCATCATGTTGCCGATGCCGCCTTTCATCATGTTGATTCTCCTAATGGCTGTATGGTCGATGCGTCGATCTGGCCGCCAAACTGGTCGACCAGCTCACGCACGAATGGGTCTGATTCGATGGCCGCCACGGCCTCGGCCTGGCGGGCTTCCTTGATGCGCGTACGCACCTGCTGCGGGGTCCGCTCGGCCGCGGCGCCGATCTCGAATGTGATCTGAAGTGCCGCACCAAATTTGTCTTTCAACGCCGAAACCAGCTTGTCCTGATAGGCACGATCAAGCAGATGTTTGTGCGACTCGCCCACGCGCAAGGTCACCGCATCGCCCTCCTGCGACACCAGTTCGCAGTGATCGGCCAGCATCTTGGCCATGCCGCCGAGGCGCAGCCCGGCTACCACGGCGAGCCAGTCCCAGGCTCCGCTCGGCCTGGTTTCACGGGCTGTCAATACAGGTGTGGATGGCGCACCCGCTTCAGCCGGGGCAATCGCCGAGGTGGTTTCACTCGACACAGTTTCGCTCGGTGAAGCTTCGGCAACCCGCTCAACTGGCGGTGCTGGCGATGGGGGTACGCCGGACTCGGCTTCGCGGCTGGCGGTACGCACCGGCGGTTCGGCTCGCATCTCGGAAACAGCGGCCCGCGTCACAGACTCGGCACGCGCAGCGGGCGCGACGCGTTCCGCTGCGGCCGTTCCGACAGGCGTCGATCCACTACGCACATCAGCACGTGCGGAATCACGTGAACCCGGGGCAAAGGCCAGCATGCGCAGCAGCGTCATGCAGAACCCGGAAAACTCGTCCGGTGCATACGGCAGATCGCGGCGACCGTTCAACGCGATCTGGTAATACAACTGCACGGTTTCGGCGTCCAGCTGTGCGGCACACGTCTGCATGCGCTCGGCATCCAGACTGCTTTCCACCGCGCCCGGCGCGTGCAGCAACAGGGCCAGCTGGGTCAGCAGGTTGCCAAAGTCCTGCAAGGTGGCGTCGAAGGCGATGCCGCGCTCGGCCAGTTGCCGCGCCTGGTCCAGTAGCGCATCGCCGTTGCGCGCCGCCAGGGCGTCGAGCAGGTCGAACAGATAATCGCGCCGCACCGTACCGAGCATGGCTTCGACCGCGGCCGCCTCGACCTTGCCGCCGCCGTAGGCAATCGCCTGGTCGGTGAGCGACAAGGCATCGCGCATGCTGCCGGCTGCGGCGCGCGCCAGCAGGTTCAGCGCTGCCGGTTCGGCCGTCACATTCTCCTGCTCCAGCACTTCGCCCAGATGCTGCGCCACCAGGGCGGGCGGCATCGGCTTCAGGTTGAACTGCAGGCAGCGGCTCAAAACCGTCACCGGAATCTTCTGCGGGTCGGTGGTGGCGAGGATGAACTTCACATGCGCGGGCGGTTCTTCCAGCGTCTTCAGCATGGAGTTGAACGCCGGCTTCGACAGCATGTGCACTTCGTCGATGATGTAGACCTTGTAGCGCCCCACCGTCGGCGCGTACTGCGCGTTGTCGAGCACCTCGCGCATGTTGTCGACGCCGGTGTTCGACGCCGCGTCGAGCTCGAGCAGGTCGACGAAGCGTCCGGCGTCAATCTGCGTACAGGCCGAGCACACGCCGCACGGCGTGGCCGTGACGCCGGTTTCGCAGTTGAGACATTTGGCGAGAATGCGTGCCAGCGTGGTCTTGCCAACGCCGCGCGTGCCGGTCAGCAGGTAGGCATGATGCAGCCGGCCTTGCGTCAGCGCATTCGACAGGGCCTGCACGACATGCTCCTGGCCTTTGAGGTCGGCAAACGCGCGCGGACGCCATTTACGGGCCAGAGCCAAGGCTGGTTGGGAAGATTCGCCGAACAGGTCAGTCATCGTGCCGATTTTATCAGAGCGGCACCCCCCTGCCCGGCCAGACAAATCTTTCAGTGCTTAAAACAGATAGGCAAAGCGGATTTGCTGGAAAGAGGAAGTGTGCGCCGATGGCGACCTCCCCCATAGAGCAGCGAGCCGCTGTTCGCCTTGGTCTGCAAGCGGAATACCAAAGGAAACCCGAACTCGACCGCCATTCCGTTGGCTGCCCTGCTGGAGGGTGCCAGCCGCAAACTTGCGATCGGCGATAAAACCAGGAGTCTGTTCATTCTGCCTGCACCCTGGACGAAAACAGGCAGAAGTAATGGGGTGGCGAGCCAGAACCCCGGCACTGGCATCGGTCGCTGTGGCTGCTTCCTTCCGGACCTGACCCGATTCACAACTTAGCCATGCGGGGAGGCCCGCCACGCGCATTTTAACCCGAAGCGCGGCTATTCCTCATCCGCCGGCACGGTCAGCCGGCGTTTTTTCACCGCGTCGGCCAGCATCCTCAGCAATGGCACGGTGTCGTCCCAGCCGATGCAGGCGTCGGTGATCGACTTGGCGTATTCCAGCGGCTGGCCGACGACCAGATCCTGACGCCCCGCGTTCAGGTGGCTTTCGATCATCGCGCCGATGATGCGGTTGTCGCCGCCGGCCACCTGGGCCGCCACGTCGGCCCCGACGTCCATCTGGCGCTGGAACTGCTTGCTCGAATTGGCGTGCGAGAAATCGATCATCAACTGCTGGCGCAAGCCCGCCGACGCCAGCTCACCGCACGCCAGATGGACGCTGGCCGCATCGTAATTGGGCGTCTTGCCGCCGCGCAGGATCACGTGCGTATCCTCGTTGCCGGAGGTGCTGAACACGCCGACATGGCCCGACTTGGTGATGGAAATGAAATGGTGGCGCGCGGCCGCCGCCTTGATCGCATCGACCGCAATGCGCAGGCTGCCGTCGGTGCCGTTCTTGAAGCCGACCGGGCACGACAATCCGGACGCCAACTGACGGTGCGACTGCGATTCGGTGGTGCGTGCGCCGATAGCCCCCCAGCTCACCAGATCGGCGATGTACTGCGGCGAAATCAGGTCGAGGAATTCGGTCGCACACGGCAGACCGATCTCGTTGACGTCCAGCAGCAGCTTGCGCGCCAGCCGCAGGCCCTCGTTGATGTCGAAGCTTTCGTCCAGATGCGGGTCGTTGATCAGTCCCTTCCAGCCCACGGTGGTGCGCGGCTTCTCGAAGTACACGCGCATCACGATGATGAGATCGTGTGCCAGCTCGTCGGCCAGCGGCTTCAGCTTGCGCGCATAATCGAGTGCGGCGGCCGGATCATGGATGGAACAGGGGCCGACGACGATGAACATGCGGTCGTCCGCCCCACGCAGCACATCATGGATGGCACTGCGCGCATGGGCCACGTGGGCCAGCACGGTTTCGTTGGCGCGCAGTTCGCGCATGACCTGCATCGGGGCGAGCAGTTCGCCGCTTTGCTCGATGCGGGTATCGTCGGTTCGGGTGGCAGACATGTTCAGGCTCCGGTTGGTGTGCTTCGATCGCGGCGGCTTAAACAAAAAAACCGCCAGCGGGCTGGCGGTTTCGTCAAGGCGTTGCTGCTCATCTCAGCGCCTCCCGACCGCCTGCGGCGTGGGATAAAAGCGGCTAAAAAAGAACTTTGCGGCACAATTCATGCATGGGAGTCTACCAAAATCAGGCGGAGTCCGCCAAGTGCCTTCCAGCCCGGCCGGGCCGTTAGTATTGAGCAAATGGGGAAAAACCAAGGGAAAGTGTGGAAATGATGGCTAACGCGACAGATAACCAACATACCGGGCAGGAATTGCGGCGCGACCGGCGCTTCCAAGTCTCACAGGCCGCCATTATCACGCAACCGGGATACACGGAAATCGCCTGCGAGATTCGCGATTTCTGCCAGGGCGGCCTGTTTCTCAAGTTCACCAACCCGGAAGCGGCGATCACTGCGCTGGCCAAGCGCGCCGATGCCGCGGTGGAAATCGTCTTCACCCCGGTGTCGATCAGTACGACCCAGACCTTCCGCGTGCCTGCACAACTCAAGCGCCTGAGCCCGCTCGGGGTCGGGGTTGCGTTTGCCCGCCAGCCGGTCGACGCGCTGCGTGCACTGCAAAGGCTGCGCATGGCAGGACACCGGCAAAAACTGGCTGCCTTGCCGACCTCCGCTGCATACCCTCATCTGCGCGAAGCCAGTACCACCCTGCTGAGCGAGACCCTGTTCCAGGTGCACGACCAGATCATGCGTGTACTGGGCGACAAACTGAGCGCCGCGGCCGTACAGGCATCCGGCATTGCCGAACACAGCGGCCTGCTGAGCGCCGTACATGAATTCGCCAATCACGGCCCGGCCGTGCAGACCCGTTTTGTGCAAGGCGTGCTCGATGCGCTTAAACAGGCGCGGCCGGTCCAGACCCAGGCTACCCGCGACACCATGGACGGCGGATTGGCGCTGGTCGACGAACTGGATTTCGAAGACTGGCTTGCCACCTCAAGCGAGGCCAACAAGCTGGAAGAACAGTTCCGCGAACAGCTTTCGGACATCGAGCCTCGTATCGGCCAGCTGTTCGGTTTCGCCTGCGATCACAACAACAACCCCTTCGGCCCGGCGGTCATCGGCCATGCCTACCGTGGCGCATTGCAGGACGTGCCGGTGCTGGCCAAGGCACGCCAGGTCGCCTACGCCACGCTGCGCGACGTGTTGACCGAGTTGCTGGCGCCGTTGTATGCCGAACTGCTGGCCCTGTTGCCCGTTTCGCAGGCCGAGGTCGAGCGCCATAAACCTGCCGTGTCGCCGCAGCACGCCGCCCCGGTCAGCGCCGACGCGTCGGCCCTCGCGCAGCCTGAAGGCCTGGCATCGCCGCCTTCCATTCAACCGCGCGGCACACTCAATCGTCTGGCCGGCTCGTTGCTGGACTTTTTCCGCGGCCAGCCGACCGCGCCTGGCTCCGCGCCCCCTACGGGCGCAACGGGCACCCCCGCCGCAGGCGGTGCCATGCCAGGTTATGCCCCGCAACCGCAGGGAATGCCAGCGGCCGCGGGCGGCGGCGCGGCCGGCCAGGCCATGATGCCCGGCACACCCGGCATCGCCCACTCTCCGGTACTGCAGCGTCTGGCCGCCGCCGGCGCCCTGCCGCCGGCCGTCACCCATGAAATGCAGCGCTCGGTCGACATGTTCGGCGCGCTGTTCGACACCATGCATGCCGAGAAATCGGTCAGCGAAGGCATGCGGCCGTTTTTCCAGCAACTGGAAACCAGCCTCATCAAGCTGGCGATGGCCGATCCGGAATTCCTCGCCTCGCCTGCCCACCCGGCACACAAGGTACTGAACACCCTCGACCGCATCAGCATGGTGGCCGGCGACGACGGCAAGATTACGGACGCGCGTCTGCTACGGCTGATGAGCCGTTGGACCGATCGCATCAACGCCGAGGCCGACAAGAATCCGGGGGTGTTCGAGGAAGCGCGCACCCAGTTGGAACGCGTGGTCAAGCCGCTGCTGCATGAGCGTGCCGCGCGCGTGTTCCGCCTGCAGGAAATGTGCGAAGGCCGCCAGCGCGCCGAGGTCATCAAGCAGCGCATCCTGCGCGATCTGCTGAAGCGGCTGGAGAACGAGCGGGCGGTGCCGAATGCCGTCATCGAACTGCTGAACGGCGGCTGGCGCAATGTACTGCTGATCGCCGAGATGCGCCACGGCATCGACAGCGACGAAGCGCGCGAGGCCTGGCAGGTGTTGCAGCAGCTGTGTACCTGGCTGGGTACGGACCAGACCGAGCCGCCCACGACCGCCCAGATTCAAACCCTGCTGCAGCAAATCGACCAGGCCCTGACTCAGGTATGCGCCGACAAATTCGCCCAGGACCGCATCGTCGATCAGCTCGCGACCGCGCTGTTCGACGAAGGCAAATCGCAACATCAGCGCACTTCGGTCGCCGCACGCCTTGACGACGCGGCCAGCGAGCCGCTCTCCGAGGCGCAGGACAACCTGGCCGAACGCCTGCGCGTCGGCGACTGGCTGCAGTTCAAGTCGCTCGACGCCCCGCTCAACCTGATCTGGATCGGCGACCAGCCGCCGGTGTATGTCTTCGCCAATTACCGCGGCATCAAGAAGCTCGACCTCAAGCGCCAGGATCTGCTGCAGTCTCTGGAAGACGGCGAAGCGCAGTGGACCGAGGATCTGGAATTGCCATTGATGGATCGTTCCTACAGCGCAATGATCCAGAAAATGCAGCGCGACCTGCTGTGGCAGGCATCCCACGATCCCGCCACCGGACTCGCCAATCGCAAGAGCTTCTTCCGTTCCATCCGCCGCAACTGGCTGCGCAGCCAGACGGCCGACAGCGGCTACGCCATCGGCGTGATCCAGTTCGACATCAGCAAACCCACGGGCGAAACCGCCGGCGTCGAGATCCGCACGCCCATCCTGCGCGATTACGCCCAGATCATGCCCACGCTGTTGTCGCCCAATGCGCTGCTTGCACGCTCCGGCGAATCCGGCATTGCGTTCTGGATCGAGGCGGCCGGTCAGGCCTCGGCCCAGGCGCAGACCGAAGCCCTGCTGCACGCCCTGACCGCCCACCCCCTGGAAATCAACGGCACCCGCTACCGCGTGCAACCTGCGGCTGGTCTAGCCTGGGCGCGCGACTGCATCACTCCCGAGATCTACTACGACAACGCCAATGCCGCCTGCGCGCGCGCGCGCGAGTCTGACGTGTCCGTCGTCCAATACGACAGCGAAGCGGACGAGAGCGGTGTGCTGGCGCTGGCCGAATGGGCACACGAGCTGACCGCCATCCTCGCCAACAACCAGCTCAGCCTCAATTGCCAGCCGGTGGCCGCCGCGGCCGATGCCGCGCGGACCCCGCTGTATTACGAAGTACTGTTACATCCCACCGCAGAAGGCGAACGCAGCATCGCCACGCGCGACCTGATCGCCGTGGCCGAACGCCTGCAACGCATCACCGAGATCGACCGCTGGGTGGTGCGTCATGTCCTGCAGTGGATGCGTGCCCACAGCGACGCACTCGCCCGGATCGGCGGCCTGTCGATCAACCTGTCCGGACAATCGGTCACCAATCCGCTGTTCCTGAAATACCTGCAGGCCGAGCTGGCGCGCGGCGACCTCCCTGGCAACAAGCTCATCTTCGAGATCAGCGAGGCCGACGCCGTCGAAGGCCACGCACAGACCCAGTTATTCATGCGCCAATTGCAGCGCCACGGTTGCCGCTTCACCCTCGATGAGTTTGGCGCCGGCAACAGCTCCTACACCAGCCTGAAGAGCATGAAGCTGGATTACCTGAAGATCGACCGTGCGCTGGTGCGCGAAATCGGCACCAGCATGATCGACGAGGCGCTGGTGCGCTCGATTCTTGAAACCGGCAGCTTCCTCGGGATCAAGACGGTGGCGGGATTTGTCGAGAACGAAGAGGCGTTGGCCAAGCTGGCGGAGATGGGGGTGGATTGTGTGCAGGGGTATTTGATTGGGGAGCCGAGGGCGTTGGCGACGCTGGCCTGAGGCTAGCTTTCAGCACCCTTCGCCCTGAGCTTGTCGAAGGGCTGTCAACTGTAGCCGGGGACCTCGCAAGACTACTGACCCTTGGCCGGGGGTAGCCCGGCAGCTAGTCACTTTTCTTGTCTCGCCACGAAAAGTAACCAAAAGAAGGCGCCCCCGACATCCCCGAATTCCCGAAAACCGAACCCGCCGGACGGGCGGCGAAGAACTCGCCCGCCTTGCTGTTTTTAACTTGTTTTTTGTGGGCAGGGCTCAAACACCTTCGCCGCTGATCCGCCCGGCAGGCTCAACTTTCGGCGGGGCTGTAAGGGGAGGAAAGTCAAAACCAGGATGGTGATGACGGGACGTTTTGCGTGTTTGTGTTACGGCACGTCATTCAGTGTTTTTTTAACTAACTGCCACCATCCCCACACAACCAACCCTGCAGCACCGGCTACCAAAGGTAGCATGTATCGCCCGCCAGTTAGCCCGAACAACCAAAGAAAGCCAGCGATTAAACCAAGCAGAAGTAATGCAACCGAGGTCGCACCAATTACATCTGCTTCCACTATTGCTTTTATTCTCATCGAGTTTACGCCGTTCCACCCACCGTCAACCCATCGATCCGCAGCGTCGGCTGGCCCACACCGACCGGCACACTCTGCCCTTCCTTGCCGCAGGTCCCTACGCCCGAATCCATCTCCATGTCGTTGCCGATCATGCTCACACGCGTCAGCACCTCGGGCCCGTTGCCGATCAAGGTCGCGCCTTTCACCGGGTAGGTGATCTTGCCGTCCTCGATCATGTAGGCCTCGGCGGCGGAGAAGACGAACTTGCCGCTGGTGATGTCGACCTGGCCGCCGCCGAAGTTGACGGCGTAGAGGCCGTTCTTCACGGAGGCGATGATTTCGTGGGGATTCTTGTCGCCGCCGAGCATGAGAGTGTTGGTCATGCGCGGCATGGTGAGGTGCGCATACGATTCGCGTCGCGCGTTGCCGGTGACCGGCATGCCCATCAATCTCGCGTTCATCATGTCCTGCATGTAGCCGGTGAGGATGCCGTCTTCGATCAACACGGTGCGCTGGGTCGGGTTGCCTTCGTCGTCGACGTTCAAGGAACCGCGGCGTAGCGGGATGGTGCCGTCGTCGATGACCGTGACGCCTGGCGCGGCCACTCTTTCACCAATGCGGCCGGAGAACGCCGAGCTGCCCTTGCGGTTGAAGTCGCCTTCCAACCCATGACCGATCGCTTCGTGCAGCAGGATGCCGGGCCAGCCGGCGCCGAGGACGACGGTCATGCTGCCGGCGGGCGCGGGGCGGGCGTCGAGGTTGACCATGGCCTGGTGCACGGCCTGGCGCGCGTATTTTTCGAGGATGTCGTCGGTGAAGTAGCTGTAGTCGAAGCGGCCGCCGCCGCCGCCGGAGCCCTGCTCGCGGCGGCCGTCCTGTTCGGCGATGACCTGCAGCGACAGGCGCACCAGCGGGCGCACGTCGGCGGCCAGATGGCCGTCTGAACGCGCGATGAAGATGACTTCGTATTCGGAGGCGAGGCTCGCCATCACCTGGATGACGCGCGGATCCATGGCGCGCGCCTTCTTCTCCAGCCGCTCCAGCAGTGCGACCTTGTCGGCGTCGGCCAGCGAGACCAGCGGATCGACGGCGTTATACAACACGCGGCCTTCGCCGCGCTGCACCATGCCGAAGCTTCGGTTCTGCCCAGCACGCGCAATCGCACGGGTAGCATCGGCGGCGGCGCCGAGCGCATCGAGGCTGATGTCGTCGGAATAGGCGAACGCGGTCTTCTCGCCCGAGATTGCGCGCACGCCGACGCCCTGGTCGATGTTGAAGCTGCCGGATTTGACCTGGCCTTCTTCCAGGCTCCAGCCTTCGGAACGCGAGTACTGGAAATACAGGTCGGCGTAGTCGACGTCGTGCGTCAGCAGGCGTCCGAATACCGGGGCGAGCTTGTCGGCGTCGAGTCCGTTCGGCGTCAGCAGCGTGGCCTCGGCGGAATGGAACAGCTGCTCGGCGGTCTGGAGGGGTACGAAGGCGTCGGTTGGGTTCATGGCGATGTCCTGAATTATTTGACGGCGGTCTCGCCCCCGGTCGGGGACACGCGCTTGGCCGGCACCCGGCGTTCCACCACATCGACTTCGATTTGCTGACACTGGATGAAGCGGTGTTTGAGCGCGGGCAGGCTCTTGCGCAGACTGGCCTGGTAAGCCGGGTTGAGGTTGGCGATGACGACGCCGGAACCGCGCGGCAGACGGTCGAGCACCACGCCCCACGGATCGACGATCATGCTGTCGCCGTGGGTTTCACGGCCCGACAGGTGGTAGCCGCCCTGCGCCGGCGCGATCACGTAGGCGAGGTTCTCGATTGCGCGGGCGCGGATCAGGGTCTCGAAGTGCGCGCGGCCGGTGGTGGCGGTGAACGCCGACGGCACCACGATGATGTCGACGTCCGGCATGGCGCGATACAGCTCGGGGAAGCGCAGGTCGTAGCAGACCGACAGGCCGATGCGGCCGAACGGACTGTTGATGACGACGACCTTGTCGCCCGGCTCGATCAGCTTGGCTTCCTGGTAGTGCTCGTTGCCGAGGTCGAGGCCGAACAGGTGGATCTTGTCGTAGCGCGCCACCAGCTTGCCACGCTCGTCGTACACCAGGCAGCTGTTGCGCACCTTGTTCGCCGTGCTGGCCTCCAGCGGCACCGAACCGCCGACCAGCCAGATATGGTGTTTCTTCGCCGTGCGCGCGAGGAATGCCTGGATCGGGCCGTGGCCTTCGACCTCTCGTACCTTCACCACATCGGCGTCCTTCATCCCCATGATGCAGAAAAACTCCGGCAGCACGATCATGCGCGCGCCCGCCTCGACTGCCAGCTCGATGAGACGTTCGGCTTCGGCCAGGTTGGCAGGCACATTCGGGCCCGACGCCATCTGGATGGCCGCCACGCGCACGGTGCCCGCCTGCGGGGCCGGCTTCTTGACTTGCGCCCCACGGGAGCGGGCAACGGTGGTTTTAACGGGTTTTTTTGTTGGCATGGTCGGATTCCACAATCAGGGTTCGGTCACTTGATTATCAGGTTTGGCCTTCGCTTTGGACAGTCGCTGGACATCGGGGGCCTGCCACGCGCCGGTCACCATGTATTCCTGGCTGATGACTTCCTCGATCGGGTCGCGCAGCAGTTTCTGCGCGGCCAGCGCCCCCACCCCAGCCAATGGTCCGCCGAGCAGGGCACCGGCCACGGCCAGTCCTTCGGACAGCTTCGGAATCACTTTCACCCGCAACTGCACGGTTTCCTGGTTGAGGTCGGCCAGGCCGGACATGTTGACCTTGGCGGCCGGCCCGCGCATCTTGAAGTCGTCGCTGTAGACGACGCCGCGCGCAATGCGCAACGTGGCGCCGATGTCGTCGAAGGCATAGCCTTCATTGAAGATATCACGGAAATCGAAGTTCAGCCGGCGCGGCAGCGATTGCAGGCTCAGCACGCCAAGTAGTTTCCCAGCGCCGGGATCGATCTTGAGGAACTGCCCGCCCTTGGCCTTGAAGTCGAGCTGGCCGGCCAGCGTGGCCAGCGCGAAATCCGCCGGCGAGCCTTCCCAGGTGGCGCCGCCCTGGATCTCCGCGGTCCCGCGTTTGAGCGTATCGGGATAACCGAAGCGCGCCAGCATCTTGCCCGCATCGAACACGTTCAGGCTCAGGTCGGCTCGGGTTTCGCCCGGGCCGCTGTCGCGCCACAGGCCGTTCATGCGGAACACGCTGTCGGGGTGCGTCAGTTGCAGATTGTCGATCACCAGCCCTTGCGGCGTACCGTGCGCCATGGCTTCCAGCCGCCCCAGCGCATGGTCCTGCAAACGGAAATCCTCCACCGTCAGATCCAGCACCGGGAAGTCCGACGCCTTCATGTTGTTGCCGGTTTCCGGCCCGCCAGCCGGTAGCCGGGCCGGAATGGTCAACTGCCTGAACTGCGCCGAGACCCGCGCGGGTTGATTGCCCGCCGGACGGTAGGTCAGCACGCCGCTCAGGCCGGCGCCGCTCACCTGGGCGCGCAACAAACCGCCGCGATTGCGCCCCTGCAGGCGGACCTCCTGGTAGCGCCGCCCCATCAGGTCGAGCGCGTCGAAACTCAGATCGATCGCCGACAACGACAAGGATTCGCCACTTTCGCCACCGGGCAGCAGATCCATCCAGCCCGAAATATCCAGGCCGCGTCCGCTGCCCGCCAGGCGCAGCCCCGGCTCGCCGGGCATCACGGCACGTCCGCCGAAGCGGATCTCACCCCGGTCGAATTGTCCTTCGGCGGTGCTGCGCCAGGCCGCCCCCACGATCCTGCCAAGCTGCACCTCGCGCAATTGGCCGTTGGCTTGCGGCTGGCTGGTCACCACCAGCGGCAGCGGTTGCGCAGCCGTTTTTTCCAGCGGCGCCGGCAGGCTGCTGCCCAACCCCGTCAGGTCGGACTCGATGCGAACGCGCTCGCCCGTCGGCTCCAGGTCGATCTGCCCACGCCAAGCTGTCTGCCCCGACACCTGATCCTTCCAGGCCGTGCCCAGCCACGATGTCAGGCCCGCTGCAGTGGCGCGCCCCTGCGCCAGGATCTGGACCTGGCCGGATCGGGTTTGCGTGTCGATGCGCAGCGGGCCGCCGAGAAACTGCGCGGTGATGTTCTTGGCGGCCAGGCTGTCCCCGGTGAAATCGATATCGCCGCGCGTCTGGTCGAGCCGCGGCAGGCCCGGCGGCAACAGCGTATCGCCCAGAAACGACAAACGGCCGACCAGCGTCGTATCGTGGCTGCGGCGGAGCGGCACCTGCAGGCTCAGGGCGAGTTTCATCGGCCCGCTGCCGTCCAGTGCGGCCGTGAAACCGTGCAACCGCCCGCCGACCGGACTGGTATTGGCAAAGCGGATGAAATCCTGGATCGGCCCGCTGGCCTGGCCATCGATGTGCAATTGCTCGTCGTGATGCAGCAGGTCCGGGATCACGGCCTTCACCGGCGCCAGGGCCACGCCGTATATCCGCGCCTGGCTGGAGGTGACCTCCATGGTCCGGCCCTGAAACAGCAACCGCCCCTGGATGCCTTCGATGCGCGGCCAGCCCGGCACGTAATCAATGACCGCATCCTTCACCTGTGCGTCGACCCGGAACACGCCATCGCCCGAGTCGAAGGGGAAATGCGTCAGGTCGCCTTTCAGGTTCAACTGCACGTCATCCGAACGCCCGGCCACGACGCCCCGCTTCACCCATTCGACCGTATGGTCGCCGATGTGCTTTGGCAGGTAGCGGTACACCGCCGTACCGTCTGCACGACTCAGATGCACCGTCAGGTCGACGAGGCCGCGCTGGCCGGGGATCAGTTCGTAGTAGCCCTTCGCCGTCCCCGCCATGTCCGGATTGGCGAAGGCCATGTCGGTCAAGGTCAGGCGGCGGCCGTGTGGCGTCTTTTGCCACTTGCCGCGCGCATGCACGCTGTCGATCGCGAACGAGGGTTCGCGGAAGAGGTCGGGCAGTCCCAACGTCATCTGCTGCGAATCGATCTCGAACACGCCTGCGCGCGCATCGCCCTCGATGCGCCCGCTCAGATTGGACAGGCCCGGCTGGTTGTCGACCGCGGCCACGCCCAGGCCGCTGAAACGGGCCGTCATGCTGAAATTGTCCAGCCCTGGCTGCGCGCCGGTCCAGCCAAACCGCAACAGGTCGAAGCGGCCTTGCGGCTGCAGGGCTTGGAGACGCGCGCGCAGGCCCGCATCCATCGGCAGGCTTGGCAGCAGCGATTGCCAGCCGCCCAGGCTGAACGCCTGGGCCGTGATTTCGTGCGACGTGCCGCCCCACGACAGGCCCGCATTGAACGGCGCACCGAGGACGGCACCCGGGCGTGCCACGCGCAGTTTGTCGAAGGCCACGCGATATCCGTCGGGACCGTGCTGCCACTGGGCTTGGCCGCGCACCTGTGCCAGCCGCACCGGCGGCAGATCATCGCCCAGCTTCGCCTCGATGTCATGCAGTTCGAGTCCGGCCGTCACGCCGGCCAGCGCACCGCGCGCCACTTCGAACTGCATGTTCAGCGCGCCCCGGCCCTGTTGCGGTTGGTACGGCAGCGCCAGCCAGGCGGCAAGGCGCGGAAATGACACGCCCGCCACGTTCGCATCAACAGTGCCGTTCCAGCTCTTGAGATCGTCCACCTGGCGCGCGCGCAGTTTCGCCACGATCTGTACCGGCCGCGCCAGGCTGGCCGGGGGAATGGCGCGCAATTGCAGGCGATGCGCCCAGCGCACATTGGTCAGCGTGAAGTCGACCGCCGTCAGGGTGAGTGGCGGCGCTTCGCGGACCTCGTCGATCCAGGTGAGCGTGGCGCTGCCGGCATGGACCTGTCCCTGCCGCAGCAGCCAGCTGGAAAATCCGCTGTCGGGTGCGGCCGGATTGATCGGGATGCCGCCAACGTAGAAATGGCCGTCGCGTGCACGCCGCACCCCGAGTACAAGACCTTGCAGTTCGATGCGCGTGAAACGCGGCTCCAGGAACAGCAGCGAACGCCAGGCAAATGCGGCTTCGAGTTCAGGCAGGTAGAGCGCCGGATGGCCTTGCCGGTCGTACAGGCGCACACCGTGCAGACGGAATTCCGGGCGTGCCTGCTGCCATACGCCCGACACTTCTTCCAGCGTCACCCGCTGCCCCAGCGCACGCGACATGAGGTCGGCGACCGTATCGCGATGCGCTGCAATATTCGGCAACACCCAGAAGAACATCAAGGCCACTGCCGTTGCAAAGCCCACGGCGGCCAGCGCCGTCAGCGCTGCCAGCCAGCGCGAAGCGCGGCGCAGGAACAGGGACAAGGCGGGGGAAACGGTCATAAAAATACAGTTCTCGGACCCGCTGATTCTATGCGCTTAGCTCTGTTTTGCGGCGGCAAAATCCCGGTAAATTCCGGGTTTCATTCGCCCGTGAAGCGATGAATCTGCCGCCGGTCGCGTTTGGTGGGCCGCCCCTTGATGGCGGCGGCCGGATTGGTCGTCAGCTTGCGGTCGCTGGCCTGCTGCTGACGGCGCGCCAGGCTGGCGGGGGCCTCCTCGTACAGCGCCTGCGCCACCGGCGCCGGCCCGCGCTGCATGGCCAGCGCCCGGACCGTCAGCGTCCAGTCCATCTCGCCGAGATGGATATCCAGCCGGTCGCCGGGTTTGATGTCGCGCGCGGGCTTGACCCGCTCGCCGTTCAATTTCACCCGCCCGTTGTCGATCGCCTGGGTGGCCAGGCTGCGGGTCTTGAAGAAACGCGCGGCCCACAGCCATTTGTCGAGCCGCATCCTGTCGAGCGGCACCTTCTCAGTCGGCATCGACCACTCCCGCGAATACCTCGGGCTTCGCCAGCGCCCGCATGAACCAGTCGAGCGCCCGCCCGGCCTCGCCGCTGCGCCAGGCCAGATGCAGGGTCTCGCGCGGATTGCCGCCCGCCCACTCGCAACGCACCAGGCGGCCGGCCGCCACCTCGCGCTCGGCCAGCCAGCGCGGCAGCGAGCCCACGCCCAGCCCGGCCTGCTGGGCGGCCAGCTTGCCCGGCAGATCGGCCATGGTCAGACGCGACTGCTGCGCCAGCCAGCCCGCGCTGCGCAGCGGCAGATTGCGCGCGGTGTCGGCGATCACCACCGCGCGATGCGCCGCGATGTCAGTTTGTGTCAACGGTTTTCCGAGGCCCGCAAGCGGATGCTGCGGCGCCACGCAGAACACGAATTCGATGCTGCCCAGCGGACGGCTGCGGATGCCGCTGCCGGCAGGCGCATCGCCGCCCGCGATCGCCAGGTCGGCACAGCCGGATGCCAGCGCATCCCAGCTGCCTGCCAGCACTTCGTGGCGCAGCCTGATCTCGGTCGACCGGCCCTGGCGATAAAACGCATCCAGCACCGGCAGCAGCGGGGCGACGGGGAGAATGCCTTCCACCGCCAGGGTGAACTGCGGCTCCCAGCCGCCCGCCACCTGCCGCGTCTTGTTCTCCAGTGCATGGGCCGCACCCAGCAGCGCCCGGCCTTCTTCCAGCAAGAGGCGTCCCGCCGGCGTGAAGCGCGCGCGATGGCCGGAACGGTCGAACAGCAGCGCATCGAGCTCGGCCTCGATCTGCTGCACGGCATACGTCAGCGAGGACGGCGCCCGTCCCAGTTCCTCGGCCGCGCGTGCGAACGAACCTTTGCGATCGATGGCGTCGAGGATGGACAGCGCCTCCAGGGTCAGCGGCATGTTCGAACCATTCGAATGAGTTGATCGAATTGTGCCGGTTTTACTCGCGGAAAACCACGCCTATAGTCACGCCATCGCCTGAACATCAACCCAACTGACAGGAGCGCGCATCATGCTGACCGTACGCAAATCATCCGAACGCGGCCACGCCAATCATGGCTGGCTCGACAGCTTTCACACCTTCTCGTTTTCGAACTATCGCGATCCCAACTGGATGGGCTTCGGTCCGCTGCGCGTGATCAACGACGACCGCATCGCGCCCGGCGCGGGTTTCCCGACGCACAGCCACCAGGACATGGAAATCGTCACCTGGGTCTTGGCGGGCGCACTCGAACACAAGGACTCGCTCGGCAACGGCGGCGTGATCCGCCCCGGCGAATTGCAGCGCATGCGCGCCGGACACGGCATCGCCCACAGCGAATACAACGCGTCGGCCAGCGAACCGGTGCATCTGCTGCAAATCTGGATCGAGCCGGACGCCTACGGCCTGGAGCCGGGCTACGAACAGATCGCCTTTGCCCCCGAAAGCCTGCAGGGCCAGCTCCGCCTGATCGCCTCGAACGATGGCCGCGACGGCTCGGTGACGATCCATCAGGACGCTGCCCTTCATGCAGGCCGGCTGGCGACGGGCGATCGCGTCACCTTGAATGTGGCGGCGGGGCGGCAAGCCTGGCTGCATATCGCAACCGGTCGGGTCAAGGTGCAGGGTTATCCGCTGGAAGCCGGGGATGCGGTGGCGATCCGCTTCGAATCCGCGGTCGACATCGAGGCGCTGGAACCCAGCGAACTGATCAGCTTCGATCTTCCCTGACCCCCTCGGGGCTTCGACCACCTGGCCGGCCCCGATACAATCACTCACTTTTTGATGCAAGGACATGTCATGCCCAAGATTCTCGCTTTTTCCGGCAGCATCCGCCGCGAGTCCTGGAACCGGAAACTCATCCGGGTTGCGGTGGACGCGACCCGTGCCGCGGGCGGCGACGTCACCCTGATCGACTTGGCCGATTATCCGCTGCCGCTCTATAACGGCGACCTCGAGGAACGCGACGGCCTGCCAGACAATGCACAGCGCTTGAAGGCCTTGTTCAAGGAACACGATGCCCTGCTGATCGCCAGCCCGGAATACAACAGCTCGATGCCGCCGCTGCTGAAAAACACGCTCGACTGGGTGTCGCGCGAATGGCAGGGCGAATCGGGCCTGGTGCCCTACCAGAACAAGGTCGCCGCCATCCTTGCTGCCACGCCCGGCACCTTCGGCGGCATGCGCATGCTGCCGCACCTGCGCCAGGTCCTCAATACACTGGGCGTGCTGGTGCTGCCCGGCCAGTTCTCGCTGGCCCACGCCGACGCCGCATTCGACCCTGAGAACGGGGCGCTGAAATCGCCTGCACGACTGCACACGCTGGTGGTGGAACTGGTGAAGACCACGACGGCGCTCGCGCGCACGGCAGACCGGCCATAAAAAAGCGCCCCGAATGGCGCTGGCTTCTGCAGAGCAAAGCGTATGGCCCGGTCAGCCTCCGGCGATCGGGCCGGCAGGATGGCCAAGGGCGGATATGGCGCCGGAACCCCCTGCCTGGAGTGCGTGGATCGGCGTGGCATGGCTGAATCCGGCATAGCATGAGAGGGCGGCCGCCACAGCCAGGCACAGGACGAATCCCGGTGCACTGCCTGTTCGGTAGCAACGGCGATTGTCGGTGGAGCGGACGGGGAACGGGCATTGATGCGACATAGGACCTCCTGGTTCAACACTGCACCTGAATCGGGCAACGCCGCGTGCCATCAACCTGAAATCTGGCAGCCCCGCTATCTTGACCCGGATGCAGCCGGAACCAGACCGGAGGCTTTGCGTCCCCGCCTCGCGACGGGTTTGCCCTTGTACGACTTATCTACAGTAACGACGAAATATCGGCAGACTTTAGGACGAGCGCCTAAAACAATTCCCCTATTTATCAGCCGGTTGAGAAAAACAGTCACCCACAGCCTGGCCCATGAACGACGAAGCCCCCTTTCGGGGGCCCGGTAACGGGGCAGTAAACAGCTTTCCGACAGCCTTATTGCGACAGCATCCTGTCTTTTGCCACAAAGTACTTGCGGGCAAAGGCCACGAGTTGGCCATCGCCGGGATGATCGACGGTTTCGACTCCAACAATTTTTTGCACGACGTCATGATCGTGCGCATGGATGTGCTTGATGAGTTCGAGCTTGGCATGCCCCGGCCCGACGATCAGGATTTCCGCGGCGCCGCTCAAGGCCTCCACGACATCGTGGTAGTATTGCTGGTCCTCGGGCTGGCGGCTGCCGCTGACCGAGCCACGCTTGCGCTGCAGATGGCGCGGCGGGTTGACGGGATGGATCACCGATTTCTCGACATCGTCCGGGCTGACGTGCATGACACGCGCCTCGTTGTGATCGAGCCAGACAACTGCATGATAGTGCGACATGACATTCCTTTCAGGTTAATCGAATGGACAAATCCTTAATTAAAAAATAGGCCAAGGCTGTGCGACTACAACCGGCCGGCCCTGCCGACGCGGTGGCCGGCGCCCGTCTACCTGACCGCTTCCTTCAGCTGATCCAGGATCGCCGGGTTCTCCAGGGTGGAGACGTCCTGGGTGATTTCCTCGCCCTTGGCGATCGCACGCAGCAGGCGGCGCATGATCTTGCCGGAACGGGTCTTGGGCAGGTTGTCGCCGAAGCGGATTTCGTCGGGCTTGGCGATCGGGCCGATTTCCTTGCCCACCCAGTCGCGCAATTCGGCGGCAATCTTCTTCGCTTCCTCACCGACCGGCCGCGTGCCCTTCAACACCACATACGCCACCACCGCTTCGCCCTTGATGTCGTGCGGGCGCCCCACCACGGCAGCCTCGGCGACGCGCAGATTGGAGACCAGCGCGGATTCGATTTCCATGGTACCGAGACGGTGCCCGGACACGTTCAGCACGTCGTCGATGCGGCCCATGATCCAGAAATAGCCGTTGGCGTCGCGGTGCGCCGAGTCGCCGGCAAGATAGGTCTTGCCGCCGAGTTCCTCCGGGAAATAAGTCTTGACGAAGCGGTCCGGATCGCCCCATAGGGTGCGCAGCTGCGACGGGAAGGGGCGCTGGATCACCAGGTAGCCGCCCTGCCCTTTCCCGACCGGATGGCCGTGTTCGTCGGTGATCGCGGCCATGATGCCGGGCAGCGGCAGGGTGCAGGAACCCGGCTTGGTCGGCACCGCGCCGGGCAACGGCGAAATCATATGGGAGCCGGTCTCGGTCTGCCACCAGGTGTCGACGATGGGGCAGCGGCCGCCGCCGATGACCTGGTGGTACCACATCCAGGCTTCCGGGTTGATCGGCTCGCCGACCGTTCCCAGCAGGCGCAGCGAAGAGAGATCGTACTGTGCCGGCAGGTCGGACCCGAGCTTGATCAGGCTGCGGATCGCGGTCGGCGCGGTGTAGAAAGTGGTGACCTTGTGCTTGGCGACGGTCTCCCAGAAGCGCCCGGCATGCGGGAAGGTGGGAATACCCTCGAAGATCACTTCGGTCATGCCCAGTGCCAGCGGGCCGTAGGCGACGTAGGTGTGGCCGGTGATCCAGCCGACGTCTGCAGTGCACCAGTAGACGTCGTTTTCTGGCTTGGCGTCGAACACCCACAGCATCGACAGGATGCCGCCAAGCAGATAGCCGCCGGTGGAATGCTGCACGCCCTTGGGCTTGCCGGTCGAGCCGGAGGTATAAAGGATGAACAGCGGATGCTCGGCCGACACCCACACCGGCTCGCAGGTCTCGGCCTGGGTCTGGGCCAGTTCGTGCCACCACAGGTCGCGCGTGCCCCAGTTGACTGCGCCGCCGGAACGGCGATACACCACCACGCGCTCGACGCAGGAAGTGTCGCCCATCGCGAGCGCCTCGTCGACCGCACGCTTCAGCGGCACGGCCTTGCCGCCACGCAGCGATTCGTCGGCAGTCACGATCAGCTTGGCCTTGGCGTCCTCGATGCGCTCGAACAGGCTCTTGGCGGAAAAGCCGCCGAACACCACCGAATGGATCGCCCCGATGCGCGCGCACGCCTGCATCGCCACCACCGCTTCGATGCTCATCGGCATGTAGACGATCACACGGTCGCCCTTTTCCACGCCGAGCGACTTCAGGCCGTTGGCGAACTGGCACACACGGGCATGCAGCTCTGTGTAGGTGACCTTCGTCACGCTGCCGTCGTCGGCCTCGAAAATCAACGCAGTCTTGCCGCCTCGGGTCGCCAGATGGCGATCGAGGCAGTTGTAGGACACGTTCAGTTCGCCGTCGTCGAACCATTTGTAGAACGGTGCCTTCGATTCGTCGAGCACGTGGGTGAACGGCGTTTTCCAGGCAATATGCTGGCGCGCCAGATCGGCCCAGAACCCCTCGTAGTCGGTTTCTGCCTGGCGGCACAACGCCTCGTAGGCGGCCATGCCGGATATATTCGCCTGCTTGACGAACGCATCCGCTGGCGGGAAAACACGGGTTTCGGTCAAAATCGACTCGATGGCTGCCATACAGTCTCTCCACTGATAAAGTGTTGCGATAACCCCAGATTCTAATCCAAGCCATGAGCCATCCCGCACTTGAACGCGTTGCCCGCTGTTCACGTTATGGCCGTCGCCTGATGACGGCGCAACCGAACCTGGCAGAAACCGCGGCCGGCCAGCTGGGCCAGGCCTTCGGCCGGGCGGCCATGCAGGCCTTTCTCGCCGAGCCCGCCTGTACCGACGAGGCCGCCCTGCACCAGCGCGTGCGGCAATTGCGCCAGCGGGTATGGCTGATCGTCACCGCGCGCGATCTGGCGGGTCAAGCCGATCTGGCTGAGGTGATGGCCACCTACAGTACGCTGGCCGAGGTTTGCATTGCCGCCGCGCTCGACTTCCATCACGCCGAACTGGCCGCGCGTCACGGCGAGCCGCGCGACGAAAACGGTTCGCCACAGCGGATGGTCGTGATCGGCATGGGCAAGCTCGGCGGCGGCGAACTCAACGTGTCGTCGGACATCGACCTCATCTACCTCTATCCCGAGGAAGGCAAGACGGCGGCCGACGATCCGTCCGCCTCGATCCGTCCGCTTTCCAACCACGAATTCTTCATCCGTCTGGGGCGCAAGCTCGCCGCTGCGCTGGGGGAGAACACCGCTGACGGCTACGTCTTCCGCGTCGACCTGCGGCTGCGCCCGTGGGGCGAATCCGGCCCATTCGCGATGGGGTACGCGATGCTGGAAGACTATCTGGTGGCCCAGGGACGGCCGTGGGAGCGTTACGCCTGGATCAAGGCGCGCCCGCTCACCGGGACCCGACACGGCGAACTGATGCAGATCGTGCGCCCCTTCGTGTTCCGCAAATATCTCGATTTCGGCGCCTTCGCCGCGATCCGCGACCTTCACGTGCAGATCCGCCGCGAAGTCGCGCGCCGCGAGATGGCGCACAACGTCAAGCTGGGGCCGGGCGGCATCCGTGAAATCGAATTCACCGCGCAGGTGTTCCAGCTCATCCGCGGCGGCCAGATCGCCGCCCTGCAGCAGCAACCGACATTGGTGGTGCTGGACGCGCTGGTGAAAACCGGCCTCATGACTGCCGACGCGCAGCAGGAACTCGCCGCCGCCTACGATTTCCTGCGCCGGCTGGAACACCGCATCCAGTACCTGGACGACGCGCAGACCCAGCTGTTGCCGGACGACGCCGAATCGCAGGCGATGCTCGCCGAAGCGATGGGTTTTGTCGATTACGCAGCCCTGCTGACAGCGCTCGACCGCCATCGGAATAAAGTCACGCGCCATTTCGAGCAGGTGTTCGCCGCGCCGCAGACCGACCAGAACAGCCATCCACTGACCGCCGTGTGCTGTGGAACCGCAGACACCGACGCCACCCAGGCGCTGCTGGAAAACGCCGGCTATGACGACCCGCCGCGCGTACTGGCGACGCTCGACGCCTTGCGTCAGCATGGCGCACGCCTCCCCGAATCGACGCAGCTCCGGCTCAACGCACTGCTGCCGCCTGCGCTCGAAGTCATCGGCGGCCAGACCGACCCGGCGGTCACGCTGGAGCGCTTCGCCGCGCTCATCCAGTCCGTTTCCCGGCGCGCCACCTATCTCGCGCTGCTGGCCGAATATCCCGCAGCGCTGCGCCAACTGGTACGCCTGCTGGCGGCAAGCCCATGGGCCGCGCAGATGATCACACGGCAGCCGCAACTGCTGGACGAACTGATCGCGCCGCAACACCTGATGAGTACGCCCGACTGGACGCAGCTCGCCGCCCAGCTGCACGAGGAACTGGATGCCCACCCTGGCGACACCGAGGCGCAGATGGATGCGCTGCGCCGCTTCAAGCAGGTGCAGACGCTGCACTTGCTTGCGCAGGATGTGGCGGGACGGTTGACGCTGGAAGCCCTGTCCGACCACCTCTCCTATCTTGCCGACACACTGTTGAACGAAACCCTGGCACGCTGCTGGGCCGGCCTGAAGACGCGCCACCGCGACACGCCGCGCTTCGCCATCGTCGGCTACGGCAAGCTCGGCGGCAAGGAACTCGGCTACGCCTCCGACCTCGACCTGGTGTTCCTCTATGACGACGCCGACGAACGCGCGCAGGAAATCTACGCGCGGCTGGCGCAGCGCATCAACACCTGGCTCGGCACGCTCACTTCGACCGGGATGCTGTATGAAACCGACCTGCGCTTGCGCCCGGACGGCGCCTCCGGCCTGCTGGTCAGCTCGACCGAGGCCTTCCGCGACTACCAGTTGCACCACGCCTGGGTATGGGAACACCAGGCGCTGACGCGCGCCCGTTTCGTGTGCGGCGACGCGGCGATCGGCGCAAGCTTCGAGGCCCTGCGCCGCGAAGTGCTGAGCGCCCCGCGCGACGCCGCCAAATTGCGCGAGGACGTGCTGTCCATGCGCGAGAAAATGCGCGCCGGCCACGTCAACGACACCGACCTGTTCGACCTCAAGCACGACCGCGGCGGCATCGTCGATGTCGAATTCTGCGTGCAGTATCTGGTGCTGCGGCATTGCGCCGGCCACCCCGAGCTCGCCGACAACGTCGGCAATATCGCGTTGCTGCAGCGTGCGGGAACGGCCGGCCTGCTCCCGCCCGACCTTGCCCAGGCCGCCGCCGACGCCTACCGTGAATTGCGCCGCCAGCAGCATGTGATCAAGCTCAGCGGGGCGGAATACGCCCGCGTGCCGCCCCAGGCACTGGAAAGCGTACGCAATGCGGTCAACGCCTTATGGACGCAGGTCATGGATACGGCCGCCTGACATTCCTGCCATGATTATCATTTTTCCGTACCCGGAGATCGTATCTTGAACCCCAACGCCCTCGCCGCCAGGGAAGCCCTGCGCCAGTTCCGCGTGATTTTCGGCGCCGTGCGCCAGCATTTCCAGGCGGTTGAAAAAGCCTGCGGCGTCAGCGGAGCACAGATATGGGCCATGGCCGCGCTGCGCCAGACGCCCGGCATGAAGGTGTCCGAACTGGCGCAGACCTTGTCGATCCATGCTTCTACTGCCAGCAATCTGCTCGACAAGATCGAGAAATCAGGATTGATCCGGCGCGAACGCAATAGTGTGGACCAGCGCGTAGTGCGCCTGTATCTCACCGATGCCGGGGAAAAAGCGCTGGGGAAGGCGCCGCAGCCGCTGACCGGCATCCTGACGCACGCCCTGGGACAGTTGCCGGATGAAGCCTTGTCCCGCCTCAATCAGGATCTGGCAACGCTGATCGCGCACATGGGCGAAGTCAACACGCAATACGCGCAAAAGCCCTTGTCGGAACTCTGAGCCCTGGATTACGGGCTGACGTACAACCAGCCACGCCGCACCAGCGCCTTCTCGATCTCCACTCCGACGAACACCACCGATGACAGGGCCAGGCACGCGGCCAGCTCGCCCAGGCCCAGCGGCTCGGTCTTGAAGATGGGATTGAGCCAGGGCACATAGAGCACGGCCATCTGCAGGGCGAGCGTCAGCAGCAGGGCACCGGTCAGCGCCGCGTTGGACAGGACGCCTTGGGTAAACAGCGATTCGCGCTCGGACCGGATCGCCAGCACATGGCCCAACTGCGACAGCGTGAGCACGGTGAACACCATGCTCTGCCAGTGCGCCGTGCCGACATGGATCGCCCACGCCTGTGTCAGCAGCGACACACCGCCCATCAGCAGGCCCACCCACAGGATGTGCTGCCACATGCCATGCGCGAAGATGCTTTCCTTCGGCGGGCGCGGCGGCCGCTGCATGACGTTGCGCTCGGCGCGCTCGTTGGCGAGCGCCAGCCCCGGCAGGCCGTCGGTGACGAGGTTGATCCACAGGATGTGGATCGGCAGCAGCGGAATCGGCAGGCCGAGGAAGGGCGCGAGGAAGATGGTCCAGATCTCGCCCGAGTTGCTCGTCATGGTGTATTTGACGAACTTGCGGATGTTGTCGAAGATGCGACGCCCTTCGCTCACCGCATGGACGATGGTGGCGAAGTTGTCGTCCAGCAGCGTCATGTGGGCCGCCTCGCGCGCCACGTCGGTGCCGCCCTTGCCCATGGCGACGCCGATGTCGGCCTGCTTGAGCGCCGGTGCGTCATTGACGCCATCGCCGGTCATGGCGACGAACTCGCCCTTGTCCTGCAACGCCTGCACGATCTTGATCTTCTGTTCCGGATTGATGCGCGCGTAGACCCGCACCGATTCCACCTCGCGCTCGAATTCCGCCAGCGACAACTGCGCCAGCTTGCTGCCGGTGAGCACCTTGCCACCGTCGCCGACGATGCCGAGCCTGCTTGCAATGGCGCGTGCGGTGGCCGGATGGTCGCCGGTGATCATCACCGGGATGATGCCCGCGGCCTTGCAGGCGGCCACCGCATCGGCCGCTTCCGGTCGCGGCGGGTCGATCAGGCCGGCCAGTCCGATGAAAGTGAGATCGGTTTCCAGCGTGGCCGCGTCGAGCGCATCCGGCACGCGCGGCAGCCGTTTCAGGGCGAAGGCCAGTACGCGCAGGCCCTGCGCAGCCAGTTGTTCGGCTTCGTTGTGCAGCGCGATCCGATCAAGGGCCGTCGTTCCGTTTCCGCCCAGCTGATCGCCGCACAGCGCCAGCACGCGCTCGGGCGCGCCCTTCACCAGCATGAGTACGGTATCGCCCTCGCGATGCAGCGTGCTCATGCGCGCGCGCTCGGAATCGAAGGGAAGCTCGGCCAGTCGCGGCCAGGTTCTCTGCAACTCGCCAGGGTTGAATCCAGCCGCCTGCGCGGCTTCGAGCAGCGCTGTCTCGGTGGGGTCGCCGCTCAGCTTTCCGTCGGCATCGTCCACGGCATCGTTGCACAGGGCCATCGCAAGGCCCAGTTCGCGCCAGGGTGCAGCGTCGTCACCTAGCAGGCCAGGACGGGTTTCACCGGCGGCCCATATGCAATCGACCTGCATACGGTTCTGCGTCAGCGTGCCGGTCTTGTCGGAGCAGATGTAGGTGACCGAGCCGAGCGTCTCCACCGCGGGAAGCCGGCGGATCAGCGCGTTCTGCCGGACCATGCGCGCCGCCCCCAGCGCGAGCGAAATGGTGACCACAGCCGGCAGCGCCTCCGGAATGGCGGCAACCGCCAGGCTGACGGCTGTGAGCAGCATCGTCAGCGGCGCTTCGCCGCGCAGCCAGCCGGCCACGAAGATGATGGCGCAGATCGCCAGCACCACCCATGCCAGATGCTGGCCGAAACGTGCCAGGCGTTTTTGCAGCGGCGTCTTGCCGGATTCGCCAGACAACAACGCGGCGATTTTCCCCAGTTCGGTCTGCATGCCGGTGGCCACCACCAGACCGCGGGCGCGGCCGTAGGTGGCGATCGTGCCCTTGTACCCCAGATTGAGGCGATCGCCGAGCGGCAGCCCGGTTTCATGCAGCGGTACGAGTCGTTTGTCGACCGGCTGCGACTCGCCGGTGAGCGCGGACTCGTCGACCTTGAACGAGGCCAATTCGGTCAGGCGCAGGTCGGCAGGCAGGATGTTGCCGGCCTCCAGTTCCACCAGATCGCCGGGCACCAGTTCCGTCGCATCAATCAGCGCAGGGCGCCCATCGCGGATCACGCGAGCCTGCGGACTGGCCATTTTCTTCAGCGCTGCCATGGCACGTTCGGCGCGGTATTCCTGGACGAAGCCGATGATGCCGTTGAGGAACACGATGACTACGATGGCGATAGCATCCTGCGGCTCGCCGATGACGCCGGCGATGACCGCGGCGGCAATCAGCACCAAAATCATGAAATCGGTGAACTGTGACGCCAGCATGGCAAGCGGATGGCGGCGGCCGGTCTCGTGCAGGGTGTTGGGGCCTATCAGACCAAGCCGCGATGCGGCGGCTTCGGGAGTCAATCCTGTGTCAAGGTCGCTGTCGAGATGTGCGGCGACAGCCTTGCTGTCGAGGCAATGCCAGTGCCGGACCGGTTTGCCGCGATCAGTCGCCATGCAAATAGAGGAAGAGCGTGTTCAATAGATAAATGGCCAGCAACAGCAGGCTGATCCAGCTGACCGCGTGGAACACGCGCGAGGCGGGCCGCAACACCAGCCCGACCCCGGCCAGTCCGCTCACCATCATGGCGGAGAAGGCCGAGGCGGCGTGGGTGAGGGATACATCGGCCAGCAGCGAGCCTGGCAGGCAGGCCAGATCGATCGCACCGATGCGTAACGCAGCGACCGCGACCACGACCTCGGGCGCGGAGGTGATGACCGCAACGAACAGCGTCCCCACGAAACGCTGTTCCCAGGCCATGGCCGCAGCCAGATCCTTCGCGATGAACGGCAGCCAGATGCCTGCTGCCACCGCCGCAACCGAAGACAGGCCGGTCACCAGTTTCGGCAGCGAAGTGACCGTGGCCAGCGGGGTCAGGCCCACCCAGCCGCGGCTGAGCCCGCTCTGCTCGGCGATGATGTCGCCATAGCGCGAAAGCCAGACGCCCGCCACGTCGATCACGGCGAGACAGGCGAACAGCGAAGCCCAGATGAATGCGATTTTCTGCATAGCGTTTTTGATGCAGCCTCGAGTCTGGCGACACCTCGAAACGAATACTCCGATTGCCTGGCGGTAACGAGCCGGGCCTATACCGGGTATCCCGCATGCCGCAACATGCCTGCCACCGAATCGGCAGGACATGGATGTCCATAGCTAAAGGGTAACATGATGGTTGCCTGCAATCGTCGATACATCGGGCGTCGCCCGGCGCGCAATATGAACTGCCCTTGCCGGAAAGCAAGGGCAGCTTGCGGGATGGTTTGCCTCGAGACGACAACGGCCAGCCCGATGCCTTCGTGCGCACGGCCTGCTTTGCTTCCATCGCCGCACTGTTTCCGACCAAGGAGTCGCCATGACCCAGGCCCGTACCCTGCTTGCCGCCACCGACTTTTCCGCCCCTGCACGCCATGCGCTGGAACGCGCCGCACAGCTTGCGCAAACGCGTCCCGGAGCCGGCCTCACCCTCGCGCATATCGTCAGCGGATCGGCGCTCGACGCACTGCACCGCATGCTGCCCGGCGAAGCCGTCACCCTGGAAACGCAGCTGCTCGCCCTGGCGGGAAGAAGCCTGGACGAGATGGCTGCCCATCTGTCGGAACACCATACGTACAGCATCGACACCGCAGTGACGCAGGGATCCGCCGCCGCCGCCCTGGTCGACCTCGTCGAGACGCGCCAGGCCGACCTGCTGGTGATGGGCGCACGGGGTAAACATTTCGTGGTGGAGATGCTGCTCGGCTCCACTACCGAACGCGTCCTGCGCAAATCCCGCCACCCGTTGCTGGCAGTCAAGCGGCGCCCGCTGGCGCCTTATCGGCGCATCCTTGCGCCTGTCGATTTTTCCGATCACGCTGCCGCTGCCATCCATGTCGCCCACGCCTGGCTGCCCGACGCCGACATCGTGCTGCTGCATGCGTTCGAGGCGGAATGGGAGAGCACATTCCAGTTCGCCGGAATCGATGACCAGCAGATTCATGAATACCGGATTCAGGCGCGCGACACCGCGCAGAAAGCGATGGAGGCTTTCATCGGTACGCTGCGGGTGCCAGCCCGGCAGCTGACACGTCAATTCGTGCACGGCACCGCCACGCTACGCATTCTGGAACACGAGCAGACGATGGATGCCGACCTGATCGTGATGGGCAAACATGGGCAATCGGTGATGGAGGAACTGCTGCTCGGCAATGTCACCAAACACGTGCTGGCGCATTCCAGCAGCGACGTGCTGATTGCAGGCCATACCGGCTAGGCAAAACCACACGGCGGCCCGTTTCGCCTCAGGACGTTGCCTCCGACACTTCCTGCAGCAGACGCAGCGGCGGCGCACTGCCGTCCTTGTTCTGTCCGGCATACACGGTGAGATGCGGGAAAGGAATCTCGACACCCGCAGCGTCGAACGCCTTTTTCAGCCGGTACAGGAATTCGCGCCGCACGCCCCACTGCTCCAGCGGCATCACCTTGAAGCGGCAGCGGATCACGACGGCCGAATCCCCCCATTGGTCGACACCGGCAATTTCAAGGTCGTCGACAATCTTGCCGCCCAGTATCGGATCGGCGCGCAAGCCGGCCGCCACCTTGCGCATCAGGTCATAAACCTCGTCGACATTCTCGCGGTAGGCGACGCCGACGTCGATAACGGCATAGGCGAACCCGCGGCTGCGGTTGGTCACGGTATCGACGTGGCCATTCGGGATGTAGTGCACGCTGCCCTCGTAATCGCGCAGGCGGATGTAGCGCAGGGTCATCTCCTCGACCAGCCCGCCCTTGCCGGCCACTTCCACCACGTCGCCCTGGCGTATCTGGTTTTCCAGCAGCAGGAACAGGCCGGTGAAATAATCCTTGACCAGGCTTTGCGCGCCAAAGCCGATGGCGATGCCCAGCACGCCGGCGGCGGCCAGGATGGGCGCGATCGAGATGCCGACCTCGCTCAGGACCAGCATGGCGGCGACCAGGGTGACGACCACCAGGATGATGTAGCGAAACACCTGCTCCAGCGTATTGAGCCGCTTGATCCGCTCGGGGTCGTCGACATCGTGCTGCATGTGCCGTCGCAACCGCGCCACGGCCTTGCGCGCAACGCACAAGACCAGCCATGACAGCCCCAGGATAAGGAGGACATGCAGGGCGGTCACGACCAGTTCGCGCCATTCCCCGAGATAGCCTACTGCCGTACTCAGATAATCCGTGGGCATGACATTCAGTTCTTTCCTACTGCGCGCGCCAACGGCCGAAACTGCAGATGGCGGAACAGTTGCAGATAGCGGCTGACTTCCCCGCGTTCCAGATTGCTGACGAATTTCCAGAAACCGTAGATGCGCGACAGCGTCATCATGCGTTCGGCGTACAACTGCCAGGTGTAGCGGGCGGCCACGCGCGCCAGGGAACCGGTTGAAATACGCTGCCAGCGCGTCGGATCGGCCGCACATTGCTGCAGAAAATCGGCGATCGCTTCCGCAGCGGCCGCGCCCTCGTTGGGGTCGATATGGAAACCCGACACGCCGTGCTGGATGATCTCGAGCGGCCCGCCGTAGCGCGTGGCGAATACTGGCAGGCCGGAGGCCATCGCCTCGATCAGGGTGAGGCCGAAGGCTTCGAACAATGCGGGCTGGACGAATACGCCGCGCCGGTCGGCGACATGGCGATAGAGTTCGCCAGCCAGGTTCTTGTCGAGGCGGGTGCCCAGCCAGCGCATCCGGCCATCCAGCCGGTACTGGTCCATCAGCGCATGCATGCGCGCGATCTCGGCCTTCTCCTCCTCGTCGGTCGAGGCTGCCGCATCGATGTAGCCGCCGACCACCACCAGATTGGCGGCTTCGGCCAGGCGCTCGCAGGCGCCGAACCACTCGGTCAGCCCGGTCAGGTTCTTGATGCGATCGAGCCGCGCCATGGTGAAGATCAGGGGCTTGTCGGGGTCGGCGAACTGGCCACGATACGGCACCCCGGGGTCGGATGCATAGAGCAGGCGCTCGATCTCGGGCATCAGCGAATGCAGGCGCCGCGACGTGTCGGTGTAAGGGAAATAGATGTCGGCATCGGCACCCGGCGACACGATGTTGAACTTGGGATCAAACAGGTCGATGCCGTTGACCACGCGGTACAGCCCCGGCAGGGTATACGCGCGATAGCTTTCGTACTGCCCGATGCTGTGCGCCGTGCCGGCAATTTCCTGGTAGGTGCTGGTGATGATGAAGTCGGCGTGGTTCATGCCGATCAGGTCCGCCGTGTACTGGCAGGCAAAGTGATAGGCCGCGTCGTTGGCTTCCCAGTACAGCGCCGAGTGCAGGTACTTGGTCTGTTCCAGCGCATGGGCGATATTGCATTGGGTCACGCCGAGGCGCTCCGACAGCAGGCTGGCGACCAGGTTGCCGTCGGAGTAGTTGCCGATGATGAGATCCGGGCGTCCGCCGAGCTGCGCGAGCGCTTCGCGTTCGACATGGATCGAAAAGGCTTCCAGGTACGGCCAGATTTCGAAGCGCGACACCCATTGCCGCACGATCTCGCCGTTGGGATGATGGAACGGCACCCGCACGATCCAGGCATGGTCCGTGCCCTGGATCTTTTCCAGCGGCATGTTGCAGGTGGTGCCGTCCGATTCGGGAATCAGACGGGTCACGACGACGATCTTCGGATCGACCTGCACGCCCTGGATCGCCATGCGGTCGCGCATCTCGTGTTCGAGCGCGCGCACCTGGTCGAGGATGTAGACCACCTGGCCGCCGGTGTCGGGGCGTCCCAGCACGTTGTCCTGGCCAAAGTAGCCATGCGGCGACAGGATCAGCAGACGCGAGATCATCGGGATGCGCGCCAGAAATGCTTCCAGCGCGGTGGGCGATGGGGCCTCCAGAATGTCGACCAGCAGGCCCATGGTTTCGCTCGTCCGCGCCGCCGTGGCGCCCCAGCCCGGTTCGAATCCCAGACGGCCGAGCACGGCCGCCAGATCGGTCCACGGCGTGTCGGGGTCGCGCGCTTCGAGCTGTTGCAAGGCAGCACGCAAGGCAGCACGCAAGGCAGCCACGTCGCCGAGGTGGGGCGCCAGCATCAGCTGCTGGCCGTCGATCGAGTGCATGCGCAGGAAATTCAGCATCCGGGCGTGCCCCACTTCGGGCCGGGTGAACATCGCGCTCGCCAGATGCCGGTTGAGATGCAACACGCCCTGCCCGATCGAACGCGTTTCCTGCAGCCGCGGCACATGGCGGCCAAAGGGTTCAAAATCGATTTCCAGCACGCTGTCGCCGTCGTTCGGCGGTTTCACGAACAGTTCCTTGGACGCGAGGAATTCGCTCACCGACACGCTTTCCGGCACCAGCTGTTCCTGATGCATGCGCAGATAGCACCAGCGCCCGGCCCCTTCGCGCAAGGCAAAATAGGCCCAGGGATGCTGGAACACACCTTCCTGGAAATGGCGCACGGCCTGTTGCAGCGGCGTGCCGTCGAGCGAACTGGCGGATTCCGTCGCCAGGGTGTCGAGCACGTGGCACAGGTCGCTTTGCAGCAGCAGGACGCGGTTCTCGGCAAAGCAGCGGCGCAGGAAGGCATCCACCGGATCGCGGTGATCCGTCGTCCAGGTTTTCAATGCGTCGATCATGCCGCCTCCTGCTGTAAAGTCGGCGCCGGGTTGCAGGCAAACCCGTAATGCGCCATGCCTTCGAGAATGCCGGATGCACTGGGCGTTTCGGCGAAATAGATCTGTTCCAGCCCGCGCAGCTTTTCCAGTTCAGAACTGTGGTTGGACACCACCACGGCCTGCGTGTCCCCGACCAGCATTTCCAGATCGTTGCCGGAGTCGCCCGCCACCAGGAAGGCGCGCAGCGGCAATCCCCATTTATAGGCCAGATAGCGGATAGCCTGCCCCTTGGATGCGCGGACCGGCAACACGTCGAGGAAGACGTCGTGCGAATGGATCAGGTTGGCATGCAGCCCTGCCTGGCGTAGCAGCGCCTTGAGTTCGCGCAATGTCGGTGCCGTGTCCGGGTCGGCGTTGAAGCTCAGTTTGAAATCGCTTTGCTGATCGTCGGATTGCAGTGTCAGCCCAGGCAGGCCCGTGAACAGCGAAGCCACGGCATCGCGCCGCCACAGATGCTGAATGTGGCGGCGCCAGCCGCTATCGGGGCGGATCTCGGGACCGTAATGGATTTCGCTGCCGACCGCGGTGATCAGCACATCGGGCAGCGGGACACGCGACTGCCGCAATACCTCGACCGCGCTCGACAGGTGGCGCCCGGTCGCCACGCCGAAACCAAAGCCGCGCGGCTGTGTGCGGAGTATGCGAATCAGGGCGTCGAGGCCGGCACGGTCGCCCAGCAATGTGTTATCGATGTCGCTCACCAGCATGCGCCGCACGTAGGGCATGAGCCGGGCCGACGGACGGTGAACTGCGCGTTCGCGCCGCACCTGTTTGCGGCTGCGGCGGATCACCCGGTCGACCGCCTTGAGGTATTTCTCGACATGGGCATCCCAGGTGTAGTGACGTGCCACGCCGCTGATGCCACGCCGCGCATAGCGCTGCCAGGTACGGGTATCCGACACCACTTCGAGCAGGCCGCGCGCGATGTCCGTACTGTCGAGGGGATCGACCAGCACGCCGTTTTCGCAATGCGCAATGATGTCGGACGGACCGCCGTCTCGGGTGGCGACCACCGGCAGGCCGCTCGCTGCCGCTTCGATCAGGGTCAGGCCGAAGGGCTCGGTCAACGCCGGGTTGACGAACACGCCCCGGCGTTGTGCCGCCAACCGGTAAAGCGCGGGGATATCGTCCGGCTGATGCCGCTTGGGCAACGCCACGCAGCCCCAAAGATCGTAGCGGTCGACGTCGAGCAGCAAATCCTGCAACACGTCCGCCTGGGCCTCGTCCAGGCTGCGGATGTCGTCACGGTTGCCGGCCACGATGGCGAGATTGGCACGGGCGCGCAACTCGGGCGATTCGCCATAAGCCGCTACCAGCCGCTGCAGGTTCTTGCGCATTTCGGGCCGGCAGATGGCGAGGATGAGCGGTTTCTTCGGCTGCGTGAAGAAACGGTCGACCAGCGCCGGCACATGCGAGGGAATCGGCTCGCGGCCGGGCGGTGCGAAACGCGACGTATCGGTGCCGGGCGGAATCACTGCCATCCGTGCCGGCTGGTGGTTTTCATACAACCCATACTGCTCGCCGCTTTCCTGCGCAGTACTGGTGACCACCAGGGCGGCGTGTTCGAGCACCTCCTCTTCCGCAGCGATGCGGCGGCTGAAGTTGAACTGACGGTCGATCGCTTGCGCCTTGCGGCCATGGTCGAGCAGGCGCTGGCGCTTGCAGCGCCCGAGCGAGTGTCCGGTATGCACCAGCGGGACGCCCAGCAACTGCGACAGATGCACGCCGACGTAGCCGGCGTCGGCGTAATGGCTGTGGATGACGTCGGGCAGTCGCGGTTGCTGGCGCAGATAGCTGAGGGTGCGGTCGACGAGCTGATCGAGGTGGTTCCACAGGCTTTCCTTGCGCAGATAGCGTCTCGGGCCGCAGGGCAGTCGCACCAGCCGCGCACGCTCTCCCAGAGCTTCATCCGGCGTGGCATAGTCCGGCGACACCGCAGCATCGTCGACCAGGCGCGTGACCACGTCGACCTGTTCGATCCGGGGATGGCGCCCCAGCGCCCGCGCCAGCTCGATCACGTACAGGGTCTGGCCGCCGGTATCGGCGTCGCGCCCCAGTTCCAGGTCATGCCCGCGCATCAACCCATGCACGCTCAGCATCAGGACATACAGATCACGCACGCATCACCTCCGTTTGAATTTTCCAGTCGCGTATGAACGGATGGTAGAAATCCTGCGAGGCCGGCACCGCGCCACGTATGCCGCACAAGGCGCGGGCGAAGGCATCGGCGCGCGCCAGCTGGTCGGCCAGTGACCAACCCCGCAGCATGCCCAACATGAGCACGGCGGAAAATCCATCACCCGCCCCGACGGTGTCGACGACCTGATCCAGCGGCATCCCGTCCACCGATTCGATGCGCCCGGCCGCGTCGAGCGTCCAGGCGCCCGCCGAACCGCGCGTCACCACCACCCTCTGCAGGTCGAAGCCCGACAGCAGTACAGCGGCCCGGGCCTGCGGCGTGGCGCCGTCGAGCGCGAAGAGATCGCCGATGCGATCCAACTCGTCCTCGTTGAGTTTGGCCACACGGGCGTGCTGCAGCGACCAGCGCAAGATATCGGCGTCTACCCAGGGATCGCGCAGATTGACGTCCAGAAATGCGCACGCGTCCACCGTGTCGAGCAATTCGCGCAACGCGCGACGCGAATCGCCTCGCTGCGACAGTGTGCCGAAGTAGACCATCTGCGGATGTAAGGACAGTCCTACCATCCGTGCCGGACGGGCATGGATGTGGTCGTAGGCCTGGTCGGACAGAATGTCGAACGCATGGCCGCGGACAGTTTCGGTCACCTTGACGCGTCCGGTCGGACGCGATGGATCGCGCTGCACGCCGCGCAGATCGAGGCCGCGTTCGCTCATCGCCTGCAACAGCTGGTCGCCCAGCGCGTCCTTGCCGGCTCGCGTCACCAGAACCGGATGCGCGCCCAGTGCGCCGAGATGACACGCCACGTTGAATGGCGCGCCGCCCAGCACGTTTCGGTCGCGAAACTGGTCGACCAGGGTTTCGCCAAAGGCAATCACAGTCTGGTTGTCCGACTGGACCGCGGCGTGTGGCGCAATCGCATCATTCGGCGTCGTCATGTTGAACACCCATATAAAACATATTGCACAATAGTTTTTGTTGGCGCTCACGCCAACCGGAGACTCTTCAGGCTAGATCGTGTAATCCAGTTTGAAAAGCAAGACCGTATCGCCCAAGGTGGTGGACGTGAACAGGCGGCCTGCCACCACAATTTTCCAGTCGTGTTTCAACGTATTCTTTTCCCAGGCCAAATCGATGAATTCAGCCATATCGGCAGAGAACACTCGAACCTGATAACTGCAAGGAAGATCGGGGGCGCGGCTGTCGGCAAACCGGGCTGGGCTGCAGGATGATGCGCGTGTCGCCTGACGCCCGTGGCCAGAAACCGGGCAGCAGGCAACTGTCTTTTTATATTTCCACAAAATTATTTACATGTGCAAGCCCAATTCACCCTTCACCTGCCATGCACGTTAAGATAAATGTGCTGCGCGTCGCCCTGCGTCCCCACAACAACAAACCTGGCGCCAGTTGTAACCCTTAGCCGACAGGATATCCCCATGGAACTCCACCAATTCTTCCTATATCTCGCCGTCATCCTGATCGCCGCGCGGCTGTTTTCCGAGATCGCAGGACGCCACGGCATCCCGTCGGTGATCGGAGAACTGCTGGCCGGTCTGTTGATTGGTCCATCGCTGCTGGGCTGGATCTCGCCCGACGACACCATGAAGCTGTTGGCAGAGATCGGCATCATCCTGTTGCTGTTCGAGGTCGGCATGGATACCGACCTGTTCCGCCTGGCCAAGTCCGGCATCAAGCCCATCGTGGTGGCGATCATCGGCTTCGTCCTGCCCTTCGCGCTCGGCTATGCCGTCTGCCGCTGGGGCTTCGGTCTCGACAATCTGGTGGCACTCTTCATCGGCGGCACCCTTACCGCAACCAGCATCGGCATTACCGTGCGGGTGCTCGACGACCTCGGCAAACGCCATTCGGACGAGGCGCAGATCGTCATCGGTGCGGCGGTGCTGGACGATATTCTCGGCGTGCTGGCGCTGGCCTTCCTCTACCAGTTCGCGGTGCAGCAGGAAGTCTCGCTCGCCGCCACCGGCACCGTCGCGCTCTACATCGTGCTGTTCATGCTGCTCTCTCCGCTGGTCGCCAAGCTGGCGGGCGGCCTCATCGACCACTACGACCGGCGCGCCGCCACGCCGGGACTACTCATCACCATGGCGCTGGCGCTGATCCTGCTGTTTTCCTGGCTGGCACACGCGGTCGGCGCGCCGCTCATCATGGGCGGCTTCGCCGCGGGTATCGCGCTGTCGCAACACTTCCGTTTCGACGTGATGAGCCGCCTCGGCCTGCCCGCGCTCGACCGCTGGTTCACCCCCAGCCCGCAACTGGCTCACCGGCTGGAAGAACAGATGCGGCCGCTGATCCACACCTTCGCCCCGCTGTTTTTCGTGATGGTCGGCGTATCGCTCAACCTCAACACGGTGGACTGGAGCTCGCCCCGCGTCTGGCAATTGGGCGGCGCGCTGATCGTGGTGGCCTTCCTCGGCAAGCTTGCCGCCGGGTTCTTCATCCGCGAATCGCGCTTCCGCCAGATCGCCATCGGCCTGGCCATGATCCCGCGCGGCGAAGTCGGCCTGATCTTCGCGCAACTGGGCCTGAACCAGCGCATCCTCGACGCCGAGACCTACGCCGCCCTGCTGATCGTCATCGCGCTCACCACCGTCGCCCCGCCCTTCCTCCTGAAGGCTTATTATTCCCGCCCTGCCCGTATCTGACCTTGCTATGCCGCTGCTGAACATTCCCGTCGAATTCTTCCTGTTCGCCTTCACCCTGCTGGGGGTGGCAATCTTTCACACGCGCAACCTCGAGGTCGCAGTGGCCGGCCTGCTCGCCATCACGCTCTACAAGGGGCTGGTGGCGCAGGACATGGACCTGATCGCCCACTTCCTGCACGAGGAAAGGCTGGTGCTGAACCTGCTGGGGCTGCTGCTGGGCTTCGCCATCCTGGCACGGCATTTCGAGCTGTCCCGGGTGCCGGACTGGCTGCCGCGCTTCCTGCCGGACGACTGGAAGGGCGGCTTCGTGCTGCTGGTGCTCGTGGCGGTCATCTCGACCTTCCTCGACAACATCGCGGCGGCCATCATCGGCGGCGTGGTGGCGGGGCACGTCTACAAGCACAAGGTCAGCGTCGGCTATCTGGCGGGCATCGTCGCCGCCAGCAACGCCGGCGGCGCCGGCTCAGTAGTCGGCGACACCACTACGACCATGATGTGGATCGCGGGCGTGCCGGCGATCCATGTGGCGGACGCCTTCATCGCATCCATCGTGGCCGTGACCTTCTCAGGCATCGTCGCGGCCAAGGCGCAGCAGCGCTACCACCCCGTCATGAAGAATCCGCCCGCGGACCTGCAGCTGGACTGGGGCCAGCTGGTGATCGTCGCGCTCATCATCGGCGGCGCGATCGCCGCCAATATCGGGCTGGATTTCCCTGCCGCCGGCGTGTGGGCGGCGATCGTCCTCGGCGGCTTCATCCGCCCGACGCCCTGGGGCGAAGTAAGCAAGTCGGTGAAGGGCGCGCTGTTCCTGATTGCGCTGGTGTTGTCCGCCAGCCTGATGCCGGTGAAGGCGCTACCGCTGCCGTCGGCGCACACGACCTTCGGCCTCGGCTTCGTCTCCGCCGTCTTCGACAATATTCCGCTCACCGCGCTGGCCCTGTACCAGGGCGGCTATGACTGGGGGCTGCTGGCCTTCGCGGTCGGCTTCGGCGGCTCCATGATCTGGTTCGGATCCAGCGCGGGCGTAGCGATGTCGAACCTGTATCCCGAGGCAAAAAACACGCTCACCTGGCTGCGCGAGGGCTGGCATGTGCCCGTGGCCTATGTGCTGGGATTTGCCGCGCTGTATCTCCTACTGGGCTGGCATCCCGACGCGGTTCCCGTGACATAGCCCGTAATAAATCCTACCCGCCTCTTCAATCCGCGGCTGTGCGACGCCGGCCCGCACCAACGACTTTCAGGATTACGTCTACAGTGGGGTGATGAACCCGCTTCATACTCTGACGCGTTTCGCGCTGTGTATATATCTAATTCTGCTGCCTTTTACCGCCAATGCCACCAGCGTGCAGGTATTGACGATACAGGGTGCGATCAGCCCGGCCAGCGCGGACTACCTGGTGCGCGGCCTGGACAAGGCGATCAAAGACCAGGCTCAACTGGTCGTGATCGAACTGGACACGCCGGGCGGGCTGGACACCTCGATGCGCGACATCATCAAGGCCATCCTCGCCTCGCCGGTGCCCGTGGCTACCTATGTCTCGCCCCAGGGGGCACGCGCCGCCAGCGCAGGCACCTATATCCTCTATGCCAGCCACATCGCGGCGATGGCGCCCGGCACCAACCTGGGTGCCGCGACCCCGCTCGAGCTGGCGCCGGCCGGCAACGAACCCGCCACATCCGACAAACCCGGCGCACCGCCGGGCGATGCCAGGATGCGCAAGGTGGTGCATGATGCCGCGGCCTACATCCGCAGCCTCGCCGAGTTGCGCGGGCGCAATGCCGAGTGGGCCGAGCGCGCCGTGCGCGAAGCGGTCAGCCTGCCTGCGTCGGAAGCGCTGAAGCTGAAGGTAGTCGACGTGGTGGCAACGGATCTGGACGACCTGCTGCGGCAACTAAACGGACGCAGCATCAAGCTGAACGACCGGACTGTCACCCTGGACACCATGCACGCCACGATCGAGCGCGTCATGCCCGACTGGCGCAGCCGCCTGCTGGCCGTGATCGGCGACCCCGGTATTGCCTACATCCTGATGCTGCTCGGCATCTACGGGCTGATCTACGAATTCGCCAGCCCCGGCATGCTGTTCCCCGGCGTGGTCGGCGGCATCTGTCTGCTGCTCGGGCTGTTTGCAATGCAGGTCATGCCGATCAGCTATGCGGGGCTGGCGCTGATGCTGCTGGGCATCGTGCTGATGATTTCGGAGGCGTTCGTGCCCAGCTTCGGCGCACTCGGACTGGGCGGCATCGCTGCCTTCATCATTGGTTCGGTCATGCTGATCGACACCGACCTGCCCGGTTATGGACTGCCATGGATGCTGATCGTTCCGGTGGCGGGGGCCAGCGCACTGTTCAGCTTCTTCGTGGCAAGCCTGGCTCTGCGCGCGCGCCGGCGACCGGTGGTGACCGGCGCCGAGGAACTGGTAGGCGCGACGGGGGTCGCCCTGGAGGACTTCGAACACGAAGGCTGGGCGCGCATACACAGCGAGCGCTGGCGTGTACGCAGCAAGACCCCCATCCCGCGCGGCAGCACGATTCGGGTGCGCGCACGCCACGACCTGGTACTCGATGTCGAACCCTGGCAAGGAGAAGAGCATGTTTGAAATCAGCGGCCTCACCCTCGTAATTGCCGTCGTAGTGCTGTTGATCGCCAGCCTGCGCATCCTGCGCGAATACGAGCGCGGCGTGGTGTTCATGCTTGGGCGCTTCTGGAAGGTAAAAGGGCCGGGGCTGGTGGTCATCCTCCCCGGCATCCAGCAGATGGTGCGGGTGGACCTGCGCACCGTCGTGTTCGACGTGCCCAGCCAGGACGTGATCTCGCGCGACAACGTCTCGGTCAAGGTCAATGCGGTGGTGTATTTCCGCGTCATCGATCCGGCCAGGGCCATTCTGCAAGTGGAGGATTTCCTCAACGCCACCAGCCAACTGGCGCAGACCACGCTGCGCGCGGTGCTGGGCAAGCACGAGCTCGACGAGATGCTGGCCGAGCGCGAACGCCTCAACCAGGATCTCCAGCAGCTGCTGGACGCTCAGACCGACGCCTGGGGCATCAAGGTGTCCAACGTCGAGATCAAGCATGTCGACATCGACGAGTCGATGGTGCGCGCGATCGCCAAGCAGGCCGAGGCCGAGCGCGAGCGGCGCGCCAAGGTGATCCATGCCGAAGGCGAATTGCAGGCCTCGGAAAAGCTGCTGGCTGCCGCCGAGATCCTCGCCGGCAAGCCGCAGGCGATGCAGCTGCGTTATCTTCAGACGCTCGCCAACATCGCCGGCGACAGGACCAATACCATCGTCTTCCCGATGCCGGTCGAGTTGATGAATCTGCTTCAACGCCCTGCGAAACCGGGCGAATGACGCCTTTTGAAGCCCTGCCCGCTCGCATATGGGTGGTCACCCGTCCCGCATCGCGGTATGCTGCACCCAAGTCCCGGCCGTCCATGGGAACTCGTACCGCCTGATCGACTCAGAGTGAGTACATTGTTTCGAAATACGTAGAGGAGCTTAGATGAACCCGCAAGTCACTACCCTGGATCGCAGCCAGTCTGCTGCAGTATCGGCCACCAACAAGGTCGTCAAGAACACCTACATGCTGCTGGCGATGACGCTGGCGTTTTCCGCGGCAACCGCAGGCGCGGCGATGGCGCTGAACCTGCCGCATCCCGGCATCATCCTCACGTTGGTCGGCTACTACGGCTTGCTGTTCCTCACCACCAAGTTCCGCGACAGCGGACTCGGCATCGCCTTCGTGTTCGGCCTTACCGGCTTCATGGGTTACACGCTCGGCCCCATCCTCAGCGCCTATCTGGCCATGCCGAACGGCGCGCAGGTCGTGATGATGGCGATGGGCGGCACCGCGGCGATCTTCCTTGCCCTGTCAGCCTACGTGATGACCACCCGCAAGGACTTCAGCTTCATGGGCGGCTTCCTCATGGTCGGCATCCTGGTTGCCTTCCTCGCCGGCCTGGGGGCGATCTTCTTCCACCTGCCCGGTCTGTCGCTGGCGGTATCCGCAATGTTCGTGCTGCTGATGTCCGGTCTCATCCTGTACGAGACCAGCAACATCATCCATGGCGGCGAAACCAACTACATCATGGCAACCGTCACGCTGTTCGTCGCCATCTTCAACCTCTTCACCAGCCTGCTGAGCCTGCTGGGCTTCGCCAACAACGACTGAACGTGAACGGCTTCGCAAAAACGGCACCTGTTACGGTGCCGTTTTTCATTGACACCCATTGCCATCTCGATGCGGCCGAATTCGACGCCGATCGCGACGCCGAGTATGCGCGCGCCGTTGCTGCCGGGGTCGGCATCCAGGTCGTTCCGGCCGTCAGCCGCGACAACTTCGCCGCGGTGGACGCCGTCAGCGCGCGCTATCCTGGCTGCCTGCCGGCATGGGGGCTGCATCCCATGTACATCGGCGTCCACCGCCCGGAACACCTGGCCGATCTGCGTACGCAAATCGAGGCGCGGCGCCCGGTGGCAATCGGCGAAATCGGGCTCGATTTATTTGTCAGGGGCCTCGACTATGCGACGCAGGAGTTCTTCTATATCGAACAGCTGAAAATCGCACGTGACTACGACCTGCCCGTGCTGCTGCACTGCCGCAAGGCCAACGACGAACTGCTGAAGCACTTGCGCAGGATCAAAGTACGCGGCGGCATTGCCCATGCCTTCAATGGCAGCCCGCAGCAGGCGGACGAATTCAGCAAGCTGGGGTTCAAGCTCGGCTTCGGCGGCGCCTTCACCTGGCCTCGCGCCAACAACCTGCGGCGACTGGCGGTCAACCTGCCGCTCGACGCCATCGTGCTGGAAACCGACAGTCCCGACCTCCCGCCGGCATGGATCGGACGCGGACGCAACGCGCCTGGCGAGCTGCCGCGCATCGCGCAAACCCTGGCCGAACTGCGCGGGCTGGATATCGAGACGGTGGCCCGAGCCACCACCCGCAACGCGCGGACGCTCTTCGGCCTGGAGGAAGACCCGGTTTAGGCCCGCCGGGCAGCCAGCCTGATTTCGCTCGACAGCGTAGTCAGCACGATCTGGTTCTTGCCGTCCTTCTTGGCCGCATACATATTGAGGTCGGCCTCGTGAAGGATCCGTTCGGCGCCCAGGCGATCCGCATCCAGGCCGCTCGCCACCACCATCCCGACGGAGGCGGTCACATGGACCGGATTGCCGTCGACCGTCTCGATGGAGGCGATGGATTGCCGGATTCTCTCCGCGACCCTGCGGGCCCGCTTGCCGGAATCATGGACCCGCAGCAGTACGACGAATTCATCCCCGCCCAGGCGGGCCAGAACGTCCTCGCCCCGCAGCACGGCGTTCGCGCAGTTGGCCGCTTCCTTGAGCAGTATGTCGCCCTGCGCATGCCCGAGCCTGTCGTTGACCTGCTTGAACCCGTCCAGATCGAAGTAGAGCACGGCGATGGCCGAGCCCGTACGCCGGGCGTGGGCGCTTGCCTTCTCGAATTCATCGAACAGTGCTGCACGGTTGGGCAAGCCGGTCAGGCCATCCTTCAGGGCCATCCTCTCCATGTGATCGGCGTATTGGGCAAGCCTGGCCTGGCCGTCGTGAAAACCGCGGATCAGACTCGCCACATAGGCCGGGATTGCCGCATTGAGCAATACCAGGCTGATGATCCAGATGGGGCGCTGGCTCCAGTAGTCCGACACCACGCTCAGGACGATCAGGCCGGTGGTGGCGAGAGTGGCGGACAGGGCCATCCATTTCACGCCGAAGCGGATTCCGTTGCCCAGGGATATCCAGAGATTCAAGAAGACGATGACCGTCCCCAGTTCCCGGGTAAGCAACATTCCGATGAAGCAGCCCAGCTGGTCCATCACGATCGCCGCGACCCGGCGCTGGGGATAGATGCCTGGATAGCGTTTCACGTGGGCCCAATGCGCCAGCGCGAAGGCGTAGAACACGCACAAGCCTGCCAAGCCGGTATTGGCCTCAGTACTGCGTGCCTGCATATACCAGAACAGGTACCAGCCGATCAGGATGGGGAGCGCGACGAATACCCGGATGTGGCATTGCGCCAATTCGAGGTGGGCGGATGGTGAAGCGTCGTCGACCTTATTCATACCGGCGGGCCTGGGTATGCCTTGGGCCCGTTGTAGCCCAAACAATCGGTTGTTCGTCTGGCCGGAACATCATCTGGAAAGCGTCACGCGCATATGCAGTTCATATTGAGACAACGGTATCGGTCCGGGACACGCAAACTTTAAGTGACGGGCCCGGCGCTGGCCAGGGTGTTTCCTGCCGGTCTCCGCAACCTGACGCCGCAGGCCCGCGGAAAACCGTTAGCTGGCGTAGCCGAATTCGCCGACCCACTGGCCCCGCCGGTAGTCGATCGCCAGCCAGTTGGGCACGTAGGGACGCGGATTTTCGAGCGGGAACCGCTCGGATGGAGGCGCCGCGCCGCCTTCGGCCACGCTGCAGCGCCGGGTCATGATGGGCTTGAATCGCACCGAGAGGCGATCGTTGACAGGGGTAGACAGCTCCGGCGATTCGCCAAAGTACACACGCTTGCGCAGCAGACAGGAAAACAGCAGTTCCATCTCGGCCACCAGCGGCCGGTCGCGCCGTGCGAGCGCCTTTTGCGCCGCCGCGGTGAGACGGATCTCCAGCGATTTGTCATGCAGGGTAATGTTCATGGCAAGACTCCTGTGGGCATGGTCCGTACCGATCGTTAACGGCCATGCCCGGGTCTTGCTGTAGTCCGGGCGGCAGGCCCGGCTCGGCAGATCAGAAGTCGCGCTCGACCTTGAAGCCGTTGATGAGGATGTCGCCCGCCACCATGCGTGCCCCATGGTTCGCCGCATCCAGGATATCGCTGTCGGACCAGCCGGCGTCGCGCGCGGCCTGCAGGTCGGCAGACGTCACGCTGCTGGAATCGCGCGTCATTTTCAGCACCAGGCCCAGCAGCGTCTTCTCCGCGGCACTCAGCGGGCTGTCGTTGAAGTCGGCACGCGTGGCCGCGACCTGGTCCGGCGTCCAGCCGGCCACATTGATCAGCATGCCGGCATTCATGTCGATGCAATAGGTGCAATGGCCGGCCTGCGACACCAGCATCCGGATACAGGCTGTCAGCGGCATGGACAACGTGGGATGCTGCATGACGCTGCCGTAATACTCCCACTGGTGCTTCAGCAGGAAGGGGTTGGCACTGAACACCTGGATGGCGGTGGGAACATGCCCCCACGCGTTCTGGATCTGGGCATAGATTTCGGCGACTTCGCCGGTTGCGGATTCGGGTGTGACGGTGCTCAGAATACTCATGACAGACTCCTGGTGCGGTTAGATCCAACGCCTGACGCGGGTTGTGTAGTCCCGGTAGACATCGCCGAATTTCGCTTCGAGATGGGCTTCTTCGTGCCGGATCACGCCGAAGCGAATCGTGATCCAGATCAGGGGCGCGAACACGAGCGGCCAGACCGTGCCCAGCAGAAGCGACACGCCGGCCAGGATGAACCAGTCGCCCAGATAGATCGGATTGCGGCTGTAACGGAACGGCCCGCCCATGCACAAGGCCGATGCCCCGCCATAGGGGTTGACCGTGGTGCGGTGCCGCGCAAAGGTCCAAAGCGTCCACACGAACAATGCCAGCCCCAGGCCGACCGCAAGCCAGCCCAGCGGGCGCGTTGCGGCGCCCAGGTCCAGTGGCAGCGAAAGTTGGTTGCGATCCAGCCACCAGCCGCCCAGCACGGCGACCGCATAGGGTGCGGGCGGCAGGATCAGGGTACGCGGGCGCAATGCGGGGTTCCGACTGGCCATCAGGTAGGTGTAGCCGCTATGGGTGGCGCCCATTTCAGGTCGAATTTCATCGTCTAGTCCTCACCAAGATTTTGTACCCGGGCGTCAGCATTTCAGCGTATCCAGATAGCGGCCGAGCTGCGCGAGGCAACCGCGAAACGCCGTGACGGATTGCGTGTTCTTGCTCATGCCGATGCATCCCTCCAACGCCGAGACGATGAAGAAGGCCGTGGCTTCGGGGTCCACATCGTGCCGCACCTCGCCTGCCGCCTTGCCGCGCTCCAGCGCCGCCACCACCACCCCGATCCAGTCCCGGAACACGGCATTCAGTTGCAGGCGAAAGCCCTCGTCCACCGGACTCATCTCCTGCATCAGGTTGTTGAGCGGGCACCCCAGCGTCACCACCATCGGGTCGTCCTCGGCCGCCTTGGTCGCCAGCAGCGCCTGCAGGGCGGCCAGCGGCTGCCGTGTGTCTGCCAGCGGGGCGAACATCACCGCAGCCAGTCCGGGCCGGACGACTTCTTCGATGACCGCCAGACCGAGCGCTTTCTTGTCGGGGAAATGGTGATACAAGGCGCCCTTGGTGAGCCCGGTATCGGCCAGGATCTGTGTGAGAGACGCAGCCTGGAAACCGTTGCGATGAATTTCGGCAAATGCAGCCTCCAGCAGTTTTTGCCGGGTGAGGTCGGGGGCTTTGGTATGCACGTTCATGGCCGCATCATACATACCGGTTGGTATGTGTCAAGCCTGAATCAATAATCGGCACGGTGGGGATGCCAGCTTATGGCATTCGCCGATCTTGCCCTCGGCACGACGCGCCATTGCATCCAGCACTCGTCCGTGCGCAGCGGGCGACACCCCCGTGCCCCGCGTTCGATACGATAAACGGCACCAGACCAGCCAGCCGATTCTGCACGACAGAGGCTCAAAACAGCGGCGCCGTCGCCCCGCCATCGTTCAACGCAACTCCCGCTGCGCAACGGCGCGCAGGAACTCGTTGCGTTCCTGGTCACTGTTGCGGAAGCTGCCACTGAAGGCCTGCGTGACGACGCGCTCGTCGCCGCGCCTATCCTCGCCCAGCAACAGACACAGTTGCTCGGCCTCGACGATGCACGCCGCGCCCTGGGCCCGGCCATGCGTCACCAGCGCCTCGGCGATGTCGCGCGTCATCCATTCCTGATAGGTGAAGCGATGGCCGATGGCGTCGACCATGCGTGCAATGCGGCCGAAGCCGTGCAGCCGTCCGCCCGGGATATAGGCCACGTGCGCCACCCCGCGAAATGGCACCAGATGGTGCGGGCATACGCCGTGTACCGCGATGCCGCGCACCACCACCATGTCGTCGCGTTCGTCGGCAAAGCCCTCGCCCAGCGCCTCGGCGGGCGAAATCGAATAACCGCCCAGCAGGCGTTTCTGCCACAGTTCGCGTACCCGTTCGGCCGTGCGCCCGGTGTGTACCGAATCCGGCGCCACGCCGCAGGCGACGAGCATGGCGTTCACCGCTCGCTCGAACGCCGCGGGGTCGAATGCCCCGACCTGCGGAATGCCGAGGCTGCCGCCACCGGCGGGGGCATGGCAATCGTCGTGGTCGCAGGCCTCAGTCATTGTTGAGGGTGGCCCGCAGGAACTCAAGCGTCCGTGTCCAGGAATCCTTGTCCGCCGCCGGATCGTATTTCAGCGGCAGGCCGAACTGCGCGGCATAGCTGTCTGCCTCGCGGTTGGTGAAAGTATGCTTGGCGCCCGGATAGCTCACCACCATGTAGTCGGCCTTGGCATTGTCCATTTCCGCCCTGAATGCCTCGACCTGCTCGGGCGGCACGAGTGGATCGGCCTCGCCGGTGAAAATGCGCAGTTTGGTCTTGATGCTGCCCGGCTTCACCGATACGTCGGTCGCCAAGATGCCGTGATAGGTGATCGCCGCTTTCAGGGGTTCGCCGGCCCGCACCATGTTGAGCACCACGCCACCGCCGAAGCAGTAACCCAGCGCGGCGATCTCGCCTTTCTTCACATTGGGCTGCTTGGCCAGGAAGTGTTCCGCCGCCTGGAAACGGCTCAGGGCCAGGGACGGATTCTTGTTGATGTTGCCGGCCAGCGCCCCGGCATCCTGCGGATTGTCGGCAACCTGGCCATTGCCGTACATGTCGACGACCAGCGCCACATACCCCTCGTTCGCCAGCATGCGCGCCCGCTTGCGCGCGTAATCGTTTGCACCCCACCATTCCGGCACCACCAGCACGCCGGCACGCTTGGCCTTGACGGCATCGTCATATGCCAGGAAGCCTTTCATGACGGTATCGCCCGCCTTGTAGCTGACATCCTTGCCGATCACGGCAGCAAGGGCGGATGAAGTGAACAACAACAATGACAGGGCAAGTGCGGTTTTCATCGGGCGTCTCCAGTTTGATCGATCGCGCGAGGCGACCGGGTTGTGCGGCCCAAAAGCATACCCTGCACAGCGCGGCAATAACAACCGTGCCCGGATAGGTGCCTTGTGCCGCTGTCGAAGGCGCAGACATGGCGGTAAACTCGCGTCCTCTCTCCCGCCCCCACCACCATGACCGACCCCATCCGCCTCGCCAAACGTGTCGCCGAACTGCGCGGCTGCTCGCGCCGCGAAGCCGAGCTGGTCATCGCTGGCGGCTGGGTGCGGGTGGACGACGTGGTGGTCGAGGAACCGCAGTTCCGCGTCGCCGAACAGCGCATCGAGATCGATCCCGGGGCCGATCTCACGCAGACCGAACCCGTCACGATACTGCTGCACAAACCACCCGGCCAACACGCGGCGGCAGGCGACCCACCCGCGGCACGCCTGCTCACGCCCGCTGCCTTGTGGGCCGAGGACACCTCCGGTATCCGGCCGCTGAAAAAGCATTTCGCCCAACTGACGCTGTGCGCTCCCCTGGAAACGGATGCCAGCGGCCTCGTCGTCTTCACCCAGGACTGGCGCATCGTGCGCAAGCTGACTGCTGACGCCGCCAGCGTGGAGCACGAAGTCATCGTCGAAGTCTCCGGCGAGCTGGCCCCCGACGGGCTCAAGCGGTTGAACCGGGGCATTTCCTTCAACGGCCGCGCACCCTCCGCGATCAAGGTCAGCTGGCAAAGCGAAACCCGCTTGCGGGTCGCGCTGAAAGGCGCCTTGCCGGGGCAGATTGCGTATATGTGCGAAACCGTCGGCCTCAAGCCGCTGTCGATGAAACGCATTCGCCTTGGCCGCATCCCGTTGGGAAAGCTGCCGCCCGGGCAATGGCGTTATTTACGGAACGATGAACGGTTCTGAGCCGCGACGATATGCCCTGCCTGCTCCGAGACGGTCATGGCTGCGGCACCCAGGCAGTTGCCCGGACTCGGAATGCGGCCCGGATACCCTGGGGAAACGCAAGCCGTCCCAAGTAAGCTAATCTCACTGATAGAGCAGTCACAAACGTGCCGCAAGACGGTTTTCAGAAGGTTCGACACATGGCACCGAACAAAGACGGGAATGCCTCCGATCCCTCCCATGTCCAGGGCCATCTCTCCAATCGGGACGATGCGGAGGCCTTGATCCGCTTCCAGGGTTCCATCCTGGAGGAGGTGGCGCTCGGGGTAGACGACGGGGAGATTTGCAACCGGATTTGCCGCTTGGGCGAAGGCATGGTGCCGGGGTCCATCGCCACCATCATGCTGCTTGACGAAAAAGGGGTGCTCAATGTCCATGCCGCTCCCAGTGCGACCCCGAAAATTACTGCCCGTCTCGACGGCCTGCGCCCCGGTCCTGAATCCGGTTCCTGCGGCAATGCCATCTATCGGCAGGAACCCGTCTACGTGGGAGATACGCTCAGCGATCCGAGATGGAAAGGGCTGAAACCGCTGGCCGAGGAATTCAATCTGCAATCCTGCTGGTCGATCCCGATCTTTTCCAAGGGGAGACAAGCCGTGGGCACCTTCGCCCTGAGCGGCTTCGAAACCCGGATGCCCACCCCATTCCAGCAACGGCTGATGGAAATTGCCGCGTCCATCGTCGGCATTGTGCTCGAACGCAGGCAGCAGACCGATGCCTTGAAACGAAGCGAAGAGCAATTCAGGCTTCTGTTCGAGGCGGGAACCGACTCCAAGATGCTGCTATCCAAAGGCGGCCGGATCCTCGACCTCAACCACATCGCGCACCGGCGCCTGGGGTATGCCAGGGAGGACATGCTGGGACGGCGGGCGGCCGAATTCGTCACTCCGGAACACGCAGACCAGATCGCGCACCGGCTGGCGCGCGTGAAGCGCGAAGGGCATGCCACGTATGAGTCGGCCCAGGTGCACAAGAACGGTTCGATCATCCACGTGGAGATCAGCACGATCATCATCGAACTGGATGGCAAGGAGGCCTATTACAGCATCCTGCGTGACATCACCGAACGCAAACGGGCGGTGCAGGCACTGCATGAAAGCGAAGAACGATTCCGCGACCTGGTGGAAACCACTGTGGACTGGATATGGGAAACCGACGCCAATTTTCGCTACACCTATGTCAGCCCCAGGGTCCGCGAGCTTTTTGGCTACAGCCCGGAGGAACTGATCGGAAAAACGCCGTTCGACCTGATGCCCATGGAAGAGGCGCGGAGTCAGAGCGAGCGCATCTTGTCATTTGCCGGACTGCGCGCGCCGCTCGACCAGGTCGAGACCCAGCGGGTCCATCGCGACGGGCATATCGTGATTGTCGAGACCAGTGCGCTGCCTCTCACGAATGCGTCCGGAAACCTGGTCGGCTATCGTGGCGTGTCGCGCGACATCACCCGGCGAAAGGAGATGGAGCGCGCGCTGAGGGAAAATGAGGCGCACATCCGGGACATCCTGGAACACGCCCCGATCGGACTGGCAACCGTCTCCCTGGAAGGGCATTTCCTGGAGGTCAATCAATCGCTTTGCAAGATTGTCGGCTATGAGAAGGACGAACTCGAAAAGCTGACGTTCCAGGAAATCACCCATCCGGACGACATCGAACCCGACCTCGACAATGCGAGGCGACTGCTCGCAGGCGACATTCCGTTCTACAAGATGGAAAAGCGCTACCTCAGGAAGAACGGCGACAGCGTGTGGGTCCAGCTCACGGGCTCGCTGCTGCATGATGCCGAAGGCGAACCCCTGCACTACATCGCGCAAGTCGAGGACATCTCGGAACGCAAGCAATCCGAGCAGCGCCTGAGGCAGGCGCTGGAACTGACCGACGGCGTCATTCATGCCATTCCGGACTTGCTGTTTGAAGTCGATCAGGACGGCCGCTACCTCAACATATGGGCGCAAACGCCGGAACTGCTCGCAGCACCCAAGGAGGTACTGCTTGGCAAGACGCTCACCGAGCTGCTCCCGCCCGACTCAGCCAGGGTGGCTATGGACTCGATCCGGGAAGCGGATGACAGGGGCCGTTCTTTCGGCAAGGTCATGCCGCTCGAACTGCCGCAAGGCATGAAATGGTTCGAGCTTTCCGTCGCGAAAAAGCAGGGCGGCAGCCCTGCGGACCGGCGTTTCATCGTCTTGTCCCGGGACATTTCCGAGCGCATGCGGATCCAGGAGCAACTGCAGCAGCTGGCCTATTACGACACGCTGACGGATCTTCCCAACCGCCGGTTTCTGCTGGAGAAGCTCGACTGGGCGCTCATCCAGGCGAAACGCTACGGCAGATCGCTTGCGGTGATGTTCCTGGATCTCGACCGGTTCAAGCAGGTCAACGACAACCTGGGGCACGATATCGGGGACCAGTTGCTCAAGGTGGTGGCCGCAAGGCTGAGGAACTGCGTGCGGAAGGGAGACATCGTATCGCGCCAGGGCGGCGATGAGTTCATCATCGTCCTGACCGAAATACACCACCCCGAAGATGCCACCCGGGTGGCCGAGAAGATCATCGAATCCTTCCGCATCCCAGCCGAAATCGGCGCCCACCGGATCGCCATCGAGACGAGCATCGGTATCGCCATTTATCCCATCAACGGTAACGACAGCGCCCGCGACCTGATGAAACGCGCCGACACGGCGATGTACGCGGTCAAGGAGTCCGGCCGCAACGGCTATCAACTCGCCAGCGTCTGATCCACCGGAGGAAGCCCATTACGCCGCCAGGAACAACGCCAGCAAATCGTTCAGGAACCGTTGCCCCTGCAAGGTCGGCTTGAGGCAGCTTGCGTCGGTTTCCAGCAGCCCGCGGCCTCGCGCCTGTTCGAGGGCTGCCGCGCAGACAATCAGCGGCAGCCCGGTACGCGCCTCGAACAGCGCGGCCGGCACGCCCTCGTTGAGGCGCAGTGCATTCATCATGAACTCGAACGGCAGGTCATCGCGCGTAAGCGTGCGGGCATCGGCGATATGGGTGCCCGCCTTGGTGGCGTTCATGTATTGCTGCGGATGCTTGGTACGCATCTGGCGAATGATGCAGTCGTGGAAACTGAGCTTGGAATGCGCCCCGGCGCCGATACCGAGATAGTCGCCGAACTGCCAGTAATTCAGGTTGTGGCGGCTGGCGTGATTCGGCTTTGCATAGGCCGAGGTTTCATAATGCTGCATGCCGGCCTCTGTCAGCCGCGTCTCGATTGCCTGCTGCATGTCGGCGGCGAGATCGTCGTCCGGCAGATTGGGCGGCGCGGTATGGCCGAACGGTGTGTTGGGTTCGAGCGTCAGATGGTAGGCCGACAGGTGCGGCGGGCGGAAGCCCAGCGCCGTGTCGATGTCTGACAGCGCGTCGGCCAGCGTCTGGCCGGGTAGGGCGAACATCAGATCGAGATTGAAGGTGTCGAAATGCGTGGCGGCGAGTTCGGCCGCCCGACGTGCCTCGCTATCGTCGTGAATGCGCCCGAGCGCCCGCAGATGACGCGGATTGAAGCTCTGGATGCCGAGCGAGACGCGCGTCACGCCCGCTTCGCGGAAACCGGCGAACTTGTCGGCCTCCACCGTGCCGGGGTTGGCTTCCAGGGTGATTTCCGCGCCGGGTAGCAATTGCGTCAGGGTGCGCACGCCGGTGAGGATGCGGTCGACCCCCTCCGCAGAAAACAGACTGGGGGTGCCGCCGCCAAAGAACACCGTGTGAATTTTTCTCCCCCAGATGTCGGGAAGCGCGCGTTCGAGGTCGAGCAGCAGCGCGTCGATGTAGGCGGCTTCCGGAATTCCCTGTGAGGCGTGCGAATTGAAGTCGCAATACGGGCACTTCTTCACGCACCACGGCAGGTGGATGTAGAGCGCCAACGGCGGCGGCACCGCGAGGCCGCTGCCTGCAAAGCGGATGACCGACTCAGCCAAGCCGTTTCAGCTTGTCGGCCAGTTCGCGCAAGGCCTGGCCACGATGCGAGATGGCATTCTTCTCGTCTTCGCCGAGTTCGGCCCCGGTTTTCCCAAACTGGGGCAGCAGGAAATAAGGGTCGTAGCCGAAGCCGTTCTCGCCGCGCGGCGTGTCGATGATCTCGCCGTGCCAGCGCCCCTCGGCAATGAGTGGCTCGGGGTCGTCGGCATAGCGCACCAGCACCATCACGCAATAGTAGTGGGCGCGGCGGTTGGGCTGGCCCTGCAGGGCGGCAATGAGTTTTTCGTTGTTGCGCGCGTCGGACTTCGGCTCGCCGGCATAGCGTGCGGAATACACGCCGGGCGCGCCGTTCAACGCTTCGACGCAGATACCGGAGTCGTCCGCCAGCGCCGGCAGGCCGGTGTGCACGCTGGCATGACGCGCCTTGGCCAGGCAGTTTTCAATAAACGTGACGTGCGGCTCGGGGCATTCTGGCACGCCGAAATCGGACTGCGGCGCCGCTTCGATTGCGAGCGGTTCGAGGATGCGCGCAATTTCGCGCAGCTTGCCCGGATTGCCCGAGGCGATGATCAGTTTCTTCATGATGCCAGCGCCTTCTGCTGGGCTGCGGTGATCTGGCCAATGCCCGCGGTAGCGAGGTCGAGCAATGCCTCCAGTGTGGCACGGGAGAACGGCGTGCCCTCGGCCGTGCCCTGCACTTCGACGATGCCGCCGCTGCCGGTCATCACCACGTTCATGTCGGTGTCGCAGTCGGAGTCCTCGAGGTAATCGAGGTCGAGCACCGGCTGGCCCTGGTAGACGCCGACCGAGACGGCGGCGATGCTGTCGCTGAGCGGGGTTTCGGCCAGCTTGCCGTCGGCGAGCAGGCCAGCGATGGCGTCGGCCACCGCGACATAGGCACCGCAAATGCTGGCGCAGCGGGTGCCGCCGTCGGCCTGCAGTACGTCGCAGTCGATGTGCAGGGTGCGCTCGCCGAGCTTTTTCAGGTCGACCACGGCGCGCAGGCTGCGCCCGATCAGACGCTGGATTTCCTGGGTGCGGCCGGACTGTTTGCCGCGCGCAGCCTCGCGGTCGGTGCGGGTGTGGGTGGAACGCGGCAGCATGCCGTATTCGGCGGTGACCCAGCCTTCGCCGCAGCCCTTCTTGTGCGGCGGGATCTTGTCGAGCACGCTGGCGGTGCACAGCACGCGGGTATCGCCCATGGCGACCAGCACCGAGCCTTCTGCGTGCTTGGTGAACTTGCGGGTGAACGAAAGCGTGCGCAGCGCATCGGGCGTGCGTCCGCTGGGACGGGTCGGATCGGACATGGTGGCCTGTTCAAAATGGAAAACGCGATTTTACCGCGTCAAGCCTGCCGGACGCGCTGGTCGCGCCAGCCCGGTCACCGCAGTGACCGCTTATTTGGCGGAGATTTTCTGAATGGCTTGCTGGATTTCGGCGATGGCGCGTTCGATCTCGTCGTCCGACACGGCTGGCGTACCATGCAGCGGGCGCATCGCGTTGATCTGCGTGGTGACGCCGCCATCGGGCAATGCCAGGGTGGAAATGGAGTCCTTGCTCGGCATGCGCGCCTCGCCCCAGGTCATGGCGATGAGGCTGAGGTTGTCGCCGTGCTCGCCGCCGCGGAATTCGGCATGGTCCATCAGGTGGCGCACCGCGTCTTCCAGCGTATAGGCATGCAGCAGGGCCGACACTTCCGGGATGCTGATCATGCCCCAGATGCCGTCGGTGCACAGCAGCATGGTGTCGGCGTCGTGCAGCGGGATCGGCGCGCTGCATTCCACCTGCGGCGTCATGTAGCCGCCCAGGCAGTTGGACACCTTGTTGCGCTCCGGATGATGGCCCGCCTCTTCCTCGCTGATGATGCCGTCGCGCACCAGCTGGGCGACAGCCGTATGGTCCTCGGTGCGCGCGAGCAGGCTGCCGTCGCTGAACAGGTACAGGCGCGAATCGCCCACATGCGCCCAGTAGGCAGTGTTGTCCTGCACGACGGCGGCGACGACCGTGGTGTGGGGAATTTCCAGCAGATCCTGCTCGACCGCGTAATCGTTGATGGCGAAATGCGCGCGCGTAGTCGTGTCGGCCAGGAACGCCATCGGGTCGTCCAGGCGCGGTTTGGCCATTTTCTGGAACTGGTCGGTCAGCGTCTGCACCGCGATCTGTGCGGCGATCTCGCCGTGCATGTGGCCACCCATGCCATCGGCCACCACCATCAGCAGGGCCTCGCGACTGTAGGAATAGGCGACCCGATCCTGGTTGTTTTTACGCCCGCCCTGACGCGACGCCTGGTAGATGGTGAATTTCATGGCGATACTTTAGAACAATTCGCGGTTTAGTGAGCGTTTGATGCTGTTCAGCAACGAAGAACGGGGCGGCGTCATGGCCGTGCGGTCCATCAGCACTTTCTGCAGGCTGAACACGCTTTGCGGGCGCTCCATGTAGTTGAGCTTGAGACAGCTATCGACGGTTTCCAGCAGTTGGTCGGAATAGGCGCCGCGCCAGTTCACCGTTGCCGGCACCAGCTTGTCGTTGAGCAGCCGAGCGTCGGCCGCCTGCGGCGGATAGCCGGCCAGGCAGGCATACAGACTGGCGCCGACGCTGTAGATATCGGTCCACGGCCCCAGCCGCTCGCGGTTGTGATACTGCTCGGGGGCCGCGAAACCCGGCGTGTACATGGGCTGCAGCTTGCTCTCCTCCTGGGTCAGCGTCTGCCGCGCCGCGCCGAAGTCGATCAGCACCGGCGAGCCGTCCAGGCGGATGTAGAGATTGGACGGCTTGATGTCGAGATGCAGCAGCTTGTGCGTATGCACCTCGCGCAGGCCGTTCAGCAACTGCGCGAACACGCGGCGGATGAAGCTTTCGCGGATGGAACCGCGATTGGCCTGGATGTGCTGCTGCAGGGTCTTGCCGCGCTCGAAGCGCATCACCATGTATACGGTGTCGTTGGCACGGAAGAAGTTGATCACGCGCACGACATTGGGGTGATCGATCAGCGCCAGCGCCCGGCCTTCCTCGAAGAAGCACTTCATGCCGTGGCGGAAGATGTTGTTGTTTTCGGTCGAGTTGGCCTGGACGATGACCGACCCTTCGGTACGCAGCACCAGCGCGCCCGGCAGGTATTCCTTGATCGCCACCGACTGGTTGGCGTCATCGCGCGCCAGATAGACCATACTGAAGCCCCCACCGCCGATCTTGCGCACGATGGTGTATTCGTTGAGCCGGTATCCGTTGGGAAGCGCCTGATTGGGTTGAGTCGCCATAATCGAACGTCTATTATCTTTTCTATTTCTAGCTGGCAAAGCCGGCAAAATCCACTACCGGCTGCATGCCGGCACCATTCTCAATCACCCAATAACTTATTTGACCATCCTTCATGACCACCAGCATGACCGGGTTCGCCGCCCACAGCCTCAATCTCGACCACGCCAGCGTCAATATCGACCTGCGCAGCGTCAACCAGCGCTACCTGGAACTGCATTTTCGCCTGGCCGACGAATTCCGTGCCCTGGAACCGCAACTGCGCGAACTGATCCAGCAGCGTATGGCGCGTGGCAAGGTGGAGTGCCGCATCGGCCTCGCCATACTTCCCGCCGCCTCGCTGGATAACGGCCTAAACCCGGACATTCTTGAGCGACTGGCGCACTGGCAGACGGACGTCCTGCAACGCCTGCCCGGCAGCGCGCCGCTTTCCGTCAACGAGATCCTGCGCTGGCCTGGCGCCATGCAATCCGGCGCCCTGTCCCAGGAAGCGCTGAACGAAGCGGCACTGGCGGGGATGCGCGCCACATTGGACGAACTGGTGGAGAGCCGCCAGCGCGAAGGCGCCAAGCTGAAACAGCACATTCTCGACCGCCTGGCTTCCGCCGAAGCGCAGGTGGCCGGCCTGCAGCCTCTGCTGCCCGCGCTGGCGGCCGCCCAGCGCGACAAGCTGGCGGAACGCCTGCGCGAGGCGCTGGGCGAGGCCGGCCACGAACGGCTGGCCCAGGAAGTCGCGCTGGCGGCGCAGAAAGCCGATATCGACGAGGAATGCTCGCGCCTCACCACCCACTTTGCCGAGGTTCGCCGCGTGCTGAATCAGGCCGGTGCGGTCGGCAAGCGGCTCGATTTCCTGATGCAGGAACTGCATCGTGAAGCCAATACCCTGGGATCGAAATCGGTCGCGGTGGAAACCTCGCGCGTATCGCTCGAGCTCAAGGTGCTGATCGAACAGATGCGCGAGCAGATCCAGAACATTGAATGACAACCGGAAAACAGCCATGACCCCTCTCTCCAGCGAAGGCGTGCTTTACATCGTCAGCGCCCCGTCAGGTGCCGGCAAAACCAGTCTGGTCAAGGCACTGCTGAAAACCGACCCCGGCATCCGCCTGTCGGTGTCCTACACGACCCGGCCCCCGCGACCGGGCGAAACCGACGGCCGCGACTACCACTTCGTGAACCATGAACGCTTCGAAATCATGCTGGCCGAAGGCGAGTTTCTCGAACACGCCGAGGTATACGGCAATTTCTATGGCACCTCGAAAGGCAGCATCGGCCGCGATCTCAACGCCGGCCGCGACGTTCTGCTGGAGATCGACTGGCAGGGCGCCGAGCAGGTGCGGCAGCATTTCCCGCAATCCGCGTCGATTTTCATCCTGCCGCCGTCGTTCAATGCGCTGCGCACCCGTCTGGCCGGGCGCGGCCAGGACAGCGACGAGGTGATCGAACGCCGCTTGGCCGCCGCCGCCCACGACGTCGCTCATGCCGATGCGTTCGACTATATAATCGTGAACGATGACTTCGACCATGCCCTGCAGGACCTGGTCGCGATCACCCGCAGCATTCGCCTCGAAGCGGCGCGACAGCTCAAGCGGCATACCGCGCTGTTCGAGGAATTCCGACGTATCTGAGTACCACCCCTGAAGCTGGAGTATCCATATGGCCCGCATTACCGTTGATGACTGCATCGAGATGTTCCCCAACCGCTTCGAGTTGACCCTCGCCGTGACCTATCGCGCACGCCAGCTGGCGCAGGGCTCGCAACCGATGGTCGAGTCGAAGGACAAACCCATCGTCACCGCATTGCGCGAAATCGCTGCGAGCAAGGTCGGTCGTGAGATCCTCAACCGGGGCCGCGCCTGATCCCTCACCAGAACGATCGACGGCGCACGCACGCCTCGCGCCGTCGATGACGCACGAGTTCGAATCACTGCGCCCGGCCCTGGCCTACCTGCCGGCGGACGAAGTCGGCACCATTGAAGACGCCTACGAATTCAGCCGCCGCGCCCACGAAGGCCAATTCCGCAAGAGCGGCGAACCCTACATCTCCCATCCGCTTGCCGTCGCCGGCATCCTCGCCGGCTGGCATCTCGACGCGCAGACCCTGTGCGCCGCGCTACTCCACGACGTGGTCGAAGACACACCGGCCACGGCAAGCGAAATCGAGGCGCGCTTCGGCAAGCCGGTCGCGTTGCTGGTCGAGGGGGTCTCCAAGCTCGACAAGCTCGCATTCGCCTCCGAGCAGCACGCGCAGGCGGAGAACTTCCGCAAGATGCTGCTGGCGATGGCGCAGGACGTGCGGGTCATCCTGGTCAAGCTGGCCGACCGCCTGCACAACATGCACACCATGGGCGCGATGCCGGCCGAGAAACGGCGCCGCATCGCCACCGAAACGCTGGAGATCTACGCCCCGATCGCCAACCGGCTGGGGCTGCACTCGGTCTACCAGGAACTGGAAGACCTCGGCTTCCGCTACAGCCACCCCAACCGCTACCAGGTGCTGTCCAAGGCAGTGAAGGCGGCACGCGGCAACCGCCGCGAACTGGTCGACAAGGTCAAGATCGCGCTGCAGGACAAGCTCGAGCAGTGCAAGATCGAGGCCACCATCACCGGCCGCGAGAAACACCTCTACAGCATCTACCGCAAGATGCAGGAAAAGAACCTGGCTTTCTCCGAGGTGTTCGACATCTACGGCTTTCGCGTGGTGGTGCGCGACCAGCCCACCTGCTACCTGGCGCTGGGCGCCCTGCATTCGCTGTACAAACCGATCCCCGGCAAGTTCAAGGACTACATCGCGATCCCCAAGGCCAACGGCTACCAGTCGCTGCATTCCATCCTGTTCGGCCCCAACGGCACCCCGATCGAAATCCAGATCCGCACCACCGACATGAACCGTCTGGCCGAGTCCGGCGTCGCCTCGCACTGGATGTACAAGTCGGCTGATGCCGCGCTGAACGACGTGCAGACGCGTACCCATCGCTGGTTGCAGTCGCTGCTCGACATCCAGGCGGATCACGGCGATTCGCCCGAATTTCTCGAACACATCAAGGTCGATTTGTTTCCGGACGAAGTCTATGTGTTCACCCCCAAGGGCAAGATCATGGCGCTGCCGCGTGGCGCCACGGCGGTGGACTTCGCCTTTGCCGTGCATACCGACGTCGGCCGACACTGCATCGCGGTGAAGATCAATTACGAGCTGATGCCCCTGCGGACCCAGCTCAGGAACGGCGACCACGTCGAGATTCTCACATCGGCCAACGCCAGCCCCAATGCGGCCTGGCTCAATTTCGTCGTCACCGGCAAGGCGCGCTCGCACATCCGCAACTACCTGCGCAACACGCGCGTGGAAGAGGCGGCAGCACTGGGCGAGCGTCTGCTCAACCACGCCATCGCCGCGCTCAACCCGGAGGCGACTGCGCCCGATCCGGCGGTGTGGGAGCGTGTGGTCAAGGACTACGGCCTGCAAAACCGGCAGGAACTGTTCGCCGGGATCGGGCTGGGCAGAAAACTGCCACTGGTGGTCGCCCACCAGCTGCTGCACGTGCAGGGCGAAAAAACCGGCGAGCCGGCGCATCCTCACGCCATCAGCATTCGCGGCACCGAAGGTATCGCAGTCGAACTGGCGCAATGCTGCCACCCGATTCCCGGCGACCCCATTCTCGGCTTCATCCACAAGGAACGCGGTCTCATCATCCATACCCACGACTGCCCGTCAATCCGCGCCTTTCGCACCGACCCCGACAAATGGCTGGATGTCGAATGGGAAGCCGAACCCGGCCACATGTTCGACGTCTCGATCAAGGTCGTCGTCGGCAACCAGCGCGGCGTGCTGGCCAAGGTCGCGGCCGCGATCGCCGAACACGGCTCCAACATCGGCAACGTCGCGATGGAGGAAGAGGACGGCAGCCCCTATACCGTGCTGTTCTTCACCGTGCAGGTGGAAAACCGTATGCACCTCGCACGCGTCATGCGCGGCCTGCGCGTGCTGCCCGACGTGGTGCGGATTTTCCGCATCAAGGGCAAGAAGGACGGCCGCGCAGCGCAATCTCAATAATCAGGCTCCAGGAATCCAGTATGAACAAACGCATCATCCAGACCGCCGACGCGCCGGCCGCGATCGGAACCTACTCGCAGGCCGTACGGATCGACCACACCGTATACATGTCCGGCCAGATCGGCCTCGACCCCCACTCGATGCAGCTGGTCGACGGCATCGAGGCGCAAATCCACCAGGTGTTCAAGAATCTGGCCGCCGTTGCAACTGCGGCAGGCGGTTCGCTGGCCGACGTGGTGAAGCTGAACGTCTTCCTTACCGACCTCGGCCACTTCCCCAAGGTCAACGAGATCATGGCCGGCTACTTCAGTCAGCCCTACCCGGCGCGTGCCGCGGTCGGCGTGGCCGCGCTGCCGCGTGGTGCGCTGGTCGAGGCCGACGCCGTGATGGCCCTGGACTAGGCATTTGAAGACGGCGTCGCCGTTTTCCTTCCCGGTCAGTCCGGCACTCGCAGCCAAACTCGCCAAACTGGGCCTCACCCGCGACGCCGACCTGGTACTGCACCTGCCGTTGCGCTGGGAAGACGAAACCCGCATCACGCCGATCCGCGACCTGCTACCGGGCGAAACGGCGCAGGTGCAGGCAGTGGTGCGCGAGGCCAGCGTCGCCTACCGGCCGCGCCGCATGCTGACGGTGACCGTGGAGGACGCCGGCGGCGTGCTCGGCATCCGCTTCCTGAACTTCTATCCCAGCCACCTCAAGCTGTTTCAACCGGGCGCAAGCTTCCGGTTCAACGGCGAGGTGCGCGGCGGGTTTCTAGGGCTGGAGATGGTGCATCCGCGCTTTGCCAAGGCCGACGACGACACGCCCCTGCCGACGCAACTGACGCCTGTCTATCCCACCACCGCCGGCCTCGGGCAGGCCACGCTGCGCAAGCTGGTCGAGCGGGCACTGGCGGCACCGATCGCGGACACCCTCCCCGCCGACTGGCTGGCAAAGCTTGATCTGCCGGAACTGGAAGCCAGCATCCGCCTGCTGCACCAGCCGCCGCTCGAATGTGCGGTGAGCGATCTGGAATCGCGCCGCCATCCGGCCTGGCAACGGCTCGCCTTCGACGAACTGCTGGCGCAGCAGCTGTCGCTGGCCACCGCGCGTCAGCAACGCACCTCGCGCCCGACCCAACCGTTGCCTGCGCGTCAGCACCTGACGAGCGCGTTCACCCGCGCATTACCGTTTGCACTGACCGCGGCGCAGGCACGTACCTGGCAGGAGATCAGCACCGACCTGGCGCAACCGCACCCGATGCGGCGCCTGCTGCAGGGCGACGTCGGCAGCGGCAAGACGGTGGTGGCGGCGCTCGCCTGCCTGCAGGCGATCGAAAACGGCTTTCAGGCCGCTTTCATGGCACCGACCGAAATCCTCGCCGAACAGCATTACCGCAAGCTGGCGCCACTTCTGTCAGCACTGGACGTGCGCTGCGCGTGGGTCTCGGGCAGCCAGCGCAAGGCCGAACGCAATGCCGCCTGGCAGGCGATCGCTGCGGGCGAAGCCGACCTTGCATTCGGCACTCACGCGCTGTTCCAGGAAGCCGGCAGCTTCCAGCGACTGGGTGTGGCAGTAGTCGACGAACAGCACCGTTTCGGCGTCGGTCAGCGTCTGGCGCTGATGCAGAAGGGTGCGGAACCGCATCAGTTAATGATGAGCGCGACGCCAATCCCGCGCACACTGGCAATGAGCTTTTTTGCCGATCTCGACGTCTCGGTGATCGACGAACTGCCACCGGGCCGCACGCCTATCGTCACAAAATTAGTGGGTGCCGCGCGCCGCGACGACGTCTTGGCGCGCGTGCGCGAAGCCTGTCTCGCCGGCGGCCAGGCCTATTGGGTGTGCCCGCTGATCGAGGAGTCGGAAAAGCTGCAATTGCAGACTGCGCAGGATACCTATGCAACATTAACGGAACAGTTGCCGGAACTGCGCATCGGCCTGGTACACGGGCGGCTGAAGCCGGACGAAAAACAGGCGGTGATGGCCGCTTTCCAGGCACACGCCATCGATCTGCTGGTGGCGACCACCGTCATCGAGGTCGGCGTCGACGTGTCCAATGCCGCGCTAATGGTGATCGAGCACGCCGAACGCATGGGGCTCGCGCAGCTGCACCAGCTGCGCGGGCGCGTCGGACGCGGCAGCCGCGAGTCGGTGTGCGTGCTGCTCTACGAGACACCGCTGTCGGAACTGGCACGGGCACGGCTCAAGGTGATCTTCGAGCTCACCGACGGCTTCGAAATCGCACGCCAGGACCTGCTGCTGCGCGGGCCAGGCGAGTTGCTCGGACACCGCCAGAGCGGCCTGCCGATGCTGCGCTTCGCCGATCTGGAACGCGACATCGCGCTGCTGGAAGCCGCGCGCAACCTGGCACAACGCTGTCTCGCCCACCACCCCGACATCGCTGCGCGCCACATGGAGCGATGGATCGGCCAGCGGCAGGCACTGACGTCGATCTAGATGCCGTCGCTGCGGCATAATGCCGACTTTCCACATGATGAACGGTTCGCCGTGCTCGATTCCCGGCAGGGCTGGCTTGCCCACCCATTTTCGCTCCCGCGCTCGCTACGCTTCTGGCTCAGCGACCACGGTTCGCTGACCCGGCGCCTGAAATCACGCTGTACATCGTTTCGCGTGGTGCCGCTCGAGACCAGGCTGGCGCGCGCCAACGCGGACGAATACGCACTTCTGGGCGTAACGCCTGGCACCCGCGTCTATGTGCGCGAAGTCCTGTTGCTGTGCAATGACGTGCCAGTGGTGTTTGCCCACAGCGTGCTGCCGTCCGCCGGCCTGCGCGGCGGCTGGAACGGCATCACTCGACTCGGTAGCCGTTCGCTTGGCGAAGCCCTGTTCAGCGACCATCGCATCGAACGCCAACCCCTGGCCTATCGCCGCGTGCGGAACGACCACCCGCTCTATCGCGCTGCGGCCAAGCAGCAGGCAGTGACCAGCAGCTTGTGGGCACGCCGTTCCGTTTTCTGCCTCAACCGCCATCCGCTCCTGGTAACCGAAGTCTTTCTGCCGGCCATCGACACGCCATGACCCTGACCGAACGCCTGTCCCATTACGAAAAATTGATGCGGCTCGACAAGCCGATCGGCATCCTGCTGCTGATGTGGCCCACCCTGTGGGCGCAATGGCTTGCCAGCAACGGCAGCCCAAGTTGGCTGATCCTGTGGATTTTCGTCATGGGCGTCGTGCTGATGCGTTCGGCCGGCTGCGTCATGAACGACTATGCCGACCGCGATTTCGACCCTCACGTGGCGCGTACCCGTGAACGTCCATTGGCGGCCGGCAAGGTATCGCCCAAAGAAGCCCTGCTGTTGGCGGCCGGCCTGTCGCTGCTGGCTTTCCTTCTGATCCTGCCGCTCAACACGCTGGTGTTGAAACTGTCCGTGGTCGCACTCTTTCTGGCGGCCAGCTACCCCTTCACCAAACGCTTCTTCGCGATTCCGCAGGCCTATCTCGGCATCGCGTTCGGCTTCGGCATCCCGATGAGCTACGCCGCGCTGTGGGGCGAGGTTCCGCGCGAGGCCTGGATCCTGCTGGGCGCCAACGTTTTTTGGGCGATTGCCTACGACACCGAATATGCGCTGGTCGACCGCGAAGACGATCTCAAGATCGGCATCAAAACGTCGGCCATCACCTTCGGCCGATACGATCTTGCCGCCATCGCGCTGTGCTATGTTGCGACGCTGGGCCTGCTCGGCTGGGTCGGCTGGCAGCGGGGGATGGGCATGGCGTTCTACGGCGGGCTGGCCGTGGCTGCAGCGATCGCGCTTTACCACATGAAACTGATCCGGCTGCGCGAACCGAAGCAATGCTTCCGCGCCTTCCTGCACAACACCTGGTTCGGTGCCGCGGTGTTCGGCGGCATCGCGCTCCACTTCCTGCTGCGGGGCTCATGACGGGCAGGCCACGCGGGACTGCCGGCTGTTCGGGTAGGCCTGCTTGATTCCGCTCAGGCTCTTCAGCGTATCCGGGTCTTCGCTACGGATCACAAAGTAGAAGTCCGTTCCCTGGCGCGGCAGCACCTCGACACGGGTTCCAAGTACGCCCTTGCCTTCCACTTCAAGGATGCGCCGTTGCGCCGCATCGGCGTCGGCATACAGACCGAGCGAAATGGCATTGCGCCAATCGCCATCCTTGACCACAAATGCGTCCGTCAATCCTGCAGCTGTCAGCTCGCTCAATTTGGCCGCGGCCGATTCCGCACTGGGCAAGGGCGGAAAGATCACCCACTGCCGTGTATTCAGCGGCACTTCGGTGAACGACATCACGCGTTCGCCCGCCAACGATTTGAGCTGCTGGCGTACTTGGACGAACTCCCCGCGATTCAACCCCCGCCATTCCATGCATAACGCGGTAGGCGTAGCGGCTGCAGGCGATGCATCGTCCCCGGGTACAGGCGCTGACTGACTACGCAGACTGAGATGATTCACGTTCAGCGACGCTGTCTGACCGGCATCCGCCTGCGTCCAGTTTTCGCTTCCGATAAAGAACCCGGCCACCGCGAGATTGACGACCAATAATGTCCAGACTATCCATTTCATGAAGCGGCAGTTCCTCGGGCGACGCAGTCGATTCCCTCCAACACCAGTTCAGGTACATGCTCAGCCGATATTCTCAGGTGTGACAATACCTTCTCGGCATCGCCTCCAGTAAGCAGACAGCGTGGCACCATGCCGGCAACTTCGGCCAGACGTGCATGCTGTTGCGCAATGGCGCCGCACAACGCTGCCACGATCCCGCTTTGCACAGCGGGAGCGGTGGCATTGGGAAAAGCCTGCCAGGCCCCCACCACCTCATCGATCCGTGAGGTACCTTGTCGCAATGCCTGCTGCATCAAATGGACGCCGGGCACGATCACCCCGCCCAGGAATGTTCCGTCGACCGACAACGCATCCACGGTCATTGCCGTGCCGACCGACACCACCAGTACCGCCTCATCTGTGCGCTGGCGAGCCGCGATCAATCCCATCCAGCGATCCGCACCCAACTGGTGCGGATTCGAATAGGTATTTTTCACATCCCCGAAACGGGTCTCGGCTCTCAACCAGGCCGGAGTGAGCCCGGCCACTTCCAGAAGCGCGGCGAGTTGCCGTTCGTGTTCAAGGCTTGCCACGCTGGCGACAAAACAATGGGTGTCCGCTTTCAGTTGGGCCGTCAAAGCAGACCAGTCGGAATAATCGCTCCGGCCGGTCGCATGCCAATGTCCATCCTCCACCACCGCCCATTTGAGGCGTGTGTTTCCGGCATCAAGCAAGATGCGGCGTCCACTCATCGCGCACCATCCAGACGCAGGCTGATTTCGCCGCCGCTGTATGGGCTCAAGTTCGATTGCGCATCACGCAACAGAAAGGCGCCGGTTTCGTCGACCCCGCATGCCACCCCCTGAACACTGCGCGAATCCGGTAACGTCAGCGCGACCGCCCTACCGGCATAGGCATCCAAAGCCTGCCAATCCTCGCGCAAGGCCGCAAAGCCATGTTGGCGAAATACGCTCGACGCCGCGTGCAGTTCCAGCAGACAGTCAGCCAGCAGTTGATTGCGTCCCACCGTCACCTCCATTTCAGCCAGATCGACCACGGCCTGATCGACCGCGTCGCGTTGTGTCTCGTTAAGCCTGACGTTCAAGCCGACACCCACCACGGCGAAAGCGGCGCCGTGCATGTCACCCTGTACTTCGACCAGTATCCCAGCCAGTTTGCGATAGTCCACCAGGATATCGTTGGGCCATTTCAATCGGGCCATGTGGCGACTATGGCGGTTCACTGCGCGTGCGATGGCGAGTCCCACGACCAAGCTCAGGCCTGCCAGCGACTGCAAGCCCGACTCGAAACGCCACAACACCGAAAATGTGAGGCTGCCCCCTACGACCGAATGCCACAGGCGGCCACGCCGTCCTCTGCCGGTATATTGATGCTCCGCACAGAACAACGTTCCATCTGCAGCGCCATCCAGGGCAGCGACCATCAAGGCCGTGTTGGTCGAGTCGACACTATCCAGCACATGTATCGAATAGTGACTGGCCGCTGTGCCCATGTGACGCACGACAACCGTGTCATCCAGCCATTCCACGGGTTCGGGCATGCGATATCCGCGTCCGCGGACCGCATGAATGCTCAGCCCCATGGACTCGGCCTGCGCGAGGATGTTGAAGATGCTGGAGCGGGACAGTCCGAATTCATCCGCCAACGCCTGACCCGAATGAAAACGGCCATCGGACAGGCAGCGCAGGAGCCGGAACAGTGCTTTGTGAGGTCGGGTATGCACCTTCGCAATTTTACATGGCTTGCCTGCGCAATTTTCCGTGCAATAAAAAACCCCCTCAAGAGTTGAGGGGGTTTTGTTGTATCCCTCGGCTGAGGGATACGGATAAGGAGTCTGACGATGACCTACTTTCACAGGCGAGGTGCCTACTATCATTGGCGCGGGAGCGTTTCACC
>QFCS01000284.1_pt1 | contig 208674 bp, 212 predicted proteins | sample 3576561 | NCBI WGS metagenome assembly QFCS01
AGGGGGAAACAACCGGAGCCGGAGCAAGGCGGAAGCGGAACGGGACGGGGCTCAAAGTCGCCGGCGGGGCGCAACAGCTGCGCCACCCATACCTATTCTGAGAGGCAAGGCCGTCGCGCCCCGCTTCCCGGAACTGCTCTCCAGTGAGAGCGCACTTCAGCAATGGCCAGACGGCGAAAAGGCCGGGCGTGGCGTAGACGACACCTGTCTAAAGATCGAGCTGATAGGTTTCAGGGAGGTAGCGATAACCCGTCTCCAGCTTCTCGACATAACCGACGGCCGGGAACGGCATGTGATAGCCGATGAACGGCAGGCGGTCGGTAGCGATCATGTCGAACAGCTTCTTGCGCGTCGCCGCCGCCATCGCCTTGTCGGCGTCGAAACGGACGTGCCAGTCCGGCCGCTGCAGCGACACGACATAGTGGTTCGCTGCGTCGGCGGTGATTACCAGAACCTTGCCCGACGATTCCACGGTGAAGGCGAGATGACCCGGCGTATGGCCGAACGCCGCCATGGCGCGGATGCCAGGCGCGACCTCGCCGCCGTCCTCGACGAAGCTGGTCTTTTCCGCCAGCGGCTTCACACTGGCCTCGACCACCTTGGCGCTGCCTTCCGTCGGACCGGACAGACGCTCCGGCGCGGTCCAGAAATCGAACTCCGCGCGGCCCATCACGTAGCGCGCATTGGCGAAGGCGGGCGCGCCATTGTCCATCAGCCCGCCGATGTGGTCGCCATGCATATGAGTGACGACCACGACAGACACGTCCTCTGGTCTGTAGCCGGAGGCCTGCAGCCGCGACGCCAATTGGCCCAGCCCATTCTCGCGTCCGCCGGCGCCCAGGCCGCTGTCGAACAGGATGAGCTCGGAGCCCGTATTCACCAGCGTCGGCGTGAAGCCGTTCACGAAACGGTCGTCCGGCAGCAGATTGGCCCGCATCAGCTCGGCCACGGCTTCTGCCGGCTGGTCCTGCCCGAACACCGGGTGCGGCCCCTCGCCCGGCCGCAGGCCGTCGAGAATCGTCGTCACCTCGAAGTCGCCCAGCATGAAGCGGTTGAAGCCGGCATTGCCGACATCGGTCTTCGGCACGTCCGCATGTGCCGCGCGCACCATGATCTGCGGAAGCGCCAGAACGGCCGCTCCCGCCGCGCCGAGCCCGAGTGCCTTCCTGCGGTCGATCTGCATCGTTCTCTCCATCTGTCGCTGCTCCGACTTCGACAACGACACTTGTATGCAAAAGCTTCCCGACGCCGGTGTCACATCAATGTGAGGGTCTGGCGCGGCGGATCGGCCGCGCTGGTCCGGTTGTACTGGCCGGCTGTTGCATTAAATGGGGTGTTGCCCACCGCGGTTCCGATTCACCAAGTCATTGCAACCGGCCGGATTTTCGAATTGCAACGTACTGTCCCGCTGATTCTGGCGGTCGCCCTGTTCATGGAAAACATGGACTCCACGGTGATCGCGACGTCGCTGCCGGCGATCGCCGCCGACATCGGCACCAGCCCGATCGCGCTCAAGCTGGCGCTGACCGCCTATCTGGTGTCGCTGGCGGTCTTCATCCCGATCAGCGGCTGGATGGGCGACCGTTTCGGCGCCAAGCGTGTGTTCCGCGTCGCCATCGGCATCTTCGTCGTCGGCTCGATCCTGTGCGCCGTCTCCGGCTCGCTCATCGCCTTCGTCGCGGCACGTTCGCTGCAGGGGCTGGGCGGTGCGATGATGACTCCGCTCGCTCGGCTGGTGCTGGTCAGGGCGACGCCGCGCGGCGACCTCGTCGGCGCTATGGCGTGGCTCACAGTGCCCGGCCTCATCGGCCCGCTGGTCGGTCCACCGGTCGGCGGCTTCATCACCACCTTTTTCAGCTGGCACTGGATTTTCCTGATCAATGTGCCGATCGGCCTGCTCGGAATCTGGCTCGCCGGAAAATTCCTGCCCGACGTCGAGCTGTCGGGCACGCCGCCGCTCGACGTGCCCGGCTTCCTCCTGTCGGGCATCGCCGCCTCGGGCGTGGTGTTCGGGCTTTCGGTGGTCAGCCTGCCGGCGCTGCCGCCGATCGTCGGCACGCTGACGCTCGCCGTCGGCGTCGTCTCGGCCGCATTGTATCTACGCCATGCCCGCCGCGCGCCGTTCCCGATCCTCGACCTGAGGCTGTTCGCCAATCCCGGTTTCCGCGCCGCCGTGGTCGGCGGCTCGATCTTCCGCATCGGCAACGGCGCCGTGCCGTTCCTGCTGCCGCTGATGTTCCAGCTCGGCTTCGGCATGACGCCGTTCCAGTCCGGCATGCTCACCTTCGCCACCGCCTTCGGCGCGATCGGCATGAAGTTCCTCGCCAAGACGGCGCTGCAGCTCGGCGGTTTTCGCACCGTATTGATCTCGGCGGCACTGGCGGCGTCGCTGTTCATCGCCGCCAATGGGCTGTTCACCGCGCAGACCTCGGCTGCCGTCATCATCGCCGTTCTGGTCGGCGGCGGCTTCCTGCGCTCGCTGTTCTTCACCGCGTCCAACGCGCTGGTCTTCGCCGACGTCGACGACCGTCAGGCGAGCCAGGCGACGGCGATCGCCTCGGTATTCCAGCAGATCACGGTCGCGCTCGGCGTGGCGATCGGCGGCGGGCTGCTCGAAATCCGCACCTTCATCCATGGCGGCGGCCTGCAGCCTGCCGATTTCTCCTGGGCGTTCATGATCGTCGCAGGCATCACGGCGATGGCGATCCTGCCCTTCCTGGCAATGCCGCGCGACGCCGGCATCGCGGTGTCGGGGCACCGGCAGCGCCGCGTCTCCGACGACGCTCCGCTGCCGAAATAGAGCTTCGGACAAGACCATGCGGACCAAAAGGTCAGGCCTCCTGGCGGCCCTTGAAGTCGCGCGCCAGGAGAAAAAGCTCGACCGATTCGTCGCGCGAAGCCGGCGGCTTGACGTGGTGGACGGAGCGGAAATGCTGCTTCAGCCGCGTCAGCAGCTCGTTTTCGGTGCCGCCCTGGAACGTCTTGGCGAGAAAATGGCCGCCCGGCTTCAGCACCGAAATGGCGAAATCCGCCGCCACCTCGCACAGATGCATGGTGCGCAGGTGGTCGGTGCGGCGATGGCCGGTGGTTGGCGCCGCCATGTCGGAAAGCACCACGTCCGGCTCTCCGCCGAGCGCGGCGATCAGCTCCGCCGGCGCGTCGTCGTCGAGAAAATCCATCTGCAACAGCGTGGCACCCGGCACCGGGTCCATTTCCAGATAGTCGATGCCGACCACCTGCGGCGCCGCGTCGCCGGAGCGGGTTCGGGCCACCGCCACCTGGCACCAGCCGCCCGGCGCGGCGCCGAGGTCGACGACGCGCTGGCCGGGTTTCAGCAGCTTGTGCTTGTCGTCGATCTCGATCAGCTTGTAGGCGGCACGGGAGCGAAAACCCTCGGCCTTGGAGCGCTGCACATAGGGGTCGTTCATGTGGCGTTCGAGCCAGCGGCGCGACGATTCCTTCAGGCCGCTTTTCTTCTTGACCTTGGTCCTCAGAACACGGGTGGCAGCGGGCTTGCCGCTCTTTTCCTTCACGGCCGGGCTCCCTGATGAGCGCCGCGCCGCCACACGCCCTCGTCGGCCATGAGTTCGCTCAGAATGCCTTCGCGCAGGCCGCGGTCGGCGACGCGCAGCCGCGGCGCCGGCCAGTGGGCACGGATCGCCTCCAGGATGGCGCAGCCGGCCAGCACCAGGTCGGCGCGGTCGGCGCCGATGCACGGGTTGGCGACGCGCTGGCCGAAATTCCAGTCGAGCAGGGTGCCGATGATGCCGTCGACATGGCCGCTGTCCAGCCACAGCCCGTCGACGCGGCGTCGGTCGTAGCGCTCCAGCCCGAGATGCACGCCGGCAAGCGTGGTGACCGTTCCGGACGTGCCGAGCAGGTGGAAACGCGTGCCCTTGGCCAGATGCCCGAGCTGGTGCCGTCCTTCGAATGCCTCGATCATGCCGGTCACGTCGGCGACCATCGCCGCGAACGTTTCCCGCGTCACCTCGCGGCCGCCGTAACGCTCGGCCAGCGACACCACGCCGACCGGCAGCGAGGTCCAGGAGACAATATGGTTGGCGAGGCGCGGCGATCGATGCCGCGACAGGTCGATAAGCGCGATTTCCGACGAGCCGCCGCCGATGTCGAAAAGCACCACCGCGTCGGTGTCGCGCTCGACCAGCGAGCCGCAGCCGGACACCGCAAGCCGTGCTTCTGTCTTGCGGTCGATGATCTCCAGCCCGATGCCGGCCTCCTTGCGCACCCGGTCGAGAAAGGCGCGGCCGTTCTCGGCGGAGCGGCAGGCCTCGGTCGCCACCAGGCGGGCGCGGCGGATCGAGCGGGCACGCAGCTTGTCGCCGCACACCTTCAGCGCCTCGACGGCGCGGTCCATCGCGGCGTCGCCGAGGCGGCCGGTGGTCGACAGCCCCTCCCCCAGCCGGACGATGCGAGAATACGCGTCGATCACCCGGAACTGGCCAGGCCGGCCCGGCGTGGCGACAAGCAGGCGACAATTGTTGGTGCCGAGGTCCAGCGCTGCGAACAGCGGCCCTTCCCTACGGATCGGAGCCGGGGACGGCGGTGTATCGCGCCGTGGCGTGGGAACGGCCTGCGAAGTCGGTTCGCCGCGGTTTACGACTGCGGGTGTCGGCCTGGGCGAAGCATCTGCATGTTGCGGAGACGTCCCGGCCTTTGCAGCGTCCGGTGCGAAAACCTTTCGGCCGCGCCGGCGCTTGCGCCGTTTCCGGCCCTTCCTGGCATGATCCGGGGCGTCGTCTGCTTGCCCGGCCCGGGCGGCTTCGAGCCCGGCAACGGCGTGCTGGGGCCGCTGCTGCTGCTCTTCCCCTCGATCGCCCACAGGCGCTCGAAAACTCTCGGACACCCTTCCCCGCGCCGCGGCGCCGGTCTCAGGGTCTTCCACTGGTCTGTTCCTTCCGGCGCCGCGCAAACCCAAGGGATGCTGCGGGCCAATCTGTCTAGCGTTGAACAAATCATAACAGCGGACTGCGCGATCACCAAGTGGTGCGCGTCCGAATTGTCGCAGTTGCCTTGCCCACACCTGGCCTGCCATCTTATCGTTCGTGGCATATCCGACCGAACCAGCAAGAGGCGCCGGCAAACCATCCATGACCCCAATCCGATGAAATTTAAGACCTATTTCTGGCCCACCGTCGGACTGTGTGCGGTCGCCTTTTCCATTTGGCTGCTCTACAACGAGTTGCGCGGCATCTCGCTGGACGACCTCGGCGACAGCCTGAACGCAATACCCTTGCATCGCTGGTTGCTGGCGGCGGCCAGTTCGATCCTCGCCTATGCTGCGCTCGCCGGCTACGACCATATCGCGCTCACCCATCTCGGCCGAAAAGTGCCGTTCGGCTTCATAACCGCCTGCTCGTTCACCACCTATGCGCTGTCGCATAACATAGGTGGTTCGGTGCTGTCGGGCGCGGTCATCCGCTACCGCGCTTATGCCAGCCAAGGCCTGTCGCCGCAGGAAGTCGGCGTTCTGGTGGCGCTGTGTTCTTTCACCTTCGCGCTCGGCGCGATGCTGCTCGGCGCTTTCCTGCTCATTCTGGAGCCTGAGGTATTTGACGGCTTCATGCATTTCATGCCGGTGTCGGCGACACGCGTGACCGGCATTTTCCTGTTGCTGCTGGTGGCGCTCTACGTTTTCGGCAGTTGGCTGCAGCTCCGGCCGCTGAAGATCGGCAAGTTCGCCATCCACTATCCGCGCCTGCCGATCGTGCTGCGCCAGCTGCTGATCGCCCCGATCGAGCTGATCGGCGCGGCCGGCATCATCTATTTCGCGCTTCCCGAGGCGGGTAACCCCGGCTTCCTGGTGGTGCTCGGCGTGTTTCTCGTGTCGTTCTCCGCCGCGCTGATCTCGCACGCGCCGGGCGGGCTGGGCGTGCTGGAGGTGGTGTTCCTCGCCGGCCTGTCGCAGATGGACCCGGTCGCCGTGGTGGCTGCGCTGCTGGTCTTCAGGTTGTTCTACCTGATCATCCCGCTGGCGCTGGCGCTGGTCGTGGTGGTGGCTTTCGAGCGCTCGCAATTCGCTCGCGATCAGCGCGAGTGACTTCGCGTCAACCCGTCGGTTCCACGACGATCGCCCGATGGAGGGTCGCGTCGTCGCCGGCCGCCCTGAGGTTCCTCAGCACCTGCGGCGACCGCAGTTGGCGCGCCACGCAGGCCAGCGCATTGAGGTGCTGCTGCCCGGCGCCTGCCGGCATCAGCAGCAGGAAGACGATATCGACGGGGGCCTCGTCGATCGCGTCGAAATCGACCGGTGCCTTCAGCCGGGCTAACATGCCGAACGGCACCTGCAAGCCGGCAAGACGGGTATGCGGGATCGCCGTGCCCGCGCCAATGCCGGTCGACCCGAGCTGCTCGCGATCGAGCAGCGCGCGCAGGATCAGCTTTTCCGGCAAGCCGACGGCAGGCGCGGCGCGCGCCGCCAAAGCCTGCAGCACCCTTGATTTCGAACCGCCGTCCAGCGCGGCGACGACATTTTCCGGTCCGAGGATCTCGGCGATTTTCATGGAAGCTCACTCAGAAAGGCGCGGCCGCTCGTGAACCGCAATGCTAATCGACCTCGCGCAGGCGGTATCCGACGCCCGTCTCGGTGATGATGTATTGCGGCTGGTCGGGACTCGCCTCGATCTTCTGTCGAAGCTGGCGCACGTAGACACGAAGGTATTGCACCTCGGTCGAGCCGCCCCACACATGCTCCAGCAGGAAACGATGCGTGAGCACCTTGCCGGCATGCTGCACCAGCAGGCGCAGGATATCGTATTCCTTCGGCGACAGCTTCACCTCCTTGTCGGCGAGCTTGACGACGCGCTTCACCAGGTCGACGGAAAGCGCGCCGGTGTGGAAGATCGGCTTTTCGCCCTGCTGCTGCAGCTTGTGTCGCAAGGCGACGCGGATGCGCGCCACCAGTTCGTTCATGCCGAACGGCTTGGTCACATAGTCGTCGGCGCCGAGCTCCAGCGCACCGACGATGCCGGCCTCGTCGGTGCGGCTGGACAGGATGATCACCGGCAGGTCGAGCCCTTCCTGGCGCCATTGGCGCAGCAAGTCATGGCCCGGCATGTCCGGCAGACCGAGGTCGAGCAAAATCAGATCCGGCCGCTCGGCCCTCGCCCGCTCGATCGCCGCCCTGGCGTTGCCGGCTTCCTCGACGGAATAGCCCTGGATGCCAAGGCCGACGCGTAAAAGCTTGCGGATCGGCGGCTCGTCGTCGACCACCAGAATCTTGACGGCTCCGGCGGTCATGACAGTTCATCCAGGTTGACGGTCTCGGCCGGCACCGGCATGCGGATGGTGAACACCGCGCCCGAGCGGTCGGCGCGGTTCGCCACGGTGATGGTGCCGCCCATGGCCTCGACGAAACCCCGGCAGATCGACAGGCCGAGGCCGGTACCGGCCCGCACCTGGTCGCGTTTGCGGACCCGGTAGAAGGTGTCGAAAATCCGCTCCAGATCCTCGGCCGGAATGCCAGGTCCCTCGTCGGCGACCTGCAGCATCACCGCCTCTCCGTCAGGCCAGGCACGGACGCGAATGGTCGAGCCTTGCGGCGCATATTTCGCGGCGTTGTCGAGCACATTGAACAGCACCTGCTCGAACAGCACCGCGTCGAGCCTGAGCATCGGCAGGTCCGGGGGGATGGCGACCTCGATCTTGTGCCCGGCGGTGATCTTGGCTGCACGGCGCAACGCGCTGCCGACGATGTCGCCGACGTCGTGCAGCATATAGTTCGGCTCCATGGCACCGGACTCGATCTTGGTCATGTCGAGCAGATTGGCGATGAAGCGGTTCAGACGTTCCGCTTCGTCCACCACGGTCGCCAGCAGGTCCGACCTGTCGGCTTCGGGCAGCGACGGCGCGTATTCGCGTAGCGTGCCGGCGGCCCCCATGATGGCGGCGAGCGGCGTCTTCAGGTCGTGTGAGATCGAGGTGAGCAGCGCCGAACGCAACCGGTCGGCCTCGGCGGCGAGTTTGGCGCGGTCGACGTCGGCGACCAGCTGGATGCGCTCGATGGCGACCGCCGCCTGGTCGGCCAGCGCATCGAACAGCCGCTGCTGCTCCGGCGTCAGCAGCGGCCCCTGCTTGTCGTTGTCCAGCCCGATCACGCCGACCGCGGTGCGACCCGTGCGCAACGGCAGATAGAGCCGCCTTGCACCGGGCAGTGTATCGGCGCCGCGGCCGGCGGCGCGGTTGTGCTCCCAGGCCCAGCGGGCGGCGGCGATGTCGGCGTCGACCAGCGTGTCGTCCGGCGGATAGCCGGCCTTCACCGCGATCTTGCCATTTTCCGGCAGCAGCAGCACGACACGCACCTTCAGCATCGAGGCGATCTGGAAGACGGTCGCCCACAGCACGTCGTCCAGCGTGCCGGTGCCGGCGAGCTTGCGGCTGAACTGGTAGAGGTCGTCGGTGGTGCGGGCCCGCTGCCGCGCCGCCACCGCCTGCCGCTGAACGCGCGCCGTGAGGTTGCTGGCGGTCAGCGCGACGATCAGGAAGAAAACGAACGCCAGCACGCTTTCGGGATCGCGGATGGTCAGCGTGTAGGGCGGATCGAGGAAGAAGAAATTGAACGCCAGGGCGCTCGCAACGCTGGTGTAAATGCCTGGCCAGAGGCCGACCGTCACCGCCGAGGTCAGCACCGCCATAAGGAAGACCAGCGCGATGTTGCGAACGTCGAGGAACTGGTCGAGCAGGAGCCCGACCCCCAGCGCACAGGCGATGAACACCGTGCTCAACACATACGGCCACAGCTCGAACTGCGCCGGCTGCGCTGCCGTCCGGACGCCGCGTGGGGTCAGCCCGCCGTCCTGATCCGAACCTGTGGTGACGTGGACGCTGATGTCGCCGGCGGTCCTGATCAGGTCGTGGATGACCGATCCTTCGATCAGCTCGCGCCAGCGCGGCCCGTCGCTCTTTCCGATGACGATGTGGGTGAAATTGTTGGCGGCGGCGTAACGCACGATGTCGTCGGCGACATGCTGGCCGGGGATGGTGACCGCCTCGCCGCCGAGTTGGCCGGCCAGCCGCAGCGTTGCGGCCAGCCGGTCCTTGTCGGCTTCCGGCATGCCGATCGAGCGCGACGTCTCGACATGCAGCGCCGCCCAGGGCGCGCGCAGGCGGTCGGCCTGGCGGCGCGCATAGCGCACCAGCGAGGCGCCGCGCGGCCGCTCGTCGACGGCAACCAGCACCCGGTCGCCTGCTGCCCACGGACCGGGAATGGCGTGCGCCTGCATGTGGCTGAGCAGCTGCTCGTCGACCCGCTGCGCGGTGCGGCGCAGCGCCAGTTCGCGCAGGGCAGTCAGATTGCCCGGCGAAAAATAGTTCTCGACCGCCCGCTTGGCGGTGTTGGGCACATAGACCTTGCCTTCGTGCAGGCGCTTGATCAGGTCGTCCGGCGTCAGATCGATGATCTCGACGTCGTCGGCACGGTCGATCACCGAATCGGGGACGGTCTCGCGCACCCGCACCCGGGTGATCTGCGCGACGACGTCGTTCAGGCTCTCGACATGCTGGATGTTGAGCGTCGTGTAGACGTCGATGCCGCGCCCGAGGATTTCCCGGACGTCCAGGTAACGCTTGGGGTGGCGGCTGCCCGTCGCGTTGGTGTGGGCGAGTTCGTCGACCAGCACCAGCGTCGGCCGCCGCGCGACGATGGCGTCGATGTCCATCTCGTCGAGCGCCCGGCCCTTGTAGTCGACGGCCTTGCGCGGAACGATCTCGAAGCCGTCGAGCAGCGCCGCCGTTTCCTTGCGGCCGTGCGTCTCGACCACGCCGATCACCACGTCGATGCCCTCGGCGCGGCGGGCCCGGCCGGACATCAGCATCTCGTAGGTCTTGCCGACGCCGGGGGCAGCGCCGAGAAAGATCTTGAGGCGGCCGCGCCCTTCGCGCGCCGCCGTTTCGAGAAGCGCGTCCGGCGAGGGCCTGGCGTCGGCCTCGCGACTGTCGTCCGGCATAAGCTTGCCTTTTCTCCCGCGCGGAGTCTTGTCTTAAAACTCAAACCCGCGCTTGTCAGGAGCCGGCCGCGTCGAGTGCCAGATTGAGCTCGAGCACGTTGACGACTGGCTCGCCCATGAAGCCAAGCTCGCGGTCCTCGACATGCTGGTCGACCAGCGCTTGTAGCGCGGCTTCGTCCATTCCCCGAGCCTTGGCGACACGCGGCATCTGGAAATACGCCGCCTCCGGCGACAGATGCGGGTCGAGGCCGCTGCCCGAGGCGGTGGCGAGGTCCGCCGGCACCGGTACGGCCGGATTTTCCGCCTTCAGCGCCCCGGCATCGGTCTTGATGCGGTCGATCAGCTTGGCACTGGTCGGGCCGAGGTTGGAGCCGCTCGAGGCGGCGGCGTTGAAGCCGTCGCCGGCCGCCGAAGGACGGCCGTGGAAATAGCGCTCGCTGGTGAAGGCCTGGCCGATCAGGTCGGAGCCGATCACCTTGCCGTCCCTCTCGATCAGGCTGCCATTGGCCTGACGCGGGAACAGCGCCTGCGCGATGCCGGTCATGCCGAGCGGGTAGATCAGGCCGGTAATCACCGTCAGCACGACGATCATCACCAGCGCGGGGCGCAATTGCTTCAACATGGTCGTCTTCCCTTTATGCGAGGCCGAGCGCGGTGACGGCGATGTCGATCGCCTTGATGCCGGCGAACGGCACGACGATGCCGCCGAGGCCGTAGATCAGCAGGTTGCGTGACAAGAGCGCCCCGGCGCCGATGGCGCGGTATTTCACGCCCTTCAGCGACAGCGGGATCAGCGCCACGATGATCAGCGCGTTGAAGATGATCGCCGACAGGATGGCGCTCTGCGGAGTTTCCAGCCCCATGATGTTGAGCGCGCCGAGCTGCGGATAGAAGGCCAAAAACATCGCCGGGATGATGGCGAAATATTTTGCGATGTCGTTGGCGATCGAGAAGGTGGTGAGCGCGCCGCGCGTCATCAGCAGCTGCTTGCCGATCTCGACGATCTCGATCAGCTTGGTCGGGTCGCTGTCGAGGTCCACCATGTTGCCGGCTTCGCGCGCGGCCACCGTGCCGGTGTTCATGGCGACGCCGACATCGGCCTGGGCGAGCGCCGGCGCGTCGTTGGTGCCGTCGCCGCACATCGCCACCAGCTTGCCCTTGCCCTGCTCCTCGCGAATCAGCGCCAGCTTGTTCTCCGGCGTCGCCTGGGCGAGGAAATCATCGACGCCGGCCTCGGCGGCGATCGCCGCGGCGGTCATCGGGTTGTCGCCGGTGATCATCACGGTGCGTATGCCCATGCGGCGCAACTCGGCGAACCGCTCGCGGATGCCGCCCTTGACGATGTCCTTCAGGTGGACGACGCCGAGCAGGCGGCCGTCGCGGACCACGGCGAGCGGCGTGCCGCCCGACTTGGCGATGCCGTCGGCGATCGTCTGGACGCCGCGCACCGCATCGCCGGCGACGTGCGCCCCGCCGGCAGCACTGCCGTTCGAAGCGGCGCCGACATAAGCGAGCACCGCGTCGACCGCGCCCTTGCGGATGGCCGAGCCGTCGAAATCGACGCCGCTCATCCGGCTCTGCGCGGTGAACGGCACGAACGTGGCGTGCAGGCTCTGCATGTCGCGGGCACGGATGCCGTATTTTTCCTTGGCGAGCACGACGATCGAGCGGCCTTCCGGCGTCTCGTCGGCGAGCGAGGCAAGCTGCGCCGCATCGGCCAGATCCTGCTCGCTCACGCCCTTGACCGGCCGGAACTCGGTCGCCTGGCGGTTGCCGAGCGTGATCGTGCCGGTCTTGTCGAGCAGCAGCGTGTCGACGTCGCCCGCAGCCTCGACAGCGCGGCCCGACATGGCAAGCACGTTGAAGCGCACCAGCCGGTCCATGCCGGCGATGCCGATCGCCGACAGCAGCGCGCCGATGGTGGTCGGGATCAGCGTTACGAACAGCGCGACAAGGATGATCACGGGAATGGAGCCGCCGGCATAGGTGGCGAAGCTCGGGATGGTGGCGACGGCAAGCACGAAGATCAGCGTCATGCCCGCGAGCAGGATGTTGAGCGCGATCTCGTTGGGCGTCTTCTGGCGCTCGGCGCCCTCCACCAGCGCGATCATGCGGTCGATGAAGGTCGAGCCGGCCGCCGCGGTGATGCGCACCTTGATCCAGTCCGACAGCACCTGCGTGCCGCCGGTGACGGCCGAACGATCGCCGCCGGATTCGCGGATGACCGGCGCCGACTCGCCGGTGATCGCAGCTTCGTTAACGGAGGCCACGCCCTCGATCACCTCGCCGTCGGAGGGGATGATGTCGCCCGCCTCGACGATGACGACGTCGCCGACCTTGAGGCTGGTGCCGGGCACCAGCTTGAAGGCGGTGCGGTCGCCGTTGGTCAAGAGTTTCGCCTGCGTCTCGGTGCGGGTTTTTCGCAGCGAATCCGCCTGCGCCTTGCCGCGCCCCTCGGCGACCGCCTCGGCGAAGTTGGCGAACAGCACGGTGAACCAGAGCCACAGGATAATCTGGAACGAGAAGCCGAGGCTGGGCGCGCCGGTGACGAGATCCTTGACGAACAGGACGGTGGTGAGCGCCGAAACGACGGCGACGACGAACATCACCGGGTTGCGCGCCAGGCTGCGCGGATCGAGCTTGCGGAACGCGTCGCCGATCGCCGGGACGAGGATGCGAGTGTCCAGCAGGCCCGCTTTTTTGGACTGGGTCATTTTGAAGCTCCCGCTTCGATATTGCCGTGAGTGGTGGCCTGCCGCGGCCAGCCGAGAAGGTGAGGAAGGTTGCCGGCCATCAGCCAGATGACGAGCAGCACCGCCGCTATGCCGAGGAAGGTGGACGCTGTCGGGAACGGCCGCGGCCGTTCCCCTTCCGGCTGTTCAGCGCGGTGGCCGCGCCGTTGTCCGCGAGGCTGGGCCATGGCCCTTCAGAAGGTCTGCCCCAGGCTTCCCGCCAGGTGTTCGACGATCGGGCCGACCGCCAGCGCCGGGAAGAAAGTGAGGCCGCCGACGATGAGGATGACGCCCACCAGCAGGCCGACGAACAGCCTGCCGTCGGTCGGGAACGTGCCGGCGGAGGCCGGAACCGACTTCCGGCCGACCAGCGCGCCGGCGATCGCCAGCGCCGGGATGATCACCAGGAAGCGACCCATCAGCATCGCGAGGCCTATGGTGATGTTGTACCAGGGCGTGTTGCCGGCGAGGCCGCCGAAGGCCGAGCCGTTGTTGGCGGCACCCGAGGTATAGGCGTAGAGGATTTCGGAGAAGCCGTGCGGCCCGGGCGTGCCGATCGAGGCGACGCCGGCCGGCAGCAGTACCGCGATCGCCGTGAACACCAGCATCGCAGTGGGCAGGCACAGGATGGCGAGCACCGCCATCTTGACCTCCTTGGCCTCGATCTTCTTGCCGATGTATTCGGGCGTGCGGCCCACCATCAGTCCGGCGACGAAGATGGCGATGACCACGAACAGCAGGATGCCGTAGAAACCGGCGCCGACACCGCCGACGATAACCTCGCCGAGTTCCATGTTGATCAGCGGGACCAGGCCGCCGAGAGCGGTGAACGAGCCGTGCATGGCGTTGACGGCGCCGCACGAGGCGGCGGTCGTGACCACCGCGAACAGGGCCGAGAGCGCGATGCCGAAACGAGTCTCCTTGCCTTCCATGTTGCCGCCGTCGATGCCGAGAGCATGCACCAGCGGGTTGCCGGCGGCTTCCGCCCAGTAGGTGACGACCACGCCGGCCAGGAACAGCACGCCCATGGTGGCGAAGATCGCCCAGCCCTGCCGCTCGTTGCCGACCATGCGGCCGAAGACGTTGGTGAAGCCGGCGCCGATCGCGAAGATCGACACCATCTGGATCAGGTTGGAGACCGCGTCCGGGTTCTCGAACGGATGCGCGGCGTTGACGTTGAAGAAGCCGCCGCCATTGGTGCCGAGCATCTTGATGGCGACCTGCGAGGCGACCGGCCCGATGGCGATGGTCTGCTGGCCGCCTTCGAGCGTTGTCGCGTTGACGTAGGCGCCAAGCGTCTGCGGCACGCCGAGCCAGACATAGACCAGCGTCAGCACGATGCAGAGCGGCAGCAGTATGTAGAGCGTGGCGCGGGTCATATCGACCCAGAAATTGCCGATGGTGCGGCCGGAAGCGCGGGCGAAGCCGCGGATCAGCGCGACCGCGATCGCCATGCCGGTGGCGGCCGATACGAAGTTCTGCACGGTCAGGCCGGCCATCTGCACGAGGTAGGACATCGTGCTTTCGCCGCCGTAGTTCTGCCAGTTGGTGTTGGTGACGAAGCTGACGGCGGTGTTGAAGGCAAGCTCCGGCGGCACGGCGGTCATGCCGGCCGGGTTGAACGGCAGTCCGCCCTGCAGGCGCTGCATGAAATAGAGCAGCAGGAAGCCGGCGAGATTGAAAAACAGCATGGCGGCCGTGTAGGTCGTCCAGTGCTGTTCCTCCTTGTCGCCGGTACCTGCAAGCGCGTAGAGGCCGCGCTCGACCGGGGCGAGCAGCGGCGACAGCAGCGTGCGCTCGCCGTTGAAGACACGCGTCATATAGCCGCCGAGCGGCTTTACCAGCGCGATGACGACGCCGCAGAAGACGGCGATCTGAAGCCAGCCGAAGAGGGTCATGGGAGAAACTTTCCGTGCCTTGCGCCGACGCCGTCAGAAGCGCTCAGGACGCACGAGGGCATAGGTAAGGTAGGCGAGCAGGAACAAGGTCACCGCGCCGCCGAGGATGTAATCGACAAGCATTTCGGCCTCCCTCAAAGCGAGTCGCAGAGTTTCACGTAGGCGAACGTCAGCACGAAGAACAAAACCCCGATGCCGATGACGATGGCGTCCATTTTTTGCATCCTTCCTGCCGCGGCGGCGTATCGCGCAGCAGCATATGAATTGCTGAGAGGCGGCGGCGCGCTCCGACACGATGGTATTGTGCGGATGATCACGCCTTGTCGGTTCGATGGGGAATATGGATCGGGAGCGCATATGGCTTCGAGACGAGCCGCCGATCGAAGATATAAAAATCCTATAGGAATTTGGCCGATTTGACGGGTTCCGGCACCCAGCGGTCGCGCGGGCGATCGCCTGCGATCAAGCGAAACAGGGCGAGCCGCGGCGGGCGCACACCTCGTGGCGAATTCACTCGTTCGGCCGCAATCGCGGCTGCTTTGCATTGATGTCCAGGTTCTGCGCCCTCGCTGCAACGCCAGGATTTGCGGCAACCCGAGGGCGCAAATAAAATGCGTAGAGGGTAGGCCCGAATTCGATCGACAGGTTAAGCCGCGCCGGATCCTCGAACTCCGGTTTCAGCCTGAAGTCGACGTCCTCGGTGACGACCCGGAGAGGCCGCTTCGCCGCGATCGCCTCCAGCACCTGCGGCGGCAGGTAGAAACCGGCGGAGGCGGCGAATAGCTCCATGAAACTGCGGGCGCTGGCCAGGGTCTCCGCTTCGCCGGCGGGATCGAGCAGGTTGAGCTTCAGCCGTGCGTAGCTGATGCGCTGGCCTGAACGACCGCGCAGCAGATAAAACAGGCTGTTCCGCGCGGATGCGTCGGTACCCGATGCGATCTCCGGGGCGTCCGCTTGTCCCACCGCCACGTCGAGCTGCGCCATGCACTCCCAGACGCCGGCGATCTCGGCGCCACGCCAGCCGAGATTGGCGAAACCCGCCTCGTCGAGACGATCGCAGATGCGTTCCGGATTGCTGCCGAGCAGCGGCTGGAACGGGTACGGGCTGTCGACACTGGTCGACAGGAACGGCACGCGCTTTGACTTTGGCTTCGGCGGCGCAACAGGCTCAGGCGGTGGCGCGGCCAGCCGTGCGAGATCGACCGGCTCCGACGGCGGGCGACCGTGGGGATCCGGCACGGTCAGCGCCGCCAGGACAAATAGCGGAACGAGGATGGCGCGGGGTCTCAACCGCGCCCTCCCCCGTTTCCATGTCCAGCCCCGGCCAGCATCCTATCTTTCCCGTTCGTGCGGCAAACGCATGCCAGCTTGCCGCCGCAAGTCTTGGCTCGCCCGCCTAATTATCGATGAAGGCCGAACAAGGGAAAGGGCAAAGCGGGCCAAACCCGGCACGTTGTCGGCGCGGGCGCCCGGACCCGCCGCGGTGTTCAGTCGTCGTGCAGCTTGCGTGCGATCGGCGGGCCGACGGCAATGTCGCGGAAGCGGGCCTGGAAGCCGGCACGCTCGGGCGAGCACGCCATGACGCCAACTTTCGCTGCGGCGGACTCAAACGGCGCCAGCCGCGCCATCTGCCACGGTCCGCCGGCAACCGAGTACTGGATGCGCACCGCGTCGCCATGCCGCGTCAGCCGCAGGCCGATTTCGTCCTCGGGACGAGCCGCCGGCAGCGGCACCACCGACCAGTCGGAAACGTCGCGCGTCACCACCACGCTGAAATGCATCATGCCGTCGGTGTATTCGATGCCGGTCTTGATCCAGTTGCGCTCGTCGACGCGAAGCATCAGCCCGGCCTGGTCGTAGAGATGCTCATACGCGCCGGTCACCACCGCCGTTAAGGTGAAGTCGCCCGCCGCCGGCTGCAACAGCGCGTGCCCGTTGTCACGGACGAAGCCGTAGAAGGTCTCCCGCCAGAAATCGGTCGCCGCATCCGTGGTCAGGCTCAAGTCGGCGGGATCGCCCCGCCAGACTGCGGGCTCGTTCAGCCAGGCATAGTCGTCACGCACGGCCCGTCACTCCTCGATAAAAGGGGGGCGTCAGCCGCGCCCGTAAATGTCTTCGAAGCGGACGATGTCGTCCTCACCCAGATAGTCGCCGGTCTGCACCTCGATCATCACCAGCGGCAGGATGCCCGGGTTTTCCAGCCGATGCTGCGTGCCGGAAGGGATGTAGGTCGACTGGTTGGTCGCCAGCAGCAGCTCGTTGTCGCCGTTGACCACGCGGGCCGTGCCCGAGACCACCACCCAATGCTCCGAGCGATGGTAATGCATCTGCAGGCTGAGCCTGCCGCCGGGCTTGACCTCGATACGCTTGATCTTGAAGCGTTCTCCCTCCTCGAGCACGGTGTAGGTTCCCCACGGCCGGTGCACCGTGCGATGGAGGCGCGACGCCTCGTGGCCTTCCGCCTTCAGCCTGTTGAACAGGGTCTTTACGTTCTGCGCGCCGTCGCGGGCTGCCACCAGCAGCGCGTCGGCGGTGTCGACGATGATCAGGCCGTCGACGCCGACCGCGCCGATCAGCCGGTCGCCGCCGCTGACGATGGTGTTGCGCGTATCGACCAGCGCCACCTCGCCGGTGATGTGGTTGCCGTCCGCATCGGCGGGAATAAGGTCGGCGAAGGCGGTCCACGAGCCGACGTCGCTCCAGCCGATGTCGCACGGCACGACCGAGACGTTGGGGGCCTTCTCCAGCACCGCGTAGTCGATCGATTCCTTGCGCGTGGCGGCGAAGCTGTCCTTGTCGAGCTCGATCTGCACCACGCCCTCGCCGCTGGCGCGGCGTGCCGCCTTCAGGCTGTCGCGGCAGGACTGCAGGATGTCGCCGCAGAAGCTCTGCAGCAGGTCGAGCATGGTGCCTGCGGAAAAGCAGAACATGCCGGAGTTCCAGTAGAACCTGCCGCTCGCGAGATAGGTTTCGGCGCGCGCGGCATCCGGCTTCTCGACGAAGCGGACGACGTCGGAGCCCTCCGCCTCGATATAGCCGTATGCCGTTTCAGGACGCAGCGGGCGGATGCCGAAAGTGACCAGGCGCCCCTGTCGCGCCAGTGCGACGGCCTGCTCGGCGGCAGTGACGAAGGCCGGCACATCGGCGATCATGTGGTCGGCAGGCAGCACGACCATCACCGCGTCCAGGCCATAAGTCTGCTCGACGGACAAGGTGGCGACGGCGATGGCGGCGGCCGTCTCGCGCCCCTCCGGCTCGAGCAGATAGGTCAGCGGCGGCGGGGTGAGGCCGGTGGCGCGATAGTGATCTTCGCTGACGAACAGAAGGTCGCGGTTGGTCACCGTGACCAGCCCGCTCAGTTCCGGCATCGCCAGCGCGCGGCGATACGCATGTTGCAGCAGCGACTGGCCATCGCCGACGTCGATCAGCGGCTTGGGGTGGCTCTCGCGTGACAGCGGCCAGAGGCGGGAGCCGGCACCACCGCTGATGATGACTGAAACGACGCTCATGGCTGTGCTCCGCGGCTTTCTTCTGGATAGTTCCCGATCCCTGCAAGGCCGGCCGCCAGCAGCGCCGTCGCGCGCTCCGTGCTAGGGGCCGAGACATAACAGCGCATTTCCGGTGCGTTGCCGGAGGGCCGCAGGTGGATCATGCTGCCGCCTTCGAGATGGATCTGCAGGCCATCGATGTCGTCCACCCGGGTTACGACGTCGGTCGTGCCGAGCAGCGTGGAGATGCCGCCAGGCGAGGCGCGCAGGTCGCTCATCAGCCGGTCGCTGCGCGAGCGAGCGAAGTTTTCGACGCGACCGCTGAGGCAGACCGGCAGGCGCAGACCGGTGACCAGTCCGGAAAGCGGGGCGCCGGCACGACGCGCGGCGGCAAAGGCGCACAGGATCGGCAAGACACTGTCGCGCGTCGGCAGCGGCGCCAGCACGGTACCGCCAACGTCGAGTTGGGTTCCCACCAGCAGCCCGCCATTCGCCTCGAAGCCGACGATACGTTTGAAGCCGCTTTCGGCGGCCTGCGCCATCGCCTCCAGTACAAACGGCGAGCCCACCTTCGTGCGCAGCACGGCAAAACCGAAGCGGCTGTCGATGCCTGGATTCGACGAAACCGGCGTCACCACGCAATCCGCTTCAAGAAACAGCGCGGCGATCAGGCCGAGCGCGTCGCCGCGAATGATCCGGCCGGTCTCGTCTGCCACCAGCGGGCGGTCGCCGTCACCGTCCGTCGAGATGATCGCGTCGAGCCGGTGCTCGAGCGACCAGGCGGCGAGTCGATTCGCGGTTGCCTCCTCGATCGCCTCGGTGTCGACCGCCACGAAGGTGCCGCTGGCGCCAAGCGGAAAAATTTCGGCTCCCGACCAGACGGCGAGGTCCGCGAGAATGTCGGCCGCAACGGAGCTGTGCCGATAGATGCCGATGCGGCGACCCGCCAGCAGTCCGGGCGGGAAAATGGTTTTATAGCGCCGGACGTAGCGGTCGAGCGCTTCGCCGGAGGCCGGCGGCAAGTCGGGCATCTCCTCAAGAAACGGCATCGCCGGCGCGATCCCCGCAAGCGCGGCGATCGCCCGCTCGTCGGCCTTGTCGATCTCGCCGTCGGGACGATAGAATTTCAACCCGTTGCGATCAGGTGGAATGTGCGAGCCGGTCACCATCACGGCGGCCCGGCCTTCCAGAAGAGCCAGATTGGCCAGGGCCGGGGTCGGAAGGATGCCGCAATTGACCGGAGCGAGGCCCGCCGCCGTCAATGCGGCCAGCGACTGCCGCATCAGGTCAGGGCTGCTGTCGCGCTGGTCGCGCCCGACAAAAACCTTATCGCCGGGCGCCACTCCGAGCTGCGTCACCAGATGCCGGGCGAACGCATGGACATGTGCGTAACCCGGACCCGCCAACAAGTCCACGGCCAGCCCGCGCAGCCCGCTCGTTCCGAATGCAACCATTCCACCCCGCGTATCGCAAGCGCCTCGCCGGCCCGCCGCTCAGATGCTAGAGGGCTCGCACCCTTGTCAATGCCGCGGTCCGGCTGGCGCGGAACTCGGTTACCGCGTCGTCAAGCACGACGAAGAGTCAGGCGGACGCTGGAGGTTGCCCTGATCCGGCCACCGAAACTTGGTTCAACCATCCAGCCGACCGGGTGATTCCCCAACGGAAACCTGACGGCGAAAGCAACGACCGCCTTGATCTGCGTAGGAGCCTGAATGAAAACACTTTTCCTATCAAGCTGGAATTGTCCGTGCTTGCAAATCTACTCACCACGATTGTCTAGCGGCGCCACATAAGCTACATCGGATTTGTTCGGGCATGGGACCAGACGGCAGGCAAATTGTGGGCTCGCGAATGCTAATACTGGGACGGTCTACCGCGCCGATGGCGTCGCTTCTGGATTTTCGCGTCGCTTTAGGGCACGCAATACGGACGGAAAGCGAAGGCGGCTTTTCCTGACCACGGCGCCTCCAGGGGTTGCCATCATAGATTCATGATCTTGTTTCAGTGGCGTCAGGGGATATGTCAGTAGAAATCATTGGACGCGCGGTCAGGGCACCGGGCGCAAACACGCCTGAACAGCTTTTCGACATGCTGCGGCGCCGCCGCTGCATGATCACGAAGGTGCCTGCCGACCGGTGGGACCAGGCGCGTTATTGGCATCCTGACGTCGGGGTGCGCGGCAAGACCTACACGTTTGCGGCCGGCGTCGTCGAAGACGCGTTCGGCTTCGACGCCGGCGTGTTCGGCCTTTCGCAGCGCGAAGCGCACATGATGGACCCGCAGCAGCGGATGATTCTCCAGCTGGTCTGGAGGGCGCTTGAAAGTGCCAATCTCGATCATGCCGATCTGCGTAGCCAGCGGGTTGGCGTCTATGTCGGTGCCTCGGCGCTGGACCACGGCAACCTGATCGTCGAGGATCCCGCCGCCGGCAGCCCGTATTTCATGACCGGCAACACGCTGTCGATCGTTGCCAACCGCATCTCGCACCTGTTTGGCCTGAACGGGCCGAGCCTGACCGTCGACACGGCCTGCTCCTCGTCCCTGGTTGCGCTCGACCTGGCGATGAAGGCGCTCGAAAGTGGCGAGGTCGACACGGCCATCGTCGGTGGCGTCAATGTGCTGACCCACCCGCTTGCCTTCGTCGGCTTCGCCCAGGCGCGCATGCTGTCGCCGGAAGGGCTTTGCCGCGCCTACGACAATGACGGAATGGGCTATGTGCGCGCCGAAGGCGGCGGTGTCGTCATTCTGCGCCGCAGCGACGTAGCGGCGGCGCAGGGCGACCGCAGCTACGCCCGCATCCTGGCATCGGCGGTCAATTCGGCCGGCAGGACCAACGGCATATCCCTGCCCTCCCAGGAAGCACAGGCACAGCTGCTGCGCTCGCTCTACGAAGGCAATGGCGTCGATCCCAACCGGCTCGCCTTCATCGAGGGGCATGGAACCGGCACCAAAGTGGGCGATCCGGCGGAAATCTGGTCGATCGGGACGGTGATCGGATCGGCACGGCGCGCGCCCATCCCGATCGGTTCGATCAAGACCAATATCGGGCATACCGAACCCGCGTCCGGCTTGCTCGGCCTGATGAAGGCGATGCTGGCGCTGGAGCACAATTTTTTCCCTGCCTCGCTGCATTTCGAAACGCCCAACGAGGCGGTGGATTTTCAGGAACTCAACGTTCATGTCGCGGCCGAGCCGATCGAACTTCTCCACGGCAAGCACACCCGTCTGGCGGGCATCAATTCGTTCGGTTTCGGCGGCACCAACGCGCATGTCATCATCTGCGACCCGCAGAATGGGCGGGATCGCGAAAAGCCAGAGGCGGTCGGCAAGGTCTTCATGGCCAGCGCCCACACTGCATCCGCGCTCGAAACCCTGCTGAAATCGTATCGTGCCGCCCTCAAGGAGGCGCCGGCAACCGAGCGACGGGCGCTGATCGCAGCCGCCGGCGCCAACCGTCCGCCGCTCAGGCACCGTTTCGCTGTCGCCGCGGACGATCCCGAAGCGATCGTCCGCGCCATAGAAACGCGCGGCCGCGACGGGGCCGCCGCCGTCGAAGGACAGGCCATCCGCGAGCAGTCGAAAATCGCCTTCGTGTTCTCCGGCAACGGCTCGCAATGGGCCGGCATGGCCGTCGATGCCTATCGTCGCAACACAGCCTTCCGCGACCGTTTCAACGTCATTCACGCACTCTTCCAGGTACGCGCTCAGATCAGCCTCGTCGATCTGCTGCTCGACCCCGAACTCGACGTGAAGCTGAACGATACCAAGATCGCGCAGCCGCTCCTGTTCGCAATCCAGGCGGCTCTGGCCGACGTGCTCGCGTTGCTCGGCGTAAAGCCGGATGCGGTATACGGCCATTCGGTGGGCGAGGTCGCCGCGGCCTATGTGTCCGGCGCGATCTCGCTGGTCGATGCGGTTTCGGTGGTCGCCAAGCGCTCCTATCACCAGGACCGTCTCGCCGGACAGGGACGAATGGCGGCGCTTCAGCTTGCGCCTGACGCCGCGCTCGCCTTCTGCCAGCGGCTCGGCCTCGATCAGGTCACGATCGCAGCCGTCAACGCCAAGGGGTCCGTCACGGTGTCTGGTCCGGTCGAGCAGATCATGGCGCTGAAGCCGGCGATTAAAGCGGAACGCATCGTCGGGCAGGTCCTCGACATCAACTATCCGTTCCATCACCCGCTGATCGAAATCGCAAAGGACGATTTCCTCGAGGACATGGCGCAGATCGCGTTGCGCCCGTCGCACATACCCTTCATCTCGACGGTGACGGGCAGCGTGCTGTCCGGCAACAGCCTCGACCCCGCCTACTGGTGGAGCAATGTCCGCGAACCCGTTCATTTCCTCGATGCCACCAACACGGCGTTGGATCTCGGCTGCAGCCTGTTCGTCGAGATCGGCCCGCGACCGATCCTGACGTCGTATTTGAAGGACACGGTGCGCGACCGCGCCGTGGCGGCATTGGCCGTTCCGTCGCTGCTGCGCGAGGAAAGCAGCGCCGATCCGGTGCTGACCGTCTACACGCGCGTGCTCGCGCACGGCGGCGCATTCGATCGCCGCAGGGCGTTCGGTTCGCGAAACACCCGGATCGAGCTGCCACCCCTCCCGTTCGAGCCGGTGAATCTCCGCCACGAATTCACGAGCGACGCGATCGATCTCTACGGCAGGCTGGAAAAGCCGTTCACCTTGGCTGGTTGGCGTGTGGATCTGTCAGCCGGAAGCTGGAAGAACCATATCGACGCGCATCTCTTCGCCGACCTCGCCGAACATGTCGTCGATCGCAAGTCGATCCTGCCGGGCAGCGCCTTTCTCGAGATTGCCCTGTCTGCCGCGCGGCAGTTCCTCTCGACCGAGCAGGTCGAGATATCGAATCTCGACATCCTGCGACCCCTGGAGCTTTCCGAGACTCATCTGCGGGAATTGTCCACGACGATCTCCGGCGACACGGGCGACATCGAGATCAAGTCGCGCGACCGGCTCAGCAGCGACGACTGGACCCTGCACGCGATCGCCCGCTGCCGCAAGCTGGCGACGCCGGTGCCACTGCCTCCGGCGGCTCCGCGCAGGCGCATCACGCGGCCGATCGGCAGCCAGATGGCCTATGCGACGGCACGGCAATTCGGCCTGGACTACGGGCCGAGTTTCCAGTTGCTGCGCGAGGCGATGCGAACCGGCGAGCGACGCGTGGAGGTGAGCCTGAACGCGCCAGCCGCGGCGCGCAACCCGTTCATAACCTACAGCCTTCATCCGATCTCGGTCGACGCGGCCTTTCACGGCCTGGTGGCCATCTTCGACGATCTCTCAGGAGAGGCGCGCGGCGCCCCTTACATTCCGGTCCGTTTCGGATGTGCCCGGTTGTACCGCCCGGATGCCACGATCGCGCGCGCGCTGGTCGACATCAGGCGCGTTTCGTCAGGTTCCATCAAGGTCGATTTCACCTTCCTGGACAAAACCGGGAGCGTGATCGCGGCGTTCGACGACTGCCGATTCAAGCGCACCTATCTGCGGCAGCAGAAGCCGCTGGAGGAGGTAAGCTTCCACCAGACCCGGATTCCGAGCCGCACCTCGCTTGTTCGCCTGCCGTTCGAGGCCGCCAAGGCCAACCACGCCTCGGTATTTCCGCCGCTTTCCGACGAAGACGGAGACGGGTCGTCGCAAATGCTCGAGGCAGCCATTTACCGGGCGAGTTTCGAGATTGCGCGCAAGGCTAGCCGCGACACCGGTTCGCTGGCAAGGCATGCGCTGCCCGGCGACATCAGCTTTCAGCGCTTCCTTGCGAACTGCCTGTACGTGCTCGAAGACATCGGCCTCGCCAGCCATGACGATGGACGATGGACGATCGTATCGGACTGTTCCCTGCCCGAGGTGTCGGCGATTCTCAACGCGCTCTACCGCGACAGGCCGGACCGGATCGCAGAGATCGTCGCCGTCAACGATGTCTATTTCGAAGCGCTCGAACGTCTCGACTCATTGCAGGCGGCGTCCGAGTTGACCGCTCGGCAGGCCCAGCCCATGCCGGTCAAGCCTCACATTCTCAGCGACAATACGGCCGAAAGTCTGCGGGTTCATTCGCCGGGCAGCACCGCGAGAGTCAAGGCCATCACCGCGGCGTTGCAGGCGGCGCTTCGCGAGAGGGCCGCGACCCCGGAACCGGCGCGGCGCGTCATCGAGCTGGGCACGGTATCCCGCTCGGTCACGGCCAGCCTGGCACGTCTGGCCGCCGAAGCGGGTGCAGCCTTCGTCGCGGTTGAAAGCCGTGAGGCGGTCTTTGGCGAATTGTCGATCGCTTTCGAGACTGCGGCGCATGTTTCGGTGGTGCGCCCTGCGGAACTCAAGCGTGTCGGTGCGGCCGATATCGTCGTCAGTGCCGCGGACCACGTGTTCGCAATTCTCCGGGAGGCGACTGGTGCCGGAGACATGGAGACGCTCCTCGGCCCGCATGCGCATCTGCTGTTCTGCACTCCTGCGCCGAGCATTTTCGCCGACTTCGCGTTCGGCCTCAGCGATGGCTGGTTCGATCGCGGCCAGGGCGTCGAGTTTCCGCTTGGCCAGCTGGCGACGCCGGAAGACTGGCGCTCGCTCCTGCAATCGTTCCGTTTCGACGTTCTTGAGGTCACACGCCACGATCTGGCTGAAGGACCGCTCGTTCTGGTCGAAGGCGTGGCCCGCCAGGCGGGCGGCCGCGACCGGCCGGTGTCCGGCCTCGCCGGACTGATCGTCCATCACGGTCCGCTGCCGGAGCGCCGCATCGGCGAAGGGTTGACCTCGGTCCGCTTGAACGGCGATCTCGACGAGGACCGGGCGTCGGTGTCGGCGGCGCTGCAGGGAGTCGAGCAGACCGACGTCGTTTACGTCCCCGACATGGTGACGGGCGACGGATCGCAGCGGCTGCAGTCGAGCGTGATCCAACTCGGCATGATCGCCGGGCTTCTGCAGGCCCGCCACGCGGCCGACGGAGAGGGAGCCAAGCCGCGGCTTGCCGTGATCACCGGCCTGCATCAAGGCACCTCGGCCGATCCCGATCTGGCGCGCCACCAACTCGCCAGCGACGAGGGATTGTCTTCGTTCACGCGCGTCCTGCGCAACGAATTCACATCCATCGACGTGCACACGATCGATTTCTCCGGCACTCCTGCCTGGGAGTTCTCAGCCCGGATGGATCGCGCCCTCGCCCTGCTTGCCGCCGACGGCGACAACCGCGAATGGGCGACCGATGGTGTCACCGGCGACGTGCTGGAGGCCCGTGTCGTTCCCGGCCCGTTCGCCGAGCGCCAGGCGATCACCAAGACATTCGCCGCGGCAACCGTGCGTCAGGCCTCGTCCTCCCAGGTGGCTAGCATCGCCTGGCAGGCGAGCAGCATACCGGTGCCGGCCCCGGACGAGGTGCTTATCGCAGTCAGTGCGACTGGCCTGAACTTCCGCGATGTGATGTGGGCGATGGGCATGTTGCCAGAAGAGGCACTCGAGGACGGCTTTGCCGGTCCGACCATTGGCATGGAATGTGCCGGCCATATCCTTTCGGTGGGCGCCAACGTCAAGGATCTGGCGCCGGGCGATGCCGTCATGGCGGTCGCATCGGCCGCGTTCTCCACCCATGTCTGCGTCAAGCGCTCCGGTGTCGCCAGACTGCCCAGTGGCATCACGCCGATCGCCGGTGCCACGTTACCTGTCGCCTTCCTCACCGCTCACTACGCTATCGTCGAGCTCGCGCGGGTCCGCCCCGGCGAAACGATCCTCGTTCACGGCGGCGCAGGCGGCGTTGGCCTCGCCGCCCTGCAGATCGCCAAGGCGCGCGGTGCGAAGGTGATCGCCACCGCCGGGTCGATGGAGAAGCGGCGGCTGCTGGAGACGCTCGGTGCCGATCACGTCTTCAACTCGCGCACGCTTACGTTCGTCGAGGAGGTGATGACGGTGACCGGCCAGGCGGGCGTCGACATCGTGCTGAACTCGCTTTTCTCGGAGGCGATGGAACGCAGCCTGTCGCTGCTGAAGCCGTTCGGCCGGTTCCTCGAGCTGGGCAAGCGTGATTTCTATGCCGACACCAAGATCGGGTTGCGGCCGTTTCGCCGCAACATCAGCTATTTCGGCATCGATGCCGACCAGTTGCTGAACACCTTGCCCGAGCTCAGTGCCAATCTGCTCTCCGAAATCTCGACCCTCTTCGAGAATGGCGAACTCACGCCGCTTCCGCATCGCGCGTTCCGGCACGACGAGATCGTCAGCGCCTTCCGGCTGATGCAGGGGTCCGGCCATATCGGCAAGATCGTGGTGACGACGCCGGTTGCCGGCAAGGACTTCGTGCTGGCCCAGCCGCGCCGGGGCATGCGCCATGATGCCGACGGCGTGCATCTGGTGCTCGGCGGCATTGGCGGTTTCGGCCTGGCCGCGGCACGCTGGCTGGTCGAGCGCGGGGCGCGCAAGATCGCGCTGTGTTCGCGGCGCGGCGTCGCCGACGAGGAGACCAAGGCCACATTGGCCAAGTGGGCCGCGCAGGGAGTGGTCGCCAGCCTTCACGCCTGTGACGTCACCGACGAAAAGGCGGTCTCGGCAATGCTGCAGCGGCTGCGCGCCATCGGGCCGCTGAAGACCGTCATTCATGCCGCCATGGTGCTCGACGACGGCCTGATCGAGAACCTTACGGCGGACCGCGTACGCGCGGTGGTCGATCCCAAGGCCAAGGCAGCCGCCATCTTCGACCGGCTGACGCGGCAGGACGACCTCGACCACTTCATCCTGTTCTCCTCGGCGACCACGCTCGTCGGCAATCCCGGCCAGGCGAATTACGTCGCAGCCAACGGCTACCTCGAAGGATTGGCGAAGGCGCGCCGCATGGAAGGGCTTCCGGCATTGGCCGTCGGCTTCGGAGCCATTGCGGACACCGGCTTCCTCGTCCGCAACAGCGAGGTGAACGACATCCTGTCTAAGCGCATCGGCAAGACCGGCATGGCCGCGGCTCAGGCGCTCGCCTATGTCGAGGACTATATCGCGCGCGATCCCGGCACGCCGGAGACCGCCGTCGTGTCGATCGCCGATATCGACATGGGCATGGCGCGACACCTCAAGACCGTTGCCGCGCCCCTGTTCGAGGTCGTCGCCCGATCGGCCAAGGGACAGTCGACCGGCGGCGAAGGCGATCAGATCGACCTGCTCGCGCTCGTCGAGGGCAAGACGCAGGAAGAGGGCGAGCAGCTCATCTTCCAGCTCGTTGCAAGCGAGATCGCCGCCATTCTGCGTATCCCGGCCAGCGAGATCTCGCCGCTGAAGATCATCAAGGACGTCGGGCTTGACAGCCTGATGGCTATGGAGCTCGGCATGAGTTTCCGCCAGCGCACAGGCTTTGAGATGCCGCTGAGCAGCGTCACTCAGAGTACGACGGTAGGTGACGTGTCGCGTAAGCTTTTCCAGAAGGTGACCCAGCACGCAGGCTCGGAGGGCGAGCGCCGCGATACGGCCGACGTGGCGGTGCTCGATCACCTCGCTTCCCGCCACACGGGTTCCGCCAAGGCAGGCCTGCAATGACGGGTCGGACGGACGGCAAGGGGCACGGCTCCACGGCAGTGCGCGATCAGGTGCTGTCCTTCATGAAGGACCACGTCAAGCCGACGTCGAAACGGGCGGCACGTCCGCCGGCGATGCCGTTGGCGGAGCCGCCTTCAGCCTTTGCCGACCTGCCCGAGCACAAGCAGATCGTCGCCCAGGCGACCGCCGGCGATCAGCTCGGCATCGACAACCCGTTCTTCCGCAGCCATGCCGGTGCGGCCGGTGCCACCACCGAGGTGAACGGCAGGACGCTGATCAACTTCGCGTCCTACGACTATCTCGGCATGAACCGTCACCCCAAGGTGCACGCCGCCAGCAAGCAGGCCATAGACCGCTACGGCATATCGGCGTCGGCAAGCCGCCTCGTCGCCGGAGAGCGGCCCATCCATGGCGAACTCGAAGCCGGGCTCGCCAGCTTCTATGGCGTCCAGTCCGCGATCGTGTTCGTCAGCGGCTACCTCACCAATGTCGCGACGCTCGGCGCGCTGCTTGGGCCCGAAGACCTCGTGGTCCACGACGAATTCATCCACAACAGCGCACTCACGGGCGCAAAACTGTCCGGCGCCCACCGTCGTTTCTTCCGCCACAACGACATGGAGGATCTGGAGCGTGTGCTCCGGACGGCGGCCGGCCGGCATCGCCGCGTCCTCGTCGTGGTCGAAGGCGTCTATTCGATGGACGGCGACATCGCCGACCTGCGCGCGCTCATCGATCTGAGGGCGCGCTACGGTTTTTGGCTCATGGTCGACGAGGCGCATGCACTCGGCGTGATCGGACAAACCGGACGAGGGACCGCAGAGTACTTCGGCTGCAATCCGCGCGACGTCGACATCTGGATGGGCACGCTCTCCAAGACCACCGCGAGTTGCGGCGGCTACATCGCCGGCAGCGAGGCGCTGATCACCTTGCTCAAGGGCAACGCCGGCGGTTTCGTCTACAGCGTCGGACTGGCGCCTGCGCTCGCCGCGGCGGCAAGGACTTCGCTCGACCTGATCGACCGCGAGCCGGATCGCGTGGCGCGCATGCGCGCCAATGGCGAGTTGTTTTTCCGCCTGGCCCGCGAGCGTGGTCTCGACACAGGCGTCAGCGTCGGGTGCTCGGTCATCCCCGTGATCGTCGGCGACTCGCTGCGCGCGGCACAACTGTCCAACGATTTGCTGGACGCCGGCGTCAACGTCATGCCGATCATCTATCCGGCGGTTCCGGAGGGGCAGGCGCGTCTGCGCTTCTTCATCACCAGCGAGCACACGCCGGAGCAGATCGCCTTTGCCGTCACCCAGACAGCAGAAAAGCTCGAAGCCCTGGTCGCACGCAATTTCGGTGTCGGCTCGGTCGACGTCGAAGCCATTCTGAGGAAGCTGGCGATCGAACTGTAGGCGCGGTTGTGGGTCGCCTTTCACCGTCGAGGATCAGGCGCGCAGGATCGTCGGACGGGCGCGTTGCGGCTCGGCGACGAAACCGCCCGGCTCGTTCACGCTGCCGTCGTGCAGGCGTTGCGCAATCGCCGCCGCGCCGGCTTCCACCCCCGCGTCCGAGTAGAAATCTCCCCGCACATGCACGGTGGCCGCGAGCAGGCGTATGAAGGCATGGACCAACGCCGGCTGCGGCGGCGCGGGTTCTGTCCAGAAACCGTCGAGTGGACCGGAGTCCGTCAATCCCGGGATATCGTAGACGGAGATGCCCAGCGTCTTCACCGGCCTCATGCGCTGCAAGCCGACGAGCCCCGCCGTCGAGTTGATGGTGATGATGCCGGCGGCCGGGGTCGCTATGCGGGTGAAGTTGCCGCCCTCGATGAAGTGCACGCGTTCCGCCACGGCATTGTGGGCGGCATGCTCCCCTATCTCCCTTTCCCAGTCGATCAGGGCGTTGTCGAGCGGATGCACCTTGAACAGCAGTCTTGCGTTTGGTGCGGCGTTGGCCGCGAAGGATTCGATCACCAGCTTGATGGCCTCGCGCTGGCTTCTGAACGTCGAGTAGGCGCGGATCTGATAGTCCGTCTCAAGTTGCAGCGGGAAGAGGAAATAGGGATCGTGCCCGGTGAGGATTTTCCTGACGAGCGCTTCGCTGCGGCGCTGCAATCGATGACCCTTGAAGAATCGCTTCACCCACCCGGCATACTCCGCCAGCGGATGGTAGATCGCGTGCCAGCGATAGTGCGGATAGAGCGGCTTCAGGAAGACGTTGGGAAGGTTGAACAGCAGGTCGTAGAGCGCCTCGTTCCGGAACGTATGCGCATAATGCTGCGTGAAATCCGGTTCGGGCAGTGCCTCGGCCGCCTTCATGATCGTATCGGGATCGGCGGGAAAATGCGAGTTGTAGCCGCTGCCGCCCTTCTCGACGCGGATCCAGTCCGGTCTGAGATATCCCATCTCGACGGCATAGGTCGTTATGCCTCGGGCTTTCGCCGCCATCGTGGCGGCCAGATGATGGGGCCTCTCCTCGCCGAGCAGAACCAACCCCGTGATGCCCTCGTCTTCCATAAGTCTGGCGACGAAACCGGGCCAGTCCTCCAGATGACCGCGATAGTTGATCGCGCCGGGACGGCGCCAGAACACCCAGTCGCCGGCACACAGATTGACGCGCAGGCAACGGTGGCCAAGCCGTTCGAGATTGTCGGCGATCCTGGCAAACAGCGGCGAGGATGGCCCCTGCAGGAACAGGAACGTCTGCGTCCGATCCGCCGTCGCGACGTCCGCCTTCATCATGCGGCCTCGTCAGGTCGCGTCAGCATGCCCAGCCCCGCATGTCCGACCATCGCGGCGATCAGCTCCGAAGGAGCTTTTTCCGAGGCCTGGGCAGGCTCGAACCGGGTAGCGGCGCGCGCCATCGGGACTATGATGTAATCCGTGCGCGGGTCAGGGAAGGGATCGGCGAAGGATTTCAGAATCGGCGCGTGATCACCGTAAAAGGCGAGCCATACGGGTCGGTCAAGACGATCGAGCTCGTCCGCCAGGTAACCCAGCGCCGCATCGGCACGCTGCAGGATGGCGAGGTAGATCGACAGCGGATCGGCGCTGTCGCCATGGCGGCCCAGACGCCATGGGCCGTGGTTTTCCATCGAGGCCGCAAACATGAACTGGCCTTCGCCGCGTTCCTCGCTGCAAAGCTGCAGCACGCGCTTCGACAGCGTCAGGTCCGACACGTAAGGGCCATCGTGCAGGCGGTCATGCTCGAATGCATCGAGCATGGTCAGCACCTCGAAACCGAGCAGCGGCAAGGCCCTGTCGCGCGAGAAAAACTGGCGATCGTAAGGGTGAACGAAGTGGGTCGACCATCCGGCCTTGCGGAACAACGTAGGCCAGGCCACCTCGGCGTAAGGAGCTGCCCTGAGATAGGGATGCGCGGCGTCGGGACCCAGTTCGTCGGGCCGCAGTCCCGAGATCACCGAGAACTCGGTACGCATCGTGTAGCCGCCTTCGAAGATGCTGGAGAGGCGTCCCCAGGCCGCCGCCCGCAGTCTGAGCCGGTCCAGGTTCGGCAAGGCGATCGAGGCAACGCCGAAATGGCGCATGTCCATGAACGATTCCGACTGCCACACCACCAGCAGCGGCCTGGCCTCGCCGACGCTGGCCGACAGGGTTCGCGGCGCGTCTTTCACGTCCGCGCCCAGGGTACGAGCCGCCGGCTTGGGCGCGCCGCCCAGCCAGGCCAGGAAGCCGTAGGTCACGGCCGCAAGCGTCCCGAGCCGCACCGTCAGCCGCTTGATGTTGTCCTTGCCGGTCAGCGCGGCCGCCCAGCGTGAGAACGTCTCGCGGAGCCGGCGGTCGAACGGCGCAAGCCATGGCGCCGCTGCCACCGCGACCCCCACCGCGATCCATAACAACCGCCGATCGGCTGGGAGCAGTGTCGGCTCGAACATCATGAACAGAGCGGAGGCGCCGAATATGTAACCCAGCGCGCCGACCCAGAAGGCGATGTTGAGCCAGCTGGCGTAGAACATCTCCTTGTGCCGGAACACCAGCGTCACGAGCGCGATGTCGGAAAAAACCAGCGGCTCCCTGATGAATTCGAACTTCGCCCGGGAAATGCCGGTGAAAATCGCGAACGTGCTCAGCGTGCCTGCCAGCGCGTAGAGTGGCCGCCACGAAATGGCGAAGAAGATCGCGTAGATCGCCGCTACGACGAAGATGCGCGCAAAAATGTCGGCAACGACCCCTGCCCCACGGCGGTCGGCACGATCAGCCGAGCGAACCTTGGCCGGCAAGGCAAAACGGTCGACCCAATTCGTGGCGGCTACCGCTACGAAAAAGCTCGATGCTGTCAGCGCGAGAGGGTGCGCGAATGGTGCAAAATTCAAGTCGTTCCCCTTGCGGATCCCGGCCTGGACCAGAACCTCCTGCCTGTCAGAACGGCTGAACTCCCTCCGGTATTGCCGTCGGCGCGCGGGTGTTCGCAATTTTCTGGCGGCAAAGCAAGGTCAATAGCTTGGACGCCTGTTGATGCTGCACCGCGGTGGCCTTGTTGTTGCAGTACGGTCATCGTGCTAACCGGTTTAATGATCGGGGCACCGCATGGCGCATGTCATCATAACCGGAGGATCGAGTGGCATAGGCGCGGCGCTCGCCGCCGAAAGCGCGGCGCGCGGCCATGACGTCTCGCTGGTCGCCAGGACAGAGCCGCCGCTTTTGGCCCTCCGGCACGATCTCGAGGCGCGCTTCGGCGGCAAAGGCGGCCGTTTTTCTGCGGCGGTCGCGGATGTCGGCGACGACCGGGCGCTGGCTGCGGCCATAACGCAATGCGAGACGTCGCTCGGCCCGTGCGAGACGCTCGTCACGTCTGCCGGCATCGTCCTTCCCGGCCGTTTCGAGGCACAGCCGGCGGAAGCGTTCGAAGCTCAGATCCGCACCAACCTGTTCGGCACCGTCAATGCCGTGCGTGCGGTCTACCCCGGCATGCGGGCCCGCCGAAAGGGCAAGATCCTGATGCTCGGTTCCGGCGCCGGCCTGATCGGCGTGTTCGGCTACACCGCGTATTGCGCCTCCAAATATGCCGTCGCCGGCTTTGCCGAGGCGCTGCGCGCCGAAGCGCGGCCGTGCGGCGTTACCGTGTCGATCTGCTTTCCGCCGGACACCGAGACGCCGCAGCTCGCCGCCGAACGGCCGCTGCGGCCGGCGCAGGCGCAGGCGACCATTGGCGCCGGCGGTCTGTGGAGCGCGGCCGATGTGGCGCGTGTCGCCCTCGACGGGCTGGAACGGCGGCAATTCGCCATTTATCCCGGCGTGCCGATGAAGATGCTGGGTCTGTTCGGCTCGGTGGCGATGCCGTTCCTGCGTCCCTGGTTCGACCGCAGGATCGCCGCGGCGGAGCGCGCCGCCCCGCCTGAGTGAGCCTTTGCCGCCGATCAACGCGCCAGCACCGCTTCGACTTCGGCAAGCGTAGGCATCGACGGCGCGGTGCCCGGCCGCGTCACCGAAATGCCGGCGACCGCGCAGGCGAAGCGCACCGCCGCGACAGGATCGAGCCCGCGCGCCAGGCCGACCGCAAGACCGCCGTTGAAGGCGTCGCCGGCACCGGTGGTCTCGACCACCGGTCCGGCCGAAACGGCCGGGACATGCTCGGATATGCGCCCGTCATGCAGCAGCGCGCCGCGCTCGCCGAGCGTGATGACAGCCGCGCCGGCGCCTTTTTCGAGCAGGCTGCCGGCGGCGCGGCGTGCATCGTCCACCGTCGCCACGGCGATGCCGGTCAGTTCCTCCGTCTCCGTTTCGTTCGGTGTCACGTAGTCGCAAAGCGCGAAGATGTTGTCCGGCAGCGCCGCCGCCGGCGCCGGGTTGAGGATGGTGGTAACGCCGGCGGCGCGCGCGATATCCAATGCATGGTAGGCCGCGTCGATCGGCTGCTCCAGCTGCGTCACGAACACGCCCGCCTTGCGGATCAGATCGGCATTGGCATCGATGTCGGCCGGCGAGATCAGTGTTGCCGCCCCCGGCGACACGATGATCGCATTGTCGCCGGTCCCCTCTTCCACGAAGATATAGGCGGCGCCGGTGTAGCTCTCCGGCGTCTCGATCACCGCCGGCTTTACGCCCGCGTCCCGCCACGTCGACAGTGCCATGTCGGCGAACGGGTCGCGGCCAAGCCGGGTCACGAAGCTGACGTCGGCGCCCAGCCGCCCGGCCGCCACGGCCTGGTTGGAGCCCTTGCCCCCCGGCCCGAGCTTGAAACCGTTGCCCAGGATGGTCTCGCCCATACGCGGCTGGCGCTTCGCCCGGTAGGCGGTGTCGGCGACGAATACGCCGAGGATGACGATCGGCTTTCCCGTCGGCATGGCGGTCACGCGGCGTCCGGCGGGATGACGCCCTTGCGGAAGGCGAAGCAGCCATAGAAGCGGCGCTCGCCGGTCTGGATGACGCAATAGGCCTGCTTGGAACGCTCATAGAACGCGTAGCGCTCGATCGCGATCATCGGCCAGGGTTTTGCCTGCGAGGCGTCGATCGCCCTCTGCACTTCCCGTTGCACCGGCGGAACCTCGTCGGGCGCGCCGACGATCTCCATGCGTGCCGCCGCGTCGTCGACGAAACTGTCGAGCGGCATCAGCGACAGCACCGCCGCGATCACCTCCGGCGCGCCGGCGTCGATCCGCAGCAGTTTTCCGAGCCGGGTCTGCCGCGCGACGGAGTCGGACGGGAAATTGGTGTCGGCGATGATCAGGTCGTCGCCATGCCCCATCGCACGCAGCGCATAAAGCACGTCGGCATTGAGAAGCGGGCTGATCCCTTTCAGCATATTGTTCCTCCCGGTTGATGCGCGCGGCCCGAAACTGGCTCAGATCCGCTGCCCGGTCTGCGGATCGAACAGATGGACCATATTTTCACGCGGACGTAACGTCAGCGTGTCGCCGGGCCTGAAGTTGTGTCGGTCGCGAAACAGCGCGACGACCTCGCGCTCGCCGAAGCGCAGAAACACCATCGTCTCCGAGCCGGTCGGCTCGACCACCTTCACCTGCGCTTCGAAGCCGCCCGCGGCGAGGTCGAAATGCTCCGGCCGCACGCCGTAGAGCACTGCCTGGCCGTCCGCGACCTTGGCGCCAGCCGGAAGCGGCAGGCTGGCGCCCTCCACCACGACGGCGCCGCCGGAAACCTTGCCCGCCAATAGATTCATCGAAGGCGAGCCGATGAATCCCGCCACGAAGACATTGGCCGGCCGGTCGAACAGCTCGAGCGGCGCGCCGACCTGCTCGATGCGGCCCGCCTGCATGACCACGATCTTGTCGGCCATGGTCATGGCCTCCACCTGGTCATGCGTGACGTAGATCGTCGTCGTCCTCAGGCGCTGATGCAGTTCCTTGATCTCGGTGCGCATCTGCACGCGCAGTTTTGCGTCGAGATTCGACAGCGGCTCGTCGAACAGGAAAACCTGCGGGTCGCGCACGATCGCCCGCCCCATCGCCACGCGCTGCCGCTGGCCGCCGGAGAGCTGGCGCGGGTAACGGTCGAGATAGGGGATAAGGTCAAGGATTTCCGCGGCTTTCTTCACGCGCTGGGTTACCACCGCCGGATCGGTCTTCCTGAGCTTCAGCGCGAATGCCATGTTCTGCGCCACCGTCTTGTGCGGGTAGAGCGCATAGTTCTGGAACACCATGGCGATGTCGCGCTTGGCCGGCGGCAGGTGGTTCACCGTATGGCCGCCGATGGCGATCGTGCCGCCGCCGACGCTCTCCAGTCCGGCGACCATGCGCAGCAGGGTCGACTTGCCGCAGCCGGACGGCCCGACCAGCACCACGAACGCGCCGTCGGCGATATCGACGCTGACGCCGTGCAGCACCGTGACGGCCCCGAAAGCCTTGGACACGTCCCGGATAGCGACTTGCGCCATTCATTCCCCCAGTGCCGGCTCGCTCGGCCATTTTTGCAGGCGAGGCTAACCAACGGTAGGGTCCGAGTCCACTGCCGAAACTGGCTGGACCAGTCGCCGCGACTTCGTTGACACGGGAACGCGTTCCGGGGAATAGTGGCAAAGTCTTGCACTCATGAAATATCGATGCGCCGATGAACGAGCGGCGAAAGCCACGCCCGTTCGCGAAAGGATCGAGGGGAACGTCCAGCGCTCACCGCAAGCGGCTGTTTGGCCATACCAATTCGTGAAAACATGTCCGGGAGGAAAACGACATGAAGGTCAGTCTCTACAATTATCTCGTGCGGAGCGGAGCCACGCGCCGCGACGTGCTCAAGGGCGCCGCGAGCATGGCGGCGGTCGCCGCCGCATCGTCGGCGGGCCTCGGCGCGCTCGCCGGCGGGGCGTCCGCGCAGGACAATGTGCGCGCCGAAATCCTCAAGATTCCGGGTGTCGGCAAGGGATCGCCCACCGATGCCGACTGGCAGAAGGTCGGCGAGCTCTGCCTCGGCGCCACCAAGGCCAATGTCAAGGAAGGCGAGTTCGCCGGCGTCGAGCTCACCTTCATGGGCCTCAACAACCAGAACCTGCATAACTTCCTGTTCCGCGGCTTCCTGAAGCCGTGGGAGGCCTACACCGGCGCCAAGATCAACTGGATCGACCTGGCCCAGGCCGACTACAACGCCCGCCTGCAGCAGTCGATCGCCACCGGCACGGTCGACTTCGACATCATCGAGATGGGCGCGCCCTTCGAGGGTGACACCGCCGGCCGCGGCCTGCTCGACGAGATGCCCGACTGGGTGGCGACCCAGATCGAGGCCGACGACCTCGTCAACTATCTGAAGGCGCCCGTCGGCACCTGGGACGGCAAGACCTATCGCATCACCATCGACGGCGATTGCCACACCTTCGCCTACCGCAAGGACTATTTCGGCGACGGCTCGATCAGCGGCATGGCCGAGGTGCCGAATCACTGGGAGGATTTCCCGGCGCTCGCCGCCGCGCTTGCCGGCAAGAACGACCCGATCACCGGAACCCCGGCCTTCGGCTTCCTCGACCCGCTGAAGTATCAGTGGGGCGGCTTCGGCTTCTATTTCCTCGGAGACCGCGCCTCAGCCTACGCCAAGCATCCCGACGACCGCGCCTGGCTGTTCGACCCGGACACCATGAAGCCGCGCATCAACAACCCCGCCTGGGTGCAGGCGATCCAGGACGTGCTCGACCTGGTCAAGGCCAACGCCTACCCGCCGGATCAGCTCAATGCCGATCCGAACGCCACCGCGTTCTCGCAGTTCCTCGGCGGCACGGGTGCTGCGCTGTGCTGGTGGGGCGACGTCGGCTCCAACGCCCGCACCTCGGACACCTCCGTCGTCGGTGAAGTGGTCGGCTTCTCGATCAACCCTGGCGCCAAGCAGGTCTACAATTCCAAGACCAGCGCCTGGGAGGAGAAGGAGAACTTCGCGCCGAACATGGCCTATCTCGGCTGGGGCGTCTACGTGACCAGCCGCGTCTCGTCCGACGAGAAGAAGCGCAAGGCCGCATGGTCGGCCGCGGCGCATCTCGGCGGCAAGGACCTGTCGCTGTGGACCTCGGCCTACCCGTCGGGTTTCCAGCCCTACCGCAACTCGCACTTCCAGTACGAAGAGTGGGAAGCGGCGGGTTACGACCGCGCCTTCGTCGAGGACTATCTGGGCTCGAACCTCGACAGCTACAATCATCCGAACGCGGCAATCGAGCCGCGTATCCCCGGCATCTTCCAGTACTACTCGATCGCCGAGGACGAGTTGGTGAAGGGCGTCAACGGCCAGTACAAATCGGCTCAGGAGACCGCCGACGCCATCGCCGCCGCCTGGGAGAAGATCACCGACCAGATCGGCCGCGACAACCAGATCAAGCTCTACAAGGCCTCGCTCGGCATGTAGGCCGATCGACGGCTGGATATCGTCCCGGCGGCGCTGCCGCCGGGCTTTTTTTGACCGGCAAGCCGCGCTAGGCTCGTCGTCTGCTTTGTCCTCGAAGGCTCCGCGTGTCCGAACAAGCCACGGCCATCGCCCAAAACGCCTCGCTCGGCGCCGCGCTCGACACCATCACGCCGGGCCGCAGAAAGCTCGGCCGCCTCCTCATGGCGCTTGCGACGGCCGGCCTCGCGGTCGTAGCGCTCGTCCAGATCCTCTACGCCGCCGGCACGATCGGCTTCGGCTTTTCCACCTGGCGGCCGCTGCTTTATGCCTATGTGCTATGGGGTGTGGCGCTCGGCGTCGGCCAGGTGCTGACGCGTGGCGAGGAAGGGCACCGCGCGCTGTTCCTGCTGCCGGCGTTGCTCTTCACCATCGCCATGGTGGTGTTTCCCACGCTGTTCGGCTTCTACATCGCCACGCTCGACTGGAACCTCAGCGGCACGCCGAAATTCGCCGGCCTCGCCAATTTCTGGCAGATGCTGGGCGACCCCTTCTACAGCAACGCGCTGCTCAACATGGTGTTCTACGTCCTGGCGGTGTTCGTCGAATACGTGATCGCCTTCGGCCTTGCGCTGCTGCTCAACGCCCAGATCCGGGCGCGAAAATTCTTCCGCGTCGTTTTCCTGCTGCCGCTGATGCTGTCGCCGGTGGCGGTGTCGTGGATGATCGGCAAGTCCTTGATGGAATACCGCTTCGGACCGGCTGCGACGCTGGCGCGAAAACTCGGCTGGGACAATCCCGCTTTCTTCGCCAGCCCGTGGACGGCGAAAATCTCGATCATGGTGCTGGACGCCTGGACCTTCATCCCCTTCCTGATGATCATGCTGCTCGCCGGCCTGCAGGCGATGCCGCGCGACGTGCTGGAAGCCGCCAAGGTCGACGGCGCGAACGCCTGGCAGACGTTCTGGGGCGTCGTCTTCCCGCTGATGCTGCCGGTGTCGGTGACGGCGGTCATCCTGCGCATCATCTTCAAGCTCAAGCTCGCAGACATCGTCATCACGGTCACATCGGGCGGCCCCGGCGGCGCTACCGACACCGTCACCAGCTTCATCTTCCGCGAGTACCGCGACCGCTCCAACGTCGGCTACGGCACCATGCTGGCCATGGTGTATCTCATCATCATCGTCGTCTTCGTGACGCTGTTGCTGAAACTCGCCAACCGCTTCGTGCGCAACGTCACCTGAGGCCGCAGAGATGACCGCCGAAGCCATCGAACACGCCCCTTCCGAAGTCCGCTCGCCGGCCGCCTTCGTCGCCAGCCGCGTCTTCATCTACGGGGCGCTGATCTTCTGGGCCTTCGTCTGCCTGTTTCCGATCTACTGGACCATCACCACCTCGTTCAAGACGGCGCCCAACGTCACCCAGGGGCACCTGATCCCGTGGGTCGACTTCATGCCGGACTGGCGCGGCTGGCGTTCGCTCGGCCTCTCGCCCGACACCATCGGCGGCACCTCCACCGTGCGCGACGAATTCCTGAAGCGTTTCTTCAACTCGCTCATCACCTCGGTCGGCGCCTCGGCGCTGGCGATCGTCATCGGCAGCCTCGCGGCCTACGGGCTCACCCGGTTCCGCTACAGGTTCATGTGGATGAAGAACGAGGACATTTCCTTCTTCTTCCTGTCGCAGCTCATCCTGCCGCCCGTCGTGCTCGCCCTGCCCTTCCTGGCGCTCTACAAGGGGCTCAGCCTGCTCGACACCCGCGTCGGCCTCATCCTGCTCTATACGCTCATGGTGCTGCCGATCGTCATCTGGATCATGCGCGACCAGTTCAATTCCATCCCGGTGGAGCTGGAGGAGGCGGCGCTCGTCGACGGCCTGTCGGTATGGGGCGCCTTCTTTCAGATCGTGCTGCCCATCGCGCTGCCCGGCATGGTCGCGGCCTTCATCCTGTCGATGGTGCTGTGCTGGAACGAATATTTCTTCGCCGCCCTGCTGACTTCAACCAACGCCAACACCATTCCCGTGATGGTGGCCAGCCAGACCGGCTCGCAAGGCATCAACTGGTGGTCGATGGCCGCACTCTCCACCGCCGCGATCGCCCCGCTGGCGATCATCGGCGTGCTGCTGGAACGCTATCTTATCAAGGGCATGACGGCGGGCGCTGTGAAGTAGAGGCGCTCAGGCCGTTTCGATGTCGGTCAGGGCGAAATCGTCGCCCTTGTAGAGCAAGGGCTGCCCGAAATGCCTGGCACATGCATAAGCAAAACAATCGCCCATGTTCAGCCGCGCAGGATGGCGACCCTTGCCGTAGCGGTCGAAGGCGGCAAGCGCCAATGCCGCGACTTCGGGCGGAATGGGCAAAGACTCGATTCCAATTACCTTCAGAAACCTGGCGACGGCTGCATGAGAGTTCTCAACCGAAAAGTTGAGAGCCCGCGCCACCGCGACCGTCGTCTCCCATACCGCGACTGGAGAAGTAACCCGCCTGCTGCTCTTTTCGAGACGCGCAAGAAACTCAGCCGCCTCCGGTTCGCCCGCCACCATGGCGGTCAAGGCCGACGCGTCAATGAACATCAGTCGTCTTCATACAACGAGTCGATGAACTCCTTGTCCACGGGCTTGCCGAGTTCCGGATTGCCTTTCGCTCGCAGTTCGCGGCTGAACTTCAGCCCAATTTCGACAAGAGACGGTTTTGCCTGATCGCGCTCGAGCTCATGCTCAAGTGCCTCATGCACCGCTTGCGTCAGGCCGATGCCCTTGGCGGCGGCCACTTTTCGGGCGAGCGCATCTGTCTCGGGGTTCTTGATATGGAAAGCCACGGCTATCCTCCATCGTCTACACCAATATACGATGGAGGATACACCGCTTCAAGCGTATCCTCTCACCGCCCGAGCAGCGCCCGCAGCCGGTCCAGAACCATCGCCGCGCCCTTCGCTCCCAGATCCGCACCGGCGTCCTTCGCCGAGGCCGTATACCAGCCCGTGTTTTCCCCGACCCGGTGCGTCTCCACCGCTTCCGGGCAGAGCGCCAGCATCAGCGAGGTCTCGCCCTGCCCGGCATGGTCGAACGGGTATTTTGCGAAGATTTCCGGGGACATGAGCGGGTGGACCTGCACCCAGTTGAACGGGTTGGCGCCGGCGGCGTGGTCGGCGTAATAGTTGGCCGAAGCCGCGTTGCCCCACCAGCCTTCGCCATGCTCCTTCTCCAGGAAACGGAAGATCGCCTGCCGGCCGGCGGTCCGGAAGGCGAGGTCGGTCGGCATGCCGGCGGCGAAGTTTTCGGTCTGGTGGTGGATGATGGCGTGGATGTTGCGGAAACCGATCCGCAGCAGCGAAAAGAACAGATCCTCGGCGAAGGGAGCCAGCCGACTACCCTCGACTTGAACCGATCCATTGCCTTCCGGCTTCTCGACGGCATAGCTGGCGGCGCCGTAATAAAACGCCGGCAGGATGACGATCGGCTGCTCTTTTTCGAGCAATTCCAGCATCTTGACGACCGCCAGCGTGTCCATGCCGACGGCCATGTGCTCGCCGTGATATTCGAGCACGCCGAGCGGCAGCACCACCGGCCAGTTCTCGGCGATGGCCTTGCGAATCTGGTGCGGCAGCATCATTTCATAACGCATAGGCGGCTCCGTTCCGGCGCGGCAATTCCGGTTTGCCTTCCATCGTCAGGTCCGGAAAATGCCGCTATTTCAAAGGCGTAGCTCCGACATCCGTTCGGAACCGCCCCTCCGACTTGACGAAACGCCCGCCGAAGCTGACGGAAGCGGCTTTTCGGCGCTCACGACACTGCCGCCATCAGCCCGCGGGTCTGACGATAGAGGTCCTTGAACACCCCGTACTGCTTCTCGTAGACGGGTCGTGTCCTGCGGTTCGGCACGATGCGCCGCGCTTCCGGATTCCACTTGCGGATGTCGTTTCTGTCGACCGCGCCGATCGCCAGCGCGGCGAGGAAGGCGTCGCCGTAGCAGGCGCCGATGGTGTTGGCGCAGACGCTCTGCGGCATGCCGGAAATGTCCGAGGTCGCCTGCGACCAGACCCTGTTTTTTGTGCCCCCGCCGACCGCCAGCAGCTTTTTCGGCGTCTGGTCGATGTCGCGATAGGTCTCGACGATATGGGCGGTGCCGCAGGCGATGCCTTCGAGCAGCGCGCGATAGATGTCGCCGCGGGTGTGGGTCAGGTTGAGCCCGAAGACGACGCCCTTGGCGTCGGGGTCGTGGATGGGCGTGCGCTCGCCGGAAAAATACGGCAGCACCACAAGGCCGCGGGCGCCCGGCGGGGAAGTCTCGGCTTCCGCCGCCAGGATGCCAAAGGCTTTTGCCGGGTCGATCTCGCGCGCCACCACGTCGCGGAACCAGTGGGTGAGCGTGCCGCTGGTCGCCAGCCCGGCCATCGACGCGTGCTCGCCGGGGTAGAGCCAGGGCGCATACCACAGGCGGCCGTCCTGGATGCGCTCTTTCGACAGCATGATGGTGAAGATGGTCGAGCCGTACATGATCATCATGTCGCCCGCCCGGGCCATGCCGACGCTGATCGCCTCGGCGGCGGCATCGATGGTGCCGGCGATCACCGGCGTGCCGGTCGCCAGCCCGGTTTCGCGCGCCGCCTTTCCTGTCACATGGCCGGCGATCTCGGTCGACCAGACGAGCCGCGGCAGGCGGTCGAGCTCGACGATGCCGGGCGCGAGCTCGTCGCTCCAGCCCTTGCCGATCACGTAGAGCGGCGAAAAATTCGCCGCCGAATAGTGGTCGATCACGCACTCGCCGGTGAGTTTCTGCACGAGATAGGTCGTCGAAGCAACGATCTTGGCGGCCCTGGCGAAAATCTCGGGCCGGTTCTTCTTCAACCAGAGAATCTTCGGGCCGACCGACTGCGACGTCAGCGCGTTGCCGCAGGAGGCGAGTATACGTTCCCGGCCGATCGCCGCGTCGAGCTCCTCGATCTCCTTCACCGCCCGGGCATCGACGCCATAGAGCGCGGCGTTCGACAGGGCCTCGCCATTGGCGTCGACCGGCAGCATGCAGGGGCCGATCGCGCTGGTGCCGATGGCGCGGATTTCTTCCGGCGGAATCTTCGAATCGGCCAGCATCTTCCTGGTGATGAAGACGAAATCGCCCCACCAGTCCTGCTTCGGCCGATGCTCCGCCCAGCCCGGCCGCGGCACCAGCATCTTGTGCGGCCTCGACGCCGTGGCGACGATGGCGCCCGAGCCGTCGACGATGACGCCCTTCGATTCGAACGTGCCGATGTCGACGCCAAGCGTGTAGCTCATGCGGCAAAGCTCCCGGCTAGGACGGAAACGGCAGCGCTGCCCCTCACTGCCCTGCCGGGCATCTCTCCCCGTGAAGGACGGGGAGAGAGGGGCCGGCCGGTCGGGTTTCGCCACTCGTCAGCGTCGGCGATTGGCGAAATCGCAGCCGCTTCGCCCTTCTCCCAGTCCTTACGGGGAGAAGGTGCCGGCAGGCGGATGAGGGGCGGCACGACCTGCCGGTTTTGATGTTGCTCAGCGATCATTCCAATCGTCCCGGTCGAGGCTGAAATCCTTGTCGATCGCCGTCAGGGCGGCGACCAGGAGGTCGGTGAGTTGCGCGAGGTCGCCGAGATCGCAGACCTCCAGCGAGGAGTGCGAATACCGCATGGGAAAGCCGACATCGATGGCGGCGACGCCGCCCTCGACCAGTTGCACGTAGGACGAGTCGGTCAGCGCGCCGGTATGGGCGCTGCGCTGCAGCGGAATGCCTTTCGTATCGCTTGCCGTCTCGAACAGCGACACCAGCGCCGGGTGCGGGATGGTGCCGTTGAGGGTGCCGCGGCCGTGGAAGGAATAGAGGCTGATGCCTGGTCCACCGCCCAGCCTGACGTCGCCGCGATAGGCCATGTCGGGCGTATCGGTGGCGAGCAGCAGGTCGAGCTGGATGCAGATGTCCGGCTTCAGCACCTGCGCCGCCGTCAGGGCGCCGCGCAGGTTGAACTCCTCCTGCACGGAAAAGACGAAATGCACGGTCGGCCGCTTCGGCTGATCCAGCAATGCCCGCGCCACCTCGACGATGACGGCGCAGCCGGCGCGGTCGTCGATCGAGGTACCGGCGATGCGCGTTCGGGAAATCGGCAGGACCTGCGGCCGGTAGACGACCGGCGCGCCAATTTGCACGCCGGCGGCCTCGGCCTCGGCGCGGCTGGCAAAACCGGCGTCGATGTAGAGGTCCATATAGGGGACGACCTTGTATTTCTCGTCCGGCGTGGTGGCGTGGTGGCTCTTGTTGGCGATCAGGCCGGCGACGTCCCTGCCCTCGCCGACGCAGATCGTCACCGCCTGCGAGGCAAGCGCGCGCTCCGGCACGCCGCCAAGCCGTTCGACCCGGATAAACCCGTCGGCCTCGATCTTGCGCACGACGAAACCGAGCTGGTCCATGTGGGTGAACAGCATGACGCTGGGCGCACCGGCATCGCCGGGAAGCGTGGCGATCAGGTTGCCGAGCCGGTCGGTGGTGGTCTCCAGCCCGAGCTTGCGCAAGGCGGCGGCGATGTGCCGGCGCACCCTCCCCTCATGGCCGCTGAGGCCGGGGATGAGCATCAGCTCGGTTAGGAGCGTGCGCAGGCGGTCTTGCAGGTTTTCGTTCTCCGGCATCTGGTTCACCTGCCGGCAGAGACGGAAAGGTGTAGGCGGCGCGGCCAGCTCTCTTCTCCCCGTCCTTCACGGGGAGAAGATGCCGGCAGGCAGATGAGGGGCGGTGCCAACCTCGACGGTTTGTGCCGCCCCTCATCCGCCCCTTCGGGGCACCTTCTCCCCGTGAAGGACGGGGAGAAGGGGGCGCTGGCGGCCAGGTCGAACGCCAATATCCAGGGTAGCTGCATTGCCGGCACCGGCCTCACCCGCCGCGTGCGGCGCGGGCGAGGCGCATGAACTCGGCGGCGCGCTCGGGGTCGACCGCGTTCCAGGTGTTGCCGTCGACCTTCAGCGACGAGCCGACGATGACGCCGTCGGCGATATCGAGCACCTCGGCGACGGTCGCGTGCTTGACGCCGGTGTTGGCGAGCACCGGCGTATCGGGCAGCACCTTCTTCACCGCCTCCAGGTCGCTCATCGAGGCGGCTTCGCCGGTGATCTGGCCGGAGACGAGGATGGCGTCGGGAATGCTGGAAAACACTGCCGAGCGGGCGCGGTCGGGCAGCGAGCGCTGGTCGAGCGAATAGGCGAACTCGGCCGAGACGTTGTAGAGCAGCGCCAGGTCGGAACGGTGCAGCCGGTCGCGGTAGCGCATCGCCTTGCCCGCGTCGGGCGTCCACGGTCCCATGTCGGAGGCATAGGTGCCGGTGAAAATCTCGCGCACGAAGGCCGCTCCGGTCGCCGCGGCAAGCGCCACCGACGCCATCGGGTCCCACAGGACGTTGACGCCGAACGGCACCGTGATCTTGTCGCGCACCCTGCCGATCACGTAGGCCATGGTGGCGGTCGAAGCGGCATCGACCTGGAATTCGTAGGGCCGGTCGTTCTCGTTGCCGAACATGACGGCGTCGACGCCGGCCTTCTGCAGCGCGTCGAGATCCTTCAGCACGCCGTCGATCAGTGCGGCGATCCCACCCTTGGCATCGTAAAGCGGCGACCCCGGCAGCGCGCCGAAATGCACCATGGCGATCACCGGCTTGCCGGCGCCGAAAACGTCTCTGAATTTCTGGGTCACGCTTGCCTCAGACTTGCGGGTTGCAGCCCATGCTTAGCAACGGGGAAAAAGCCTGTCCAACGCCTTCCGGCACTTTTGGTCGTACCAGTTTATGATAGTGTCCCGGCGCGGGAACAGGACGATCGCGTAGGCCGGTCGACCCCCACTCCGTCTCGGGCTTCGCCCGATCCACCTCTCCCCCGTTCGACGGGGGAGAGGAACGCAGCGTCGGCGATTGGCGCTTCCTCTCCTCCGTCGAACGGGGGACAGGTGGCTCGCCCGCAGGGCGAGACGGAGTGGGGGTCGACCGGCCTACACGATTTGCCCTGACCGCGCGGCATGGAGAGGAAAAAGCATGAAGGTTCGGCACTTCGACAGGATCGGCAAGGCGATCGACTTCACCGAACTCGGCTTCGGCACCGCGCCGATCGGCAACCTGTTCCGCGCCATTTCCGAGGAGGATGCGCAGGCGACGCTGGAGGCGGCCTGGGCGTCGGGCGTGCGTTATTACGACACCGCGCCGCTTTACGGCCTCGGGCTGTCGGAGACGCGGCTGAATCATTTTCTGCGCGGCAAGAACCGCGACGGCTATGTGCTGTCGACCAAGGTCGGTCGCGTCATGCAGGTCTGCCCGCCCGACCAGCGCACCGGCATCGGCAAATTCTTCGATACGCCGTCGCGGCGCGAGGTCTACGACTATGGCCATGACGGCGTCATGCGTTCGTTCGAGGCCTCGCTGGAACGGCTCGGCGTCGACCGCGTCGACATCCTGTTCGTGCACGACGTCGACATCTTTACGCATGGCAGCAAGGAAGCCTCGGACGCTCGCATCGAGGAATTCATGGGCTCGGGTTACCGGGCGCTGGTATCGCTGCGCGATCAGGGCGTGATCAAGGCGATCGGCGGCGGCATCAACGAGTGGCAGGTGGCGCAAACGCTGGCCGAACGCGGCGACTTCGACCTGTTCCTGCTCGCCGGCCGCTACACCTTGCTGGAGCAGGCCGCGCTCGACAGTTTTCTGCCGCTCTGCGAACAGCGCGGCATCGGCATCGTGCTCGGCGGACCCTACAATTCCGGCGTGCTGGCGACCGGCGCCAGTCCCGGCGCGTTCTACAATTATTCCGAGGCGCCACAGGACATCCTCGACCGCGTCGCCCGGATCGAGGCGGTGTGCAAGCGGCATGGCGTCCGGCTGATCGAGGCGGCGCTGAATTTCCCGCTGGCGCATCCTTCGGTGGTGTCGGTCATCCCGGGCGGACAGCGGGTCGCCGAGGTGGAAAGCAACCGCGCGCTTCTCGATGCGAAGATACCGGCGGCGCTGTGGCGGGAACTGAAGGCGGAAGGGCTGATGCATCCGGGCGCGCCGAACTAGAGTGCCGCGCCCCGGGGCCAGCTCTCTTCTCCCCGTCCTTCACGGGGAGAAGATGCCGGCAGGCAGATGAGGGGCGGTGCAAACCTTGCAAGGCTCGTGCTGCCCCTCACCCCAACCCTCTCCCCGTGAAGAACGGGGAGAGGGGGGACATCCGCGCCGCGCTCCCGCTTCGAAACACGGGCGCTGGCACCGTGGTAGCGGCCCGACCATCATCGTGGCATAGGACGATGCGTGCGCGCTGAAACAGCAAGGGACGCCATGGCCGAAATCATCGACTGGGACGACGCCTACGCCAACCGCGCCCATATCGCCGGCGCCGACGCCATCGTCACGGCGTGGCCGCAGCGCGCGGCGGCGTTTCGCGAACAACTCGCCGGACAAGGCCGGCTCAGGGCGGACATCGAATACGGTCCGCATGTCCGCAACCGGCTCGACCTGTTCCTGCCGGAAAGCCCGCCGAAAGGCCTCGCGGTGATCGTGCATGGCGGCTACTGGATGCTGTTCGGCAAAGATACGTTCTCCTATCTCGCCGCTGGCCCGGTGGCGGCGGGCTATGCCGTCGCCATGCCGTCCTATGTGCTCTGCCCGGAGGCGCGCATCGCCGACATAACCCGGCAGATCGGCGAGGCGGTCAGGGTGGCGGCCGGGCTGGTCGACGGGCCGATCCATCTCGGCGGCCACTCGGCCGGCGGGCATCTTGCCTCGCGGCTGGTGTCGGCGACGACGCCGCTGGGGCCCGAAACGCTCGCGCGGGTGCGCAAGACGGTGTCGATCTCCGGCGTCCACGATCTCCGGCCGCTGATGAAGACGAAAATGATCGAGACCCTGAGGTTCGACGCGACGGAAGCCGACGCCGAGAGCCCTGCCCTGTTGGCGCCGGCGCCGGGCGTCGACATCACCTTCTGGGTCGGCGCCGACGAACGGCCGGAGTTCGTAAGGCAGACCGAACTGATGCGGGACGCCTGGGGCGGACCGCAGGCGGAGGTCGACATCGTCATCGAGCCCGGCCGCCATCATTTCAGCGTGATCGAAGGGCTGACGGATCGCAACCATGCTCTGGTCCGCGCCCTGCTTGCGCTGTAAGAGACGGTTTCAGACATCGTGGCCGCCGCGACCGCCGGCGCCGCCAAACGGCCTCGCGAGAAGGCCGCCGGATTTATGGAGGTTCCATGCGGGCCGTGTTCGTCCAGCTGCAATGCGTTCCGGGCAAGACCTATGACGTCGCCGACGCGCTCTACGAACGCGAGGTGGTGTCGGAACTCTATTCGACCAGCGGCGAATACGATCTGCTGATGAAGATCTATCTCGAGGACGAGATCGACGTCGGCAAGTTCATCAACGAGAACATCGCCAACGTGCCGGGCATCGTGCGCTCGCTGACGACGCTGACGTTCAGGGCATTTTAGCGCTTGCGCCGCCGCGGTCAGTTTTGACCGTTCGTGCCGCCCCTCACTGTCCTGCCGGACATCTCTCCCCGCAGGCGGGGAGAGAAACGCCGGCCGCATGGATTTCGCCACCTTTGAAGACTGGCGAAATCATCGCCGCTTCGTCCATCTCCCCGTCGCTACGGGGAGAAGGTGCCGGCAGGCGGATGAGGGGCGGCACGAACGGTCAAAACTGACCGCCGGCAGCACTCAAAGCCTGGCCCGCTCGGCGCGGCGGGCCGCGAGCTGGCGCATGACGGCGACGCGGCGGCGCTGGATCTCGTTGCGCATCGCCATCAGGTGCAGGACGAAGAACAGCAGCGTGAAGCCGGCCGCCATGACCAGCAGCGGCCACAGCAGGCTGGGGTGGATGGTCGGGCCGTCGAGGCGGATGACCGAGGCCGGCTGGTGCAGCGTGTTCCACCAGTCGACCGAGAACTTTATGATCGGGATGTTGATGAAGCCGACCAGCGTTACGATGGCCGCGGCGCGGGCCGAGCGCGACGGATCGTCCAGCGCGCGCGTCAGCGCGATGATGCCGAGATACATCAGAAACAGCACGAACACCGAGGTCAGGCGGGCGTCCCACACCCACCAGGTACCCCACATCGGCTTGCCCCAGATCGAGCCGGTGACCAGCGCCAGCGCGGTAAAGACCGCGCCGATGGGAGCAGCCGCCCGCAGCGCCACGTCGGCGAGCGGGTGGCGCCACACCAGCGTGCCGAGCGCCGACACCGCCATCAGCGAATAGCAGAGCATCGCCAGCCACGCGAACGGCACGTGGATGTACATGATGCGCACCGTCGCGCCCTGCTGGTAATCCTCCGGCGCGGCGAACGACATGTAGAGGCCGGCGGCCAGCACCAGCGCGGCGAGGCCTGCGAGCCAGGGCACGAGCCGGTCGGTGAGCGCTATGAAACGTGTCGGGTTGGCGAGCTCCGTCCACCACGCGCCACGCGCCGTCCGCTGTTCCGTGCCGGTCTCGCTCATCGTTCCGTTCTAGACCGCGGCGGCGGCCATCGCAACGCGGCCGATGGAAGCGGAACGGCGCGTGGCCATGACGGGCCCTGTCAGAACCCGGCCGAGTCGCGAAAAAGGTCGGCGTTGTCCAGCTTGGAAACCTCGATCACCGCCTGGGTGCGGCTGTAGACGTTGAGCTTGCGCAGGATTTCCGAGACGTGCGCCTTCACCGTGGTCTCGCCGACCTGCAGCTCGTAGGCGATCTGCTTGTTGAGCAGCCCCTGGCGCAGCATCTGCAGCACGCGCAGCTGCTGCGGCGTCAGCGTCGCCAGCCGCCGCACCATCTCGGCGCGGTCGGCACTTTCCGGCTCCGGCAGGCGGCCGCCATAGTTCTCAGGCACATAGACCGCGCCTTCCATCACCGAGCGGATGGCCGACGCGAGGTCGTCCTTGCGCGCCGATTTCGGGATGAAGCCGGCGGCGCCGTAGGACAGCGCCTCGGCGATGATCTTGGGCTCCTCATGCGCCGAGACCACGACGATCGGCAGGCGCGGGTAACGCGTGCGCAATTGCAGCAGCCCCTCGAAGCCGTGCACGTCCGGCATGCCGAGGTCGAGCAGCGCCAAGTCGAACGGCTCCGGCCCGGCGAGCACGTCGAGCGCCTCGGCGATCGACTTCGCCTCGACCGTGTCGACTTCGGGATAAGCCATGCGCACGGCGCTGTGCAGCGCCTCGCGAAACAGCGGGTGATCATCGATGATGAGGAAGCGCGTCGCCTCGCCGCCCTGGCTCATCTGCCGGTCCTCCTGGTCCTTGGGCCGGTCCCTCCGGAGCGGCCCTTCCCCGCGCGCACCCTTTCGGATTTGTCGCCACGCTTCAAGGGCTCAATGCATGTTGACGGTGGCGGGTCACAGCCAAAGCGTCTATGCCGGGCCGAAGCTGCGCTTTCGCCCGCCTCATGAGGTCCAAAAGATGCCGACGACAGACTTCGTCTTTGCCCCGCCCGCGCCGGCGTCGGTGGCGATCGCAGGCAGTGCTCAGCGCTTTCCGGTGCGCCGCATCTTCTGCGTCGGCCGCAATTATGCGGCGCACGCGCGCGAGATGGGCAAGGACCCGGAGCGCGACCCGCCGTTCTTCTTCACCAAGCCGGCCGACGCCGTGGTCGATTCGGGCGCGAACCTGCCTTACCCGCCGCTGACCCGAAACCTGCATCACGAGATCGAGCTGGTGGTGGCGATCGGCAGGGACGGCAGCGACATCGCCGCCGATGCGGCGAAGGATTACGTCTGGGGCTACGGCGTCGGCATCGATCTCACCCGGCGCGACCTGCAGGAGGACGCCAAAGCGACGGGCCGGCCGTGGGACTGGTCGAAGGGATTCGACCAGTCGGCGCCATGCGCGCCGCTGGTCCCGGCGGCCGACGCCGGCGATATGACGAGCGGCCGCATCTGGCTGGCGGTGAACGGCACCGTCCGCCAGGACGCCGACCTGGCGGAGCTGATCTGGCCGGTCGCCGAGATCATCGCCGCTTGCAGCCGCGCGGTGGCGCTGCGGCGCGGCGACCTGATCTACACCGGCACGCCGGCCGGCGTCGGCGAGCTGCGGCCGGGCGACCGGGTTACAGGCGGTATCGACCGGCTCGGCGAGATCGAGATCTGCATCGGGGCGGCGGCGTAAACACCTACGCGGCAATGATCGACCGCCGCGCCGCCCCTCACTGTCCTGCCGGACATCTCGCCCCTCAGGGCGGGGAGAGAAACGCCGGCCGCCCGGGTTTCGTCATTCTGCGACGTTGACGATTGACGAAATCGCAACCGCAGCTCCCTTCTCCCCGTCCTTGCGGGGAGAAGGTGCCGGCAGGCGGATGAGGGGCGGCGCCAAGCGCCTGGCGGTTTTGCGTCAGTCCTTGCTCGGCAGCGCGATCGGGGATTGAATTGATGGGGCGTCCGCCGGCTCAGGCCTCGCGCTTTTGCCGCCGTTCGTAGAGCGTGACCAGCGTGTCGGCGACCAGCGCCGGCTTGTCCTCGCCCTCGATTTCCATGGTGTTGGAGGCCTTCATCAGATATTGGCCCGGCCCCTTGTCTTCCATGGACACGAGCGTGGTGCGCAGCCGCACGCGGGCACCGGACCTGACCGGGGCGATGAAGCGGACATGGTCGACGCCGTAGTTGAACGCGCCCTGCGTGTTGTCCGGCAGGATGCGCATTTCCTGGATCATGCAGCCGATCAGCGAAAGGGTCAGGTAGCCGTGCGCGATCGTCGTGCGCAGCGGGCTCTTGCGCCGGGCCAGCTCTACATCGACATGGATCCACTGTCGGTCGCCGGTGCAGTCGGCGAACTGGTCGATGCGTTCCTGGCTGACCGTCGTCCAGTCCGAGACGGCGAGTTCCTGGCCGACCAGGCCGCGCAGTTCCTCGAATGTCGGCGCTACTTCACGTGGCATGCGTTCCTCTGGTTCGAACCGGCGTTCCGCAGGCAACGCCGGCGGGACGACAACGCCAATCGACGGATTTGGATGCAGGACGCGTCATCGCGGCCGCGCGGCGAGCCGCCGGCCCCAGGATACCAAACGCATGGTCAGCCGTTTCGCGTCTTTTCATAACCCTCGCGAATCTCTTCCATCGATTCGCGGATGCGGTCGCGCAGGACATCGATCGACTCGGAGCCCGATTTCTGCGCGATCTGCGCGACCTCGCTGGCGTTGCGCACCGCCGCCTCGAAGGAGCGGCGGACGAAGTCGGCATGCTTCGACACCGCCTCCTGCGCGCCCGGCACGCCGCCATGGTAACCCTTCGCCATCTCCGCGAACGCGTGCAACTGCTCCTGCAGCGCCTCGCGCTGCTTGGCCATGATCGACGACGCGCCGCTGGAGGCGGCCGAGGCGGATTTCTGCAAGGCTTCGAGGTTCTTGCGGTGGTGCTCGAGAACCGATTCGATATCGACCGTCGGCACTTTCATCTCGCGACCGAAGGTGTCGAAGATATCCATGAAGGATTTGTTTTCAGGCTGCCTGGCCATGACGTCCTCCCTGCTTGCAAGCAGGAAGAATAGGGCCTCGCCGGGACGCGTCAATCAGCGGCCCGGGCAATGTCGGTCGATTATGCGAAGGAGCGCCGGAAGGCCGTCCTCACCGGTGCGCCGGCGTCGCCTCCCCATGAAGAGCCGGAAGAAGTGGGCCGGCCTGGACACGGGCATTCTTTCGGCTCGCACGGCCGGCACGGCGTAGCGCCCGCAGCGGCCACCACGGCTGCGTTTGCCGCGCTCCGATGCGCGGCAGCGGCTCCAGCTCGATGGTGCCGACCGTTTCGCCGGCCCGAAAGGTCAGCCTGGCGTCGAAGCGCTGCGCCAGCTTCTTCATGCGGGCATTGCCGGGATGCGTGGTGACCCGCAGGCGCGCGTAACCCATGGCACGGGCGTGCGCGAGCAGCCGTTCGAACAGCAGCGCGCCGATGCCCCGGCCCTGCAGCGCCGGCTCGACGCTGAAGGCGATCTCCCCCGTCGGGCTGGTCTCCGCCGCGCATTCGTGGATCTCGGCGGCGCCCAGCACATCGTCGCCCTCTATATAGCCCACCACGGTTGCGCCGTTGGCGAAACAGCGCCCGGCATAGGCGGCGACGAAACCGTCGCCGAGACCGCCATTGAAACGGTCATGCCGGCTGGTTGCGTCGAGCCGAAGCAGGTGTTCGCGGAATTTCGGCAGGTCGGACGGCCGCAGCTGCCGGATGTGGCCCGAAGCCGGGCGCCTGTCGTCGTGTCGAATCATGTCGTGCCCTCATGGGTTCCTCCCGTGAGTTGACGACTCCCTGCCGCCAATATTGTGCGATGCAACACCAGGATCAAGCACCGGCGGCGGATTGGAGCCATGCACACGCGGAATGGCCTCCCTTTGACGTCTAAACATGACAAAAAAATTCAAGAAAAAGCACTCTTGTCTGGAATTATTCCAAACTGTAGGCCATATTCCGGAAAAGCCCTGTCCGCAGAAGGGAACCGTCATGCGGCTCACCCGTCAGACCAACTACGCGATGCGCATCCTGATGTATTGCGCCGCCAACGAGGGCCGGCTCAGCCGGATTCCGGAGATCGCCGAGGCCTATTCGGTCTCGGAGCTGTTCCTGTTCAAGATCCTGCAGCCGCTGGTCGAGGCGAGGCTGGTCGAGACCGTGCGCGGCCGCAACGGCGGCGTGCGGCTGGGCAGGCCGGCCGACAAGATCAATCTGTTCGACGTGGTGCGCGTCACCGAAGAGAACTTCGCCATGGCGGAGTGTTTCGAGAACGACGCCACCGAGTGTCCGCTGGTTGACAGTTGCTCGCTCAACGCCGCGCTGCGCGAGGCGCTCAACGCATTCTTCACCGTTCTCTCGCGGCACACGATCGAGGACCTGGTGAAGTCGCGCAAGAACGTGCGCTCGCTGCTCGGCATCGACGCGCTCGCCGCCGCGCGGGCGCCGGCGGCGTAGGGGCGCGTCGCGCTTCACGCAGCACCCCTCATCCGGCCGCGCGAAGCGCGCTCGGATGAGGGGTGCTGGCCGGAGCGCGACGCGGCCGATCCTCAGATCGAAACCGACTGCGGCAGCACGAACGGGATGCCGGCCGGCACCACGCCCACCTTGAGCGCGCAGTCGAACACCCGCTCGATCAGCCGGTCGTCGAGCACGTCGCCCGGCGTGCCGGCGGCGGCGACGCGGCCGCGGTTCATCACCACCACCTTGTGCGCGTACATGGCCGTCAGGTTGAGGTCGTGCAGGATCGTCACCACGCCGCCGCCGCGGCGTGCATAGTCGCGGGCGATGTCCATGATCGCCAGCTGGTGCTTGATGTCGAGGCTGGACACCGGCTCGTCGAGGAACAGGAAACGCGGCCGGCCTTCCAGCACCGGCGCCCACACCTGGCACAGCACCCGCGCCAGTTGCACGCGCTGCTGCTCGCCGCCTGACAGTTCCTGGTAGAAACGGCCGCCGAAACCGTCGAGGTCGACACGCGCCAGCGCCCGCTCCGGCAGGCGCTCCGCCTCGCCCGGGAGAACGCCGGAACGGCCGCCCATCAGGCCGAGCCGCACGACTTCGCGCACGGTGAAGGGAAAGGAGAGCTGCATCGCCTGCGGCAGCACGGCGCGAAGCCCCGCGGCCTCGTGTGAGGGCATGGCCGCCACCTCGCGGCCGTTGAGCATGATCGCGCCGCGATAGGGCAACTCGCCGGTCAGCGCCTTCAGAAACGTCGTCTTGCCCGAGCCGTTCGGCCCGACGATCGCGGTGATCTCGCCCGGCGCGGCCGAAAACGCGGTGCCCTCGACGATGCGCCGGCCGCCGATCGATACGCTGACGTCGTTGGCTTCGATCATTCGCAGCGCCCTTACAGATCGAGGACGCCGCGCCGGCGCAGCAGGATCCAGAGGAAGAACGGGCCGCCGGCGGCGGCGGTGAGGATGCCGATCGGCAGCTCGGCCGGCGCCACGATGGTGCGGCTGACGGCGTCGGCGATCAGCAGCAGGCTCGCACCCAGCAACGCCGCGCATGGCAGCAGATAACGGTTGTCCGGCCCGATCAGCAGCCGCAGCAGATGCGGCACGACGATGCCGACGAAGGCGATGCCGCCGCTGACGGCGACCGACGCGCCGGTCGCCGCGGCGACGACGACGATGGCGACGTGCTTCAGCCGCTGCACCGGCACGCCGAGATGCGCGGCGGTGGCCTCGCCGAGCGCCATGGCGTTCAGCCCCCGCGCCAGGAACGGCGCCGTGGCGAGTGCCGCGAGCACGATCGGCCCGATGGCGAAGATTTTTGTCCAGGTGGCTCCGGCGAGCGAACCCAGCGACCAGAACGTCAGATCGCGCAGCTGGCGGTCGTCGGCGACGAAGATCAGCAGTCCGGTCAGCGCCACCGCCATGGCGCCGAGCGCGATGCCGGCGAGCAGCATGGTGGCGATCGAGGTCTGGCCGCGCCGCGTCGCCACCCGGTAGAGGATGAGGGTCACCGCGAGCCCGCCGACGAAGGCGGCGAGCGGCAGGGCGTAGATTCCGAGCGGCGCGGTGATGGGCGCAAGCACGGTGGCGCCGAGCACGATCACCGAGACCGCGCCCAGGCTGGCGCCGGCCGATACGCCGACGATCGCCGGGTCGGCGAGCGGATTGCGGAACAGGCCCTGCATCACCGCGCCGGACACCGCCAGCCCGGCGCCGACCAGCATGCCCATGACCACGCGCGGCATGCGGATGTCGTAGATGATGATGCGCTCGCCGGCCGACAGCACCGCGTCGCCGCCGGGCAGCAGCCAGGCCTTGAGCACGGCGAAGGCCGACGCGTCCGACGCTCCGGACGAGACGCCGAAGCCGGCGGTCAGCACGAGCGCACCGAACAGCAGCGCCAGAACGATCTTCGCGCGGCCGGACCGGTCGCCCGCCGCGCGTGTGGGATAGCTCATCGCCAACGACGGCACCATCGACTGGACGGACATGCCGGCACGCCTACTGCTTGATCGCGTCGCCGTAAAGCGCACCGGCGAGGTCGCGGATGGCGTCGGCGGTGCGCGGGCCGAAGCCGAGCAGGTAGCCGCCGCCCATGCGGATCAGGCGTCTTTCCGGCCCGGCCGGCGTCGACTGGATCGCCGGCAGCGCGAACAGCTGCGCCTCCACCGTGGCGTGGTCGCCCTCGCCGCGGTCCATCATCAGGATGAAGTCCGGCTTCGCTGCGATGATCGCCTCGTCCGCCAGCGGCCGGTAGCCGTCGAAACCCTGGATGGCGTTGACCGCGCCGGCCAGTTTGATGATGCCGTCGGCGGCGGTGTTGCCGCCGGAGCCGAGAATCTTGCCGTCCTGCAGGCCGAGGATGAACAGCACCCGCTTGCGCTCGGCGATGCCGGCGGTGAGCGCCTCGGCGGCCTTGAGGTCGGCGTCCACCCTGGCCGCCAGTTTCGCCGCCTTGTCCTCGGCGCCGATCGCCTTGCCGACCACCTCGATCTTCTCGACGATGCCGTCGTGCTCGAACGTGTCGGGCACCTCGATATAGGGCACGCTCGCCTTCTTGAGCACGTCGACGGCCTCGCGCGGCCCGCTGCCCTGCAATGCCAGGATCGCCGATGGTTTCACCGAGAGCACGCCCTCCGGCGACAGCGCCCGCATGTAGCCGACGTCGGGAAGCTTGAAGGCCTCCTGCGGATAGATGCTGGTGGAATCGCGCGCCACCAGCAGCTTCTCTTCGCCGAGCGCGAAGACGATCTCGGTGATCGAGCCGCCGACGGCGACGATGCGCGACGGGTCCGGAAAGACGGAAACGCCTTCGCTGGCGGAGGACGGCGACGCCAATGCGACCAGCGCGGCCGCAAGGGCCGCGCGCAGGGGAACGCCGGTGGACAAGAACTTCATTCCAGGGACTCTCACGCGGCGGTCGAACAAGGGATGCGGGGCAGGTGTTCGGCAAGGAACCGCCAGTCCTCGCGTTCGCCCTCGCCTTCGTGGCGCTTGCCGAAGAACTGTATCACCAGCCGGCCCGCCGCGTCATAGGCTTCGACCGAGGTCACATGGCCATCCTTGGTCGGCTTGCGCACGGCCCAGGTCTCGTGGATGTGGTCGAGACGCAGGTGCATGTGGAAGGTCTCGTCGAAGATGTTGATCCACGGCCCCATCGGCTTGATCGTATGGATCGGCCCGGAGTGGATCTGGATGCAGCCGCGGCTGCCGACGAAACACATGATCGGCAGGCCATCCTGCGCCGCCAGATTCATCAGTGCGGCGACCGCGTCGCCGTCGAGCTGCCAGGCAAGGTCGGGACCGGCGAGGCGCATGGCCCGGCGGCGGCTGAGGCGCAGGTCGCGCAGCATGCCGAAGAACTCGTGGGTGTCGGTCAGGCGGTTCCAGCGGTCGCGCAGCAGTTCAGCCGACACCGCGCCGTCGTCGGTCTCGCCGCCGCGCTGGTCCGGTTTCACGTCGACCACCTGCGATTGGTCAGCCGCCCGCAGCGACGCCACCAGCTTCTGGTAAGCCTCGATGTCGGAAGCCGGACGCAGGTGGATCTTGTGTACCGCCTCGCCCGTCGCGTCGAAGAATTGCAGGCTGCGTCTGACGTCGTCGCCGTCGCGTTTCTCGACGGCGAACCCATGCGCCCAGACCTTCGGGAAAATCCTGAGGTCGATGTCGGCGCCGAGCACCATGGCGCTGTGCTCGCCGGGGAAGACCTTGTCGTAGACGCCGATCTTCTCGTGCACGGCGCTGTCGTTGCGGGTGAGCGCCATCACCTCGCCCACCGCGCCGAGGCCGGTGAGCAGGTCGTTGACGCGAGGCTCGACGCGGATAACCGTTTCGCCGCAGGACGCCGCGACCAGCTCCGCCTCGGAAATGCCGAGCTGGATGGCAAGGTCGCGTTCGCGCTGCTTCGGGTTCTCAGTTCTGGCGCGCCGGATGTCCTCCGGCGCCATCTTCGCGAGCTGCTGCATGATCACTTACTTGTTGAGGATCAGCTTGCCCTGACGGGTGATCTTCAGCCGGTAGAGCGAGCCGGCATGGTCGATGCCGATCTCGTATTCGCCCTGGAAAAGCGACTGGCTGGTCAGGGTGCGCACTGCCGCCGGACGTTTGAACTCGGGCCGATGCACCGCTTCGCCGGCATAAGGACGCGCGCGATGGAAAAAACCGTTCGGATTGTGCGTGTTCATCTCGATCGACCCTCTCATGGTCGCCGCGGTTCCGCCGCGGCGCGGTATCTCTCTGTTCTGGCGCATGATCTCGTCCGAAAAGTTTCCAGCTTTTCGGGATCGTGCCCCGTGAAAACCGCTCTGTTATCTTGACTCAAAATATCAGGTTTAATAGGGAGTGCAATACCGGATGAAATAAGTCAAGATTTTAGACGGGGACCACGAAAAATGCCAGCCAGCCCTGCGCCAGCCCGCATTGCATACAGGCATGGAGTTTTGGGACATGGGGCACGCTGCAGGCAACACCGGCGGGGCAAACGCAGATAAGGGAAGCCGGCGGCTTCCGGGCAAGATCGCACTTCTGGCCGGCGTCGCGGCGCTGGCGTTGATCGGCGGGCCCGCGGGCGCGCAGGAGCAGGCCGCGGCCAATGCGACGGCGGGCGAAGCGGCGGCGCAGGAGACCGCGGCGCAGGACGGCGGCAACGTCACCGTGCTCGACCAGATCACGGTGGTCAGCCGCACCGGCGAGACCGCGATCGACCAGATGGCCTCGGTCAGCCACGTCGATCAGGCGCAACTCGAGCGGCGCATGGCGACCCTGCCCGGCGACGCGCTGTTCGGCATTCCCGGCGTTACCGCCCAGACGGACGCCAAGCGCGCCGCCACCAGCGTCAACATCCGCGGCCTGCAGGATTTCGGCCGCGTCGCCGTCATCGTCGACGGCGCCCGCCAGAACTTCCAGCGCACCGGCCACGGCACCCAGTCCACCTTCTTCATCGACCCGGAACTGGTGAAGCAGGTCGACGTGATACGCGGCCCGGTCGCCAACACCTACGGCTCCGGCGCGATCGGCGGCGTCGTGTTCTACGAGACCAAGGACGCGGCGGACTTCCTGCGCCCGGGCGAGACATGGGGCGCCTCCGCCACAGGCCGCTTCGACACCAACGGCGAAGGCTGGACCACCAGCGCTACCGGCGCATTCCGCTTCAGCGATTCGGCCGACGTCCTCGGCAACATCGTCTACCGCGACTTCGGCGACTACAAGGACGGCGACGGCGACGAGGTCAAGGGAACCGGCTTCGAGGTGCTGAGCGGAATGCTGAAGAGCACGCTCAAGCCTACCGAGAACAGCGAGCTCAAGCTCGGCTGGATCGGCGCCAACGACAGCTGGTCGGAGGGCGACGACACCTACGACGTCGACGTGCGCCAGAACACCTTTACCGGCCGCTACAACATCACCGACGACGACAAGAGCTGGCTCGACCTGCATGTCAACCTGTCCGCCAACCTCGCCAGGCTCGACCAGACCTACAATCAGGACGTCAGGCGCTTCAGTTCGGTCACCGGCCTGCCGATCCTTGTGCCGCAAGGGTCTAAGACCGGCTATGACCTCGATACCTACGGCATCGACGTCTGGAACACCTCGCGCTTCGAGACCGGCACGGTCGCGCACGAGCTGACCTATGGCGGCGACTGGGTGACCGACGACGTCGTCACCACCAGCCCGGAAGGCGGCGACGACACCTACACGCCGTCGGGCAAGCGCCGCGTCTCCGGCGCCTACATCCAGGAGAAGCTGACCTGGGAATGGCTGGAGGTGATCGGCGCGCTGCGCTACGACAGCTACAAGCTGGACGACGACGCCGCCGAAGTGTCCGGCGACCGCCTGTCGCCGCGCATCACCGTCGGCGTGTCGCCCTTCGCCGGCATGGGCCTGGAGGGCCTGCAGGTCTACGGCACCTATGCCGAGGGCTATCGTTCGCCGTCGCTGTCGGAGACGCTGATCAGCGGCCTCCATCCCAACGGCGTGGTGTTCCCCTTCCTGCCCAATCCCAACCTCATGCCGGAAACGGCCAAGACCTGGGAGTTCGGCATCAACTACAGCCAGGACGGTCTGATCCAGGCCGACGACGGCCTGCGCATCAAGGCCGCCTACTTCAACAACGACATCGAGGATTACATCGGCGGCACCACCATCTCGGCGTTCCCGCCGAAGCCGGGCTGCACCTTCACGCGCGGACCGGGCCGCATCCCGGTCTGCTTCCAGTACCAGAACTATGCCAACGCCAAGATCGACGGCTTCGAGTTCGAAAGCATATACGAGGCGGGCTGGGGTTTCGCCGGCCTGTCGGCGTCGATCATCAACGGTCACACCGTGTCCTACGCCGGCGTGCGCGAGGACCTCGCCACCATCCCGTCTTCGCAGGTGACGGCGCAGCTCGGCCTGCGCTTCATGGAAGACAAGCTGCTGGTCGGCGGCGAGGTGCAGTACAATGGCAAGCCGGACGGCAACCCGATCGCCGACGACTACACGCTGGTAAACCTCTTCGCCACCTACCAGGCAACCGAGGATTTCCGGCTGGACTTCCGCGTCGACAATCTCTTCGACGAGACCTACGTCAACCCGCTGAACGGCACGACCACGGCGACGCTCTACGAGCCGGGCGTATCGGTGAAACTCGCAGCCACCATGCGTTTCGGAGGCTGATGATGGCCAGGCAGGGTCGGAAGCCGGCCGCTCTCCTGATTGCCGCGGCGGCTTTTGCCGCGGCGACTGGCAGCGCGGCGGCGCAGGAGACGGCGAAGCCGGCGCTGACGCTCGAGCTCAACGGCGCGCAGCCGTCGCAAAAAGGCTGCCGCCTGACCTTCGTGGTCAGCAACGGGCTGGGCGCCGACCTCTCCAAGGCCGCGTTCGAGATCGCGCTGTTCAACGAGGCCGGCGTGGTCGACACGCTCACCGTGCTCGACTTCCAGGAACTGCCGGTCGGCAAGACCAAGGTGTCGCGCTTCGACCTGCCCGGGCTCGACTGCGCCAAGATCACCCGGGTGCTGGTCAACCGCGCCACGGAATGCGCCGGCGAAGGCGTCGAGCCGTCCGCCTGTCTGCGGCAGCTGGCGCCGGCCAGCAAGGCGCGGATCGTCTTCGGCCTGTGAGCCATCGCATCCACGCGTCGCTGTCCGCGGCGATGCCCTCGGGCGGGGCCGCCGACCTCCTGGCCCTGCTTGGGAGAAGGCGCGCCTCCGTGCGCGCCTTCTCTCAAACGTGCCGCCGGCATGGAGCATTTTCTTGAACCTTCTCCCTTTGCATCGGCTGGCGGCGGAGCGCCTCGACGGCCTGCATCCGAAACTGCGCGAGCTGCTCGACGCACGGTCGCGGCTTGCCGCCACGACCGGCGTCGAGGAGCTTGCGCTCCATCGCGGCGACCCGCATATCCAGGCGGGTCCCCATCCGGCCGGCGCCACCGAGGCGCTGCCGGACAATGTCGTGCGCCTGCCGGCGCCACCGAACCAACGAAACCGGGCGATTGTCCCGGCCGTGACCAACCGCAGAAAGGACTAGCCATGTACATAGCCATGAACCGCTTCAAGGTGCAGAAGGGCTCGGAAGAGGCATTCGAGAACGTCTGGAAGGGCCGCGACTCGACCCTCTCCGAAATGAAGGGGTTCGAACAGTTCCACCTGCTGCGCGGGCCGGTGAACGAGGCCGAGGGCTACACGCTCTTCGCCTCGCACACCGTGTGGACGAGCCAGGACGATTTCGTCGCCTGGACCAAGTCGGAAAACTTCCGCGCCGCCCACCGCAACGCCGGCGAGAACAAGCCGCTCTATCTCGGCCACCCGCAGTTCGAGGGCTTTTCGGTCGTCGAGGGGGCGTAAGACGCGAGACCGCGCGGCGCCCGGCTGGAACACCCCTCATCCGACCGCGCTTCGCGCGGCCACCTTCTCCCACAAGGGGAGAAGGGAACGCGTTGCTTTTTGCCCTCTGCCAGTCGCCAACATTGGCGATTTGCCGGGGCGTTCGCGCAAAACTCCCCTTCTCCCCTTGTGGGAGAAGGTGGCCTCGCGAAGCGAGGCCGGATGAGGGGTGCTGGCCGGAGCGCTACACGGGCCGGTTACAACGCCGCATAACGCAACGCCTGCATGACGTCCTCACGTTCCAGATACGGAAAGTCAGTTAGAACCTGATCGACGCTATGTCCGGCGCCGGTCTGCGCGACGATCATCCCGACTGTGACGCGCATGCCGCGAATGCAAGCCTTGCCTCCCATGACGCCCGGGTCTTGAGTGATACGATCAAAAACCATCGCAGCGGCTCCCTTGGCAATCGAAACTTGGTCTTGTCGCAGCTATATGGCGATCCAGCCTCGACCAGGAAAGATAGAGAGTTTAGCCCGCCCCGGCCAGCAGGCTGGCGTTGCCGCCGGCCGCGGTGGTGTCGACGCAGACCGAGCGCTCATGCGTATAGGCGGCGGGATAGATGACCTCGCCGACCAGCGGCACGATCGGCCCCGGCCGCTCCGCCAGCACCCGCCGCACCACGCGTGCCGCTTCGGCCGTGCCTGAAAACGCCACCACGTCGACCGCCAGCGCGCGCGATTCGACCGGGTCCGGCCGGCCGTCGATCGCCGCCAGCGGCAGGCCCTTGCCCAGCAGGGGCTGAAGTGCCGCCGGCGCGCCCGGCGCCACCGCCAGCACCGCGTTGCCGGCGGCGAGCGCCTGGATGACCTGGGCAAGCATCGTCTCGCCGTCCGGCCCCAGGCAGAGCACGCGGCCGCGCGGGTGCAGCGTCAGCGTATTGGCCTCGCCGGTCGGTCCCGGCAGGTCGACCGGGCCGAAATCGGTGGCGGCGGCCGCGGCGATCGCCTCCGCGCCCTTGCCGCGCAGCAGCTTGCGCAGCAGCGGCACCCGGTCCGTGCGCGTCGACCAGCCGCCCTCGGCCGGGTCCGGCAGCGCGTCGGCAAGTTCCGTCGCCGTCACCTTGTGCCCGGCGGCCAGGTCGGTGCCTGCCTCGGCCGAGCGGCGGAAACGGCGCAGGTAATGCGGCCCGCCGGCCTTCGGACCCGTGCCGGACAGCCCCTCGCCGCCGAACGGCTGCGAGCCGACCACCGCGCCGATCTGGTTGCGGTTGACGTAGATGTTGCCGGCATGCACACCGTCGACGATGTGCTGCACGCGCGCCTCGATGCGCGTGTGCAGGCCGAACGTCAGGCCGAAACCCTTGCGGTTGATCGACGTCACCACACGGTCGATGTCGTCGGCCTCGAACGTGGCGACGTGCAGCACCGGCCCGAACACCTCCTTCTTCATTTCCTCGATGCCGGAGACGCGGAAAATGTGCGGCGCGACGAAGCGGCCCTCGCCCGGCGCCTCGAGCCTGGCGACCAGCCGCCCTTGCCGCTCCATCCCGGCGCAATAGTCGAGGATGGCCGCGCGCGCCTCGTCGTCGATGACCGGGCCGACGTCGGTGGCGATCCGCCAGGGGTCGCCGACGGCGAGCGCCTTCAGCGCGCCCTCCAGCATCTCCAGCACCTTCTTCTCCACGTCCTTCTGCACGTAGAGCACGCGCAGCGCCGAGCAGCGCTGGCCGGCGCTCTGGAAGGCGGAGGCGAGGATGTCGCGCACCGCCTGTTCCGGCAGCGCCGTCGAATCGACGATCATGGCGTTGAGCCCGCCGGTCTCGGCGATCAGCATGGCGTCGGGCGCGGCGGTTTCGGCAAGCTGCCGCTCGATCAGTTTCGCCACCTCGGTCGAGCCGGTGAAGCAGACGCCGGCGATGCGCGGATCGGCCGTCAGCGGCGCGCCGACCGACGGCCCGTCGCCGGGCAGGAGATGCAGCACGCCGGCCGGCACGCCCGCCTGATGCAGCAGCGCCACCGCCCGCGCCGCGATCAGCGGCGTCTGCTCGGCCGGCTTGGCGATCACCGCGTTGCCGGTGACCAGCGCGGCGGCGACCTGGCCGGAAAAGATCGCCAGCGGAAAATTCCACGGCGAGATGCAGGCGATCACCCCCCTCGCCTCGGTGCCCGGCTCCACCCGGGCGGCCTCGGCCGCGTAATAACGCAGGAAGTCGACCGCCTCGCGCAGCTCCGCCACGCCGTCGGCCAGGGTCTTGCCGGCTTCGCGCGTGCACAGCGCGAAAAACTCCGCGGCGTTTTCCTCATAAAGATCGGCGGCCCGCCGCAGCATGGCGGCGCGCTCGGCAACGGGCCGCCCCGCCCAGGCCGGCTGCGCCTCGACCGCGACGCCGATGGCGGCGGCGGCCTGTCCGGCATTCGCCTCGACGACATGGCCGACGATGTCCGCCGGCCTTGCCGGGTTGACCACCGGCCGCCCGCCCTCGCTCTTCGCCGAAACGGCGGACGCCTGCCAGCGATCCGTGCCGGCAAAGGCCGACCGTGCCGCATCGACATCGGCCAGCGCCACCGGGTCGCTGACGTCGACGCCGCGCGAATTGCGACGCGAGGTGCCAAAGATCGCCGCCGGCCTGGCGATCGCCGGGTTGGCGGCCGGCCCCTGCCCCTCCACCACGGCGAACGGGTCGCGGGCGATGTCTTCCGGCGCCACGTCCTCGTCGGTCACCTGGTGCACGAAGGACGAGTTGGCGCCGTTTTCCAGCAGCCGCCGCACCAGATAGGCGAGCAGGTCCGAATGCGCGCCGACCGGCGCATAGATGCGGCAGCGCGTGCCTTCGGCCTTGCGCACCGTCTCGTGCAGCGCCTCGCCCATGCCGTGCAGGCGCTGGAATTCGAATTTTTCGCGGTCCGGCGCCAAACGCAGGATGGCCGCCACCGTGTGCGCGTTGTGGGTGGCGAATTGCGGGTAGATGCGGTCGGTCATGCCCAGCAGCTTCTTCGCGCAGGCGATGTAGGAGACGTCGGTGTTCACCTTTCGCGTGAACACCGGGTAGCCGGAAAGCCCGAGCACCTGCGCCCGCTTGATCTCGGTGTCCCAGTACGCGCCCTTGACCAGCCGCACCATGATGGTGCGGTCGAGCCGCTGCGCCAGCGCATAAAGCCAGTCGATGACGTTGGCGGCGCGCGGCCCATAGGCCTGCACGACGACGCCGAAACCGTCCCATTCGGCCAGCCGCGGGTCGGCCAGCACTTGGCCGATGACATCGAGCGAGAGGTCGAGGCGGTCGGCCTCCTCGGCGTCGATGTTGAGCCCCATGCGGGCATGGCTGGCGGCCAGCGCCAGCGACAGCAGCCGCTCGCTCATCACCGGCAGCATGGTGTCGCGCTGCGCCTGCTCGTAGCGCGGGTGCAGTGCCGACAGCTTCACCGAGATGCCGGGATTGGTGCGGATGTCCGGCCCGTCCGTGCCGCTGTTCAGCGCCGAGATGGCGTCGGCATAAGCCTTGAGATAACGCAGCGCGTCCGCCTCGGTGCGGGCCGCCTCGCCCAGCATGTCGTACGAGTAGAGATAACCCTTCTCCAGCATGTCGCCGCCGCGCCGCACCGCCTCGTCGATGGTGCGGCCGAGCACGAACTGCTCGCCCATCTCGCGCATGGCGGCGGCCACCGCGCGGCGGATCACCGGCTCGCCCAGCCGGCGCACCATCGAGCGCAGCGTGCCGGCGATGCCGCCCTCGCCGTCGTCGAGCACGCGGCCGGTCAGCATCAGTGCCCAGGTCGAGGCGTTGACGAAGATCGAGCTCGATTCGCCGGAATGCGCCGACCAGTCGTGCGGCGCGATCTTGTCCTGGATCAGGTCGTCCATGGTCTGCGTGTCGGGCACGCGCAGCAGCGCCTCGGCCAGGCACATCAGCGCCACGCCCTCCTTGGTCGACAGCCCGTAAGCGGAAAGGAAAACCTCCATCAGCCGCGGGTCCGACGACGCCCGCACCGCCCGCACCAGCTCGGCGGCGCGCGCGGAAATCGCCTTGCGCTGCTCGGCCGAAAGGTCGGCGAACGCCACGAGGCGCTCAAGCGCGGCATCCTCGTCGGGCAGGTAGTTTTCGCGGATATGCTTCCGGAGCACGGCGAGCGCGGTCATGACGATCCTGTTTTGGCGCGGAAAAGCGGGATGGACGGTATGGCGCGATGGATATCATGCACCGCTTTTCGAAAGGCGCCAAACATCTCGCATTCCTGGTCCGTTCGGCTTATTAAAGATGGGCAGAAACGTTCAACCGGACTGCCGTTCCCATGCCTGAAGACCAATTGGACCGTATCGATCGCAACATAGTCGCGGCACTTGCGCGCGACGGCCGCCTCTCGGCCAATGAATTGGCCGGCAAGGTCGGCCTGTCGAAGACGCCCGTGCAGGCCCGGGTGCGCCGGCTGGAGAAGGACGGTTTCATCCGCGGCTACGCGGCAATCATCGACCGCGAGCGCATGGGCGAAGGTCACGTCGCCTTCGTGCAGGTAAAGCTCTCGGACACGCGCTCGCAGGCGCTCAACGAGTTCAACCGCGCCGTCCAGGCGGTTCCGGAAATCGAGCAGTGCCACATGATGGCGGCAAGCTTCGACTACCTGCTGAAAGTGCGCACCCGCGACATCGCCGCCTACCGCCGCGTGCTCGGCGAACGCATCTCGGCGCTGCCGCACGTAGCGCAGACGTCGACCTTCGTGGCGATGGAGACGGTGAAGGACAGGTAGTGGCGTTCCCGGAAAGCTACCGGCGATCAGCGCGACTTCGACCTCGGTTTCGGAGGCTCGAACGATATCCGCAGCCTCGAGCCCGTAGCCTTGGCGAAACGCTGCAAGGTGCGCGTAGAAGGCATCGAACGGCCGCTCTCCAGGCGGGCGACGACAGCCTGTGTTGTCCCCATCGCCTTCGCTACCTCCTCCTGGGTCATATCGGCGGCATTGCGCGCCCTGATCAAAGCCGTCGCGAGCGCGAATTCTTCCTCCAGGGCGTCGTATTCGGCGACGAACGCCGGGTCCTTCAGCCACTCCTTTGCCGCTTCCTCGACCGGAATGAATGTGCTGCTCATCGGAAGCTTCAAGCTGGGATCTAACCTCCGCCATGCGATGATCATACCTTTTTTGCAATAGTTGTCAGGCCGGGCAGTCAGGGCAATCGCTTCAGAGGCTGGCGCCGCCCCTCACCCCAGCCCTCTCCCCGTAGAGAACGGGGAGAGGGGGCGTCACCGCCGGTCTCAACCATCAACGCCAAGCGCCTGACACGAACTTCGGCGACCTCGCGCGGCCTGCATGTCCCCCTCTCCCCGTTCTTCACGGGGAGAGGGCTGGGGTGAGGGGCGGCGCCAGCCTCTCAACCGATTCTCCTGGATCGGCAGTCACTCCGCCAGCGTCTTAAACGCCACCTGCGCCACTTGCTCGCGCCCCGATCGAGACGGTGAAAGGACCTGTAGGGGTTGGTCCTCCCGGCGATCGTTGTCAGCATATGTCAGGATTATTTTCCTGAATTTTATCCCCCTCCCCGCCGACCGGAGCGATAATCCCGCCACCCGGAAAGGAGGTGGCGATGGACTGGAATGCGGCGATCGAAAAGAATTGCGAGGCGCTGAAGCGCATCCTGGCCATGCTCGTCGCCATGGCCGAGGTCGGGCTCGGGGGACAGTCTTCTTTCTTTCCGGGGAACGGTGCTGATGGTTCAAGTCTGTCGCTGGCGGAAAAAAGCAAACCGTCCCCGGCGATTACCCTTCCGCGCCACCTCCACCGCTTCGTGCTCCGCCTGTTGCGCCCGGCCGAAGCGGCGGCGCGGCGGCTGATCATCGTGGCAGCGCGCGGCCTGGTCTTGCCGCCGCCGCGCACACGCAAGCCCGCGCTCCGGCGCACGGCGGGTCGCGCCGGCATGCCGCCCCAAACCCTCGTCCCGCGCATCCCGCCGCTGCCGCTGCTCGACCGGCTGTCGCGCTGGAACGTTCGCACCGCCCGGCCAGCGACCCGAAGCGTGCCGCGCATCTCGGTTCCCGGCTTCAGCGAGCCTTTCCTTATCCGTCCGCCGTCGGCCGGCGATCCGGTCGATGCGACGCGGCTCGCCGCGCGCCTGCGGGCGCTTGCCGCCGCCCTCGACGACCTGCCCGGCCAGGCAAGACGTTTCGCCCGCTGGCGGGCGCGGGCGATGGACGCGTTGCGCCCGCAAACTCCCCCTCCCCCTTGTGGGGAGGGGCTAGGGGTGGGGGTACGCCGCCACCGCACCTCGCCCCCCGCATCCCATGCGAAAACCCGCTTCCACCGCGTCTGGCCGCTGAAGCCCGGCTGGCCGCCGGGCTGGCGCCGCAAACCCACCCATGAGGTGCACGAGGTTTTGGACGTGGTGCACGGCCTCGCCCACTGGGTGCTGACCTCGCCCGACACGTCATGACGGCGCCGGATGCGAAAAAGCTCGAGAGTCGGGCGGATTTTCGCGGCGTGAGGGCAGTCCGTGCTGCCCCCGCGTGCCGCTGCTCGTCCGCTCCGCCAGGGCTTGTCCGGATGTCATTGCAGCGTCTTCAGAAACGCCACCAGCGCCGCCTTTTCGCGTTCCGACAGCTGCAGCGGCTTTGCCTCCGAATGCCCGTCGGCCGGCTGCGGCGCCTGCACGTAGTGGTCGACCACCTGCTCCAGCGTCGCGAACTGGCCGGCATGCATGTAGGGCGCCCGGGTTGCGGCGCCGCGCAGCGACGGCGTCTTGTAGGCGCGCCGCAGCTGCGGGCCGTCGCGCACCATGTGGCGCAGCTCGCCGCAGGCCGCTTCGCCGCCGTCGCGGAAACGGCCGAGGCAATTGAACGGGTCGGCCAGCACCTGCGGCACGGCCTCCTCGCGGCCGAGGTCCGGCGGCTTGCCCGCCGCCGGCGGCACGCCGGTATTGTGGAAAACCTCGTCGGTGAAGCGCGGACCGTTGTGGCAGGTCGAGCAGTTCGCCTTGCCGATGAACAGTTTCAGTCCCAGCACCTCCTCGCCGGTGAGCCCCGCATCGCCTTGCGGCTCCTGCCCCGCGGCCAGCGCGTCGGCGAACCGGTCGAAGCGCGTCGGCTGGTGTGTGAGCGTGCGCTCGAACGCGGCGATCGCCTTGCCGATATTGGCGAACACCGTGTCGATGCCGTTGCGTTGCTCGTCCGTCATCGCCGCCCACGCGGCTTGTTCCGTCGGGCTGCCGAACGGCCCGGCCGAGGCCGGCAGGCCGGACAGGTCGGGCAGCGGCCCGAAATTGCGCTCGTAGCGGTCGCGGAACTGCCGCGCCATCAGATGCGCGTAGGCCGTGCGCGTGCCGGCATGCTCGTTCTGGTCCTCCAGCGGCGTCAGTGCCTGCGTCCACAGGCTGTCGCGGCGGCCGTCCCAGAAGAACCAAGCGCCGTAGGCGACGCCGGCGAGCGGCATGGTGCGCCGCCTGGTCTCGCCGACGGCCAACCCGAACGGCCTGTCGTCCTGGAACTGGCGGTCGCTGACGTGGCAGGTCGAGCAGGCGACGTTGCCGTCGCGCGACAGCCGCTGCTCGAAGAACAGCGTGGCGCCGAAGGCGGCCGGGCCGGGCTGGTCGGCGAAACGGTTGGTCGCGTCCGGCGGCAGCGGCTTCAGCGCCGACAGCGACAGCGAGGCGATGGTCGCCTTCTCGGCATCGGAAAAATCATCGCCGCACCCGGCCGCGAGCAGCGAAACCGCGAGCGCGACAAGAACCGTCGGGCGCAGGCGCATCGCCCGAACGCCTCACAGCATGACGTTGAAGCTGGCTTCGTCGGCGCCGTCGGCGGTCGATATCGCGAACTTCAGCACCCACAGGCCGGGCATGCTGAACTTCAGGCCCTCGACCCGGTACTGGCCCTCGCCGAGGTCGGCGCTCACGGTGGGCCGCGTCGGCAGGCCGTGATCGTGATCCGGCATCCCCCCGTCCAGCGCTACTTTGGCATCGAGCACCGGGTGGCCGTTGGGGTAGCGAAGCGTCAGCGTCCACGAGCCGAGCGGACCGACGGTCGGTTCCCCGTCCTGCGGCGCGATGGTTGCGATGAAAAGCTGGTGTTCGGTCGGCTTGGAGCGGGCGAGATCCGGCCCGTGCGTCGGCGCGGTCAGATAGATCTCGCTGAAGCTGAACACGGAGAGAAGCGCCAGAGCGACGATCACGACGATGCCCCAGGGAAGTTTTCGCATTGCAGTCTCCGCCGACCCCTGGCTAGTTCTAGGCCCTCCCCCGGCCAATCGGAAGCCTTCCCGTTACGCGACTTGTGGAACCTGCCGCTGAGTGGCACAACGCGCCGACCGGCAAAATCCGAGGGAGGCAGCCATGCGCGCGATAGCATCGATCGGCGAATGCATGCTGGAGCTTTCCGGGCAGGCCGGCTCTTTGTGGCGCATGGGTTATGCCGGCGACACCTTCAACACGCTGTGGACCTTGCGCGCGCTCGCCGGCTCGGAGCGAGACGTCGACTACGTCTCGGCCTTCGGCGACGACCCGTTTTCCGACAACCAGATTGCATTCTTCAGGGAACACGGCATCGGCATCGCCGAAAGCCCGGTCATTGCCGGCGCCCGCCCCGGCCTCTACGCCATCACGCTCACCGGCGCGGAACGTTCCTTCACCTACTGGCGCGCCGACGCCGCCGCCCGGCAGCTGGCGCGCGACCCTGCGGCGCTCGCGAAAAGCCTGGAGGGCCGCGAGCTCGTCTATTTCTCCGGCATCACGCTGGCGATCCTCGAGCCGGCCGCCCGGGCGACGCTGCTGAAGGCCGTTGCGGAAGCCCGCGCCCACGGCACCCATGTCGCCTTCGATCCCAACTACCGGCCGCGCCTCTGGCCGGACGCAGCGGCCGCGCGGGCGGGGATCGACGAGGCGCTGGCGACGGTCGACATCGCGCTGCCGACCTTTCCGGACGAGCAGGCGCTTTACGGCGACGCGTCCCCGGACGCGACGGCGAGCCGTATCGAGCGGGCCGGCGTCGGCGAAGTCGTGGTGAAGAACGGCGAGGCCGAAGCGTTGATCGCCCATTACGGCGACCGCAGATTGTCGCCGGCCGCGCATGTGGCCACGCCGGTGGACACCACCGGCGCCGGCGACAGTTTCAACGGCGCCTATCTGGCGGCAAGGCTAGCCGGCGACGCGCCGGCCGACGCCGCCGCCCGCGCGCACCGGGTCGCCGCCGCGGTCATCCAGGTGCGCGGCGCCCTGGCGCCGTTCGAACTGCTGAAGGTGGCGTTCAAGGTGTAGAACCCGCGCTCCGTTCGACGCCCTCCCGGGCAGGCGCTCGATGAACCTGTCGGCGGCGGCAGGGCTGGATTTCCCGGTATGGCGACGATGGCGCTTGTCGCGATGGCGCCGTCGGTCTAGCAACGATGCGGCCTGCGTCTACACAGGCCGGATGAACACCTTTCGGGCTTGAGCGCACGATGCAAACGACGACAAACGACTGGTCCGCCTCGCTCTACCTCAAATTCGAGGACGAACGCACGCGCCCGGCACGCGACCTGCTGGCGCAAATCCCGCTGCGGGAACCGCGCCGCGTCGTCGACATCGGCTGCGGCCCAGGCAATTCGACGGAGCTGCTGGCGGCGCGCTGGCCCGACGCGATCGTCAGCGGCATCGACACCTCGCCGGACATGATCGCGAAGGCGCGGGCGCGGCTGCCCGGCCTCGATTTTTCGCTGTCCGACGCCGCCACCTGGGCTCCGCCGGAGCCGGTCGACGTGATCTTCGCCAACGCCGTGTTCCAGTGGCTGCCGGACCATCCCGCACTGCTGGTGACGCTGCTCGGGAAACTGGCGCCGGGCGGCGTGCTGGCGGTGCAGATGCCGGACAATGTCGGCGAGCCCTCGCACATGCTGATGGGCGACGCAGCGGAGACCATGCCGTTCGCGGACAAGATGGCCGGGGGCGCGCGCGATCCGCTGCCGCCGGTCGCGGCCTATTACGATCTGCTTTCCCCACACGCGGCGCGCGTCGACATCTGGCATACCGATTACAATCACCCGCTCGCCAACGCGCAGGCGATCGTCGACTGGGTGAGTTCGACGGGGCTTAAACCCTTCCTCGACCCGCTCGACGCGGACGAGAAAAGGCAGTTCCTCGCCGCTTATCTCGAGCGCATCGCCGCCGCCTATCAGCCACGGGTCGACGGCCGGGTGCTGCTGAAATTCCCGCGCCTGTTCATCGTCGCGCAGCGCGCGTGATTTGCGGCCGGACATCGAAGATTGGCGAAACCGCCGCCGCGGCTCCCTTCTCCCCGCTTGCGGGGAGAAGGTCCCGGCAGGGATGAGGGGCGGCGCCGACAAATCAATGATCCCAGATACTTACGGTCACGATTGAGGGAAGGCATGGCACAACGATTTTGGGCGCCGGCACTCGGCGCCGCGCTGGCGGGTCTGGCCCTGACATCTGCGGTCGAGGCAAAACCGGCGCAGTGCTTCACCACCGACGACGGCCACTATCCCTGCAATTTCCGCGGCACCGACCGCTCCGGCAGTTTTGTCATCACGGCGCCGGGCTACCCGACCATCACGGTGGAAGTCGAGAGCGCCGGCGTCGCCTGGCTTTTCGCCGATTTCGGCAGCCGCAACGTGGCGCTGCCCGGCCCCTACTACCGGGCCCGCGACGACCGCGCCTGCTGGGAAAATCCCGACACCGGCGCCCGCGTCTGCGCCTGGTAGGCGCGCGGTGGGACGGCCGGACCGGACGGTGGCGCAGCGAGCCGAACCACTCCACCCTTGCGCGGCGCTTAAATCGGCGTAAACGAGTGCGGCGCAATGTGACGCTGCCGAAGCCGGCCGTTGCCGGGCGGCGGGCGCAGGGCGATCGCGCGGCCGGAACGGAAGTTTTTATCGAATGCATCGCGTCATGATCAGCGGGATCGGCGTCCTGATCCCCGAAGCCGCCATCAGCAACGAACAACTGGTCGAGAGTTTCAACGCCTATGTCGCGGCGGAGAATACGCGGCGCGCCGGCACCGAGGAGCCGCCGCTCGCCGGCTCGGATAGCGAGTTCATCGCCTACGCCTCCGGCGTCAAGACACGCCACGTGCACACGCTGGACGGCATCCTCGACCCCGAGCGCATGGCGCCGCGCATTCCGGCGCGCGAGGACGACGAGCTTTCGGTCATGGCCGAGTTCGGCCTGGGCGCGGCGCAGCGCGCGCTCGACGACGCCGGCCTCACCGGCGCCGACATCGACATGGTGATCTGCGCGGCCTCGCACCACCAGCGCCCGTATCCGGCGATAGCCATCGAGATCCAGGCGGCGCTGGGCGCGCCCGGCGCCGCCTTCGACATGGGGCTGGGCTGCTCCTCGGCCGCCGCCGGCCTGCATGTCGCGACCAACCTGGTGCGCTCCGGCGCGCAGCGGCGGGTTCTGGTCGTCACCCCGGAAATCATCACCGGCCATCTCGACTTCCGCGACCGGCAGACGCATTTCATCTTCGGCGACGCCGCCACCGCGATGATCGTCGAGCGGCTGGACGAGGCGCGGCCCGGCCGTTTCGAGATCGTCGATACGCGCGGCTGGACGCAGTTCTCCAACAACATCCGCACCAATTTCGGGTTCCTGCTGCGCGCCGGCCTGGACGACACATCGGCTGTCCCGACCAGGGGCAATCTGATCAAGCAGGTCGGCAACAAGGTGTTCAAGGAAGTGACGGTCGCCGGCCACCGCTTCATCGTCGACTTCCTCGCCGAGCACGGGCAGACGCCGGACGATATAAGGCGCTTCTGGCTGCACCAGGCCAACGCGCGCATGAACGCGATGATCCTGCGGCTCTCCTTCGGCCACGACGTCGGCCGCGACCGCGCGCCGCTGGTGCTCGACCGGCTCGGCAACACGGCCGCCGCCGGCGCGGTCATCGCGCTCAAGGAGAATCATGCCGACATGCAGGCCGGCGACTGGGGCCTGCTCTGCGCCTTCGGCGCCGGCTATTCGATCGGCGGCGCGCTGCTCAGGATGATGTGAAGGCGCTCAAGCGCGACGCGCTTGCCGTCGGCTCAGTCGATGGAGCCGACCGCCGTCGCGTCGACGCGCTTCAGGCTCATGCCGATCACCGGCACCAGCTGCTTCTCGACGCGCACCGAGACGGTGACGTTCATCGTGTTCGCGTCGGCCATGCGGGCCTGCATGATGCCCTTGAGCTGCTTGCGGTTGATCGCCAGCACGACCTTCTGGCCGCCGTCGACGACGTTGCCGGAGATGATGTCGAGGCCCTTGCCTGCCGCGCCGTCCATGAAGGTGCCCTGGTAGCGGCCGGCCTTCTGCTCGATCGAGGCCGACATCTTCTGCATGAACACACCGACCCGGCAGCCGCCGTCGAGGGTCATGCCGGTCTTCTTGGCCGGCGTGGTGCCGGCGAAATTGCAGTTGAACTTGGTGCCCTTGTATTTGCCGGCGACGATCTCGCCGGGGCCGGACCAGTTGCCCGCCACCGATTCGAAGAATTTGCGGTCATGCTGCTCGGCGGCATTGGCACCGACGGTCGGCGCCGTGACGGCAAGGGCGGCGAAGAAGGTCAAGGCGGATGAGGACACGAACTTCATCGAAGGATTCCACGCACCGGGGCTGCAACGCTGATCGGCCGACCATGACCAAGATTGGTTAACGCTTTGCCACCGCCGGGCGGTCGCGTTAGCCATGAACGGCGAATCCGTCAGCTCGCGGAGGCATCCTTGCCGCCGGCTTTTTGGCGGGTGAACGATGCCAGCGCGGTCAGAAAGTCCGTGAGTTTCGGGCGTTTCAGCGCATTGAACGGCAGCGGCCGCACGGTCTCCATGGCGGCGATGCCGATACGCGCCGTCATCGTGCCGTTGACCACGCCTTCGCCGAGTTTCGCCGAAAGACGGGCGGCTAGACCCTGGCCGACGAGCTGGTGCACGAGGTCGTCACCGGCGGCGATGGCGCCGGTGACGGCGAGATGCGCCAAGACGTTGCGGGCAAGCCGGAAGAACCCGAGCGTGCCCGGCCTGCCGCCATAGAGCTCGGCAAGGCGGCGAATCAGCCTCCCGGCTTCGAACACCACGTAGGCGAGATCGACCAGCGCGCGCGGGCTGACGGCCGTCACGATCGACACGCGCTTGGCGGCGTCGAGCACCATGGTGCGGGCGCGCGCGTCGAGCGGGCCGAGGATTTCCGTTTCGGCAAGGCGGATCAGCGCGGCGCCGTCGATGATCTCGCCGCCGAGATCGGCCATGGCGCGGCGGCCGGCCGCCGTCTCGGGATTGCCCGCCACCAGTGCCGTCAGCTCGGCCACGACCTTGCGCGCTGCCTGCGCATCGTCGCGGGCGGCAGCGTCCGCGGCGGCGTTGCGCAGACGCTCGATCGACGACAGCCGCGACAGCGCCAGCATCTCGCGGGCGAAGATGACGACGAGCGCCAGCAGCGCGACGCCGGCAGCACCCGCCGCGACCCAGCCCAGCCAGGGCGCGCGCTCGAACAGGTCGCGGATGAGCCGGTCGGTCCACAGGCCGATCGCCAGCGAGACCAGCACGCCGAAGGCGGTCGTGAATGCCACCGTCAGCCAGGAACGCTTGCGCGGCGCCGGCAATGGCGGCGGGTCGCCGGCGGCGGCTTCCGGTTCGGCGAAGACGTCGATCGCGGCCGGGATGACTACAGCCTGCTCGGCCCTGATCGCTCGTGGTATCCGCCCCGGGGAGGCTGGCGGTACCGCGGCGTCGGCGGGACGCTTTTCGGACTCGGGCTTGGCCGGCGCCTCCGGCGGCGTGTCGAGGCGGAAGGCCGCCGGCCTGCGAGGCGGGATCATGCGAGGCGATCTCCCAACAGGAACTGCATCGCGCGGTCGAGGCGGATGTGCGGCAGCGACAGGGTGACGCCGTCGGCCGTTCGCTCCAGCTTCGGCGGACGGAAGCGGATGAAGCGGATGGCGGCGTTGCCGTTGTCGGGCTCGAACACCGAATCAATCTTTCTTGGCAGGTCGCCGGGAAAGATCGCCGTCTCGGACCTGCCGTCGAACACCTCGTCGCCGATCGTCTCGCCCGCCAGCGGCGTGCCGATGATGACCGGCAGCTCCTCGCGCCCCTGCTTCACGGTGCCCTCGCGGGTCGCCCGCACCGCCGCCATGGCGAGCACGTCGACCTTGGCGCCGCTGAAATCTGCCCGCTTGACCGCGCGGTCGGCGATGCGCCGGACGATCGCCTGCAGCCGGTCGTGGCTCTCGTGGTGCAGATGGTCGGCCTTGGTCGCGGCGACGAGGATGCGGTCGATGCGGTGCGAGAACAGGTCGGTCAGGAAACCGCCCTGGCCGATGCGGAAGCAGGCGAGGATTTCGCTCAGCGCCCGCTCCAGGTCGGCCAACGCCCACGGACCTGCGTTCAGCGCCTGCAATGCGTCGACCAGAACGATCTGGCAGTCGAGCCGGGCGATGTGCTCGCGGAAGAACGGCTTTACCACATGCGTCTTGTAGGCCTCGAAGCGCCGTTCCATCATGGCGTGCAGCGAGCCCGGCCGCGCCGGCTTGTCGTCTGTCAGCACCAGCGGCGAGAAGGTGAGAGCAGGCGAGCCGTCGAGATCGCCGGGCATGAGGAAGCGCCCCGGCGGCAGCGTCGACAGCGCGCGTTCGTCCAGCTTGCAGGCTTTGAGGTAACCTGCGAAGGCTTCGGCCATTCGCCGCGCCGCCATCTCGTCGGCGTCGGCGGCAGGGTCGGCAGCCTCGGCCAGTGCCCGCCAGCCGGCGGCAAGATCGGCCCGCACCGGCAGGCCGGCAAGCTCGACGGCTTCCCGCGAGAAGGTGCGAAAGCCCTTGCCGAGCAGCGGCAGGTCGAGCAGCCACTCGCCGGGATAGTCGACGATGTCGAGCGTCAGCTTTCCGCTGGAGAACAGGCGGTTCCAGCCCGAAGCGGATTCGTATTCGATGGTCAGCCGCAGTTCGGAAATGGCGCGCGTCGAGTCCGGCCAGATGCGTTCGCCCACCAGCGCGGCCACATGGTCTTCGTACTGGAAGCGCGGCACCGCGTCGTCGGGCTGTTCCTCCAGCAAGGCGCGGGCGATGCGGCCGGACTTGCGCGCGTCGAACAGCGGCAGCCGGCCGCCATGAATGAGGTTGTGCACCAGCGCGGTGATGAACACGGTCTTGCCGGCGCGCGACAGACCGGTGACGCCGAGCCTGAGCGACGGCGAAAACATGTTGGTGGCGCGACCCGTGAGGGTGTCGAGCGCGATCCGCGCTTCGTCGGTGAAACTGGTGAGAGACGCCAAACCCGATTGTTCCGCTGAACCTGTCCGGTCCGATATAGGCGCGGTGGGGCTCGATTGAAATGCCGGCGGCGGCTGTCAGGCGTCGGCGGGCGTGAGGAACGCTTCGAGATGGCCCTTGCCGGGCTCAGCCTGGGTCAACGCGCCGTCGAAGCGAATTACCGCCAGCCCGGAGGTCGGAAAGCCGAGACCGAGCGTGGCAAGCGCGTCGGCGTCGCCGCTGCCGGCCAGCGCCATCGTCAGGTCCTCCATCATCGGATTGTGGCCGATGACCAGCACCGAGGCGTGGCGGCCGTTCTGCTGGACGATCTTCAGGTAACCGGTGGCGTCTTCGCTGTAGAGCGTGTCGAGGAACACCACGCGCCCGGTGTCGGCGTGCCCGGCGACGCCTTCGAGGGTCTGGCGGGCGCGCACCGCGTTGGAGCAGAGCGTGACCGCCGGCACGTAGTCATGGCCGCGCATGGCGATCCCGATCGCCTCGGCGTCGTCGACACCGGCGTTGTCGAGCGGCCTGTCGAAGTCGCGCATCCCCGGCAACGCCCAGCCGGCCTTGGCATGTCTGAGAAGATAGAGCCTGCCCACCTTGCCTCCCTGCCGCCCGAAACCGGCACGCCGCGCGCCATTTAGCGGCCGCTTCGATGTCGCGCAACAGCCGCCGCGCAAGGGCGCCGTGCTCAGCCGCCATCAAATGAATGTCATGCAAGGCATGCTAACGGCACGCGAATTCGCGCCGGGCCAGCATTAACAATCGCGTGACGGGCAGGACGATTGATCTTGTGCGGCAGGGGGTCGCCGAATATATAGGCGCCCAAAAACCAGGGGTAATGGGATGAGTCGAATGAGCGTTCTCGTTGATGCCGACTACGTGCCCTCGGAAGACGAGCCGTTCATGAACGAACGGCAAAAAGCCTACTTCCGAGCGAAACTGATAACATGGAAGAGCGAAATCCTCAGAGAAGCCCGAGAAACCCTGGAAATCCTGCAGCAGGAAAACGCCAACCACCCCGACCTCGCCGACCGCGCCTCCTCCGAGACCGACAGAGCCATCGAACTGCGTGCCCGCGACCGCCAGCGCAAGCTGATCTCCAAGATCGATTCGGCGCTGCAGCGGCTGGACGAAGGCACCTACGGCTTCTGCGAGGAGACCGGCGAGCCGATCTCGCTGCGGCGGCTGGACGCCCGTCCGATCGCCACCTTGTCGATCGAGGCGCAGGAGCGGCACGAGCGCCGCGAGAAGGTCTACCGCGACGATTGAGCGTTCCTGAGCGAGCGCCGCCGCGCTCCGCCCAGGGCATCCCGCGCTACTCCGGCGCCTTGTCGCGAGCCTCGCGCGCGATGGCCGAGATGTCGCGGTAAATCTCGTCGAGGCGGTCGTCGAGCGTATCGAGCTGCTCGGTGGTCAGGCCGAACACCTCGTGGCAGGCGCCGCGGATTTTCTCATCCTTGACACCCTCCAGGATCAGGTCGAGCGCGTCCACCCGGTAGCGTGCCCGCTCCAGCGTCTCCTTGGCCGCGATCAGCTTGGTGCGGATGTCGTCCAGCCGGTCGATGTCTTGCATGGCTTCGCCTTCGGTTCGTGCGGGGATCGAAGATACAGGACTTGAAGCCGGTTGTTTATTGCCCGCCGAACACGCTCCTCCACACGCGACTGGGGATGATGCCGGCGAACGGATCGTACACTCCCATCGAATCGTGCAATCTTGACATGCATCATATGTTCTGCTTTTGTTCGAGTTCAGGGGAGCCGTCATGAACGCCGAAGCGATGAATGCCGCCATCGATTTGGCGAAAAGGACGGCCGGAAAGCGCTTTCAGACGGTGCTTGCCGATCCGCCGTGGCGCTTCACCAACCGCACCGGCAAGGTGGCGCCGGAGCATCGCCGTCTGTCGCGCTACGGCACGATGACGACCGACGACATCTGCGCGCTTCCGATCGCCGACCTGACCAAATCGCCAGCGCATCTCTATCTCTGGGTGCCGAACGCGCTTTTGCCGGACGGGCTGCGCGTGATGCAGGCTTGGGGCTTCGAGTACAAGTCGAACATCGTCTGGCACAAGGTGCGCAAGGACGGCGGCTCGGACGGGCGCGGCGTCGGTTTCTATTTCCGCAACGTGACCGAGCTTCTGCTGTTCGGCGTGCGCGGCAAGAATGCACGGACAGAAGCGCCCGGCCGCAGCCAGGTCAACTACATGTCGTCGCGCAAGCGCGAGCACTCGCGAAAACCGGACGAGCAGTACGAGCTGATCGAAAGCTGCTCGAAGGGACCGTATCTGGAGCTGTTCGCGCGCGGCACAAGGCCCGGCTGGACCTACTGGGGCAACCAGGCTGACGAGGACTACAAGCCGACCTGGAAGACCTATGCCTATAATTCCGCGGCCGAGGCGGCTGAATGAGCGGCCTGCAGCCGGTCGAACTGCTTCCTGGATGGCATTGTTACGACTGGCGCAACGCCAGAACGATTTTGCAGCACGCGAACCCGGCCGAGTGGCAGGATACGCTTGAGATTCTCGGGGCATACCGGCTGCTGCACAGCGATCTGGTCGTCAAGGGCAAAGGCAACAAGTCGGCGATCGCGGCGGCGATCGATTCCGGTTTCTACGAGCGCGGCTGGATCGAGCACAAGTTCGAGACGTCGATCGTCGTCGACGGCAGGTCGAGCGACAGTCCCACCCACTCCGTCGACTGCTTTCGCGGCAAGGTTGCGCTGGAGCTGGAGTGGAACAACAAAGACCCGTTCTTCGACCGGGATCTGAACAATTTCCGCCTGCTCTACGATCTCAGGATCTGCGACGTCGGCGTCGTCGTGACGCGCACGACGGAATTGCAGGCCTGGCTGAAGGCCAACCACAGGCTGTTCGGCAAGCAGCCGGAAACCTATGGCGTCTCCACCACGCATATGGACAAGCTGCGGCCAAAAATCATCGGCGGCGGCGCGGGCGGCTGCCCGGTGTTCGTGTTTGCGATGACGCCGGAGCTGTATTCGGACGACCGCGGGATGCCGGCGGCGGTGCCTGAGGATCGGCTGATCTGAGGACGGATGTGATGGCCGAGCGCCGATGGGAGGCCGCAATATTATCGGTAGACGTCCCGCCGATTGCCGATCTGGACAACCAGGATTTCGAGGACGTTGTCGTTTATCCTCGCGAGGATCCTGAAGTCACCGACACGATATTTCCAGAGGCCAGCCAAAGGACCAGTCAGCGCCGCGCCGATCTCGCGCGGATTTTCCCGTTGAGCGACATTGGTTTCGAGGTAATTCAGGATTCGGATCTGGTCGGATCTCGAAAATTTCGAAAGCGCCTTCGCGGCGTTTTTCTCAATCCGGACAAGCCACGCCACGGCCGCGGCCTGGCTCAGCCGTTCAGACCGAGGCGCGCTCGCACCTCCTCCAGCGTGTAGAATTCCGCGTCGCCGCTATTCAAGCGTTCGAGCGCCAGGAAGCCGTCCTCGAGATCCTGTATCTCCTCGACGATGGCTTCCAGAGCAAGATCATGTTTGCTGCGCCCTACCTTGCGAGCGACGGCCTCAAGACGTTCTTCGAGTTCCGCGGGCAATTTGACGGTAAGCATTGGCGGGCCTCCATCGCTCTACAATAGCGGCCGGATGGCCCCCGAACAACGGCACCTGCCTACCGCGTCAGCCGCTTGTGCGTCATCCTGTGCGGCACGAGCGCTTCCGGGCCCAGCCGGCGGGCCTTGTCCTTTTCGTATTCCTCGAAATTGCCCTCGAACCACTCGACATGCGCGTCGCCCTCGAAGGCCAGCATGTGGGTGGCCATGCGGTCGAGGAACATGCGGTCGTGGCTGATGATGACGGCGCAGCCGGCATAGGCTTCGAGCGCGTCCTCGAGCGCGCCCAGCGTCTCGGTGTCGAGGTCGTTGGTCGGTTCGTCGAGCAAAAGCACGTTGCCGCCGTTCTTCAGCATCTTGGCGAGGTGCACGCGGTTGCGCTGGCCGCCCGAGAGGCTGCCGACCTTCTGCTGCTGGTCGCCGCCGCGGAAGTTGAAGGACGAGCAGTAGGCGCGTGAGTTGACCTCGTGCTTGCCGAGCTTGATGACCTCGGCGCCCCCGGAAATCTCCTGCCAGACGCTGTTGTTGGGGTCGAGCGCGTCGCGGCTCTGGTCGACATAGCCGAGCTTCACCGTCTCGCCGACGCGGATCGAGCCGCCGTCCGGCGCCTCCTGGCCGGTGATCATCTTGAACAAGGTGGTCTTGCCGGCGCCGTTCGGGCCGATGATGCCGACGATGCCGCCCGGCGGCAGCTTGAACGACAGGTTCTCGATCAGCAGTTCGTCCTCGAAACCCTTGTCCAGGCCGTCGACCTCGATGACCACGTTGCCGAGCCGCTCGCCGGCGGGGATGACGATCTGGGTGTCGGTCGGCCGGCGCTTGTCGGCCTGCTCGACCAGGTCCTCGTATGCCTTGATGCGCGCCTTCGACTTGGTCTGGCGGGCTTTCGGCGAGGAGGCGATCCACTCGCGCTCGCGCCAGATCGCCTTCTGGCGGGCGTCGTCCTCGCGGCCCTCCTGGATCAGGCGCTTGGCCTTGGCGTCGAGATATTTGGTGTAGTTGCCCTCGTAGGGAATGCCGCGGCCGCGGTCGAGCTCTAGGATCCAGCCGGTGACGTTGTCGAGGAAGTAGCGGTCGTGGGTGATGATCAGCACCGCGCCGGGATAGTCGCGCAGGTGTTTTTCCAGCCACTGCGTGGTCTCGGCGTCGAGGTGGTTGGTCGGTTCGTCGAGCAGCAGCAGGTCTGGCTGTTCGAGCAGCAGCCGGCAGAGCGCGACGCGGCGGCGCTCGCCGCCCGACAGGTTGGTTACCTCGGAGTCGCCGGGCGGGCACTGCAGCGCCTCCATGGCCATCTCGACCTGCTGCTCCAGATCCCACAGGTTGAGGCGGTCCATCTCGTCCTGCAGCCGGGCGCCCTCGTCCGCGGTCTCGTCGGAGTAGTTCATCATCAATTCGTTGTAGCGCTCGATGATGGCGGTCTTCTTGGCGACGCCGTCCATGACGTTCTCGAACACGGTCTTGGCCGGGTCGAGCTGCGGCTCCTGGGCGAGGTAGCCGACGGTGGCGCCCTCGGCGAGCCAGGCTTCGCCGGAAAACTCCTTGTCGAGGCCGGCCATGATCCTGAGGATGGTCGACTTGCCCGAGCCGTTGGGGCCGAGGATGCCGATCTTGGCGTCGGGGTAGAAGGAGAGATGGACGTTGTCGAGCACCTTCTTGGTGCCGTAGGCCTTGCTGAGGCCCGACATGTGATAGATGAACTGGCGTGCCACGCGCGAAAAACCTTTCCGGGCCTGTTTTCGGGAGTTGCGCGCTATGTAGGCGAAGCCGGGCAAAACGGCAATCGCCATCTGCGCCGCGCGACCGTGCGGCGCTCACCGGGACGCGACAATAGTCGTAAGACTTATCCGGACCAGGCATGGCCTTGCCAAGCTTACGACGCGCAAGCATATTTCCGCCCACAGCTGGCATGCAGTCCTGAACTTGGGTTTGACTTGACCTTCGGCGGTTCTTCGTCGTCGGCGTGGTAAGCGGACAGGGCATTATGCTTCGCATTGACGAGATCAAGGCGACGGTGGACGACATCGTCGCGTCTGCGATCCTGGCGGAAGGGTGGGAGGACGCGCTGCAGCGTTTTGCTACCGCGGCGGGCGCACGCGACGCCGTGCTGATGCGCAACACCAGCCAGACCATGGAAGCCGGCATCGCCACCGAGGAGGCCGCCGAAACCGTCGCGGCCTTTGCCGCCGGGCAGGCGCCACCCAATTCGCGCTACGAGCGGGTGAAGCTCGACTTCACCGGCGGCTTCCGCGTCGATCACGACGACTACAGCGACGAATTGCTGGAGCGCGACGCATTCTACCAGGAATTCTTGCGCCCGGTCGGGGTGTTCTGGCACGCCAACGCCGTCCTTTCGGCCGGTGCGTCCGACTATGTCGAGCTCAGCCTGAAGCGGCGCACCGAGGCCGGCCCGTATCAGCGCAACGATGCCGAGACGCTGGACATGGTGCTGCCGGAGCTGCGCGCGGCGGCGCGCATCGCCGAGCAGGTGCTGCGCGCCGAGGCGCGCGGCATGACGCGCGTGCTGCTGCATCGCGGCCCGGTCCTGCAGCTCGACGGCTGGGGGCGGCCGGTCACCGGCGAGCCGGCCGACGCGCTGGCTGCTCACTTTCCGCTGCACACGCGCGGCCGCCAGTTGCGGGCGCATCAGGGCGACGAGCAGGCAGGCCTCGACGAGGCCATCGCCCGGGCGCTGGCACCACAGGGACAGCTGGCGCTGGCCCCGCTGACCACAGCGGACGGGCGCCGTTACGTGCTGCAGGTTCACCCGCTGCCGCACCGCCTGCGGGACGTCTTCATGGCGACGGCGGCGGTGGCCGTGCTGATCGAGCGCGATCCGCCGCCGCAGGTGCTGCGCGCCGACCCGGCTATCGTCGGGCCGGTGTTCGGCCTGACCGACCGGGAAGCCGACGTCGCCTGCCTGCTGGCGCAGGGGTTGGACCTGCCCGACATATCGAGCCGGCTGCGGCTGAGCCTGGCCACCGTGCGCAGCTACCTGAAGGGCGTCTTCGAGAAGACCGGCGTCACCCGCCAGGCCGAGCTTGTCGCCCTTCTGGCGCGCATCTTGCCATAGCCGCCGCAAGCACGGCGGCCGTCACGCGCGTTTCAGATCACCACGAAGTCCCCGGCCGTCACCGCCGGGGCGCCGGTCAACGTCGCGAAGTGGATCTTCGTGCCCGCGCCGCTGCCGTCGGCGTCGTAATAGAGCTTGCCGTCGGTGTTGTCGTAGAGCACGTAGTCGTTGCCGTCGACCGCCGTGCCGGTGCTGTTCGAGCGGAACAGCGTCGACGACAGCGTGCCGGTGTTCGTCAGCTTGGTGAAGATGGCGTTCTCCAGGCGGATGGTGTCGTCCGTCACGTTGAAGTCCGTGATGGTGTCGCTGCTCGACCCGATCTTGCTGGAGAACACGAAGAAGTCCTTGCCGCCGTAGCCGGTCAGCGTGTCGGCGGCGCCCTTGCCGTCGATGACGTTGGAGCCGGCATTGCCCCGCACTGTCTGGGCGAACTCGTTGCCGGTCAGGTTGATGGCACTGGTGCCGGTGGTCGAGGTCGTGCCGAGCGTCTCAACCGATACGCCGGTATTCAGCACGTAACTCACCGAGGTAAGCACGCTGTCGGCGCCTTTGCCGGCCACTTCGACGATGACGGCGCCGCTGTTGTGGACGACGTAGACGTCATTGCCGTCGAGCCCGCTCAAGGTGTCGGCCGCGAGGCTGCTGCCGTCGTTGAGGGTGTTGGCATTGGCGTTGCCGGTGAGATTGTCGGCCTGGCTCGAGCCGGTCAGGTTTTCGACGCCGATCAGAACGTCGCCGGCCGCGTGGCCGCCCGATGCCGCGCCGGTGTGCAGGTTGACCACGACCGCCGTCGAACCGGCATAACTTGCGGTGTCCAGGCCGGTGCCGCCGTCGAGCCGGTCGGCGCCTTCCCCGCCGATCAGCGTATCGCTGCCTTCCAGGCCGTTCAGCTTGTCCGCGCCGCCTCCGCCATTGAGCACGTTGGTGCCGGCGTTGCCGGTGATGGTCTGGCTCAGCGCGTTTCCGGTCAGATTGATCGCCGTCGTCGCGCCCGGGGATATGGTCTGGAGACGCTCGATGTCGTCGTCGGCGGCAAGCGTGTAGCTGGCGCGTGCCACCACGGTGTCGGTGCCGTTGCCGGCGGTCTCGACGATGACGTCGCCCGCTACGTCGACGTAGTAGATGTCGTCGCCGACGCCGCCTTCCAGCGTATCGGCGCCACCGCCGCCGTCGAGCCGGTCGGCGCCGACGAGCCCCGTCAGCGCGTTGGTCGCCGAATTGCCCTTGATGACGTTGTCGAGTTCGTTGCCGGTCCCGTCGATGGCGAGGGCGCCGAGCAGCGTCAGGTTCTCGAAGGTGCCGAACTTGGCCTCCGGAGAGAGCAGCGTGTAGGTGTAGAAGCTTTGCACCTCGTCGATGCCGCTGCCGTCGCTTTCGTCGATGTAGTCCTCGCCTTCGGCGCTCTGGATGTAGGTGTCGTTGCCGATGCCGCCCCGCGCCGTGGCACCGTCGGCCCCGAGTTCCAGCACGTCGTTGCCGCCTTCGCCGTAGAGATAGTCGTAGCCGGCGCCGCCCTTGAGCGTATCGTTGCCCAGGCCGCCGGCGATGTTGTCGGCGCCGCCGGCGCCCGACAGCACGTCGTTTCCACCATTGCCGTAAAGCAGGTCAGCGAGGTCGCCGGTCGTGACCGTATCGTTGCCCGAGCCGACGCGAATGCTGAAGCGCTCGACGTTGACGACGGTGGTGCCGTTGCCGCCCATGGTGATGGTCGCGGCCGGCGAGACGAAGACGAACTGCAGGTCCGCCGTCGCCTCGACACGTTCGAGATAGAGGTAGTCGAGGTCGGCGCCGCCATCGATCTTGTCGACGCCGCCGTATGAGCCGATGTAGTCCGCCCCGGTACCGGCATTGAGCGTGTCGTTGCCTGTGAGGTCGCCGGAAGCGCCGTCGTCCAGGGTATCGTCGCCGCCGCCGGCGTTGATGATGTCGCTGCCGCCTCGCCCGTAGAGCGAATCGTTGGCCGAGCCGCCCGCGATGGTGTCGTCGCCTTCGCCGCCGTCGGCGTATCCGCCGTCGGCGCCGAGGTCGATGTTGTCCTTGCCGTTGCCGCCATAGATCGTGTCGTAGCCGGCGCCGCCGCTCAGCGTGTCGTCGCCGTCGTAGCCCCGGATCGTATCGTTGGCGGAACCGGTCCTGATGTTGTCGTTGCCGGAGCCGGTGCTGATGTCGAAGCGCTCGACGTTGACGACCGTCGTGCCATCCCCCACGAGCGTGGTCACCGCCGCCGTCGACTGCAGCAGGAAAGTCAGCGCAGCAGTGGCGTTGGAGCGGTCGAGGTAGAGCATGTCGGCATCGGCGCCGCCGTCGATCGTGTCCTTGCCGCCGCTCGAGGACAGCGAATCGTAGCCGTCGCCGCCGTTCAGCGTGTCGGTGCTGGTGACGTCGCTGGAATAACCGTCCTGCAGCGTGTCGTCGCCGAGACCGCCGTTCAGCGTATCGTTGCCTCCCTCGCCGTAGAGATAATCGTTGCCGTCGCCGGCATTGACGGTGTCGTCGCCTGTTCCGGCGTTGATGGAATCCGCGCCGGAACCCGTGTTGACCGTATCGTTGCCGTCGCCGCTGTAGATCGTATCGTCGCCGGCGCCGGTGGTCAGTTCGTCGTGACCGAGACCGGTGCGGATATTGAAGCGCTCGACGCCGGTGACGGTGGTTCCGTCGCCGACCAGCGTGGTAACCGACGCCGCCGAAACGAAATTGAACTTCAGGGCGACCAGCGCCGTCGAACGGTCGAGATAGAGCCGGTCGTTGCCGATCCCGCCATCGATCGTGTCCTTGCCGCCATTCGAGGTGATCGTATCGTTGCCAGCCTCGCCGTTCAGGATGTCGGACGAGCTGACATCGTTGTAGGCGCCGTCGTTCAGGTAGTCGTCGCCGTCGCCGGCGTTGATCGTGTCGTTGCCGGCCTCGCCGTCGAGCGTATCGGAAACGCTGCTGCCCTTGATCGTGTCGTTGTCGGCACCGCCATAGGCGCTGCCTCCGTCCAGGCCGACATCGAGTGTGTCGTTGCCCCCCTGCCCGTAGAGCCAGTCGTAGCCGCTGCCTCCGTAGAGCGTGTCGCCGCCACCGCCGCCGTAGATACTGTCCCCGCCTTCGGCACCGTCGAGCACATCGGCGCCGGTATCGTCGGTCGGACCCGATCCTTCCTTGTATCCATAGATACGGTCAGCTTCACTGGTGCCCGTGCGCGTGTCCGCGCCGTTCGAGCCATAAATGTCCGCCATGGTATTCCCCGCCCAAGCCCAAAGCCGGCTCTGCGTCCTCCCCTCAAGGCACCCCGGCGGCGCGAATCTATCCGCGCCGGACGAGCAAAAGCAAGTCTTGGCCTGAAAAGAAATAGTCTGGTTCATCTACGATGACCCGAAGTAGTCCCGCAGCCCATCAGTCGATGCCGACCTTCAGTTCTCGCCGGGCCGGCTGGTTTCTTCCTCGCGCCCACTTCACAACCAGGCAAGCACTTCGCCAAACTGGCTCATCGCTTCCTTAGGCCGTAGCTGGTCATTGCCGCGACCGTCGCATCATAGCGGCATTGCTTTTTCCGGCAGGAACAGGTGGCAGGTGGAACGGCGGCTGCCGCGAAACATCGCCCTTGACGCTCCGGCGCGGGCCGCCGACAGTCCGGCCGAGGGAGAGCCCATGCCGTTCGACGCCGAAACCAGCCTGCCGTCGCCGACGGGCGCAACGCTGATGCTGCGGACACGCCGCGCCGACGGCGCGCCGCGCGGCGTCGTCCACGTCAACCACGGCCTCGCCGAGCATTCGGCGCGTTACGCACGCTTTGCCGACGCGCTGGCCGCGCGCGGCTTTCATGTCTACGCGCACGACCACCGCGGCCACGGCCACACCAGCGCAGCCGACGCGCCGACCGGCCGGTTCGCCGAAACCGGCGGCGTCGACAAGCTGCTCGCCGACATCGCCGCCGTTCACGAGCGCATCGCCGCCGAGCACCCCGGCCTGCCGCTGATCGTCTTCGGCCATTCGATGGGCGGCATCGTCACGCTCAATTCGGTGCTGCGGCGCTCAAAGCACCTGGCCGGCGCGGCGGTGTGGAACGCCAATTTTTCGCCAGGCCTGCTCGGCCGCCTCGGCCAGGCGATCCTTGCCTGGGAAAAATTCCGGCTGGGTTCGGACGTGCCGTCGCGCATCCTGCCGAAACTCACCTTCCAGGACTGGGCGAAGAAGATACCGGACCATCGCACCCCGGCCGACTGGCTGTCGCGCGACCCGGCCGAAGTCGACAAATACATCGCCGACCCACTGTGCGGCTGGGACGCCTCGGTGTCGATGTGGCAGGACGTGTTTCGCATGGTGTTTGTCGGCGCCGACGACCGCAGTTTCGCCGGCGTGCGCCGCGACCTGCCGTTTCACCTCGCCGGCGGCGGCGCCGACCCGTCGACGGTCGACGGCAAGGCCGTCGAGGAGCTGGCGGCGCGCATGCGCGCGATGAGCTTTTCGAATCTGGTTTCAAAGGTTTGGCCGCAAACCCGGCACGAAGGCTTGAACGACATCAACCGCGACGAGATCACCGCCGATCTTGTCGAATGGGCGATCAAGACTGTAGGGGGAGATTGTGAAATCGTTGGAAGAGGCGTTTCAGGATGCGATGCTTAATATCTATCTCACAGCAAAAAAGGAGGCTGGGTATCGCGCCACGATCTTTCTGGACATGGTGAGGACAAGAGGCGGTCTGTCCACAGCCAGATATCTGATCAATTCATCAAAACCGTCGGATGGCTACACCCATCTCTACGAGCGCGGTCGCCTCTCGACCTCACGGTGGAAGCTCTGGTGGTGGAGAACTCTCGATGGCGACCGCTGTTCACACCTAACGAACTGGAACGAGCGCGCAAGCGATTAGAAGAATACGGCTACAAATCCAAGATGCAATGACGACGCTATGGAAAGCGTCAGCGCTTGCCCATAAGTCTGTTCACGGCATTCACGTTAATCAAGTTCGCTCGGCTGTTAGCAATATCCCGCCCTGGCCACAGCTCTACGGCGAGAAGTCGGCCAGCCAGCCGGTATCCCTCAGAACGATCTCCGCGAGCTCTTTCGGCGTCCTGCCGTCGGTCGGCACGACGATCACGCCGTCGAGCTTTTGGTCGGCGATGCGCCTTGCCTGAAGCAGCGAGCGTTCCGCCTGCTCTTCCGCGCCTGAGCCGATCTCACGCCGTGCAAGGCGCGCCAGCAGGGCAGGTTCCCCGGCGGTCAAGCGGACCACGGTGATGTCGGCGTCCGATATGGCGGCGAGGATCCACCGCCGGTCGAAATCGAGATGCATCATGACGCCCGACATGATCAGGCGCGAATGCCCCAGCGCCCGGTAGGTCGACCAGATCGCGGCGAGATTGATGCTGCTGACGTCGACGGTTCCCGGTTGGATCGCCTCCAGCTCCTCCCGCTTCGGGCGTGGAAAGACACGGTCGAGTTCGTCCGTCTCGACGACCGCGTGCGCGACCCCGCCCGCGGCGAGCTGGGCGCTCAATTCCCAGCACAGCGTCGATTTGCCCACGCCGGCCGGCCCGGTGATCAGCAGGATCTGCATGTCGGCTCCGCCTTCGCGTTCGAAGCGGCAGGTTTCGGCAAATCGGCGGCGATTTGCAAGCACGGCGAAGTGGGGAGAGCCACTTCGCCTCTGCTATCTGCGGGCGCCCCACGATTGGGCGCTTCGATGGCGGGCATCAACGTCCCAAGCGAAGCGCCGTGCCTGGCTGCCTCGACAGGTGACAGGCCCCCTGCGCTTTGCTAGGCAGCGGAAAACACGGGAGTTGCCGGCCCTAAATGTCCAACCCTCCGCTTCACGGCGTCCGCGTCATCGAGCTTGCGCGTATCCTGGCCGGCCCCTGGGCCGGCCAGTTGCTCGCCGATCTCGGCGCCGACGTGATCAAGGTCGAGAGCCCCGACGGCGACGACACCCGCACCTGGGGCCCGCCCTTCGTCACCGGCCATGACGGCGAGAACCTGTCGGCCGCCTACTATCACGCCTGCAACCGGGGAAAACGCTCCATCGTGGTCGACTTCTCGACAGCCGAGGGAGCGGAAACGATTCGAAAACTGGCGGCTTCCGCCGACGTCCTCATCGAAAACTTCAAGTTCGGCGGACTGAAGAAATACGGCCTCGACTACGACAGCCTGCGCGAGGTCAACCCGCGCCTCGTCTACTGCTCGATCACCGGCTTCGGCCAGTCCGGACCCTATGCGGCGCGCGCCGGCTACGATTTCATCGTGCAGGGCATGTCCGGGCTGATGTCGATCACCGGCGCGCCAGACGGCGAGCCGCAGAAGGTCGGCGTCGCCGTCACCGATATCTTCACCGGCCTCTATTCGGTGATCGCCATCCAGGCGGCGCTTCGCCACGCCGAGGCGACCGGCGAGGGCCAGCAGATCGACATGGCCCTGTTCGACGCGCAGGTGTCCGTGCTCGCCAACCAGAATCTCAATTATCTCGTCTCCGGCAAGCCGCCGTCGCGCATGGGCAACGCCCACCCCAACATCGCACCCTACGAGGTGCTGCCGGTGGCCGACGGCCACGTCATCCTCGCCGTCGGCAACGACGGGCAGTTTCGCAAATTCTGCGCCATCGCCGGGCTGGACGACCTCACCGCACACCCTGACTACGCCACCAACGCGGCACGCGTCGCCAACCGCGCCGGCCTGCGTGCCGCCATGGTCGCCGCCCTCTCGGGCTTCCTGCGCGAGGATCTGCTGGCCAGGCTGGAGCAGGCCGGTGTGCCGGCAAGCCCGATCAACACCATCGCCGACATGTTCGCCGACCCGCAGGCGGTGGCACGCGGCGTGCGGCTCGACCTCGACGACGGCCATGGCAACGCGCTGCCCTCGGTGCGCGCGCCGATGCTGATGTCGGGCACGCCGCTGTCCTATGCCCGGCCCTCGCCGCGGCTCGGCGAGCACACCGCCGAAATCCTCGCCGAACTGGAGGCGCGAAAAGCATGAAGACCGGTGGACGGCTGATCGTCGACGCGCTGGAGGCCAATGGCGTCGACCGCGTCTATTGCGTGCCGGGGGAATCCTATCTTGCGGTGCTGGACGCGCTGCACGATTCGCCGATCAGGACCATCGTCTGCCGGCAGGAAGGCGGCGCGGCGATGATGGCCGACTGCGAAGGCAAGCTGACGGGCAAGCCCGGCATCTGCTTCGTCACGCGCGGCCCCGGCGCTACCAACGCCTCGGCCGGCGTGCACATCGCCATGCAGGATTCGACGCCGATGATCCTGTTCATCGGCCAGATCGCCAGCCATGCGCGCGAGCGCGAGGCGTTCCAGGAGGTCGACTACCGCGCGTTCTTCGGCCCGATCGCCAAATGGGCGACCGAGATCGAGGACGCCGCCCGCATCCCGGAGATCGTCACCCGTGCCTTTTCCGTCGCCACCTCCGGCCGGCCCGGCCCGGTGGTGATCGCCCTGCCGGAGGACATGCTGTCGAGCGAGGTCGAGGCGCCGGCGGCGCTGCCGCACGTGCCGGTCGAGACCCGTCCGGGCGAGCCGGAAATGCGGCGGCTGGTCGACCTGCTCGGCAAGGCGAAGCGGCCGTTCGCCATTCTCGGCGGTTCGCGCTGGACGGCGGACGCCAAATCGGCGTTCGAGAAGGCGGCGGAAGCGTGGGCCCTGCCGGTCGGCTGCTCGTTCCGCCGCCAGATGCTGTTCGATCACCTGCACCCCTGCTATGCCGGCGACGTCGGCATCGGCCCGAACCCGAAGCTCGCCGCCTACATCAAAAAGGCCGACCTGGTGCTGCTGGTCGGCGGCCGTCTGGGCGAGATGCCGTCTTCGGACTACACGCTGCTGAAGAGCCCCTACCCCGACCAGACGCTGGTCCATATCCACGCCGACCCCGGCGAACTCGGCCGCGTCTACCGGCCAACGGTCGCCATCAACGCTTCGTCCGCCGCCTTCGCCGAGGCGTTCGCGAGAACCGCGCCGCCGGCGACGCCGGCCTGGACGGACGAGACCGAGCGGCTGCATGCCGCGTATCTCGACTGGTCGACACCGCCGGAGACCGGCCCCGGCCCCGTGCAGATGGGACCGATCATGTCCTATCTCGAAACCGTGCTGCCGGACGACGCCATCATCACCAACGGCGCCGGCAACTACGCCACCTGGGTGCACCGCTTCCACCGCTCCCGCCGTTTTGCCACGCAGGCCGCACCCACGTCGGGCTCGATGGGCTACGGCATGCCGGCGGCGGTTGCCGCCAAGGCGCTGTTTCCCGAGCGCATGGTGGTCGCCTTCGCCGGTGACGGCTGTTTCCTGATGAACGGCCAGGAATTCGCCACCGCCGTGCAATACGGCCTGCCGGTCGTGGTGATCGTCGTCAACAACGGCACCTACGGCACCATCCGCATGCACCAGGAGCGCGAATATCCAGGCCGTGTCTCCGGCACCGACCTCGTCAACCCGGATTTTGCCGCGCTCGCCCGCGCCTATGGCGGCCATGGCGAGACGGTGGAGAAGACCGCCGACTTCGCCCCGGCCTTCGAGCGGGCCCGCGCCAGCGGCAAGCCGGCGATCGTCGAGGTAAAGCTAGACCCCGAGGCGATCACGCCGACACGGACGCTGACGCAGATCCGGGAAGGGCGTTAGACGTCCCTACCCCAGCCCTGGAGCAATTCCAGGAGAAGTGGAAACCGGTTCTCCGTCCGGAATTGCGTAAAAACAAAGAGATAGAGCATTTCCGCGATTCGGAGAAAAGCGGAAAGCCTTAACGCCAGCCGAGCGCCGGCGCCACGTGCTTGACGATCGCCTCGATGACATGGGCGTTGTAGTCGACGCCGAGCTGGTTCGGCACGGTCAGAAGCAGCGTGTCGGCTTCGGCGATTGCTTCGTCCCGGCGCAGCTGCTCGACCAGAACCTCCGGTTCGGCTGCGTAGGTGCGACCGAACACGGCGCGTTTTTCCGGCTCGATGTAGCCGAAATGGTCGGTGCTGTCGCCGCCACGGCCGAAATAGGCGCGGTCGGCATCGTTGACCAGGGCGAAGATCGAACGGCTCACGGACACCCGCGGCGTACGCGCGTGCCCGGCCGCCTTCCAGGCGTCCCGATAGGCGCGGATCTGCTTGGCCTGCTGGACGTGCAAGGGTTCGCCGCTTTCGTCGAACTTCAGTGTCGAGCTTTGCAGGTTCATGCCGAGCTTGGCGGCCCATACCGCCGTCGCGTCCGTCGCCGCGCCCCACCAGATGCGGTCACGCAGGCCCGGCGAATGCGGCTCCAGCCGCAGCAGACCGGGCGGGTTGGGGAACATCGGCTGTGGATTGGGCTGGGCGAACCCCTGGCCGCGCAGCAGGTCCAGAAACACCTCGCTGTGCTGCCTGGCCATGTCGGCGTCGGTCTTGCCCTCCTCCGGCACGTAGCCGAAATAGCGCCAGCCGTCGATCACCTGCTCGGGCGAGCCCCGGCTGATGCCGAGCTGCAGCCGCCCGCCGGCGATCAGGTCGGCGGCACCCGCGTCCTCGACCATATAGAGCGGGTTTTCGTAGCGCATGTCGATGACCGCGGTGCCGATCTCGATGCGCTTGGTGCGAGCGCCGACGGCCGCCAGCAGCGGGAACGGCGACGCCAGCTGGCGGGCGAAATGATGCACGCGAAAATAGGCGCCGTCGGCGCCCAGCTCTTCGGCGGCCACGGCGAGATCGATCGACTGAAGCAGCGCGTCGGCGGCCGAGCGTGTGCCGGACTGCGGCGACGGCGACCAATGGCCGAAGGAAAGAAAGCCGATCTTTTTCATGGAAATGCCCGCTGGCTTTGAAGAGTTTCGCAGCACAGGTAGGCTGCCAACCCGGACGGCTCAAGTCAGGTCGGTACAACGATTGAATACACACTGTCTGCGCAACGGAAACGGCGCGCCTCAACGCGTCCAGAAATCGCGGTGCGGCGCGAGCAGTTCGTCCTCGATTTCCGCGAAAGGACCGAAGACCTCTATGAGTTTCTGGCCGGAGGCGAGTACGGTGCGCGAGGCGAGGCTCATCGTCGGATTTGCGGGATGGTCGCCAGTGAGCGCGAGGAGTTTGGTCTCCTCGAAGCCGTAGACCAGCCGGCCGATATTCGCCCAATAGAGCGTTCCGGTGCACATCGCGCATGGCTCACCGGTTGAGACCAGCGTGCAGCTCCAGAGAAATTCTGGCGGATAGGCATCCGCTGCCCGCCGCGCGAGTTCGGTTTCGGCGTGGCGCACGGTGTTGATATTGCCTTGGCGCATGAGGATTTCGTTGTCGGGGCCGACGAGCACACAGCCGAAAGGATGATGTCCGTGCACGGCCGTGTCACGCGCGACCGCATTGGCGGAACGAAGATGGGCGAACATCTGATCGCGGGTCATGGCAAAATCCCCTCGGCCGACATCTATCCGACGAACGTCGTTAGGCCGAGATTGCTGCCGCCGCATGCCATTGGCAAGTGCCAACCCGCAGCTCGAGGCCTCCCGTGGCAAGCGAATGTGGACCAACGGCAATGACGGCCTGAGAACGGCGACCCATATACGAAAGGGGCGGTCGCCCGCCCCTTCCCGATCTCGTCGACCGGCAGCGCCTACTTGATCGCCTTGTCGGTGATGGCCGCGGTCCAGGCGCCGGACGGCTCCTTGGAAATGATCTTCTGCGCCAGCAGCGCCGCCGCGGTGCGGTCGTAGGCCGCCTCGATCAGCTTGCCATCGGCGTTGTCGATCAGTTTGGCCACCTCGCCCATCATGCGCTTCTGGTGGTTCTCGTCCTGGCCGCCGTTTTCCACGACGATGCCGGCCGCCTCGTCGGGGTTCTCGGTGGCGTATTTCCAGCCCTTCATCGAGGCGCGCACGAACCGCACCATCTTGTCCTCGAAGGCCGGGTCCTTGAGCTTGTCCTCCATCGCGTAGAGGCCGTCCTCGAGAAGGTCGACGCCCATGGCGGTGTAGTTGAAGACGATGAGGTCTTCCGGCTTGTAGCCGGCGTCGATCAGCTGCCAGTACTCGTTGTAGGTCATCACCGAGATGCAGTCGGCCTGCTTCTGGATCAGCGGCTGCACGTCGAAGCTCTGCTTGAGCACGGTGACGCCGTCTGCCCCGCCCTCGGTCGAGAGGCCGAGCTTGTTCATCCAGGCGTAGAACGGATATTCGTTGCCGAAGAACCAGACGCCGAGGGTCTTGCCCTTGAAGTCGGCTTCCGTCTTCACCGGCCCGTCCTTAGGGCAGACCAGTTCCATGCCGGCCTTCTTGAACGGCTGGGCGATGTTGACGAGGTTGACACCCTTGTCGCGGGCCGCCAGCGCGCCGCCCATCCAGTCGACGATGACGTCGGCGCCGCCGCCGGCGATCACCTGCTCGGGCGCGATGTCCGGGCCGCCCGGCTTGATGGTGACGTCGAGGTTCTCTTCCTCATAAAACCCCTTGTCCTTGGCGACGTAGTAGCCGGCGAACTGCGACTGCGTCACCCATTTGAGCTGAAGTGTCACCGCGTCGGCGGCGAGCGCCTGCCAGGCGGCCAGCGACATGGCGCCGGCTAGCAGGGAAACCATCATTTTCTTCATGTTTCTTTACCTCTGGAGTTTGCCTATCCCCCGCGGACAGACGGATGCCAAAACGTGGCAGCCCTTTCGAGCAGGGCGACCACGCCATAAAAGACGGAACCCGCGAGCGCCGCAACCGCGATTTCCGCCCACACCATGTCGATGTTCATGCGCCCCACCTCGGTCGAGATGCGGAACCCCATGCCCACGACGGGCGTGCCGAAGAACTCCGCGACGATGGCACCGATCAGCGCCAGCGTCGAGTTGATCTTAAGCGCGTTGAAGATGAAGGGCGCGGCCGCCGGCAGCCGCAGCTTGAGCAGCGTCTGCCAATACGACGATGCATAGGTCTGCATCAGGTCGCGCTCCATGTGCCCGCTGGCCGCCAGGCCGGCGACCGTGTTCACCAGCATCGGGAAGAAGGTCATGATGACCACGACCGCCGCCTTCGATTCCCAGCCGAAGCCGAACCACATCACCATGATCGGGGCGACGCCGATGATCGGCAGCGCCGACACCATGTTGCCGATCGGCAAGAGGCCGCGGCGCAGGAAGCCGAAGCGGTCTGCCAGGACCGCCGTGGCGAAGCCGGCGCCGCAGCCCAGCGCGTAACCGGCCAGCACCGCCTTGAAGATGGTCTGGTTGACGTCGGCGGCCAGGATGGGCAGCGAGTTGGCGATGCGCGCGCCGATCGCCGACGGCGGCGGCAACAGAATAAAGGGGATGCCGGCGCCGCGCACCGCCGCTTCCCAGATGATCAGCAGCCAGACGCCGAAGATCGCCGGGATCAGCAGCCGGAGCAGCATGCGGACCCAGCGCGCAGCCGGCGTCAGTGCCGACAGCAGCGTGACGCAGCGCCAGGCCAGCAGCCAGGCGGCGGCGAGCAGCAGGTAGAACGGCGCCAGCGCCGTGCCCTCGAAGCCGGCGATGCCGGAAATCAGCAGCCAGGCCGCGGCATGCGCGCCGACGAACAGGACGGTAATCGCGACAAGCGCCGGCACGCCGGCCATCGAGGCCAGCGCCGCGGCGACGACCAGCCCGGCGATCAGGCCGCGCGTCGCCATGTAGGGATAGGGAATCGTGGCGGTCGGGTCGGCCAGCGCCTGTGCTTCCGGCGCGGTCATCGCCGGCAGGATCAGCGCTGCGACGCCGAGCACGATGGCGACGAGCGCCTGCCAGGACGGTTTGAACAGGCTCATGCCGGTCGCGCCCCCATCGATCGCTCGACGATTTTTCCGGCAAGCCCGACCAGCGTCACCAGCAGCGCCGCCACCACCGAGCCCGCCACCAACGCCGACCAGATGTCGATGGTCTGGCTGTAATAGGCGCCGGCGAGCAGCTTGGAGCCGATGCCGGCCACCGCGCCCGTCGGCAGCTCGCCGACGATGGCGCCGACCAGGCTCGCCGCCACCGCCACCTTCATCGAGGCGAACAGGAACGGCACCGAGGCCGGCGCCCGCAGCTTCCAGAAGATCTGGTTGGCCGAGGCGTTGTAGGTGTGCATCAGGTCGAGCAGCAGTATCTCGGGCGAGCGCAGGCCCTTGACCATGCCGACGGCGACCGGGAAGAACGACAGATAGGTCGAGATCATCGCCTTGGGGATCAGCCCGGTGATGTTCACGGCGGCCAGCACCACGATGATCATCGGCGCGATCGCCAGGATGGGGATGGTTTGCGAGGCGATGATCCAGGGCATCAGGCTGCGGTCGAGCGCCTTGATGTGGACGATGCCGACGGCGATCAGGATGCCGAGCGCGGTGCCGAAGGCGAAACCGGCCAGCGTCGACGACAGCGTCACCCACGAATGGTAGACGAGGCTGCGGTTGCTGGTAACGTTTCGCAGAAACGTGTTCTCGAAGAAATTCACCGCCACCTGATGCGGCGCCGGCAAGGTCGGCTTCGGCTGCGACAAGGTCTGGCCGATGAATTCCCAGGTGCCGACGGTGACGTCGCCACGCCGGTTCAGGTCGCGCTGGAACGGCGCGTTCATGAAGACGGCGCCGATGTACCAGACGACGACCAGGCCGAGCAGGATCGTGGTGACGGGGATGAACTTGTCGCCGAGGCGGTTTGTCATGAGCGCCGTCCGGATGATCCCCCTCCCCCTTGTGGGGAGGGGTTAGGGGTGGGGGTACCCCGGCGCGCCGCCATGCCCATGTCGGCCTCAATCCTCATAGCTGTGCCCTGCCCTGAGCCCGTCGCGGACGCGCGCGGCGATCTCCAGAAACTCCGGCGTCTCGCGGATGTCGAGCGGGCGCTCCCTCGGCAGCGTCGATTCGATCACGTCGGTGACGCGGCCGGGCCTGGGCGACATCACCACGATGCGGGTCGACAGGTAGACCGCCTCGGGGATGGAGTGGGTGACGAAGCAGATCGTCTTGGTCGTGCGCGCCCAAAGTTCGAGAAGCTGCTTGTTGAGATGGTCGCGCACGATCTCGTCGAGCGCGCCGAACGGCTCGTCCATCAGCAAAAGGTCGGCGTCGAAGGCGAGCGCCCGGGCGATCGAGGCGCGCTGCTGCATGCCGCCGGAGAGCTGCCAGGGGTATTTGTTCTCGAAGCCGGTGAGGTTGACCATGTCGAGCGTGCGCCTGACCCGCTCCCGCTGCTCGGCCTGGCTGATGCCCATGATCTCCAGCGGCAGCGCCACGTTCTTCTCGATGCTGCGCCAGGCAAACAGCGCCGCCGCCTGGAACACGTAACCGTAGGCGCGGGCCTCGCGCGCCTGCTGCGGCGGCATGCCGTTGACGAGGATTGTTCCCTCCGTGGGTTTCTCGAGGTCGGCGATGACACGCAGGAACGTGGTCTTGCCGCAGCCCGACGGGCCGATGAAGGAAACGAACTCGCCCTTGCCGATCGTCAGGTCGACATTCGACAGCGCGTTGACGGGGCCGTCATTGGTCTGGAAGGTAAGCGACAGGCCGCTTGCGGAAACCACCGGTGAGGTCATGCTGCTCATCTTGCTGGGCCGGCTGGCGGCTGGACGGAAACGGATCGCATCCGCAACTTGAACAGGGATCGCGCTGCATCCGCAAGGGGTTGCGGCGGCATCGCACAGGCGAGATGGGGGCAAACGTCATGGACACGCCATCGAAATCGGCCTGCCGGGTCATCCGCCCGACCGGCACCTATGACGGCAAGCAGGGCTTCAGCTATTTCGAAGGCATCGCCCGCGAGACCGTCGGTTCGCAAGGCATCTGCATGCACCTGCTCACCGTGCCGCCGGGCAAGCGCGCCAGGGCGCACATGCATGAAAGCCACGAGACGGCGATCTACGTGCTGTCGGGCGAGGTGCATACCTGGTTCGGCGAGCGCCTCGAACATGTGCTGGTCGCGCGTGCCGGCGACCTGTTCTATATCCCGGCCGGCGTGCCGCACCTGCCCGCCAACCTGTCCACCGAACCTGCCTCGGCGGTGATCGCCCGCACCGACCCGCACGAGCAGGAAAGCGTCGTGCTCTTGCCGCATCTGGATACGCTGGTGCCGGGGTGATCGAGCTTCCGCTGGGGCCGGACCGGCGTGCCTTGCCAATCTTCGGGTCCGGCTCGTCCAAGCGCGCCTGTCAGCCCCGGCAGGCGCGAAACGTCTTCGTCAAGTCCCTGTCCTTGGCGATCATCGAAATGCCGATTTCACTGGTGGCCGCGCAAGCCGCGGCGAAATCCAGCGGGCGATCCAGATATTCGGCGTCGAACACGGCCTTGCCGGCAGTGATGTAGGGGGCCATTTCGATGCACCAGCCATCCTGAAAGCAGCTTTCGGTGATGGCGAAGTCGAAGCTGTCCACGAGCCTCGCCGTGAGGTCCGGCACGTTCTTCTGGCCGATGGCAAGTCCCTGCTCGTGCGCCGATTCGGCCAGGGCCAGCAGATAGGCGAGCGTATCCTGCTCGGTCACCGGAAAACCGGAATCGTTGTCGTGGACGTCCATGTTGTCCGGCTCTACCGCGTCGAAGCCGAGCGCCCTGCAGGCGGCGAACCGTGCCTTCATCAGCGGCAACAGCAGGTCGCGTTGGCGGATATCGAGAAAGCGCTCGTCCGGCCAGTCCGCATATACCTTGCCCACCACCGCCGCCGGAAACCGGTCACGGTCCGGCGCCGTCTTCTCCAGCGTGCCGACGCTGACGTAGCAGATTGTCCTTGTGCCTCGCGTCTGCAGCTTGCGGAGATCGCCGGCATCGACGAGCGCCGGGTGCAGGTCGATCACCTCGACATCGCGTGACAGGTCGATCGGCTCAGTCAGCTGCCAGTCCCAGCCATCGCCCAGCGCGAATGTTCCGCCCGCCGGCGCCGCCACCACGGACAACGCCAGCAGCAGGCCGCAGCCGAGCATGGTCCTGCCGCCGGAGCGCCTTGCACTGACCGGCGTTCTCAAATGCAAGGCTTCACGTCGCCCCACACCGTGCCGTCCTGGTCGTGGATACGCCGTCCCGTCGCGTCGCCTGGGATCTGGGTGATGATCATCATACGCGGCGCGATGGTGTCCTCGCCTTCGAAATGGCAGATGCCGGTGACCAGGAAGGTCCCGTCCTTGCCAGGCAGCGCCTGCAGGATATCGCAGCCGGTGCCATAGCTCCGCACCGAATCCTGCGTCAGCAGCAGGAGCGTGTCGTTGTCGGCCGAACCTTCCTTGTCCAGCTTGCAGCCTTCGGCATTGCCGTAGGCGCCGAAGATCGGCAGCCTGTCGGCGGCGACGGCGGGCACGGCAACCGCCGCGAAAGCCATCACGAGCGCGCCGCGCGCGGCCCCGGACAAAACAGTCATCGACAAGACATCGAGCCGTCGCCTCGCCGTCACCGCCCATTCACGACCCGGCCATAGGGTCGCCGCCGCAACCCTTTTCCGGAGGCCGACATGCCAGAAGAAACCAATTTTCTCGCTCACGAACAAACCCCCTTCCCGGTCGCGTCCGGGGAAACCGTTGTGGCCGCCCCGCCGGAGAATGAAGCCGACGAGGCCGTCGAACAAGCCGAAACCGTCGCTGACGAGAACGAAGGGGCCGACGAGCAGGCCAAAGACGAAGACGAATCCGGCGACGCCGAGAGCAAGGACGAGGAGTCCGAAAGCGGCGACGACGACGATGATGACGATGAAGACGAAGATAAGGACGAAGAAAAGGACAAGGACAAGTAACGTCCTTCGGCTCGCGCAGTCCCCCAGTCGGTCGCGGCGGTCCACGCCGCGCCAGACTCCATCACCGTCGGAAGGCGCGCGGCAAGGGTAAGCGGGTCAGCCGTCCCGCAGGAGATCGCGCGCCAGCGGCAGCATGAAGTCGTGTGTCAGCGCGGCGAGCGGCAAGCCGGCTGGCGCTCGCGGATCGATCCAGGTTGCCGTCTCGATCTCGCCCGCCGGTTCGACCTCGCAGTCGAGCCGGAAGGCGAACACAAACGCCTCGACCATACGGCCTGTCTGGTGCGCGGCCGGGGCTCGGAACAGACCATGCTCCGACACCTCGGCCGCATCCGGCAGCGCCACGCCGATCTCCTCGACCAGTTCGCGCGCCAGCGCCTGCCTCGGCGTCTCGCCGGCGTCGATCTTGCCGCCGGGCTGCATGAACTCGACCGTGCCGCGCTTGCGCACGACGAGCATGCGGCCGCCGCGATCGAGCACGACCGCGGCGGCGATCACGATCGGCTTGATGTCGTGCCCCGGAAAACCGGTCAGGTGACGATCTCGGCTGTCTCGACCACCGCGTGGAACAACACGTCGGCGCCGGCCGCCGCCCACTCTTTGGTGATGTCTTCCGCCTCGTTGTGCGAAAGCCCGTCGACGCACGGGCAAAACACCATCGCCGTCGGCGCCACCCGGTTGATCCAGCAGGCGTCGTGGCCGGCGCCCGAGACGATGTTGCGATGGCTGTAGCCCAGCCGCTCCGCCGCGTCGCGCACCGCCTTGACGCAAGTCTCGTCGAAGGTCACGGGATCGAAATGCCCGACCTGCTCGATCTCGTATTTGATGTCGAGCGCCTCGCAGATCAGGTCGATCCCTTCACGGATGCGCCCGTCCATGGCGTCGAGCACCTCCTTTTCCGGCGAGCGGATGTCGATGGTGAACACGGTCCTGCCGGCGATGATGTTGCGCGAGTTCGGATAGACCTCCATGTGGCCGATCGCGCCGACCGCGTCCGGCTGGTAGTCCATCGCCACCTCGTGCACCATCTCGGTGACGCGGGCCATGCCGAGGCCGGCGTTGCGCCGCTTCGGCATCGGGGTCGAGCCGGTATGGCTCTCCTTGCCGGTCAGCGTCACCTGCAGCCACTTCAGCCCCTGGCCATGGGTGACCACGCCGATGTCGATGTCCTCGTCCTCGAGGATCGGTCCCTGCTCGATATGCAGTTCGAAGAACGCCTTCATCTTGCGAGCGCCGACCGTCTCGTCGCCCTTCCAGCCGATGCGCTCCAGTTCGTCGCCGAACTTCTTGCCTGCCCGGTCGGTATGCGCGTAGATATCGGCCTGGTCGAGCACGCCGGCGAAAACGCCGGACGCCATCATCGCCGGGGCGAATCTTGTCCCCTCCTCGTTGGTCCAGTTGGTCACGACGATCGGGTGTCTTGTCCGGATGCCGAGGTCGTTGAGGGTGCGGATCACCTCCAGGCCGCCGAGCACGCCGAGCACGCCGTCGAACTTGCCGCCGGTCGGCTGGGTGTCGAGATGGCTGCCGACAAAGACCGGCAGCGCCTCGGGGTCGGTGCCCTCGCGCCGGGCGAACATCGTGCCCATCTGGTCGAGGCCCATTTCCAGCCCCGCCGCCTCGCACCAGCGCTGGAACAGTTGGCGGCCCTCGCCGTCCTCGTCGGTCAGCGTCTGCCGGTTGTTGCCGCCGGCGATACCGGGGCCGATCTTCGCCATTTCCATCAGCGAATCCCACAAACGGTCTGGATTGATTCGCAGATTCTCGCCGGGGGCTGCCACCGTCAGGACCTCATTTCAGTTCGACTTCGACAAAACTCATCGGCTGGTCGCCGGCGTTGACCACGTTGTGCTCGACGCCCTCGTCGCGGCGGTAGGCGACGCCGGCTTCCATGTCGACACGCCTGATACCGCCGCCCGGCTCCTCCAGCAGGAAGGCGCACGGCGTCAGCGTGGTGACCACATAATCCATCGCGTGGCGGTGCCAGCGGGTTTCCGCGCCGGGGTCGAAGTCCCAGCGCGTCACCCGGACCTTGTCGTCGTCGACGAGAACCGCGCTCGTCGCCTGCTGCCGCGCCCGGTAGGTCAATCGATCATCCTCAGGACTTCGCGGATGTGGTCGATCAGTTCGTTGATCTGTCCCTTGGTGATGATCAGCGGCGGCGACAGCGCGATGATGTCGCCGGTGGTGCGGATCAGCGCCCCGCGCTCGTAGGCCTTCAGGAACGCCGAGAAGGCGCGCTTGGTGGGCTGGCCGGCGATCGGCGCCAGCTCGATCGCGCCGATCAGGCCGACGTTGCGGATGTCGATGACGTGCGGCTCGCCCTTCAGCGAGTGCAGCGCATCCTCCCAATGGGAGGCAAGCTCGGCGCCGCGCGTCAGCAGCCCCTCGTCCTTGTAGGTCTCCAGCGTGCCGAGGGCGGCGGCGCAGGCGAGCGGGTTGCCGGAATAGGTGTAGCCGTGGAAGAACTCGATCAGGTGTTCCGGCCCGGTCATGAAGGCGTCGTGGATCTGCTTGGTGACGAACACCGCGCCCATCGGGATGACGCCGTTGGTGACGCCCTTGGCGGTGGTGATGATGTCGGGCTGCACGCCGAAATAGTCGGCGGCGAACGGCGTGCCGAGCCGGCCGAAGCCGGTGATGACCTCGTCGAAGATCAGAAGGATGCCGTGTTTGGTGCAGATCTCGCGCAGCCTCCGCAGGTAGCCCTTCGGCGGGATCAGCACGCCGGTGGAGCCCGCCACCGGCTCGACGATGACTGCGGCGATGGTCGAGGCGTCGTGCAGGGCGACGATGCGCTCAAGCTCGTTGGCGAGCTCGGCGCCGTGCTCCGGCTCGCCGCGGGTGAACGCGTTCTTCTCCGGCAGGTGGGTATGCGGCAGGTGGTCGACGCCGCCGAGCAGCGTGCCGAACATCTTGCGGTTGTTGACGATGCCGCCGACCGAGATGCCGCCGAAATTGACGCCGTGATAACCGCGCTCGCGGCCGATCAGCCGGGTGCGGGCACCCTCGCCTTTCGCCCGGTGATAGGCGATCGCCATCTTCAGCGCGGTGTCGACCGATTCCGAGCCGGAATTGGTGTAGAAGACATGCTCCATGCCTTCGGGCGCGATCTCGATCAGCCGGTTCGACAGCTCGAACACCGCCGGATGGCCCATCTGGAAGGCCGGTGCGTAGTCGAGCTCGGCTGCCTGGGTCTGGATCGCCTCGGTGATCTTCGGACGGCAGTGGCCGGCGTTCACGCACCACAGGCCGGCGGTGCCGTCGAGGATCTTTCGGCCGTCGGCCGAGGTATAGTGCATGTCCTTGGCGGCGACCATCATGCGCGGCGCCTGCTTGAACTGCCGGTTCGCCGTGAACGGCATCCAGAAGGCGGACAGATCGTTCGGCGCGACTTTCGTTCTGTTGGACATTGACCAAGCCTCTCCTTGAGAATTCCTGTTCAGCTAACGGCCGACGCTTGGTCTTCGCGACGTTTGATGCTACGCAAATTTTTGACCGATTGGACAAACGTTAGCACCGCCGCAAAGGCGGTCAAGCCACTAGTATCGGAAATGCCGCGCCCAAATCGCGCTCCACAGCAAGACAGAAACTGGTCCAGAGAATTGGTCCAGAGGGATGATTTGATCTTGCGCTGCAAGGCTCCGCGAAGCGCCCGTATTCCCGTGCCGGCGCGGCGACGGCGAGGCGCCTGATGGACAGTTCGACCCGCCGGCCGCGCACCCGCATCCAGCAGGAAAAACGCGAGCTCATCCTCGAAGCGGCGCTCGAGGTTTTTTCCGCCAACGGTTTCCGCGGCGCCACCGTCGACCAGATCGCCGAGGCGGCGGGCATGTCGAAACCCAATTTGCTCTATTATTTCCGCAGCAAGGAGGACATCCACGTCACTCTGATGCAGCGCCTGCTCGACACCTGGCTGGCGCCGCTGCGCGAGCTCGACGACATCGGCGACCCGATGACCGAGCTGAGGAGCTACATCAGGCGCAAGCTGGAGATGGCGCGCGATTTCCCGCGCGAGAGCCGGCTGTTCGCCAACGAGATGCTGCAGGGCGCGCCGCGCATCAGGCCGATGCTGGAAGGCGAGTTGAAGGCGTTGGTCGACGACAAGGCCGAGCTCGTCAAGGGCTGGATGCGCGCCGGCAAGATCGCCCGCACCGACCCCTATCACCTGATCTTCGCCATCTGGGCGACCACCCAGCACTACGCCGATTTCGACGTGCAGGTGCGCGCCGTGCTCGGCCCGGACCGCGGCGCCGACGGCCGCTTCGAGGACGCCGCGCGGTTTCTGGAGCAGCTTTTTCTCGAGGGGCTGAAGCCGGGCCGCACCTGAATCTCGCAGGCGCCCTCGTTCGCTGTGAGGCCGTCGCTGCCCGAAAGTCCGGATTGCCGCCGCGAGGCACCTGCGCCAGCATGCCCCCTCCAACCCGGGAGGAACGACGATGGCAAAGCTGCTGGCACTCTACAAGACGCCGAAGGATACGGCGGCATTCGACCGCTACTACCATGCGACCCATGTGCCGATGGCCAAGAAAATCCCCGGCCTGAGGAAATACGAGATCAGCAAGGGCCCGGTAGCGGCGCCCGCCGGCCCGGCCGGCCTGCATCTTGTCGCCGTGCTCGAATTCGAGTCCGCCGCGGCCCTCCAGGCCGCCCTCGCCTCGCCGCAAGGCCAGGCGACCGCCGCCGATCTCGCCAACTTCGCCGACGGCGGCGTCGATCTTCTGGTGTTCGACACGGTCGAGGTCTGACCTCAGTCGCGCGTCGCCGCCATCACGGCCAGCCCCAGCAGCGTGACGGCCGCGCCCGCGGCAATGCGCGGCGTCGTCCAGCCGTGGCCGAGCACGCCCTCGATCAGGATGACGACGATCGGCGTCAGGTAGTTGTAGGCCAGCACCTTGGACGCCGGCAGCCTGAGCGCCGCGAACTGCAGCAGGAAAAACGTGCCGGCGGTGGTGAAGGCGGCGAGGTAGACGATCGCCGCCCAGGCGACCGCCGGCAGCGCCGTCCAGTCGGTGGCGAAAATGTCGCGCAACGCGAACGCGGCGATGCACAGCCCGGTCGCGAACAGCGTCCAGAACGTGAACGCGATCACCGGCTCGCCGCGGTTGAATTTGCGCACCAGCGGCGCGTAGGCCGCGTGGCAGGCCACGCCCGTCGTGAAGATCAATTCGCCCGGCCCGACGCGGAACGCCAGCATGGCGGCGATGTCGCCGCGAAAGATCACCCACAGCGCGCCGCAGGCGGCGAACGCCAGGCTGACCATCACCGCCAGCCGCGGCACTTCGCCGAGGAACAGGAAGCCGAAGCCGGCCGCCATCATCGGCATCAGCGTGAACACCGCGCCGGCCGAGACCGGATCGGTGAGGCCGAGCGCGATGAACATGGTGATGAAGAACGTTGCCATCAGCACGCCGAGCGTCAGGTAGCGCCAGGGCGCCACCGGCGCCGGAACGCGGCCGCGCAGCAGGATCAGCGCAGCCGTGCCCATGATCGTGGTGCCGATCAGGAATCGCATGGCGTTGAGCGGACCCGGCCCGATATGCGGCACCGCCAGCGCGCCGAACGAGAACGACCCCGCGACCAGCGACGCGAAAGCGATCATCGCCAGATGGGCGAAGAGCTTCTGCGATCGCGCTGGCGCGACCGGCGCGATGACCTCGAGCGACATCGCGCGATCTGGCGGGTTGCCGTGTCATCCGTCAAGCGCCGGCCGCTCGCGAGGCGTTGATCCAGCGATCGGCCGAGTTGCTTGCGGGCCGGTTGCGATCGTGCGAAGAGCCGGGGATGCTGTCACCGGGAACAAGGCGATGAGCGGGCACAACGACGGGCTCACCTATGCAAAGGCCGGGGTCGACATCGACGCCGGCAACGAGATGGTCGAGCGGATCAAGCCGCTGGTGCGCTCCACCCGCCGGCCCGGCGCCGACGGCGAGATCGGTGGTTTCGGCGGGCTGTTCGACCTGAAGGCGGCGGGTTTCACCGACCCGGTGCTGGTCGCCGCCAACGACGGCGTCGGCACCAAGCTGAAGATCGCCATCGACTCCGGCCGCCACGACACCATCGGCATCGACCTCGTCGCCATGTGCGTCAACGACCTCGTCGTGCAGGGGGCCGAGCCGCTGTTCTTCCTCGACTATTTCGCCACCGGCAAGCTCGACCCCGAGCAGGGCACGGCGATCGTCGCCGGCATCGCCGCCGGCTGCCGGCAGGCCGGCTGCGCGCTGATCGGCGGCGAGACGGCCGAAATGCCCGGCATGTATCACGGCAGCGACTACGACCTCGCCGGCTTCGCGGTCGGCGCGGCCGAGCGCGGCCAGCTGCTGCCCACCGACGACATCGTCGAGGGCGACGTGCTGCTGGGATTGGCCTCCTCCGGCGTGCATTCCAACGGCTTTTCACTGGTGCGCCGGATCGTGACGCTGTCCGGACTCGGCTGGGACGCGCCGGCGCCGTTCGCCGACGGCCGGACGCTCGGCGAGGCGCTGCTGGAACCGACGCGCATCTACGTAAAATCCCTGCTCAAGGCGATCCGCGGCACGCATGGCGTGAAGGCTCTGGCTCACATCACCGGGGGCGGCTTTCCCGACAACATCCCGCGCGTGCTGCCGAAGGACTTTTCGGCCGAGCTGGACCTCGAGGCGATCGAGGTGCCGAAGGTGTTCTCCTGGCTGGCGGCGACCGGCGGCGTCGCCGCCGAGGAGATGATGCGCACCTTCAACTGCGGCATCGGCATGATCGCCGTGGTGGCGGCCGGCCAGGCGGCGCAGGTGGCCGCCGTGCTGCAGGAGGCCGGCGAAACCGTCACGCCGGTCGGCCGCATCGTGCCGAGGCGCGACGCCGGCGTCATCTACAGGGGGAGGCTCGCGCTATGACGACACGCAGGCGCGTCACGGTGCTGATCTCCGGCCGCGGCTCCAACATGGCGTCGCTGATCGCGGCGGCGCGCGAGCCCGATTTTCCGGCCGAGATCGTCGGCGTCATCTCCGACCAGAAGCAGGCCGCAGGCCTCGCCCTGGCGGAGGCTGCCGGCATCGTCACCAAGGTGCTGCCGCGCGGCGACTACCCGAGCAAGGAAGCGCACGACCAGGCGATCGACGCGACGCTGCATGCGTTCGGCACCCAGATCGTCTGCCTCGCCGGCTACATGCGGCTCTTGACCACCGCGTTCGTGGAGGAGTGGAAGGGCCGGATGATCAACATCCACCCTGCCCTGCTGCCGCTGTTCAAGGGCCTGGACACGCATCGCCGCGCGATCGACGCCGGCATGCGCATCCACGGCTGCACCGTGCATTTCGTTACGCCCGAGATGGACGGCGGACCCATCATCGCGCAGGCGGCGGTGCCGGTGGCCCTGGACGATACCGCCGAAACGCTCGCCGCGCGCGTGCTCAAGGCCGAGCACCGGCTCTATCCGCTGGCGCTGCGGCTGGTTGCCGCCGGCAAGGCGCGCATGGAAAACGGCCGCGCGGTGCTCACCGACGTTCACGACGGCAATGCCGGTCGTCCGGGCGTGATCTACGCGCCCGAACCGGTACGGATCAGCCATGATCTGGAACAGCTGGCCCGCATCACGCCGTAGGGGCATCCGCCGATCGCGACAAATTGCGACCCGCGCTTAAACCTATCGAAATGCCTGCCGCTTAACGGTTTTCCGCAAGCGGCCGTCCGTCGGGGACGGTGTTTCGGGGCGGAATCATGCAGCGTGCGGGTTGGTTGTGCTTTGCCGCACTGGTGTTGTCGGCATGTTCCGACACCGACGTGCCGCCCGATGGCAGCCCCTCGGCGGGGCTCTCCTCCGACCGTTTCGGCTATAAGGTCGGCCAGGACGTGGCGGTCGGCGAAGACCTGAGCTTCGGCTGGCTGCGCGGCGTCGTTTCCGGCTACACGGCGCCGGACAAGGCCGCTCCCGCGAAACTCGACTGGCTCGCCACCGCCAAGGGCTGCACCTTTCCCAGACCCGCCGCAGGCGAGCGCGTCGTCCAGGTGCATGCCGGCGAATCGCAGCAGGGGTCCGGCGTGTTCGGCATCTCCAGGGCGGCGGTACTGGAGCGTGCGCAGAACTACGTGTCGTTGTGGCAGCAGAAGGGCCGCGACCCCGGCGTAAACTCGGACCGTTCCGGCGACCGGCTCAAGGTGGTCGACGTCGTCGTCACCGAGCGCGACAAGCCGGTCTATCTGGTGCTGGCCGGCGGCCACGACCTGTTGTGGAACATCAGCAAGGCCGAGGGCGCCCGCATCGCTCAGGTGGCGATCGTCGGTGCCGGCAATGCCGGCGTCGCCAATCTCGACGCCGACGTGCCGGTGGCAGTCCTCAGCGGCGGCGCCGCGACCCGCTGCCAGGTGTCGGCGCTGCGCAAGCCGCAGCCCTACTGGGGCGTGGTCAAGCTGGCTGAAAAGGGCGACGCTACCTCCAGGCAGGCGGTGAAGAGCCGCGACGACGCTTTCCGCCGCTACGACAGCTGGTTCCGCTCGACCTTCGGCACGCCCAGCGAACCGGTGACCATCGGCATCGAACGGATGAGCCACGCCGTGGTCGGGCCGATGCCGAGGACGCTGGACGCCCGCATACCTTATCGCGGCCTTGCCGGCGGCACGGTCCGGCTCGCCCCGACCGACCATGTCTTCTTCGCCGCGTCGGCGGCCGGCTACGACGCCGCCCACGACCCGCTGGTGCGCAAGCAGGCACAGCAGCTCGCCGGCGGCGATCTCACCGCGCTGAACAGCAAGTAGGAGCCATCCACGTGAACAGCCTGCTCCGCATTGCGGTCGTCGTGCTGCTGCTCATCGTCGGCGCGCCTTTCATCGGGATGTTCGTGTTCAACGTTTCGGCCGCGGCCTACGTCTGGCAGATGATGGGCATCGTCAACGACACCCAGCGCGAGATCGACGAGCGGAACGCCACCGACTTCCACGGCGCCAGGGTTGTCCCGGACGATGCCCGCGGCCTGCGGGCGCTGCGCAACTTCGACGACTTCGAGCGCTCGCGCGCCGTCACGCTGGCGATGTACATGAAGATGGGCGACATCCGCCGCGGCGACAAGGCGTCGTTCGATCCTGACGAGGCGGAAACCTACCTCGCCACCCGCCTGCCGCTGCTGGCGCGCGCCGAATGCGACCTGATCGTCAAGGCCTTCGCCAGCAAATGCGCGGTGAACCGCGTCGAGGCAAGACCGGTGGAAGACATGTACCGGGTCGACATGCAGCTCACCTTCGTGCAGCGCGAGCCGTTCGGCGAGGTCAGGAAGGCTCCGGAGCTCAACTATGTCGAGATCCCGATCAACCTGAACGACATGAAGGACAGGACGATGATGTCGGACGGCTGGCTGTCGCAGCGCAAGAAATATTACGACACCGTCGCCAGGGGATGCATCAAGGTCCGCAAGCAGAACAGCAATTGCGCGATCCTGTCGGTGGAGGTCAGATCGACGCCGGAGCGCGGCAGCTCGGCGATCCGCGTCGTCGCGGAATCGCGCTACGCGGTGCTGCAGTAGCCGGATCGACGGACCCCGACGGTCCATCGTCATCGCGCCAGGTCGCGAAACCGCCTCACCCCGCCTGCGGCGGCTGCGCCAGCACCGTCTCGATGATCTCCAGCACGCCGACGCTCTGGCTGAGCGGCATGGCCTGAGACTGGGTCTCGCCGCGCCGCAGTGCCTGCATCACCGCCGCCGCCTCGAACTGCAGCCCGTTGCCGGGGAAGCGATGGGCGTATTGCTTGCGCCCCGGCAGCGGCAGGCGCGCCAGCAGCTTGCCGATACCGCCCGTCACGGCCCTCGCGCCGACCAGCGGCAGGTCGTGCGATCCAGGTCCGAAAACCGTCAGCTTCTGCGCCTTGAGGAACGGCGCCTCCAGCCGCAGCGCGCCGCGGCTGCCGCGTATGGTGAAGACGTTGGCGCCTTCGCGGTCGAAGCCGCAGGACAGCGACGCCGTCGCGCCGGCGAAGCTGAGCTCGAAGACGCAGCGCCGGTCGACACCGCTTTTGGCCGCCCACCAACGGCCGGAGAATCGCTCCGGCAGGCCGAGGAAATGCACCGCCAGCGACAGCGGGTAGACGCCGAGGTCGAGGGCCGACCCGCCGCCCAGCGCCGGATCGAAGAAGCGGCCGGCGGCATTTTCGTCCTTGCGGTAGGACAGGTCGGCGTCGATATGCACGACCTCGCCGATCGCCTCGGCCGCAAGCAGCGCGCGCGCCGCCTCGACCGCCGGCAGAAAGCGCGTCCACAAAGCCTCCATGGCGAAGCAGCGGTTGCGCGCCGCCAGGTCGGCGATGCGTGCCGCGTCGCCGCTGGAGGTCGCCAGCGGCTTTTCCACAAGCACCGGCTTTTTCGCCGCCAGCACCGCCAGCGCCTGCTCGGCATGCAGCGCGTTGGGCGTCGCCAGATAGACCGCGTCGATCGCGTCATCGGCGACGAGTTCGGCAAGGCCCGCGTAGGCTCTTGCCGCACCCGCGGCCTGCATGAACGCCAGCGCGGACGTTTCGCTGCGCGACGCAACCGCGCCGATGCGCGTGCCCGGCAGCAGTGCGAGGTCGGCGGCGAACTGCCGCCCAATCCCGCCGGCGCCGACTACCCCCCAGGTGAACGGGCGCGCCGGACCGGCTGCGCGCGGTGGGTTTTGCTGCATCGGCTGTCGTTCATCCTGCATGGCCGGACCATATCCGCCCGCGCCTAAGAGAGGATTGACGCGCACCCTCTTGCACCGCCGCCAGCGCAGGCCATACCTTGCCCCCGCCAGCGGAGCCCGCCCATGTTCAAGCCCCTCGCCCCCAAGTCCATCCGGCCGCCCTTCGCGCGCTACAGCCACGGGATCGAGTTGCCCGCCGGCAAAAGGCTCGTCTTCTGCTCCGGCCAGCTCGGCATCGGCCCGGACGACAGCGTGCCCGACGACGCCGGCGCGCAGGCGGAACTGTGCTTCGCCAACGTGGCGGCCATTCTGGCGGAGGCCGGCATGGGGCTGGAAAACATCGTCCGCATCAATGCCTTCGTCACCGACCGCGCCTATCTCCGGCCTTATATGGATGTGCGCGACCGGGTGGTCGGCGACCCGCCGCCGGCCTCGACGCTGATGATCGTCGCGGGTTTCGCCCGGCCGGAATTCAAGGTCGAGATCGAGGCGATCGCCGCCGGTTGAGGCCGAACCAAGCCAGGGACTGCGCCTCCACTTACAAAAAACGCGCATCTGCCCTAAGACCTCGCCAAGGTTGAGTTCCCGGAGGCTCGCATGACGGCACCGAAAAACCGCGTTTGGTGGGGTGACTACCGGACCACCGAATATGCCGCGATCGATCCCGAGCGCACCATCGCGGTGCTGCCGGTGGCGGCGATCGAGCAGCACGGCCCGCATTTGCCGGTGTCCACCGACACCACCATCATGCAGGGCATGCTGGAGACGGTGATCCCTCGCCTGCCGGAGAACCTCGACATCCGCATCCTGCCGGTGCAGGCGGTCGGCAAGTCCAACGAGCACCTTTATGCGCCGGGCACGCTCACGCTGCCGGCGCCGGTGCTGATCGAGGCCTGGACCGAGCTTGGCGTCTCGATCGCGCGCGCCGGCGTGAAAAAACTCGTCGTCGTCAATTCGCATGGCGGCAACGAGGAGATCATGGGCATCGTCACCCGCGAGCTCAGGGTACGCTTCGGCATGCTGGCCGTGAAAACCAGCTGGCAGCGTTTTGGCCGTCCCGCTGGCATGTACACCGACCTGGAGGATCGCCAGGGCATCCACGGCGGCGACGTCGAGACCTCGCTGATGCTGCATTTCCGCCCCGACCTGGTCGACATGGGCAAGGCGCGGAACTTCGTCTCCAACGTCGGCCGCGCCGAGGAAACCTTTTCTCTGCTGCGCCAGACCAGCACCCACGCCTTCGCCTGGATCGCCACCGACCTCAACCCGCACGGCGTCGTCGGCGACGCCTCGATCGCCACCGCCGAAAAGGGCCGCCTGACCGCCGAGCACCAGGCCGACGGTTTCGTCCGGCTGCTCGAGGATATCAGGGACGCTTCGCTGGAGACGTGGCTGTCTTAAGGCTGGGTGCGTCCTTCGAGGCTCGCCCATAAAGATTTGTATGCACTCTCCGACGCCGTGCGGGCTCGCATCTCAGGATGGGGACGGTCCTGCCAGCTTTTTCGGCAAGCTGATGACGTCGGGCGATTGGCGGTGTGGCGCGACCGTCCTCATCCTGAGGTGCGAGCCCCCACGGTGTCGGCATCCGGCCCCTACTCTGACGGGCGAGCCTCGAAGGACGCACCGGAATGTCAGCGCAAAGCGCTCGAGCGTCAGGTCCACGGCACCGAAAGTCCGGTTTCGTCAGTCCTGGCACAGCTTATGTCAGGTCCCCCGCCGCGAATTCGCGCCCGGGTCGACCAAAGCCTTTGACAAGCCTGCGCTTTCAGGACCTGACATAAGCCGCCCGCGTCACATCGCGATGTCCAGCCGGAACGGCACGCCCTCCATCGCATCGGTCCCTCGCCCGATGGCACGAACCGCTTCGACCATCCGGTTGTCGCGGCCAAGCATGTGATCGGCAAGCGCAATCAGCCGCGCATTGGGTGTCGCCGAGGGTGACGCGCGGCGCAGGGCGGCGGCCAGTTCGGTTTCGTCGCGCTCCGGCGCAAGCGCGGCTGCGATGATGTAGGCGCTTGCCGTGGAGCGGCTGATGCCGGCGAAGCAGTGTACCACCATCGGCTTTTCCCGGTCCCAGCCGCGCGCGAAGTCGAGCAGCGCTTGCACATGGCTTTCGGCGGGCAGCGTAAACCCTTCCTGCGCCTCGACAATATCGTGCATGGAGAGGTGCAGGTGACGATTGGCCAGGATGGCCGCCGGCCGCGTCACCGCCGTGCCTTCCGACAGCAGCGACAGCATCCATTCGGCCCCGTAAGCCGACACCGTCTCCTCGATCCGCGACAGCGGGCAAACGTAAATCATTGATTCTTCTCCACTTCCAGCCGACTATTCATGCTCCAGACCGCCAGCGCCTGTTCCAGCCGCGACCAAGCCGCCTCGTCGCCCGGCAAGCCGAAACGCAATGCCCGCTCGCTCCACGAAAAATTGCGCACGAGTACGCCGGCACTCCCGAGCACATCAAAAAGCCGTGGCGCTTCAATGGTTTCGACGAACCGATACAGGTCCGTCCCGCCCGTCGCGGCAAGCCCGAAGCGATCCAGCAGCCGGTCGAGACGCGCCGCCTCGGTCGCGAGTTTCGACCGCGTCGCCTGCTGCCAATCGCCGTCCGAAAGCGCTTTCAAGCCGATCTCCAGAGCCGGTCCGCTCACCGCCCACGGCCCGAGTCTGGCGGCCAGCCGTGCCGCGACAGTCTCCTCGGCCAGCGCGAAACCCAGCCGCACGCCGGCGAGGCCGAAGAATTTTCCGAACGAACGCAATACCACGAGACCGGGCCGCCCTGTGTCAGGAGCGAGGCTGGCGCCCGCCGGGCCGACATCCATGAACGCCTCGTCGACGACCAGCAGCCCGCCCCGGCGGCCGAGCCGGTCGGCGAGTTCAAGCAGCGCCTCGCGGCCGGCAAGCCTGCCGTCGGGATTGTTCGGGTTGACGGCGACGGCGACGTCGGCATCGTACAAATCATTGAAATCGCTTGTTTCCTCGACGCGGTGCCCGACCAGCGCCGCCGCTCTCGCGTGCTCGGCATAGGTCGGCCCGAGCACCGCCGTGCGTCCCGGCGCCACCTCCCCCATCACCAATGGCAGCAGGATCTGCGTACCCGGCGCCGCGACCACCAGCGCCGGCGAAGGCGCGCCATAGGCGGCCGCCGCGGCCGCCCTCAGCGCCTTTTCCCGGCCCGGCTCGGGCAAGCGGGTGAAGGCTGTGGCGGGAAAATCGAAAAGCGGATAGGAGTGCGGGTTGATCCCGGTCGACAGGTCGATCCAGGGCTCGGGCGCCAGCGGAAAAAGCCGGCGCGCGCGTCCAAGGCTGCCGCCGTGGTCGTCCACCGTCCCGATTTCTCCCGCATCCCGCGTCATGTCAGCTCCGCTCGCCTTCCTGTCGCTCCTGGTCGAGCTCGCGGTCGGTTACCCCGACCGCCTCGTGCGCGCAATCGGCCACCCGGTCATCTGGATCGGCCACCTCATCTCCTGCCTCGACCGGACACTCAATCGCGCCACCTTCTCCGACATCTCCCGGCGCATTCTCGGCTGCCTGGCATTGTTCGTGCTGGTCGGCGTGCCGGCGGGAATGGCCTATGCCATTGAATCGACACTGCTCGCCCTGCCCTGGGGTATTTTTGCGGTTGCCCTGCTCGCTTCCAGTCTGATCGCCCAGCGCAGCCTCGGCAGCCACGTCAGGGCGGTCGCCGACGCGCTCGACCAGGGCGGCCTGCCCGCCGGTCGCATCGCCGTGTCGAAAATCGTCGGGCGCGATCCCGAACGCCTCGACGAAGCCGGCGTCAGCCGCGCTGCCATCGAGAGCCTGGCCGAGAATTTTTCGGACGGCGTCGTCGCCCCGACGCTCTGGCTGACCCTCGGCGGGCTCGCGGGCGGCACCGCCTACAAGGCGGCCAACACCGCCGATTCGATGATCGGCCACCGCACGCCCAGGCATCAGGCCTTCGGCTGGGCGGCAGCGCGCTTCGACGACCTGATCAACCTGCCGGCGTCGCGGCTGTCGGCCCTGCTGGTCGTCGCCGCCGCGACCCTCGTCCCCGGCGCGAAATCCCGCGCTGCCTGGCGGGCGGTGTGGCGCGACGCGGCAAAACACCGGTCGCCCAACGCCGGCTGGCCGGAAGCGGCGATGGCGGGCGCGCTCGGCGTGGCGCTGGCCGGGCCGCGCGCCTATGGCGGCGTCATGGTCGACGATGTCCTCATGGGTGAAGGCGGCCGGCGCGAGGCCACCGCCGCCGACATCCGCCGCGCGCTGAAACTCTACTGGACGGCCGACCTGCTGCTGGTGGCGCTGGTCGGTGCGATCGCCTTGGCGTTGCTCGCGATCTAGCCGCAATACCGGCACTTTCCGGTACTGGCACTGCGGCACCCGAGCCCCTATCGTAGGTCGACGGCCGCCGTTGGTGGCTCACATCGGCACCAGGAGAAAAACGCATGGCGGTTGAAGGCGCGGGCAGCGACCTTGTGCAGGTGGTGGCGCTGCTGGCGGCCGGCGTGGTCGCCGTGCCGATCTTCAAGCGCATCGGCCTCGGCTCCATCCTCGGTTATCTCGCCGCGGGCGTGGTGATCGGCCCGTTCGGCCTCGGCATCTTCTATGAAGCCGAAGCGATCCTGCACATCGCCGAGCTCGGCGTGGTGATGTTCCTGTTCATCATCGGTCTGGAGATGAAGCCGTCCCGGCTATGGGGCCTGCGCAGCGAGATTTTCGGGCTCGGCGTGCTGCAGGTCGGTCTGTGCGCGGCCCTGCTCACCCTGATCGGCATCGCCACCGGCTTCCCTGTCGCCGCGTCCTTCGTCGCCGGCGCCGGCTTCGTGCTGACCTCTACGGCCATCGTCATGCAGTCGCTGGAGGAAAGCGGCGACATGTCGACACCCAAGGGCCAGCGCATCATCTCCATCCTGCTGCTCGAAGACCTGGCGATCGTGCCGCTGCTGGCGCTGGTCGCGTTCCTCGCGCCGGGCGGCGGCGAGACCGGCTGGAGCGAGCGGCTGACGGGCGTCGGCATCGGCGTCGCCTCGATCGTCGGCCTGGTGATCGCCGGCCGCTACCTGCTCAACCCGCTGTTCCGCATCCTTGCCGAGTCCCGGGCGCGCGAGGTGATGACGGCGGCGGCGCTTCTGGTGGTGCTCGGCTCGGCGCTGGCGCTGCAGCTCGGCGGCCTGTCGATGGCGATGGGCGCGTTCCTGGCCGGCGTCATGCTGTCGGAATCGACCTTTCGCCATCAGCTCGAAGCCGACGTCGAGCCGTTCCGCGGCATCCTGCTCGGCCTGTTCTTCCTCGCCGTCGGCATGTCGCTCGACCTTGCCATCGTCTGGGAGAACTGGCGGCTCGTCGCCTTCTACGTCGCCGCCTACATGGTGGCGAAGGCGATCGGCATCTATGCGGTCGCCCGCCTGCTCGGCTCCGGCCATCAGGAGGGTGTGGAGCGCGCGGTCGTGATGGCGCAGGGCGGCGAGTTCGCCTTCGTGCTCTACGCGGCTGCGACCGCCGAGGGCATCATCACCGCCAACGAGAACGCCACGCTGACGGCGATCATCATCGTGTCGATGGTGCTGACGCCGCTCGCCATGATCGTCATGCGCCGCCTCACGCCGCGCGAGACGCAGTCGCTGGAAGGCGTCGACGTCGCCGACGGGCTGAGCGGCAGCGTGCTGATCATCGGCTTCGGCCGCTTCGGCCAGATCGTCAGCCAGCCGCTGCTGCTGCGCGGCATCGACGTGTCGATCATCGACAACGACGTGGAGATGATCCAGGCCGCCGCCGATTTCGGCTTCAAGGTCTATTACGGCGACGGCACACGGCTCGACATCCTGCATGCCGCCGGCGCCAGCCACGCGCGCGCCGTGCTTGTCTGCGTCGACAAGGGCGACACGGCGGTGCGCATCGCCGAGCTGATGAAGGCGGAGATGCCGCTGGTGCCGGTGCTGGCCCGCGCCTTCGACCGCGGCACCACCATCGCGCTGATCAAGGCGGGCGTCGCCTATCAGCTGCGCGAGACGTTCGAGTCGGCGCTGGCCTTCGGCGGCGAAGCGCTGCAGACGCTCGGCGTCGAAGCCGACGCGGTCGCCGGGGTGCTGGCCGACGTGCGCCGACGCGACGACGAGCGGCTGGAACTGCAGGTTGCCGGCGATTTTTTTGCCGGGCGCGGGCTGATGAAGGGCAACGCGCCGATCCCGGCGCCGCTCACCCAGCCGAAACGCGCCGGACAGGCGATGAACCCCGAGACGGCCGACGCGCTCGCGCAGGCGGCCACCGAAGAGCGCTGACGGAGAGTTTGATGATCGCGACGATCGAGCAGGTGGTCGGTTTCTGGCGCGAGGCCGGCCCGGAGCGCTGGTTCGAGAAGGACGAGCGTTTCGACGCGGAGTTTCGCCAGCGCCTGCTGGAAACGCATATGGCGGCGGCGCGGCGCGAGCTCGACCACTGGTCGGACAGCGCGGAGGGCTCGCTCGCGCTGATGATCGTGCTCGACCAGATGCCGCGCAACTGCTTTCGCGGCACCGGCCACATGTACGCCACCGACCCGCTGGCGCGCCTCTTCGCCCGCAAGGCGCTTGCCGCCGGCCACGACCAGGCCCTGGAAGGGCAGATTCGAATCTTCTTCTACCTGCCGCTTTCGCATTCGGAGAGCCTGGCCGATCAGGAAGAGGCGGTGCGGCTGAACCTGGCCAACCTCGACGAGGAGTACGCAAAACACGCGCGCGGCCATCGCGATATCGTTGCGCGTTTCGGCCGTTTCCCCCACCGCAACAAAATCCTCGGGCGCGAAACCACGCCGGAAGAGCAGGCCTTTCTCGACGACGGCGGTTTCGCCGGCTGACTCCAGTCGAGCGGGACAATAACGCTGCCGGACCGCGGCCGGCCGGGCGCAGCGGATTCGCTGCGTTTCAGACAGCCGGGAACGTGAATTCCCTCGGAACTTCCCGGCTGGACAGACGTTTCAAGCGTCTCTGACCTGTAGTCCCCCCGAAATCAAACAGTCCCCGCATAGCCTGGAGGTCTCCGTGAACGACAAGCTGTTTTACACGCCGATTGCAATCGTGGTCGGCGACGTCGAGAAGCAGGAGATCGGCACGCTGGCCGAGGCGCATCGTTTCCTGGCGGCCAGGCCGGAAACGGAGCGAGGCGACGCTTACAACAACGCACGCAGGGCTTGTGAGGCGGCCGCCGCCGGCTACGTGACGATGGAGCAGGCCAGACGCGCGGTGATGGCCTATGCCGAAACCGCCGGCATCATCTCTCCGGAGGTCGTGAGCGCCTTCGCCTCTCGTGCCGTGGCGCGTGGCTACGGCGGGTTTGCGGCCTGACCCAGGTCTGCAGCCCGGTCAGGAGGCGTAAAACTGGACTAGTCTGCCAGCCTCCACCAATCCGCGCCGCGAGGCAGCCGCTCGATGCCCGCCCCGTCGACAGCAGCGAGGAGATGCGTCAGCGGCACGCCGTCGATCGTCAGGTCGGACGCGATTTCGGCCAGCGGCACCAGCACGAAGGCGCGTTCGGTCATGCGCGGGTGCGGAATGTCCAGGCCGGGCTCGCTGACTCGGCGGTCACCGTACAACAAGATGTCGATATCGATCAGGCGCGGGCCCCAGCGCTCCCTGCGCTCGCGCTTCAGCCGGTGCTCCTCCGCCAGGCAAAGGTCGAGCAGATCGCGCGGCCCCAGCGCGGTACGCACTTCGGCGGCGGCGTTGATGAAGTCCGGCTGGTCGAGCTTGCCCCACGGCGGCGTGCGGTAGAGCGACGACACGGCGATGACCTCGGTTGCTGCGTCGGCGTCCAGGCGGCGCAGCGCTTCGCCCATGGCCTGCGCCGGGTCGCCAAGATTGCCGCCAAGGCCGAGGAAAACGCGCTCGGGCATGGCCTTCACGCCGTCATCCCTGAAGCTTGATCGCTCTGGCACCATGGACGCCCCAGTTTCTTCACAAGCACGCTCCAGCCTCCCGGCCGTCACCACATTCCCTCGCTAGGCCCGTTAACGAAACCGTTGCGCTGGCAAGTGATTTTCATTGCGCCGGGCTCGCCCGTAACGCATGGTGCGGCGAGAGGCAACATGTTGAAACGTACACTGATCCTGACTGCTCTGGTTGCCTTGTCCGTTTCGACGGCGAGCGCCGCCAGCCTTTCCAAGACCTACAGCTATTTTGCGATCGGCGGCAGCACGCTCGACGAGATCGAGGCCGAGTTGAGCATACGCGGACCGCAGGTCAAGAGCTCCGGCCGTCGGCACCCCGGCGCCACGCAGATGGAGTTCACCACGCGCATCGGCTACGGTGAGCAGAACGGAGGCCGCTGCCGCATCGTGCAGGCCACGGTGAACGTCAAGGCGAAGGTGATCCTGCCCAAATGGAAGCGGCCGAAGCGCGCCGAGCGCGACGTCCGCCTGATCTGGGACACGCTCGAAGCCGACATCAAGCGGCACGAGGAAAGCCACGTCATCATCGCCAAGAACCATGCGCGCGAACTCGAGAAGGCCTTGATGGCGATCGGCCGCCAGCCGACCTGCAAGCAGACCGCCGAACTGGCGAAGGCGACCACCGCCAAGGTGCTCGCCAGGCACGACAAGGCGCAGGACGAGTTCGACCGCGTCGAAGGAATCAATTTCGAAAGCCGCCTGGTGCGCCTGCTGCGCTACCGTATGGAGCGCACCGAAGGTTACGGCAAGGCTGACTGAGCCTGCGCCGATCGGTGCGCGCCGACTACCTTACGCGCCGGCTACCCTTTCGCATCGGGCGGATGGCGCGCCGTCGCAAGGTCGTCTCTCGTTTTGCACGACCATGGTCATCGCCGGTTAAGGCGGTCGGCCCGTTTCACGGCAAGGTACAGGAACAAGGTTCGCCGGAATGGAGCCGGCGAAGGTTTCTTTCGCCCCCGCTGGAGCCAGGGCTGACGGCCTCTGCGGAGTGCCCGTCAGAACTTCAGCTTCATGCTGCCGGAAATGGCGCCGACGAAGTCGTTGCCGAAATCGTAGGCGACATCGGTGCCGTAGCTGACGCCGTCGCTTACGACCACGCCGGACGAGCCGCTGGTCAGGATGCCGAGCGCGCCGCCGAGGCGGAATTCGAGGTTCTGGTTCGGCGTGTAGGCGCCGCCTGCGCTGAAGGTCCAGGTATCGGTCTGCGTGCCCATGCCGGTCGCGGTGCCACGGTCCCAGGTCACCGACACCGCGCCGCTCAGCGTGTCGCTGAAGCGGTGGCCGACACCGCCTTGTACCGTCCAGCCGTCGCGATAGAGCAGGTCGAGCGAGGTGGCGCGGAAGCCGCCGCTATAGGTACAGGTGTTGATGCCGAGCGCCTTGATGGCGGTCGGGCAGAACGGGATGCTCTGCAGCACGCTCCAGTCGACCCACTTCACCGAGCCGAAGGCGAGCCAGCCGGGCGCGATGCCGGACTGGAACTTCAGTTCCACCGACTGCGGCATGGTGGCGGTACCGAACACGTCGGTGGTGGTGCCGAACAGGCGGCGGCGCGGATCGGTCGGCGGCAGCAGCGCCGCCGGCACCTGCGTCAGGTCGAGCGTGCCGGTGACCTCGCCGAGGTCGACCTCGGAGTTGTAGACGAGACTGGCGCGGAACGCGATTTCCTCGATCTCGTAGGCGATGCCGGCGCGCCAGCCGTAGCCGTCGGCGGCAAGGTCGAGACGGCCGATGCCGTCGGGGGCGGCCGGGTTGCGCAGCAGCGTCTGCACGGGCAGCACCAGACGCTCCTTGAAGCCCTCGAGCTCCTGGTAGAACACGCCGCCGATGAAGCGGATCTGGCCCTTGCCGAGGTCGGTCCGGTACGAGCAGGTCGCGCCGTAATTGTCGCTGTCGACCTTGGTCTCGATATTGCTGTTGGCGCCCATCCAGTCCTTGCCCGGATCGGTGTGCGCGCCCCAGGGCTGCGAATAGTCGAGCAGGCAGTCCGCGGCCTCGAGCGCACCGACCTTGATGCCGAAGCGCGGCACCCAGTAGTCGGCGGTCTCGCGCACGCCATTGGTGGCACCGCCGCCGATTCCGTTCGATCCGATGCCGTCGGCGCGGTTGGTGTCGCGCACGTTGTCGAGCTCACGCTGCGGATTGACATAGGTGACGGCGGCCTCGCTGGTGATGCGGGCCGGATCGAACAGCAGGTCGATGTTGTAGCCGCCGCGCTCCAGGCCGCCGGCAAGCGCCGCCCCGGTCGACAGCATCGCCACGGCCCCGGCCAGCGTCGTCACGAGCGTCTTGTTCATTGATACCCTCTCTCCCCACACGTCACGCAACCTTGATCGATTTCGCCGGAAGCGTGCAACTCGCATTTTTCGCCGTCCGTCCGTCGCGACTGCCGCGCTCGGCACGGCAGCGGCCGCAAGGGACGCATTTCGAGCGATTCTTGCCCGGATTCGCTAAAATTTGTTTGGAAAAACGAGCGGCCGGCCACCCAATCGGCCCGATTTGCACAAAATTCGTCGGCTTGTCACTTTGCGGCAACATTTGGGCGGAAACTGCGCGGCATCATGGCTGACGCCGCGGCATGCCGTCGCGGAAAGGGCAGACCACAGGCGCGGCCACGGGAATCGGCCGCGCCTTTCGCGACGTCAGGCGCCGGCGTCGCGCACCCGCGACAACGCCACCGACAGCTTCTCCTGCGTCGCCTGGAACTCGGCGAGTTTTTCGCGTTCGGCCTCGACCACGTCCGCCGCCGCGTTGGCGACGAAACGCTCGTTCGACAGCTTCTTGTGCAGGCGGGCGATCTCTTCCGTCACCTTGCCAAGTTCCTTCTGCAGCCGCGTCGCCTCGGCGCCGAGGTCGATCAGCCCGCCGAGCGGCAGGCAGACCGTCGCCTCGCCGATGACGATCTGCGCAGACGTCGGCGGTGCCGCGTCGGCCAGGGTCACCGCCGACACCCGCGCCAGCCGCTTGATCGCGGTGTCGTGGCGCTCCAGCCGCTCGCGCGTCGTTTCGTCGGCGCCGACCACCACCAGCGGGGCCACCGCGCCGGCCGGCACGTTCATCTCCGAGCGCACCGAGCGGATGCCCGACACGAGGTCGACCAGCCAGTTGATCTCGGCGGCCGACGCCGCGTCCTCGAACTCCGGCTCCGGCCAGCGCGCGTGGCAGAGCAGCGTCGGCCGCTCCTTGCCCTCACCTGCCGTATGCGCCCACAGCTCCTCGGTCATGAACGGCATCATCGGATGCAGCAGCTTGTAGATTTCGTCGAGCACGAACGCCGCCACCGCCTGGCTTTCGGCCTTGGCCGCCTCGTCGTCGCCGGCAAAGATCGGCTTCAGCAGCTCCAGATACCAGTCGCAGAACTGGTTCCACACGAACCGGTAGGCCGCCCCCGCCGCCTCGTTGAAGCGGAACCCGGTGATGCCGTCGGTCACGGCGCGCGCCGTCCGGGTCAGCTCGGTCAGGATCCAGCGGTTGACCGTGAGCTTTGCGTCCTGCAGCCAGAAGTCGTCGTTGCGGGCGACCCCGTTCATCTCGGCGAAACGCGTGGCGTTCCACAGCTTCGTGCCGAAGTTGCGGTAGCCGGCGATGCGCGCCGGGTCGAGCTTCACGTCCCTGCCCTGCGCCGCCATGATCGCCAGCGTGAAGCGCAGCGCGTCGGCGCCGTATTCGCTGATCAGGTCGAGCGGGTCGATGACGTTGCCTTTCGACTTCGACATCTTGGCGCCGCTCTTGTCGCGCACCAGCGCGTGCACGTAGACCGTGTGGAACGGCTCCTCCTCCATGAAGTGCAGGCCCATCATCATCATGCGGGCGACCCAGAAGAAGATGATGTCGAAGCCGGTCACCAGCACGTCGGTCTGGTAGTAGGTGTCGAGCTCCTTGGTCTTGTCCGGCCAGCCCAGCGTCGAGAACGGCCACAGCGCCGAGGAGAACCAGGTGTCCAGCACGTCCTCGTCGCGGATCAGGATCTCGCCCGGCTTGAAATTCTCCAGCTTGTCCTCGACCCAGGCCTTCCAGGGCCCTTCCAGCGCCAGATAATATTCGACCGCCGCGTCGAGCGCCTCCTGTTCGGTCTTCTCGACGAAGACATGGCCGTCCGGACCGTACCACGCCGGGATCTGGTGACCCCACCAGAGCTGGCGCGACACGCACCACGGCTCGATGTTCTCCATCCAGTCGAAATAGGTCTTTTCCCAGCTCTTCGGCACGAAGTTTGTGCGGCCCTCGCGCACCGAGGCGATCGCCGGCTTGGCCAGCACCTTGGCGTCGAGGAACCACTGGTCGGTCAGCATCGGCTCGATCACCACGCCCGAGCGGTCGCCGAACGGCTGCATGATCTTTTTCGCCTCGACGAACGGCACGTCGTTGCCGTCAGCGTCCTTGACCGTGACGGCGAGCCCCTCGGCGGTGATCGCATCGACGATCAGCTTGCGCGCCGCATAGCGGTCGAGGCCGCGATATTCGTCCGGCACCAGGTTGATGCCGTCGACCTCAGCCTCGCTCGGCAGTTCGCCGGTGCGTGCGATCTCCAGCGCCTGCGCGGCATAGTCGGCATAGGGTTCGCCGTCGGCGCGCATGACCGCGCGCGTATCCATCAGCCGGTAGAGCGGGATGTCGTTGCGGCGGGCGACCTGGTAGTCGTTGAAGTCGTGCGCGCCGGTGATCTTCACCGCGCCCGAGCCGAAGGTCGGGTCGGGATATTCGTCGGTGATGATCGGGATCAGGCGCCGGTGCTCCTTCGGCCCGACCGGAATTTCGCACAGCTTGCCGACGATCGGCGCATAGCGTTCGTCCGACGGATGAACCGCCACCGCGCCGTCGCCCAGCATCGTCTCCGGCCGCGTCGTCGCGATCGAGATGTAGTCGCGCTCTTCCTCGAAGACGACGTTGCCGTCGGCATCCTTCTCGACATAGGTGTAGGTCTCGCCGCCGGCCAGCGGATACTTGAAGTGCCACATATGGCCGTCGGCTTCCTTGTTCTCCACCTCGAGGTCGGAGATCGCGGTCTCGAACGCCGGGTCCCAGTTCACCAGCCTTTTGCCGCGATAGATCAGCCCTTCCTTGTGCAGCCGCACGAACACCTCGAGCACGGCCTCCGACAGGCCCTCGTCCATGGTGAAGCGCTCTCTGCTCCAGTCGCACGAGGCGCCGAGCCGCTTCAGCTGGTGGATGATCGAGCCGCCCGACTGCTCCTTCCACGTCCACACCCGGCTGATGAACTCGTCGCGGCCGATGTCGCGGCGCGCCACGCCGGCCTCGGCGAGCTGGCGCTCCACCACCATCTGCGTGGCGATGCCGGCGTGATCCATGCCCGGCTGCCACAGCACGTTCTTGCCGCGCATGCGCTCGAAGCGCACCAGGATGTCCTGCAGCGTGTTGTTGAGCGCATGGCCCATGTGCAGCGAGCCGGTGACGTTCGGCGGCGGGATGACGATGGCGAACGGCTCGGCGCCGGCTTCGGCGCCGGCGCCGGCGCCGGCCGCGAACGCGTCCTCGGCTTCCCAGCGCGCGGCGACGCGCGGTTCGACGGCCTTGGCGTCGTAGGTCTTGTCGAGCATGTGAAGATATCCGCTTGAGCTTGTGCTGCGGACGTAAATCGGAAGGGGGTTGGCAAGTCAACCGCGGGCTGTGCGCGGCTCGGATGAGCGCAGGGGCGGAAGCAGCAGGCCCCGTCCCTTCGCGGGCGCAGTTCCTCGCCGAGGACGGGATGCGCCGCCTCGTATCGGGCGGCGTTGACCCACCGCTCACGCGGTGGGAACGGTGCCGCCGTCGATCACGTACTCGGTCCCGGTGATCGCCGCCGCGCGGTCGGACGCCAGGAAGGCGATCAGGCTGGCCACTTCTTCCGGCCTGGCTGGCCGGCCGAGCGGGATGCCGCCGAGCGCGTCCATGATGATCCGTTTGCCGCCCTCGTAGTCCGTGCCCGCGTCCTGCGCCAGCCGCTCGGCCAGCCGGACCGAAGCCTCGGTCTCGATCCAGCCGGGCGAAACGCGCACTACGCGCACTCCCTTGGGCGAGACCTCCTTCGACAGGCTCTTGCTGTAGGTCGACAGCGCCGCCTTCGCCGCCGCGTAGGCCGTCGTCGCCTCCGGCAACGGCAGCTCGCGCTGGATCGACGTGACATGGATCACCACGCCGCCGCCCTGCGCCACCATTGCCGGCACGAGCCGCCGGTCGAGCCTGACGGCCGCCATCAGGTTGAGGTCGAGCTCTTGGGCCCATTCCGCGTCGCCCAGCGCGGCGAAGCCGCCAGCCGGCGCGGACGAGCCGCCGAGCACGTGCACGATGACGTCGACCCCGCCAAGCTCCCGGATTACCGCCGCCTCGAGCGTCGCGCAGCCCTGTGGCGTCGTCAGGTCGGCCGCGACGAATTTCGCTTCGGAGGGTGCCTCCGGCCGGGATCGCGCCACCGTCAGCACGCGGGCCCCGAGTTCGAGGAACAGGGCCACCGTCGCGGCGCCCGCGCCGCGCGTCCCGGAGGTGATCAGCGCACGCTTGCCTTCGAGCGAGAGGAACGCGCTCATGCCGTTATCTCCAGGCGCGCAATCAGGTCGCCGCTGAGCCGGAACGTGAAATTGATCATGGCGGGGCTGCCCGGGAATTGTCCGGTCACCCTGGCGCGTATCGTGGTGACGCCGCAGTCGCCGTCCGCCTCCAGCGGCTCGGCAACCACCTGATATCTGGCCTTGGTTTCGCGCCTCCAGGCATCGATGGCCGGCCGGCCGGTGTAACTATGGCCCTCGTCGCTGACGACCGCGTCGGGCGCGAAGGTCCCGGCCACGGCCTCGCCGTCGCCTCGCTCGTCGGCGGCGAAGTAGGTCTGGATCGGGGAAGGCAGTCTCATCTGCTGCTCCATCTGTTGCTGCTCTCCCAACACAGGTAGACGTGGACGGCAATCCCGATAAGAGGGATAAAGATGGATAAGGAATTGCGGAATCCAGGACAATGTACCGCCCCGGCCTGAACGATCTCGACGCCGTCGTCGCCATTGCCCGCAAGGGTTCGTTTCGGGTCGCCGCGCTCGACCTCGGCATGTCGACGACGGCGCTCAGCAATGCCGTCGCAAAACTCGAGGCGAGCTTGGGGGTTCGCCTGTTCAACCGGACGACGCGCAGCGTCTCGCTCACCGATGCCGGGCGCATGTTCGTCGACCAGGTCGGGCCGGCGCTGCACGACATCCGCGGCGCCATGGATGCGGCGCGGTCGCTGCAGGCCACGCCGTCGGGCACGTTGCGTATCAACGCCTTCGCCACGGCCGCGCGCGCGATCCTGTCGCCGCTGGTGCTGGAATTCCTGCGCCGCTATCCGGGGGTACACATCGATCTCGTCACCGAGGGGCGCCTGGTCGACGTCGTCGCCGAAGGCTTCGACCTGGGGGTGCGGGTGGCCGATCTCGTGCCCAGCGACATGATCGCGGTCTCGCTTGGGAGTCCGCAGCGTTACGCGGTCGTCGGCTCGCCGGCCTATTTCGACGAACGAGACCGGCCGCGTGTCCCGCCCGACCTGCTCGGGCACCCTTGCATCCGGGTCCGCCTGCCGAACGGTGCGCTTTTCCGGTGGCAGTTCGAAAAGGACGGCCAGACCGCGCAGATCGACGTGGACGGCCCGATCACCCTGGATGAGGCCAGCCTCGCCCGCGCCGCCGCGCTGGAGGGCATCGGGCTCGGTTTCTTCATGGAGCAGGACGTGCGAACCGACATCGAGGCGGGACGTCTCGTTCGCGTGCTTGACGACTGGACGCCGCCTTTCGCCGGCCTATGCCTCTATTATCCCGGACGGCGTAACCCTTCGGCCGCTCTCAAGGCTTTCATCGCCATGGCCCGCATGATGGGCGCAGGATCGGATGCGACGTCGCCATAGCTCCACCGCCAAGCTTGGGGCGGCGTCCTCCGAGATCGAGACGATCCAGGCGGGCCGAGCCGGCGGTGTCTGCGCGCGCCCCGTCGGTCGCGTGTACCAGTGGCGCAAGGCACCATGACCGACAGATCAAACGCGGGCCGTAGGATGCCGTCGTTTCCGGAATTGCCTGTTGTGTACTCTTCGACGGGGATTTAGCCGAGGGCGTGGATTTGCGAGCAAAGGGTCGCCTAGCGACTGTCGGCAAAACGACGGCGCAAACCAGCGGCGCTTTGGCAGGAGCCTACCGATAGACCTTGCGGCTACCGCCTTCCCGCCGCCTCGTCGATCAGCCGGTTGGCGACCTGCATGCGGATCATCGCCCGTTCGCGCAGGTGCGGCGCGACACGGTCCGGGTGGTTGGCGAAGGCGAAGCGGCGGCGGATGTGCTTAAAGTCGGCGGCGGCCGCCTTGTCCAGCGCCAGTTCGGCGGCGATTGACTCCGGCTCGATAGACGGCAGCATCTCGGGCGCGAGCGGGGCGTCCGGTACGGTCTCGGCCCGCGCGCCGGCCTCGCGGTATTCCGCCTCGACCGCGTCCTCGGCGACGCGGATGCGGCCGGAATGCAGTTCCTCGGCGACCGACAGATAATCGAACGGCACGGTCGGCTGGGCGGGCGACGGCTCGGCCTGCTCGCTCGCCGCGATCAGCTCGTCGAGAAGGGATGCAAAATCCCGGTTGGCCAATACACCCATGACAGTATCCCTGCCCCCGCAGACTGTCGTTCTACGCGATCAGACTAGCGGTCGCGGGTTAAGATTCTGCCGGAAGCATCGGTCGAAATTGAGACAATTGCCCCTGACGGCGGGGGCGGCTGCGCGCTTTTGCCGCCGCCTGCATGGCTGCATTGCACCATGCTGCACTGCACAATCGTCACGAATCGCCTATATGAATGCCATGGGAGGACCAACGAAGGAGCCTTGTCATGGCTTTCTTTACAGAACTGTTCTCCCGGCCGCGGCCGCGCGACATCGGCCGCATCCGCGTCGCGATGGCGGTCGCCGCCTCCATCAGCGAGACCGGCCGCACCGACACCGACGTGCGCCCCGCCGATTTTCCGCGGCTGCCGCGCAGGCTCATGCAGGCATGACGAAGTGGTAGGAACCGCGCGCTTTAAAGACGGACGACCTTGTCGAGGCCGAGGCGCAACCGCTGCCCTTCAGCGTAGTTGAGGGCGAATTCTTCGGTGGTGAAGGCCAGGACGTTTGGCTGGTCTTCACCTTCCCGGACGGCGACATGCCATTCGTTCGACATTTCGGTCAGCGTCACTTCGCCGGGAATGACAGGATGGATCGGGCTCACGGCCTTCATCCGTAACATCGGGGCGAAAGCATCTGTGTTCTCTTTCAGCCGCCAGCGCCCTGATCAATGGCCGACGATGATTCTATCATAGGGCGGGCAACCCCTTCATGGCAATGACACCCCGGTTGCGTCGCTGCCGATTTCAGGCCCAGCCGATGCCTGCACATCGTCACTTCAGGAAATCCGGCTTTCCCAGCGGCACGCCGTTATGGCGCAGGATGTCGTACGCGGTCGTGACGTGGAAATAGAAGTTCGGCAGGGCGAAATGCAGCAGATACTGCACGCCCGAAAACGACAGGTCGCGCGTCCGCCCCTTGATCTCGATCGCCTTATCCTCGCTGCCGTCGATCTCGTCCGGCGTGAACGTGTCCAGCAGGTCGAGCGTGCGCGAAATGCGCGCCTGCAGTTCGCCGAAACTTTTCTCGTCGTCGTCGAAGCGCACGGCATCGCGCCCTGAAAGTCGCGTCGGCGCGCCCTTGGCGTGGTCGGTGGCGATCTGCACCTGCTGCGTCAGCGCCAGCATATCCGGCGCCAGCCGGGAACTAAGGAAAACCGCCGGGTCGATCTTGCGTTCGGTGGCGTTGGCCTCGGCCTTTTCCAGGCAGTGCGCCAGCGCCTTGAGCCGCGCCTGGAACACCGGCACGCTGGCCTGGTACATCGACATCGTCATGAGAGATTCCTCCTTTGCGGGGCGACCGTAATATGCGGTCGCCGGCCGCAACGCTGAGATAAGGACGCTCCCACCCTCCCCGCAAGTGTCATGCGCCCGCCGCAATCGGCGGCGACGTTTCTTTTTACATCCACCGGAGAGTCGTGATGCGGACGATATCTTGGACGACGGCCTTTTCCCTGCTTGCCGTCCCGGCGGCGCTCGCCCAGGCACCGGAGCCGCCGCCTTACCTCGACGACCGCTCGGATGCCGCCGCGCTGGTGAAATCCTTCTACAACGCCGTCAGCCGCCGCGAATATGCGCGCGCCTGGGACTATTTCGGCGACAGGAAACCCTCGAAGGATTTCAAGGCGTTTTCCGATGGCTACGCCAACACTGCGAATGTCCGCGTCGTCACCGGCAACGCCGGCTCCGAAGGTGCGGCCGGCAGTATTTTCTATGCTCTCCCTGTCGCACTGCTTGCCACCGGCAGCGACGGCAGCGAGCAGGTTTTCGCCGGCTGCTATTTCGTACGCGCCGTCAACGCCGCGGTCCAGGAGCCGCCGTTCAAGGCGCTGTCGCTGGAGCGCGCCGAACTGAAGGCGTCCGAGCAGCCGTTCGAGGAAAAGCTGCCGGAAAAATGCGGCGACGGCCCGACACCCGAACCGCGCGACGCCGTGCTGGAGCAGGCGCAGAAAAGTTTCGTCACCCTGCACGCCTCCGAATGCGACGCGATCCGCCCCGACGGCACGGCCGACGCGCCGGAGATTTCGTCGATCGCCTTCCGCTACAGCTATGCCGCCGAGGACGACCCGGAAAGCACGGCACGGCTGTTCCGCTTCTACTGCGGCGCCGGTGCCTACAACGAAAACCACGTCTATTACCTCTACACGGAGGTCGATGGCCTGCGCGAACTGCAGTTCGCCACCCCTGACCTCGACATCCGCTACGTCGACGACAACGAGGAAGGCAAACTCGAGAGCGTGACGATCATCGGCTACAAGACCGACGACGCGCTGGTGAACTCCTTCTACGACGACGCCACCAAGTCGATCACCTCCTTCGCCAAATGGCGCGGCGTCGGCGACGCCTCCTCCTCCGGCACCTGGATTTTCCGTGACGGCAGTTTTTCCCTCGTCAAATACGACGTCGACGCCTCCTACGACGGCGAAATCAACCCCGAGACCGTGCTTGATTTCCACACCGGGCCATAAGCGTGGCGCCTGACTCTGGCGGTCAGCCCCCTTCTCCCCGTTTCACGGGGAGAAGGTCCCGGCAGGGGGAGGAGGGGCAGCGCAAACGCTGATCTTTACGGCACTCGAAACGGCGCGGCCGCCTAACCCGCAGCTTCCCCACCATACCCAAATCCTGCCAGACCACCGTAACGGTGTCAAGGATTTTTTTCCTATGTATCACCAGACCGCATCGTCAGGTCCGCGGCAGCACGAACGCATCGCCCGGCAGTTCGCGACACCGCCGCGAGCGCCTTTCGTCAGCCTCCGGCACCGTTTCGTCAGGTCCGTGGCGCTTCAAGCGCGTGTCGATCCCGCCATCCCGTTGACAGGCAGTACTTTTCCCAACCTGACTTAAGGCTGCGCGAGCATCCAGTTGAGCGTCTCGCGCCAGTCGCTCATGCGGATCGGCGTGCCGTGCGAGCCGCTCTCGAAACGCACGAAACGCGCGGGATAACCCGGCGCCTTCGCGGCGATCGAGCGGAAGAACGCCTCCTGCGTTCCGACCGGAAACACCGTATCCCGGCTGCCGTGGCCGAAGAAAACCGGCACTTTGCGCTTGAACGCCGCACTGCCGAAAAAATTCTCGTCCCAATGCGAACCGAGCAGCAGCAGGCCGGACAACCTTCCGGAAACCGCCCTGTCGTTGGCCAGCAGCCAGCAAAGCCCGCCGCCCATCGAACCGCAGGCCACGAACAGTTTCGCCCCCGGCGACTGCTCCAGATAATGGGCAAGCAGCGCCGAAACCTCCCCTGCCCCCTTCTCGCCGAAATCGGAGAAGTCCGGCGACAGGTACAGGCCGCCGTTCGCGACCATCAAGTTCTTGATGCGATTGAAGTTTCCGCCGAAGGTAAAATCGTCGACGCCCTGCTTGCGGCTGCCCCCCTGCCCGTGCAGGTAGACGGTTATGAAGGTGGCGTTGCCGGGATTTCCCACGGCGACATGGCGTATATTGCCGACGTCGGTTCGAAGAACCAAGTCCTTCTGCACCTTGCGAACGCCGGTCGAAACATATTTCCCCCGCACCCGCCGTTCCGGGATCTCGTCGCGGGCATCGATGTCGCGCGCCTCGTTATAGTCGACCACCGTATACGCGCCGTCGTTCTCCAGGATGCCTGGATAGGCAAAAAGCTCGTCCTTGTAAGGCTTTAGCGACTGCGCAGCGGCTGGCAGAACCAGCGCCAGCAGCACGGCGAGCGCGATCGACAGCAACTTCGACGGCTGGCGAAACCCAGGCGGCCGGCTGATCTCCCCGCTTGCGGCGAAGATGTTCGGCAGGACAGAGCAGGGCAACGCTGGGCGTCGACCCATCGACGAAAACAGAAACACCATCAGCGACTTCTACCGCCGCCGCGCCTTGCCGTCACCCCTCGCCTCAATCCTGCAGCACCCCGCCGGCCGCCGCCATCGCTTCGGCGGTGTCGACATCGACCCCGGCGCCCTTGCCGATCTCGACGTCGATCACTCCGACTGCGCCGGACTCGACGACATGGCGGGCGCCGACGTCGCCCTCGAGTTTGGCCACCTCTGCGAACACCGTCCGCGGCAGGACCACCGGGTTGCCGCGCTTGCCTCCGTAAGAAGCCCGCACCACCTGCTGCCCGCCGGACGCGACGAAGCCGGCGATCAGCCGGTCGAGATCGCGCGCCACGATCTCCGGCATGTCGCCGAGCACGATCAGCGCCCCGGCTGCGTCGGCCGGCAGGCTCTCGACGCCGGCCTTCAGCGAACTGGCGAGCCCGCTGGGAAAGTCCGGGTTGTCGGCGAAGCGCACCGTCATGCCGTCGAGAACGGCCCGGATGCGCTCGCCCTGATGTCCCGTCACCACCGTCACCGATTTCGCATTGCTGGCAAGCGCCGCCGCGACGATCCGGCGGATCAGCGGTTCGCCGTCGAAGCGGGCAAGCAGCTTGTTGGGCCCGCCCATGCGCGACGACCGTCCCGCCGCCAGCACGACGGCGTGGACGTCGTCGCTGCCCTGCCGGCGCGCCTCACGGGGCTGCGGCCGGGTCCCGATCTCCATCAGCAGCCCTCCGACGCCCATCGCGGCGATGTCCCCGCCGGTCACGTCGAGGCCGGCGAGCAGCCGGTCGAGCACCCAGTCGAAACCGTTTTCCTTGGGGCTGCGGGCGCAGCCCGGCGCGCCGATGACCGTCTTGTCGCCGACCCTGCCCAGAACCATCAGATTGCCGGGATCGACCGGCATGCCCGCCCGTACCACGTCGCCGCCGGCCATGCGGATCGCCGCCGGAATGACGTCGTCGAAATCGCACATGGCCGACGCGCCGAACACGATGGCTATGTCGTTGGTGGCCAGCGCCTCGCTGATAGCGGCGGCCACCGCGTCGGCGCTGTGCGCCGTCCGCCGCTCGCTGCCGACCGTACTGCCGGAACGCTCCAGTCGCGCTTCGGTGATGCGGCTGGTCTTAGCGATCACCCCGTCCTTGAGACCGGGCAGCAGCGTGTGCACCAGCCCGACACGCTGGGCGGCAAAGACGTGCACGGCAAACAGCTGCGTCTTGGCCAGGATCGCGCACGCCTTGTCGACCAGGTGTCCGGCAATGGCGAACGGGATGATCTTGACCGTCGCGACCATCTGGCCGCGCTCAACCGGTGCCTTTTCGGCAAGCGTGGCGATGGTGATCGCCGGGTCGATGGCGTTGAGCGCATTGACCAAAGCCGCGTCCACGGTGAAGACGCCGGCGGCAGCCGCATGCAGATTGACACGGCCCGTCGTCGCCTGCTTGACCTCGACATTGCTGCAAAGGATGGCCGCGGCGATGCGTGTCGCCGCCGTGTCCTCGTCGAGGTCGCCGGGTTCGAGCAGCGCCGCGATCACCTCGGTCACGCCGGCCGCCCGGAACACCTCGATATCCTCTCGCACGACCCGGTGCGCCTTGGGAAACCGCCGCTCGCCGGTAAACACCGCATGCGCCAGCAGCGCGCCCTCGGCCTCCCCGATCGAAACCTTGCCGAACTTCATGCCGCCCTGTCTTTCGCTGCCTCCAGGCCGCGCCTGCGTAACGCCTGCACCACCTGCGCAAGAGTGGCGACCGCGATCTCGGCCGGGCTCGCCGCCCCTATGTCGAGGCCGATCGGCGCATGAACGCGACCGATCTGTTCGGCCGTCGCGCCGGCCGCGCGCAGCCGCTCCACCCGGCCTGCGTGGGTTTTGCGGCTGCCGAGCGCGCCGACGTAGAAGCAGCCGGCGTCGAGCGCCGCCTTCAGCGCGAAATCGTCGATCTTCGGATCATGGGTGAGCGCGGCGACGGCCGTGTAGGCGTCGAGCGGCCGCTCCTGCAAAACGGGTTCCGGCCAGTCGGCATGCAGGAGCACGTCGGGAAAACGCTCTGCGGTGGCGAAGGCGGTGCGCGGGTCGATGATTTCGATGTCGAAGCCCGCAACTCCCGCCATCGGCGCCAGCGCCTGGCTGATATGGACGGCGCCGATCACCACGAGGCGGGGCCGCGGCAGGCTGACGTTGAGGAAATACGACACGCCATCCGCCTGCACCGAGCCTGAGCGGCCTGTGCGGAACGCCTTGTCCACCGCCTCGCCGAGCTCGCCCTGGACAGCCTCGCCCTCCCGAACGACCCGGTCGGCGCCGCTCGCCATGTCGGTGAGCAGAATAGCGGCACGGCGCTGGCGGCGCTCGGCGTTTAGGGCCTTCAGTGACCGCAAATCCATCGTTCAGCCCAGCTTCTCGACATAGACTTTGATGCGGCCGCCGCAGGACAGCCCGACACGCCACGCCGTCTCGTCGGCCACGCCAAACTCAAGCATGCGCGGCTTGCCGTCGCCGATCACGTCGATCGCCTCGGTGACGACGGCGCCTTCCACGCAGCCGCCCGAGACGGAGCCGTGGAAGTTGCCCTCGGCGTCGATGACGAGGTGGCTGCCGACCGGGCGCGGCGCCGAACCCCAGGTCTCGACCACCGTAGCGATGGCGACGTCGCGGCCGTTCTCCATCCAGTTCTCCGCGATCGCCAGCGGGTCGCGGCTTTCGTCGAATACGGTTTCAGACATGGTCGTTCTCCCGTCTTCAGGCGGCGCGACCGGCCGCCGCAAGGAATCGTCGCGGGTCGATGGCGCCCGGCGTCCGTTCGCCCAGCGAGGCGCAGAGGTCTGCGAGCGCGTTGAGATTATGCACCGGCCGGAACTCGTCGACATGCGGCAGCATGGCGCGCACCCCCCGCGCCCGTGCTTCGAAACCGTCGAAGCGCAGCAACGGGTTGAGCCAGATCAGTCGGCGGCAGGACTTTCTGAGCCGCTCCATCTCCGCCCCCAGTTCGCCGATGTCGTCGCGTTCAAGGCCGTCGGTGATCAGCAGCACCACCGCCCCCTGGCTCAGCACCCGGCGCGACCATAGCCGGTTGAATTCGGCCAGCGTGTCGCCGATGCGGGTGCCGCCCGACCAGTCCTTGACCGCCGCCGAGCAGTCGGCAAGCGCCGCGTCGGGATCGCGATGGCGCATCTGGCGGGTGAGGTTGGTCAACCGTGTGCCGAAGACGAAGGCGTGCACGCGCCGGCGTTTTTCGGTCAGCGCGTGCAGGAAATGCAGGAAGATGCGGGTATACTGGCTCATTGAGCCGGAAATGTCGGCAAGCACCACCAGCGGCGGGTGCACCTGGCGCGGCGAGCGGAATTTCGGCAGGATCAGCTCCCCGCCGGTGCGGGCGCTGGCGCGCATCATGGCGCGCGGATCGACTTTTTTGCCGCGCGGGTCGGGCCGGAAGCGGCGGGTCGTGACGAGATCGAAAGGCAGGCGCAGCGCCGCGATCTCGCGCCGCGCCTGGCCGAGCTCGTCGGCACTCATCTGGGCGAAATCCTTGCCGCGCAGCACCTCGTTGCCGGAAACCGTGAAACGCGCATCGACCTCGATCTCCGGGATTTCGCGCGGCGGCTGCGCTTTCTGATGACCTTCGAACATCGCCTGGCTGACACGGTTTTCCGCCGCGCGCGGCTTCTGCCGCTCACGCCGGTCGGGCGCTTCCGGCGAAAACATGGCGAGCATCTTCTCGATCAGCTCGCGCGATTTCCAGAACAGGCGGAACGCCTCGTCGAACACCTGGTGATCCTCGTGGCGGGTCACCAGCACGGCGTGCAGCGTCCAGTAAAAATCGTCACGGCTGCCGATGCCGGCGACCAGCACGGCCTCGATGGCATCCTTGACCGAGGCCGGTCCCACCCGCACGCCGGCCTTGCGCAGCGCGCGGGCGAAATAGACGATATTGTCGGCGAGCCGGCCCTCGTCAGAAGCCACTTTCCGGTCGGGGCGGAAAGCGTTCATCGCCTATTCCGCCGCAGCGAGTTCCGCCTTGACCTCCTGCAGGAGGCGGCGGCCCTCGCCCTGTTCGATGCGGGCGATGTCGTCCTGGTACTTCAGCAGCACGCCGATCGTGTCGGAAACCGTCTCCGGGTCGAGCGCGACCTTGTCGAGTTCCGTCAGCGCGCCGGCCCAGTCGATCGTCTCGGCGACGCCCGGCACCTTGAACAGCTCGATCTCGCGCAATTTCTGCACGAATTTCACCACCTCGGCCGAGAGCCGGCTGTTGGCCTGCGGCACCTTGCGGGCCACGATGTCCAGCTCCCGCTCGGCGTTGGGATAGTCGACCCAGTGGTAGAGGCAGCGCCGCTTCAGCGCGTCGTGGATCTCGCGGGTGCGGTTGGTGGTGATGATGACGATCGGCGGTTCCTCCGCCTTGATCGTGCCGAGTTCCGGTACCGTGACCTGGAAGTCGGCGAGGATTTCCAGCAGGAACGCTTCGAAGGCCTCGTCGGTGCGGTCGAGTTCGTCGATGAGAAAAACCGGCGCGGCGCCCGCCTTGCCGTCGAGCGCCTGCAATACCGGTCGGCGGATCAGGTATTTTTCGGAAAAGACGTTCTTTTCCATCGCGTTGCGATCGACGCGCCCTTCCGCCTCCTCCATGCGGATCTCGATCATCTGCGCGGCGTAGTTCCACTCGTAGACCGCGGAAGAAACGTCGAGGCCTTCGTAACACTGTAGGCGGATCAGCGGCCGGCCGAGCGCGCTGGCCAGGACCTTGGCGATCTCGGTCTTGCCGACGCCGGCTTCGCCTTCCAGGAAAAGCGGCCGCTTCATGCGAAGCGCCAGGAACAGCACCGTCGCCAGCGCCCGGTCGGCAACGTAATCCGCCCCCGACAGGAGGGCGAGCGTCTCGTCGATCGATTGCGGCAGCAGGCGTGGTTCGGTCATGACGTCTCCGCCGGGATCAGAGCACCCGGTAGCCGCGGTTGTGATAAAGCAGCGGGTCGAGACTATCGCCGATGCGCAGCCCCGTCACCTTGCCAAAAAGCACGCGGTGGGTGGCCATGTCCTTGGATTCGAACAGCTCGCAGTCGAACACCGCCATCGCACCGACCAGGGTCGGGGAGCCCGAGGCGATGGTGTCCCACCGAGCCTGCGCGAAGCGCTCCTCGACCGACAGGCCGGTCTTGCCTGAAAACGCCTCGGCCAGCGGCTGCTGCTCCGGCGCCAGCGTGTTCAGGGCGAAGCGACGGTTGATCACGAACGCCTCGTTCTTGGGGTTTTCGCGGTTGAGGCAAACCAAAACCATCGGCGGCGCATCGGTAACGGAACAGGCGGCAATGACCGTCGCGCCACGCAGGCCGGCCTCTCCGTCGGTCGTTACGATATGCACGGCGCCGGCAAAACGCGCCATGGCGTCGCGGTAGGCCTGCGGCTCGACGTCGCTTTTCTTGAGCACCCGAATTTCCCGTACTGGAGGGACGTTCCGCTATATATGGGGATAGGCGGCGCTACAAGGAAGCATGCGGCGCAGGCGCCTGCGATTGGCCAAGCTGGTTCGCCCGCAATCGGCTGTTGCGCCAACCGGATGAGGCCATTACCAGTTTGCGCCGACCGTGCGTTTTGCGCGCATTCCGAATCCGGAAAGGACGGCCGACCCGCCATGCCGCTTGCCAAGACGGCGATAATGCTTCTGGCCGCGACATTGATCGCGACACCGGCGAGCGCCCAGGCGGTTCGGCTCGGCGTGGCGGCGCCGATCAGCGGTCCTTCTGAAATGCTCGGCAAGCAACTGGTCAACGGCGTGCGCGCTGCAGCCGGCGAGACGCCCCTCGAGATCGCCGACGATGCCTGCACGGCTGAAGGTGGCGCTGCGGCCGCCCGCCGGTTCGCCGAAAAAAGGGTGAAAATCGTAATCGGTTTTCTCTGCACCGAGGCCATCGAGGCGGCGATGCCGATCCTCAAGGACGCCGGCATCCCGGTGATCACGCCGGGGGTCCGCACCGACAGCCTGACCGACCGCCGCGACAAGACCGGCTGGCCGGTCTATCGCATGGCGCCGCGTGCCGACGCCGAGAGCGCGGCATTCACCGCGCTGCTGGTGACGCTGTGGCGCGACAGCCTGTTCGCGGTGATAGACGACGGCACCATCTACGGCCGCGACCTCGCGGAGACGTTTCGCGGCGCGGCCGAGCGCAGGGCGCTGAAGCCGGTCTTCGTCGACACGTTCCGTCCGCAGATGGAAAACCAGGTCGGCCTGGTCGGCCGCCTGCGCAGGGCCGGCGCGGCGAATGTGATGGTCGGCGGCGACCGCGACGATGTCGCGGTGATGACGCGCGATGCGGCGTCGCTTGGCGCGCGTCTCGTGTTCGCCGGCGGCGAAGCGTTGCGCGCGGCCTCCAACGGTGTGCCGCTCGCGGCGGGCACGCTGATGGTCGGCCTGCCGGAATGGGCGGAGATCGCCGACCCGGCGGCGGTCGAGACTCTCTCGCAACGCCACGTCCTGGCCGAGGGATATGTGCTGCCGGCCTATGCGGCAACGCAGGTGGCGCTCGCGGCCGTCGCGGCGGGTGACGGTGGCGAACCGGTACTGACGGGACCGTACCAGACGGCGCTCGGTCCGGTCAGCTTCGACGCCAAGGGCGACGTCGCGGGCAACCCATACCGCCTGTTCCGTTACGACGGGACCCGTTTCGTGCCGGTGGAGGCCGATCCCTGATGTTTCGCACCGGCTCGCGCAACCTGATCACCGACGTCGCCGGTCTCAAGGTCGGCAATGAAGACGACGCCAGGCTGAAGTCGGGGGTCACCGTCGTCATCTGCGACGAGCCGGCGGTGGCCAGCTTCCAGATCCTCGGCGGTGCGCCGGGGACACGCGAGACCGACCTGCTGGAGCCCCATAACAGCGTGCCAACGGTGAACGCACTGGTGCTCGCCGGCGGCTCGGCCTTCGGCCTCGACGCCGCCTCCGGCGTGCAGGCCGCGCTGCGCGAGCGCGGCATCGGCTACGCCGTCGGAAAACACCATATCCCGATCGTGCCGGGGGCGATCCTGTTCGACCTGCGCAACGGCGGCCAGAAGGATTGGGGCCGCTATCCGCCTTACCGCGAGCTTGGTTATGCGGCGGTGCAGGCGGCGGCCGAGGATTTCGCCGTCGGCACCGCCGGTGCCGGTACAGGGGCGCTGAGCGCCGGGCTGAAGGGCGGCCTCGGCTCCGCCTCGACCGTGCTCGACACAGGCGTCACCATCGGCGCGCTGGCGGCGGTCAACCCGACAGGCTCGGTGACGGTCGGGCGCGGCCGGCATTTCTGGGCCGCGCCGTTCGAGATCGGCGATGAATTCGGCGGCCTCGGTTATCCCTCGCCCATGCCGGCGGATGCAAAACGCATCCTGCTCAAGTATCGCGACAAATCGATGCGGGAAAACACCACCATCGCGGTCATCGCCACCGACGCGGCGCTGACCAAGGCCGAAGCCAAGCGCCTGGCCATCGCCGCCCATGACGGCTTCGCCCGCGCCATATGGCCGACACACACGCCGGCCGACGGCGACCTGGTGTTTGCCGTGGCGACCGGGCGAAACGGCAGGACGCTGTCACAAGACGAAGCGATCGACCTCTACGCGGCGGCCGGCGCGACCATGGCGCGGGCGATCGCCCGCGGCGTGTTTGCCGCGACGCCGGCGGAGGGCGATCTTTTCCCGGTCTGGTCTTCGCGGAGCGCTTGAGGTTTTCCGTGCAGACGATCGGCAGGGTTGCTTTGGATCGCACTACCCGAGCCTGTTTCGCGGCCTGATCGCTGCCGCTGCCCCTCATCTGCCTGCCGGCATCTTCTCCCCGTGAAGGACGGGGAGAAGAGCGCTGAACGTCCTGGTTTCGCCGCCCCTCAGCGTTGAATCGACGAAAACGCCGCCGCAGCCCCCTTCTCCCCGTCCTTCACGGGGAGGCTGCGGCGGCGGCGACAATCATGCCGCAGCAATGTCAGCCGTTGGCGGCGGCCACCGCGCGTTTGGCCATCACCACGATCAGGTTGGCGCGGTAGTCGGCCGAGGCGTGCAGGTCGGTCATCAGCCCGTCGCTCGGCACTGACAGGCCGGCAAGCGCGGCCGCGTCGAAATTCTTCGCAAGTGCCGCCTCGATCGGCTTGGAGCGGAACACGCCGTCCTCGCCAGCCCCGGTGACGGCGACGCGCACGCCCTCCTTGTCCTTGGCAACGAAAACGCCGGTCATGGCGTAACGCGATGCGGGGTTCGGGAATTTCGAATAACCCGACTTCGCCGGTACCGTGAATTTCACCGCCGTGACGATCTCGCCGTCCTTCAGCGCCGTCTCGAACAGTCCCTTGAAGAATTTTTCGGCGGCGATCTCGCGTTTGTTGGTGACTATGGTGGCATTGAGCGCCAGCATCGCCGCCGGGTAGTCGGCCGCCGGATCGTTGTTGGCGATCGAGCCGCCGATGGTGCCGCGATGGCGCACATGCGGATCGCCGATATGCGCGGCGAGGTGGCAGATCGCCGCGCAGGCCGCCTTCAGCTTCGCATTCGTGGCGACCTCGGCGTGCGTGGTGGCCGCGCCGATGGTGACGTTCCTGCCGGATACGGTGACGCCCTTCATGTCGGCGATGTGGGTGAGATCGACGAGGTCCGACGGCGCGGCGAGCCGCGTCTTCATCGCCGGGATCAGCGTCATGCCGCCCGACAGGAGTTTTGCATCGTCCTTCTTGGCAAGCTTCGCCGCGTCGGCGACGGACGAAGCGCGGTGGTAGGTGACGGAATACATGCTTGGTCTCCTTGCAGGAGTGAATGGTGAATTGTGAATGGTGAATGGCCCTGGTCAGAAGGTCCGGAATGGCTGCTGGATGGGCCAGCTTGTCGGCCCTCGTCCATTCACCATTCACTATTCACCATTCACCGCCCTCAATGCTTCGCGCCGCGCGCCGCCGCCCACACCTTCTGCGGCGTCGCCGGCATGGTCAGGTCGGTGATATCAAGCGCGTCGGTAATGGCGTTGATGACCGCAGGCGGCGAGCCGATGGCGCCGGCCTCGCCGCAGCCCTTGATGCCGAGCGGGTTGCCCGGGCAGGGCGTGTTGGTGGTCGACACAACGAACGACGGCAGATCGTCGGCGCGGGGCATGGTATAGTCCATGTAGCTCGCCGTCAGCAGTTGGCCGCCGCCGTCGTAGTGGGCGCCCTCCAGCAGCGCCTGGCCGATGCCTTGCGCGATGCCGCCATGCACCTGCCCTTCGACGATCATCGGGTTGATGACGTTGCCGAAATCGTCGGCCGCCACGAACTGGACGATGTCGGTCGTGCCCGTCTCCGGGTCGATCTCGACCTCGCAGATGTAGCAGCCCGCCGGGAACGTGAAGTTGGACGGGTCGTAGAAAGCGCCCTCCTTCAGGCCGGGCTCCATGCCGGCCGGCAGGTTGTGCGCGGTATAGGCGGCGAGCGCCAGCTGGAACCACGGCACGCTCTTGTCGGTGCCGGCGACCTTGAGCGCGCCGTTCTCGATGACGATGTCGCCCTCGTCCGCCTCCATCAGGTGCGCCGCGATCTTCTTGGCCTTGGCCTCGACCTTGTCTAGCGCCTTGACGATCGCCGACATCCCGACCGCGCCGGAGCGCGAGCCGTAGGTACCCATGCCCATCTGCACCTTGTCGGTGTCGCCATGCACGATGTTGACGCTGTCGATCGGCACGCCGAATCGTTCGGCGACGAGTTGCGCGAAGGTGGTCTCGTGGCCCTGGCCATGGCTGTGCGATCCGGTCAGCACCTCGATCGTGCCGACGGCGTTTACGCGCACCTCGGCCGATTCCCACAGGCCGACACCGGCACCGAGCGAACCGACCGCCGCCGACGGCGCAATGCCGCATGCCTCGATGTAGCAGCTTATGCCGATGCCGCGCAGCTTGCCGTCCTTTTTCGCCCTGTCCCGCCGCTTGGCGAAACCGGCATAGTCGGCGGCCTTCATCGCGGCGTCGAGCGAGGCGGCGTAGTCGCCGGCGTCGTAGCACATGATCACCGGCGTCTGGTGCGGGAACTGGGTGATGAAGTTCGTCCGCCGCAGCTCGGCAGGCGAAACGCCGAGCTCGCGCGCGGCGATCTCCATGGTGCGCTCGAGCAGATAGGTCGCTTCAGGCCGCCCTGCCCCGCGATAGGCGTCGACCGGCGCGGTATTGGTGTAGACGGTGCGCACATTGCCGTGGATCGCCGGGATGTTGTACTGGCCCGACAGCAGCGTGGCGTAGAGATAGGTCGGCACGCAGGACGAGAACAGCGACATGTAGGCGCCGAGATTGGCGATGGTGTCGACCTTGAGCCCCACGATTCGGTTGTTCTTGTCGAAGGCCATCGCGACCTCCGAGACATGGTCGCGGCCATGCGCGTCGGTGAGGAAGCTCTCGGTGCGGTCGGCCACCCATTTCACCGGCACGCCGGTTTTCTTCGACGCCCACAGGCAGACGATTTCTTCCGGGTAGATGTAGATTTTCGAGCCGAAGCCGCCGCCGACGTCCGGCGCGATCACCCGCAGCTTGTTCTCCGGCGCGATGTTGTAGAACGCGCTCATCACCAGCCGCGCGACATGCGGGTTCTGCGAAGTGGTCCAGCAGGTGTAGTGGTCCTCGCCCCTATCGTAGTGGCCGAGCGCGGCGCGCGGTTCCATGGCGTTCGGCACCAGACGGTTGTTGTGCAGCTTTACCCGGGTCACATGGGCTGCGGACGCGATCGCGTCGTCCGTGGCCTTGGCGTCGCCGATCTCCCAGTCGAAGATCAGATTGCCTTCGGCCTCGGGATGAATCTGCGGCGCTCCCTTCTTCAGCGCGTCGACGGCTTCCGTCACCGCCTTCTTTTCCTTGTAGGTGACCTCTACCGCCTCGGCCGCGTCGCGCGCCTGCGCCTTGGTGTCGGCCACCACGATCGCCACGGCGTCGCCGACGTACCGCACCGAGCCGACCGCCAGCGGCGACCACGCGCCCATCTTCATCGGCGAGCCATCCTTGGAGTGGATCATCCAGCCGCAGATCAGATTGCCGATGCCGTCGGCCTTCAACTCCTTGCCGGTCAGCACGCCGATCACGCCGGGCATGGCCTTGGCCGCGGCGACATCAATCTTCTTGATATCGGCATGCGCGTGCGGGCTGCGCACGAATGCCGCGTGCTTCATGCCCGGCACCACCATGTCGTCGACGTAGCGGCCGGCGCCGGTGATGAAACGTTTGTCTTCCTTGCGCGCGACCCGCGCCCCTATGCCTTCGATACCCATGAGAATTCTCCTCCGGAATCTTCAAAGCGAATAGCGAGCAACGAATAGAGAGTAGGGATAAGTAACGAGCTGGATGGAACTTCCCGGCAGCGTACGAGAGCGATTGGACGAGACCCTACGCTATTCGCTAATCCCTATTCGCGGGCTCGCTCACGCAGCCTTGGCCTTGCCCTTCGACATCGCTTGAGACGCCGCCAATATCGCCTTGACGATATTGTGATAACCGGTGCAGCGGCAGATATTGCCTTCCAGCTCCGCGCGCACCGTAGCCTCGTCCAGCCCGTCGGGGTGGCGCCGGATCATGTCGGTGGCCGACATGATCATGCCGGGCGTGCAGAATCCGCACTGCAACCCGTGATTCTCCTTGAACGCGGCCTGCACGGGATGCAGGTCGGCGCCATCGGCCAGCCCTTCGATGGTGACGACGGCGGAGCCCGACGCCTGTGCAGCCAGCATGGTGCAGGACTTCACCGCCTTGCCATCCACATGCACGACGCAGGCGCCGCATTGCGACGTGTCGCAGCCCACATGCGTGCCCGTAAGCCCCAGATTCTCCCGCAGAAAATGGACGAGCAGCGTGCGGTCCTCGACCGTCGCGCCGACTTTTCGTCCATTCACGGTTAGTGAAACGTCCGACATGGTTGCCTGCCTCCCTCGGTAGGTATCCTGCAGGCCCCTCCGGTATCCCGCAGGTCGAACTGAACGCCGGTCGGAGCGCCATGCAGCCGACCATCGTCGCGGCGAGAATGCCGCCCCGCCCCCGGCACCGTATATTGTACTAAAGAACGGACGGCGGACGCCCAGCATTGCAAAACTGTGACGCGCGGACAAGAATGGATCGGTGCGCCGCAGTGCTTGACACGCAAAAAACCGGCGCCGGAGGAAAGGCTTAGGATCCGGGTGAGGAACCCTTCGAGGACGAGCTACGGCTGCGGGCTGACGGTGCTCAGCACCGACCGGCGCGACCCGGACGCGTTCGCGCGCTATGTCGCTGCCGAGGCGGCGGCGCTGGAGGCCGGCTTTGCCCTGCTGTTCTTCTCGCAAGCGCTTGTCGCGGCCGCTGACCTGTCGGCCGCCATCGTCCGTCACGCGCCGGGGCTGCCTTACGCGGGCTGCTCAACCGCGGGCGAGATTACCCCTTTCGGCATCGAGGAAGGGCAAATGCTCGCCATTCTCTTTCCGGCGCAACGCTTCACCGTCGTCTCGAAGATGATCCGCAATCTGTCCGGCATCGGCATGGAGACGATTGCCGCCGACGTCGGCGCTCTGCGGAGATCGCTCGCCGGGCATCCCGAACGCCCCTCGTCGGCCGAAACCTTCGCGCTTTGCCTCATCGACGGGCTGTCCTTCGCCGAGGAATCGGTGACCTCGGCAATTCACTGGGGCCTCGACGACATCCCGCTGATCGGGGGTTCGGCCGGCGACGATCTCAAGTTCGAGACCACGACGCTGATCCGCGACGGCGTGGTCGACACCGACTGTGCCATCGTCATCCTGATGGCGACCGACATTCCGTTCCAGGTGTTCAAGACCGAAAACTTCGTGCCGACCGACGAGAAGCTCGTCGTCACCGCCTCCGATCCCAACCGTCGCATCGTGCACGAATTCAACGCGGCGACCGCGGCGGACGAGTTCGCGCTGGCAGTCGGCGTGCTGCCGGACGCGCTTACCCCGCTAAGCTTCGCGTCGCATCCCGTCGTCGTGCGCGTTGGCGGAGAATACTATTGCCGCTCCATCCAGAAGCTCAATTCCGACGGCTCGCTGTCGTTCTTCTGTGCGATCGACGACGGAGTGGTGCTGTCGATCGCCCAGCCGACCGGCATGGTCGAATCGACCCGCTCGGCGCTGGCGGATATCGGCGAGAAGGTGGGCGGCATCGACGTCATCCTTGGATTCGACTGCGTGCTGCGGCGGCTCGACGCGCGCAACCGTCAGGTGCTGCGTGATATTTCCGAACTCTACAGGGCCAACAACCTTGTCGGCTTCGGCACCTACGGCGAACAGTACCGGACCATGCACCTCAACCAGACGCTGACCGGTATCGCCTTCGGCCACCGCCAGGCGGCCGAGTAGGCGATACGCCGTGCCCGTCCGCGACATTACCGACATCGAGCGGCTGCGGAAGATCAACGCCGCGCTGATCTCGCGGGTCGAGCGTTCGATGGACCAGCAGGGCAATGCCTTCTCGCTGTTCCAGACGGCGATCAATCTCGAAAGCCGGGTGCGCAGCCGCACCGAGGAACTGCGCGCGACACTGCGGCGCCTCGAGGAATCGAACGGCGACCTGTTCGCCGCCAAGGAGGCGGCCGAACATGCCAACCTTTCGAAGACCCGTTTCCTGGCCGCGGCCAGCCACGACGTGCTGCAGCCGCTCAACGCCGCGCACCTGTCGATCTCGGCGCTTTCCGACATCCAGACGAGCGAGGAAGGCCGCAGGCTGGTCGGCCAGGTCGAACGCTCGCTGACCACGATCGGCAACCTGCTGCAGACGCTGCTCGACATCTCCAAGCTCGACGCCGGCGTGGTCAGGCCTGATCTCGCGGATATCCCGCTCGACCTGCTGTTTGCCTCGATCAAGTCGGACTTCCAGCCGCTCGCAGAACAGAAAGGCCTGAAATTCCGGTTCCGCCCCGGCAAGGTCGTGGTGCGCTCGGACCCGACCATGCTGCGGCGCATCCTGCAGAACATCGTATCGAACGCCATGCGTTATACCCGCGCCGGCGGCGTGCTGGTCGGTGCCCGGCGGCGCGGCGAGATGATCAGCATCGACGTCGCCGACACCGGCTGCGGCATACCGGACGACCAGCACGACGCGGTGTTCGAGGAGTTCCACCGCCTCACCCGGCTGCCGGACACCGACATTTCGGGGGCCGGCCTCGGGCTCGGCCTGTCGATCGTACGCCGCATGGCCGACACCCTCGGCCATCGCATCAGCTTTTCCTCAGTTGAGGGTCGGGGCACGGTGTTTCGGCTGGACGTGCCGACCGTGCCACGCGTCGCCGCCCCGGCGGTCGCGGCTGCGAAGGTGGATCGGCCGCGCGGTTACGGCCTGTTCGGCACCAAGGTGCTGCTGGTCGAAAACGACCCTGGCGTGCTCGACGCCATGCTCGGCCTGCTGTCACGCTGGCAGTGCGTCGTGCGCCCGGCCGGTTCGACCGACGAGGCGATCCGCGCACTCGGCGACACGGACTGGGTGCCCGACGTGGTGATTGCCGACCAGCACCTCGAGGGCGGCGACCTCGGCAGCCAGACGATCGCCGAGGTGCGCGACTATCTCGGCCGCGGCGTGCCGGCGCTGATCATCACCGCCGACACCTCGCCGGCGCTGGCGAAAACCGCACGCGCGGCCAGCATCGAGCTGATGCGCAAACCGGTCAAGCCGGCGGAGCTCAGGGCGCTGCTGGCGTACCTGCTGGCTTGACGGCGAGGCTTCCAGACGCGTTGGCGCCGCCCCTCACCCCCCGCCGGGACCTTCTCCCCGTAACAGACACGGAGAAGGGATAACGTCGGTCGATTTCGCCAATCTTCAACGTCGCAAATATGGCGAAATCCCAGCGGCGGGCGTCTCTCTCCCCGCTTGCGGGAAGAGATGTCCGGCAGGACAGTGAGGGGCAATGCGGCGGCGGTCGATCGCTCCCGTGGTGCACGACGGGTTCACCCGCCCAGCCCCTCGAACAAAATCGTCGAAAGATAACGCTCGGCGAAGGACGGGATGACGACGACCAGCGTTTTCCCCGCGTTTTCCGGCCGTGAGCCGACGATCACCGCCGCCTGCAGCGCCGCACCCGAGGAAATGCCGACCGGCACGCCTTCCAGCCGCGCCACCAGCCGCGCATTGGCGACGGCGTCGTCGTTGGAGACGGTGACGATCTCGTCGTAGATCGAGGTGTCGAGGATTTTCGGGGCGAAACCGGCGCCGATGCCCTGGATCTTGTGCGGCCCCGGCTGGCCGCCGGACAGCACCGGCGAGGCCTCCGGCTCGACCGCCACGACCTGCACCGACGGCTTCCGTTGCTTCAGCACCTGGCCGACCCCGGTGATGGTGCCGCCGGTGCCGATGCCGGCGACGAAGATGTCGACGCCGCCCTGCGTGTCGTTCCATATCTCCTCGGCGGTGGTCTGACGGTGGATTTCCGGGTTGGCGGGATTCTCGAACTGCTGCGGGATGACGGCGTCGGGCAAGGTCGCGGCAAGCTCGTCGGCCCTGGCGATTGCGCCTTTCATGCCCTTCGGCCCCTCTGTCAGCACCAGCTCGGCGCCAAGCAGCGCCAGCATCTTGCGTCTCTCCAGCGACATCGTCTCGGGCATGGTGAGGATCAGCTTATAGCCCTTGGCAGCGGCAGCGAAGGCGAGCGCGATGCCGGTATTGCCGGAGGTCGGCTCGATCAGCGTGGTCTTGCCGGGGATGATCCTGCCTTCGGCCTCGAGCGCCTCGATCATCGCCACGCCGATACGGTCCTTGACGCTGGCGATCGGGTTGAAGAACTCCAGCTTGGCGACGAGGTTGGCGACGACGCCCTTTTCCTTGGCGAACTTGTCCAGCCGAACCAGCGGCGTGTCGCCGATCGTCTCGGTGATCGAGTTGAAGACGCGCCCGCGCCCCGGTGCATGCGTCGACGTGACCGGCTTGTTCATGTTGTCTCTCCCATATGGACTTTGTCGTGCAAGATAGGGTCGTCGCGGAAAAAATCCGAGTGGGCCCTATGCTTCAAAGCAAGCCTTTTTGGAATGAATTTCCGTGGATCGCGGCAGAAGGGAACGATGTTGTCGGCGCGCAAGCTCGCCGGCGACACCCGCCGGCGCTCCGTCAGGAGCGCGCGGCGATCGCCACGGCAGCACCTGCCATGAAGCCGGCGGCGGTGCGGTTGAGCGCCTTCAGCGCGCGCGGCGTGCGCAGCAGCCAGCGCGCCTGCGCGGCCAGCACCAGATAGGGCACCAATACGATCAGCAGCACGACCACGGTGATCGCCGCCAGCACGCCGTAGTCGGCGAGCGTGATCGTCCTGAGATCGACGATGGTCGGGGTGATGGCGAGGTAGAAGATCATCGTCTTCGGATTGCCGAGCGTGACCGCGATGCCGGCGAGGAAACTCGCGACAAAACCGCCCTCGCCCTTGCGCGCCTCGACCTTCTCGGCGGTGATGCCGCTCGACCAGAACCGCCAGGCCAGCCAGCCGAGATAAGCGACGCCGAGCCATTTGATCACCAGGAACACCATGCCGAAGGTCTGCGCGACGAAGGCCAGCCCCAGCACCACGGCGGTAAGGTAAAGCAGGTCGGCGAGCACGAGGCCGAACGACATGAACAGCGCCGAGCGGAAGCCAGAGCCGAGCGCGCGCGCCACCAGCGCGGTGACGCCGGGGCCGGGTATGGCCGCGGCCAGCGCCAGCGCGCCGCTGTAGGCGATGAAGCCGGCAAGCGTCATGATCCAGTCCTAGACAAATCGAGGCAAGGCGAATGCCATGATCGTGGCCGGTTGGAAATGGGGCAGGCTCGCGGCGTTCTCGGACCAGCGCGCCGGAATATCCGGGGGCTGCCCGGCGTTAACATCGGACGAGCGTGAAGGACCGCATGCTGCGCAACCGCGAAAATGCCTATGGCGCCGTGGCCATCGCCTTCCACTGGACGATCGCGCTTCTGTTCGTCGGCCAGCTGGCGCTCGGCTATACGATGACGCGCGTGAAAAGCATGGCGCTGCAGTTCGAGTTGATCCAGTGGCACAAGTCGTTCGGCTTCCTCATCCTGGCGCTGGCGGCGCTGCGGCTGCTGTGGCGGCTGGGATCGCGGCAGCCACGGGCGGTGCCGAACCTGTCGGGCATCGAGCACGTCGCCGCAACCACCGTTCAAACCCTGCTGCTAGCCGCCACCATCGCCGTGCCGCTGGCCGGCTGGGCGCTGGCATCGACCTCGACGCTGGGCATACCGAGCCTTGCTTTCAATGTGCTGCTCATCCCGCATCTGCCGCTCGTGCCTTCCGAGCAGGCGGAGACGTTCTGGCGGCAGACGCATACCCTGCTCGCCTACGGCACCGCCCTGCTTGCGGCCGGGCACGCGGCAGCGGCGCTGCGCCACCATTTTTTGCTGCGCGACGATGTCTTGGCGCGGATGCTGCCGGTTTTTCAAAGCCGGGCCCGCACAGCGCGCGGTATCCACGACGGAGAAGAACGATGACTGACGTCCTGTCCCATGGCCTCAGGCAAGGCCTGACCTTCCGGCATACGCCGCGCCGGCGCCTCATCGCCCTGGCGGCACTGCTCGCCCTATCGCTCGCCGGCACGGCCGTTCCGGCCGCGGCCGACTTGCTCTCGGAAGCCGCCGGCAACTACCGCATCAGCGACAACTCGTCGATCCGCTTCCAGGTCGACCAGACCGGCGGCGGCGGCATCAAGGGCAGCTTCGGCTCCTACAGCGGCAATTTCCGCATCGACGGCAAGAACCTGTCGAAGTCGAGCGTGACCTTCACATTGTTCCCGCAGAGCGTGCGCACCGGCCAAGCACGCGTCGAGGATTTTCTGCGCTCCGACGCCGTCTTCGACGTCGCCAACCACCCCGAGATCACCTTTCGCTCCACCTCCGTGCAACGCATCGACGACGACGACGCGCGCATCGACGGTATCCTGACGGCGCGCGGCAAGTCACGCAAGGCACAGTTCGAAGCAAAGCTGCGCGAGCGTTCGGGCGGCGGCATTTCGTTCCACGTCACCGGGTCGATCTACCGTTCGCCCTACGGCATGGATGTCGGCACGCCGATCTATTCCAACGTCGTGCAGTTCGACATGGTTCTGAACGGTACGCGGCGGTAGAGCCGGTTCAGTATCCCGCTTCGTCGAGGCGCCGCTCGAGGTCGACGAGGTCCTGCGGCAGCGGCATGCCGAGCGCGCGCAACTCGACGAGTTTCTCGCGCAACTGCTCGTGCATCTCGTGGGCGTCTTCCGGCTGGTTGACCATCTCCTCGAGCAGGAGCGCGATCTGAGCCTTGATCTGTTCGAGAGCCATCGAGCCTTTCCTTGCCGTATGCCCGGAGGCTACACCGGAAAGCGCGGCAGGGCTACCGCAGCGAAAAACGGAACTCCGTCTCCTGCCGGTAGACCTCGCCCGGCCGGAGCAGCGCCTGCGGAAAATGCCGCCAGTTGGGGGAATCCGGCCAAATCTGTGCCTCGAGGCAGAGGCCGGAAAACGGCAGGTAACGACGCCCGCCGAGGCCGGCGCTTTCCGGACCGAGATGATGGCCGGCGTAGAACTGCAGCCCGGGTTCGGTGGTCCACACCTGCATTTCGACACCGGAAACGGCGCCCCGTGCCACGGCGGCCTGCCTCAACGGACCGCGCCCGGCCGACAGGCAGAAATTGTTGTCGTAGCGCAGCCCCTCGCCGCCCTCGGCCGGACCGAGCCGGCGCGGCAGGCGGAAATCGAACACCGTGTCCGCGACCGGCCGCACCTCGCCGGTCGGGATCAATTCTTGATCCACCGGCAGATAGCCGTCGGCGTCGATCTGCAGCGTATGGTCCAGCGTGTCGCTCGCGCCGCCGTCGTCGAGGTTGAAGTAGGCGTGATGGGCGAGATTGCACAAGGTCGGCCGGTCGGTGGTGGCGCTCAGTACGATCGACAGCGCCCCCGGCGCGCGCAAGCGATAGGTGCACCGCGCGTCCAGCGTGCCGGGAAAACCCATGGTGCCGTCGGGATCGCGCAGCGAAAGCGTCAGGAAATCCGGCCCGACATCGTCGATCTGCCAATTGCGCCGGGCGTAGCCGCCGGAGCCGCCATGCAGCCCGTGTGCCTCGGGCCGCTCCGGCTCGATCTGGTACTCGGCTCCATCGATGGTGAAACGGCCGTCGCGGATGCGGTTAGCATGCCGGCCGGCGACCGCGCCGAAATAGTTGATATGCTTGAGATAATCCTCGAAGCGCTCGAAGCCGAGCGTCAGCGGAGCGGCGTGGCCGTCGAGACGCAGATCCTGCAGGACGGCGCCCCATGACAAAAACGTCGCGGTGAGGCCGCCTCCCGAAATGGTAACGCGGCGCACCGGCTCGCCGCCGGGCGCCACGCCGAACAGATCCTCGCGGCTGCTCACGATTTTCCGTCGTATGCTCGTGGCCTCAGACGCCGAGGCCGCCGATGCAGACATATTTGGTGTCGAGATAGTCCTCGATGCCCTGATGGCCGCCTTCCCGGCCGATGCCGGACTCCTTGACGCCGCCGAACGGCGCCTCGACGGTGGTGATCAGCCCTTCGTTGACGCCCACCATGCCGTATTTCAGGCCTTCCATGACCCGGAACGTGCGGCCGAGGTCGCCCGTATAGAAGTAGCAGGCGAGGCCGAACTCGGTGTCGTTGGCGAGCCTCACCGCCTCTTCCTCGGTCTCGAACCGGAACACCGGCGCCACCGGGCCAAAAATCTCTTCCTTCATGAACATCATGTCCGGCGTGGCCTCGGAGATCACCGTCGGCTCGAAGAACGAGCCGCCGAGCGCGTGGCGCTTGCCGCCGGCAACCACCTTGCCGCCCTTGGCCTTGGCGTCGGCTACGAATTCCTCCACCTTCTCGACGGCCTTCTCGTCGATCAGCGGGCCCTGCTGGGTGCCGTCCTCGAGGCCCGAGCCGACCTTGAGCTTGCGGCTGGCCTCGGCCAGCTTCTCGACGAAGGCGTCGTAGACGCCGGCCTGCACGAAGAAGCGGTTGGTGCACACGCAAGTCTGGCCGGAATTGCGATACTTGGCGACCATCGCGCCTTCCACGGCGCGGTCGAGATTGGCGTCGTCGAAAACGATGAACGGCGCGTTGCCGCCGAGTTCCATCGACACCTTCTTCACCGTCGAGGCGGCCTTGGCCATCAGCATCTTGCCGACGCCGGTCGAGCCGGTGAAGGTGATCTTCTTGACCAGCGGGTTGGCGCAGATCTCGTCGCCGATCGGTCCGGCCGAACCGGTGATGATGTTGACGACCCCCTTGGGGAAGCCGACCTCCTCGCAGAGCGCGCCCCACGCAAGGCCCGAATACGGCGTCTGCGTGGCGGGCTTCACCACCGTAGTGCAGCCTGCGGCCAGCGCCGGCGCCAGCTTGCGCGACAGCATCGAAGACGGAAAATTCCAGGGCGTAATCGCGGCGATGACGCCGGTCGGCTCCTTGGTCACCAGGATGCGGCGGTCGCCCCACGGCGACGGCACGACGTCGCCATAAGCACGGCGGCCTTCCTCGGCGAACCACAGCACATAGGCGGCGGAAATGGCGATCTCGCCCTTGGATTCCGTCAGCGACTTGCCCTGCTCCATGGTGAGCAGTTCGGCCAGCGGGTGCTGGTTGTCCATGATGGCGTCGTGGAGCTTGCGCAGCAGCTTGTGGCGCTCCGCAACGGAAGTCTTCTTCCACAACAAAAAGGCTTCCTGCGCCGCCTCGATGGCGCGCCGCGTCTCGGCCGGACCGGAATTCGGCACGGTGCCGATGGTGAGCCCGGTGGCGGGGTTGGTGACGTCGATGGTCTTGCCGGAATCGGCCTGGACCCATTCGCCGCCGATCAGGTTGGCCTGACGCATGAAATGGCTGGTTTTCTGGAGCATTTCCGTCTCCCTTCGGCACCCGTCCGGCGGGGCCATTGTATGACGTTGAAAGGACGCCCTCGACCGGGCGGCGCGACCGCACTAACAGACGGCCGCTTCCGGTCGCCGTCTTAGCCCATGGCACGCGGCAGGATCAACCGCAGTAGTCCAGGCGACGATTGGTCCAGATGCATGCATCTGGACCAACAGCCGCGTAGCGCGCTAACCGAACACGGCTTGCGCGATGGTCAGCCATACCGCCGTGGTCACCGCGGCCAGCGCGGTTGCAATCGTCATCTGGTTCGACGCCAGCGCCTGGCCAGTGCCGAACTGCATGGCGATCAGGTAGGAGTTGACACCCGACGGCAGCGCCGCCGCGGCGACGGCGATCTTTGCCGTCAGTGGCGGCAGGCCGACCGCCCAGGCGAGGCCGAGCGCGGCCGCCGGCATGAGGATGAGCTTCAGCGCAGACAGCGCCAGCGCCGGCCGCAGATTGCCGGATATGCCGAATTTTTTCAGGCTGAGCCCCATGCCGAACAGCGCCAGCGGCGCGGCGATGCCGGCCATCGCGTCGACGAACCGCGCCGCCAGTTGTGGCAGCGGCAACCCGGTCAGCCGCCACAGCAGCCCGCAGAAAATGCCGACGATCAGCGGGTTGGTGAAAACCTTGCGCAGGAAGTCGCGCAGGATGCGCAAGGGATGCACCGGTTCGCCGTCGCGGGGCGAAAACAGCTCGAACAGGATGATCGAAGCCATCAGCATGGTCGGCAGATGCACGGAGATCAGCAGCGACAGTTCCTCGAACCCCTTCTGGCCGAAGACGCCGAGCATGAACGGGATGCCGAGCAGCACCAGGTTGGAGAAGGCCGACGACACGCCGCCGACCACGCCCGCCTTGGAATCGCGGCCGAACACCCGCGTGGTGACGAGATGCCCTGCGGTCCAGGCGACGATCACCGCTGAGAAATACACCCCCCACAATCCCCAAGGCGCCGAGCCATGGAAATCGGCACCGATCATGGTGCGGAACAACAGCAGCGGCAGCGCGACGCCGACCGCGAACTCCGAAAGCGCCTCCCCGGTCTGCACCTTCAGATAACCTGTGGCGCCGGCGAGATAACCGACCGCGACGAGGCCGAATATGAACAGGACGGTTTCGACCAGCGGAGACATTGCTGGCGTGATAAGCGAGGCCCGGGCGCGACGCAACGCCCGCCACAATTTCTCCGGGAACGGTATTACACATTGAAGCCTTACATCCGGCGATCTGGCAGGGAGCGACGAGATTGATATCAGCAGCGATCGCCAGACCATGGGCAATCCTGTCGGGCCTGCTTGTCGTCTTTGCGTTGATCGCCCTGCCCGCACGCGCCGCCGAAAGCCTGAACGGCGTGGCGCTGGTGATCGGCCAGTCGCAATACCAGCACATCTCCGCCCTGCCAAACCCCGCCAACGACGCGCGGGAAATGCTGAAGCTGTTGACCGACCTCGGCTTCGACGCGCGCAGCGTCAGCGACCGCGACGCCAAGAAGCTGGCGCGCGACCTCGAGCGTTTCGTCGAGGACGCCGAGGGCGCGGACGTCGCCTTCCTCTATTATTCCGGCCACGGCATCGAAGCGGGCGGCGAGAACTGGCTGGTGCCGGTCGACGCGGATATCGGCTCGCTGGGCGACGCCGGGGAAAGGCTGGCCTCGGTCTCGGCGGTCATCGAGCAGTTGAAGGAGACGGTGCCGGTGTCGATCGTGCTGCTCGACGCCTGCCGCACCAACCCGTTTCCGCCCGACGCGATGGTCCGGCAGACACCGACCGGTTCGGCCGAGCCGATCAGCGCCGGCGGCCTGGCGCTGGTGCGCGGCGCCAAGGCGCTGGGCGCGCCGGACGCGGCTTCGCCCGACAATCTCGGCATGGTCATCGGCTTCGCGGCCGAGCCCGGCAAGCCGGCGCTCGACGGACCGGCCGGCGAAAACAGCCCTTACGCGTCAGCGCTGCTGCGCCATCTGACGGCGATGAAGGGCGAAGAATTCGGCGCGGTGATGCGCATGGTTACCGAGGAGGTCTATCTCGACACAAAGGCCCGGCAGCGGCCCTGGACCAACGAGAGCCTGCGGCGTTTCCTCTATTTCGGCGTGGCGCCGGACGAGCCGCAGGGCGACGAGGCGCTGATTACCGGCGAGCGCCGCAAGCTGCTCTTGACCATCTCGACCTTGCCCGACGCCAACCGCGCGCAGATCGAGACGGTCGCGGTCAAGGACGGCGTGCCGCTCGACGCGCTCTACGGCGTGCTGAAGGCACTCGGCACCGAAAAGATTCCTGAAGACCCCTCCGAACTGGAAAAACTGCTCGACGCGCAGGCAGCGCGGCTGAAGGCGATGATGGAGCAGCGCGATGCGCTCAAGGCCGACGATCCGGAGATCATGCGGCTGACCGCGTCGGCCGACCGCGCCATCCGCGAAGGCGCCATCGGCGTCGCCCGCAAATTCCTCGACGACGCGGTGGCGCGCGTCGAGGCGACGCGCGGCGCGGTCGACGAAGCCGAGGAACTGGTCAGGCAGAAGCGGCTCGCCGATGCCGCCGTCTACGCGCAGCGCGCCGCCGCCTCGGCGCTCGCCTTCGACTATCTGGCCGCGGCCGCCGACTATGCCAAGGCCTACGAACTGGTCGAGCGCTGGGACGACAAATGGCGCTGGAACTACAAGAACATGGAGGCCGAAGCGCTGCACGCCGCGGGTGCCGCGAGCGGCGACCGCGATGCCTTGCAGCGGGCGACCGAGGCCTACGATGTTCTGCTGGGCCTCGTCGACCGCAAGAAGCAGGAGCGCGACTGGGCGATCACCAACAACAACCTTGCTCTGGTCTACCAGACGATGGCGGAGGCGGAAACCGACGCGGCCGGACTGGAGCGGGCAGTAACGATGCTGCGCGAATCGCTCGCAGTGTTCGAGCGGGTCAAGGACGACGCCAACTGGGCCGCGGCGCAGAACAATATCGGCAACGTGCTGCTGAAGCTCGGTCAGCGCGACAAGGACACCGCCCGGCTCGAACAGTCGGTCGCAGCCTTCCGCGCCGCGCTCGAAAAACGGCCGCGCGATACGCTGCCGCTGGACTGGGCCGGCAGCCAGAACAATATCGGCATCGCGCTGTTCTCGCTTGCCGAACGCGAAACCGACGACCGTCGCCTTATCGAGGCGGAGGCTGCCTATCGCCTGGCGCTGGAGGTCTATTCCAGCGAAAAAACGCCGGTCGAATGGGCGATGGTGCAGAACAACCTCGGCAACACGCTGAACACGCTCGGCACCTACCGCAACGACCCGGCGCAGTTCCAGGCCGCGGCGACCGCCTTCCGCGCCGCGCTCGAGGTACGAACTCGCGAAACCTTGCCGCGCTCCTGGGCGATCAGCCGGCTCAACCTCGCCAGCGCGCTCAGCAACTCGACCAAGTTCGATCTCGGCACCGACGTGCTGGAGGAAGCGGCGGCGGCGCTGCGCGACGCCCAGACGGTATTCACCCGCGAGGCGTTCCCGCTCGACTGGGCGGCGGTGCAGAACAATCTCGGCACGATCCTGCAGACGCTCGGCCAGCGCACCCGCGACACCGCCACGCTCGACGCGGCGGCGGAGACCTATCGCGGCGCGTTGCGCGTCTACAAACGCAAGCAGTTCCCGCTCGACTGGGCGATGACCAAATACAATCTCGGCTACACGCTGCAGATCGCCGGCGGCCTGGCCAACCAGCCGGCGCGTTATCACGAGGCGGTCGCCGCCTACAAGGACGCGCTCGCCGAATATTCACGCGAGACGACGCCACGGCAATGGGCGCTCGCCAAGGCCGGCATGGGCTCGGCACTGCAATGGCTGAGCACGGGCGAGCAAGGCACGAGCAGCTTGACGGAGTCGATCAAGGTGCGCCGGGAAGCGTTGGAAGTCCTCACCGCCGAGAACGCGCCGACGGACTGGGCCACCGTCCAGAGCGGACTCGGCATGAGCCTGCTCAACCTGGGCACGCTGGAGCAGACGGCAAGATATCTGCCCGAGGCGGAAGCCGCCTTCCAGGCGTCGCTGGAAGTGTTCACCCGTGAGGAGCAGCCGCTGCAATGGGCGTTCGGCCAGAACAACCTGGGTGACGTCCACTGGAACATGGCGTCGCAGGGCGGCGGCAAGTCGGAATATCGGCGTGCCAAGGACTATTTCGAGCTGGCCAAGCAAGGCTTCCTCGAGGCTGGCTATCCGCTGCCGATTCCGCTGACGGACAAGAAGATCGAACTGGTGGAAAACGCCATGGCGGGAAGGTAGCTGGCGCCTGCCTTGCCCCGCCCGGCTTGTGTTTCATTCGGCTTTGCCCTCCCTATATCCTTCAGACCGCATGGGAGGATTGATGCTGCGCTGTTTTTTCGTCTTGCTGATGCTGCTTGGCGCCATGCCGGCCTACGCCACCGAAGCCGGATGGGCGTTGCTGCGCGAGGGCGGACATGTCGTGCTGCTTCGCCATGCGATGATCAGCGGCAGCACCGAGCCGGCTAGCTTCGACATCGAGAAATGCGCCACGCAGCGCAACCTCTCCGAGCGCGGCAAGCAGCAGGCGCGCAAGATCGGCGCTTTGTTCGCGGCGCGCGCCGCCCCGGTCGAGCGCGTGCTTTCGAGCCGCTACTGCCGCTGCCTTGATACCGCCCGCATCGCCTTCGAGTCCGCCCCGGAGCCGTTCGACGCGCTCGACCTGCCGAGACCCGACGACCCTGACCGGGCCGCCGGTGTCGCAGCCGTGATGAAGGAGATCGCCGACTTTTCGGGGTCGGACAATCTGGTGATGATCACGCACGCCGAGAACATCCAGGAGATGACCGGCGTTTCGCCGCGCGAAGGCGAAGCCGTGATCGTGCAGCCGGACGGCGAGCGGTTGCGCGTGCTCGGCCGCATCGTCTTCAACTGACGGTTTCTCATCCGCTCGGTCGCCTGATCGCGCTTTTCAGCAGAATTCGGGCTTGCGCGGCGATTCCGTGGCAGCTCGCTAAAATCGATTAATGCTGCATTGCACAACGTGCATTGCTGCCATGCGGTATCGGCACTTTAAATTCGCATTCCCCACCCTTATTTTCGGATCGTGAAAAAAAGAGACGAACGAAAGACGAAACGAGCAAGACCATGAACCTGATCCGTAACTATCGCAACTGGCGCCGCTACCGGGACACCGTGTCCGAGCTGAGCCGCCTGTCCAACCGCGAGCTTTCCGATCTGGGCATCGCCCGCGGCGACATTCCCTACGTCGCGCGCAAGTCGGTTTAACGAATTTCGTCGGGACCAACCTCCTCCCTGGTCCCGTCGGATAAGGCCAGACCTCTCCTCCTCCCGAGGCTGGCTCCAATAACGGCACCCGCCGGACCTCCTCCCCCGGCGGGTGCTGTTGAAACCGGGCCTCGCACCCACCATATGCGAGAAGAACATCGCCGACCCATCCTCCTCCCAGGGTTCGGCGACTACGGGCAGCTTCTCCTCCTCCCGAACGCTGCCCGGCCTATGCGGCGCCCGCCGGACCTCCTCCCCCGGCGGGCGCTGTTCTCCCGGCTTCGCACCGATGAAAATGCGAAAAGAACATCGCCGGCCCATCCTCCTCCCAGGGTTCGGCGACTACGGGCAGCTTCTCCTCCTCCCGAACGCTGCCCGGCCTAAACGACACCCGCCGGACCTCCTCCCCCGGCGGGTGTTGTCATTTCCGGACGGCCCTTCCCGAAAGCCATGCCCTCCAAGCCGCGGCCGTGATTGCATTCGGCCAATGCGGGGATTATTGCCGGGGCATGACGAAACCCATCCACATCATCGGCGGCGGGCTGGCCGGCTCGGAGGCGGCCTGGCAGGCAGCACAGGCCGGCGTGCCGGTCATCCTGCACGAGATGCGCCCGGTGCGCGGCACCGACGCGCACAAGACCGCCGGGCTGGCTGAGCTGGTCTGCTCCAACTCCTTCCGCTCCGACGATGCCGAGACCAACGCGGTCGGCCTGCTGCATGCCGAAATGCGGCTGGCCGGGTCGCTGATCATGGCGAGCGGCGACGCCAACCAGGTGCCGGCGGGCGGCGCGCTCGCGGTCGACCGCGACGGTTTTTCGGACGCCGTGACGGTCAAGCTCGAAGCGCATCCGCTGATCACCATAGAGCGCGAGGAAGTGACCGGGCTGCCGCCCGACGACTGGGACCAGGCGATCGTCGCCACCGGGCCGCTGACCGCGCCGTCGCTGGCGCAGGCCATCGCCGAACGGACCGGAGCCGACGCCCTCGCCTTCTTCGACGCCATCGCCCCGATCGTGCATTTCGATTCGATCGACATGAATGTCTGCTGGTTCCAGTCGCGCTACGACAAGCTCGGCCCGGGCGGAACCGGCAAGGACTACATCAACTGCCCGATGGACCGCGCCCAGTACGAGGCGTTCGTGCAGGCTCTGGTCGACGGCGACAAGACCGAGTTCAAGCAGTGGGAAGGCACGCCCTATTTCGACGGCTGCCTGCCGGTCGAGATCATGGCCGAGCGCGGTCCCGAAACGCTGCGCCACGGGCCGATGAAGCCGATGGGCCTGACCAACGCTCACAACCCGACGGTAAAGGCTTACGCGGTGGTGCAGCTGCGTCAGGACAACGCGCTGGGCACGCTCTACAACATGGTCGGCTTCCAGACCAAGCTGAAACATGGCGAACAGGTCCGCATCTTCCGTCTGATCCCGGGACTGGAAAATGCCGAGTTCGCCCGGCTGGGTGGCCTGCACCGCAACACCTACATCAACTCGCCGACCTTGCTCGACCCGTCACTGCAGCTGAAAGGCAGGCCTGGCCTGCGTTTCGCCGGCCAGATCACCGGCTGCGAAGGGTATGTCGAAAGCGCGGCGATCGGGCTGCTGGCCGGTCGCTTCGCTGCCGCCGCGCGGCGCGGCGAGCCGCTGTCGCCGCCGCCGGCCACCACCGCCTTCGGCGCGCTGCTCGGGCACATCACCGGCGGCCACATCGTATCGGATGACGAGCCCGGCAAACGCTCGTTCCAGCCGATGAACGTCAATTTCGGCCTGTTTCCGCCGCTGGAGCCGGGCACGAAACTGCGCCCGGACGATTTCGAAGGCCGCTTCCGCGGCAAGGACAAGTCGATCGCCAAGAAGAAAGCGATCTCGGCGCGCGCCTTGCGCGACTGCCGCGCCTGGCTCGGGCTTTCGCCACAAGCTGCGGCGGCGGAATAGCCTGCGACGCATCGAGACGTCCCAGCTCCACCTGCCGCTGCCTTACAAGCGCAGCCGCCGCTGCTGGAACCGCCAGAATATGGCAGGCGGTCTTGCTGGGATAGGCGCCGCCTTCGCGGCAATGTCATCTTGAGCTCTCGTGCAAAGCACCGGGCCGTCGGCCGTCAGATCCTGAATGCCATTCCGGCCTGGGCGCCGGCCATCTCCGGAAAGTGAATTTTCAGCGGCAGGAAATCGTCTGTCGCCGACGCATGGAAAACCGCGCGATCGGTTCCCCTGACGATGGCGAACGCCGCCGACCAGATTCCGATGAGGAAGCCGGAGCGATCACGCAACTCGATGCTGTGACCGACAAGGTCGCGCATATCCAGGTCCGCCGTGTCCTTGCTAGCGACGAGTTCAAGGCTGATGAAGCCGTTCTGGTAGAAGCGACAGCAGACGTGGTGGAAAGCGCAATCGTCCACCTGCTGCTCCGACCATGCGAATTGCGACCAGCGAAGCGGCTTGCCGTCGTGATCGATGCCGCCATGTCCCGCCGAGGTCGCCTCGTAACGAACATGCCTCCTGATCGGCAGGCTCGCCTGCTGGCGCGCGAGCCCTATCCAAGCCTCACCGGAACCGCCGGCCAGCATCGTGTTGACGGCGGCCATTCTGTCCTTAGCCGCATCCGAGACAGGAAGCTCGCCGAGAAGCGGTCGCACGAGCAGGGCGGCCAGCTGGATCATGACCTTGACGCCATGCCGAGCCGTCAGTCGTTGACGACCGTCCAGTCGTCACCCGGGTTGAAGCGGTCGATGTATTTGACGATCGACTCAGTGGCCGGGCCGAGGTCGACCTCGTAGACGATGCCGTGCTGGTTGACGGCGAAGGTGTGGACACCTGTCTCGGCATATTTCACCGGCCAGGCGATCAGCCCGAAGCCGGCGATCATGTTGCCGTTGATGATGTAGTCATAGGCGCCGCCGGCGACGTTGTCGCCCTGGCCGGTCAGAATCTTGAAGCGGTAGCCGAAATAACCCTGGCCCTTGCTCGCGTCCTCCAGTTCCGCCGTGTCGAGGTCGCCGGCCGGGCTCTCGCCTCTTTCAGCATCGGCCGGCCAGTAAAGCCCGTCGGTCGCACCGACGCTGCTGATCAGCTTCTGCGCGAACTCCTCCACGCCGTCGGCGTCGCGGTCCTCCCCGGCATATTCGTTCTGCGCCTCGACATAGGCGCGCATCGTGGCGATCGCCTCCAGCTCGTTTTCGCCGACGCGCCGGTTGACGATCTCCTCCAGCCCGGCCTGCGTATCGAAACCCCATTTGCCGTCCTCCCCGCCCTTCAGCAAGGGGAACGGGAATGGCCACAGTCTCTGGCCGATCTGCAGGATCTTGCCGTTCTCGATGTCGACGACCGCCACCTGCTTGGCGGCGCCCTCGCGGATTTGCGCGAACGTGTCCATTACGCCCTCGGCCCCCTTCAGCTTGGTGGCGTCGAGGCCGAGCAGCTTCGCCAGCCCGTCGAAGTCGTTGTCGGCCAACGTCTTCTTGAAGGCGGCAATCGCCGCCTCGGGGCTGTCGAACAATGGCGGATCCTGCTCCGCTTCGAGGGCGAAAACGCCGGGATCGTCCTGGCTGGCGGCGGCGTCCGCCGCCTGATCGGCCCGTTCCTGAGCGGATGCACCCGTCGGGCCCGCCGCCGACAATGCCGCTGCAACAACGACCACGCCCGTTGTCAGCAGAATATGGCGAAGGATCGTGTTCATGGTCTTTCTCCTCTTCCGCTCTCAGCGCCTGCGGCCGCCGCCGCGATGTCCGCCGCCACCCATCTGTCGGCCCCCGCCGCCGCGGTGCAGCTGCCGTCCTCCTCCACCGCCACGCTGCATTTGCCGCCCGCCGCCGCCGCGATTGATTTGTTCGCCTCCACCGGCGCGCTGCTGGATCGCCCGTCCGCCGCCGCGCTGACCGCCGCCCATCGCTCTTTCGCCTCGGTGGGATTGGACCTGGGAAATTTTACCGCGATCGATATTGCCGAGGCCGGATGGCGTTCTCGGCCGGTTGTCGACGCGGTCGCCAACCTTGGGCCGGCCGACCGGGCGGTCGATCTTGTTTGGCCGCTGCGCGTTCGGCCTCTGGATGTCAGGCCGGTTTCCGTCCGGCCTCGCCGTCGGTCTCGGCAGGTCGGTGGCCGCTCTCACCCGGTCGCCGGCGGGCCCGCTCTTCAACCCGTCCAGCGTGCTCTTGCGGATGTCCTGCGCCTTGGCGGAGCGCGCGGCGGTGTTCTTCGGCCGGTCGCGCTTGATTTCGGCGGCGCGGTCGCGGATCACGTTGTTGCCGTTCGCCTCGACCCGGTTCTTGATGTTGGTGCGGTCGAATTTCGCCAGCTGGTTGCGGTCGATGTTGATCTTGGACCGGTCGATGTTCTTCCAGTCGACGTCCTTGAAATTGATCTTGCCGTTGATGTTGTTGAAGCACTTGTTGCAGTCGATATCGATGTCGTTGCCGTCCCAGCGCCCGCCCCAGATGCCCCAGTCGTCCCAGTCGACCGCCGCCGCCCAGATCGCGCCGGTGGTGGCCGCGGCGAAGAAGGTTGCCGTCGGATACCAGTAGCTCGGATAGGGGTCGGGGTAATACGCGATCGGCTCTGGCGGATAATCCTCCACGTAAAGCATCTGCGGCTCGTAGCGAGGCACGTACACCTTCTCGGTGCTCGCCGACTGGATGACGATGTTGTCGCCGGAGGTCTCAACCTTCATCTTGTCGTCGCTCTTGATGATGTTCTTGGCGACCGCCTCCTCGCGCAGCTGCTGTATGGCGATCAGCACGTCCTTCTGCTGGTAGGCGATGGCATCGCCGAGCTGCTGCGTCCACTCGAGGTCGTCGCTCATCATTTTGACGACGTCGGGATAGTTGAGCAGCGAGATGACGCTGCCGTCCCAGCTGTCCTTCGGCTTCAGGCTCTTGTCCTTGGCGTAGGCGTCGAGATAACGCGAGGCTTCGACGATCTGCAGCGGGTAGAGCGATGCCGCGGTGATCACCGCGATGAGCTCGTCCGGATAGAGCGCGATACGCGCCACCAGCACCTCCAGTTCGTCCGCGTTCAGCGGCTCCGGCGTCTGCGCCGGCGTATTCGCCGCGGCGGCGGCCTGCTGGTCCTGCGCCAACGCGCCGTGCATCGGCACCGGTGCCAGCAGCAACCCGATGGCCGACGCCAGCATCAAACAAGACGTTCGTATCCGACAACGCATGGCCGAGCCTCCTTGGTCTACCGCCGGTACCTCAGCCGCCAGCTTTGTCCGGCGGGAGCCCGAAACGAAGTACGTAACAGTTACCGAACAACGGTCCTCGGACTGAAACACCGACGGCGTGGCCTGTTTCAGGACACGCAGCCGTCAGCCGGCACGTTTCGCCTTGATCCGGCCGCGATAAACGCATGTCGGCCGGGTCAGGCCATCTTCACTCCGGCTTTCGCCAGCCCGGCCTCGACCATCGCGATCAGGCTGGGCGCGAATTGCCATCGCTGAAGATCGCTGCGCAGCGATTTTTCGAACTGCGGCCGCGAGCGGCGCAGCGTCCTGGCCAGCACGTCGGCCTCGTGCAGGCGCCCGAGCTGACCGAGCGTCGCAACCTTCAGCAGCTGAAGGCGATAGCAATCACGCTGGTTGGTCTGATTGAGCAGCGTCAGGGCTTCATCGAACGCGCCGCGGTGATAGGCGTCCAAGGCAAGCGTGGCATCGGCATCGATCAGGTAGGAGCCTTGCGCATAGGCGGCCCTCGCCAGCGCCGCGCCCTCCTCCCAGCGGCCGGTCAGGAACAGGACGTTCGCAAGCTTCGCGGCCGTCTCGGCGTTGTGGGGGTTGAGCATCAGCGCGCGGTTGCCCGCTGCGATGGCGCCCTGCGGATTACCCGCCCGGAATTGCGCCGCCATCTGTGCAAACAGGCTCCTGTCGGAGTCGGGCGCCAGCACTACGGCACGGTCGGCCGCGGCCACCGCCGCCTCCCACAGGTCGCCTGGCACGCTCATGGCGTCGAGCGCGATCAGCACGCCGCTCAACGTCGCATAGGCGTCGGCGTCGTTGCCGCGCAGAGCCAGGGTCTCCTCGAGGCAGCTGCGCGCCGCCGCGAGCGCCACGGCATCACGCGAATCCATCGCCAGGACGGCGCGCAGCACGCAGCCATTGCCCAGGGTCTGCCCGGTGAACTCACGCGCCGTCTCGAGGCTGTTGATGATGCCGCGGCTGGACGCCAGGCGAACGGCGAGGCGCGCGGCGATCTCCTGGACGGATTGCTGATGATGGATCGCGTCGATCCGCTCGGTCGCGGACCGCAGGGCCTCGCCGCTCGCAATATCGATGACCTGCCACCACACCACGGTGCCTTGGGCCGACGCACTGTATTTGAGCAGCAGCCGGTACCCGTGCTGGACATCCGCCAGACGGCCGGGTTTCGTTCCGGTGCTGGCCGTGACGGCGTCGGGCGCATCGACCCGCAAGGTCTGGAAACCCGACAACGCCACCATAAGCGCGTCGCGAAACGCGACGGCGTCGTCCTCCGCGACGCCGCCGATCGCGCGTGTCTCGAGCGTCAGCCTCGGCTTTTCGGAGACAATCCGGTCGCCGCCCCCGCGAAGCATCGTGAACGCGAAGAAAATTCCCGCCACCGCGGCCACGCCGACAATGCCGGCCGCGAGGGAAAGCCGCCTTGCCGGACCCGGGCGTGCCGGTGACGGCGATACCGCCGGCGGCGTTCGGACCGTCGGCGGGGCGAGCGGTCCATTGCCGGCCGGCGCAACCGTCTCGCCCGGGTCTGTCCTGGCAAAGACCGGCACGTAGTGACCCTTCGGCAGGTCGATGCGAAGCAGCCGGTCCAGCCCGTGCAATTCGTAATAGCGCGTCAGGGCGGCACGCAGGCGGGTCGCCTCGATCCTGACGATGGGATCGGTGGAAGGGTCGAACGAGGAAGCGCGCCCGAACACGTCCACCGCGATCGTATAGGCCTTCACCGAGTCGGCGCGGCCCCGAAAGTACTCTTCCGCGACGAACCGCAGAAATTTTCGATTGCGCTGGGTGCACTGGAACGCCGGATCGGCAAGTATCCGCTCAAGTTCCTGCCTGGCTTCATCCTCCGGGATTCCATCCAGCCCGATGGAATCCGCTAGGCCGTTTCCCTCGGTATCCACGACGAGCGTCCTCGTCTCTGCTTTTTGTTTTCCTCGCCTTGAAGCAAGGCTAGCAGCAAACGCCAAAAAAGCAACTTGTCCAAATGGCGAAAACCACCGGTCTTACTGGCAAGTTTAAAGAAAAAATTAAGGATGGCACAATTCGATGATCTCGTGCTCAAGTTCTTCGCACAAGGTTTCGTATTCGCGGATCACGGCCTGATTTGCCGTCGCTTTCTCTTTCCGCAGACGGTCCAGCGTCGAGCTTGCGTCCTCGAACGCACCGCACAAATTGAACAGCTCCGCGTTCGTCGCGGTTGCGATCTGCAGTTTCCCCCGCAGCGCCGGCAACTTCAGCATGAGTTTGACCAGACCGCGACGGTTGTGCTCGGCCTCGTTTGACATCGGTATCCGCCTGTGGGCGCCTCCCGCGATGAACGTCGCGGAGGTGACCGACCTTCCCATGCAGCCCTCGCGACGTCTCAGTGTCACACGCCCGTCAGCGGAAGCCAGCACGTTACTGTAACGGAAACGGCCGGATCGCCGGCCAACCGACCTCGGGGGTATCTTCAATCGGCGGCGGCGATCTTGTAACAGTATCGCTTCCGTTCACCGCTCGACCGGCCTTTGCCGAGCCTCTGCCCCTTCATCACCTTGCTCAGGAGCCCTGGATGACGACGATCCTATCCCCCGCCGGCCTCGCCTTGATCGTTGTCGCCGCCAGCGGCATCGCCTCTTCCGCGATGGCCGCCTCTATCGAGGCACTGCAGGGAGCCTGGTCGAACGAAGGCACCGACTGTGCCGACATCTTCGACAAGCACGGCAGCGACTACCGTTTCAAGAACCCGAATTCTTCGCTGGACACCGGCCTCATCATTTCCGGCAGCAAGGTGGTCGGCCCTTCCGGTACCTGTACGGTTTCCAAGCTCAGCGAAAAGGGCGATCATTTCTCCGTGCTGCTCAATTGCGCGGACTCGGTGATGACCAACACCGTATCGATGTCGTTCCGCCAGATCGACGCCACGCATTTCGACCGCCTCGACCCGGCCTTCCCGGATTTCGCGATGCGCTACGTCAAGTGCGATTTTTAAGGGCCGGCCGCACGTCTCACAGCACGTCCAGGATTGCCTGCGCCGCGCGTGAATTGCCCGGCGCCTCGGCCATGCGGCGTGCGTTGTCGCGCAAGCGTACGCGCATCGCGCTGTCGCCGAGCAGCGCGAGAATGGTGGCGGTGAGTTCGTCCGCCGTCCAGTCGTCGCGGTCGAGCCAATGTCCGACACCCGTCTCCTCGGCGCGGCGCGCATTGTCATGGCCGTCCCAGCAATAGGGCATGACCAGCGACGGCACGCCGAAGCGCAGCGCCTCGCAGAAACTGTTGTTGCCGCCGTGGTGGATGAAGAGATCGGCCCTTGCCACCACCGAAGGCTGAGGAAACCAGGCGCCGAGGAAGACGTTGTCCGGCACGGCGCGATAGGTGTCGCGAAAGCCGCCGACATTGACGAGGAAGCGTGCCGGCAAGGTCGCGAAAACCGCGATGAGCCGCTCGATCAGCTCGACATCCATGGCGCCGAGACTGCCGAAGCTGAGATACACCAGCGGCCCATCGTTGCGCGGCAGCACGGGCACGTCGAACGGTCCTTCCTCGCGCACGCAGCCTTCGAGATAGACGAATTTTCGTGGGTCCAGCGGCTTGTCCCGCTGGCGCCGCACGATTTCGGGCGTGAGCAGCAGGTTGAGGAACGGCGACGCCTCGAGAAAACCGCCCTGCCCCAGCCGCGCCATGCCGAGCGCGGCTCGAAAGCCATTGTAGCGCTCGTGCGCCGGCATCACCGCGGCGTTGTAACGCCGGGCGAACGCTGCGCACGCGGTCGTATCCTCAGCCGCGAGACCTGAGAGATAGGGCGGCACGTTGGCGTCCGGCAGTTCCGTCTCCGCGCAGGAGACGACCCGCACCCAAGGCACGCCGGCAAGCGCCACCGCCGGGAACATCACGACATTGTCGAGCACGATGGCGTCGGGCTTCAGCCGGGCCAGCGCCTGGCGCAGCGGCGCCTCGGCCTTGATCGCGGTGTCGACGATCGCCTCCCAGGTCGGCGCGACGTAGGTCTCGATCTGATCCGCCGGCGACAGCCGGAAGTGCGGCAGATGGCGGTTGATGAAGTCCTGCCAGTAAGTCTGGCGCTCGCTCTCGGTGAGGCCGTCGTCGTAGACGAGCGGGATTTCCTGAAAGCCGTAGTCGGCGAACACGCCGGAAAAGCCGGCATGGCAGATGAACACCGGCCGCGCCCCCCGCGCCCGCAGCGCCTGGGCGATGCCCACGCAGTTCAGCGCCGCGCCGAAGCTGGCCTCGGGAAACAGCGCGATGGTCGGGTTCGCCTTCGCCACGCGCCGTCAGCCCGGCCGCCGGATCATGCTGGTCAGCACCGGCGCGCCGCGGATCGCCGCATGCGGGCGCTGGTTGCGTGACAGCCGGAGATGCACGCGCAGCAGGTCGGCGGCGATCTCGAACTGGCGGCTCTCCAGCTGGTCGAGGATGGCGACGTGCTCGCGGGTCGACTGCCGCAGCCGGAACACGCTGACGCCGGGCGTCGTGCCGGGCAGGCGGCGCAGCCGCTGGTGCGCCGTGAGCGCCTCGGCAACGAAGCGGTTGGCGCAGCCGGCGGCGATCATGGCATGGAACTCGCGGTCGAGCCGCTGGCATTCGCCGATGTCGAAGGCCTGGTCCGGCAGCGCCAGCAGCGCCTCGATCGCCTGCCGCAGGGCCGAGGCCCTGGCTGCGTCGAGATCGAAACCCGGCATGCTGATCGCCACCGGCTCCAGCGCCAGCCGGAACTCGTAGCTTTCGCTGACGCCGTCCGGCCCGTCCGCAAGCGGCCGGAACAGCCAGGATTGCCCCGGCGCGCGCTCGACCAACCCCTCTTCGGACAGTCTTGTCAGCGATTTTAGTACCGTCTTTCGATCCACCCCGTAACGACGCACCATGGCGCTGACGGTCAGCCGCTCGTCGAGCCGCCGCGCCGCCCGGTCGCGCAGGATCGCCTCGGCGAGATCGTTTTCGACGGCGCTCGGCAACTCGGTGGCAGGGTCGGCCTGCAGTGACAGGTCGGCGACCAGCTTGTACCCCGTCTCCGGTTCGAAGCGAACGACGCCACGATCGGCCAGCACTTTCAACGCGGCCCGTACCGGCGTACGCGAGACGTTGCACAAGGACGCCAGCTGCTGCTCCGGCAACCGCGCGCCCGGCTCGAAACCACGGGCGCGTGCCACCTCGATGATACGCTGCGCCAGGTCGAGATGGCTGGTGCGGGGTCTTCTGGCCTCTGCCTGCATGCGCGCCTGGCACTCATCGGACGTAACGGCAGGCCGGCAGGAAACCGACCTTTCCATTGCTTTCACGCAAATTATGGATTGACGTACTTTTTTGCGCAATAGTACTGTCGACAAAAGTGGCCGTCACGGCCCGGGAACGAGGTTTGGCGCGCACGGAAACATCCGGCTCAGCCGAACGGTCAAATCGATCAACAGCAATGGGAGTTCCGTCATGCCCGCGCCGATGCATCTGCGGCAAGTTTCCTGGGGCGTTGCCGCCGCCGTCCTCGGACTTGCCATGGCCTCGCCGGCCACCGCGCAAAACCTGGTGATCTCCAACTGGGACGGCTACATGGCCAAGGACGCCATGGACACCTTCAAGGCCGCGACCGGCGTATCCGGCGAGGTCGTGGTGCACGCCACCAACGAAGAGATCATGGGCAAGCTGGTCGCCTCGAAGGGCAAGGGTTACGACGTGGTGTTCGTGTCCTCGCCTTTCGCCGAGGTGCTGAACAAGCTCGGCCTGGTCGAACCGATCGACCATTCCAAGGTGCCGAACCTCACCAACCTCTATCCGGAAGCGACCAAGCTGCCCTACGACCCGGGCAACACCTTCTCGGTGCCTTACACATGGGGCACGACCGGGCTGTGCTACCGCTCAGACCTGGTCAAGGCCGAGCCGTCTTCTTGGAACGACCTGCTGAAGCCGGCCGACGACATCAAGGGCAAGACCACGATGCTGGCGACCGACCGCTGGCTGCTGGCCGCCGGCCAGCTCGCCGAAGGTTTTTCGGTCAACGAGACCGATCCCGCCAAGATGGAAGCGGTGAAGAACCTGCTGATCGCAGCGAAGAAGACGCTGCTCGCCTATGACGACACCACCTTCTATTCCAAGCTGGTGTCCGGCGAAGCGCTGATGGTGCAGGCCTGGGACGGCTGGTGCAACTACGGCATCACCGACAACAAGGACATCAAATACGTCATCCCGAAGGAGGGTTCGGACCTCTGGCTGGATACCATGGTGGTGATGAAGGCGTCGGAGAAGAAGGACGACGCGTTCAAGTTCATCAACTTCATCCTCGACGCCAAGAACCACGCCTGGGCGGCGGAAAACATCCTCTACAAGGTGCCGAACAAGGCGGCGATGGACAGCCTGTCGCCCGAACTCGCCGCGACCTACCCGAACATGGGCATGCCCGTGGCCGACCTGGTGAAGTTCGAGCAGCTGCGCGACGTCGGCGAGGCGCAGCGCGAGTACTCGAAGATCGTCAGCGAGATCAAGGCGGCGCAGTAGGGCTCGGCTTCAAGTTCAAAGAGAGAGGGCTTCGAGCGGAATGGTGGCGCCCTGCCGCACCCCCCTCTGTCCTGCCGGACATCTCCCCCGCAAGGGGGGAGATCACGCCGGCCGCATGGCTTTCGTCAATCGCCGTCCTTACGGAAAGGGCCGTAAGGCCGATCTCCCCCCGTGCGAGGGAGATGTCCGGCAGGACAGACACATCGAGGCACTCCTCACCTGCGGCGAGTCAGAAGGCGGTGGACGTTGACGATGAACGCGTCGTCTCGCCCCACCCTGCTGATGGCGCCGGCGCTGGCCTGGCTTACCGGCCTGATGATCATCCCGTGCGCGCTTGTGCTGGCGCTCGCCTTCTTCCGGCGCGGCATCTATGGCGGCATCGAATACAGCTTTACGCTCGAGAACTTCGCGCTGGTGCTCGATCCGCTCTATGCCGGCATCCTACTCAACTCGGCGCGGATCGCCGGCATCGCGACCGTGCTGGCGGTGATCGCCGGTTATGCCGCGGCCTACGCCATCGCGGCGATGCCGCGGCGCTGGCAGCCGGTCCTGCTTTTCCTCACCATCCTGCCGTTCTGGTCGAACTACCTGATCCGCACCTACGCCTGGATAGTGCTGCTCAACCGCGAAGGGCTGGTGACCCAGCTGCTGCGCTGGCTGGGCTATACCGGCGAGCCGCCGTCGCTGCTCTATACCGAAGGCGCGGTGATCGCCGGTCTGGTCTACAGCTACCTGCCCTTCGTCATCCTCGCCTGCTACGCGCCGCTGGCGCGGCTCAACCCGGAATATGCCGAGGCCTCGCGCGACCTCGGCGGCTCCGCCTTCACCACCTTCCGCCGCGTCGTGCTGCCGCTCACCCTGCCCGGCATCGCCGCCGGCGCGGTGTTCGTCTTCGTGCTGTCGATCGGCAATTTCGTCACCCCGGCGCTGCTCGGTGGCGGACGCTTCCAGATGATCGGCAACCTCGTCTACGACCAGTTCCTGACCGCCAACGACTGGCCGTTCGGCGCCGCGCTCTCCATGGTGCTGATCGCCATCATGATGCTGCTCCTGACCTTGCAGGCATTCGCGGCGGAACGGGCCTCGACGCGCGCCGCGGTGCGCGAGGAGGTGGCGCATGGCTGACGCGTCGCGCGCCGCAAGGCATTGGCCGGTGCTCGTCCTGGCCGCGGTGTTCACCTTCCTCTACGTGCCGATCGGCGTCCTGGTGGCGCTGTCGTTCAACGAGGGCGGCCTGCCGACCGTATGGTCGGGATTTTCGCTGAAATGGTATGGCTCGCTGCTCGGCAACCGCGACATTCTCGCCGCCGGACTCAACACGCTGATCGTGGCGTGCGTCTCCACCGCGATCGCCACGCTGCTCGGCACGCTGCTGGCGCTCGGCGTCGAGATGCGGCGCCGACGCGGTGCTGCGCTGGAAGCGATCATCTTCGCGCCGATGATCATCCCGGACATCGTGCTGGCGATCGCGCTGCTTTCGTTCTTCTCCATGCTCGACGTCACCATGGGCCTGCACACCATCGTGCTGGCGCATGTCGTCTTCAACCTCGCCTTCGTCTGTTCGGTGGTGCGGGCCCGGCTGAAATCGTTCGACTGGTCGATCACCGAGGCTTCCGCCGATCTCGGCGCGGGCGCGGTCACCACGTTCAGGCGCGTCACGCTGCCGGTCATCCTGCCGGCGGTGATCGCCGGCGCGCTGCTTGCCTTCACGCTGTCGGTCGACGAGTTCATCATCGCATACTTCACCGCCGGCGCCGGCCGCTCCTCGACCACGCTGCCCATGCAGATCTATTCGATGATCCGTTTCGGTGTGACGCCGGAAATCAACGCGCTCGCCACCATCGTGATCGCCGTCAGCGTGGTGGCGCTCACCCTTTCCCAGCGCCTCAACCGCGGGACGATCGGCCAATGACGCGCACGCTGCTCGCCATCGACCGGGTGACGAAGAACTTCGGCCGCATCGCCGCGGTAGAAGATGTCTCGCTGGACATCCGCGAGAACGAATTCTTCGCGCTGCTTGGGCCGTCCGGCTGCGGCAAGACCACCTTGCTGCGCATGCTCGCCGGCTTCGAGACGCCGAGCGACGGCAAAATCCTGCTGGACGGCAAGGACGTGTCCAGCGTTCCGCCCAACCGGCGGCCGGTCAACATGATGTTCCAGTCCTATGCGCTGTTCCCGCACATGACGGTGCGCGCCAACATCGCCTACGGCCTTGAGATGGAAAGGCTGCCGCGTGCGGAGATCCGCGACCGCGTCGACGTCATGCTGGCGACCACGCAGCTCTTGGCGCTGGCCGAGCGCAAGCCGGAGCAGCTCTCCGGCGGCCAGCGGCAGCGCGTGGCGCTGGCCCGCGCGCTGGTCAAACGCCCGCGCCTGCTGCTGCTCGACGAGCCGCTGGGCGCGCTCGACAAGAAGCTGCGCGGCGCCATGCAGATGGAGCTGAAACGCCTGCAGCACGAGGTCGGCATCACCTTCGTGCTGGTCACCCACGACCAGGAGGAAGCGCTGGTCATGGCCGACCGCATGGCCGTGCTGAAGGACGGCCGCCTGCTGCAATGCGACACGCCGCTCGCGATCTACGAGCGGCCGGCGAAACGCTTCGTCGCCGACTTCATCGGCGAGATGAATTTCTGCGAGGCTTTTCTGCGCGGTGGCGTCCTGCAAGGGCGCGACGGTGTGGCGCTCACAGGCGCCCTGCCCGACGGCGCGACCGACGGCAGCACTGTCATGATGGCGGTGCGGCCGGAGCGCATCGCGCTCTTTCCGGCACCAGACATCGCCAACCGCCGCACCGGCGTGATCGAGGCGCTGGCCTATCACGGCCTCGACCAGCAGCTTCATGTCAGGACGCCGCTCGCCGAAAAACCGTTCCTGGTACGCCTGACGGCGGACGCCGCCGACCGCCGGCCGGTCCGGCCGGGCGACACGGTCGAGATCGGCTGGACGGCGGCCAACACGCGAATTTTCACGGACTGACTTCGGAGGAGCGTCATGGCGCAAAAGACGATCGCATTTTTCCCGGAGGCCGCTTACGGGCCGGCGCTCAACTCGGTCGGCATCGCCCAGGCGGTGACGGCGCGCGGGCACAAGGCCGTGTTCCTGTCCGATCCGGGTTTCGTGGAGGTCTACCGGGGCTACGGCTTCGAGGCGCACCCGGTGAACCTGTCGGAGCCGATGCCGCCGGAGCAGATGGCGAAATTCTGGGAGGATTTCATCAACGGCCACATCCCGAATTTCCGCAAGTCGCCCTATGACCAGGTCGACAACTACGTGAAGGACTGCTGGACGGCGATCGTCGACAGCGCCAAGTGGGCGCAAAAAGACCTGCCGGGCGTGCTCGCCGAGATCGCGCCGGACATCATCTGCGTCGACAACGTCATCCTGTTTCCGGCGATCAAACAGTTCGGCAAGCCGTGGGTGCGCATCATCTCGTGCTCCGAGAACGAGATCGAGGACGAAGGAATCCCGCCGCATCTCTCCGGCTGCGGGGAGAACGACCATGCCGGCCACGCCGCCTATCGCGACCACTTCAACGCGGTGATCAAGCCGATCCACGACGACTTCAACCAGTTCCTTGCCACGACCGGCGAGGCGCCCTACCCGCTCGGCCAGTTCTTCGAGAGCTCGCCGCACCTCAACCTGCTGCTCTACCCCGAAGCGGTGAAGTTCACGCGACGGCACCCGCTCGATCCCGAGCGTTTCCAGTACCTCGAAGGCTGCGTGCGCAAGGAGGCCCCCTACACGGTGCCAACCTTCGCCCGGAACGATGACGGGCCGCTGATCTACGTGTCGTTCGGCTCGCTCGGCGCCGGCGACACCGAGCTGCTGAAGCGCATCATCGCGGCGATCGGCAACACCCGCTACCGCGCGCTGGTCAATGTCGGCGGCTACAAGGACCAGTATGCCGACGTGCCCGGCAATGTCGTCATCGACGGCTGGTTCCCGCAGCCGTCGGTGATCCCGCAGGTCGACGCCGTCATCCACCACGGCGGCAACAACTCGTTCACCGAGTGCCTGTATTTCGGCAAGCCGGCGATCATCATGCCTTATGTCTGGGACGGCCACGACAACGCCACTCGTGTGCAGGAGACCGGCCACGGCTTCAAAATGCCGCGCTACGACTGGAGCGACGCCGAACTGGCGGCGAAGCTGGAGGCCTGCCTGACCGATCCCGCGATGCAGGCGAAGCTCGCGGCGACGGCGAAGCACATGCAGGCGCAGAACGGGCCGGAGAAGGCGGCGCGCCTGCTGGAGGGGCTGCTGTGACCTCGTCGGCGCCGCACCTGGTCCGCGCCTCGACGCGCACCGACCTCGTCGACTGGGGCGCGCAGCCGGAGCCGCTGGCCGGCGCCTCGCACTCGTCCGGCCGGCTGGTCCACAAGGGTCCGGACAACCGGCCGGAGTGCGGTATCTGGGTGTGCACGCCGGGACGCTGGCGGCTTTCGATCCCGCGCGACGAGCTCTGTCATTTCGTCGCCGGACGTGCGACCTACCGCTCCGACGCCGGCGAGGTGATCGAGATCGCGGCGGGAACGGTGGTGCTGTTTCCCGCCGGCTGGTCCGGAGAATGCACCGTGCACGAGACGATGCGCAACATCTACATACTGGCTGCCTGAGGAAGACGAAGCATGAGCACACCGAATTGGCCGGACGCGACCGCCGTCGTTCTTGAAGACTGGGGGACCGGCAACACGCTCGCCGGCAACCCGCAGGCCTCCGGCCAGATCCTGTCCGTCAACGCCGACGGGTCGAGCGAATGCGGGCTGTGGTCGTGCACGCCCGGCAGCCGCAAGGTGTCGTTCGCCGCCGACGAGTTCTGCTACTTCACCGGCGGCCGCGGCACCTATGTCAGCGACGCCGGCGAGGAGATCCCGGTACGGGCCGGCGCGGTCGTGTTCTTCCCGGCCGGCTGGACCGGCACCTCGATCATCACCGAAACGCTCAGCAAGGCCTTCATGTCGCGCTGACGGCCGGCGCAGTCCAAGGATTCTCTCATGACCACCCCCGCCTGGAAAAACCCGCTCGCCATCACCGACCTCGTCGACTGGGGCGTCATCCCGACCATGATCGAGGGCCAGTCCCACACCTCCGGCAAGCTTTTGCACAAGGGCCCCGGCGGCCAGTCCGAATGCGGGCTGTGGGTCTGCACCCCCGGCAAGTGGGAATGCCATGTCACCCGCGACGAGTTCTGCCACTTCCTCGAAGGCCGCTGCACCTATGTGCACGAAAGCGGCGAGGTGATCGAGATCGAGCCCGACACGGCGGCCTTCTTTCCGCAGGACTGGAAGGGCGTGTGCACGGTGCACGAGACGATCAAGAAGGTCTACATGATCCGCTAAAGCGGAACCGACCAAGACTAATCGGTTCCGCTTTATCTCTTTGTTTTGTTGCATGATCTTTGTCCGAAAAGTCTGCAACTTTTCGGGATCATGCTCTAAGGGCTTTCTTCCGTGACCTTTTCTCCCTCCCAGCCCACGCTCTTCATCAACCCGGACTTCCGGCCGATGGCGGGCGCAAGGAAACCGGTCGTCGACCCGGCCACGCTGGAAACCGTCGGCGCCATCGCGGCGGCGACGCAGGCCGAGATCGACGCGGCGCTCGACTCGGCGACAGGCGCGCAGGCCGGCTGGAAGAAGCTCGACGCCAAGAGCCGGGCGAAATACCTGCACCAGGTGGCGAATGCCATCGATGCCGCCGACTTCACCCACTGCGCCGAGCTGATGGTGCGCGAGATGGGCAAACCCTATCCGGAGGCGATCGGCGAGATCGCCAACTGCGCCCCGGTGTTCCGCTATTATGCCGAGATGGCGCGCGACGAGGCGGGCAAGATCGCCGGCACCACGCAGGCCGGCTCGTTCCAATATGCCCGCTACGAACCCTATGGCGTGTCCGTCCACATCATGCCGTACAATTTTCCTGTGCTGCTGATGTGCTGGACGGTGGCGGCATCGCTGGCCGCCGGCAATGCCTGCGTCATCAAGCCGGCCGAGGCGACGACCTTGTCGACGCTGGAATACATGAAGGTGTTCAGCGCCTTGCCCGAGGGGCTGGTATCCTGCCTGCCCGGCAATGCGGCGACGGCGCAGGCGCTGATCGCCTCACCGCGCACGCATGCCGTCGCCTTCACCGGCTCGGTGGCGGCCGGCCGGGCGGTCGCGGTCGCCTGCGCCGAGCGGATGAAACCTTGCGTCATCGAGGCCGGCGGCAGCGACCCGATGATCGTGTCGCGGCATGCGCCGCTGGAGGTGGCGGCTGCCGGCGCCGTGACGGCGGCCTTCCATCTCTCCGGTCAGGTCTGCACCTCGGCCGAGCGGTTTTTCGTCGTCGATGAAGTCCATGACCGTTTCGTCGAGCTGTTCGCGGCGCAGACGCGCAGGCTGCGCATCGGCAACGGACTCGACAGGTCGGAGATCGGGCCGCTGGTGAGCGAGGCGGCGCGGGCGAAGGTGATGCGGCTGGTCGACGAGGCCATCAGCCAGGGCGCGACCGCGGTGACAGGCGGGCGCATTCCGCCGGCGCACAACACCGGCTGGTTCTACGAGCCGACGATCCTGACCGGGGTGAGACCGGACATGGCGATCTGCCAGGAGGAATGTTTCGGCCCGGTCGCGGCGATCTGCCGGGTCGAGGATTTCGACGAGGCGATCCGGCTCGCCAACGACAGCCGCTTCGGCCTCGGCGCGTCGATCTTCACCACCGACCTCGCCGAGGCGCACGAGGCGGCGGAGCGGCTGGAGGCGGGCATGGTCTGGGTCAACAACCCGCTGATCGACAACGACGCCCTGCCCTTCGGCGGCTGGAAGGCCTCCGGCCTTGGCCGCGAACTCGGGCGCCAGGGCCTCGACGCCTTCCGGCGATCGAAGATGGTGGTTATCGACCACAGACCGGTGGTGCAGGACTGGTGGTATCCTTATCCCGACGAATGGTTCCGGCAGGCCGGCGGGCGCAAGCACGTGTGAGGGCGGCGGGTGCACCCCAGTTTTGTGGGCGCCGCAGCGATCGCGTCATCCCGGAAACCGGAGCGAAGCGGAGGTTATCCGGGACCCATTCCGGACCTCTGCGTCGCGGCATATGACGAAACCGCGGCGGAATGGATCCCTCCGGTCGGCCGGATGACGGGACCGCGTTGGATTTCACGCGGCATGGATCGTCGCGACGTGGTGAAAACGCCGACGTTGTTTGATCTTTGCCTTTACCCAAGGCGGCGGTCACGACGTGTCTGGCGCTTTCAGCACCCAGAAGGCGAGGCCGTGGACGACGTCCAGGATCTCATGCACCTCATGTGTCGGTTTGCGCCGCCAGCCCGGCGGGCGGCCGGGGCGCAGCGGCCAGAGGCGGCGGGCCGGTGCCATAGCATGTTCCACTTGGCGCGACGTTCGGCGGCGAAGTACCCCCACCCCTAGCCCCTCCCCACAAGGGGCAGGGGAATTTTGCGGCCGCATCGCCCGTGCCCGCCAGCGGGCGAAACGTTTTGCCTGGCCCGGCAGATCGTCGAGGGCGGCGGCAAGGGCCTGCAGGCGCGAGGCGAGCCGCGCCGCATCGACGGGATCGCCGGGCCGGCGGACCGGGATGGGGAACGGCTCGCTGAAGCCGGGGACCGAGATGCGCGGTACGCCGCAGGGCGCCGGCCGGGTGCGGACGTTCCAGCGAGGAAGCGGGTCGAACAAGGCAAGCGCGGCAGGTGATGGCATGCCGGTGCGGCCGGGCTTGCCGGGTATCGCGCGCTTGTGCGGGCGCGGCGGCGGCAAGGCCAGTCCGCGCGCCGCCACGATGATGAGCCGCCGCACCGCGGCTTCGGCCGGACGCAACAGGCGGAGCACGACGCGGTGGAGCTGGCGTGACAAGGTAAGTGCAGGGGTAAACGCTTGGGAACGTTTACGTTTTTCCGCTCGCGCCAAGCTTGAAGCGTCATCGCCTTCCTGCGGAAAGAAAGTAGACTGTCCCCGGAGCCCCACCTCGACCATGGCGACGAGCATGGCGAGGATACGCTTCAGCGCCTCACGGTTTTTGTCGATCGCCGCATTCCAGTCCATTGCCACCTCCTTTCCGGGCGAGGAATTGTCGCTCAGTCGCGTTGGGAGGGGAAAGATTTGAGAAAATAATCCTGACAGATGCTGACAGATGAGCGTCGCGCCGTCCCTCATCTTCCGCGGCGCGGACGTCCCCCTCTCCCCGTTCTTCGGGGTGAGGGGCAGCACAGGCCCTGCAAGGTTGGCGCCGCCCCTTGCCTGCCGGCATCTTCTCCCCGTGAAGGACGGGGAGAAGAGGGCTAGCCGCGACGCTGGTGCCTTTCCAACGCTACAGCTCCTTCTCGGCCAGCTCGCGAAAAGCGTCGGGCACCGAACGCGCCAGTTCGAGCACGACGGAACCGTAGCCGACCGCTTCCCAGCCGAAGCGCGCCCGCACCTTGTCCATCGCCTTGTCGGCCGCCCAGCGGGCCGCCGCCTTGGCTGTGCCGGGGCGACGCAGTTCGTCGGCGAGGCCGAGCGGCAGGTCGAGCTGCAGCGCCTCCTGCTCCTCCAGATGCGAGACCGAGACGGCGAGCAGGGAAATCACGCGCTCTTGCGGGTGGTCGGCGAGCGCCGATCGCACCAGCGTCTCGGCGACCTCGGCAAGGATGGCGGTGGCGGCGACCGGCGCGTCGAGCGTGATCGAACGGGTGACGGCGCGCATGTCGGCGAAGCGCACCCGCACCGTCACGGTGCGCCCCGGCCGCGATTTGGCGCGCAGCCGCGAGGCGACGCGGTCGGCGAGATGGCGCAGCGCCGGCACGAAGATCTTCGCGTCGGCGGGTTTGCGGCCGAGCGCCGACTGCGCGCCGGCCGAGTGGGCGCGGTGGTTCGTCCTGATCGCGCGCGGATCGCGGTTCCACGCCAGCGCCGCCAGCTTTTCGCCTGCGGCCGGGCCGAGCAGCCGCTCCAGCGACCAGCCCGGCGTGTCGGCGAGCTGGCCGATGGTGTCGACGCCGATCTCGGCGAGGCGGGCGCGCGTCACCGGGCCGACGCCCCACATCAGCTCGACCGGCAGATTGTGCAGGAACGCCAGCTCCGTATCGGGGTCGACGACCACCAGCCCGTCGGGCTTCGCCACCTGCGAGGCGATCTTGGCCAGATGCTTGGTGCGGGCGACGCCGATCGAGATGGGCAGGCCGAGTTCGCTCCGCACCCGCCGCCGGATCGTGTTCGCGATTTCGCCCGGCGGCCCGAACAGATGTGTGCAGCCGGCGACGTCGGCGAACGCCTCGTCGATGGAGATGCGCTCGACCAGCGGCGTGTAGTCGTCCAGCACCTTGATAGCGGCGTCGCCCAGCCGCTGGTAATCCTTGAAATGGCCGCCGACGAAGATCAGCCCGGGGCAGAGCTCGCGCGCCCGCCGGCCCGGCATGCCGCCGCGCACGCCGAACGCCTTGGCTTCGTAGGAGGCCGCCAGCACCACGCCGCCGCCGACGGCGATCGGCTTGCCGCGCAACGACGGGTCGAGCAACTGCTCGACCGAGGCGTAGAAGGCGTCGAGGTCGGCATGCAGGATGGTGGCCGCCGTTTCCATACCCAGCCGTCCGTCGCGTTTGCTGCGATGAGCTGCCGCGCAACGCGGCGGTCACAAGAACATAACAAGAACATTGAAGGCTGGTCAACGCCCCACGAAACCGGTCGTCTCCCCCTCACGGCTGCTCGGCGCCATCATCGATCGTTGGCGCCGCCCCTCATCTGCCTGCCGGCATCTTCTCCCCGTGAAGGACGGGGAGAAGAGGGCTTGCCGCGACCAGCGCAGCTGGATTTGCCAAATCTGTTCCGGTTATGTTTGCTGCTTCGTGCGCCGCAAACATTCGAGAGCCGGAATGCAGGATTCACAGCGCGACCTTGAAGCCCGGATCGAACACCTTTCCAGGGTGGTCGAGGACAATGCCGAGGCCTTGGCGGAGGCCCTCAAAGCGCAAGCGGTAACGGCGGATATCCTGAAAACCATCAGCGGTTCGGGTTTCGACCTCGACGCCGTGCTGCAGGCGTTGACCGGCTCGGCGGCGGAATTGTGCAAGGCGGACGAAGCGATCATCTTCCTGCGTGCCGGGGAAGAGTATCACGCGCACGCCACCCACGGCGCCGACCCGGCGCTTCTGGCTTTCCTGAAGGCCAATCCGCGACGCAAGGGACAGAAGTCGCTGGTGCCGCGGGTGATCGAATCGGGAAAGACGGAGCACATTCCCGACAAGCTGCTCGACAAGGACTTCGCCTTCCCCGGAGCCGCGAAGTTCAGCGACACACGCGCCATGCTCGGCGTTCCGATGCTGCGGGACGGCGTGGTCGAAGGCGTGTTTTCGCTCAGCCGCTACGCGGCCGGGCCGTTTTCGGACGGCCAGATCGCGCTGCTGCAGACCTTCGCCGACCAGGCGATGATCGCCATCGAGAACGCACGGCTGTTCGCCGCCCTGCGGGCGAGAAGCGCCGAACTCGCCGAGGCGCTAGTGCAGCAGACGGCGACGGCGGACGTGCTGAAGGTCATCAGCCGCTCCGCCTTCGACCTCGACCTCGTACTCACCACCCTGATCGGCTCGGCGATCGAGCTGTGCGAGGCGACGCGCGGCGTGGTCTGGCTGCACCGGGGCGAGCCGCTCTACCTTGCCGCGCACGTCAACTATCCCGACGAATGGGTGCGGTTCGCCAGGGAGCTGGCGATCACGCCTGCGGCGGACGCCGTGACGGTTTCCGGCCTCGCCGCCTTCACCGGGGAGATCGTCAACGTCGAGGACATCACCAGCGATCCGCGTTTCCGCTCACTCACTGCCCATCAGCTCGGCGACTATCGCGGCGGACTTGCCGTGCCCTTGAAGCGCGACGGCAGGGTGGTGGGCGTCATCTCGCTTTCGCGCTCGGAGGCGCGGTTTTTCACGCCGCGTCAGGTCTCGCTGGTCGAGACCTTCGCCGACCAGGCGGTGATCGCCATCGAAAACACCCGCCTGATCGCGGAAATCGAAGCGCGCAACCGTGAGGTGCTGTCGCGCTATTTTTCGCCCAACCTGGCCGAACGTCTTGCGGCGGACACTGGCGCCGTCGACCTTACCGGCCATCGCCGCGACGTCGCCGCCCTGTTCAGCGACGTCGCCGGCTTCACCACGCTGGTCGAGGTGCTCGAGCCGGACCTGCTCGGCGAGATGCTCAACGGTTATCTCGCCGGCATGACCGCGATCGTGTTCGCCCATGAGGGCACGGTCGCGAAGATCGTCGGCGACGCGCTGCACGTGCTGTTCGGCGCGCCGGGCGACCAGCCGGACCGGGCGCGGCGCGCGGTTGACTGCGCGCTGGAACTGGACGCCTTCGCGCAGGATTTTCGCGCGGCCTGGCGCGAACGCGGCGTGGTGCTCGGCGCGACGCGCATCGGCGTCAATGCCGGTCCGGCGATCGTCGGCAATTTCGGCGGCGGCCGGTTCTTCGACTACACAGCCTATGGCGATACGATCAACATCGCCGCGCGGCTCGAAACCGCCAACAAACAGCTCGGTACCCGCATCTGCGTCAGCGGCAGCGTCGCCGAGGCGTCCGCCGGCTTTTTTGGCCGACCCGTGGGCGACCTCGTGCCGCGGGGCCGCAAGGAGCCGCTGCGTGCGTTCGAGCCGCTGCCGGCGGATCACCATGAAACGCAGGCGACGCAGGACTACCTTGCCGCGTTCGCCAAGCTGGAGGCCGGCGACCCTGCCGCGCTGGGCGCCTTTGCCGCCATCGTCGGCAGGCAGCCCGACGACCCGCTTGCCAGCTTTCACCTGAAGCGGCTGCTGAACGGCGCGAGCGGGACACGCATCGAACTGGATTGATACCGCCGCCGCTTCGCCTTGGGTTATCGCGTCCGGCTCATATGCGATCGCCCTGCCCCTCCCTTCAAGCGTCGCAAATCACGCGCCAAACGCGACGACTCAGCTATGGTGCGGACCACTGAAGCTGCGGGCAACCGGAGTTGGTGGGCCGCGCGAAGCCTCCTTGCCGGAGGCAATCCGCCGTCAAATCAGTCCTCCAGTCCCTCCCGATCGTCGCGTTAACCATTGATTAACCATCGCTCCCATAGGGATTGAGCAACGGAAAATTAACCGAGATGACCAAAGCGCTAACCGATACGCGTCCGATCCGCCTCAAGGGCCGGTCTTTCCTGGCGATGACGCTGTCGCCGGAGCCGCCCTTCGACGGCTGGCTGGCGCGGCTGGACGACCTGGCCGCCCGCTCGACCGGCTTTTTCCTCGGCCGGCCGGTCGTGCTCGACGTCGAAAATGTCGAGATCACCCGCCAGCAGCTCTCCGAGCTGATCGGCGAACTCGGCAAGCGCAACGTCTGGATCATGGGGATCGAGGGCGCGCGCCCGTCGCTGATCGGCCCCGGCATGCCGCCGGCGCTGCGCGGCGGCCGCCCTGCCCCGGATTTCGAGGCGCCGGCGAGCGAGACGGCGGCCGAGACGCCCGCCGCCGCGAAAGCGGCCGAGCCGCAGCCAGCCGACATGGCGCCGGCCCGGCCGGTGCAGTCGATCATCATCCGCGAGCCGGTGCGCTCCGGCCAGTCGGTGATCTTCCCGGAAGGCGACGTCACCATCATCGGTTCGGTCGCGTCCGGCGCCGAGGTCGTCGCCGGCGGCTCGATCCACATCTACGGCACGCTGCGCGGGCGGGCGCTGGCCGGCTCGGTCGGCAACACGGCGGCGCGCATCTTCTGCCGCAAGCTGGAGGCCGAGCTGCTGGCGATCGACGGCCTCTACAAGACGGCCGAGGACATGGACGGAAAGCTGCGCGGACAGGCCGTCCAGTTCTGGCTGGAAGGCGACGCGATCGTGGCGGAAGCACTGAATTGAGCCGGCGACAGACCGGGGGAGACAGGAGAGCGATATGGCAAGAGTGATCGTGGTGACCTCGGGCAAGGGCGGCGTCGGCAAGACGACCTCGACCGCCGCGCTCGGTGCCGCACTGGCGCAGCGCAACGAAAAGACCGTGGTGGTCGATTTCGACGTCGGGCTGCGCAATCTCGACCTGGTGATGGGCGCCGAGCGGCGCGTCGTCTACGACCTGGTCAACGTCATCCAGGGCGACGCCAAGCTGCCGCAGGCGCTGATCCGCGACAAGCGGCTGGAGACGCTGTTCCTGCTGCCGGCCTCGCAGACCCGCGACAAGGACTGCCTGACGGCCGAGGGCGTCGAGCGGGTGATGGCCGACCTGAAGCGGCATTTCGACTGGATCATCTGCGACAGCCCGGCCGGCATCGAGCGCGGCGCCACGCTGGCGATGCGCCATGCCGACACCGCCGTGATCGTCACCAACCCGGAAGTCTCGTCGGTGCGCGATTCCGATCGCATCATCGGCCTGCTCGATTCCAAGACTGCCATGGCCGAGCGCGGCGAGCGCGTCGAAAAGCACCTGCTGCTCACCCGCTACGACGCGGTGCGGGCCGAGCGCGGCGACATGCTGAAGGTCGAGGACGTGCTGGAGATCCTGTCGATCCCGCTGCTCGGCATCATTCCGGAAAGCATGGACGTGCTCAGGGCCTCCAACGTCGGCACGCCTGTGACGCTCGCCGACAACCGCAACAGCGCGCCCGCCATCGCCTACCTCGAGGCCGCCCGCCGGCTCGCCGGCGAGGCGCTGCCGATCACCGTTCCCGGCGAGAAGCGCGGCCTGTTCAGCAAAATCTTCGGACGGAGGGCGGCATGAGCCTTTTCAACTTCTTCAACCGGAAGAGCTCGGCACCGACGGCACGCGAACGCCTGCAGGTGCTGCTCGCCCACGAGCGCGCCACGGTCGGGCATTCCGACCTGGTGGCGCAGCTGCGCGAGGAAATTCTCGCCGTCATCGCCAAGCATGTGCAGATCGACCGCGACAAGGTCATGGTCAAGATGGACCGCGGCGACAAGGTCTCGACGCTGGAGGTCGACATCGAAATCCCGCTGAACGCGGGCGTGCGGGCCGCCTGAAGGCCTGCGTCCGGCTGCCCGGCAGCCTTCCCGAACCGAAAGGAGACGAGCATGACCCGACTGGCACTTCTCGAACGCCTCCAGGAACTGCAGCGGATGCCGAAGTTCCAGAATCGCGACATCTGCACCATCAGCGCGGTGCTGTCGAAGGACGCGCTGGCAAGGCACGTCGAGGTGTGCGAGGCGGCCATCGCCATGGCGAGCCGGCCTGCCGCTGCGGCAGCCGCGCGCTGAGCCTTGCCTGGGCGGCCTCCCCTACCTCGCTTCAACAAAAAAGCCCGGCGGTTACCAGCCGGGCTTTTTCTTTGACGCCTGCCTCGAGCCTTACGCCGCGGCCTTCTCCGCCGCTTCGGTCGGCACCTCGGCGATGGTCTTCAGCACCTGCGAGGCGATCTGGTAGGGGTCGCCCTGCGAGTTCGGGCGGCGATCCTCGAGATAACCGCGATAGTCGTTCTTGACGAACGAGTGCGGCACGCGGATCGAGGCGCCGCGGTCGGCCACGCCGTAGCTGAACCTGTTCCACGGCGCGGTCTCGTGCTTGCCGGTGAGACGCTTGTCGTTGTCCGGGCCGTAGACGGCGATGTGGTCCATCAGGTTCTTGTCGAAGGCGGCCATCAGCGCCTCGAAATAGGCCTTGCCGCCGACCTCGCGCAGATATTTGGTCGAGAAGTTGCAATGCATGCCCGAGCCGTTCCAGTCGGTGTCGCCGAGCGGCTTGCAGTGGAACTCGATGTCGATGCCATGCTTCTCGCACAGCCGCAGCAGCAGGTAACGCGCCATCCAGATCTGGTCGGCGGCCTTCCTGGAGCCTTTCCCGAAAATCTGGAACTCCCACTGGCCCTTGGCCACCTCGGCATTGATGCCCTCATGGTTGATGCCGGCGGCGAGGCAGAGGTCGAGATGCTCCTCGACCAGCTGGCGGGCGACGTCGCCGACGTTCTTGTAACCGACGCCGGTGTAATACGGGCCCTGCGGGGCGGGATAACCCTGCTCGGGGAAGCCGAGCGGGCGGCCGTCCTTGTAGAAGAAATACTCCTGCTCGAAACCGAACCAGGCATCCTCGTCGTCGAGGATGGTGGCGCGCTTGTTGGACGCGTGCGGGGTGACGCCGTCCGGCATCATGACCTCGCACATCACCAGCGCGCCGTTGGTGCGGGCCGGATCGGGATAGATCGCGACCGGCTTCAGCACGCAATCCGAACTGTGGCCTTCCGCCTGCATGGTGGAGGAACCGTCGAAGCCCCACAGCGGCAGTTGCTCGAGGGTCGGGAACTCCGCAAATTCCTTGATCTGGGTCTTGCCGCGCAGGTTGGGAACAGGGGTGTAGCCGTCCAGCCAGATATACTCGAGCTTGTATTTCGTCATTCTAACCTCTCTCGATCAGCGGAACGGGAAGCCGCTCCGTTGCGTTGCGTTCCCGACCACGACGGCCGGTCTGCCGGCAAAGAAGAAAGCAAGCCACGTGCCAGATGCGCTGACGTGTGCATCTCTCTGGCAGGAAGCAAGTGATGCGCGACACATATGTGCGCCGCAACATGCCGGGCGATCAGGCATGACCAGCTAAAGCACAAAAATTAGCCAGAAATGATAATGATTTAGGCATATTGCCTAAACGACTCGCAGAACCTACATTACAGGGAACAGAGAATCCTTTGCCGGTCTACAGGAAAGGAACCGGAATTATGGCGATCGATCGCGAGCTTCAATCGGCCAAGATATTGGCGTTTCCGCAGCGCCAGCGCGCCTCTGCCTCAGTTTTAGGCAACAAGGCGAAATTTGCGGCGGAGATTGCTGCGTTGCGCAAGCTTAAGATCGCCAGCGACAGCGGCTGGTATCACGAGGCGGCAATCGACGAGGCCGGGAAAGATCGCAGGCACTGACTGCGCCTGATCCCGAAATCGGGCGGCGATGGTTTAAGAATTCGCGGTTTTGGGAATGATCCCGTCATTCCTTCGATGGTTTAGACGCGGTCCGTCGACGCGGGACGAGCCTCCCGGGCCGGCTGCAAGGTTGATCATTCACGAAACTGCTGGCGTTTCTTCGAGCTCTTGGATTGGCGGGCAGCCGCGAGTCCCGGCCGGGTTCGAATGGCCGGTCTACAACGGCCGGCCGCTGGATTTCCTGCTGCAGTTGGACCTTGCCGCGCTGGCGGCTTTCGAAACCGGCCTGAGCCTGCCGAACCTCGGCAGCCTGCTGTTCTTCTACGATACAAAAACACAAACGTGGGGTTTCAGGCCGGAGGACCGAGGTTCATCTGCGGTCATTTATTCAACGGAGGTCGACAATCTCCAGTTCGCGTCCGGCCCGGACGGCACTCGGACCTTCGGACAGATGCCGGTTACGTTCGCACAGGCCCAGACGTCTCCGCATAGCCGGTCGCCCTGGGTCGGCAGGGCGCCAACGACTGCCGATCATTCCAGTTCAGGTCCCGACGTGCCTGATATGAACGGCCAGATCGGCGGTCATCCTCACATTGTCCAGAACAGCATGGAACTGGAGTGCGAACTGGTTTGCTCCGGCCTGACGGCGACGCCGGCTGCCTATCGTTCGCTTACTGCGATGCGCGCCGGGCGTGAGGTCCGCAAGTGGAGATTGCTTGCCCAGATACCCAGCATCGAAGCGCTCGACCTGATGTGGGGCGATGGCGGAATGCTCTATTTCTGGATCAAGCAGGATGCCTTGCAGCGCCGCGAATTCTCGCGTTCCTGGCTGATACTTCAATCCTACTGAGACAAGCGATCGTCAAGGCTCTCGCGGCAAGGCCGCTGAAGCCGCGTTCAGCCGGCGTCGAGCGCCTCGATCAGTCGTGCCGCCGCCAGCATGTCGCGGCGGCGTTGGGCGCGGCGCGCCATGGCCTCGGCGTCGTGGCCCCAATGCTCCGCCTGCCAGTCCTCGTCGACATGGGCGACCGTCCAGGCCTCGTCGACGCTGCGCTCGCCTGCCTCTACCGCCAGTGCCAGCAGCGCCGAGCCGGTGAGCGACGTCATCAGGTGCAGCGCGGCCAGACGGAACGGCTCGCGGCGTCGCGCCAAATGCAGGCCGAGCGCGGCGATCGCCTCGCGCGGCTGCTCGACATGGACGATGCCCTCGGCAAGGTTGAGGCGCGCGCCGAGCTTGTCGCGCGCCCAGTCGAGCACGCCGTCCCAGGCCTCGTTCTGCCGGGCCACCAGCTTTTCCGGCGCGTCGGCGCGGTAGCACAAAAGGTCGGACGAGGCGAAACGCAGGATGTCCTCCAGCACCGCGTCGGCCTCGCGCGCGACACCGTCGATGGCCGTGTTGGTCAGCCGCATGACCGGCATGGTGACCGGGTCGATCGTTTCTTGCTGGGCGGAAAACTCGTCGGCGACGAGCTGGGCCGCCCGCGCCGTCGGCAGTTCGAGCAGTGCGCGCGCCGGCGTGCGCGCCGCCTTTCCGTCGAGCAGAACGACATGGCCGGCCTCGCCCGGCGCGACGGACGCGGCAGTATAAAAACGCTTCGGCAGCGGCGTGCGCATCTGGTTCTGGGCGCGCCGCACCGGATCGGGATCGGAGAGGTGACGCCCGGCGTCGAGATCGTTGAGAAGGTCGCGCATTATCATGCTTCCCTTGGTTTCGGCACCCGGTCGAAGATCACCAGCCCTGCCGCGATCAGCTGTCCTCTTCGAAGCCGAGCAGGCCCCAGCTCTGGCGCATGTGCGGCGGCAGCGGCGCGGTGACGTCGATGACGCCGCCGTCGGGGTGCGGAATGACGATACGGCGCGCGTGCAGGTGGAGCCGGTTTTGCATACCGCCGGGAAATGTCCAGTTCGTGTCGGCCTCGAAATATTTGGGATCGCCGATGATGGGGTGGCCGATATGGGCGGCGTGCACGCGCAGCTGGTGGGTGCGGCCGGTATGCGGCTCCATCTCCAGCCAGGCCAGCGACTGGCCGGCCTGCTCGACGACACGGTAAAAGGAGACGGCGTGGTCGGCGCCATCCTCGCCGTGCTTGGCGACACGCATGCGGTCGCCGTCCGGCGTCGTCTCCTTCACCATCCAGGTCGAGATCTTGTCCTCGCGCTTCTTCGGCACGCCCTTGACCAGCGCCCAGTAGGTTTTTTGGGCATCGCGGCCGCGAAACGCCTCGGCCAGCTTCATCGCCGCCAGACGGGTGCGCGCCACCACCAGCGCGCCGGAGGTGTCGCGGTCGAGCCGGTGCACGAGGCGCGGCTTTTCGCCCTTCTTGTTGCGGAGAGCCTCCAGCATGGAATCGACGCTGCGCGTCACGCCGGAGCCGCCCTGCACGGCGAGGCCGGACGGCTTGTCGAACACGAACACTTTCGGGTCCTCGTAGAGCACCATGCGGGAGAGCGCGGCGCCGTCGTCGATGCCGCGCATGGTGCGCTGGGTCAGCGGCGCCTCGCCCTTGCGGTCGACGTCGAGCGGCGGCACGCGCACGGTCTGGCCGGGCTCGACGCGGGTGTCGGACTTGGCGCGCGCGCCGTCGACGCGCACCTGGCCGGAGCGCAGCAGTTTCTGCAGGTGGCCGAAGCCGAGGCCGGGGTAGTGCACCTTGAACCAGCGGTCGAGCCGCATGCCGGCTTCGCCCGCTTCCACCGTGATTAGTTCGACACCCGCCATAGAACACCGTTCCGTTCAGAACCGGCGCCATAGCATCATGCGAAGCTTCTTGCGAGCCACAGACCGAGGAAGACGCTGACCAGCGAGCCGGCGACGCTGGCGAATACGTAGGCGAAGGCCGGCACGAGCGCGCCGCGCTCGAACAGAGTGGCGAAATCCAGCGAGAAGGCCGAGAAGGTGGTGAAGCCGCCGAGGATGCCGGTCGCCACGAACAGCCGCAGTTCGTTCGATGCATTGAAGCGGCGCGCCAGCACCTCGATGAAGACGCCCATGACGAAGCAGCCGACGATGTTGATGACCAGCGTTCCCCAGGGAAACGCCACGCCGACGAGGCGCATCGCCGCGACATTGACCAGGTGACGCACCGCCGCGCCGATGCCGCCGCCGACGGCGACGAGGAGAACGTCAAGCATGGCAATACCCGGCATCACGCGTCCGGTTTACAGCGAGTCGGACGAGAACCACAGCCCTGGATAGATGGCGGTGGCGCTGTCGTCGGGCGGCCGGTCGCTGTCGAGCACGATCGAGCGCGACTGCCGTGCCGCGCCGCCGCTCGGCGTAAGCAGGCTGGCGCTCTGGTCGGCGGCGCCGACGCAAGGGATGAACCAGGCGCGCGACAGCGGCCTGGCGACGAAGCCGGCGGCGGTGCGGGTGACCAGCATGGCGAGGCCGACCTCGCGGGACGGCCGCCACGGGAAGACCATGCGGCCGTTCGGTTTCAGCGCCTCCAGCCACGACGGCGGCGGCGCCACGACGCCGGCGTTCACGTAGATGACGTCGGCGGCCGGGAACGGCGTGGCAACGGCGTCGCCCGCCACCACCTGGACGTTGTCGAACGGGTCGAGGTTACGTTCGGCAGCCTTGGCAAGGGCGGGATCGATCTCGAAGGCGATGACCGAGCCGCCCTCCAGCACCAGCAGCGACAGGATCGCCGTGTAATAACCCATGCCGGCGCCGACCTGCACGACCGTCTCGGCGGGCTGCGGGGCGACGGCGCCGAGCCAGCCGGCATGCAGGAACGGCTCGCCATTGTTGATACCCTTGCGCCGGTCGAGCACCACCAGCGAGTTCTGGTAGAGATAGGCGCGGTCGCTGCCCGGCGTCGCCACGAATTTTTCGCCGACAATCACGTGCCAGGGCGGCGGCGGCAGGAAGGCCTCGCGCGGCACCAGCGCGAACGCGCGCTCCAGCCGCGGGTCGGTCGAGCGGCTGGCAGCCGCCATCAGCCGCACATAAAAGGCGCGCGCCTCCTCCAGCTTGTCCGGTCTCGGGCTCAAGCGCGTTTCTCCGGCCGATGGGCTCGCCCCCTCCCCGCTTCCGAGGCCCGGCTGGCGTTCAGGCTCCGGCTGCGGTCGGCGGACGCCGGCCGATCATCTTCCAGTTCTTGTAGAACATTGCGTTGATGCGTTCCACGCTGAGCGACACCACCGTGAGCAGCGCCGACAGCACGCGTGGTACAGGCGACGGCCGGATGACGTCCATGAACACGCAGTAGCGGCGGCCGTCGTGCTCGTTGACCGAACGGTGCAGCAGCGTATCGTCGAAGATGAACAGCGGGCTTTCGTGCCAGACGTTCTTCACCTTACCGCACTCGACGAAGATCTTGTCGGTCGGCGCCGGCACGAGATTGTAGAGCACCCGCAAGGTCAGCCTGAGCGGCCCGAAATGCCAGGAGGTCGATTCGCGGCCGCTGAACACCGACACCGCGATGGTGCGGATGTAGCGGAAGCGCTGGTTGAACTCCGGAACGGTGTCGATCTTCTGCTTGCCGTACCACTGGTAGACATACATGCCGCGCCGGCCGCTCTCGAAGCTGGCGTCGATGTCGGCGATGATTTCTTTCTGCCTCAGCCTGAAGACGGCGAGCACCGCCTCGATCTCGTGGCGGTAGTCCGGCGGAAAATCCTCCAGACGCCAGACGCCCGGGTTCTTGTAGGAGATGAGGTCGATCAACAGGTTGAACGGCGACAGCAGCCAGGTGAACACGCCGTTGCCGAGGAAATAGCCGGCGAACAGGCCGACGTCGCGGGGATCGTTGCGCATCACGTCGATGAAACCGCAGACGAGATAGAACAGCGTGACGCACGGAAGGAAATAGACGGCGACTGCGAGGATGGGAGCCGCAACACCGAGTTTGCGCAGAAGTTTGGTCGTCTTCCTGGTCATGCGCGAAGCACCCGTTCGTTGCCGCCCCCCCGAGTAACGGTCCAATCCCTGTTTGCCGGTTCCGTCAAGCCGGCGGACCGGACCTCAAGCAAGCGTGATCAGCTTGCCTCGCCGCCGGACCGTTCGGCGCGAAGCTTTGCCCAGTAGTCGAGCCGCTTGCGGATGTCGCGCTCGAAGCCGCGCTCCGGCGGATCGTAGAACGTATGCCTTCCCATCTTTTCCGGGAAATAATCCTGCCCGGAAAACGCCTCGGGCTCGTCGTGGTCGTAACGGTAGCCGGCGCCGTAGCTTTCTTTCTTCATCAGCTTGGTCGGCGCGTTGAGGATGTGCTTCGGCGGCAGCAGCGAGCCGAACTCCTTGGCCGCCCGGGTCGCGGCCTTGAAGGCGGTGTAGACGGCGTTGGATTTCGGCGCGGTCGCCAGATAGACGGCGGCCTGCGCGAAGGCGAGTTCGCCTTCCGGCGAGCCGAGATAGTCGTAGGCGTCCTTAGCCGCATTGGCGACCACCAGTGCCTGCGGATCGGCCAGGCCGATGTCCTCGACGGCCATGCGCACCAGCCGGCGGCCGAGATAGAGCGGGTCCTCGCCGGCATCGAACATGCGCGCGAGATAATAGAGCGCGGCGTCGGGGTCGGAGCCGCGCACCGATTTGTGCAGGGCCGAGATCAGGTTGTAGTGGCCGTCCTGCCCCTTGTCGTAGACCGGCGCGCGGCGCTGCACCACGCGCTGCAGCGCATCGGCATCGAACACCTCGCCCGGTTTTGCGGCGCGCCAGACCTCCTCGGCCAGTGTCAGCGAGGCGCGGCCGTCGCCGTCGGCCATGCGCAGCAGCACCGCCCTCGCCTCCCCGTCGAGCGGCAGCGGCTTGCTCTCGGCCGCCTCGGCGCGCTCGAGCAGGCGGGCCAGGCTGTCGTCGGCCAGCGTCTGGAAGACCAGCACGCGGGCGCGCGACAGAAGCGCGGCGTTGAGTTCGAAGGACGGGTTCTCGGTGGTGGCGCCGACCAGGATGACGGTGCCGTCCTCCATGACCGGCAGGAAGGAATCCTGCTGGGCGCGGTTGAAGCGATGGATCTCGTCGACGAACAGCAATGTCTGGCGGCCGTTGGTGCGTCGCAGGCGGGCGGTCTCGAACACCTTCTTGAGGTCGGCGACGCCGGAAAAGATCGCCGATATCTGCTCGAAGGCGAGATTCGTCTCGCCGGCGAGCAGCCGCGCCACCGTGGTCTTGCCGGTCCCCGGCGGGCCCCAGAAGATCATCGAGCCGAGCGAGCCGGAGCGGATCATGCGCGTCAGCACGCCGTCCTCTCCGGTCAGATGCTCCTGCCCGACCACTTCGCCGAGGTTTTTCGGGCGCAGCCGGTCGGCCAGCGGCCGGCCTTTCTCGGGCCGCTGCGGCTTGTCCTGGCCAAACAGGTCGGACATCAGTAGCGCAGCATCTGCCTGAGCAGTTGGCCGTCGCGCTCGACGGTGAAGCGCCACCAACGCGTATCCTGCGCGGCGACTTCCGCCAGTTGCTCGGGGCTGCTGATCACCTCGCCATTGACCTCGCGCACGATGTCGCGCGGCCTGAGCCCGAAGCCGGCGGCCGGCGAATTGCGGTCGATGTCGACGACGGTAACGCCGGTGACGTCGGTCGGCATGCGCAGCCGCTGCGCCAGCCGCGGCGACAGCTCCGCCACCTTCGCGCCGGCGAACGGGCTGCGGCCGGTAATCATGACCGGACCGGCGGTGCTGCTGCCTTCCGGCGCGCGTTCCAGCCCGATCTCGACGGTCTTCTCCTCGCCCTTGCTGAGCACCTGCAGGCTAGCCCTGCCGCCGATCGGCTGCGTCGACAGGCGATAGCCGAGCGCGTCGACATGCTCGATGATGGTGCCGTTCATCGACAGCACGACGTCGCCGGGCTTCAGCCCGGCCTTCTCGGCCGGGCCGCCGCCGGCGATGCTGGCGACCAGCGCGCCGGTCGGCGCCTTCATGCCGAGCGCCTCGGCCACCTGCGCCGTGACCGGCTCGAAGGTGGCGCCGATGAACGGCCGCTCGAAGAAGTCCTGGCCGTTCCTGGCGGCATTCACCACGGCGCGCACGATGTTGGACGGAATGGCGAACCCTATGCCGATCGAGCCGCCGCTGCGGCTGTAGATGGCGGTGTTGATGCCGACGAGCTGGCCGGTCATGTTGACCAGCGCGCCACCGGAATTGCCGGGATTGATGGCCGCGTCGGTCTGGATGAAGAAGCCGAAGTCGGACACCCCGATATGCGAGCGGGCCAGCGCCGAGACGATGCCGCTGGTTGTCGTCTGGCCGACGCCGAAAGGATTGCCGATCGCCAGCACGAGGTCGCCGATCTGCAGCGCGTCGGAATCGCCGATCTCGACCACTGGAAAATCCGCGTCGCCCTCGATCTTCAGCACGGCGAGGTCGATCGTCTCGTCCTTGAGCAGCACCTTGCTCTCGAACTCGCGGCCGTCCGAGGTCGCGACCTTCACCTCGTCGGCGTCGCGGATGACGTGGAAGTTGGTCACCACGATGCCGCTCTTGTCGACCAGCACGCCGGAACCCAGCGACTGCGAGCGGCGTGGCGCGCCGCCACCACCGAAGAAGCGCTCGAAGAACGGGTCGCCCTCGAAGGGTGAGCGCACCTTGACCTGCTGCGAGGCATAGACGTTGACGACCGCCGGCGCGGTGTCCTTCACCAGCGGTGCGAACGACAGCTGTATCTCGGGGCGTCCGAACGGCAGCCGACGACCGGGCGGGGCCGGCGGCGGTGGCGGCTCCTCCATGCTCTGCAGCAGTTCGTTGAGCACCTCCTTCAATCCCGGCTCCGCCGGCGGCTGATCGGGAGCGGGCTGCGCGGGAGCCGATTGGACCGGCGCCGGCTGCTCCTGCGCGAAGGCCGCACCGGCCGCCATCCAAAGCGAAACGAGAGCGGCCAAAAAGCCTTTCAGGACCATGCGAATCCTCCAGCGGGATAACCGCCTATAGATGCGATGATTGTGCAAATTGAAAGGCGTTTGCGCCTTTCGATCCAGACGCGCGGCGCTTACCCGGTCTTCACATAGGCGCCAACCGATTCGTCGAGGTACTTGTTGTTGGCCTCGCGCACCGCGGCCGCCGCGTCGTCGTAGAGGAACGGCAGGAAGGCATAGCGCTTACCGCGCGTCACCGGCGAGACGGCGTGCAGCAGCGAACAGGAAAAGATCGCGGCGCCGCCCGGCAGCGGCTTGAACGAGCGCGGTCCGTATTCGGGAAAGCTGACCTCGCCGCCGTCGAAATCGGCGTTGAGGTTGATCGATACGGCAAAACGCCGGTGCGCGGTGCCCCGCGTGGTGTTGTCGCGGTGCGCCCGGAAATGGCCGCCATTGGCGCTGTCGTAGCAGGCGACGATGTAGCGCTCCATGCGGGTCACCTTGAACTGGTGCACCTTCATGATCTCCGGCACCACCCGCCGGATGATCTTCTGGCGCAGCGTCAGCCGCAGAGCCTCGTCGTCGATGGTGAAGTCCGAGCGCCGCTTGTGGCGGGCATCGACCACCTCGACGGTCTTGCCGTCGATCTCTCGCATGAAACCGGAATCGGCGCCGCCGCCGGCCTCGTAGAGGCCGACCAGATGCTGGCAGAAGTCGGCATCGAAAACGTTGGGCAAAAGAATGATCGGCGCTTGCAGGACCGGACCCGCGAAGGAATCGACCGGCGGCAGGGCTTCAAGGCAGGCTCTCAGCCTGTGCCGCTCCGCGCCCTCAGGCTCCGCACCGAAGACGGCGCGCACGCGCATTGTCGGGTCGAGGACCATCCAGAAGCGGCGCACCAGCACCGGCCCCGCCTTGGCTTCGGTTTCGAGGCTGCCATACTGCCTGCCGATCAGGCCGTCGAAGTCGAAGAAATAGCGGATGCCGGGCAAAGCCTCGCGGACCCTGCCCTCGGACTCGTCGCCTCGGTCATGGCTGACGCCGAAGAAGACAAGCTTCTCGTCGTCGAACAGCGAACGCATCTCCTCGACCACCTGCAGCATCGCCTTGCCGGCGGCGTCCGCTGCCGAGGCGAAGAAGCCGAGCACGATGTAGCGGCCCCCGGCCGTATCGAAATGAAAGGTGGGGTTCGACGTACAGCGCTGTGTGAACCACGGTACCGGATCGCCAATTTCGAGCAGACGGAATTCTGGCATCGATCTCCCCACGCCGTTCGCACTGCCGCGACAATGCGGCGCAAACCGTTGCGGCGCAAGCCGCTCGATCAGTTGGCGGCGTGGCGCTCCAGGATGGCGGCTATCTCTACGAAGCCGCGTTGGCGAGCGTGGTCGAGCGGAGTGATCCCGTCCCGATCGGGAATGCCCTTCGCACCGGCGCCGGTCAGAAGCGTGACGATCTCCTGGTAGATCGGCCCGCCATCGCCAAGGATCACCGCCTCCATCAAGGCGGTCCAGCCGAGGTCGTTGACGTGATTGACGTCGATCCCGGTGCCGAGAAGGATGCGTACCGTCTCGACATGGCCCCGGTCGGCGGCAGGAATCAGCGCCACGCCGCCGTAACGGTTGGTATCGCCGAGCTTCGCCTTGCCCGTGGCCAGGATGGCACGCAGGATCTCATCGCGGCCTTCGGCACCAGCATAGAGAAACGGAGTGTCGCGGATCGCGTCCTTGGCATTCACGTCGGCACCTGCTTCGATCAAGAGCTTCGCCACCTCGACATGATTGCCGTGCGTGGCGAGCAGCAGCGGCGTGCGCCTGGCCGCATTGCGGGTATCGACCGGAACCCCGGCGGCGAGCAGGCGGCGCACGGCGGCGGCATCCCCTTCCGCGGCGGCATCCGGCAACAGCATTGTGTCCTCTCCTCCGCTCCGGGCAGGCGCGAGCGAGGCCGCCGAAACCACGGCGACCAGCAGCATCGTCACCAATCGCGTCAGCACCAGCATCGTCATTCTCCGCGACGGTTGCGAATCGCGAACCCGGCACCAGACATGCCAAAGGGGCCCGCAGGCCCCCCGAGCGTTTCAGCAGATTGCGACGCTTATGCGGCTTCGGCGGTCTCGCCGGCCTCGGCCTCGACGCGCGCGCGGTCGGCGGCGCCCTTGGCGGAGGTGTCGCGATCAACGAACTCGATCACCGCCAGGGCAGCGTTGTCGCCGTGACGGAAGCCCGCCTTCATGATGCGCAGGTAGCCGCCATTGCGGGTGGCGTAGCGCGGCGCGATCGTTTCGAACAGGCGCTTGACGACGTTCTCGTTGCCGATCTGCGCGATCACCTGGCGGCGGGCGTGCAGGTCGCCGCGCTTGCCGAGCGTGACCAGCTTCTCGACGATCGGACGCAGGTCCTTCGCCTTCGGCAGGGTGGTGACGATCTGCTCGTGCTCGATCAGAGACACGGCGAGGTTGGCGAACATTGACTTGCGGTGGCTTACGCTGCGGGCGAAGCGACGGCCCTTGAAACCGTGGCGCATGGCTCTTTTCCTTCTTCAGTTGTTCAAGAGGCCACGGCCTCTGATGGTTTTCCGCATGACCGTCGGACCGGGCGGCTCACGCCGCCGGTCCTTGGAATTCATGCTCAATACTGGTCTTCGTAACGCTTCGCGAGATCCTCGATGTTCTCCGGCGGCCAGTCGGCCACTTCCATGCCGAGATGAAGGCCCATCGCGGCGAGAACTTCCTTGATCTCGTTGAGCGACTTGCGGCCGAAGTTCGGCGTGCGCAGCATCTCGGCTTCCGTCTTCTGGATCAGGTCGCCGATATAGACGATGTTGTCGTTCTTCAGGCAGTTGGCCGAACGGACGGAGAGCTCCAGCTCGTCGACCTTCTTGAGCAGCGCCGGGTTGAAAGCGAGTTCGGTGACCTGCTCTTCCGGCTGCGCCTTCTGCGGCTCGTCGAAGTTGACGAACAGACCGAGCTGGTCCTGCAGGATGCGCGCCGCGAAGGCGACGGCGTCCTCGCCGGTGATCGAGCCGTTGGTCTCGATGGTCATGGTCAGCTTGTCGTAGTCGAGTACCTGGCCCTCGCGGGTGTTCTCGACCTTGTAGGAGACCTTCTTGACCGGCGAGTACAGGCTGTCGACCGGGATCAGCCCGATCGGCGCATCCTCGGCGCGGTTGCGCTCGGCCGGCACGTAACCCTTGCCGGTGTCGACGGTGAATTCCATACGGATCTCGGCACCCTCGTCGAGGGTGCAGATGACATGGTCGGGATTGAGGATCTCGACGTCGCCGACAGTCTGGATGTCGCCGGCCAGAACGGAGCCCGGACCCTGCTTGCGCACGACCATGCGCTTGGGGCCGTCGCCTTCCATCTTGATGGCGATTTCCTTGATGTTGAGGACGATGTCGGTCACATCCTCGCGCACGCCGGCGATCGAGGAGAACTCATGCAGCACGCCGTCGATCTGTACCGAGGTGACGGCGGCGCCGCGCAGCGACGACAGCAGGACCCGGCGCAGCGCATTGCCGAGCGTCAGGCCGAAGCCACGCTCCAGCGGCTCGGCGACGAGCGTGGTCAGCGTCTTGCCCTTCGACGAAAAGTCGATCTTGTTGGGCTTGATGAGTTCCTGCCAGTTTTTCTGGATCATTTTGCGGTCCTTCCAATACCCCGCCACCATCCAATCGTGACGGGCGATCTGGAAAAGCCGCGCAGGCGCACGGCGGCGCTTGCGCGGCGGTTAAGTCTAAAAAATCAGACGCGGCGCTTCTTGCGCGGGCGGCAGCCGTTGTGCGGGATCGGCGTGACGTCGCGGATCGAGGTGATCGTGAAGCCGCCTGCCTGCAGCGCGCGCAGCGCCGACTCGCGGCCGGAGCCGGGGCCGCACACCTCGACCTCGAGGGTGCGCATGCCGTGTTCCTGCGCCTTCTTGGCGACGTCCTCGGCAGCCATCTGGGCCGCGAACGGCGTCGACTTGCGCGAGCCCTTGAAGCCCTGGGCGCCGGCCGACGACCAGGCGATCGCATTGCCCTGCGCGTCGGTGATGGTGATCATCGTGTTGTTGAACGTCGAGTTCACGTGGGCGACGCCCGACGAGATGTTCTTGCGCTCGCGGCGGCGAACGCGTGTGGCTTCCTTGGCCATGTCAGTCCTTTCGTTCGATCTCAAACGCCGCCGTAATGCCAGCGGCTACACCAGAGAAGCGAATAGGGAGCAGCGAATAGCGCGTAGGGGAAACCATTATTCGCTATTCGCTATTTCGCTATTCGCCCATTACTTCTTCTTCCCGGCAATCGCCTTCGCCGGGCCCTTGCGGGTGCGGGCGTTGGTGTGGGTGCGCTGGCCGCGGACCGGCAGCGAGCGGCGGTGACGCAGGCCGCGGTAGCTGCCCAGGTCCATCAGCCGCTTGATGTTCATCGACACTTCGCGGCGCAGATCGCCCTCGACGCGGTAGTCGCGGTCGATCGCCTCGCGGATCGCCAGAACCTCGGCGTCGGTGAGCTGGCTGACGCGGCGCTCGGCCGGGATGCCGACCTTGTCGACGATTTCCTGGGCAAACTTCTTGCCGATCCCGTGAATGTACTGCAGCGCGATGACGACGCGCTTGTTGGTCGGTATGTTGACGCCGGCTATACGGGCCATCTTCAGTTCTCCATGTGGGCCGGACGAGCCGGCGCTGCGATTGACCCGCGTCCGGTGGAGGCCGGCCCTTGCGGGTGTTCCTTCTCAAGCGACAAAAGGGTCCGGAAGGGACCCAATGCCTCGTTCCTTGATGGGAGACTGGCCGCCATAGTCCAGAACGGCGACCTTGTCAACTGTTCATCAACTGTTGGCAGCCGCCTTCAGCAGACCCTCGATCTCGGCGGTCACCACATCCATGTCCGCCATGCCGTCGAGCGTCCGCAGTTCGCCAGTACCGGCGTAATACGCGGAGAGCGGCGCCGTCTTCTGGCGGTATTCGTCGAGCCGCTTCTTGAACGATTCGGGATTGTCGTCGGCACGGATCTGGCCGCCGGCAGCCTGGGTGTCGGCAACGCGCTTCTCCATGCGCTTCAGCAGAGCCGACTCGTCGACCTTCAGTTCGATCACCGCGTCGAGGCTCTGGCCCTTGCCGGCAAGCATCCTGGTGAGCGCCTCGGCCTGCGGAACGGTGCGCGGGAAACCGTCGAGGATAAAGCCCTTGCGGCAGTCCGGCTCGTCGATGCGTTCCGACACGATCTGGTTGACGATCTCGTCGGAGACGAGCTGGCCGGAATCCATCACCGCCTTGGCGCGTTTGCCGACCTCGGTGCCGGCCTTAACGGCAGCTCGCAGCATATCGCCGGTGGACAGTTGCGGAATGCCGTGCTTCTCGACCAGCCGCTGCGCCTGCGTCCCCTTGCCCGCCCCCGGCGGCCCCAGCAAAATCAGTCTCATCGGCTCCTCTTCCCGCCGCGAAGCTTCGACTTCTTGATCAGCCCCTCATACTGATGCGCGATCAGGTGTCCCTGGACCTGCGCGACCGTATCGAGCGTGACGCTGACCACGATCAGCAGCGACGTGCCCCCAAGATAGAAGGGAACACCGGTAGCCGAAATCAGAAATTCAGGCATGAGGCAGATTGCGACGAGATATATGGCACCGATGACCGTGATGCGAGTCAGCACATAGTCGATGTACTCGGCCGTGCGCTCGCCGGGCCGGTAGCCGGGGATGAAGCCGGAGTGCTTCTTCAACTGGTCGGCGGTGTCCTTGGGATTGAATACGATCGCCGTGTAGAAGAAGGCAAAGAACACGATCATGCCGGCGTAGAGCGCCATGTAGAGCGGCTGGCCGTGGCCGAGGGTAGCCAGCACGCTGCTCGCCCAGCCGGGCAGGTTCTGCGTGTTGGAGAAACCGGCAAGCGTCGCCGGCAGCAGCAGCAGCGAAGAGGCGAAGATCGGCGGGATGACGCCGGCCGTGTTGAGCTTCAGCGGCAGGTGCGAGGTGTCGCCCTGGAACATCCGGTTGCCGATCTGGCGCTTCGGATACTGGATGAGCAGGCGGCGCTGGGCGCGCTCGAAGAAGACGATCACGGCGATGACCACGATCGCCAGCACGATGATCGCCAGGATCAGGCCGGTCGACAGCGCGCCGGTGCGGCCGAGCTCCAGCGTGCCGCCGATGGCGTTGGGCAGGCCGGCGACGATGCCGGCGAAGATGATCAGCGAGATGCCGTTGCCGATGCCGCGCGCTGTGATCTGCTCGCCGAGCCACATCAGGAACATGGTGCCGCCGACGAGCGTGATGACGCAGGAGACGCGGAAGAACCAGCCCGGGTCGGCGACGATGCCGTTGCCGCTCTCCAGGCCGACCGAGATGCCGTAGGCCTGCACCATGGCAAGCAGCACCGTGCCGTAGCGGGTGTACTGGTTGATGATCTTGCGGCCCTGCTCGCCTTCCTTCTTCAAGGCTTCGAGCGACGGCACCACCGAGGTCATCAGCTGCATGATGATCGAGGCGGAGATGTAGGGCATGATACCGAGCGCGAAGATCGCCATGCGCTCGACGGCGCCGCCCGCGAACATGTTGAAAATGCCGAGAACGCCGCGGCTCTGCTGCGTGAAGGCCTGGGCGAAGGCGTCCGGGTTGATGCCGGGAAGCGGGATGTAGGTGCCGAGCCGATAGACGAGAAGCGCACCCAGCGTGAACCAGATGCGCTTCTTCAGATCCTCCGCCTTGGCGAAGGCCGCGAAATTCAGATTGGAGGCAAGTTGCTCGGCGGCCGATGCCATGAAGTATTCTCCGCTTCGTCACGCTGGGATGGCCGCAGCGGGCGGCACGAGTCGACGAAGCCACGAGATAGGCGCAGCGCCTCGTCGATGCAAGCGGCGAACGTTGCCGTGCGCCGCCTGCGACAGGGATCACTTGGCCTTCTTGACCATCTTCTTGACCGGCTCGACCGCCTCCGGCAGCTTCACCGACCCGCCGGCCTTCTCGATCTTGTCGATCGCCGCCTTGGAGGCGCCGGCTATGTCGAAGCTGAGCTTGGCCTTGAGCTCGCCATCGGAGAGCACGCGCACGCCGTCGAGCGGGCGGCGGATCACGCCGGACTTGATCAGGGCCTCGGCGGTCACCGTCTCGCTGGCGTCCAGCTTGCCGGCGTCGACCGCCGCCTGGATGCGGGCGAGCGAGACGGCATTGAAGCTCTTCGTGAACGGGTTCTTGAAGCCGCGCTTCGGCAGGCGCCGGTAGAGCGGCATCTGGCCGCCCTCGAAGCCGTTGATGGCAACGCCGGAGCGGGCCTTCTGGCCCTTCACGCCGCGGCCGGCGGTCTTGCCCGAGCCGGAGCCGATGCCGCGTCCGAGCCGCTTGCGCGAATGGGTCGCGCCTTCGTTGTCGCGCAGATCGTTGAGTTTCATCGTCTTTCTCCTGTCGCGCCGGTTACTTCTCGTCGACGACGCGAACGAGATGCTGCACAGCCGCGATCATGCCGCGCACCGACGGCGTGTCTTCCAGCGTGCGCCGCCGATGCAGCTTGTTGAGGCCCAGGCCGACGAGCGTCGCGCGCTGCTCCTTCGGGCGGCGGATCGCACTGCCGATCTGCTCGACCGTGATGGTCTTGGTGGCTTTCTTCGCCATGATCGTACTCCCTCGCCGCGACTATTCTTCGGCGGCGACGGCGTTGCCGCGGCGCGCCTGCAGCGTCGAATACTTGATGCCGCGCTGCGCCGCCACATCCTTGGGATGCAGCTGGCTCTTCAGCGCGTCGAAGGTGGCGCGAACCATGTTGTACGGGTTCGACGAGCCCATCGACTTGGCGACGACGTCGTGCATGCCGAGCGTCTCGAACACGGCGCGCATCGGGCCGCCGGCGATGATGCCGGTACCCGGCTTGGCGGCGCGCAGCAGCACCTTGCCGGCGCCCCAACGGCCCGACACGTCGTGATGCAGCGTACGGCCGGAGCGCAGTGGCACGAAGATCAGGTCGCGCTTGGCGGCCTCGGTGGCCTTGCGGATCGCCTCCGGCACTTCGCGTGCCTTGCCGTGGCCGAAGCCGACGCGGCCCTTCTGATCGCCGACGACGACGAGCGCAGCGAAGCCGAAGCGACGGCCGCCCTTCACCACCTTGGCGACGCGGTTGATGTGAACCAGCTTGTCGACGAACTCGCTGTCGCGCTCTTCGCGCTCACGGTCGCGACCGCGACCTTCCCTACGTTCCTGTGCCATATCCTGTCCTTGTTTTTTTCCGGAAGCACGGGTTGCTGTTTGTGGCCGGTTCATCCGGTCCACGGCGAAAGTCATTCGGTGAATGGTGAATGGGAAAATGGTGAATGGTAGATCGGCTCTACCTTACTTCCATTTCACCATTCACCATTCACCATTCACTCAGAAGCTCAGGCCGCCCTCGCGCGCCGCCTCGGCCAGCGCCTTGACGCGGCCGTGATAGATGTAGGCGCCACGGTCGAATACGACGTCCTTCACGCCGGCCTTGACCGCGCGCTCGGCGACCAGCTTGCCGACCGCGGCAGCCGCGGCGGAGTCCGCGCCGGTCTTCAGCGAACCCTTCAGGTCCTTCTCCAGCGACGAAGCGGCCGCCACGGTGTGGCCCTTCGCGTCGTCGATGATCTGCGCGTAGATGTGCTTCGAGGTGCGGTGCACGGAAAGACGCGGGCGTTCGCCGGCGACCTTCTTGATCTGGCGGCGGATGCGCGCCGCGCGCTTCTGGGTTGCTGCCTTGTCGGCCATGGTCTGCTCCTGCCTTGAAAAACGGCGGCGGCCCTGTGCGGTAAGCCGGTATGCGCTTCCCGCGGCCGCCTTCCGTGGCGTTGTCTACCGTGAATGGTGAATGGAAAAATGGTGAATGGTAGATCGACTCTACCTTACTTCCATTTCACCATTCACCATTCACCATTCACCCGATTACTTCTTCTTGCCTTCCTTGCGCACGATGCGCTCCTCGGCGTACTTCACGCCCTTGCCCTTGTAGGGCTCGGGGCCGCGATACTCGCGGATTTCGGCGGCAACCTGGCCGACCGCCTGCTTGTCGATGCCGGACACGACGATCTCGGTCGGCTTCGGCACGGCGATCGTGATGCCCTGCGGGGTCTCGTAGACCACGTCGTGGCTGAAGCCCAGCGCCAGCTGCAGGTTCTTGCCCTGCATGGCGGCACGGTAGCCGACGCCGTTGATCTCGAGCTTGCGCTCGAAACCCTTGGTGACACCCTCGAGGATGTTCACGATCTGGGTGCGCGACATGCCCCACTTCGAACGGGCCGTCTTGGTCTGGTCGCGCGGGGTCACGGCGATCTCGCCGTCCTCCATCTTGACCAGCACCTCGTCGTTGACGACGAAGTTGAGCTCGCCCTTGGGGCCTTTGGCGGTAACGGTCTGGCCATTGACCGAAGCGGTCACGCCGGCCGGCACCTTCACCGGTTTCTTGCCAATACGAGACATGCTTGTGTCTCCTCTTCCTTATCAATTGTGAATGGTGAATGGTAAAATGGTGAATGGCTGAAGCCGCCGGGTCACCATTCACTATTCACCATTGACCATTCACCCTTAGAACACCTGGCAGAGAATCTCGCCGCCGACGTTCTGCTCGCGTGCCTCGTGGTCGGCCATCACGCCCTTCGGCGTCGACAGGATCGAAATTCCCAGTCCGTTCGCGACCGACGGGATCGACTTCACCGACACGTAGACGCGGCGGCCCGGCTTGGAGACGCGTGCGATCTCGCGCACCACCGGCTGGCCGTCGAAATACTTGAGCTCGATCTCGATTTCCGACTTGCCGTTGTCGAAGTCGGTCTGGCTGAAGTCGCGGATGTAGCCTTCCGACTTCAGGACCTCGAGAACGCGGCTGCGCAGGCGCGAGGCCGGCGTGGAGACCTTGGTCTTCTTGCGGCCGTAGGCGTTGCGGATGCGGGTCAGCATATCGCCGAGAGGATCATTCAGTGCCATATCTTATGTCCTCCTTACCAGCTCGACTTGACCAGGCCCGGCACGGCGCCGAGCGAGCCCAATTCGCGCAGGGCGATACGCGACATCTTCAGCTTGCGATAATAGGCGCGGGGGCGCCCGGTGATCTCGCAGCGGTTGCGGATGCGAACCTTGGCCGAGTTGCGCGGCATCGCGGCGAGCTTGAGCTGCGCGCGGAAACGCTCTTCGATCGGCAGGCTCTGGTTCATGATGACCGCCTTCAGCGCCTTGCGCTTGGCGGCCTTCTGCGCCACGAGCCGGCGGCGGCGGTTGTTCTTCTCGACTGAGCTGGTCTTTGCCATTTCAGATCTTTCCCTTGCTCGCTGCCGTTACTGCCGGAACGGGAAGTTGAAGCCCTTGAGCAGCGCCCTGGCTTCGTCGTCCGTCTTGGCGGTCGTACAAACGATGATGTCCATTCCCCAGATCTGGTCGACCTTGTCGTAGTTGATCTCGGGGAACACGATGTGCTCCTTGATGCCCATGGCATAGTTGCCACGCCCGTCGAAGCTCTTCGGGTTGAGGCCGCGGAAGTCGCGGACGCGCGGCAGCGCGATGTTCACCAGGCGGTCGAGGAACTCGTACATGCGTTCCTTGCGCAGCGTCACCTTTGCGCCGATCGGCATGTTCTCGCGCACCTTGAACTGCGCGACCGACTTGCGGGCATGGGTGACGACCGGCTTCTGGCCGGCGATCAGCGCCAGGTCCGCCGCCGCGACCGACGGCTTCTTGGAGTCGCCCGTCGCCTCGCCGACGCCCATGTTCAGCACGATCTTGTCGAGACGCGGAACCTCCATCTCGTTGTCGTACTTGAACTGCTCGAGCATCGCCTTGCGGATGGTCTCTTCGTAGACCTTGCGCAGGCGGGGCTGATAATTTGCCTTAGCCATTGATCACTTCTCCCGAGCGCTTCGCGACGCGCACCTTCTTGCCGTCGGCCTGGGTCTGGAACCCGACGCGGGTGGGCTTGCCGTCCTTGGGATCGGCCAGCGCGATGTTGGACAGATGGATGGGGGCTTCCTTGCGGATCAAGCCGCCTTCCTGCGCCTGCGTCTGACGCTGATGGCGCACGACGATGTTGATGCCACGCACGATCGCGGTGTCGTCCTTCGGCTGCACCGAAAGCACTTCGCCGGAGCGGCCCTTGTCCTTGCCGGCGAGCACGACGACCTTGTCGCCCTTGCGGATCTTCTGCATTGTTCCGGCTCCTTACAGCACTTCAGGCGCGAGCGAGATGATCTTCATGTGGTTCTTTGCGCGAAGCTCGCGCGGAACCGGCCCGAAGATACGCGTGCCGATCGGCTCTTTCTTGTTGTCGACCAGAACGGCAGCGTTCTTGTCGAAACGGATCACGCTGCCGTCCGGGCGGCGGATGTCTTTGGCGGTGCGAACCACCACCGCCTTCATCACGTCGCCCTTCTTCACGCGGCCGCGCGGAATCGCTTCCTTGATCGAGACGACGATGATGTCGCCGACCGAAGCATACTTCCGCTTCGAACCGCCCAGCACCTTGATGCACATGACACGACGGGCGCCGGAATTATCCGCCACGTCGAGGTTTGTTTGCATCTGAATCATGACTGGCCGCCTTCTTCATGTCTGGGGATGGGCAAAGCGCCCTCCCCGGCTTGTCCAATGTTCTTGTGTTACTGCGAGGCCTGCGCCTCGGTCACGACGACCCAGCGCTTGTCCTTCGAGATCGGCTTCGACTCCTGAATGAACACGGTGTCGCCGACCTTGTGGGCGTTGTTCTCGTCATGCGCCTTGTACTTCTTCGACATACGCACGGTCTTCTTCATCACCGGATGGGTGAAGCGGCGCTCGACCTTGACCACGACGGTCTTCTCGTTCTTGTCGCTGACGACGACGCCCTGCAGGATGCGCTTCGGCATTTTTTTCGTCCTTATGCCTTCTTGGCCGCTTTTTCGGCGGCAACGGTCTTGATGCGGGCGATGTCGCGGCGCACCTGCTTCACCCGAGCGGTCTTCTCGAGCTGGCCGGTCGCCTTCTGGAAGCGCAGGTTGAACTGCTCCTTCTTCAGCGCCGCCAGGTCGTCGTCGCGCTGGTCGGGGGTCTTCGCCCTGATGTCGCTAACCTTCATGGTCCAGCCCTTTCTTATTCAGCGATACGCTGCACGAAGCGCGTCTTGACCGACAGCTTGGCCGCGCCGAGGCGCAGCGCCGCGCGCGCCGTCTCTTCCGGCACGCCGTCGATCTCGAACATGATGCGGCCGGGCTTGACGCGGCACGCCCAGTAGTCGACCGCACCCTTGCCCTTGCCCATGCGCACTTCGGTCGGCTTCGAGGTGACCGGCACGTCGGGGAATACGCGGATCCAGACGCGACCGGCGCGCTTCATTTCACGCGTGATCGCGCGGCGGGCCGCCTCGATCTCGCGCGCGGTGACGCGGTTCGGCTCAAGCGCCTTCAGCCCGAAACCACCGAAATCCAGGTTGGTGCCGCCCTTGGCGGCGCCGTGGATACGGCCCTTGAACTGCTTGCGGAACTTTGTGCGCTTTGGCTGCAGCATCGTTCTTACTCCAAATTCCTATGCTCTCAGGCGTTCTCGCGCCGGCGGCCGCGCTCGGCCCGCTCGCTGCGTTCGCCCGCATGGCTGTGATCGGTCTCGCCCGCCCGGCGCTCGGAGGCCATCGGGTCGTGCTCGAGGATCTCGCCCTTGAACACCCACACCTTGACGCCGCAGACGCCATAGGCGGTCTTGGCTTCGGCCGTGCCGTAGTCGACGTCGGCGCGCAGCGTGTGCAGCGGCACGCGGCCCTCGCGGTACCACTCCATGCGCGCGATTTCGGCGCCGCCGAGACGGCCCGAGCAGTTGATGCGGATGCCCTCGGCGCCGAGGCGCATGGCCGACTGCACGGCGCGCTTCATGGCGCGGCGGAAGGCGATGCGGCGCTCGAGCTGCTGGGCGATCGACTGCGCGACCAGCGTGGCGTCGATCTCCGGCTTGCGCACCTCGACGATGTTGAGGTGCGTCTCGGACTTGGTCATCTCGGTCAGCTTCTTGCGTAGCTTCTCGATGTCGGCGCCCTTCTTGCCGATGATCAGGCCCGGACGCGCCGCGTGGATGGTGACGCGGCACTTCTTGTGCGGACGCTCGATGACGACCTTCGATACCGCGGCCTGCTTCAATTCGTTCTTCAGGTACTCGCGGATCTTGACGTCCTCGTGCAGCAGCTTGCCGTACTCGCCGGTGTTCGCGTACCAGCGCGAATCCCAGGTGCGGTTGATGCCGAGGCGAAGGCCGATCGGATTGATTTTCTGACCCATCAGGCGGCTTCCTTCTCTTCCACTTCGCGCACGACGATGGTCAGGTGCGAAAACGGCTTCTCGATGCGGCTGGCCCGACCGCGGCCACGAGCGTGGAAACGCTTCATGACGATCGACTTGCCGACATAGGCCTCGGCGACGATCAGCGCGTCGACATCGAGATCATGGTTGTTCTCGGCGTTGGCGATCGCCGATTCCAGCGTCTTCCTGACGGTGCCGGCGATACGCTTGCGCGAAAATTCCAGATCCGAAAGCGCGGTCTGCACCTTCTTGCCGCGGATCAGAGCGGCAACCAGGTTCAGCTTCTGCGGGCTGACGCGGATCGTGCGCAGGACGGCACGCGCCTCGTTGTCAGCAAGCCTGCGCGGAGCTTTGGCCTTGCCCATGTTACTTCCTCTTCGCCTTCTTGTCCGCGCCGTGACCGTAATAGGTCCGGGTCGGAGCGAACTCGCCGAACTTGTGGCCGACCATGTCTTCCGACACGTTGACCGGAATGTGCTTCTGGCCGTTGTAGACGCCGAAGGTGAGGCCGACGAACTGCGGCAGGATGGTGGAGCGGCGGCTCCACATCTTGATCACCTCGTTGCGGCCACCGTCGCGCACCTTGTCGGCCTTCTTGAGAAGAAAGCCGTCGACGAACGGACCTTTCCAGACTGAACGGGTCACTTCGCGATACCTCTTTCTTAGCTCTTGCGCTGATGACGCGAGCGCACGATGAACTTGTCGGTCGACTTGTTCGACCGGGTCTTCTTGCCCTTGGTCGGCTTGCCCCACGGGGTGACCGGATGGCGGCCGCCCGAGGTGCGGCCTTCGCCGCCGCCATGCGGGTGGTCGACCGGGTTCATCGCGACGCCGCGGTTGTGAGGGCGCTTGCCCTTCCAGCGCGAGCGGCCGGCCTTGCCGTCGTTGATGTTGGCGTGGTCCGGGTTGGACACGGCGCCGACGGTGGCCAGGCACGAGCCGTGCACGACGCGCTGCTCGCCCGAGTTCAAACGCAGGATCGCCATGCCCTGGTCGCGACCAACCAGCTGGGCGTAGGCACCGGCCGAACGGGCGACCTGGCCGCCCTTGCCGGGCTTCAGCTCGACATTGTGGACGATGGTGCCGACCGGCATCGCCGCCAGCGGCATCGCGTTGCCGGGCTTCACGTCGACGGCCTCGCCGGAGACGATCTTGTCGCCAACCGCCAGGCGCTGCGGTGCCAGCACGTATTGCAGCTCGCCATCCTCGTACTTCACCAGCGCGATGAAGGCGCTGCGGTTCGGATCGTATTCGAGCCGCTCGACCGTCGCCGTCATGTCGAACTTGCGGCGCTTGAAATCGATGATGCGGTATGCCCGCTTGTGGCCGCCGCCGATGAAGCGGGCAGTCACGCGGCCGTAGTTGTTGCGGCCGCCCGACGACTTCAGGCCCTCGGTCAGGCCCTTGACGGGCTTGCCCTTGTAGAGCGCCGAACGGTCGACGATGACCAGCTGGCGCAGGCTCGGCGTTACCGGCTTATAATTCTTCAATGCCATCTTACTGTCCTCGCGCCCCTCAGAGACCCGTGGCGACGTCGATCGAATGGCCGTCGGCCAGGGTGACCACCGCCTTCTTCACGTCGCTCTGCTGGCCGACGGTGCCGCGGAAACGCTTCACCTTGCCCTTGCGGACAAGCGTGTTCACCGCGGTGACCTTGACGCTGAACAGCGCCTCGACGGCCGCCTTGATTTCCGGCTTCGTCGCCTTCTTGGCGACGTTGAAGACGACCTGGTTGCGTTCGGACGCCATGGTCGACTTTTCGGTGATCGCCGGGCTGACGATCACGTCATAGTGGCGAAGGTCAGTCATTTGAACCGCTCCTCGAGGGCCTCGATCGCCGCCCTGGAAAGGACCAGCGTGCCGCGGCGCAGAATGTCGTAGACGTTGATGCCCTGCACCGGCAGCACGTCGATGTTCGGAATGTTGGCGGCGGCGCGCTTGAAGTTGACGTCAAGCTCGGCACCGCCGATCAGCAGCGCGTTCGAGAGGCCGAGCTTCTCGAAGTTGGCGACCAGCGCCTTGGTCTTGGCCTCGGTCAGCTTCAGTTCGTCGACGACGATGATCGACGACGCCTTCGCCTTGGCCGACAGCGCATGCTTCAGGCCGAGCGCGCGGACCTTCTTGGGCAGCTCGTGCTCGTGGCTGCGCGCCACCGGGCCGTGCGCCTTGCCGCCGCCGCGGAACTGCGGAGCGCGTGCCGAATGGTGACGGGCGCGGCCCGTGCCCTTCTGCTTGTACATCTTGGCGCCAGTGCGGTTGATGTCCGCGCGGCCCTTCGCCTGATGCGTGCCCTGCTGCTTCTTGGCAAGCTGCCAGCGCACGACGCGTTGCAGGATGTCCTCGCGCGGGTCGAGGCCGAAGATGGCCTCCGAAAGCGCGACCTGGCCGGCGTCTTCGCCGCCGAGGGTTGAGATCTTGATGTCCATTATTCCGCTCCCTCAGTGGCCGGAGCTTCCGACTTGGCCGCAGCACGAACGCCGGCCGGCTTCGGCGCGTTGGCGGGCAGCGCCACCTTGACGGCGTCGCGCACCAGGATCCAGGCGCCCTTGGTGCCGGGGACGGCGCCGCGGATGAGCAGCAGACCACGGTCGGTGTCGGTCGAGACGATCTCGACGTTCTGCGTGGTCACGCGGGTTGCGCCCATGTGGCCGGCCATCTTCTTGCCCTTGAACACCTTGCCGGGGTCCTGGCGCTGGCCGGTCGAACCGTGCGTGCGGTGCGACACCGAGTTACCGTGGGTGGCGCGGCCGCCGCCGAAGTTGTGGCGCTTGATGACGCCCTGGAAACCCTTGCCGGTCGAGGTGCCGGTGACGTCGACCTTCTGGCCCGCCACGAAATGGTCGACCGTGATCTCGGTGCCGATGTCGAGCAGGTTGTCGTCGGACACCCGGAACTCGGCGAGCTTGGCCTTCGGCTCGACCGAAGCGCCGGCGAAATGGCCGCGCATCGCCTTCGAGGTGTTCTTGACCTTGGCGAGGCCGACGCCGAGCTGAACGGCGGTGTAGCCATTCTTCTCCTTCGTGCGCTGCGCCACGACCTGACAGTTCTCCATGCGGAGAACGGTGACCGGAACATGCTCGCCGGCATCATTGTAGATGCGGGTCATGCCCAACTTCTGTGCGATTACACCTGAACGCATCGGTTCAATTTCCTTCAGAGGAGCCTTTCGATCTTGCGACCGGCGGGCTCATGTCCAGCTCTCAGAGCTTGATTTCGACGTCGACGCCGGCGGCCAGGTCGAGCTTCATCAGCGCGTCGACCGTCTGCGGGGTCGGGTCCACGATGTCGAGCAGGCGCTTGTGGGTGCGCATCTCGAACTGCTCGCGGCTCTTCTTGTCGATGTGCGGCGAGCGGTTGACCGTGAACTTCTCGATGCGCGTCGGCAGCGGGATCGGACCCCGGACGTTGGCGCCCGTGCGCTTGGCGGTGGAGACGATCTCGCGCGTCGAGGCGTCGAGCACGCGGTGGTCGAACGCTTTGAGGCGAATGCGGATATTTTGGCCGTTCATCTCATCAATTCCTTGTTCTGGCGCGGCGCGGGCGAATTCCCGCCCGCGACAGATCGATTATTCTTCTTACTCTTTGATGGAGACGACGACACCGGCGCCGACGGTTCGGCCGCCTTCGCGGATGGCGAAGCGCAGCTTCTCTTCCATGGCGATCGGCACGATCAGCTCGACGTCGACCGTCACGTTGTCGCCAGGCATCACCATCTCGGTGCCCTCGGCCAGGGTCACGATG